>QFCS01001100.1_pt1 | contig 433290 bp, 387 predicted proteins | sample 3576561 | NCBI WGS metagenome assembly QFCS01 | reverse complement strand
TCGCGGCCCGCACCACTGCGGGAGCCCCCACCGAGTCAGACAGGCCCGACGGCACCGACACCGACACCGACACCGACACCGACACCGACACGCTCGACCTCACCGGCACCGGCCGCAGTGGCGGTGGGGGTGGCGGTGGCAGCGCCTTCACAGGTACCCCGCGTACGCCCGACACCCTGACGGTCGGTCAGATCCGCACGGACGTGTTCACCGACTTGCTCCTGACCGGGCATGCGACCCCGGAGGTGTCGAACGGGTCGGTGCCGGAATCGGAGGCGATCGTCGCGACCGTGCAGGTCACCGTCCCGGTGATGACGGCCCTCGGGCACGACACCGCCCCGGCGGAACTGACCGGTCACGCACCCATCGACACCGCCACCGCCCTCCGCCTCGCCGGAACCGCGACCGGGTGGGACCGGGTACTCACCCACCCGGTCACCGGCACGGTGGTCGCGATCGACAGGTACCGGCCCACCGACCACCTCAAACGGGTACTGCGGGTACGGGACGAGCACTGCCGATTCCCCGGATGCCGGATACCCACCCGCAGGTGCGACATCGACCACACCATCGCACGAGAACACGACGGACCGACAGAGCTCGAAAACCTCGCCCACCTCTGCCGACGACACCACACCCTCAAACACCACTCCGCCTGGAGAGTCAGACAAAGCCCCGACGGGGTGCTGCACTGGACCAGCCCCACCGGACGGCGCTACCCAGACCAGCCGGCCCGGACCCTCACCTTCACCACCGGGACCGACCCCGAACCGGAACCGGAACCGGAACCGGAACCGGAACCACCGGCACCGTTCTGACACGGCGTTTCGACTCGCTCCGCTCGCGGGGCGACCGGAGCTTACCGGTCGTTGAGCGAGGAGCGCAGCGACGAGACGAAACGCAGAGGGCGCAGCGACGAGACGAAACGCAGCGCAGCGCAGCGCAGCGCAGCGCAGCGACCAGCGAACGCCGGCAGCCCACCCATCCGCACGCCATGAGGCGCGATGCACTCGCGCCTACCCCGCACGCCGCACGCGAAAGGCGGACGTCGACACGGGGTCGAACGTCCGCCTTGCGTGCGTCGAGAATCAGCCGACGGCGAGCAGATCGATGATGAAGATGAGGGTCTTCCCTCCGAGGAAGTGACCACCGGCCGGACCATAGGCCAGGTGCGGCGGGATCACGAGCTCGCGACGGCCGCCGACCTTCATCCCCGGGATGCCGTCCTGCCACCCCTGAATGAGGCCGCGCAGCGGGAACTGAATGCTCTCGCCACGGCCCCACGATGAGTCGAACTCCTCGCCCGAGTCGTACTCGACTCCGGCGTAGTGCACGGTCACGGTGTCGCCGGGCGCCGCTTCGGGACCGTCGCCCACGATGATGTCGCGGATCACGAGGTCTGCGGGGGCAGGACCACTGGGTGCATCGAACTCGGGCTTAGTGCGCTCGTCTGTCATGCCTTCCATCCAAGCACGCCCAGGAAGGCGGAGAAAGCGGCACCCCGCGCACCTCCCACAGCCCAGCCCTCCCCTTGACAGCGCCGATGCCCCGTGGGGACAATGTGAACAGGCCAACTCAGCGCCCGGTAGACACGCAGGCATCGCCGCGGCACCGGGCGCTGAGTCTTTCCTCACCCAATGCCGCAGCACGTACCGCCAGACGCGACCTCAGCCGGGGCGCGACGGCTGTGCGCTCAGAAGCGCACTTCTCGCAGCGACCGCGCGTCCGAGCATGATGTGCTCGAGTTCCGCGCTCCGCCTGTCTCGACCGGTGATCGACCGTTGCCGCGCTGCTGCCAACGACGTGGCGGCGAAGATGAACTCCTTCATCTGTCGCGAACGGTCGCCCGCGAACGAGCGCGCCCAGGCAACGGCCGCGCGCCGCCCTCGCGGCGTGGCCACCATATCGATCTCGGCGGCAGTGAACCACCCCGCCACCGCGTACTCACCCAGTCGCGCACGCGTGAGGCGCGCCTCTTCGCGACGCAGCAGCACGACTCCGAGCACGAATCCCAGGAAGAGCGGCACCTGCAAGGTCACGTACAGCGCGAAGAAGTCCGCGAACACCGCCGATCCGTTCCACAGGGCGTGGAGCGCGATCGCTCCCCCGAGCCCGAGCAGCCACCGCCCGCCGACCGGACGACCCGAGCGAGCAGCGATCCCCACCGCGAACCCGGTGACCGCCGTGAACATCACGTGCGCGAACGGCGAGAGCACACCCCGCAGCAGGAAGGTGAAGGTCACTTCCCCCACCCCGCCCTCGATGAGACTGGTGGCGAAGTAGAGGATGTTCTCGGTGAAGGCGAAGCCGGCGCCGACCAGCGCACCGTACACGACGCCGTCGACCGGCCCATCGAACGCCCGGCGCCCGAAGAAGAAGATCACGAGGACACCCAATCCCTTGGCGATCTCTTCGACGATCGGAGCCTGAACGACCGACGACACGGCGTCCGCCGATTCGGGTGCGAGCACTCCCAGGACCGGGCCCACTGCGAGATCGACCAGCAAAGCGATCGCCACTGCCGCGACACCGCCCCACAAGAGCGCGGCGACCACCAGGCTCGTCGGCTCAGGCTCCCACCGATCGACCAGACGCACCGCGAACAGCACACCGACCAGCGGGATCAGGGCGAGCAGCATCCCGACGGCCGCCGCGGCGACTCCGAGGAACGACACGACATAGGTCACGACCCCGAAGGCCAGCACGACCAGGACGGCGAACAGCCACACGGGCGCCGACTGACCCGAACGAGGCGAAGTCGGCGGTCGCAGGGAGCCCGGCGTCGCCGCGGGCGCCACGGGTGCGCCCGGAGCGTGCGGAGGCTGAGCGAACGGCGACGGGAAGGCCATGGCGACAGCCTAGAGGTCCGCCTCCCCCGCGTTGGGCGCGACCGCCGGGTAGCCTGAGTGGATGCGCTTTGCCCACGTGACCTCGGCCGCGTCGGCCGTCTCGCGCCTCGCCGTCATCGAAGACGAGCGGGCGCTGCCGGTGTCCGACCTCTTCGACGGCGCGCCCGACGATCTGCAGGACCTGATCGCCGGAGGACCGGCCCTCCTGGACCGGGTGCGGGCTGCCGCCGCAGACGCCGCCGAATGGATGCCGTTGGCGGGGCTGACGTTCGACTCGGCCGTCCGGCGGCCGCCCGTCATCCTGGCCGTCGGCCTCAACTACGCGGCCCATTCGAGTGAACTCGGCCTCAAGGCCGACAAGGCGCCCACCGTGTTCGTGCTGTGGCCGGGATCTCTCACCGGCCACGACCACACGACCTCGTGGCCGCGGTCGCTGAGCGAGTCCGTCGATTACGAGGCGGAGTTGGGGGTGATCATCGGTTCACCGGCCAAGGACGTCACCGAGGCCGACGCCCTCTCGCACGTGTGGGGCTACACGGTCGTCAACGACATCACCGCCCGCGACATCCAGTTCTCGGAGGCGCAGTGGTCGCGCTGCAAGTCCTTCGACGGGTTCACTCCTACGGGCCCTATCGTCGTGACCGCGGACGAGATCGCCGACCCGCAGGATCTGCACATCTGGGCCGTCGTGGATGGTCAGACGGTGCAGGACGCCACGACCGGACAGATGATCCGCTCGGTCGCCACCCTCGTCTCGCACCTGTCGCAGTCGGCGACGCTTCTGCCGGGAACACTCATCTCCACCGGCAGTCCCGGCGGCGCCGGCTACTCGCGCGACCCGCAGATCTTCCTGCGCGACCGTTCGACGGTGACAGTGGGAATCGACGGTATCGGTGCGCTCACGACGCACTGCCGCATTCTCGGCTGACACGACGAAGCGCCGAACCCGTCGGGTCCGGCGCTTCGTCATCTCGAGGATCAGTAATCGGTGACGACCTGGCTGCAGGGCACCTCGACGCCCCACACAGTCACGATCGCACTCGGATCCGACGCGCAGGTCGCCGCTGCCGACAGCGACGGCAGGATGACGGCGAACAGCACGATCGTCCCGATGATCAGCCCGATGACGCTGATGATGATCGCGGCGATCGCCCAGCCGTTGCTCCGACCGGCCTTGCGGCTCTGCACGAGCGCGACGATGCCGAGGATCAAGGCGACCAGCTGCAGGAAGAACGAGAGCACGAAGGCGACGATGCCGAGCGTCTTCCCCGGCACCGGAGCCGGCCGCGTGTAGCCACCCGCGTCGTAGGCGGGAGCTGCCGGCGGAGCCGCGGGCGGCGTCGCCGAGTATGCGGGCGGTTCCGGGGTCGGCGGGTTGGTGGGCTGGTGGGGGTCGGTCATTCGTCCTCCTCGGTAGGGCGCCGTTACGGCAGGCAACGCCGACGTTAGCGGGTGGGCACGCGTCGGCGCAAAGGTCTGCGATCAGCTTTCGACGACGTTCTCGGCCGGCTGGATGACAGGGATGGCCTGCGTGATCGCCTCGAGGCCCGAGAGGCGCGCCGGCGAGAGCTGCTTGTCCACTTCCTCGCGCGACATGAGTCCGGCCTCGACCACGAGGTCACCGACGTTGCGGTGCGTCAGGAGGGCGGTCTTGGCCAGCGCCGCGGAAGCGGCGTACCCGATGAAGGGAGTGAGCGCCGTGACCACCCCGACCGATGAGCCGACCATCGCCCCCAGGCGGTCACGGTTGGCGGTGATGCCGTCGACGCAGTTGATGCGGAGAGTGCGCATACCGCGACGCATCCACGTGATCGACTGGAAGATCGAGTGCGCGATGATCGGTTCGAAGGCGTTCAACTGCAGCTGGCCGCCCTCCACCGCCATCGTCACGGTCAGGTCGGCTCCCGCCACAGCGAAGGCGACCTGATTGACGACCTCGGGGACGACGGGGTTGACCTTGCCCGGCATGATGCTCGATCCCGCCTGTCGCGCCGGCAGGTTGATCTCTCCCAGCCCCGCCTGCGGACCCGACGAGAGCAGGCGCAGGTCGTTGCAGATCTTCGACAGCTTGATGGCGTTGCGCTTGAGCGACGACGAGAACGACATGAACGAACCGGTGTCGCTGGTGGCTTCGACCAGATCGTCGGCGGTGGCGAGGTCCAGGCCGGTGATCTCACGGAGATGGCGCAAGACGGCAGCCGCGTAGCCGGCATGGGTCGTGATGCCGGTGCCGATCGCCGTCGCTCCCATGTTGATCTCGTAGAGCAGGTACGCGTTCTCGGTGAGCCGTTGGTGGTCGTAGCCGAGTGTCGTCGCGAAGCCGTGGAACTCTTGGCCCAGAGTCATGGGCACCGCATCCTGCAGTTGGGTGCGACCGATCTTGAGGATGTCGTGGAACTCGACCGCCTTCGACAGGAACGAGCGGCGCAGCAGGTCGAGCTCCTCCAGCAGCGACTTGAGGTCGAGACTCAGACCGATCTTCACCGCCGTCGGATACACGTCGTTGGTCGACTGGCTGCGGTTGGTGTGGTCGATCGGCGACAGGAACGCGTAGTCGCCCTTCTGGCGGCCGGCCAGTTCGAGGGCGATGTTGGTGATGACCTCGTTGGCATTCATGTTCGTCGAGGTGCCCGCGCCGCCCTGCACGACCCCGACGACGAACTGGTCGTGGAACTCGCCGTCGATCACCCGCTGAGCGGCGCGGTCGATCAGGTCGGCTCGCTCCGCATCCAGTACCCCGATCTCGAGGTTGGCTCGCGCGGAGGCCTGCTTGACCATTGCGAGAGCGTTCACGAGGTCGCGATAGACGGAGATGGGTCGTTGCGAGATCGGGAAGTTCTCCAGCGCGCGGGCGGTGTGGATGCCCCAGTACGCGTCAGTGGGGATCTCCAGGGATCCCAGCGAATCGGTCTCGGTACGGGTGCGCGTCGTTGCGTCCTGAGCCATGTGGTGGTGTCCTTGTGGGTCACGTGCGGGTGGCGGAATGCCTTCGAGCCTAGTCCCGAGCACCCGCGGCGACGATGTACTGCGCGTACATCGTCGCCGCGGGTGTTGTACGTCAAGGCGCTGGACGGCGCGCCGGACGACCGGTACTCAGCGCTCGATCGGTGTCATGTCTGCATACCGATCACCGACGGGCGCGTCGAGGGCGCCCAAACGCTGAAGTTGTGCGTCCGTGAGCGCCACGGCATCCGCGCCCACGTTTTCTTCCAGGCGCTGCACGCTGCGGGTGCCGGGAATCGGGGCGATGTCCTCGCCCTGGGCGAGGAGCCAGGCCAACGCGACCTGTGCAGGCGTTGCCTCCGCCTCCGCGGCGACCTCCTCGACAACGTCGACGAGCCGGAGATTCTGTTCGAACGCGCCCGGCACGAAGCGGGGGTTCGTCTTGCGGAAATCGCCGTCCGAGAGCTGGTCGACCGAGCGGATCGCGCCCGTGAGGAACCCCCTACCCAGCGGAGAGTACGGGACGAAGCCGATCCCGAGCTCACGCAGCACGGGCAGCACCGCCGCCTCCGGATCCCGAGTCCACAGCGAGTACTCCGTCTGCACCGCCGTCACCGGGTGCACAGCATGGGCCCGACGAATGGTGTCGGCACCCGCCTCCGACAGGCCATATCCGCGGATCTTCCCCTCGCGTACGAGGTCGGCGAGCGCGCCGACCGTCTCTTCGATCGGCGTCGCCGGATCCATCCGGTGCTGGTAGTAGAGGTCGATGTAGTCGGTGCCCAGACGCCGGAGAGAACCTTCGACCGACAACCGCACGTTGGCGGCCGACCCGTCCAGACCGGGCCGATCGCCGTCCGTGTGGCGGATCGTGCCGAACTTGGTGGCCACGACCGCGTCGCCGCGGCGTCCGGCCAGAGCGCGACCGAGGAGCTCCTCGTTCACGTACGGGCCGTAGATCTCCGCGGTGTCGAGGAAGTTCACCCCGAGCTCCAGCGCACGGTGGATCGTGCGCATCCCGCCGTCGTCGTCTTCGCGGGCTCCCGCGTAGAACGCGCTGATGCCCATGAGGCCGAGGCCGAGTCGGCCGACGCGAGGGCCGGAGGCACCCAGCTGGATCGTTTTCATCCGTGTGTCTCTTTCTGCCGGTAGACGGCGATCTTGTGTTCGATGGCGGCCAGGCTCGCGGTGATCTCGTCGAGCTGGGCGAGCACGGCGGCGCGGTGGCGCACCAGCAGGTCCAGACGCTCCTGCACGGAGGACTCCCCCACGCGCACGAGCTCGGTGTAGGCCCGCATCGTGGAGATGGGCATACCGGTCGATCGCAGGCGCGTGAGGAACTGCACCCAGGCGACGTCGGCCGGACTGTACCTGCGGTGCGTCGACGACGCCCGATCGACCGGCGTGAGCATGAGCCCCGCACGCTCGTAGTACCGCAGCGTGTGGGTCGACAAACCCGTCGCCGCTGCGGCATCCGAGATCGAGAGTCCTTCGTGGAGGAGGGTCATGTCCTCACGCTAGAACTTAGAGCGCACTCTCGGTCAAGCGATCGACCTGGCACGCCGTGGTCCCTGTCACCCGGGAGGCTGCGCACGCTTGCGGGAGAACTCCTCCAGCCGCTGATCGGCGGTCAGCGTCGACATCCGCGCGATCCACTCCGGCGAGAAGTAGTCACCGGTCTCCGCCTCGACGACCGGGACGACCGAATGGGTGATGGTGTCGTCGTAGACGTGCACGAGATGAAACGACTGGCCGGCATCCATCCCGTTGACGGACGCCGCCGGGCGCTGCAGGTTCATCGTGTAGCAGGTGGCGGCAGCGACGTTCACCGGGATGCCGGCGAAGCTGCCGCTGGTGGAGTAGTGCAGATGGCCGGCGAGGATGCCGCGCACGTCGGAGCCGGCGATCACTGCCGCCAGCTCGTCTTGGCGGCGCAGTTCGAGAATGTCGAAGAGTGGCAGGTGGCTCGGCAGCGGCGGATGGTGCAGCGCGATCATCGTGCCGTGCGCGGCCGGCGTCGACAGCTCTGCACGCAGCCATTCCAGCTGCCCGTCGTCGAGGTCACCGTGATGCCAGCCGGGAACCGTCGAGTCGAGCGCAATGAGGCGCAGTCCACCGAGGTCCCACACACCGGTCACCGGCTCCTGCGTCGGCGCGGAGTCGAGCAGGCCCGAACGCAGTGCCGGCCGCTCGTCATGGTTGCCGGCGACCCAGACCACGGGCGCGTCGAGACGCTCGGCGAACGGCTCGACCACCGCGCGCAGACGCGCATAGGCGTCGGGTTCGCCCAGGTCGGCGAGATCTCCCGTGAAGACGATGGCATCGGGCCGCACGCCCGTACGCTCGACGGCCTCCAGGGTCTGGGCGAGGTTGCCCTCCGTGTCGAAGCGACCGCCGAGGGGCCGGTTGCCGGCGAGGAGGTGCGTGTCGCTCACGTGCACCAGAGTGTGCCGCGCGGGGTCGTGGCGACCGAACTGCACGGCAGGGGTCGAGGGGGCATCCATGCCCGCCAGCCTACGATCGACCGCGGACAGCATCGACCGCGGCGGGGTCAGTGGAGGATCAGGAGCAGCAGTCCGCCGAGCACCGCCAGCGCGGAGACGGCGAACGACGCGTACGCACCCACCAACGCGACCGACTTCTGCGACTCCGTCAGCGGGCTCTTCTTGGCGGCCTTCGCCGCCGCCTTCGCCGCACGGCGCGCCTCTTTCTCACTGATCACCGTGATGGCATCGGTGAACTCGGCCGGCGCGACCACCGGAGCGCGTCCGGCTCGCACCAGCAGGCGCAGGCCGATCGCGTAGAAGCAGACGACGAGGGCCGCCCCGAGCAGCGCCGCCCCGAAAACCTCGAGGAAGGCGATCCAGTTGATCTCGACGCTCACTTCTTGCCGCCCTTCGCCGCGCGGTCGGCCCTGGCTTTGTCGGCGCGCTGCTTGTCGGCCACCCGCTTCTCATCGGCGACACGCTTGGCTTCCGCCTTGGCCTTCGCCTTGCGCTGCGCCTTCTCGCGGGCCTCGGCCTCGGCCTTCTGGCGCGCCTGCTCTCGCAGGATGGCACGCTGGCGGCGCGTGGGGGGAGGGTTGCGCTTGACCTTGACGGCATGTCCCGAATCGGCCACCTCGCTCATCGCATTTCCCGCGTGCACCGCGTCGCGACGAGAGCGCAGGAAGATGCTGAGAATCACGATCAGAGCCAGGATGGCGCCGACCACCACTCCCCACACCGGCCCGAGCCAGACGACGATCAATGCCGCGAAAGCGCCGACGGCACCCGCCGCGGGCAGGGTCAGCAGCCAGCCGATCGCGATCCTGCCCACCGTGGCCCATCGCACTTTCGATCCGCGGCGGCCCAGGCCCGAGCCGATCACCGAGCCGGAGGCGACCTGTGTCGTCGAGAGGGCGAAGCCGAAGAAGCTCGAGGCGAGGATGGTGGACGCCGTCGAGGACTCAGCGGAGAATCCCTGCGCCGGCTTGACGTCGGTGAGACCCTTGCCCAGGGTGCGGATGATGCGCCAGCCGCCCATGTAGGTGCCGAGCGCGATCGTGAACGCGCACGCGAAGATCACCCAGAACTGGGGATCGGCGTGCTCGCGATCCTGCAGACCCGCGGTGATGAGGGCGAGGGTGATGACGCCCATCGTCTTCTGCGCGTCGTTCGTGCCGTGGGCCAGTGCCACCAGCGACGACGTGAAGATCTGACCCCAGCGGAAACCGTCGCGGCCATCGGGCTTGTTGTCGTATCTCCGGGTCGCGGCGTAGGCGATCTTGGTCACGACGAAGGCGATCACCCCGGCGGTGAACGGCGCGATGACCGCCGGCAGCACGACCTTGCTGAGCACCACGCCGAAGTCGATCGCCGATGCGCTCATGGTGCCCACGAGCGTCGCGCCGATCAGGCCGCCGAACAGGGCGTGCGACGAGCTGGAGGGCAGCCCCAGCAGCCAGGTGAGCATGTTCCAGGTGATCGCTCCGATGAGCCCGGCGAAGATGATGGGGAGGAACGTCGAGGCATCGATGCCGTCCTCTCTGATCATCCCGTGCGAGATGGTCTTGGACACCTCGGTCGACAAGAACGCACCCACGAGGTTGAGCACGGCCGCCAGCAGGACGGCGACCTTCGGCTTCAGCGCACCGGTGGCGATGGGCGTGGCCATCGCATTCGCCGTGTCGTGGAATCCGTTGGTGAAGTCGAAGAACAGTGCCAGTGCGATCACCAGCACGACGATGAAGACTGCGGCTTCCACAGTTCGCTTTCCGTCTGAGTGAGTGGGGATGCCGAGTGGGCTCGGCGGTGCGAACGAAGAGTTCACCGTAGATTCATGTTCCGGCAACCGGACGACAGAAATCCTCGCACATCCGGAGGCGTTCGCAGAACCCGCACAGGCCGTCGATTCCCGTTCCGTTAGCGTGGAACCGTGAGCACGCCGCAACCGCCCGTCGCCCCTGTCCGCCCCTCGTCACGACTGCATCACGGCGACGAGTTCTCAGACCCCTACGAATGGCTGCGCGCCAAGGACAACCCCGCCGTCATCGCGCACCTGGAGGCGGAGAACGCGTACACCGACGCGCGCACGGCCCATCTGGCAGATCTGCGCACTCGCATCTTCGACGAGATCAAGTCCCGCACGCTCGAGACCGATCTCTCGGTGCCGTCGCGACGAGGCTCGTGGTGGTACTACGGACGCACCGTGGAGGGGAAGCAGTACGGCATCCACTGCCGGGCCCCGCTCGACTCCCCCGACGACTGGACCCCACCCGAGGTGACTCCCGAGACCCGCATCGAGGGTGAGCAGGTGCTCCTCGACGGCAATGTCGAAGCCGACGGGCACGAGTTCTTCTCGCTCGGCAGCCTCGAGGTCTCCACCGACGGCAGTCGCTTGCTCTACGGCGTGGACGTCGAAGGCGACGAGCGGTACACCCTCCGCGTGCGCGACCTGGACGCCGGCACCGATCTGCCCGACGTCGTGACCAACACCTCCGCCGGGGCGAGCTTCTCTCCCGACGGGCGGTTCATCGTGTACACGACCGTTGATGACGCCTGGCGACCCGACACCGTCTGGCTGCACGAGGTCGGCACCGACGCGAAAGACGATCGGCGCCTGTTCCACGAGCCCGACGAGCGCTACTGGGTAGGTGCGGGCTTCACGCGAAGCGACCGCTACCTCATGATCGAAGTGGGCTCCTCGATCACCTCCGAGGAGTTCCTGGTTCCCGCTGACGATCTGCACGCCGAGCCCCGGGTGATCTGGCCGCGCCGGGAGGGAGTGGAGTACTCGGCCACCCACGCCGTGGTCGACGGCGCCGATGTCCTCTACATCCTCCACAACGACGAAGCCCTCGATTTCGAACTGGTCCGCGTGCCGGCGGACGACCCGACGGGATCTCGCGAGGTCGTGATCGCGCACGAGCCGGGGCGGCGCCTGCTCGATGTCGCGACTTTCCGAGACTGGGGCGTCGTCTCGTACCGCCGCGAAGGCCTGCCCCGTCTGGGCATGCTCGACTACGTCACTCATGACGTCACGGAAGTGGCCTTCGACGAGCCGCTGTACTCGGTGGGGCCGGCCGGCAACCCCGAGTGGGCTCCCCCTGTGCTCCGACTCGGCTACGGGTCCTTCGTCACACCCGGCACCGTCTACGACTACGTCGTCGCCACCGGGGAGCTGCTCTTGCGCAAGCGCCAACCGGTGCTGGGCGGCTACGACCCGGACGACTACGCTCAGCAGCGCATCTGGGCCACCGCCGATGACGGCACACAGATCCCCGTCTCGCTCGTGTGGAAGCGGTCGTTCGGCGCACTCGGGTCGACCCCGAGGCCCGTTCACCTGTACGGGTACGGCTCATACGAGCACTCGATCGAGCCGGGATTCTCGGTCGCCCGGCTGTCGGCCCTCGATCGCGGAGTCGTCTTCGCCGTCGCTCACGTGCGCGGCGGCGGCGAGATGGGTCGGCAGTGGTACGAAGAGGGCAAGCTCGGATTCAAGCGCAACACGTTCACCGACTTCGTCGACACGGCCCGCCACCTCGTCAAGGAGGGGTGGACGACGCCCGATCGCCTGGTCGCCGAGGGTGGTTCTGCAGGCGGCCTGCTGATGGGCGCGGTCGCCAACCTCGCCCCGGAACTGTTCGCGGGTATCCTCGCCGACGTCCCGTTCGTCGACGCGCTCACGACCATCCTCGACCCGTCGCTGCCGCTGACGGTCATCGAGTGGGACGAGTGGGGAGATCCCCTGCACGACCCGGACGTCTACGCATACATGAAGTCCTACTCGCCCTACGAGAATGTCCGCGAAGGCGTGCGGTATCCCCGCATCCTGGCTACCACTTCACTCAACGACACCCGCGTGCTGTATGTCGAACCGGCCAAGTGGGTCGCCCGGCTACGCGAGGTGGGCGCCGACGCGCTCCTGCGCTGCGAGATGGTCGCCGGTCACGGGGGTGTGAGCGGGCGTTACGACTCCTGGCGTCAACGTGCGTTCGAGCTCGCCTGGCTCCTGGACGTGCTGGGCCTGGCGAACGACTGACGGCCGCGCGTCGCGCCGGGCCGTGTCCCACTTCCTGCGACCCCGTGTCCCACTTCCGGCCCGCATGAAGGGTGCATGAAGACTGTTTGTGGGACATGGCGCCCGAGCCAGAGCTCAGGTAAGGGGTGTCCAGCCGGCGCGAACCAATGCTGCTCTCACCTTCTCGACCGCGGCACTGCCGTCACCGACCAGATGGTGCGAGAGGATGCGGACAAGATCAACTCCCTGCGCACGAATGGCATCCCAGCGATCGGCGTCACGGGCGAACTGACGGGGGTCGGCCGCGTGCACTCGCCCGTCGTACTCGACAGCAACCAGGCGCTCGGGGTAGGCGAGATCGAGTTCCGCGACGAACGTGCCGCGTTGGTCATACAGATTCCACGCCGTACGCGGCTCGGGCAGTCCCGCATCCCGCAGCAACAGCCGCAATCGCGTCTCGCGCGCGGATCGCACACCGCCGCGCACATCGGCCAACGCGCGGGAGAGGATGCCGCCGCGCACATCTCCCATGCGCGCCACCTCCGCGCGCAGCTCATCGGGGTTCAGCCTCGGCCCCGCCTCCCCCACGAGAAAGTCTGCGGCCGCGATCAGATCGCCCAGCGACCAGAGCGCTCCGCACTGGCGCCACGCACGAACGGGCGACTCTACGGGGATTCCCCCGACGTCTCGGGCCGCCGGCGTGCGCGTCTGAAGACGGTGACCGATCACCCCGCGCGTGCGCGGCTCGCGACCCGGTCGATGGGCTGAGACGTGGATGCCGGGCACGTAGGGCCACTCCGGCATAGGCGCCCCGTGCAGCAGCAGCGCCGTCTCGTGGCTGAAGAACTGGCCCTCGCGAAGGCGAGGTGCATACGCGTGGCACAGTGCCACCAGTCCAGGCGGTGGGCTCGGCCGACGCGCACGCACTCCGTGGAACGGCCGATCGAGCCCTCGCGTCCGCAAGCGTCCAGGCGAGACGCCGGCATCGGCGGCCTGGGCAACGGTGAACGAGGCGGGAAGCGAAAGGGGAAGCGGGGTGGGACGTGTCATGGCGCCACCCTGACCCGCGGCGGTGGGCCGGAGCACCACCGACGACACGATCGGGGAGGCGCGCCGCCGACACGGCGCTGGGGAGGAGGCGTCCCGGCGGGGCTCATGTCCCACTTCCGGCCGAGTCCGCCTCAGCCGAGCGACCGAAAGCGGGACACTCCACGCCGAGAGCGGGACACCCCTCGCCGAAAGTGGGACATCCGGCGAGGGAGGCACGTCAGCCGAACAGAGCGGCGGCTTCTTCGTAGCGGTAGAGCGGCACGGTGTTGAGCTCACCCAGCGCCTCGGCGAAGGGCACCCGGACGATGTCGGTGCCCTTCATCGAGACCATCTCGCCCCAGGCGCCCTCCACGACGGCGTCAGCCGCGTGCAGACCGAGACGCGTCGCCAGCACGCGATCGAACGCCGACGGCGAGCCGCCGCGCTGGATGTGGCCGAGCACGGTGGCGCGGGTCTCGATGCCGGTGATGCGCTCGATCTCCGGAGCGAGCACCTCGCTGATGCCTCCCAGCCGCGGACGGTTGAACGCGTCGAGTCCCTTGTCGCTGTAGGCCTCGTCTTGACCGGAGAGCTTGAAGCCCTCGGAGACGACCACCAGGGGCGCCCGCCCGCGGTCGTGGGCCTTCTGCACCTGGGCGGTGATCTCTTCGAGCGACATCGGCACCTCAGGGATGCAGATCACGTGGGCACCGGCGGCGATGCCCGAGTGGAGCGCGATCCAGCCGACGTGGCGGCCCATGACCTCGGCGACCATGCAGCGCTGGTGGGAGTCGCCGGTGGTGCGGAGGCGGTCCATGGCATCGATGGCGATGTTGACGGCGGTGTCGAAGCCGAACGAGTAATCGGTGGCGCGCAGGTCGTTGTCGATCGTCTTGGGCACGCCCATCACGTTGATGCCGTCGTTCCACAGCCGGTTGGCCGCCGCGAGCGTTCCCTCGCCACCGATGGCGATGATGCCGTCGATGCGGTGACCGTACAGCGTCTTGGCGATGTTCTCCGCGCCACCGCGCGGACCCTCGTACGGGTTCGTGCGGCTGGTGCCGAGGATCGTGCCGCCGACTTTCGACAGACCCTTCACCTCGTGACGCGTCAGCGGGAAGAAGTCACCGTCGACGACACCTCGCCATCCGTCGCGGATGCCGACGAACTCGATGTTGTACTTCGTGGTGCCCTTGAGCACGACGCCGCGGATGACCGCGTTCAGACCGGGGCAGTCGCCGCCGCTGGTGAGGATGCCGATCTTCATGTGAGGATCCTTCGAGTGGTTCGGGTGTTCGATGGGGCTGAGCGGCGCCGTTGCCTCGCACCGACACTATCGCCGGATCCGGGGCGCTGCCACCCGGGGCAGCCGTCGATAACGCCGAGGTCAGAAAGCGCCGAGCGCCTGCCGCAGAAGATGCATGAGCGCCGACAGCTGAACCGAGTCGCTCGAGGTGGGATCGAGCTGATCGCCGTCGAGCGCACGCTGGGCCAGCCCCTGCTTGGAGTCGATCAGCTCCGCGATCTTGGTGTCGATCGTGTGCGCCGCGATGATCCGCCACGCCGTGACCGGCTCGTCTTGGCCGATGCGGTGCACGCGATCGATGGCCTGCGTCTGCTCAGCCGCCGTCCACGACAGTTCCGCCAGCACCACGTTGGATGCCGCCTGCATGTTCAGCCCGACACCGGCCGCGGTCAGCGAGCAGACGGCGATCGCGACGTCCGGGTCACCGTTGAACGCGTCGATGGCCTGCTGGCGCGCCGGGGTCGTCTGGTCACCCCGGATCGACACCGACTTCAGACCCGCGGCGGCGAAATGCGCCTCCGCGGCATCCATGACGTCGATGTGCTTGGCGAAGAACACGACCTTGCCCACCGAGCGCTGGAGCTGCACGGCGTAGTCAGCGGCCAGCAGCGCCTTGGCCTGACCGATCTTGCGCACCATCGTGAAGACGTTGTCGGCGCCGGTGCCGGCAGCCTTCGACTCCTCCAGCTCGCCGTGAGCGACGAGACGCACGATGTCGTCATCGATCTCGTCGAGCACCACACGGTCGCCGCGCGCCTCGATGATCCGGCGGTATTTAGCCGCCAGTCGCTGGCCGAGCTCCTGCTCGGCCGCCCGGATCGAGCGCCCGTACTCGTCGTCGAGCTCGACGGGAAGGTCGGCGATCAGCTTGTCGGGCAGGTCGGCGGCGACATCCTTCTTTTTGCGACGGACGATGCCCAGGGAGATGACGGCGTTACGCGCCTCCGGGTAGAACGCCTTGTCCGCCGGGGTGAGCCCGGTGGCATCGAGTTTCTCCATCAGCAGCGGGCCGGGCTTCTCGCCGTTGGTCCACCCGAGGAAGCGCCAGATGGCATCGAAGTCCTCGACGTCGTTGATGAGCGGAGTGCCCGTCAGCGCCAGCATGAGAGGGTCACGCACCTGCTCACGGATGCGCGAGGCCAGCGCAAGCACGTTGCGCGAACGCTGCGAGGTGAGGTTCTTGATGAAGTGGGCCTCATCGACGACCATGCCCTTGAGCCCGAGCGTTCCCAGCCACGACAGGTGCCGGTCGAGGACCTCGTAGTTGACGATGAAGACATCGGCGAAGGCGTCAACGTCGTCGCCGTCGCCGTGGATGACGGTCGCGCGGCGCTGCGGAGTCCATCGCTCCACCTCGCGCGCCCAGTTCATCTTGACGACATTGGGCACCACGGCCAGGAGCGGGTACGCGCCGGCGACCGAGGCCGCCAGCACCGACTCGGCCGTCTTGCCGAGCCCGGGTTCGTCGGCCAGCAGGAACGCACGGTGCCCGCGCCGCACGGCCTCGAGGAAGCGCGACTGATGCGCCATGATCTCCAGGCCCTTGGGCGACAGGCGATCGAACTCCGGCACCGGCGGCAGCTCCATCGAGGCCGCTCCCCCGCCCGCACCGGTCTCGAACGCCTTGTAGAGCGGACCCATCAACTCCCAGCCGTCCAGTCGCCGGCGCGGCGCCTGGGCCGGTGCCCGCAGCGACAGGTCGGGCGCGAGGAACGGGTTCGACTCGCGACGCGCCTCGACCTGCGGCGGCAGCACTTGGCGCTCGGCGAGCGCGGCGGGCACGACGGGGGCTTGAACTGGCGGTGCGTCGGTGATGATCAGTTCGTCCTCGGCGAGCTCGGCACCCGACTCGAGAAGCCAGTCGCGCCGCATGCGCCGGGCGACCGGAGAGGTGGCCTGATCCACTTCGAGCAGTTGGATCAGCGACGTGTCACGTGCTGCCGTCTTGGCCAGGATGGTCGCCACCCCGTCGAGCCGCTTGAGCAGTTCGCTGCGCGTGGCGGCGGGGATGTCGGCTTCGGCCTTCACCCTCGCCCGCTCTTCGCGTACGAGGAAGGCGATGACCTGGAACTTGACGCGATTGGTGGGGCCGAGCTTCCCGCGCTGCGCCTTGGCCTCGACCTCGCGTACCTTGCGGGCGAGGATCGGGATCAAGGGGGCGTCGTCGTCGCGACGCGCCGACGAGCCGCGTCGACGGCGGGCCGAGGATGCGGCCTTGGCGGCACCCGCGCCTGCGGTGCCGGAAGCGTTCAGTGCCGTGGTCGGCATGCTCCTCCTGAGCGTGTGATCCGGCATCGAGGCCGGTGTGCCCGTCGGGTGCGTCGACAGGCGGCGGGTCTGCGGCCAGAGCCGCGGCGGTGAGTCTCAGGCCCGATTCAACCGGCTGCGGGTACTCGCTTCTGCGAGCTGCAGCGTCGGCGTGACGAAGCCCTCACACCCAGTGTAGCGCGATCCCTCACGCGGCGCTGCGAAGGCGCAGGCTGTTGAGCACGACGAACACGCTGGAGAAGGCCATGGCGGCGCCCGCGATCATCGGGTTGAGAAGACCGAGAGCCGCCAGCGGAAGCGCGGCGACGTTGTAGGCGAAGGCCCAGAAGAGATTGCCGCGGATGATCCGCATCGTGCGTCGGCTGAGGGTGATCGCCGTGACCACGGGGGCGAGCCCCGCTCCGGCCAGTGAGATGTCGCTCGCGTGCAACGCGGCATCCGTTCCGCCGCCCATCGCCACCCCCAGGTCGGCGGTAGCCAGGGCGGGGGCGTCGTTCACGCCGTCACCGACCATGGCCACGCGGTGTCCGCCGGCGCGCAGCCGGGCGATCTCGTCGACCTTCTGCTCCGGGAGCACGCCGGCGATGACGCGGTCGATGCCCACCGCGGCGGCCACCGCTCGCGCGGCGCCCTCGTTGTCGCCCGTCAACAGCACGACCGACAGCCCCAGGGCGCGCAGGCGCGCCACGGTGTCCGCACTGTCGGAGCGCACGGTGTCGGCGACGGAGATGACCGCACGCACCTGGCCATCCCACCCGGCGACGACGGCGGTGGCTCCGCCGGCCTCGGCCTCCTCCACCGCGTGGACCGCCTCGGCAGAGACCTCCCCGGCGACCTCCCGTGCGAACGAGCGCCGTCCTGCGAACACGTGATGACCCTCCACCACGCCCGTCACTCCGCGTCCTGCGGCACCGGCGAAGTCCGAGACGTGCGACGGCTGCGTGATCGTGGCAGCGATCGCGCGAGCGACAGGATGCTCCGAGGCGCGCTCGAGCGAGCCGACCAGCTGCGCGACGCGACGCGGGTCGGCGCCGCCGACGGTGACCGTCTCGGTCGCGGTCATGCGCCCCTCGGTCACCGTCCCGGTCTTGTCGAGCACGATCGTGTCGATCTTCTCCGCACTCTCGAGTGCCTCGGGTCCGGTGATGAGGATGCCTCGCTGGGCGCCGCGGCCGGTTCCCACGAGGATCGCGATGGGCGTGGCCAGTCCCAGCGCACAGGGACACGCGATGATCAGGACCGCCACGGCGGCCGTGAAGCCCGCGGCGAGCGGCTGCCCGGCCGCCACCCACAGGCCCCACGTGGCGACGGCCAGCAGAATGACGATCGGCACGAACACCGCGGAGATCCGGTCGGCGAGTCGTTGAACGCGGCTCTTGCCGGTCTGAGCGTCTTCGACCAGCCGGGCCAGGTGAGCCAGGCGCGTGTCGTCGCCGACCGAGCGCGCCTCGACGATGAGGCGTCCGTCGACGGCGAGCGTGCCGCCGGTGACCGCGTCTCCCGCCCCCACGTCGACGGGCACGGACTCACCGGTGATCATGCTCTGATCCACCGACGCCCGCCCGTCGCGAACGGTGCCGTCGGTGGCGACCTTCTCTCCCGGTCTGACGACGAAGACGTCGCCCACGCGCAGCCGCTCCACCGGCACGCGCGTGCCGTCGACGAGCTCGACGTCCTTCGCAGCCAGCTCCATCAGCGCGCGTAGCGCCGCGCCGGCGCGCCGCTTGGAACGCTGCTCGATGAATCGTCCGAGCAGGAGGAAGACGGTCACCGCCGCCGCGACCTCGAAGTAGACGAGCGAGGTCGCATCGTGGGGCACCCCGAACAGCGCTGCCTCGTGCGTCATCCCGATGCGCCCCGCGCTGCCGAAGACCAGAGCCCACACGCTCCACAGGTACGCGGCGAGGGTGCCGAGCGTGATCAGGGTGTCCATGGTCATCGCCCCGTGGCGGGCCTGGGCGATCGTGGCGCGGTGGAACGGCCATCCGCCCCACAGCACGATCGGAGTGGCCAGGATCAGCGACACCCACTGCCACCCGGGGAACTGCCACGCCGGCACCATGCCGAGCACCACGACCGGAGCCGCCAGCGCGGCGCTGACGATGAGGCGTGTCCGCATCGTCTCGACACCGGACTCATCGTCGGCGGTGCGCGACGTGCCGTCCTGATCGGACCGTTCGCGCAGCCGTCCGTCGTACCCGGCCTCGCGTACGGCGTCGACCAGCCGCTGCGGATCGAGCTCGGCGGGATAGGTCACGCGAGCCGTCTCGGTGGCGAGGTTGACGGATGCCGACACGCCGTCCACGCGGGACAACCGCTTCTCGACGCGGGCCACGCAGCTGGCACACGTCATGCCCTCGATCTCGAGGACGGCGTCGCGGGACGGGGTGTCGGAGGGCATTGCGCGCGTCTCAGACGCGACCGACGAGCGTATAGCCCGCCTCGTCCACCGCTGCGGCGATGGCGGCGTCGACCGGTTCGGCGACCGCCGTCACCGTCACCGTCTTGGCCGCGACATCCACCGACACGTCTGTGACATCGGTGACGGCGGCCACTTCGCGGGTGACGGCTGCGGCGCAGTGCCCGCAGGTCATCCCCTCGACGGCATACGTCTGAACGGTCATGTGGAGCCTCCTGGTTCGGCGGGTGATCGTGTGATCTCGATGTATGGCAACCATAATACCCCCCTGGGGTATTGCTGGGCCCCGCGTCGCCGCATGCGCGGGCGTAGGCTGGATACATGTCCCGCATCAGCGAGCGAGCCCTGGCCGCCACCCTCGATCACGCCATCCTCAAGCCCGAGTTGACCCGCGGCGACGTCGACGCGGAGCTCGACATCGCGCGCGAATGGGGAGTGTTCAGCGTGTGCGTGCGCCCCAGCGACGTCGCGCATGCGGTCGAGTATCTCTCGGGCAGCGGCGTGGCCGTCGGCACCGTGATCGGCTTCCCGCACGGCACGACGTCCACGGCCGGCAAGGTGGCCGAAGTCCGACAGGCCCTCTCCGACGGTGCGGTGGAGTTCGACATGGTGATCAACATCGGTGCACTCCGCTCCGGATTCGACGACGCGGTCACCGCCGACATCCGTGCCGTCGTGGAGGCGTCCGACGGCCACATCACCAAGGTCATCCTCGAGACCGCACTCCTGGACGACGAGCAGATCGCCCGCGGAAGCCGACTGACCGAAGCCGGCGGCGCCCACTTCGTGAAGACGTCGACCGGCTTCGCCGGCGGCGGCGCCACGGCCGAGCACGTTCGCCTGATGCGCGAGAGCGTGGGCGAAGACGTGCAGGTCAAGGCCTCCGGCGGGGTGCGCAGCTACGCCGACGCCCTCGCGATGCTCGAGGCCGGGGCCACACGCCTGGGCACCAGCGGCAGCGCCGTCATCCTCGGAGAGGCGCGCCGCATCGACGCCGGCGAGCAGTCCACGGGGGCCGTCGACGAATCGTCGTACTGACTCTCGAGCGTCCGAACGCAGCGCGGTGCGGGTCAGCCCGCCAGCGCCGTGCGCACGCGGGCCACGTCGTCGGCCATCTGTGAGATGAGCGCGTCGACCCCCTCGAAGGCGACCATGCCGCGGATACGGTGCACGAACTGCACCTGCACACGATGACCGTAGAGGTCGAGCGCCGCCTCATCCAAGACGTAGGCCTCCACCTGCCGGACCGGCACGTCATCGAACGTCGGGTTCGTCCCCACCGAGATCGCCGCGGGATACCTCGTCACGGCGTGCGCCGGCTCGCCGGCGCGTCCCTCGTCGAGCAGCCATCCCGCATAGACACCGTCGGCGGGCGCGTAGCCTTCCGCGTCGGAGGAAAGATTGGCCGTGGGGAATCCCAGCTCGCGGCCGCGCTTGAGCCCGTGGACGACCTCGCCGCGCATCGTGTGCGGGCGACCCAGCAGTCGCGCCGCGCCGTCGACGTCGCCGGCTCGCAGCAGATCACGGATCCACGTCGAGGAAACCCGTCGGCCGGCGCCCTGCACGTCGCCGACGACGTCGACGCCGAAGCCGAACTCGACACCCAACCGGGCGAGCAGGGCAGGGTCACCCTCGCCACCGCGGCCGAACCGGAAGTCGTCGCCGACCATCACCGTCACCGCGCCCAGCGCCTCCACCAGGAAGCGCTGCACGAACTCCCGGGCCGGCACCGCGGCCAAGGCCTCGTCGAATCGCAGGACCAGCGTGGCATCCACGCCTTCGTCGGCGAGCAGATCGAGCTTCTGGTCCAGACTCGACAGCGGCTCCGGGCACAGCTCCGGGCGCAGCAGACTCAGGGGGTTGCGGTCGAAGGTCACCGCGACGACGCGCGCACCCACACCGGCGGCCTCGATACGGGCACGAGCGACGACCGCGCGATGCCCCGCGTGGACACCGTCGAACTTCCCGATGGCGACGACGGTCGGGCCGAAGCCCTCGGGGACATCGCGAGCGTCGTGGAAGACGATCACCAGGACGACCCCTCCTCCACGGGCGCGCTCATCTCGGCAGAAGCCCGGCCCCCCTTGACGAGCCACCACAGCCCCAGCATCGGCAGCACCAGAGGAACCCAGAAGTACCCGTAGCCGAAGCCCGACCACACGGTCGCGTCGTGGGCGAACAGTGCCGGCACGACGAAGCTGAGCGTACCGACGACCAGAACCCCGATCAGTTCGAAGCAGATGGCGATCCACGCCACGACGTACCACGTCCGGGACCCCGCCTTCACCAGTGCGACGGTCGCCACGAGGTACACCACAGCGGCGACCGCGGAGAGCGTGTACGCCACCGGTGCGGCCGAGAAGTCCTGCACGATCTGGACGAACGAGCGCCCGGTCGCGGCCAGCGCCATGATCGCGTAGACGACGACCAGCACGCGGCCGACCCCTGTCATCCGGGGACGCTCAGCCGATGCGGGAGGCGGCGAAGACGGAAGTCGGAGCGAAGTCATGACTCGTCAATGATAGGCGCGTTCGGATGTCCCCACGCCGTGGGCCCGGCGCCGGTCAGGCGACCGCCATGGTCCAGATCACGTGCATCCGCCAGACCATCACCGCGACCGCCAGGGCGGCGATGCCCATGATCACCGTGCTCCACCGGCTGCGTTCGATCAGAGCCCAGGCGACGGCCGCGGGGGGCAGGAGGACGGCGGAGACGAGATAGACCCAATACTCCAGCGCACTGCCGACGGGGACATTGCCCCACAGTGGTGCGAGGATCGCCAGGGCGACCTGCGCAACCAGAAGCAACAGCACCAGCGCGAGGCCGCCCACGGTCACGTCTCCTGGCCGTCGCCCCGACAGTCCGGCGATCACACACACCAGTCCCGCCACGACCGCCACTGCCACCTGTGCAAGGGTGAACCACAAGATCACGCGGATGCCTCCTCGGCCATGTTCATGATGCTCTTCACATCCTGGCCCCGTCGCTCCACGATCCCGACGAGCCGGCCCTCCGGATCCAGCGCTGCGGGAGTCGGTGTCGGCAGCCGGTCGGCGGCGCCGGTCAGACGCTTGCCGTGGCGGAGATCGCGGGCCTCATCCGCCGACACGGGGAACGCTCCGAGCACGGCGGCGGCCACGTCGGCATCCGACTGCAGCGGGGCGCCCGGCTCGAGGTCTGTCACGGCGCCCGCCACGGAGAACGGACCGATCCGCGTGCGCCGCAGCGCCGTGAGGTGTCCGCCCACCCCCAACGACGCCCCCAGGTCGCGAGCGAGGGCGCGGATGTAGGTACCGCTGGAGCAGTCGATGACCACGTCGACGTCGATGACGCCCGCGTCGGCGTTCCTGCGGATCTCTCGCACGTCGAAGCGCGACACGGTCACCGTTCTGGCCGCCAACTCGACCGCTTCCCCGGCGCGCGCCAGCGCGTACGCCCGTTTGCCCCCGACTTTGATGGCCGACACGCGGCTGGGCACCTGGTCGATCGACCCGGTCAGGGCCGCGACGCCGTCGCTGATCATCCGGTCGTCGACCCCGGCGACCACATCCGCGGCGGCGCGCTCGGTCTCCTCGCCATCGGCATCGTCCGAATCGGTGGCCACGCCCAAGCGGATGGTCGCCTCGTACGTCTTGTCGAGTCCGACGATGAACGTGAGGAGCCGTGTCGCCGGCCCGACCCCGAGCACCAGGAGTCCGGTCGCCATCGGGTCCAGGGTGCCGGCGTGACCGATCTTGCGCGTCTGGAGGGCTCGGCGAGCGCGCGAGACGACATCGTGACTGGTCATGCCGCCGGGCTTGTCGACGAGCAGGATGCCGCGGGGACTCGGGTGTGCGGGTGCAGTCATGGCGGGGTTCCTCAGCAGAAATCGGCGTACACGCGCCGTGGCGCGGTCGGATCGGTGTTGTCGACGATCGCGTCGGCCGCCGCGCGCGGCCTCGCCTCCTTCAGGTAGAGCTGCCAGATTCCGCGGAGCTCCGGACGGTTCGCGAAGATCCCGTCGACGATCAGCACGGCATCCGTCGGCACGCTCACGGTCGGCGCGTCGACGGGTGGGTCGGCGACGAGGTCGAACGCTGCCAGCCGCACACCGCCCTCGGCACCGGTGCGAAACGGCTCGATCAGAAGCCGCCGAAAAGCGTCGTCGTCGTATGAATCGCGGGAGAAGCCCTCCGGCGACGAGCGGCCACGCCGGTAGCGTTCGCTGCGCCGCCGATGAAAGTCGTCGAGCGACGCTCGAAGCACGGGGGAGCCGTCCTCGGCGAACACCTCGCCGAGATGGTCAGCGAACCGGGTCTTACCTGCCCCGTCCTCGCCGTCCACGGCGATCATGACCCGTCCGCGGGGTGAGCTGCCTCGAACCTCGTCACGCAGTGCGCGCCACATCGCGAGCGCGGAGTCCTGGGCCTGGTCCGGGTCGTGGCCGTGGTCGTCCGGTTCGTTCACACCCTCCAGCCTACGGGCGCCGGCGCGAGCATCCCGGCTCGACTGCGCCCTGCCGGACCGGGCGCGAACACGTACGCTGGGGACGTGCTCGACCTCGCGACCCCGCTGATCACGTGGTATCGCGAGAACGCCCGTCCCCTCCCCTGGCGCTCGCCGGGGTACGGTGCGTGGGGCGTGCTGGTGAGCGAGTTCATGCTGCAGCAGACGCCCGTCGCACGCGTGATCCCGCACTTGGAGGCCTGGCTGGAACGATGGCCGACACCGGCGGCGCTGGCCGCCTCGCCCCCGGCCGATGCCGTGCGTGCGTGGGCGAACCTCGGCTACCCTCGGCGCGCGCTCTGGCTGCACCGCGCGGCCGTGGAGATCACGACCCGTCATGAGGGGATCGTGCCCCGCGATGTCGCGGCGCTGCTCGCACTCACCGGCATCGGCGACTACACCGCCCGGGCGGTGGCCGTGTTCGCCTACGGCGACCGGCATCCGGTGGTCGACACCAACACCCGCCGAGTGATCGCTCGCGTGGTCGCCGGCAGAGCCCAGCCCGGACCACCCGCGAAGGGCGACCTCGCTGCGATGGAGCGGCTCCTGCCGCAGGACGACATCGACGCAGCGATCGTGAACGCCGCAGCGATGGAATTGGGGGCCGTCGTCTGCACCGCCCGCGCACCGCGGTGCGCGATCTGCCCCGTGTCGACGAGCTGTGCGTGGCGGGCGGCAGGGTATCCCGACACCGAGGACACCCGCCGGCGCCAGGCGCGATACGAAGGCAGTGATCGTCAAGCGCGCGGAGCGGTGCTCAAGGCGCTGCGCGATCACCCCGGCGGCGACACCGACGACGCGACGCGCGATATCCGCGTCGACGAGCTGTTGCGCACCTGGCCGGACCGGCTGCAGCGCGACCGGGCGATCGATTCCCTCGTCTCGGACGGCTTGATCGAGATCGAGGACGGCATCGCCAGACTTCCCCGTTGACTCTGGGGTCCTTCGTGACCGGAAGAAGGGACCGCCAGAGCGGGGAGAGGGGCAGCGCGCCGCCGCATGGGGACTCGAGCTCGCCGGTCAGTCCTCGTCGAGCTCGCGCGGCTTGACGTAAGGGTCGGCGTCGCCGGCGTAGGTTGCACCCGTGGCCAGACCCGCCACCGTCGCATCGCGTTCGCGCGCCTCGCGCAGCAGGTCTTCGATGTGTCCGGCGTTCTCGGGCAACGCGTCGTGGATGAACTCCAGCGTCGGGGTGAGGCGCACGCCCAGCTGGCGGCCGACCTCACTGCGAAGCATTCCGGTGGCCGCGGTCAACGCGGCGGCGGTGTCGGCGCGCTCCTGATCGGAGCCGTAGACCGTGTAGAACACCGATGCGTGCTGCAGGTCGCCGGTCACGCGCACATCGGTGATCGTCACGAATCCGAGTCGCGGGTCGCGCAGACCCTTCTCGAGACGCTCTGCAATGAGCACGCGGATGCGGTCTGCCAGTCGTGCCTGACGTTCCGATGCCATGTCCTTCTCCTTCTTCCACTCGACCCCCCAGCGGGGCGGAGCGCCGGAGCCCTCCGCGGAGGCGGGGGCCGGAGGACTCGGATGTCCCCCTGAGGCAATTGGGGCAGGGGCCCCACTCTTGCCGAAGGCGGACATCCGAGTCCGGAGGTCACCGCCGCAGCGGAGACCGAGGTGATCAGCCGCGCGGCTTCTCGACCATTTCTGTGGTCTCGATCTCGTCGCCGATCTGGATGTCGTTGTACTTTCCGAGGCCGATACCGGCTTCGAAGTCCGTGCGCACCTCGGTGACGTCGTCCTTGAAGCGGCGCAGCGACTCGATGGCCAGACCATCGGCGATGACCACGCCGTCGCGGATGACCCGCGCCTTGGCGTTGCGCGTGATCGTTCCCGACCGCACGATGACACCGGCGATGTTGCCGAACTTCGAGGAGCGGAACACCTCGCGGATCTCGGCGACACCCGACTGCACCTCTTCGAACTCCGGCTTGAGCAGACCCTTGAGCGACTGCTCGACGTCGTCGATCGCGTTGTAGATGACCGAGTAGAACCGGACGTCCACGCCCTCGCGCGCCGCGCGTTCCCGAGCCTTGGTGTCGGGGCGGACGTTGAAGCCGATCACGATCGCGTTGTCGATCGTGGCCAGGTTGATGTCGGACTCGGTGATGGCACCGACGCCGCGGTGGATGATCCGCAGCTGCACCGAGTCGTCGACCTCGATCTTGAGCAGCGACTCCTCGAGCGCCTCGACGGCACCGGAGACGTCACCCTTGATGATGAGGTTGAGCGACTCGACCTTGCCCTCTTCGAGCGCGCGGGTGAAGTCCTCGAGCGAAATCCGCTTGCGGGCCTTGGCCAGCTGCGCGTTGCGCTCCGCGGCTTCGCGCTTCTCGGCGATCTGCCGGGCGGTGCGGTCTTCTTCGGTGACGATGAAGACGTCGCCGGCCCTGGGGACCGAGTTCAGACCCTGGACCTGTACCGGACGCGACGGGTAGGCCTCTTCGACCTGCTCGCCGTTCTCGTCGATCATCGCGCGGACACGGCCGTAGGCGGTGCCGGCGACGATCGCGTCTCCCACTCGCAGCGTTCCCGACTGGATGAGCACGGTCGCCACCGAACCACGGCCCTTGTCGAGCTTCGCTTCGATGGCGACACCGCGCGCCGCCTTGTTCGGGTTGGCGGTGAGGTCGAGCCCGGCGTCGGCGGTGAGCAGCACCGCGTCCAGGAGAGCCTGGATGTTGGTGCCCTCGCGCGCCGACACGTCGACGAACATCACGTCGCCGCCGTACTCCTCGGCGACCAGCCCGTACTCGGTGAGCTGCTGGCGCACCTTGGCCGGGTTGGCGTCGGGCTTGTCGACCTTGTTCACTGCGACGACGATCGGAACCTCGGCGGCCTGGGCGTGGTTGAGCGCCTCCACCGTCTGCGGCATGATGCCGTCGTCGGCGGCGACCACGAGGATGGCGATGTCGGTCACCTGGGCGCCACGGGCACGCATGGCGGTGAACGCCTCGTGACCGGGGGTGTCGATGAAGGTGATGGCACGTTCGATGCCGTCGTGCTCGGTCCACACCTGGTACGCACCGATGTGCTGGGTGATGCCACCCGCCTCACCGGCCACGACGTTGGTCTGACGGATGGCATCGAGCAGTCGCGTCTTACCGTGGTCGACGTGTCCCATGACGGTGACCACCGGCGGACGGATCTCGAGGTCGTCCTCGCTCTCGGCCTCCAGTTCGGCGTCCAGATCGAGCCCGAAGCCTTCGAGGAGCTCTTTGTCCTCGTCCTCGGGAGAGACCATCTGGATCTTGTAGCCGAGCTCGGCGCCGAGCACCTCAAAGGTGGCTTCGTCGAGAGACTCGGTCGCCGTGGCCATCTCACCCAGGTTGAACAGGATGGTCACCAGGGTGCCGGGCTGAACCGTGTAGCCGTTGAGCGCTTCGAGCTTGTCCGCGAAATCGGCGATCGACGCGCCGCGCCGGAGGCGAATGATCTCGCCGTTGCCCTTCTGGACGTTGACGCCGCCGACGACCGGCGCCGACCGCATCTCGAATTCTTGCCGCTTCGCCCGACGCGACTTGCGCTGCTTGGACTTGCCGCCGCCCTTGCCGAACGCGCCTGCCGTGCCGCCACCGGGACCCCGGCCGCGGCCACCGCCGCCACCGGGACGACCGGCGAAACCGCCGGCCGGGGCACCGCCACCGCCACCGGGGCGCTGGAAGCCACCACCGGCACCGCCGGGACGACCGGGGCCGCCGGGGCGCTGCTGGAACGGGGCACCCGGCCGACCGCCGCCGCCGGGGCGACCTGCGCCGCCGGGACGCGGAGCACCGGGACGGGGAGCACCGGGACGCGGAGCCTGCGGACGCGGGATGTTGCCGGGAGTCGGACGCTGTCCCATGCCCTGCGCCGACGCGAAGGGGTTGTTGCCCGGACGCGGTCCCGCGGGGCGCTGTCCCATCCCCTGGGACGAAGCGAACGGGTTGTTGCCCGGACGCGGCGCGCCACCGGGGCGCGGAGCGGCGGGGCCGGGAGTCGCCGAGCCGGAGGCGGCTGCCTCCGGGGCGGGCACCGCGGGAGAGGCTGCTGCGGGAGTGCCCGCGGGGGCACCGGGGGCAGCCGGGCGCGCGGTCGCCGCAGCCTCGGGTGCGGACGGTGCCGCGGGCGTCGGGGTCTGCGCAGCGGGTTTGGCGGCAGGCGCCGGGGTGGGCCGGGCGGGGCCGGGCTTGGCGCCCGGCGACGCAGGCTTAGGCGCGGCCGGCTTTGCCGCCGACGCCGCCGCACCCTCTGCCTCGAGCGCTGCCCGAAGCTTGCGAGCCACCGGGGGCTCGATCGTCGATGAGGGGCTCTTGACGAACTCGCCGAGCTCCTTCAGCTTCGCGAGGGCGACTTTGCTGTCGACGCCGAGCTCGGAAGCGATCTCGTGCACGCGTGGTTTTGCCACAATTCTCCTGTCTGGGGTCTACCCGGACAGGGCAGACCGTTACTTGCGGACGGGTCTCATTTCGAGCCGTTCACTTTGAGTCCATAGCCGTTCAGCCGTTTCGCTGGTGGGTGGTTTGAAAGGTCTGCGTGTCAAGAACACCTGACACACGCAATGCTCGTCCGAAGGCTCGACGCCGGATGGCGGTGTCGATGCACTCATTCGTGGCGTGCACCCACGCGCCCCGACCAGGAAGCACGGTTCCTTCGTCTGCGACGAGTTCACCATTCCGGGCGACGACCCTCAGAAGCGAGGACCGGGGGGCACGCGCGCGGCACGCCACGCACGTTCGAACAGGTTCCATCCTACCCCCTCCACGTTTCGTCTCGCTTCGCTCGCTCTACGACCGGAACAGTCCAACCCGCTTCGCTCGCTCTACGACCGGAACAGTCCAACCCGCTTGGCTCGTTCTACGACCGGAACAGTCCAACCCGCTTCGCTCGCGGGGCGGCCGACGCGTACCGGCGGCGTCGGGCGGAGCTCACGACTCCAGGATGCTGTCCGGCTGGATGTCGATCTTCGCCCCGGTGAGCTTCGCCGCCAACCGGGCGTTCTGGCCCTCTTTGCCGATCGCCAGCGACAACTGGTAGTCGGGAACGAGCGCGCGCACGGCCTTGATGTTGGCGTCGAGCACGAAGCTGGAGGTGACCTTGGCGGGCGAGAGAGCGTTCGCGACGAACTTCGCGAGCTCCGCGTCGTAGTCGACGATGTCGATCTTCTCGCCGCCGAGTTCCTCGGTGACCGCGCGCACCCGGCGTCCGAGCTCGCCGATGCAGGCCCCCTTGGCGTTGATGGACGGGTCGTTGGCGCGCACCGCGATCTTGGTGCGATGACCTGCCTCGCGCGCCAGCGAAACGATCTCGACCAACCCTGACGCGATCTCCGGCACCTCGAGGGCGAAGAGCTTCCGGACGAGCCCGGGGTGGGTGCGAGAGACCGTGATCGAGGGGCCTTTGGTTCCCTTGGCGACCGCGGTGACATACACGCGCAGTCGCGACCCGTGTGCGTAGTCTTCGCCCGGCACCTGCTCCTCCGGTGGCAGGATCGCCTCCACGGTGCCCAGGTCGACGTGCACCATCCGCGGGTTCGGGCCCTGCTGGATGACGCCGGCGACGATGTCTCCCTCCTTGCCACGGAACTCACCCAGGATCGCGTCGTCGGCGATGTCGCGCAGACGCTGGCTGATCACCTGCTTGGCGGCGAAGGCGGCGATGCGACCGAAGTCCTCCGGAGTGGACTCTTCCTCGCCGATGACCGCGCCCTCGTCATCCAGGAGAGGGACGAACACCGCCACGTGGCCGGTCTTGCGGTCGAGTTCGGCGCGTGCACCGGTCGGTAGTTCGCCGGTGGGCGAGGTGTGCTTGGCATAGGCGGTGAGGATGGCCTGCTCGATGATCCGCACCAGCTCTTCGAAGGGGATCTCCTTCTCACGCTCGACCGTACGCAGCAGTCCCAGATCGATGTCCACAGGTGCCTCCTCTATTCACGTCTCCCGCTGGGGCGTCACCGCCCCGGCATCCCTCCTACGTTACCGGATGCGGACCATGCGCGCCCGGGATCGCCCTCCGAGACCGCTGTCGGCATACTGTGCGAGGACAGCATCGACGAACGCGGACGACGAGGACACCGATGAGCAGCACGGCCAAGCAGGCGGCGCGCGAGGCACGGTCGTCGACGCCGCTGCGGCTGCTGGCCCGAGGCGGCTATGCGGCCAACGGTGTGGCCCACATCATCATCGGCATCATCGCCCTGGTGATCTCCGGCGGCGGGCCGGGCGAGAGCGACCAGGCCGGCGCCTTCCTGGCGATCGCCCAGGCTCCGCTGGGATTTGCCGCCCTGTGGGCGATGGCGGTCTTGCTGGGCGCGCTCGGGCTCTGGCACGCCGCAGAGGGGGTGGCGGTGATGCGGCGCTCCGACCTCACGAAGTGGGGGGTCCGCGTCTCGGAATGGGGCCAGGCGGTGATCTTCGTGGCCCTCGGGGCGATCGCCGCGTCGGTGGCACTCGGGGCACGTCCCAACGCCGAGCAGACGGCGCAGGAGGCCAGTCGCGGAGTGCTCAACATCCCCGGCGGTCCGTGGGTGCTCGCCCTCGTGGGTGTCGCGATCGCCGGCGGCGGTGTCGCCTTCGTCGTCATGGGAGTGCGCCGCTCGTTCCACGACAAGGTGGCGGTGCCGGACGGCGCACTGGGAACGGTCGTCACCGCCCTCGGCGTGGTCGGCTTCCTCGCCAAAGGGGTGGCCCTCGGAGTCGTCGGTGTGCTGCTGGTGATTGCGGCGGTGACCGTTGACGCGGAGACGGCGGGCGGGGTCGACGGGGCGATCCGTGCACTGCTGGACGTGTTCGGCGGCCCGTTCCTGGTGGCCGCAGTCGGTGCCGGCTTCGTCGCGTACGGCGTCTTCTGCCTGTTCCGCGCCCGCTATGCCCGCCTGTGACGGACTCCGCTACTCCCGGTGGTGACGCGGCAAGGAGGGCGCCGGTGCGCTGGGGAGACCGTTGACCGCGCGGATCAGGTGGAACAGCTCCCCCACCCGGAACTGGTCGAACCTCATCGACAGCCGGGGCAGGTCGAGCCGGTCGTCGTCCTCGACTTCCGCCGGACGCGGCTCTGACCTCTCGATCACGCCGCGGGTGAGCAGGTGCGAGAAGCGATCGTTCAGCTCGGCGACCTCCGCGTCGGTCGGCTCGGCACGAAGCCGCAGGACCAGCCTGCTTCCCACCCACCGCAAGGAGTCATAGTTGCGCCAGAAGCCCGTGACCTCCTCGGCCGCGGCCTGCACCGAGTCGGTCACGAGCACGCGGTCCAGGTCGTCAGGTGAGATCACGCGGGCAGGGATCAGGTGCTCGTCCGCGAAGCGCTGCAACCCCTCCCAGAAGTGCCCGCCCGGAGCATCGAGCAGCACGATGGGTGTGGGCTCGGCCTTTCCGGTCTGTTGCAGGGTGAGCAGTTCGAACATCTCGTCCAGGGTTCCGAACCCGCCCGGCAGGCAGACGAAGCCGTGGGACTCCTTCACGAGCATGAGCTTGCGCGTGAAGAAGTACTTCATCGCCACGTTTCGCGTACCGGCCGCGATCAGTTCATTGGGCTTCTCTTCGAACGGCAGACGGATCGACACGCCGAGCGAGTGCTCCGGCCCCGCTCCTTCCGCCGCAGCCTGCATGATGCCCGGGCCCGCGCCGGTGACCACCATCCACCCGCGGGCGGCGAGCTCGCGCGCCAGATCGACAGTGGCGGCATACAGCGGGTCGTCGGGGCGCGTGCGCGCCGAGCCGAACACCGTGACCTTGGGGCTGTTGCGGTAGGGAGCGAACAACTGGAACGCCCGACGCATCTCCGTCAACGCCGCCGAGGTGATCTTCAGGTCGAGTCTGCTGGTTCGGTCGAGTCCGAGACCCACGCCGGTGATCAGGATGCGGGAGACGAGGTCTGCGTCGACGGCGGCAGCGTCGATACCGGAATCGACGATCAGCCGGCGCACGTCGTCGGTGACGCGGCGGGGCACGAGATTGTCGGTCATTCCCCCACCCTGCCACGGCGGGTCGCCGCCCGGTGACGAACCGGTGAACGCGCGGAGTGCAGCATGCTCACAGCCCTTGCCCTGCCGGTCGCCGCTGTCAATCCCCTCCCCCGCAACGCGGGCGCCTGAGAGATTTCAGGACATGAGCGACAGGACTGACGACACGAACACCCCCGACGAACTCACCGGAGCCGAGGCGATCGGGCGAGTCAAGGAGCTGGTGGAGGACATCGACTTCGCGATGCTCACCACCCACGATGCCGCCGGGAACCTGGTGAGCCGGCCGATGAGCACGCGCGAGATGGACGCGAACGGCGACATCTGGTTCTTCACCTCGGACGAGACCAAGAAAGTCGACGAGGTCGAGGAAGACCGCTCGGTCGGACTGACCTACACCGACACCAAGGGGATGAGCTTCGTCTCCATCGCCGGCCTCGCCCGGGTGGTGCACGATCGCGCGCGGATGGAGGAGCTGTACTCCCCTTCTCTGGACATCTGGTTCGAAGACGGACTCGAGACACCGGACATTGCGCTGCTGCGAGTCACGCCGCGCGAAGTGGAGTTCTGGGAACCCGCGCACGGCAAGCTCGTCATGGCCCTCGGCGCACTGAAGGCGCTGGTGACCAGAGACGTCCCCGACGACACGATGCGCCACGGCCGTATCAGTCGCTGAGGCGCGATGCCGGGCGCTAGCGTGAGGGGGTGACCACTCCCGCCCTCCCGCGCCATGCCGACCCCGGATTGATCGGTCTTCTGGGGTTCGTCATGGCCACCGTGATTGCCCAGCTGGCCCACCTGGGCATCCTCGAGCAGAGCCCGGTGTTCTGGATCGGTGCGGTCTTCGGCGGAGTCGTGCAGGTGATCGCCGGCATGCTCTCGTGGGCCGACGGCGACGACTTCCACTTCCTGGTCTACAACGCCTTCGGGTGGTACTGGATCGTCCAGCCCGGGTTCCTGCTGGGCGAACAGCTCCAGATCTTCGCGGTGTCGGACGGCGCTCGCGGGACGTTCGCGATCTCCTTCGCGGTGCTCGCGGCCGTCTTCGCGGTGGCGGGCGCCGCCCACAACTCCGTGTTGCCGTTCACCCTGCTGTGCGTCGCGCTCGGACTGGGGCTCCAGGGCATCGCGCTGTTCGCCGGGGCCAGTGCCCTGTCCGCGGCCGGCTCCGTCGTCCTGCTGGTCGCTTCGGCAGCGGCCGCGTACATGGGGATCGAGAAGTTCTACTGGCGCACCCTCGGGCGACGTGTGCTGCCGCTGGGTCCGGCGTGGGTGGGCGGCGCGGCTCGCGGTCAGTGACGAAGTCGGGTGATCGCCTCGTCGACCGATACCACCTCGCGGTCACCGCTGCGACGATCCCACAGCTCCACCTTGCCCTCGGCGGCTCCCCGACCGACGATCACCAGTCGCGGCACGCCGACGAGTTCGGCGTCGGCGAACTTGACGCCCGGTGACACCTTGACCCGGTCGTCGTAGAGCACGTCCAGCCCCGCTGCCTCGAGATCCGCCGAGAGCCTCTCGGACACCTCGAACACCGACGCGTCCTTTCCGGTGGCGATCACCTGCACGTCGAACGGCGCGACCGATTCCGGCCAGATCAGCCCACGGTCGTCGTTGTTGAGCTCGGCGATGATGGCGAGGATCCGTGTGACACCGATCCCGTACGAGCCCATCGTGACGGTGACCTGCTTGCCGTTCTCATCGAGCACCTTGAGTCCGAGCGTTTCGGCGAAGAAGCGACCCAGCTGGAACACGTGGCCGATCTCCATGCCGCGCGCGAGTTCCACCGGCCCGGAGCCGTCGGGAGCGGGGTCTCCCGCGCGCACGTTCGCGACCTCGACGAAGCCGTCGGATGCGAAGTCGCGACCGGCCACCAGGGAACGCACGTGCTTCTGGTCGATGTTGGCACCGGTGATCCACGAGGTCCCCTCCACGACACGGGGGTCGAGCAGGTACCGGATGCCGGTGGCCGACTCGGTGCCGAGGATCGCCCCCTCGGGCGACCACGGTCCGATGTAGCCCTTGACCAGCAGCGGGTGACGCTCGAAGTCCTCGGGCGTGGCAGGCTCCACGGCGGCAGGGGCGAAGGCCACCTCGGCGCGCTTGTCGTCGACATCACGGTCGCCGGGAAGGCCCACGACCACCAGTTCCCGGGTGCCGTCGAGGTGCGTGAGGGCGAGCACCACGTTCTTGAGGGTGTCGGCCGCGGAGTAGTCGCCGTCGAGGGTGGCGTTGGCGTGCGCCACGAGCGTCTCGATGGTGGGCGTGTTCGGCGAGTCGAAGATCTCGGGCTCGGGAAGTCCGTCGATCGGCTGGGGTTCGGGGGCCACGGTGACGAACGCCTCGACGTTGGCGGCGTAGCCTCCCGCCGAGCGGACGAAGGTGTCCTCGCCGACGGGAGTGGGGTGCAGGAATTCCTCGCTGCGCGCGCCGCCCATCAGGCCGTTGTCGGCCGCGACGATCACGTACTCCAAGCCGAGCCGCTGGAAGATGCGCTCGTACGCGTCGCGCTGAGTCTGGTACGACGCGTCGAGACCGGCATCCGTGTAGTCGAAGGAGTAGGCGTCCTTCATCGTGAACTCACGACCGCGCAGGAGTCCCGCCCGCGGACGGGCCTCGTCGCGGTACTTGTCCTGGATCTGGTAGATCGACAGCGGCAGGTCCTTGTACGACGAATAGAGGTCCTTCACGAGAAGCGTGAACATCTCCTCGTGCGTGGGGGCGAGCAGGTAGTCGGCGCCACGGCGGTCCTGCAGGCGGAAGATCCCGTCGCCGTAGGAGGTCCAGCGGCCCGATGCCTCATACGGGTCGCGCGGGAGAAGAGCGGGGAAGTGCACCTCGAAGGCGCCCGCGGCGGCCATTTCCTCGCGGATGATCGCTTCGACCTTGGCCTTCACGCGCAGCCCCATCGGCAGCCACGTGAAGATCCCGGGCGCAGCGCGGCGGATGTAGCCGGCGCGCACGAGGAGCCGGTGGCTCGTGACCTCGGCATCGGAGGGGTCTTCGCGAAGGGTGCGGAGGAAGAAGCGTGAAAGACGTGTGACCACGAGGATCAAGCTTAGTGTCGGGTGCTCGACGCTCGCGGGGACAGCAGGACTCACGGGGACAGGAGGACTCACCGGGACAGGGGGACCTACACTGGTGCGCGTGTCTGAGCGCCGATCCCGCCTGGTTCCGAGCGAGATCCACGCGGACCTCGCCGCGTCGCTGACTGCTCTGCGGCGCACGCTCGAGGTGCCGGACAGCTTCGACCCGGAGGTGGAGGCCGAGGCCGCCGCCGCGGCCAGGGAGGTGCTCACCGATCCCGCGACGGCCGCACTCGCCGACCTCCGTGGCATCGAGTTCCTGACGATCGACCCGGAGGGATCGACCGACCTCGATCAGGCACTGCACCTGGAGCGCACCTCGACGGGAGGCGTGCTGCACTACGCCATCGCGGACGTGCCCGCCTACGTCCGCCCCGGCGGGCGGGTGGATGCCGAAGCGCGCCGCCGCGGCCAGACCCTCTATGCTCCGGACGGCCGCGTTCCCCTCCATCCGACCGTCCTCAGCGAGGACGCGGCCTCGCTCCTGCCGGATCGGGATCGGCGCGCGTTCGTGTGGCGCTTCGACCTCGACGACGGCGCTCGTCCGCTGCGGACCACCCTGACGCGCGCGGTGGTGCGGTCGCGCCATCAGTGGGACTACGCCTCCGCTCAGCGCGCGATCGACGACGGCACCGCGCCGGGCACGCTCGCGGCGATGCCCTGGTTCGGCGGCGAGCGCGGCGAGCGCGAGCGTGAGCGCGGCGGGGCGAGCCTCAATCTCCCCGAGTCCCGCATCGTCGCGGAAGACGGCGGATACCGCATCGAGCGCAGCGAAGGCGTTCCGCTGGAGGATTGGAACGCGCAGGTCTCCCTGCTGACCGGCATGGCCGCGGCGCGGATCATGATCGACGGCGGCATCGGCATTCTACGGACGATGCCTCCGGCGGCAGACGAGGACGTCGCCGAGTTCCGTGCCCGCACCGTGGCACTCGGGATCCCGTGGGAGCAGGGCGTGACCTACGGCGACTATCTGCGCCGACTCGACCGGTCGGGTGCGGCGCGGGCCGTGAAGGAGTACGCGGCGAGCCTGTTCCGCGGCGCCGGGTACGTCGCTTTCGACGGCGACGTCCCCGCGCAGACGACCCAGGCGGCGATCGGCGCACCCTACGCGCACACCACCGCACCGCTGCGCAGACTCGTCGACCGCTTGGTCCTGGTGATCTGCGAAGCCCTGAGCACCGGCGCGGAGGTGCCGGCCTGGGCACGCGACAGCCTCGCCGACCTGCCGGGGCTGATGAGCGCCAGTACGCAGCGCTCGGCTCAACTGACCTCCGGCGCTCTCGATCGCGTGGAGGCGGCCCTGCTGCACGGCCACGAGGGCGAGCTCTTCGACGCGACCGTGCTCGCCCACCGCGGAGACGGCGCGCGCGTGCAGCTCGGCCAGCCGGCCGTGGACGCGAAGGTGCCGGGCCTGGATGCCGTGCCGGGCTCGCCCGTGCGTCTGCGCCTGATGCGCGCCGACGTGAGCGAGGGAACCATCGAGTTCGAGCCCGTCCGGCCTGGCGAGAGCGCGGTATACGCATGACCACGGTTCTCCTCACCGGCTTCGAACCGTTTGCGGGCGACGACGCCAACCCGAGCGGCGACGCGGTGCGCGCCGTCGCTGCCACCGGCGGCATCGGGGTGGACGTCGACCTCGTCGTCGATGTGCTCCCCGTGACCTTCGACGGTGCGGCCGCGCGGCTGCGCGAGCTCATCGGGACGCACCGGCCGGATGTGATCGTGGCGACGGGGCTCGCCGGCGGACGTTCGGCGATCGGCGTCGAGCGCATCGCCGTGAATCTGAAGGACGCCCGCATCCCCGACAACGACGGCGCGCAGCCGATCGACGAGGCGAGCGTCGTCGGTGGACCGGCGGCGCGGTTCGCGACCCTTCCCGTGAAGGCGATCACGGCGGCGATCTCTCGCGCGGGCATCCCCGCGGAACTGTCTCACAGCGCGGGCACGTTCGTGTGCAACCACGTGTTCTTCACCGCGTTGGACGCCGCGCCGGCGGGTACCAGATCGGGTTTCCTCCACCTGCCCTGGGCGAACGGTCAGTCGCTCGGACGCGGACCGGAGCTCGACCCGCGCGAGATCGCCGAGGCTCTGCGCATCGCCGTGCGGGTCGCCGCTCTGGCCTCGGGCGACTCCGCTGACATCGGCGGGAGCCTGCACTGACGAGAGTTCCGTGCGATATATTGCGTATCGATACTGTCCTCGACGCGCGATGAACGGATGCCGCATGGCTCTCGCTGACTTCCCCCGCCACTCGCTGACCTTCGGACCGAGCCCGCTGCAGCATCTGAAACGCCTCACCCAGCATCTGGGCGGTGCACAGGTGTGGGCAAAGCGCGAGGACGTCTCGAGCGGGCTCGCCTTCGGCGGCAACAAGATCCGGAAGCTCGAGTACATCGTGCCCGACATCCTGGCCTCGGGAGCCGACACTCTCGTCTCGATCGGCGGATACCAGTCCAACCACACTCGCCAGGTCGCCGCCGTCGCCGCCCATCTCGGGCTCAAGGCCCGACTGGTGCAGGAGAAGTGGGTGCCCTGGGACGACCCCACCAACGACAGGGTCGGCAACATCCTGCTCTCGCGCATGATGGGTGCCGACTCACGTCTGGACGACGCCGGCTTCGACATCGGCATCCGCGACTCGTGGCGCAACGCGATCGACGAGGTGGTGGCAGCGGGCGGAACGCCCTACGCGATCCCCGCCGGCGCCTCCGAGCACCGCCTGGGCGGCCTCGGCTTCGCGAACTGGGCGTTCGAGGTCGCCGAGCAGGAGAGGCAGCTCGGTGTGTTCTTCGACACGATCGTGGTGTGCACCGTCACCGGGTCCACGCACGCCGGCATGATCGCCGGGTTCGCCGCCCTCGAGGAGCTCACCGGCGTGACCCGTCGCGTGATCGGCATCGACGCCTCCGCGACGCTCGAGAAGACCCGCGACCAGGTGGAGCGCATCGCGCGGCACACCGCAGAACTGATCGACCTCGGGCGCGACCTCCGCGACCACGAGATCCAGGTGCTCGAAGGGTGGGCCGGAGATCTCTACGGAGTCCCGGTGGCCTCCACGATGGAGGCCATGGCGCTCGGCGCCCAGCTGGAGGCGATGATCACCGATCCGGTGTACGAAGGCAAATCCCTGGCCGGCCTCATCGATCTGGTGAGCTCCGGCGACATCCGGCGCGATTCCACCGTGCTGTACGCCCACCTGGGCGGCCAGCCGGCGATCAACGCGTACCACTCCCTCTGGAGCTGACTCCGTCGGCTCCGAGAGCGGCGAGCGCGCGCGAAGCGATGTCGACCATCGCCTCAGAGGACGCACCGCCCGCAGACAGCACGTTCGTCCCGTCGGTGGCGAAGACGCGGGCGGAGCGGGTGCCCGTCTCGAACAGAACGGCGTCTTGCGCGCCCACGACCTCCACGGGCTGGGCGGCGCCGTGGCCGGAGATCGCGTCCCAGCGCCACGCTCCGCCGCTGGAGATCACGACGTCGACAATGTAGAACTCGCCGTCTGCGGGAAGGGTGTCGCCGGTGAACCACGGGCACGTGCGCTCCACGCCCGTCTGATCGAGGAGCGTCTGCTCGGGCTGTTCCTGCCCCTCCCAGTAGCCACTGCCGAAGTCAGGGCCGATGACCTCGTCCAGACGCATGCGACCGGCGAGCGCGTCGCACGATGGAAGCTCCCACCACGTGTCCTGGCGGCTGGCCGCCTCCGCGGCACCGTCGAACGAGGAGGCGGCATCGGCGATGGCCTGCTGAAGCAGATCGACCGGCACCTCGTCGGTCGTCGGTCCGACGCTCGCCATGACCCACGGCTCGCCCCGTGTCTGGGCGAGGCGGCAGAACTCGACGTCGTACGAAGGGTCGCATCGGGGCTCGGAGAAGTCGCTCTCGAAGGTCGCCGGCACCTCCTCCGCGGGGAGGAGGGTGAGGCGAAGCTGCGGCGCTCCCCCTTCCCCATCGTCGGCGGCGACCCATCGGCACTCGATTCCACCGAGTGTCTGGACCGATTCGAGGCGAGCGACGGGACTCACGTCCCACTCCTTCAGCTTGTCGGAGTAGCTTGCCCACCCCTCCCCGAGGAGGGAGTCGAGCTGCGCATCCGACAGCATCCGGGTGCAGTCCCCGTCGAACGCCACCGTGGGCGTCAGCACCGGCGGCGGCATCGTCTCGGTCGGTGCGGGCGTGGCGGAGACGACGGGGGTCGTCGGTGCCGCAGACGGCTGCGACTCGCGCGTCGGCGCACAGGCGGAGATGGCGAGCACGAGAGCGAGGAGGGGGACGACGGCGCGCTTGTCCATGACGGCCATCATGTCAGGCGCCGTCGGAGGCAGCGGGCCACTGGTGGCAACGGTTCGGTCACGCGCATGCCGCCGACGGCATGTAGCGGCTGGGCGTGGGTCAGCCGACCGGCGCGCCGAGGCGCGGGAGCGGGCCGATTCCCTCGCGCCGCTCGAAGACCAGGTGGGTCTCGGTCGTGCGCACCGTATCGTGCACCGTGATGTGCTGGAGCACGATGTCCCGCAAGGCGGCGGCATCTTCGACGGCCACATGCACGAGGAAGTCGTCTTCGCCGGCGACATGGAACACTTCGATCACGCCGGGTGTGCGCACGAGCGCGTCGAACAGCGTGCCCACGCCCTCGCGGGTGTGACGACCGAGGCGAACGCGGATCACGCCCTGAAGGGGCAGTCCGAGCGCCGCCGCATCCAGCACCACGCGCACTCCGGAGATGACGCCGCGCGAGCGCAGGGTTCGAACGCGGTAGGCGCACGTCGACTCGGCGACGCCGAGGTCGTGTGCGAGGGCCTTGTTGGAGCGTCCCGGGTTCGCAACCAGGGCCGCCAGCAGGCGCAGATCGAGGTCGTCGAGGCCGGAAGGTGCCGGTTGCGGATCTGCCAACGGTGACACTCCTGCCAGCGAGAGAGTTGCGGGAATCACAATCATTCTGTCGCAGGGCATCGCGATCAGCAACGATGGTCGACACAGGATCCGTTCTGCGCAACCCTGGCCACCATGGAACGCGCACCGCATCCCGATCTCGACCACCGCCTCGAAACCGTCGCCGTCCACGCCGGCCGCGGCGACCTGGGTGAACTGGGCGTCCACGCGCCGCCGTTGGATCTGTCCTCCACCTATCCGCTGCCCGACGTGGAGACCGGAGGGGAATCCTACGAGGCGCTCGCGAGCGGCGGACGGCCCTTCGACGGCGGCAGCAACGTGTATGCGCGCCTGTGGAATCCGACGGTCGCGCGCTTCGAGGACGGGCTTGCACAGCTGGAGGGCGCCGAGGCCGCTGTCGCGTTCTCCTCCGGCATGGCCGCGGTCACGGCGGCGCTCCTCGCGCACACGACCTCGCGGGGGCTGCCGCACGTCGTCGCCGTCCGCCCTCTCTACGGCGGCACCGACCACCTCCTGGCCACGGGGCTTCTCGGCACCGATGTCACGTATTGCGCCGCCGACGAGATCGCAGGGCACCTGCGAGAGGACACCGGGCTCGTCGTCGTCGAGACCCCCGCCAACCCCACGCTGGAGCTCGTCGACATCGCGGCCGTCGTCGCGCAGGCGGGATCGGTGCCCGTCCTGGTGGACAACACGTTCGCGACGCCCGTTCTGCAGAACCCGCTCGCGCTCGGCGCCGCGATGTCACTCCACAGCGCCACCAAGTACCTCGGCGGGCACGGCGACGTCATCGGAGGCGTCATCGCGTGCAGCGAGGAGACCGCCGAGGCGCTCCGGCCGGTGCGGGCGATCACCGGCGCGCTGCTGCATCCCCTCGCCGCGTATCTCCTTCACCGGGGGCTGCCGACCCTCCCCCTGCGTGTTCGTGCGCAGCAGGCGACCACTGAGCGTGTGGTGCAGTGGCTGAGCGATCATCCCGCCGTCAGCGAGGTCTTCTACCCGGGCCTGAATCCCGACCCGCTGATCGGCTCCCAGATGCGCGGCGGCGGGGCCATGGTGGCCGTCCGGCTGCGGGGCGGGTTCGAGGCGGCAGCGACGTGCGCTGCGGCCACGAGCTTGTTCACCCACGCGGTGTCGCTGGGCGGCGTCGACTCGCTCATCCAGCATCCGGCCGCGCTCACGCATCGTCCGGTCGCGCCCGATGCGCGCCCCGGCGCCGACATCCTGCGCCTGTCGGTAGGCCTAGAGCACGCCGACGACCTGATCGCCGACCTCGCCCAGGCGCTGGAGACGGCATCCGCCGCCGCAGCGGCAAGCGCCCGACGGGCTCAGACCGTGATGACCTGAGCGGTGCCGGGCGCAGCGCCCGGACCCATCTCATCGGCGATGCGGTTGGCTTCCTCGATGAGGGTCGCGACGATGTCGGCCTCCGGCACGGTCTTGATGACCTCGCCCTTGACGAAGATCTGCCCCTTGCCGTTGCCGCTGGCCACCCCCAGGTCGGCCTCACGAGCCTCACCGGGTCCGTTCACGACGCATCCCATGACCGCCACCCGCAACGGCACCGTCATGTCCTTCAGCCCCTCGGTGACGTCATTGGCGAGCGTGTACACGTCGACTTGGGCGCGCCCGCACGACGGGCACGACACGATCTCCAGCTTGCGCTCGCGCAGGTTGAGCGACTGCAGGATCTGGTGTCCGACCTTCACCTCTTCGGCCGGCGGAGCCGACAACGAGACGCGGATGGTGTCGCCGATGCCCTCCGACAGCAGGATGCCGAACGCGGTCGCGGATTTGATGGTTCCCTGGAAGGCCGGCCCCGCCTCGGTCACCCCGAGGTGGAGGGGCCAGTCGCCCCGCTCCGCCAGCAGACGGTACGCCTTGACCATCACGACCGGGTCGTTGTGCTTGACCGAGATCTTGAAGTCGTGGAAGTCGTGCTCCTCGAACAGCGAGGCCTCCCACACGGCGCTCTCCATGAGCGCCTCGGGCGTGGCCTTGCCGTACTTCTCGAGCAGGCGACGATCCAGCGACCCCGCGTTCACGCCGATACGCAGCGAGACCCCGGCGTCCCGAGCCGCCGTCGCGATCGCGCCGACCTGGTCGTCGAACTTGCGGATGTTGCCCGGATTCACGCGCACCGCCGCGCACCCTGCGTCGATGGCCTGGAAGACGTACTTGGGCTGGAAGTGGATGTCGGCGATGACCGGGATCTGGCTCTTCTTCGCGATGATGTGCAGCACGTCGGCGTCGTCTTGCGACGGCACGGCGACGCGCACGATCTCGCAGCCGGATGCGGTGAGCTCGGCGATCTGTTGGAGAGTGGCGTTGATGTCGGTGGTCGGCGTGGTCGTCATGGACTGCACGCTCACCGGCGCATCACCGCCGACGAGCACCTTGCCGACACGGATCTGACGGCTCTTGCGACGGGGGGCGAGGACTTCCGGCACACGCGGCATTCCGAGGTTCACTGCTGGCACATCCACAGCCTACGCCGCGCTCCCCTGCACCGGCTGCGCGGGCGGTGTACCTTCCGCCATGACCTTGACGCACGGCTTCGTCCGCATCTCCGGACGCGACCCGCAGGAGCGCCACCGCGCCGCCACCACCCTCGAACTGCTGTTCGACCTCACCTTCGTGATCGCCTTCAGCCAAGCGGGCTCCCAAGCGGCGCACCTGGCTGGGTGTCCTCTACGCACTCCTCGTCGCACGTTTCGACGCCTTCCATCTGTGGCTCCTGCTCGGCTCGGTCGCCGTCCTCGCCGGGGCGGTCCTGGCGTCGCTGGCCGGCGCTTCTCTCGGCGTGACGATCGTGCTCACCGCGCTCGCGCCGCTGGTGATCGTGCTCGGTTACGAACTGGTGGGGCACCGTCACCTCGCCACCGACCTGGAACGGCTCGGCGTCTGAGCCCGCGTCGACGCGGGCCGACGCCGCGGGCGGAGTGGCGCGCGCGTGCGTGGTAATCTGACCGCATGTTCGCGCACACGTCGTGGTGGCCCACCCGCTGAGGCGGTGTGTTCGCGAACCTGATCACAGACCGCCCTCGAGGCGGTCTTTTCGTTCCTGCGACCGCCGCCCGACCCGACGAAAGGCCCGGCGATGACCGCGAGCCCCACCGCCCGCTCCACCGACGTGCCGGGTGATCTCCCCGGCGAACTCGCATCCGTGGTGGCCGCAGGCAGGCCCTTCGCACTGCTGGCGCGGGACGCCGCGCACGTCGAACTGCTCACCGGCGAGATCGTCGATGTCGACCTGCTCCAGGACATCCCGCTGAACGATGCGGCGGGACACCCCAGGGAGGTGCTCGCGCTGGTGCCCTTCCGGCAGGTGGTCGAGCGGGGATTCGAGTGCCACGACGACCACGCTCCGCTGCGCTGCCTCGTCATCGACGGACACACGACGTTCGAACGCGACGCGATCGTATCCACCCTCCCCCACGCGCGCATTCCGCTCGTCGAGGCGGGATTCGACATCGACGACGACGAGTACGCCGACATCGTCCGCCGCGTGATCGCCGACGAGATCGGACGGGGCGAAGGGGCCAACTTCGTCATCCGGCGCGACTTCACGGCGCGTGTCGACGCCGACCCCGTGACGGCGGGCCTCACCTGGTTCCGGGCACTGCTCGAACACGAGCGCGGCGCCTACTGGACCTTCCTCATCGTCTCCCCCGGCCACGTCGCCGTCGGAGCGAGTCCCGAAGCGCACGTGAGCGCTCAGGGCGGGGTGGTGACGATGAACCCGATCTCCGGGACGTTCCGCCATCCGGCCGGCGGGGCCAGCGCCGCGAGCCTGTCGGAGTTCCTCTCCTCGACGAAGGAGACCGAGGAACTGTTCATGGTCGTCGACGAAGAGCTGAAGATGATGTCGGCGGTCTGCAGCGACGGGGGCCGCATCACGGGCCCGCATCTGAAAGAGATGTCGCGACTGACGCACACCGAGTACATGCTGCGCGGAACGAGCACCATGGACCCGCGCGACATCCTGCGCGAGACGATGTTCGCACCGACCGTCACCGGCTCGCCGATGCAGAACGCGTGCACCGTGATCGCTCGCCACGAGCGCTCGCCGCGCGGCTACTACTCGGGGGTGGCGGCGCTGTTCACCCCGGCGGCAGACGGCGGCCACGACCTCGACGCCCCGATCCTGATCCGCACTGCCTACCTCACGGGCGGCGGCCTGCGGGTGCCGGTGGGAGCCACCCTCGTGCGCCACTCGGATCCGTACGGCGAGGTGAGTGAGACCCACGGCAAGGCGGCGGGGGTACTCGGCGCGCTGGGCGCGGTGGAGCGCGACCACGTCGCGGAGGCGGCCGCGATCGACGAGGACGCCCCCGCATCCGAGCCCCGGCTGCTGGCAGACGATCCGGAGATCGCCGCGCTGCTGGCGGCACGCAACGAGCGGCTGGCCTCGTTCTGGCTTCAGCCCCAGCACAGCCCGGCGGCCGGACCGTTCGCCGGGAGTCGTGCCGTGGTCGTCGACGCCGAGGACCGCTTCACCACCATGCTCGCCCACCAGCTGCGCCACCTCGGCTTCGAGGTGGAGATCTCGCCGTGGCAGAGAGCCGATCCCCGCGGATACGACGGCGTCGACCTCGTCGTCTCCGGCCCGGGCCCCGGCGATCCGCGCGACGATACGAGCGCGCGCGTGCGCCGGATGCGGGACGTGGTGGGCGCGCGCCTGGACGCCGGAAAGCCCCTCCTGGCCGTGTGTCTGAGCCACCAGATCCTCGCCGACCGGCTGGGGATCGAGCTGGCTCCGCTGGCGGAGCCGCACCAGGGGCTGCAGAAGACCGTGGACGTGTTCGGAGAACCGGCATCGATCGGCTTCTACAACACCTTTACCGCGCGGGTTTCTCCCGGCACCCGCGAACGCGGCGTGACGGAGGTGGCGGCGGATGCCGTCTCCGGCGATGTGTACGCCCTCCGCGGGCCCGGATACGCCTCGGTACAGGGGCACCTGGAGTCGATCCTGTCGCGCGACGGATTGTCGACGCTGGAGCGCCTCGTCGGCTTCGCGATGGCGACCCCCGCCCGCTGATCACCCGGTGTGCACGCGTGCTCAGCGGCTGAGCCGTGCCAGCAGGAGCCGACGCTCCGCCTCGTTGGACGTACGCGCGAGTGCGGCTTCGTCGCAGCGGTCGGCGTCTCGGTGACGTCCGAGCCTGCGGAGGAGGCTCGCGCGCACCGCGTGCCAGAGGCGGTAGGCCGACAGGTGTTCTTCGAGCCGGTCCACCTCGGCGAGCGCGATGTCGGCACCGGCGACCCGGCCGAGGGCGACCGCCCGGTTCAGACGAACGAGGGGCGATCTGTCGAATACCAGCAGCATGTCGTACAGCACGAGGATCTGTGTCCAGTCGGTGGTCTCGTCGGAGACGGCGTCGGCATGACAGGCCGCGATCGCGGCGTGCAGCTGCCACCGTCCGGGGCTGCGCAGGGCGGCTGCACGGGCGAGCTCGCGCTGCGCCCGGTCGATGAGGCCCCGGTCCCACAGGTGCCGGTCCTGTGCGCCGAGGGGCACGAGGTCCCCACCGCGCGACCGCGCAGGTTCGCGCGAACGGTGGAAGAGCAGCAGCGCGTGCAATCCGGCAGCCTCCGCCTCGCGAGGCAACCCCCGCGCGACCTCGCCGGCGAGCCAGGTCGCATCTTCGGCGAGGTCTCGGTCGGCGTGCGCGTCGGAGCCGGCGGCCAGGTGCGCGGTGTCGTACATCACGGCGACCACCGCCAGCACCACGTCGAGCCGACCTGCGCGGCCGGCCTCCGCGGGAAGCGCGAGGGGGATGCCGCTGGCGGCGATCTTCCGCTTGGCGCGCGAGATGCGCTGACCCACCGTCGCCTCCGTCTCGAGGGTGGCGCGGGCGATCTGTGTGGTGGTCACGCCGAGGACGGCCCGCAGGGTGAGAGCCAGCTGCGCGGGCGGCGACAGGGCAGGATGGCAGCAGCCGAACAGCAGGCCGAGGCGATCGTCGCGGCCGGCGAAGGGCGACGCCTCGACGGAGGCGGGGTCGGCGTCCGGTTCCGCGAGGGGCGACAGCGCGCCGAGCTTCGTGCGGTATACGCGGTCGCGTCTCATCCGATCGATCGCATTGTGGCGGGCGGCCGACATCAGCCACGCCCCTGGCCGTGGGGGGACCCCGCGATGCCGCCACGCGCGCAGCGCTTCTTCCACCGCTTCTGAGACCGCCTCCTCGGCGACGTCCAGACTGCCCGTCGCCACCGTCAGCGCGCCGACGATCTGCGCCGATTCCTCCCGCACCACCCGCGCCAGTTCGGCGTCGGATGCCGCGGGTCCGGCGGGCGACGTGCCGGCACCGACACCCGCGGCATCCTGCGCGGTCACTGCTCGAACTGGCTGTAGTCGGTGACCATCGGACGAATCTCCACCGACGTGCCGGGGAGCTCGAGCATCGGCCAGCTGGAGGCGAGGGCGATGGCCGCGTCGAGATCGGGCACGTCGATGATGCTGAACCCGCCGACCACCTCCTTGGCCTCCGAGAACGGCCCGTCGACGACGACGCCCCCGCCGCGGACGGTCGTGGCCGTCTCCGCGGGCTGCAGCTCTGCGCCGCCGTCGATGATCTCGGCGTCGTGTTCCTGGAACCACTCGTAGATCCGCCGATAGACATCGGCGCCTTCTTCGGTGGTCAGGTGCGCGTCGGCCTCGGCGGTCCCGGTGAACATGATGACGTACTTCACGGTGTGTTCCTTTCGTCGCTGATCGCTCCGCCGGTTCCGATGTTCCCGGAATCCCGGCTTCACAGCTACAGCGAACGGGGCGCGCCGCTTTCGACAACGGGGGTCGAAAATCTCCCGGACGTCGTTCGTGCTCGGCGGTCAGCCGATCAGCTGCACGGGGTTGACGATGTCGGCGAGGATCAAGATGCCGCCCATGACGATGAGCGCCACCACCACGACGAGGGTCACGGGCACGAGCCGCGTGGCATCGACCGGTCGCGGCGGCGGCCTCCGGAACACGCGCGCCCAGACGCGCTTGAGACCGTCCCACAGGGCGACGACGACATGACCGCCGTCCAAAGGAAGGAGCGGGATGAGGTTGAAGATGAACAGCGCGAGATTCAGGCCCGCCAGCAGCTCCAGGATGGCGGCGGCACGGTTGAGGATCGGTGCATCGACGGCGGCGACCTCGCCGGCCAGCCGGCCGGCCCCGACCACGGAGAGCGGGCCGTGGGGATCGCGCTCGGCACCGCTGAACATGTCGACCGCGGTCTGATAGACACGGGCAGGCAGTTGCCAGATGATCCCCGCGATCTGCCCGGTGCGTTCGAGAGTCAGCTGCGGTCCCTCCCAGAGCGGTTGCCGCTCGTAGCCGGTCGCCGCCGTCATCCCCACGAAACCGACCTCGGCAGTCATGGGCTCGCCGTCGGGGCCCGCGACCTCGCGCTCGGCGAGCATGGGCGTCACCTGCAGCGTGATGGTCTCACCGCCCCGCTCCACGACCACAGGGATGGTCTGGTTGGGGGCGGACTGGATGATCACCGACGCCTCGGCGAACGTGTAGACCGGTGTGCCGTTGACCGAGACGAGCCGGTCACCGGGGCGGATGCCGGCGGCGGCTGCGGGGGCAGCCGGATCGGAGGCGGTGCACTCGGTCTGGGTCGAGCCGGCGGGAAGGGCGCACTGGCTGACTTCGGCGATCGTGGTGGTGGCCGTCTGCAGCCCGATCCCCGAAACCACGACGGTCATCAGCACCGCCGCCAGCAGCAGGTTCATGAGCGGCCCGCCGAGCATGATCACCACGCGCCGCCAGACCGACAGCTCATAGAACGCGCGTCGCGTGTCGGTGGCCACGAGCGTCTCCTCGTTGGCCGCACGGGCGTCCTGCACCATGGTGGCGAACAGACCACCACCGGCGCGTCCCTCCGCCGGCGACGGCGGGTACATTCCCGACATCGAGATGAAGCCGCCCAGCGGAAGCGCCTTGAAGCCGTACTCGGTCTCCCCGATGCGCCGCGACCAGAGGGTCGGCCCGAACCCGATCATGTACTGGCCCACCCGCACACCGAACTTCTTGGCCGGCAGCAGATGACCCAGTTCGTGCAGCGCGATCGACAGCGCCAGTCCCACGACGAGGATCAGGACCCCGATGACGAAAGCGATGACGGTCACGATCGATCAGGCTACCGTCGAGATCTTTGAATTGGCCGCAGAGCGTGCCGGTAGGCTCGTCGAATGGAATCGACGCGCGCGAGGTCACGGCATCGCCGTGTCGTGCGCGCCGCATTCGCCAGTGCTGCAGCGACCCTCACCGCCGCGACGGCACACACTCTCGCGGGCGGCGGCGCGCCACCCTGGTGGATGCTGCTCGGAGTGCTGCTCCTGTCGCTTCCGGCCGCCGTGGCGCTCGTCGGACGCACCTTCCACCCGGCCGGGGTGGCTGCCAGCGTGGTCGCCGCCCAGTCGCTCCTCCACGTCGCCTTCGCCACGGTAGGAGGCGCGCCGGCCGCAGGCGTCTCGGGCGCACCGTCGATGACGGGCCACGCGCACGTTGTCGGCGCAGCGCTCCCCACCGCATTCTCAGAGATGCCGGCGGGCGCCGCGCACCTGCACCTGACTCCCGGGATGGTGTGCGCACACCTGGTCGCCGCCGCCGCCACCGTCGCGCTCCTGGTCTGGGGAGAACGGGCGGCGCGCTCGATCGTCCGCGGGTGGCGCCGCGTGCTCGCCCGTGCGACCGGCCTCGGCCCGGCGCCCCGATCGCCCCGGCCCCGCCACGGCTGGTCAGCACCCCTGCTTCTGTCCGTCTTCCTGTCCGCGCTTCCGACGAGGGGGCCGCCGGCGCTCCTGCGTTGACGAACCGCGGCTGTGCCGCACCCCCGTGCGCGGCATGCCGCCGCGCCCATCATCGAACAGGAAGCACACCTCATGACCCTCACCGCATCGTCGCGCCGTCGCGGGCGCCTGACCCTCGGCAGCCTCACCCTCGGCGGCGCCCTCGTCCTCGCTGCGCCCCTCGCGGCATCCGCCCACGTGCACGTCACCCCCGAGGAGGCGTCCGCGAACGCCTCCACTCGACTCGCCTTCAGCTTCAGTCACGGCTGCGACGGTTCGCCCACCACGGCACTGACCGTGCAGATCCCTGAGGGTGTCGACGGGGTGACCCCCGTGCTCGACGGCGCGTGGACCATCGAACGCGAGCTCGGCGACGACGGCATCCCCACCCGCGTGACCTACACGGCAATAACTCCGGTCGAAGACGGACTGAGCGCTTCGGTGTCGATGGATGTCATCTTCGCCTCGTCGGTCGCCGAGTCCGACGTGGCCTTCCCCGTGCTCCAGACGTGTGCGACGGGACAGACGGACTGGGCCGAGGTCGCCGAGGACGGACAGGACCCGCACGACCTCGACGCGCCCGCCCCGGTCGTGGCGGTCGGGACGGTGGCAGAGACCGACGGCGACGGGCATGGCTCGGAGGGCGAACATGCCTCCGAGGTCCCGCACGACTCCGATGCCGACGGGTCGCACACCGAAGCCGCAGCGGCGAGCGACGCCGGTGACCCCGTCGCCCGCTGGCTCGCGGGAGGGGCGCTCGTGGCCGCCCTCGCGGCCCTCGGCGTGACCCTGCTGCGCCGCCGGTCGTCCTGACACCTCCTCCCTGAGCACCGCCCCCCTGCCACGTCCGCATCTGCCGACCTCGGTGTCTCCGGCGTTGAGCCCGGCGCGCGATGAGAAGATGGACGGGCCATGGTCGACACTGCCCCCACCCCGCCTGTCTTGCGCCCGGACCGGCCCCTCGTCCGAGAGCTGACCGAGTTCGCCGCGCGGTTCGCGACGCGGCAGATCGGCGCGTCGGAGGCGCGGGTGACCGGCATCACCCTCGCGACGGCGGATCTGCGCCCGGGCGAGATCTTCGTGGCGGTGCCCGGAGCCGTCCGCCACGGCGCGGAGTTCGCACAGCGGGCCGCGGACCTGGGCGCGGTGGCGATCGTCACGGATGAGTCCGGCGCCGATCGGGCCGCGCACACCGGACTTCCGGTGATCGTCGTCGACGACCCCCGTGCGCAGCTGGGCGCGCTGTCGGCATGGGTCTACGGCACCGACGCCGACATGCCGACGTTGCTGGGAATCACCGGCACCAATGGCAAGACGAGCGTGTCGCACCTGGTCGAGGGGATGCTCGCCGCACTCGGTGTGGTGACCGGACTCTCCTCGACGGCCGAGCGTCATATCGCCGGTCAGATCGTGGCGTCGAGACTGACGACGCCGGAGGCGTCCGAGATGCACGCGCTGCTCGCGGTGATGCGCGAGCGCGGCGTCGAGGCGGCCATGGTCGAGGTGAGCGCCCAGGCCCTCACCCGTCATCGCGTCGACGGCCTGGTCTTCGATGTGGCAGGCTTCACCAACCTCACCCACGACCACCTCGACGACTACGGCGACATGGCGACCTACCTCGCCGCGAAGCTCTCCCTGTTCACTCCGGAACGTTCACGTCGCGCCGTGGTCTGCGTCGACGCAGCTCCCGGTCGCGACGTCGCGGCCCACAGCGGTGTGCCCGTCACGACCGTGCTCACGCCCGCCCTCTCCGACGACGCCGCCACGGATGCCGACTGGGTGGTCGACATCCTCGAGGAGCGCCCCGACGGCACGCGATTCCGTCTGCACCACCGCGATGGTCGCTCGCTGACCACGACGGTGCCCGTCATCGGTGGGCACATGGCGTCCAACGCGGGGCTCGCGATCGTGATGCTGCTCGAGGCGGGGATCGACCAGCGGCGCCTGTTCGCCCTGCTCGAGAACGCGCGGATGCCGGCGACCCTCCCCGGTCGCATCCAGCGCGTCTCGGGTGAGCGCGGACCCGCCGTGTACGTCGACTTCGCCCACTCCCCGGACGCCTTCGAGAAGACTCTGGAGGCGGTCCGTCGCGTGACGGCGGGAAAGATCGTCATGGTCACGGCCGCCAACGGCGACCGTGACAAGACCAAACGTGCCGAGATGGGCGGCACGGCCGCGCGAGGGAGCGACATCCTCGTGATCACCGATCAGCATCCGCGTTCGGAGGATCCCGCGCTCATCCGCGCTGCGGTGATCGCCGGTGCCCGCGCGGCCCGTCCGGATGCAGTGATCCACGAATGCACGCCTCCCGAGCACGCCATCGCCCTGGCGGTGTCGCTGGCGGGCGAGGGCGACGCCATCGTGTGGGCCGGACCGGGGCACCAGCGCTACCGCGAGATCGGCGGTGTGAAGGTGCCCTTCGACGCCCCCGCCGTGGCGGTCGCCGCACTGCGAGAAGCGGGTTGGCCCACGCCCGACGTTGTGGACTGACCACAAGTTTTCGCGCGGATCCACGGACGGATCCGAGGAAAGCGACAGTGTCTCCTGTGTGGTCTGACCACAAGAGGTATCGTGAAGGCATCCGGATCGCCGGACGGGCGAAGACCTCGACGCGACCCGAATCCCACGAGGAAGCAAGGAAGCGAAATGACTACTGTCACCCCTACCGCACAGGACACCCAGCCCGCCGCCTGGAACGGCTTCACCGCCGGACCGTGGCAAGACGCGATCGACGTCCGCGACTTCATCCAGCGCAACTACACGCCCTACGACGGCGATGCCCGATTCCTGACCGGCGCCACCGCCCGCACCACCCGGGTGTGGAACACGATCGCCGGGATGTTCCCGGAGGAGCGCGAACGCGGCATCTACGACGTCGACCCCCACACCCCCGCCGGCATCACCGCGCACGCGCCCGGATACATCCGCCGTGAGGACGAAGTGATCGTCGGCCTCCAGACCGACGCGCCCCTCAAGCGGGCGATCATGCCCAACGGGGGCTGGCGGATGGTCGAGGGTGCGCTGGAGACCTACGGCTACGAGGTCGACCAGACCCTCAAGACCGTCTACAGCGACTACCGGAAGACGCACAACCAGGGCGTCTTCGACGTCTACTCCCCGAACGTCCGCGCCGCTCGCAGCTCGCACATCATCACGGGGCTCCCCGACGCCTACGGACGCGGCCGCATCATCGGCGACTACCGCCGAGTGGCTCTCTACGGCGTCGACGCGCTCATCGCCGCCAAGAAGGTCGACAAGCTCGGCCTGGACACCACGCCGTTCTCCGAGGAGGTCGTGCGCCAGCGCGAAGAGCACGCGGAGCAGATCCGCGCCCTCGGTGAACTCAAAGAGATGGCCGCCTCGTACGGCTTCGACATCTCGGGGCCCGCGACCACTGCACGGGAAGCCGTCCAGTGGCTGTACTTCGCCTACCTCGGGGCCGTGAAGGAACAAAACGGCGCGGCGATGTCGCTCGGACGCACCTCGACCTTCCTCGACGTGTTCATCGAGCGCGACCTGACGCAGGGCATCCTCACCGAGGAGCAGGCCCAGGAGATCATCGACGACTTCGTGATCAAGCTGCGCATCGTGCGGTTCCTGCGCACCCCGGAGTACGACGCGCTCTTCTCGGGAGACCCGACCTGGGTCACCGAGACCATCGCCGGGATCGGCGAGGACGGTCGCCCGCTGGTGACGAAGAACTCGTTCCGCTACCTGCAGACCCTGTACAACCTGGGCCCGGCCCCCGAGCCGAACATGACCGTGTTCTGGAGCCCCGCCCTTCCCCAGGGATTCAAGGACTACTGCGCACAGGTGTCGATCGACACCTCGGCGGTGCAGTACGAGTCGGACGAGATCATCCGCGCGGCCTGGGGAGACGATGCGGCGATCGCCTGCTGCGTGAGCCCCATGCGCGTCGGCAAGCAGATGCAGTTCTTCGGTGCTCGGGTCAACCTCGCCAAGACACTCCTGTACGCCATCAACGGCGGCCGTGACGAGGTCTCCGGAAAGCAGGTGTCGCCGGTGGCGGCCCCCGTCGGCGACGGACCGCTCGACTTCGACGACGTGATGACCCGCTTCGACAAGACGATGGACTGGCTCGCCGAGACCTACGTCGAGGCGCTCAACTGCATCCACTGGTCGCACGACAAGTACGCCTACGAGCGCCTCGAGATGGCCCTCCACGACAAGGACGTGCTCCGCACGATGGCCTGCGGCATCGCCGGGCTCTCGGTGGCGACCGATTCGCTGTCGGCCATCAAGTACGCCACCGTCACCCCCGTCCGCGACGACCGTGGCGTGGTCGTGGACTACCTCACGGTGGGTGACTTCCCGACGTACGGCAACGACGACGATCGGGCCGACGACATCGCCGTCGACCTCGTGGAGCGTTTCATGGCCAAGATCCGCCGGCACCCGATGTATCGGAACGCACTGCCGACCCAGTCGGTGCTCACGATCACCTCCAACGTCGTGTACGGAAAGGCCACGGGCAACACCCCCGACGGGCGCCGCGCCGGCGAGCCGTTCGCCCCCGGGGCCAACCCCATGAACGGGCGCGACACCCACGGCATGCTCGCCTCGGCGCTCTCGGTGGCCAAGTTGCCCTACGACCAGTCGCAGGACGGCATCTCGCTCACCAACACGGTGGTTCCCGCAGGACTCGGACGCACCAAGGACGAGCAGGTGCGCAACCTCGCCGGGCTCCTGGACGCCTACGTCGGCGCCGAGGGGTACCACATGAACGTCAACGTGCTCAACCGCGAGACGCTCGAGGATGCCATGGAGCACCCGGAGAACTACCCGCAGCTGACCATCCGCGTCTCCGGCTACGCCGTGAACTTCGTGCGCCTGACCCGCGAGCAACAGCTCGACGTGCTCTCGCGCACCTTCCACGGTTCGATGTGACCGGCCGACCCCGCTCACCCAGAGAGAGCTGACGATCATGGCCGCGACGATGCTCCGTCGCCACCCGTGCAACGCCGTCCCCGGGTCCCTGCCCGATGACTCCCTGCCCGATGACGCGGTGCGGCTGGAGGTTCCCCTTCAGCCGCCCGCGCCGCGGCGGGCGGGAGCAGGAGTCGACGGCCTGGCGGTGGCCGACCTCGATCACCACGACCGGCTCACCGCGATGCGTGAGGGCCGATTGGGATCGGTGCACTCGTGGGAGCTGGTGACCGCCGTCGACGGCCCGGGTACCCGCCTGACCACCTTCCTCAGCGGATGCCCGCTGCGCTGCCTGTACTGCCACAACCCCGACACCCTCGCGATGAAGGACGGCAAGCCCGTCACCAGCGACGAGCTGCTCGCGCGGATCGCTCGCTACGTCGGAGTCTTCCGCGCCACCGGCGGCGGCATCACCCTGTCGGGAGGTGAGGTGCTGATGCAGCCGGCCTTCGCGGCCCGGATCCTCCGCGGGGCCAAGGAGCTCGGCATCCACACCGCGCTGGACACCTCCGGCTACCTCGGACAGAACGCCACGGATGCGATGCTCGAGGACACCGACCTGGTGCTGCTGGACGTGAAGAGCGGAGATCCCGACACCTATCGCCGCGTGACCGGCCGCGAACTGGAGCCCACGCTGCGGTTCGGTAGGCGATTGGCGCAGCGCACGTCGGGCCCCGAGATCTGGATCCGCTACGTCTTGGTGCCCGGACTGACCGACGAGGAGTCGTCGATCGACCGCGTCGCCGACTACGCCGCCGAACTCAACACCCTTCGGCCGGGCGCGGTCTCCCGCGTCGAGGTGCTGCCCTTCCATCAGATGGGTCGCGACAAGTGGGACGCCGTGGGACGCGCCTACGAGCTCGCCGAGACGCCCCCGCCCACCCCCGAACTCGTCGAGCGCGTGCGCGCCCAGTTCCGCGCACGCGGGATCACCACGTACTGATCGTCGTCCGGTCAGTCGCACCACCCGCACGGGCGTTCCGCTTCGCTCACCCTCACCGCTTCCGGGGTGGGCGAAGCGGCATGATCAGGACGCGCGACCGATCCGCACATCAGCGGTCTCCCGCGCCCACCGCTCGGCTTCCATGACGCTGTCGCGCGTGAGTTCGGCCGGCGCATCGTGCGCGTCGACGACAGCCGTGACGACGTCGGTGATGCCGAGGAACCCGATCTGGCCGCGGTGGAAGGCCTCGACGGCCTGTTCGTTGGCCGCGTTGAAGACCGCGGGGTAGGTGCGGCCGGCGGTGCCCACCCGCTTGGCGAGGTCGACCGCGGGGAAGGCGTCGGCATCCAGCGGCTCGAAGGTCCACGCCGACGCGCGGGTCCAGTCCAGCGGCGACCCCACACCGGCCACACGGTGGGGCCAGTCCAGTCCGAGCGAGATCGGAAGGCGCATGTCGGGCGGCGAGGCCTGCGCGATCGTGGAACCGTCGACGAACTCGACCATCGAATGGACGATGGACTGCGGGTGGACGACGACGTCGATCTGCGCGTACGGGACACCGAACAGCAGGTGGGCCTCGATGATCTCCAGCCCCTTGTTGACGAGGGTCGCGGAGTTGGTGGTGACCATGAGCCCCATGTCCCAGGTCGGGTGGGCCAGGGCCTGCTGCGGGGTGACAGATGCCAGCTCATCGCGCGTGCGGCCCCGGAACGGGCCACCCGAGGCGGTGAGGACGAGGCGCCGCACCTCGCCGGAGGTGCCCGCCTGCAGGGCCTGGGCGAGCGCGGAGTGCTCGGAGTCGACCGGGACGATCTGCCCGGGTGCCGCGAGCCCGGTGACGAGCTCTCCCCCCACGATCAGGGACTCCTTGTTCGCCAATGCCAGCGTGCGGCCGCTCTCGAGGGCCGCGATCGTGGGCCCGAGTCCCACCGAACCGGTGATGCCGTTGAGAACCACATCCGCGGGCACGTCGCGCACCAGCTGCTCCGCCTCGACCGCACCCAGCGCGGTGTGGGCGACGGACAACTCGGCCGCCTGCGCGGCGAGGGTCTCCCGGTCGCTGCCGGCGGCCAGACCCACCACCTCGAACCGGTCGCGCCGCGATCGGATGACATCGAGGGCTTGGGTGCCGATGGAACCGGTGGACCCCAGGATCAGAACGCGACGCACGCGATCAGCCTAGGTCGTCACTCGCTCTGCACGTGCTGGACCCCGAGGATGTCGACCACGAAGACCAGGGTCTCGCCCTTGAGGTCGGTCTCGTTGATCTCTCCCTCGCCGTAGCCGTCGGCGGGCGGGATGACCACGAGCACCTGCGAGCCGACCGTGTGACCTTCGAGGGCCTTCTGGAAGCCGGGCACGAAACCGGTGGTCTGGGCGGAGTAGGGCTTGTCGCCCCACGTGTCGCCGCCGTCGAAGAGCTTGCCGGTGGACCAGCGCGCACCGCGGAACTGGATGAGCACGCTGTCGCCGGTCTTCACCTCCGCGCCGTCGCCCTTCTTGAGGGTGGCGACCTCGGTCTCGGTGGGCGGGTCGGCGTCGGGCACCTCGATCTGCGGAGTCCCGTCGTCTTCGAGGGTGACCACCGGCATGCCGGCCACCGGATCCTGCGGCTCGCCCCACGCGGCGGTGGGGACGACCGAGAGCAGGTCGATCACGTACACCTCTGCGGGAGCCGCCTGGGTGGTCTCGGTGGCCTCGCTGGCGGGGAAGGTGGCGACCACGCGCGTGCCGGGGGCGCTGCAGCCCAGCAGCTGGCCGAGGCCCGACTGAGCCGAGATCTGAACGGGAAGCATCTCTCCGGCCTCGTATCCGGCGGTGCCGAGGCTGTCGCCGGATTCGGCACTGAAGGCGTTGAAGGCGAACGAGATGAAGTCGCCGGCCTCGAGCGGGTCACCCGAACCCTCATCGAGCACCGTCACCTGCACGTCATCGACCTCGAGCGGCGACGCGAAGCTCACCTCCGGCTTGCTGCCGGCCTCCCCGGTGACCTCCACCGCGTCGGAGGCGGCTCCGGGTGCGGCCATCGCGTCGCACAGGTCGACCACCGCCTCGGGAGTCGGCGACGGCGTGGGGGTCGGGGTGTTGCCCCCGAGGCCGGAGCAGCCCGCCAGCAGGACGGCCGACACGGCGGCGATGGAAACGGTGGCGAACGGGCGCAGACGCACGGAAGACCTCACGGTGTGGGATGGATCGGCAACACGGGCACGGACGTGCACAAGATGACCTCATCCTTTCGTACTTTCTTCTGTCCCGGCTGTGAGCGCTGCGTGGGGCGGCCCGCGCCATGCCCGCCTCGGCATGGAATCGGGAGTACCCTCTTCTGGTGACCGAACAGCAGCCGACCGAGGACGATGCGGCAGGCACCGGCGCGAAGGACGTCGACGGTGTCGGGTTCACCTACTTCGTCGGGCGCTGGGTGGTCGCCCCGCTGGCACGCGCGATCTACCGACCTCGCATCGAGGGCGTGAAGCACATGCCGCGCAAAGGCCCGATCATCCTCGCGAGCAATCACCTGTCGTTCATCGACTCTTTCGTCATCCCGATGTTCGCGCCGCGGCCGGTGTACTTCCTCGCCAAGTCGTCGTACTTCGACGGCAAGGGAGTCGCCGGCTGGATCAGCCGCCACTTCTTCACGGCCATCGGCGCGACCCCGGTAGAACGCGGCGCCGGACAGGCAGCGCTCGACGCGCTCGATCAGCAGCGTCGCATCCTCGAGTCGGGGCGCGCGATCGCCCTCTACCCCGAGGGCACCCGTTCACTCGACGGCCGGCTCTACAAGGGCCGTACCGGGGTGGCGTTCCTGGCGCTGGAGACCGGAGCGCGCGTGGTGCCGGTGGGCCTCATCGGCACGAACGACGCGATGCCGGTAGGCGCGAAGTGGCCGCGCCTGCGTCCGCGCATGACGATCCGCTACGGCGAACCGATCGACCTGTCTCATCACGGTCCGGCCTCATCGGGCCGTGCGCGCCGCGCGGCGACCGACGAGATCATGTCGGCCATCCACGCGCTCTCCGGCCAGGAGCTCGCCGGCGCCTACAACGAGACGCCCGCGCAGAATCCGGTCGAACGCCTCAAGCAGGTACTCCCCCACGAGCGCCGCTGAGCGCCGCTGAGCGCCGCTTCGCGGCTCACGCGCACGTGCTCAGGCGACGATGATCGTCGGCTCGTGACGAACCGGGAAGTTCACACTGTTGGCGATGAAGCACCATTCGCGCGCCTGCCCATGAGCGGCGGTCGCGGCATCGCGCATCGACTCCTCGGCGATCACGACGCGCGGGCGCAGGACGACCTCCGTGAACGCGCCTCCCCCACGTCCGTCCTCGACCATCGTGCCGCTCGCGTCGTCGTCGTAGGACACGACCACGACGCCGGCACCGACGCACGCATGGAGGTAGGAGAGCAGGTGGCATTCCGAGAGCGCTGCCAGCAGGAGGTCCTCGGGGTTCCATCGGGAAGGGTCGCCGCGGAAAGGCTTGTCGCTGGATGCGGCGATCTCGGGCTTGCCGTCGACGGCCAACGTGACCGACCGGTCGTAGTCCCGGTAGCCGCTCGTTCCGGTGCCGCGGTTGCCGGTCCAGGTCGCGCGCAGCGCGTAGGTGTGTGTGCCCATCACCCTGCCAGTCTGCCACCGACTCACGCCTCGGTTCGGGGACGGCCTCAGGTTCCCGGTCACCGTGCCCGTCGGCGGTAGGCTGACCGGGTGACGCAGACCTTCACCGTGTCCTCGGCCGTCCAGCTCGCCGTCGTGGAGCGCAGCGGCTTCGTCGAATCCCGACACAGCGGAGCGGCCGTCGTGCTCGATGCGGATGGCACCGTGGTCGAGGTCCTCGGCGACGTCGAGACGCCGATTCTTCCGCGCTCGAGCATGAAGCCCCTCCAGGCGCTGGGATGCGTGACCGCGGGCGCAGGGGTGGAGGGCGAACGTCTCGCGCTGGCCACCGCGAGCCACTCGGGCACCGACCGGCACGTGGGTGTGGTGCGCGACATCCTCGACATGGCGGGCCTGGACGAGTCTGCGCTGCGCTGTCCTGCGGCCTGGCCCGGCGACACGGCCGCCCGAGACGGAATGGTCCGCGCCGGGGCCGAGCCCGCGCGCGTGCGGATGAACTGCTCCGGCAAGCACGCGACCATGCTGCTTGCCTGCGTGGCCAACGGATGGGATACGACGTCGTACCTCGACCCCGCTCACCCGCTGCAGCAGCACCTGCGCGAGGTCATCGAACGCCTCACCGGAACTCGCGCGGCGGCGACCGCCGTCGATGGCTGCGGCGCCCCGGTGTACGCGATGGGGCTCACCTCGCTCGCCCGGGCGATCCACCGCATCGGCACCGCCTCCGAGAAGTCGCCGTTCGCACTCCATCGCACGGCGGGCGCGCTGGTGCGCGCCGTGCGGGAGCATCCGTGGACGATCGATGGTCCCGGCCGCGCCGACACGATCGCGATCGAGCAGACGGGGGTCTTCGCCAAGGGCGGAGCGGAGGGCGTGATGGTGATGGTCGCCCCGAACGGTGTGACCACGGCGCTGAAGGTGCTCGACGGCTCCGCGCGAGCCACGACCGCGATCGCGCTCGCGCTCCTCGAGAAGCACGGCGGGCTGACGACCTCTGAGGTGGCAGCCACGATGGCGCTTCTCCCGCTGACGATCACGGGCGGCGACGGCGAGGTCGGGGCCATCCGCCCGACCGTGTGACGAGGTCTCCGGAGAACGCAGCGCTCACCTCGGCAGCCGGATGCGCTCGGCGGCGCCGGGAGTCCACCGCCACGCCCGTTCCGCGTGCGGGGCGGCGTAGGGCGGGAGCTCCCGCGTCCCGGTGATCGCTCGGTACTCGGCCAGGCAGGAGGTATCGATGATCATCGAGGCCTGGGAGCGGGCGGCGGCGAGCATCCGCCACTGTCCGAGCCACGACTGCGGGGTTCCCCACACCACGCACCCCGGTTCGAGGGCGCACTCGGGCTCGTCGACCTGTCGGATCGTCACGCCGCACGTGCGCCACGCCTCGAGCACGGTCCGCGTGGCCGCGCCTCCCGGCGCGACGTAGGCGACGGGCCGGCGCCCGGGATTCCACGGGCGTGAGGCCGCCTCCGGCTCGGCGAGTTCCGCCGGCTCGGCCGGTCCTGTGGGGTCGGTCGGTTCCACCCAGAGCGTCTGCACCACCAATCCCTGCCAGAACCCGCGTCCCGGCGGCAGTCTGGCGAAGTCGCGACCCTCGCCACCCGCGGCCACGTGGTCTGCTCTCGAAGCCTGCGCGAGCATCAGCCGTTGCGGGATCGCGTCGGCCACGCGGCCCACGGCGGCCGTGCGCCGCTGCGCCGTGACGACCAGCCGCACGCGCCGCGCTCGCGCCTCCCTCGCGAGCAGCTCGGCGCGCTCACCGAACGCGGCCGAGTAGTCGTGCGGGAGACGCGCGAGAAGGAGGTCGAGGTCGTCGAAGACGATCAACGCACCGGGGCCGCATCGCTCCGCGCGGGCGAGCGCGTCCCATCCCTCCTCCGGGTCGGACGGGACGACCACCGTGTCGGATGCCTGGTGGGTGAGCAGCCGTGCAACGGCGGACTTGCCCGACCCCGCCGCGCCCAGCACGACCAGGCCGGGTTCGTCGTCACCGAGCGCCAGCACCTGCTGACGTTGATGTTCCGGGTCGTCGGCGAGACCCACCGTGAGGCGCCCGGCCGGCAGCTGCACCTCGTCGATGCCGATCCGCTCCGCCAGCGGCGGCATCCACGGCCGGCGGGCCGGCGGACCCTGTGCGGCAAGAGCCCGCACCTCGTCCGGCGGGCAGACGACGATGCGTACCGTGCGGGGGTGACGGTCGCCACCGCCACGGATCAGGCATCGCCCCGCGTCCTGGGCGCCGCCGGGGAGGGCGGCAGCGTCGTCGACACCCAGCACCGCACGGGAATCGGCGGCGTCGGTGACACGGAGCGCCAGACGCAGGGGTGCGTTGGCCAGCACGGCATCGCGGAACACGCCGGCTGCGCGCTGCGAAGCCAGGATGAGATGGATGCCCAGCGCCCGCCCGCGCGCGGCGAGGTCGGCGAAGAGCTCGTGGAGACTCGGATGGGCAGCCACGAGCGCGGCATACTCATCGACGACCACCACCAACCGCGCGAGGGAACCTCCGGCCTCGTCGACGTGACGCGCGCCGTGGGTCGCCAGCACGCGCTCGCGGTGTCGCACTTCGGCGCGAAGGCTCTGGATGGCGCGCAGGGCGGCTGCTTCATCGAGATCGGTGAGCACCCCGGTGACGTGCGGCAGGGGCAGAAGCGCGTCGAAGGTGCGTCCCCCCTTGAAGTCGACGAGAAGGAAGCCGACCTCCTGCGGACCGTACGCCGCCGCCAACGAGGCCACCCACGTCGTCAGCAGCTCGCTCTTGCCCGAGCCGGTCACCCCGATCACCACCGCGTGCGGTCCGTCGACGACGAGATCGACCGATGTCGGCGCTCCCGCGGAGACCCCGATCAGCGCCTCGAGGCTTCCCCGCGGCGCGCTGATCGGCGCGCGCACGGCACGGATCTCACGCAGGGTGGGCACCTGCTCCGGACCCCGCGACGACCAGGCGCGCGCGCGGACATCGAGCACCTCGGTCACCGCCGCCGCCTGGGCGACCGAGACACCCTCCAGCTCGAGGTCGTGCGTCCGCTCGCCGTAGACCAGACGTCCCGTCGTCGGCGACGTGAGCGTCAGAACGGCGGTGCACACCGGTGGTGGTGGCTGGTCGAGTCCGACCACGGCGAACACCATCTGCGGCGACAGGGGACCACTCGGCGCGACATCGTGCGGGGTCGCGCCGAGCACCGCCACCACATCGCCCGTCGATGATCGGGCATGGGGAAGCGCGTGCGCCCACGCTCCGCAGCCGGAACCCAGTCGGACCTCGGTCGGCGGGCTGTTGAGGCAGAGCTGGAGCACCCACGCGCGGATGACCGCCTCGGCGAGGGATCGCGGACCCACCACAGCGATACCGGCATCCCGCGGGACGACGACCGGGACACCACGTACCCGAGCGGCGTCGGCGCGCAGTCGTCTCACTCCCGGCGAATCGTCGCCGCCCGCCACCTCGGCCTCGCTCGCGCCATCGCCGCTGCCCACCACGAGACCCTCGCGACGCCCGGGGATGGTGCGCCAGATATCGTCGGGAGACCGCATGTGCGCCGCCACGTCGGGATGCCGGAGCCATCGCTCTCGTCGTTCGTCGTCGTGCACGCGTCGAAGCTGCGAGCGCACCTCGACGGTCGCCGCCTGCACCTCCCGAGCAACGCGCCGCTGCGTGCGCCGCGATCCTCGCCAGCCGTCGAGCAGGCCCGCCACGGCGACCAACGGGCCGAGGGCGGCGAACCACAGCACGTAGGCCGATCCGGTGATCATCCACAGGATTCCGGCTCCGACGACCGGCACGACAGCCGAGACGAGGGGAAACGGCGTCGGGGGCGCTGCCGGGGGCGGTGAGGGAAGCTGGAGCGTGCGGGAAAGGTGCGGGTCGGTCACCCGTTCAGTCCAGGCGAATCAGCGCCGTCGTTCGAGCCGGGACGGGTGATCCGTGGAGATCCGCTCTCAGTCCTCCAGTGGGGAGGACCCGGTGCGACCGACGTTCAGCACGATGATCGTGACGTTGTCGCGACCGCCGTTCTCCAGCGCCGCCTCGAGCATCGCGTCGGCCGCCTCGGTCGGATCCTCGTGCTGCATGAGGTAGTGGAGGATGCCGTAGTCGGTGAGCTCCTTGGTCAGCCCATCGCTGCACACGACGAAACGGTCGCCATCGAGCACCTCGAGGCGCACGTAGTCGGGCACCACGCCGTCGGAGGGGCCCACGGCGCGGGTGATGACGTTGCCGTACGGGTGGTTCTCGGCCTCGTCGGGGCTGAGCCGCCCCGCCGAGATGAGTTCCTGCACCACCGAGTGATCCGTGGTGATCTGAGCCAGCGCATCGTCGCGGAAGAGATACACCCGCGAGTCGCCGATGTTCAGGGTGACCCAGGTGGGTTCGGCCGTGGAGGTGTCGAGGTAGACGCCGGTGACGGTGGTGCCCGTGCCCTCATCGGTCGTGTCGGGATGCGAGCCGATATCGGTGACCGCGCGATCGAGTGCCTTCTCGATGGCCTTCGGCGTGATCACCCCTTTGTCGGCGACCGCCCGCAGGCGCGTGATCGCGCTCGTGGAGGCGATCTCCCCGCCGATGTGCCCGCCCATGCCGTCGGCGACCACGAACAGCGGATACTGCGCCAGGACGGCATCCTGGTTGATGTCGCGTCGGCGGCCGGTGTGGGTGACCTCCGACCAGGACAGCGTCAGCTCGCCATCGGGCAACGACAGGGTGCGCGTCTGAGTCGCGGATTCGGACACGCAGCCACCCTTTCCTTTCGTTGCGGGGCGTTGTCACACTCTAGTGGACGGTGCTTTGAACCACGGTGTCCGAACCGCGCAGAGCGGATTCTGCGACCAGGGCCGATTCTGCGACCAGGGCCGATTCTGTTGCCGAGGGGATGCGGCTGCCGATACCGTTGCGCTCACACGGTCGTGTCACCGAACAGGACACGTTCGACCGTCCCCTCGAGGAAAGGCACTCCCATGACGGATCCGCAGGAGCAGCAGCCCACGGGCGCGACGCCGCCGCCCGCCCCTCAGACTCCCCCCGCTGGACAGGCTCCCCCTCCCCCGCAGACTCCTCCGGCACAGACTCCGCCGCCCGCGTATGCCGCCGCGCCGGCAGTACCGCTGACGGCCGAGGAAGACCGCACCTGGGCCATGTGGGCCCACATCGGCGGTGTGATCGGGTTCCTCCCGTCACTGATCATCTGGCTGATCTTCAAGGACCGCGGACCGCGCACCAACGTCGAGGCGAAGGAAGCCCTCAACTGGCAGATCACGTTCACGATCGCCTGGGTGGCCGTGTGGATCCTCACCACCATCCTCACCGCCATCGTCTGGGTGCTCGGACTCTTCCTCTGGCTGCTCCCTCTGGCGCTCTGGGTGCTAAACATCGTCTTCTCGATCCAAGGCGGGATGCGCGTCAACGGCGGGGGAAGCTACCGCTACCCCATCAACCTGCGGCTGATCAAGTAACGCCGGAGGTGGCTCCGGCCCCCGCGCCTCGCGTGCCGGGGCCGGTTCCGTCCGGGTCAGACGACGAGATCGATCTCGCCCGGCGCACCGTCGCGCATCGACACTCCCGTCGAGGCAGCCCAACGCCGCAGCGCCGCGAGTGAGGCCACTCGGGGGCGGGACAGCGCGAGACGACGGACGAGCTCGCCCTTGGCATGCTTGTTGAAGTGGTTCAGTGCGCGAGAGACTCCGTCGGCACCGTCGCTGACCACGCGAACGTAGGCGCTGTCGATCGTGGGCGGCACCGGACCGAGGGCCGCGTACGCCTCCGAGCGCAGATCGAGCACGAACGAGGGCGCAGCGTTCTCGATGGCGGCCGCAACGGCATCGGCCCACACTCTGCGTAGCGCGGGCAGGCCCGGCAGCGACGTGCCCGCCGCGAGGCGGTAGGGAGGAAGAGCATCGAGGGCCCCCACCAGACCGAACGGAGCGGACTGGATGCACACGTGCGAGCCGAGCCATCGCCGTGCCGCGGCATCGAGGGTGTCAGCCCCGAGCGCGTCGTACAGCACCCCCGTGTAGCGATCGACGGCGGGAAGGGTCGGCGCGGAGCGCATGCGCGCATTGTCATCGATCTCGGACAGCTGGCGCGGACTCAGCCGCAGCACGCGTGCCGCCTCGGCGGGATCGGCGCTCAGCGCCACCACGGCCTCGACCACTGCTTCTCTCGGTGCGGTCAGTTCGGGGAACCGGAGCGCATCGATCGTGAGCGGTCGGCGGCGGCCACCGGGGCGCTTGGTCTCTGACGGCGGCAGGAGGATGAGCATCGTACTTCCCGGAAGCAAGAAACCACACCCCGATCGGAGTCACGCCGTGCGTGGAGTCTCGAGCGGGATGTGGTTTCTCAGCGGTGTATCAGGACTCGAGTGTCGCGTGGCCGGCCACGATCGTCAGTTCGTCGCCCTCCATGGAGAGGAAGCCGTCCTGTGCGCTGGCGATGACCTTGGTGCCGTCGCCCTGCGTGATGCGAACCTGGCCCTCGGCGAGGATCGCCAGAACGGGCTCGTGCCCGGTCATGAAGCCGATCTCGCCCTCGACGGTCTTGGCCACGACGAGGCTCGCCTCGCCGTGCCAGACCTCCTCCTCCGCGGAGACGAGGGTGACGGTCAACGCCATGTCAGCTGTTCTCCTTCTGGATCTGAGCCCACTTCTCCTCGACGTCGCCGATGCCACCGACGTTGAAGAACGCCTGCTCCGCGACGTGGTCGAAGTCACCCTTGACGATCGCGTCGAACGACTCGATGGTCTCCTTGATCGGGACCGTGGAGCCCTCGACACCGGTGAACTTCTTGGCCATGTAGGTGTTCTGCGAGAGGAACTGCTGGATGCGGCGGGCACGTGCCACGACGACCTTGTCCTCTTCGGAGAGCTCGTCGACACCGAGGATGGCGATGATCTCCTGCAGTTCCTTGTTCTTCTGGAGGATCTGCTTGACGGCGGTGGCCACGCGGTAGTGGTCGGCGCCGATGTAGCGCGGGTCGAGGATGCGGCTCGTGGAGGCCAGCGGGTCGACGGCCGGGTACAGACCCTTCGACGCGATCTCGCGCGAAAGCTCGGTGGTGGCATCGAGGTGCGCGAAGGTCGTCGCCGGCGCCGGGTCGGTGTAGTCGTCGGCCGGCACGTAGATCGCCTGCAGCGAGGTGATCGAGTGGCCGCGCGTCGAGGTAATGCGCTCCTGGAGCACACCCATCTCGTCGGCGAGGTTCGGCTGGTATCCCACGGCCGAGGGCATACGGCCCAGCAGCGTGGAGACCTCGGAACCGGCCTGCGTGAAGCGGAAGATGTTGTCGATGAACAGCAGCACGTCCTGCTTCTGCACGTCGCGGAAGTACTCGGCCATGGTGAGGGCCGACAGGGCGACGCGAAGACGCGTCCCCGGCGGCTCGTCCATCTGGCCGAAGACGAGGGCGGTCTTGTCGAAGACGCCCGCCTCTTCCATCTCGTGGATGAGGTCGTTGCCTTCACGGGTGCGCTCACCTACGCCCGCGAACACCGACACACCGCCGTGGTCCTGCGCCACGCGCTGGATCATCTCCTGGATGAGGACGGTCTTGCCGACGCCGGCGCCGCCGAACAGGCCGATCTTTCCACCCTGCACGTAGGGCGTCAGAAGGTCGATGACCTTGATGCCGGTCTCGAACATCTGGGTCTTCGACTCGAGCTGGTCGAAGTTGGGGGCCTGACGGTGGATGCCCCAACGCTCGGTGACCTCGACGGTCTCTCCGGGCGCAGCGTTGAGCACGTCGCCGGTGACGTTGAACACCTTGCCCTTGGTGACGTCGCCGACGGGAACCGTGATGGGCCCGCCGGTGTCGCGCACTTCCTGGCCGCGGACCATTCCGTCGGTGGGCTTGAGCGAGATGGCCCGGACGAGGTCGTCGCCGAGGTGCTGAGCGACCTCGAGGGTGATCTCGGTCGACTCGTCACCGATCGTGATCGTCGTCTTCAGGGCGTTGTAGATGTCGGGGATCGAGTCGTGCGGGAACTCGATGTCGACGACGGGGCCGGTGACGCGCGCGACGCGACCGACGACCGTGGTCGCTTGGGCGGTGGCGGTGGTGGTCATTCTCTGTCTCTTTCAGTGTGTCGGTTGGCGTCGAGGCTTACTTGCCCGATGAGAGGGCGTCGGCGCCGCCGACGATCTCTGCGATCTGCTGGGTGATCTCGGCCTGGCGCGCGTTGTTGCGCAGACGGGTGTAGTCGGTGATGAGCTTGTCGGCATTGTCGCTGGCCGACTTCATCGCCTTCTGGGTCGCGGCGTGCTTGGCCGCGGACGACTGCAGGAGTGCGTTGAACACGCGGCTCTGCACATAGACGGGCAGAAGCGCGTCGAGCACCACTTCCGGGCTCGGCTCGAACTCGTAGAGCGGGTAGACCTGCGAACTCGCGGTCGCGTCGCCCTCTTCGGCCTCGACGACCTCGAGCGGAAGCAGGCGTACCGTCTCGGGCGACTGCGTCATCATGCTGACGAAACGGTTGTACACGAGGTGGATCTCGTCCACGCCGCCGTCTTCGCCTCCGCGGTCGTACGCATCCAGCAGCGCGCCGGCGATCTGCTCGGCGGTGTTGAAGTGCGGCGTGTCGGTGTCACCCGTCCACTCCCCCGCCCACGGCAGCTGACGGAACTGGAAGTACCCGACGGCCTTTCGGCCGACGAGGAAGTACACCGGCTCGCGGCCCTCGCTGCGCAGAAGCTCACCGAGCTGCTGACCCTCGCGGAGGATCTGCGAGTTGAACGCGCCGGCAAGGCCGCGGTCGGACGCGAAGATCACGACCGCGGAGCGGCGGATGACCTCGCGCTCGGTGGTGAGCGGATGCTGCACGTTGGAGTGCGTCGCCACGGCGGAGACGGCCCGCGTCACGGCACGCGCGAAGGGCGACGACGCGCGCACGCGCGCCATGGCCTTCTGGATGCGCGAAGCCGCGATGAGTTCCATCGCCTTCGTGATCTTCTTGGTCGTCTGAGCAGAAGAGATCTTCTGCTTGTAGACCCGGAGTTGTGCGCCCATGGATTCTGTGTCTCGTCGTCGCCCGGCTCAGCCGCGGCGGCCCTTGACGATCTTCTCCTGGTTCACATCGTCGACATTGGCGGCGGCGACCTCTTCGTGACCGGGCTTGTTGATGGCCTGACCCTTGCCGCCCTGGAACTCCAGCACGAACGCGTCGGTGACCTTCTCCAGCTCGGCGAGGGTGTCGTCGTCGAGGACGTTGCTCTCGCGGAGGCGATCGAGGATGGTGGTGTTGCGCTTGAGGTAGTCGAGCAGGTCGCGCTCGAACCGCAGCACGTCTTCGACGGCGATCGTGTCGAGCTTGCCGTTGGTGCCGGCCCAGATCGACACGACCTGCTCCTCGACGGGGTACGGGTCGTACTGCGGCTGCTTGAGCAGCTCGGTCAGACGCGCACCACGGTCGAGCTGACGGCGCGAGGCGGCGTCGAGGTCGGACGCGAACATCGCGAACGCTTCGAGCGACCGGTACTGCGCGAGCTCGAGCTTGAGCGTTCCCGAGACCTTCTTGATCGACTTCACCTGGGCGTCGCCACCCACGCGCGAGACCGAGATACCCACGTCGACCGCGGGACGCTGGTTGGCGTTGAACAGGTCGGACTGCAGGAAGATCTGGCCGTCGGTGATCGAGATCACGTTGGTCGGGATGTAGGCCGACACGTCGTTGGCCTTGGTCTCGATGATCGGCAGACCCGTCATCGATCCGGCGCCCAGTTCGTCGGAGAGCTTTGCGCAACGCTCGAGCAGACGCGAGTGCAGGTAGAAGACGTCACCCGGGTAGGCCTCGCGGCCCGGCGGACGGCGCAGCAGCAGCGACACGGCGCGGTAGGCCTCGGCCTGCTTCGACAGGTCGTCGAAGATGATGAGGACGTGCTTGCCGTCGTACATCCAGTGCTGACCGATGGCCGAACCGGTGTAGGGAGCGAGGTACTTGAAGCCGGCGGGGTCGGATGCCGGGGCCGCCACGATGGTGGTGTACTCCATGGCACCGGCGTCTTCGAGCGCACCCTTCACGGAGGCGATCGTCGAGCCCTTCTGACCGATGGCGACGTAGATGCAGCGCACCTGCTTGGTCGGGTCGCCCGACTCCCAGTTCGACTTCTGGTTGATGATCGTGTCGATCGCGATGGCCGTCTTGCCGGTCTGGCGGTCGCCGATGATGAGCTGACGCTGACCGCGTCCGACGGGGATCATCGCGTCGATGGCCTTGATGCCGGTCTGCATCGGCTCGTGCACGCTCTTTCGCGCCATGACGCCGGGCGCCTGGAGCTCGAGGGCGCGACGGCCGTCGGTGGCGACCTCGCCGAGGCCGTCGATCGGGTTGCCGAGCGGGTCGACGACGCGGCCGAGGTAGCCGTCACCGACGGCGACCGAGAGCACCTCGCCGGTGCGGGTGACCTTCTGGCCGGCCTCGATGCCGGAGAACTCACCGAGCACCACGACACCGATCTCGTTCTCGTCGAGGTTGAGGGCCAGGCCCTCGACGCCGTTTCCGAACCGGACGAGCTCGTTCGCCATGACGCCGGGCAGACCCTCGACGTGAGCGATGCCGTCGGCGGCGTCGATGACCGTGCCGACCTCCGTCGCGGATGCCGCGTCGGGCTCGTACGCGGCCACGAAGTCTTTCAGCGCGTCACGGATGACGTCGGGGCTGATGGACAGTTCTGCCATGGTCTTCCTTTGTTGTGAAAGTCGGTGCAGGGAGTCCCTGCGGGCCCGCTCCCCGGTGGGAGCGGAGAAGTTCTAGCCAGCCAGGCGCTGACGCAGGTCGTTGAGCCGGGAGGCGACGGTGGCGTCGATCACGTCGTCGCCGATCTCGACCCGGATGCCGCCGACCACCTGCGGGTCGATGACGAGGTTGAGTGCCACCTCGCCGCCGTAGCGCTGCGCGAGAACGGCGCGGAGACGGTCGAGCTGACCGGCATCCGGCGCCGCAGCGGCGAAGACGGTGGCCACGGTGCGGCCCCGCTCGTCGGCGACGAGCTTCAGCGCACGGGTGAGGAGAGAGCGCACACGCCGCTCGCGCGGCTGCTGCACGAGCGACGACACGATGAGCGTCGTCGCCTCGCTGGCGCGACCCGTCAGCAGGGTCTCGATGAGCACGCCCTTCGCCGACGCGTCACCCAGGCGGCTGCCGAGCGCGAGCTCCAGCTCGGGGTTGGCGGCGACCGTGCGGGACACCTCGAACAGCTCGCCCTCGACGTCGACCTTCGGCGCGGCGATCGAGGCGGCGCGGATGGCGAGCGCCTCGATTCCGGCGATCAGGTCTTCCAGCGACGACCAGCGCTGGGCGCCGGCCGCCGTCAGCAGCGAGACGGTGGCCGGCTGCAGGCCCGCGAACACGCGGCCCATGACGTCGGCGCGGGTCTCGCCCGCGACACCCCAGGCCGACAGCGCCGCGCCGAGCTGTGACGACTCGCCGATCGTCCGTGCGGCGAGGAAGAGCTCGCGCGCAACAGTCAGGTCGGTGATCGTCGTCGCCTTCAGCGCCGCTTCGGTCGCTGTCAGCGCCTGAGTGGTCGCGCTTCCCATTACTTGCTCACTCCGGACGTGCTCGCGTCGGACTCGAGCTCGGCGAGGAAGCGGTCGACGACACCCTTGGCCTTGGCGTCGTCGGCGAGGGCCTCGCCGATCACGCCACCGGCCAGGTCGAGCGCCAGGGTACCCACTTCGCTGCGCAGCGACACCAGAGCCGTCTGGCGCTCCGCCTCGATCTGGGTGTGAGCCGCGGCGGTGAGACGGGCGGCCTCGGCCGAGGCGTTGTCCTTGGCCTCGGCGACGATCTTCTTGCCGTCCTCACGGGCGGCGTCGCGAATCTCACCGGCTTCCTTGCGCGCCTCGGCCAGCTGCGAGGTGTACTCCTCGAGTGCCGCCTCGGCACGACGCTGCGCCTCGTCGGCCTTCGCGATGTTCCCCTCGATCGCGGCAGAGCGCGCGTCGAGCAGAGCCTTCATCTTCGGCAGGGCGATCCGCCAGAAGACGAAGAGGATGACGGCGAAGCACACACCCGACCAGATGATGTCGTACCAGGCGGGAATGAGGGGGTTCTTGGCCTCCCCCTCCTCCGCGGCCACAATTGAGGCCTGGACAAGAGCGTTCAGCATCCTGTCTCCTTCAGGGTCAGTGCGGGCGGGATCAGAAGCCGAAGATGAAGGCTGTGGCGATGCCGATGAAGGCGAGCGCCTCGGTGAAGGCGATACCGATCCACATCAGCACCTGGAGGCGGCCGGCCAGCTCGGGCTGGCGGGCGACGCCCTCGATCGTCTTGCCGACGACGATGCCGACGCCGATCGCCGGGCCGATGGCCGCGAGGCCGTAGCCGACCGTCGCGATCGAACCGGAGACCTCGGCGAGAACCGTAGTTGCGTCCACGGGTGTTTTCCTTTCGGTTGGGTGGGAGGGCGTGTGCCCGCCCGCTCAGTGCTCTTCTGCTACCGCGAGCTGGATGTAGACCGCGGTGAGGATGGTGAAGACGTATGCCTGGAGAACGGCCACCAGGATCTCGAACAGGGTGAAGGCCAGGCCGAATGCGAGCGAGCCCGCTGCGAGCGCTGACCACCAGCCGCCCAGGTCGAGGAGGAAGAACTGCGTCGCCGCGAAGAACAGGACGAGCATGAGGTGCCCGACCATCATGTTCATGAGGAGTCGCAGGGTCAGCGTGACAGGCCGGATGATGAACGTCGAGATGAACTCGAGTGGCGTCACGACGACGTAGAGGAACGGCGGGACACCGGAGGGGAACAGCGCGTTCTTGAAGAAGTTCTTCGGGCTCTTTCTGATGCCTGCGTAGATGAACGTCACGTAGCTCACGAGGGCAAGCAGCAGCGGCACGGCGATGATGCTCGTTCCGGCGATGTTCAGGAACGGGATGATGCCCGTCAGGTTCATGAACAGAACCATGAAGAAGATCGTGGTGAGGATCGGCAGGAAGCGCTGGCCGTCCTTCTTGCCGAGCAGGTCTTCGGCGATGTTGACCCGCACGAAGTCGAGACCCATCTCGACGAGGCTCTGGAAGCGACCGGGGACGACGGTCATGCGGCGGGTGCCGAGCCAGAAGATCAACACGATCGCAACGACCGCGAGGAACTGGATGAGGTGGATGCGCGTGACCGGAATGACGCCGAACGCGTTGAAGATCACCTCAGGGAAGAACTCATCGATCGACGGACCGTGGAATTCAGGGCCGGGTTCGGCCGCGGTGGCGATCAGGGTCGCAGTCTGGGTAAACAGCGCTGGCTCCAGCTTCGGGGCACCGGCCAGGGCCGGGGCGACGATGGTCGATGTGAGCGTGACTCCGCACGCACTTCAAGAAGTTGGCGGGCTCGAAAGACAGCCTATCAGCCCTCAGGGGTGCTCTCGCCCCGTTTCCGGGCATCGGGCCGCGCCTGCTGCGCGTCGACGTCAGCCGCGGTCGGCAGGGTGACGTCGCTCACGTGCGGGATGCGCATCCGCAGCATCACCACGACGTCGATGACGAGCGAGACCACCACGCTCGCCACGAGGGCGACGAAGAACACCTTCCCCTCCAGCCACGGCTGATCGCGCAGCACCAGGAGGGTGACGATGAACACGGCGAACTTCAGCACCCACGCGCCCATCACCAGTCCGAAGAAGATGGGCACGTACAGCGGATCGCCGTACCAGCGGTTGGCGATGAGGATGCTGCCGGCGGTGAAGCCGAGGAACACGGCGGCCAACACGACCGCGACCAACGCACTCCACAGGCCGTTCATGCCGCTGACGGCATAGCCGACGACGGCGCCGATCACCGCCAGTGCGGCGGTGGCCAGCGCGGACCACACCAGGGTGGTGCGCAGGAGGGGCGTGCTGGAGACGACGGGGCGATTCATGCGGAAGGGGTCCGTTCGGTGTCGGGAGCGGGACGGGTGTGGCGCCGCGGCATCGGGCGTGAGGGAAGGGTGACGACGAGGCACGCGACGGCGCCGACGACGAAGAACGCGATGCCGGGCCAGTACAGCCCCGGCCATCCGGCGGTGGTGCCGATGTACATCAACAGCACCGACAGACTCACCACCGCGGTCCACGAGTAGAAGATGAGCACCGCGTCGCGGTCGCTGTGGCCCATGTCGAGCATGCGATGGTGCAGGTGCTTGCGATCGGGCGAGAACGGCGACTTCCCCTTCGCCATCCGCCGGATGACGGCCATCCCGAAGTCGAGGAGGGGCAGCAGCACCACCGCGATGGGGAGGATGACGGGGATGAACGCACCGAGCAGCTGTGAGCGGCCGAACTGGTCGTTGTCGGCGAGGAGGGCAGGCGGCAGCGATCCGGTGACCAGGAGGGCCGACACCGCCATCAGGAGGCCCACCATCAGCGCTCCCCCGTCGCCCATGAACATGCGGGCCGGGTTCCAGTTGAAGGGGAGGAACCCGATGCACACCCCCACCACCACGATCGCCAGGAACGCGGCGAGCGTCGAGTAGCTGCTGTACTCCAGGTCGCGCGCCAGCAGGTAGGTGTAGGCGAAGAAGACGACGTTGGCGATGAGTGCGACGCCGGCGACCAAGCCGTCGAGACCGTCGATGAAGTTGACCGCGTTCATCACGATCACGATCACGAGCATCGAGACGACCACGCTCATCCAGCCGGAGACGTAGGTCATGCCCTCGATGGGGAGGTAGTAGATCTGCACGCCCCCCGGCCCGACAACGATCCAGGCGACGAGGAACTGGGCGCCGAGCTTGAGGAACCAGTCGAGATCCCACAGGTCGTCGGCGACGCCCACCAGCACGAGGAGGGCGGTGGCGCCCAGGATGGACCAGATCTGCGTGCCGTCGGACCAGAAGATGTCGAAGTAGGGAACCACCGTCGACAGCGCGAACGCGGTGAGCACCCCCAGGAACATCGCGATTCCGCCCAGGCGTGGGGTGGGCGTCTTGTGGACGTCGCGCTCGCGGATGCCGGGGTAGAGCTTGTAGCGCATGCTGACACGCCAGACGATCCACGTGAGCGTGAAGGTGAGCGCGCCCGTGAGGATGAGGGTGAAGACGTAGTGCTTCACGCGCGCCCGTCGGCGTCGTGCTCGACGTCGTCTTCGTGTTCGGGGTCGGCTTCGAGCAGGTCACCGACGACCTCGCGCAGCTGGGCGCGAGTGACGGCGCCGTCGCGGAGCACGCGGATGGGTGTGCGCTCGTCTCCGACGAGACCCGTCGCGTCGATGATCGTCGAGGCCACGCCGGTGGCGGAGGCGCCGCCGTCGAGGTAGACGCTCACGCTGTCGCCCAGCATGTCGACCGCGTCGTCGACCGTCGTGGCCGCCGCCCGGCCGGTGAGGTTGGCGCTGGAGACCGCGAGCGGACCGGTCTCGGCCAGCAGCTCCAGAGCGGTGCGGTCGGCCGGCATCCGAAGCGCGACCGTGCCGCCGGTGTCGCCGAGATCCCACGTGAGCGAGGGCTGGGCGGGGAGCACGATGGTGAGACCACCCGGCCAGAACCGGTCGACGAGGTCGGCCACTGCCTGCGGAAGGTCGGCGACCAGGGCACGCAGCGTCGGGATGCCGGGAACCAGCACCGGCGGCGGCGACTGGCGTCCGCGACCCTTGGCGGCCAGCAGGCGCGCGACCGCCGCCGGGTTGAACGCGTCTGCACCGACGCCGTACACGGTGTCGGTGGGCAGCACCACCAGCTCGCCCCGGGCGATGGCCTGGCGCGCCTGTCGTAGTGCCGTCAACAGCTGGTCTGCGTCGCGGCAGTCGAACACGGAGGACATATCCGCACCATTCTACGGTGGCCGGATCGGCCGCACCTGTGATGCCGGCGTCCGCTCGGCGTGGGGCGTCAGGCGCGGATCGCGGTGGTCGCCCGGTCGCGCTGGGTGAGGTCACGGTGCGTGGCGGCAGCCCGCCAGCCGTCGGCGGTCAGGAGGTCACGGATCGGAGCGCCCTGCCACTCCCCGTGTTCGATGACCAGGGTGCCGCCGGGATGAAGGAGGCGCCGGCCGACGGTCGACAGCACGCGCACGACGTCCAAGCCGTCCGCTCCCCCATACAGGGCGGCGGGCGGGTCCCACATCCGCACCTCGGGATCGCGTGGGATGGCGTCGTCGGGTACGTACGGCGGGTTGGAGACGAGAACGGAGACCGAGCCGTCGAGTTCGGGGAACGCCTCGGCGAGGTCGATGAAGGCGACGCGGGCGTTGGCTGCCCCCACGGCGGCGAAGTTCTCCTTGGCCCACACGAACGCGTCCACCGAGTTCTCCGCCGCATGCACCCGGGCATGCGGGACCTCGGTGGCCAGCGAGAGCGCGATGGCGCCCGAACCGGTGCCGAGATCCACCGCTATCGGTTCGGGGGCGGCCACCGAGCGGAGGGCGTCGATGGCCAGCTGCGCGACCATCTCGGTCTCGGGGCGGGGAACGAACACGCCCCGACCCACGCGCAGTTCCAGGTGCCGGAAGGGGGCGACACCGGTCAGGTGCTGCAGCGGCTCGCGCGCGGCGCGGCGGCGGATCAGCTCGTCGAACTCGTCCACGGCATCGACGGGCGCCGCATCCCCGCGCAGCGCAGCGGCGGCAAGGGCGCCACGGGAGAGCCCGAAGACGTGGGCGGCGAGCATCTCGGCGTCGACGTCGGGCGTAGGCACACCGGCGGCGACCAGCGCCTCGGTCGCCGATCGCAGGACGTCTTCCAGGCGCGCGGGCGCGCGGGAATCATCGATGGTCTTCATGGGCGCGCTACAGCCTAGCCGCGTGGCACCCCGGGAAGACGCCTCGGGGCGAGACGCGCCCGACCGCCGTGACGAAGACCCGTCACAAACGACCCAGCCTCACCGTGCGCCCGTAGGCTTGTGGAGAGGTGCTCGAAGACTCCCGGCGAGCGCGTATCCGCACGAAAGGCAGACCATGTCCGGCATCCACTCCGACATCACGAGCGCGTTCGGCAACACCCCGCTCGTCCGGCTCAACCGCGTCACCGACGGCCTTCCGGGCACGGTGCTCGCCAAGCTCGAGTTCTACAACCCGGCGTCGTCGGTGAAGGACCGCCTCGGCATCGCGATCGTCGACGCGGCGGAAGCCTCGGGAGAGCTCTCCCCCGGCGGAACGATCGTGGAGGGGACGAGCGGCAACACCGGCATCGCTCTGGCCATGGTGGGCGCCGCCCGCGGCTACCGCGTGATCCTCACAATGCCCTCCTCGATGTCGGTCGAGCGTCGCCTGCTGCTGAAGGCGTACGGTGCCGAGCTCGTGCTCACCGACCCCTCGCTGGGCATGAAGGGCGCCGTGGCCGAAGCCGAGAAGATCGCCGCAGAGACTCCGGGTGCCATCCTCGCCAAGCAGTTCGCCAACCAGGCCAACGTCGAGATCCACCGCAAGACCACGGCCGAGGAGATCCTGCGCGACACCGACGGCGAGGTCGACTACTTTGTGGCCGGCATCGGCACGGGCGGCACCATCTCGGGCGTCGGTCAGGTGCTCAAGGAGCGCGTGCCCGCCGCGAAGGTGATCGCGGTCGAGCCCGCCGACTCGCCCCTGCTCACCAAGGGCACCCCGGGCCCGCACAAGATCCAGGGCATCGGACCCAACTTCATCCCGGCGATCCTCGACCAGTCGGTCATCGATGAGGTCGTCGACGTCGCCTTCGACGACGCCATCGCCACCGCACGCGAGGTCGCCACGAGCGAAGGCATCCTCGTGGGCATCTCCTCGGGCGCCGCCGTGTGGGCCGCCCTGCAGGTCGCCGCCCGCCCCGAGGCCGAGGGCAAGAACATCGTCGTGATCATCCCCTCGTTCGGCGAGCGCTACCTCTCCACCGCGCTGTACGAGCACCTGCGCGAAGACTGAGGTCGGCCCGCAACCGTTCCTGCAGACACTTTTCGGAAGAGGCGAAGTGGCCCGCATTCACGACGACATCACCACCGCGTTCGGACGCACGCCGCTCGTACGGCTGAACCGCCTGACCGCCGGGCTCGCCGCGGAGGTCGTGGTCAAGCTCGAGTTCTACAACCCGGGCGCGAGCGTGAAGGACCGGCTCGGTTTCGCGCTGATCGAGGCCGCGGAGGCCAGCGGCGAACTCGCCCCGGGCGGCACCATCGTGGAGTCCACGAGCGGCAACACCGGCATCGCCCTGGCGCTGATCGGAGCCGCCCGCGGGTATCGGGTGGTGCTGACCATGCCTGCATCCATGTCGAAGGAACGACGGACACTGCTGCGCGCCTACGGAGCCGAGCTGGTCCTCACCAATCCGCACAAGGGAATGACCGAAGCGGTCGAGGCGGCCCGGCAGATCGTGGCCGACACACCGGGGGCCATCCTGGCGAGGCAGTTCGAACATCAGGCCAACGCCGCGATCCACCGGCGCACCACGGCGGAGGAGATCTGGGCCGACACCGACGGACGCGTGGACTGGTTCGTCGCCGGGTCGGGCACAGGCGGCACCGTCACCGGTGTCGGTCAGGTGCTCAAGGAGCGCAACCCCGCCGTGACGGTGGTACTCGTCGAGCCCAAGGACTCCCCCGTGCTGTCGGAGGGCCGGGCGGGAGGACATCGCATCCAGGGCATCGGCCCCAACTTCGTGCCCGACGTGCTGGACCGCTCGGTGGTGGACGAGATCGTCGACGTCGAGTTCGACGACGCGATCGACACGGCGCGACGGCTTGCGACCGACGAGGGGATCCTGGCGGGGATGTCGGCGGGCGCCGCGGTGTGGACCGGCTTGGAGATCGCTCGGCGCCCCGAGGCGGCCGGCACACGGATCGTCGTCGTGGTGCCCGATGCCGGGGAACGCTACCTCTCGACCGCGCTGTACGCTCACCTCCGGGAGGACTCCGAATGACCGACACGGGCTTCTTCGCGCGGGTGCGCGAAGACCTGGCAGCGGCCAAGCTCCGCGACCCCGCCGCTCGCAGCGGCATCGAGATCGCCCTCCTCTACCCGGGGTTGCACGCGATCTGGGCCCACCGCGTCTGGCACGCGCTCTGGGTGCGGAGGCTCCGGTTCGTCGCGCGCGCCGGATCGCAGCTGACGAGGTGGCTCACCGGCATCGAGATCCACCCGGGCGCCGTGATCGGCCGCCGCTTCTTCATCGACCACGGCATGGGCGTCGTCATCGGCGAGACCGCCGAGGTGGGCGACGACGTCATGCTGTACCACGGCGTCACCCTCGGCGGGCGCACGCGCGATTCGGGCAAGCGGCATCCCACTCTCGGCGACGGCGTGGCCGTGGGGGCGGGCGCGAAGATCCTCGGACCCGTGATGATCGGGGCGGGATCGGTGGTGGGCGCCAACGCCGTCGTGACCCGCGACGCTCCGGAAGACTCGGTGCTCGTGGGGGTGCCGGCGCGATCGCGCAAGCGGACCCCCGGTGAGGACACCCGGGCGATCCTGACGGCGCCGGAGTATCACATCTGACGCGCCTCAGCTGCGGCGGTCGGCGACCTTCTTCTTGATGAACAGCGCCGGCAGCAGCCAGGTCGCGATCGCCGTGACGATCCAGACGATCACCGGGGCGACCAGCCAGGTCCACCACGGGGCGCCGATGCGCAGCCCCGCACCCGGGATCAGCACGACCACGAGCAGGGCGACGAAGGTGGAGACGATGCCGATGCCGCCGAGGAACGCCGGGGCGTTGCGCTGCGCCACACGCGCGAGCCACGGGGCGAGCACGCTCTGGAGCACCGCGAAGATGACGATGGCGAGGATGAAGCCGACGGGCTGGCGCCAGCTGATCTCGAAGCCCGGGAGCACGAGGTCGGCGACGATGAGACCGACCGCGGCCGATGCGAGGAAGATCAGCGCGCGGATGAAGAACATGATCATGTCGCGAGCGTAGCGCCCACAGACGATGAGTGTCAGGAGCCGAGAGCGGCCAGTTGCGCCTCTTCGTCCGCGGCGATCGCCGACTCGATGATGGGGTCGAGCGCGCCGTCCATCACCTGATCGAGGTTGTAGGCCTTGTAGCCGGTGCGGTGGTCGGCCACGCGGTTCTCGGGGAAGTTGTAGGTGCGGATGCGCTCGGAGCGATCCATGCCGCGGATCTGCGACCGGCGGGCGTCGGAGGCGGCGGCATCGCGCTCCTCCTGCTGCTTGGCCAGGAGCCGCGCGCGCAGCACACGCATGCCGGCCTCCCGGTTCTGCAGCTGGCTCTTCTCGTTCTGCATCGAGACGACGATGCCGGTGGGCACGTGCGTGATGCGCACGGCGGAGTCGGTGGTGTTCACCGACTGCCCGCCCGGCCCCGAGGAGCGGAAGACGTCGATCTTCAGGTCGTTCGGGTCGATGTGGATCTCTTCGGGCTCATCGACCTCGGGGAACACCAGCACCCCGGTGGTGGAGGTGTGGATGCGCCCCTGCGACTCGGTGGCGGGAACGCGCTGCACGCGGTGCACGCCTCCCTCGTACTTCAGGTGTGCCCACACGCCCTGGGCGGGGTCGGAGCTGGACCCCTTGATGGCGATCTGCACGTCTTTGTAGCCGCCGAGGTCGCTCTCGTTGCGCTCGAGCAGCTCGGTCTTCCACCCCTTGGACGCGGCGTACTGCAGGTACATCCGCAGCAGGTCGGCGGCGAACAGCGCAGACTCGGCGCCGCCCTCCCCCTGCTTGATCTCCATGATGACGTCGCGGGCGTCGTCGGGGTCGCGCGGGATCAGGAGCCGCCGCAGCCGCTCCTGCGCTGCGGCGAGCCCCTCCTCCAGCGACGGGACCTCGTCGGCGAACGCGTCGTCTTCCTTCGCGAGCTCGCGTGCCGCGGCGAGATCATCGGATGCCGCCACCCACGCATCGTGGGCGGCGACGATCCGACTGAGCTCGGCGTAGCGACGGTTGACGCGCTTGGCGCGTGCGGCATCCGCGTGCACGGCGGGGTCGGAGAGTTCCTCCTGAACCGCCTTGTGCTCCTCGATCAGACTCTGGACGGAGTCGAACACGTTCGTTCCCGTCGGGTCAGCGGATGTTGTTCTCGTGACCGTGGCTGTTGCCGCCGTTGTGCCCACCGGAGGTCGGCACCGACTTCTGCATCTGCACGTTCTGCATCTGCAGCAGGAACTCGACGTTGGACTGCGTCTCCTTGAGCTTGCCCAGCACGACCTCCAGCGCCTGCTGCGGGTCGAGCCCGGCGAGGGCACGGCGGAGCTTCCACGTGATCTTCACCTCGTCGGGCGAGAGCAGCATCTCTTCGCGACGGGTGGACGACGCGTTCACGTCGACGGCCGGGAAGATGCGCTTGTCGGCCAGCTGACGGCTCAGGCGCAGTTCGCTGTTGCCGGTGCCCTTGAACTCCTCGAAGATGACCTCGTCCATCTTCGAGCCGGTCTCGACCAGCGCGGTGGCGAGGATCGTGAGCGATCCGCCGTTCTCGATGTTGCGCGCAGCGCCGAAGAAGCGCTTGGGCGGGTAGAGCGCGGAGGCGTCGACACCACCGGTGAGCACGCGCCCCGAGGTGGGTGCCGAGATGTTGTAGGCACGGCCGAGACGGGTGATCGAGTCGAGCAGCACGACGACGTCGCGACCGAGCTCCACGAGGCGCTTGGCCCGCTCGATGGCGAGCTCGGCGACGGTGGTGTGGTCTTCGGCGGGGCGGTCGAAGGTGGAGGCGATGACCTCGCCCTTCACCGTCCGCTGCATGTCGGTGACCTCTTCGGGACGCTCATCGACGAGGACGACCATCAGGTGGACCTCGGGGTTGTTCGTCGCGATGGCGTTGGCGATCTGCTGCAGCACGATCGTCTTGCCCGCCTTGGGGGGCGCGACGATCAGGCCGCGCTGACCCTTGCCGATCGGAGCGACGAGGTCGATGATGCGCTGGGTGAGCTTCTCGGGCGCCGTCTCGAGGCGCAGGCGGTCCTGCGGGTAGAGCGGGGTGAGCTGACCGAACTCCACGCGGCCGGCCGCGTCGTCGACCGAGAGGCCGTTGATGGCGTCGACCTTGACGAGCGCGTTGTACTTCTGGCGGCTGGACTGCTCGCCCTCGCGCGGCTGCTTGATGGCCCCGACGACGGCGTCACCCTTGCGCAGGTTGTACTTCTTCACCTGGCCGAGCGAGACGTAGACGTCGCTCGGGCCGGGCAGGTAGCCCGTGGTGCGCACGAACGCGTAGTTGTCGAGCACGTCGAGGACACCGGCGATCGGGATGAGGATGTCGTCCTCGTTGATCTCGGTCTCGAACTCGTCACCGGTCTGGCCGCCGCGGCGCTTGTTGCGCTGGCGGCCGCGGCCCTGACCCTGGCTGTCGTCGCCGTCGGAGGCGGCATCCTGGCCGTTGCCGTTCTGCGCGTTCTGCGCCTGAGAACCCTGGGCGTTGCCGCCCTGGCCCTGGCCGTTCTGACCCTGGCCGTTCTGACCCTGGCCGTTCTGGGCGTTCTCGCCGTTCTTGTTGCGGTTGCGGCTGCGGCTGCGCGAGCGGCTGCGGCTACGGCCGGACGACTCCGAGGTCGACTCCTCGGAAGAATCGGATGCCGTGGAGGCCCCACCCTGGTCGGAGCCGTCGGCATCCGTAGCGGCGTCGGAGGCGGACTCGCCAGCAGAAGCGTCGGCCTGCGCGGACGCGGCGCCCTCGTCGGCCGTGCCGGCGGGCGCGTCGGTGGCCGTCTGGTCGGCCGACTCGCCGGCGGCGGGCGTGTCGCCCTCCGCGGCTGCGGTCTCTTCGGTCTTCTTGGCTGCCTTCGCGCGGCCTCGACCGCGCGGCGCCTTGGTCTCTACGGGTGCCTCCGCCGCGTCGGCGGCGGGTTCAGCCGCAGCGTCGGCGGCGGGGGTCTCGGCGTCGCCGTCGGCGGCGGGCGCGACATCCGAGCTCTTCGCCCGGCGCGGGGCGCGCTTGCGGGGAGCCTTCGCCGGTGCCTCCTCGGCAGCAGCCGGCGCCTCCTCCGCAGCCGGAGCCTCCTCGGCAGCCGGAGCCTCCTCGGCCACAGGAGCGGCCTCGGCAGCCGGCGCCTCTTCCGCAGCCGGAGCCTCCTCCGCGGGAGCGGCGTCTTCGGCCGGCTCCTGCTCTTCGGTGACAGCCTCTGTTGCGGCAGCGTCGGCGGCCGCGGTGTCTTCGGTCACGACATCCTGGGCGGCGTCTTCGCGCGCAGTGTCGTCGGTCTGGATCTCGGAGATGGACTCCACGAGTTCTCCCTCATACATATGGAAATGACGTACCGCATGGCGGCCCGTCCACAGCGGGCACTTCTCCGACCAGCGGGCACGTACGCGTCGAAGACGACGACGTGCGCCGAGGCAGAGGTAATGCGGTGGTTCGCAGATTTGCGATGGAGGCCAGATTCACGAACGTGTCGTGGAACCCTCCGTATAGTCCCTCACTGTACCACCCTTGACGTCGACGGCGAGCAGCAGCGGCTCCCACGGAGTGTCCGCGCCGGCGGCGACCTCGACCGCTGCGAGCCGTTGTCCGGGACCGTCGGCGAGCACGAGCACGCTGGGTCCGGCCCCGGAGACGACGGCCGCGAATCCCGCGGCGCGGAGCCGCTTGACCAGGGCGTCGGTGGCGGGCATCGCCTGCGCGCGGTAGGACTGATGGAGCTTGTCTTCGGTGGCCGCCATGAGCAGTTCCGGGCTCTGGGTGAGGGCCGCGATCAGCAGGGCCGAGCGCGACACGTTGAAGACGGCATCCTCTCGTGTCACCTGCAGCGGAGCCAGCCCACGGGCCACGCTCGTGGACATCGTGAACTCGGGAACGAACACGAGCGGCGACACTCCCCGGTGCACGAGGAGCTTCTTGTGCTGCGGGCCGGTGTCGTCCATCCAGGCGATCGTGAGGCCACCGAACAGCGCCGGCGCGACGTTGTCGGGGTGCCCCTCGATCTCGGTGGCCAGGCGCAGCAGCAGCTCGTCGCCGAGATCGACGTCACCGGCGAGCAGTCCCTTGGCAGCCAGCAGCCCCGCGACCACCGCCGCACCCGAAGACCCCATCCCCCGGCCGTGGGGAATCGTGTTGTGCGCGGAGAGGTGGATGCCGGGCACCTCCCGCCCGACGGCCTCGAAGGCGTAGGCGATCGAGCGCACGACCAGGTGCGACGCGTCGGTGGGCACCTCGTCGGCGCCCTGCCCGGTGACCGTGATCTCCAGCCGCCCCTCGGGGAGCGTCGTGACCGTCAGCTCGTCGTACACGCTGAGGGCGAGCCCCAGCGTGTCGAACCCGGGACCGAGGTTGGCGCTGGTGGCGGGCACCCGCACCGCGACGGCGCGCTCAGTCATGCCGTGCGCGCCAGCCCGAGAACGGAGGCCACCTCGCTGGTCTCGGCATCCACGACGGTGGGCTGCACCTCGGTGCCGTCGGCCTGACGCAGCGCCCACTGCGGGTCTTTGAGCCCGTGCCCGGTGACCGTCAGCACCACGGTCGATCCGGCCGGAACGACCCCGGCCTCGACGCGGTCGAGCAGTCCCGCCACGCTGATGGCGGAGGCGGGCTCGACGAACACGCCCACGGTTCCGGCCAGCAGCTTCTGCGCGGCGAGGATGCGGTCGTCGTCGATGGCGCCGAACCAGCCGTCGGTCGCGTCGCGCGCTTCGAGCGCGAGCTCCCACGAGGCGGGGTTGCCGATGCGGATCGCCGAGGCGATCGTCTCGGGGTTGCGGACGATCTCGCCGCGCACGAGGGGCGCGGACCCCGCGGCCTGGAAGCCGAACATCCGCGGCACCCGGGTGGAGACCCCGCGCTCGGCCTCTTCGCGGTAGCCGCGCGAGTAGGCCGTGTAGTTGCCGGCGTTGCCGACCGGGATGAAGTGGAAGTCGGGGGCGTCGCCGAGCTGGCTGACGACCTCGTAGGCCGCGGTCTTCTGCCCCTCGATGCGATCCGGGTTGACCGAGTTGACCAGGTGCACCGGGTAGTGGTCGGCGAGCTCGCGCGCGATCTCGAGGCAGTCGTCGAAGTTGCCGCGGATCTGGATGAGCTGGCCGTTGTGGATGACCGCCTGGCTGAGCTTGCCCATCGCGATCTTGCCCTCCGGCACGAGCACCGCGGCGGTGATGCCGGCGTGCGCGGCGTAGGCGGCGGCAGAGGCGGACGTGTTTCCCGTCGAGGCGCAGATGACGGCCTTCGCACCGTGCTCGACGGCACGCGAGAGTGCCACCGTCATCCCGCGGTCCTTGAAGGAGCCGGTGGGGTTCATCCCCTCGAACTTGACGTAGACGTTCGCACCGGTCATCGCCGACAGCGACGGCGCCGGAATCAGCGGCGTGCCGCCCTCCCCCAGCGTGACGACGGTGGAGGCGTCGGTGACGCCCAGTCGGTCGGCGAACTCGCGCAGGACTCCGCGCCAGACGTGTGCCATGTCAGTCTCCTTCTACGCGCAGAACCGAACCGACGCGTTCGACGACGTCGCTCGATGAGAGGCGGTCGACCGTCTCGGCCAGGTCCTGCTCGCGTGCCTCGTGGGTGCCGATGACCAGGCGCGCGCGCCCGGCCGGTTCGGTCTCGGTGGTGGTCTGGTCGTCGATGATCGTCTGCTCGACGGTGGCGATCGAGACGCGACCCTCGGCGAGGATCCCGGCGATCGTGGCGAGCACGCCGGGGCGGTCGTCGACGTCGAGGGTGATCTGGTAGCGCGTCCGTGCGCGACCGATCGGAGCGATGGGGAGGTTCGCGCGCGTGGACTCACCGACGCCGACACCGCCGGCGATGTGCCTGCGGGCGGCCGAGACCACGTCACCGAGCACGGCCGAGGCGGTCTGGATGCCGCCGGCACCGGCGCCGTAGAACATGAGGTCTCCGGCGGCTTCTGCCTGCACGAACACGGCGTTGTTGGCTCCGCGGACGCTCGCCAGCGGGTGGTCGCGGCGTACCAGCGCCGGGTGCACCCGCACCGACACCGACTCGCGACCGTCGTCGTCGATGCGCTCGCACACGGCGAGGAGCTTGATGACGTGCCCGGCCTTGCGCGCGGCATCCACCATCTGCGCGTCGACCGACGAGATGCCCTCGCGGTACACGGCATCCAGCGGCACGGTCGTGTGGAAGGCGAGCGAGGCGAGGATGGCGGCCTTCTGCGCCGCGTCGAAGCCCTCGACGTCGGCGGTGGGGTCGGCTTCGGCGTAACCGAGGCGCTGCGCGTCGGCGAGCACGTCGGCGTAGTCGGCGCCCTCGGAGTCCATGCGGTCGAGGATGTAGTTGGTCGTGCCGTTGACGATCGCGAGGATGCGCTGCACCCGGTCGCCAGCGAGCGAGTCGCGCAGGGGCCGGATGATCGGGATCGCGCCCGCGACGGCCGCCTCGTAGTGCACGGACGCGCCCACCTGGTCGGCCGCCTCGAACAGCTCGGGGCCGTGGGTGGCCAGGAGTGCCTTGTTGCCCGTGACGACGTCGGCACCGGCGTTCAGCGCTTTCAGGAGCGACGTGCGGGCCGGCTCGATGCCGCCCATGAGCTCGATGACGATGTCGCTTCCGACGATGAGGGGCTCGGCATCCGTGGTCAGCAGTTCGCGGGGCAGCTCGGTGTCGCGCGGCGCGTCGAGGTCGCGCACGGCGATGCCCACCAGCTCCAGCTCGGCGCCCGCGCGGTCGGCCAGCTCGGCGGAGTGCTGCAGCAGCAGCGAGGCCACCTGCGAGCCCACGGATCCGGCGCCCAGAAGCGCCACCCTCAGGCGACGCGCGTCGGGCGTGCGGTCGGAACGACGATCGTCGGTCATGCGGCTCCTTCGGGTGAGGGGGATGCTGCTCCCACGTCGCGAGCGAGGATGTCGGAGATCGTCTCGCCGCGCACGATGACGCGCGCGCGACCGCCCGAGACGGCGACGACGGGCGGGCGGGGCACGGCGTTGTAGTTGCTCGCCAGCGAGTAGCAGTAGGCACCGGTCGCCGGCACCGCCAGCAGGTCGCCGGGGGCGACGTCGGCGGGCAGGTACTCGGCATCCACGACGATGTCGCCGGATTCGCAGTGGCGACCGACCACGCGGCTGAGCGCGGGAGCCGCATCGGAGGTGCGCGAGGCGAGGCGGGCGGAGTAGTTCGCCCCGTAGAGGGCCGGGCGGGCGTTGTCGCTCATGCCGCCGTCGACGCTGACGTAGAGGCGGGTCACCTCATCCGACACCCGCACCGGCTTGACCGTGCCGACTTCGTAGAGGGTGACGCCGGCGCGACCGACGATCGCGCGGCCGGGCTCGAACGCGAGGTTCGGAACCGCGATGCCGCGAGCCTCGCATTCGCGGGCGACAGCGCCGACGATGCCGCCTGCGAGCTGCTCGATGGGCGTCGGATCGTCGACGGAGGTGTAGGCGATGCCGAAGCCGCCGCCGAGGTTCATCACGGGCACGTCGCCGCCGGCGAGGAGCTCGGCGTGCAGCGCGACCAGGCGCGCCGCCGATTCGGCGAAGCCCGCGGTGCCGAAGATCTGCGAGCCGATGTGGCAGTGCAGGCCCACGAAGGCGAGCGAGGGCAGCTCGCGGATGCGCGCCACGATCGCGGCGGCATCGCCCAGAGCGAAGCCGAACTTCTGGTCTTCGTGTGCGGTGGCGAGGAAGTCGTGGGTCTCGGCGTGCACGCCCGTGTTCACGCGCACCAGCACGCTCTGCACGGCACCGGCGCGTTCGGCGATGGCGGCGAGACGCTCCACCTCGATCGGGCTGTCGATGATCACCGAGCCGACACCGGCATCCACGGCCTGGGCCAGCTCTGCGGCGGACTTGTTGTTGCCGTGGAAGCCGATCCGCGACGGGTCGGCGCCGGCGGCGAGCGCGATGGCCAGCTCTCCCCCGGTCGCGACGTCGACGGCGAGTCCCTCACCGGTCACCCAGCGGACGACCTCGGTGCTGAGGAACGCCTTCCCTGCGTAATAGACGCGCGCGGCGGCGCCGTGCGCGCCGGCGGCAGCCTCGAACGCGGAGCGCACGCGGCGGGCGCGGGCACGCACCTCGTCTTCGTCGAACACGTAGAGAGGGGTGCCGAACTGCTCGCGCAGCGCGGTGGCAGACACTCCGCCGATCTGCAGGTCGCCCCGGGCGTCGCGGGATGCCGACTCCGGCCACACCGCCGGCACGAGCTCGTTCGCGTCGCGCGGCACGGCCAGCCAGTCCGGAACGAGCGGACGGTTCTCAGAGGCGGACACGGGTGAGCACCAATCGGGTGGAGATGTCGGATGCCGGCGGTGCGATCACGCCGAGGCAGTCCCTTGCTTGCGGTGCCTCAAAGTCTAGGGCACCCGTTCATACCCGACCGGCATGTGTCGCCGGGCCCGGTTCGCCTGCGTGGACCTCGCCCGGCCCGGCCGGTCAGTCGCAGGTTCCGCGCTGACGGGCTGCGTCGTCGCGGAGGATGGAGCTGTCGATCTCGAAGTCGGCGACCACGGCATCCGGCTCCACGGCGACGCCGGTGAGCCGCATCGCCGCGGGAAGGTACTGGGCCACGCACACATCCCAGTCGCGCACCACGGTGGAGGCGATCGCACCGAACTGGCGCAGGATCGCCTCGGCGGAGATCTGGGCTCCGGCGAGGCGGAGCGAGGTGGGGGTGAGCACGAGGTCGCCGTTCTCGGCGCGCGGCGTGAGGGCGACCCCGACCGGGACGGTGGTGAGCACGGCATCCAGCTCGAAGGTGACGGCCACATCGGGGGCGTCGATCTCCACGGTCTCGGCGGGGAACTCCTCGACGGTGGCGAGCAGCTGCTGCAGCTGGGCTTCGTCGATCGTCACGGTGGCGTAGGCGCCACTCCAGTCGCCGCCGCCATGGATCGGCACGTCTTGGGCCTCCACCACGATGTCGGCGGTGAGGTCGCCGATCGGAACGTCGTCGGAGGCGACGCGCACCTCGGCGAGGTTGCCGACCAGCAGCGGCAGCAGCACCGGGCTGGCCACGTCGACGTCGATCTGCTGGTCGGCGGGCAGCGACAGCTGGGTAATGGCCTGCTCCCGGATGGTGCGCTCGATGATGCCGCGGGCGATCTGCTCGCCGGCGATCCAGGCCACCACGGCGAGGACGACCACGATGCCCGCCCCCACCCACCAGACCCACGGCCGGCGCCGGCGTTTCTCCGGCGTGGCCGGAGCCCCCGCGGCGGTGTCGCCCGGGAGGGGTTCGGTGGGGTGGTCGCTCGTCATGGCTGAGGCCGTTTCACATGCGCTCGGGCGCACTCACGCCGAGCAGGGTGAGGCCATTGCGCAGCACCTGGCCGGTGGCGTCGTTGAGCCACAGGCGGGTGCGGTGCAGGTCGGTGATCTCCTCGTCGCCCTGGGGGGTGACGCGGCAGTTGTCGTACCAGCGGTGATACAGCGCCGCCAGCTCCTCCAGGTAGCGCGCCACGCGGTGGGGCTCGCGCACGTCGGCGGCGAAGGCCACGACCCGCGGGAACTCCTGCAGGGCGCCGAGCAGCGCCGACTCGGTCTCGTGACCCAGCAGCTCGGGGGCGAACGCGTCGCGCGTCACTCCGGCCGCCGCGGCATTGCGCCCGACGTTGTGCGTGCGGGCGTGGGCGTACTGCACGTAGAAGACGGGATTGTCGTTGGTGCGCTTCTGCAGCACGTCGAGGTCGATGTCGAGGTTCGAGTCGGCAGAGCTGCGCGTGAGCGCGTAACGCGCGGCATCCACGCCGACGATCTCGACCAGGTCTTCCATCGTGACGACGGTGCCGGCGCGCTTCGACATCCGCATCGGCTGGCCGTCTTTGACGAGGTTGACCATCTGGCCGATGAGGATCTGCAGGTTCACGTACGGGACGTCACCGAAGGCGGCGGTCATCGCCATGAGGCGCTGCACGTAGCCGTGGTGGTCGGCGCCGAGCATGATGATGCAGCGGTTGAAGCCGCGCTCGCGCTTGTTCAGGTAGTAGGCGAGGTCGCCGGAGATGTAGGCGGGCTGGCCGTCGCTCTTGATGACGACGCGGTCTTTGTCGTCGCCGAAGTCGGTGGAGCGCAGCCACGTGGCCCCGTCGGCCTCGTAGATGTGACCGAGCTCGCGCAGCCGCGCGACGGCGCGATCGACCGCACCGGAGGTGTGCAGATCGTTCTCGTGGAAGTACACGTCGAAGTCGACGCCGAATTCGTGGAGCGACGCCTTGATCTCGTCGAACATGAGGCCCACGCCCACCGCGCGGAACGCCTCCTGCTTGGCGGCAGGGTCGAGCGCGTCGATGTCGCCGTCGTAGGCGGCCACCACACGCTGGGCGATGTCGGCGATGTAGGCGCCGCCGTAGCCGTCTTCGGGCGTGGGCAGGCCCTCGTGCGCGGCGACGAGGCTGCGGGCGAAGCGGTCGATCTGGGCGCCGTGGTCGTTGAAGTAGTACTCGCGGGTCACCTGCGCGCCCTGCGACGACAGGATGCGGGCGAGCGCATCGCCGACCGCGGCCCAGCGGGTGCCGCCGAGGTGGATCGGGCCGGTGGGATTGGCGCTCACGAACTCGAGGTTGATGATCTCGTCGCTGCGGGAGTCGTTGGTGCCGAAGGCGGTACCGGCATCCACGATCGTCTTCGCGAGCGCGCCGGCGGCGGCCGCGTCGAGCCGGATGTTGATGAAGCCCGGGCCGGCGACCTCGACGCTCGCGATGCCGTCGACGGATGCCAGGGAGTCGGCGATCTCGGCGGCGAACTCGCGCGGGTTGGCGCCGACGACCTTGCTGAGCTTGAGGGCGGCGTTGGAGGCCCAGTCGCCGTGGTCGCGGTTGCGCGGACGTTCGAGGGCGAAGTCGGCGACGGTCAGCCCCTCTCCCGCACCGGCGCGTCGCGCCTCGGCGAGCGGGACGGCGACGGCGAGCAGGGCTTCAGAGAGGGCATCGGGATTCATAACCCTCCGATTCTACGGTCGCAGGCCGGAACCCCCGGTCGGTGCACCGCCCCCGGTCGTTGAGCGAGGAGCACAGCGACGAGCCGAAACGTGCCGCCCCGTCAGGCCCCGCCACCCCCCGGTCGTTGAGCGAGGAGCGAAGCGACGAGACGAAACGCAGCGCCCGTTCAGGCCAGCTGCACCAACTCCGCGAAGTCATCCAACTCCGGATCCGCTGCAGCGTCCGCGGCATCCGTCGCCTCCACGTCCGCGGCGTCGTCGGGCACCACGCACGCGTCGACGCGCATGCGCTGCAGGCCCACGTGCCCGCCGTGGTAGCTGAGGAAGGCGCAGTCGGCGGCATCCCGTCCCGTCGCGATGCGCACGAGCGAGCGGCGCGGGGCCAGGCGCGTGGCGTCGATGACGTACCAGCTGCCGTCGAGGTAGGCCTCGGCCACCGCGTGGAAGTCCATCGGGCGAAGACCGGGCGCGTAGCAGGCGGCGTAGCGGGCCGGCATGTCCATGGCGCGCAGCAGCGCGATGACCACGTGGGCGTAGTCGCGGCAGACGCCCTGGCCGGTCATCAGCGTCGTCACCGCAGAGTCGGTCCCCTGGCTGAGGCCGGGCGTGTACGTGGTGCTGGATGCCACGAACTCCCCCACGGCGTCGATCAGCTCGCGGCCCTGCAATCCGCGGAACTGGCGGCGCGCCTGCGAGAACACCTCGTCGGACTGGCAGTAGCGGCTCGGGCGCAGGTAGGTGATGGCCTCGAGGTCGCTGGTCGCGCGCGGGGCGACCTGCCCGTCGATGTGGGCCTCGTACCGCACCTGCAGCGCCCCGGCTTCGCCCTGCAGCATGTGCAGGCGGCTGCCCGACTGATCGACGATCTCGGTCGCCGTGTACACGCGTTCGCCGTGCTCGGCATGGGCCTGCACGAAGCTCAGTTCTTCGCGCACGACGGGGGCCGGCTGGGCCGCGGCGATCTGGAAGATGAGGTCGACGGACGACCCCAGTTCCAGGTCGAGTTCGGCGGTGACGATGCGATGCACCGGGATATCCTCGCACGCCGCGGAGGGTGCTCGATCATGTCGGCGTAAGTCCGTTTCGAGGCGCCGCACGACGTGTTTCATGAGAGCGCTTTCCATTCGCCGGCGAGGTGACATACCCTCATCGCATGAGTGCACCCGAGCACTTGATTCGCCGGCCGCCGTCTTGGGCCCTGCCGGTCATCGGCGCGCTCGGAATCCTGCTGCTCGTGGCGCTCATCTGGCGGCCCTGGACGACGCCTGCGGCGACCGTCGCCGCAGGCGAGGGCGATCCGGTGGCCGTGTCGGCCCCCTCTGCCCTCGACCTTCCGGAGAACGCACGCGTGCTGATCTTCGGCGACTCGTGGACGTGGGGCGAAGCGGCCAAGACGCCCGACCGCGGCTACGCCTACGTCGTCGGCGAGCTGACCGGTTGGACGACCATCGTCGACGGCGTCCGCGGCAGCGGCTACCTCCGCCCCGGCACCACCGGCACCACGTTCGGCACCCGCATCGCGCAGCTCGACCGGTGGCTCGCGCCCGATCTCATCATCGTGCAGGGATCGATCAACGACCGCTCCTACTACCCGAACGGCTACCGCGAAGCGGTGGAGACGGCGTGGAACCGCCTCGCCGACATCTTCCCGTCCGTGCCGATCGTGATCCTCGGGCCGGCGCCCCAGGTGCTCCCGGTGGAGGAGTCGACGGCGGGCATCGATCAGACCCTCGCGGAGCTCGCCGGCAACCGCGGCTGGTGGTACATCTCCCCCGTCACCGAGAACTGGATCACCGAGCCCGACTACCTGCGCCTCATCGACACCAGCGACGTCGGACGCAACCACCCCTCCACCCAGGGCCACCGCTACCTCGGCGAGCGCCTCGCCGCGGCAATCGAGTCCATCTCTCGGTGATAACCTCGATCAGTGCGCCTCCGTAGCTCAGGGGATAGAGCGTTGGTTTCCGGTACCAAAGGTCGCAGGTTCGATTCCTGTCGGGGGCACAATGTGATGAGTCGCGACATAGGCGACATTTGACTCGCGTCATAGGTGACATCCACGAGGGGAGCCTGGCCATCGGCCGGGCTCCTTTTCGTTGTTTCGCCTGTAAGTGCGGGTGGGTCGATGGTGTTGGTCGCGATGATTCCGCCGGTGTCGAGGTGGATGACGGTGACGGTGGTTTCGTCGGCGATGGGGATGCAGCGTTTCCCGCGGTGTTCGACGCCCATGCCGAGGTGGTGCATGCGGACGGCTCTGCGGGAGAGCCCGCGTGGTCGTCTGCCAGACCAACTTCATCCCCGACCTACGCTGCTGTACGATCCGCGGGGAGCACGAGCACACGTGCGACGGCGCCGAGTATCGGTGGTCCGAGGACGCCGGCACCGAGATCGCGACCGGGAAGGACTCTCGCGGCTGCAACCCCCGCCGCGCACAGGTCGGGTTCGTGTGTGGCCCGTGCCACAAGATGATCCTTGCCGGCGTGAACGCCTACAGCTCGTGGAGTCGCGCGCTCATCGGCGTCACCCGCGAAGGCGGCGGCGGTCGAGCGCTGGGCTACACGCCCTATACCGGCCTCGAGCTCGACACCGAGGCGCCCTGGTCTCACTGGCGGACCTATCCCGACCACCTGGAGACGTGGTTGTCGCCGATGGATGGCGCCGAGCACGCGATCCGGTTCGGGCTGAAGATGCGCGGCGCGCTCCGCCGGCATCCCACGAAGGAAGCACCGAAGCAGCGGCGCCGCACGTGCTGCCCGGACTGTGGGCTGTTGACCCTCGTCTGGAATCCACCCACCTACCAAGGAGGCCCCGTGATTGTGAAGTGCCGGAACACGAAGTGCGGGCACGTCGTCCCCGAGTCGAAGCACGACACCGTCGTGCTCGTCGAGGAGACCGCGCCCCGGAAGCGAGCGAAGCGATGAGCGAGAAGAAGTGGATCACCGTGGCGGAGGCCGCATTGCTCGGGAACTGCTCACGCGCGACTGTCTACCGGATCCTCAAGGACCAGAAGAACCAAGTCCGCACCGTGACCGGCCCCGACAAGGCGCAGCGGGTCCACGCGCTCGACTTCCTCCACGCGCAGGCGAAGCGGAAACCGGGACGCCCGAAGGGCACACCGTCGAGGAACGGCCGAGCGTTCAGCATCCCTGGCGACAGATCGTGAGGAACGATCGGCTGCGCAGAACCGCCGTACTCTTGCGTATGCCTCTAGTCCGTCAGTGAGACGAGGTCGTCGCCGGTGAAGGAGCCGTCCGCGGTGACCGTGGACGTGTCGATGACGACGCTGACGTCCTTTCCGTCTGTGCGCACCTGCCCGAGCTTTCCGTAAGGCTGCGAGGAGGTGGCGTCGTAGTCCAGAAGCCAGAACTGAAGGACGCCGTCATCGTCGACATACCCGTTGACGTCGTACCCGATGTCGACACTGTTCTGATCCAACGGGATGCAATCGTTCCAGCCGAGCTCGATCCGGCTGCAGATGGAGAACGACTCCGGCTGCACGGGATCGGTGATGCGGATGCTCACCCCGATGAGAGTCAGCGGTTCGAGCACCTCCGCGTCCACGGCATCCGGGTTCAGCGAGTAGTTTCCCGCCTCACGTTCCCTCTCACCCTCTTCGACGATTCCGAGATACTCACGAATCTTCGGTATCTCGACGTTCGGGAGCCCTCGAAGTACCTCGTTCATTTCCACACCCAGATACTCAGATAGCGGGTTGAACAACGTCACGTTGGGGCACCGCCCAGTGAAGAATGCTTCGCCCGACTCGGTGAGGATCAGTGTGTAGTTGACTGTGCCCGTTTTCATGAACTCCGGATCGACGAGAGCGATCCAAACATCGCCACCGTTCTCCAGCGCCCATTCGATCCCAGGCCACGACTGCGGCGCGAGCCAGATCCGAGTCTTCCTGCCGTCGACTGTGGTGACGCCGACCTCAGTGACCTCCATTCCCTCTGCGCGTGGGCGGTCATTGGCGTCAAGTTCGGCAACGTGAAGCCACTCGCCGACGGAACTGATGATGTTCACCCACCCGATCGTGTCGCCGGCATCAGACATGTCGCAGTCGGTGAAAAACTCGCTCAGTTCGCTCGCCGTGGCGTTCTCGGGGGCGTTGCGCACCATGCTCCCCCCGGGCTGCGAGGCGCAACCAGATAAAAGGATGCCGAGCACGGCAATCACGAACGCCGCGTGAAGACGCTGTCTCAACATGTCGGTTACTTCTCTTCCGCTCGGACGTTATCGAATCGGATGGAGTACGAACCCGCTGCATTCCCGTAGGCGCGGGTCTGGAACTCCCAACCGTCGCGCTTCGGGAGCGAAGTCCACGGAGATGCCACTGTCGTCCAGGATGTGCCGACATTTGTCAAACTACTTTGGCTCACCAAGACGTACTCTGCGTCATGGATGGTCACACTGTTCGGATTCGTGAGTGCGCGAGCGTAACCGCAGCCGAGCGAGGTACTGCCTTCGGACATTCGCTTTCGATAGAGCGATGCTCGTGCATTCGTATTGACCGCAGACGATGGCGCACGGGCCGCCAGGACCGCACGGAACTGCGACGTGTCATCACCCGTCCACAGCCGGAGGGTCTGCCGCACATACGAACTCGACGAAGTGCCGGTCGCATCGAAGGAAAGGTACTTCGTTCCGCCTACGCCGCCAGACGCGACGCTAGAGAGGCTTCCATTGCTGCCGCCCCACTCACTGGTTCCATTCTCAAACCCGATGTTGGCGTTAAGCGCGTGATTGGTATTGAGGGAGTTGAAGATCCACTGAAGTTGAATCTCCCCGTCACGGTCAAGGAAGTTCTCATTCTTGAAGTCGGACACGGCCACGCACGTGGACATCGTGGTTGGATTCTCCGCCGAAGCCCTGGAATCGGCTCGGCCCGCGTGGTCGGCGGACAGAGCATGCATCATCTCGTGGCGCGCCACCTTCCAGTAGAACTTCGCGCCATACCCCGAGTACGCACTGTTCAACCAGATATTGTTGAACACACAACTGTACTCGCCGAGCGAATCGCTTCCCTCGCGGTGCTGAAGCCCAACCAACACGGCCGCCCAAGCGTCGACTTTGTGCACGTTGACCAGCGCCGACCCGTCATGGTCTTTTGGGCCATTCAGCGTGGCGAAGGCCAAACTTACACGGCTTTTTTCGAGCGAGCTCCAAGGGGAGTTGGCGTCGAACATCCAGGACCGCTCACTTGATCGCGAACATAGCGGTCCCAACTGATCGTTGATCAGCGCTTCCGCGGCGACCGGCGGCGCCGCAAGAGTTGCGGCGACGAGCAAGCATACCGTTCCGACCCTGAGCAGGAGGTGCGGCTTCCTCCGCGGGATAGGTGCGCTGAATGATAAAAGAGCGCCTTCGCGGGCCTTCATAGGCTAAACATAGGGAACACCGTGGTGAAAAGGCAAGGAGTACGCCTCGAGGCGCCCGATCGCGTGCAGCCTGCGTCGGGACGGCTCTACCGCCGACCATAGGCTCTTGGCCGTGTTTTCGACGTGAACCGCCCGGCTTAGTTGGCAACGCGACACGCCGACGGGCCTGCGTGTTGGCAGAAACCTGAGAAACGTGAGGCACTAGGACCCTAACAACCGGGAGTGTCGCCAGCGGCGATTACGACCCGCCGGCCCGGGGGCGCCCGAACGGCTTCACGTTCACCGCAGCCTTCCGCGCTCCGTGCACCGACATGCCCAGCACCCCAGCGATCTCCGGCCAGGTGTGGCGCTCCTGTCGGGCGGCTTCGATTAGCGCGGCGCGGCGCGCCGGCATGCTGTCCATCCGCTGCTGAAAGGCGGCCAGATCGTCGAGTGCGCTCACATTTCTGAGGGTAACACTAGTTGCATTCCTCGGCCAGCAATGCAACACTAGTTACATGACTGAGCGGACCGATCTGACCGCGTGGCGGCGCGACCGCATCGACCAAGCGACCACCCAAGGCGAGGTCGTTGCGATCACCGGGCCGCACTCCCTCGCGACCCCGTGGTGTGACTCCAGCGCCTGTGAGCGCTGTCACCCGCGACAGGAAGCGTGACCCGTGCCCACCGTCATCAAGGACCAGCCAACCAGCACCGAGGTCCGTGAGTATCTCGCCGCCGAGGCCCGCCCTGTGCTCGTCGCGTTCTCCGGTGGCAAGGATGCGAGCGCGGACCGCTACACGAGCCGAACATCACCGGCCTGCTCTCTCCCCTCGCGGAGCCCGCGCTCCGCATCCTGATACGGTCGCAATCGTGACGAGTGATCGGGTTCAGAAGGCGCTGGAAGAGTTCGTTCGCGAGCGTGATTGGGCCCAGTTCCACACTCCGGCGAACCTCGCCAAGAGCATTGCGATCGAGGCAGGCGAGCTACTGGAGTGCTTCCAGTGGAGCGATGATGCAGACGAGACGCAGGTGCGAGCCGAGCTTGCTGACGTGGTGACCTATTGCACGCTGCTGGCCGCACGGCTGGGACTCGACCTCGACGAGATCGTGCTCGAGAAACTGGTCACGACCGGAGAGAAGTACCCGGCCGATCGGGCCCGGGGACGGAGCACAAAGTATGACGCCCTTTGAGATCGAGCGCCTGAACTTCACGTCAGGCGCTGTTTCAGAGTGGGTGGCTGGCGATGAGCGCCGAAGAAACTGGCCTGTCGTCTATGTCCTTGACGGTGCCTACTCCGCAGGTGCGGGATCCGTGTATGTGGGTGAGACGGTCAACGCTGCTGCCCGCATGCGCCAGCATCTCGCGAACCCCGCCAAGAACGCCTTCCGGCGCGTGCGCGTGGTCATCGACGACACCTTCAACAAGTCGGCGTGCCTCGATCTGGAGTCTCACCTGATCCGCTGGCTCGCCGGCGACGGACAGTTCACGGTGATGAATGGCAACGAGGGCATCATCGACGCTCGGTACTACGAGCGCGACCTCTACCGGGAGAGCTTCCGCGACATCTTCGACCAGTTGCGATCGGAGGGAATCTTCCAACGAAGCATCCCGGAGATCGAGAACAGCGACCTCTTCAAACTGTCGCCATTCAAGGTGCTCACCCCGGAACAGGCGATCGCTGTCGAGGACATCGTGGAGGGGCTCCTCGCCGACCTCGACAGCGGAGCGCCCTCCACGAGCGTGATCGAAGGACAGCCCGGAACAGGCAAGACCATCATCGCGATCTTCTTGATGAAGCTCCTCGCAGACATCCGCGATCACCACGATGCGGACGAAGTGGAACCCGACTCGATGTTCGCCGACTTCTTCGTCCCCGGGAATCGCGAGCTGCTCGCGGGCCTTCGGGTCGGCTTCGTCGTGCCCCAGCAGTCCTTGCGTGAATCGATCAAGCGCGTGTTCAAGAAGACTCCAAAGGTCACGGAGGCGCAGATCCTCACCCCGTTCGACGTGGGGGAATCGGACCAGCCGTGGGACCTGCTGATCGTCGACGAAACCCATCGCCTGAACCAGCGCGCGAACCAGTCGTCGGGGGTCAACAACAAGCGGTTCATCGCAATCAACGAGAAGCTCTTCGGCGCTGACGACCCATCAAAGACGCAGCTGGACTGGATTCGCGCTCAGAGTCGCCACCAGATCTATCTACTCGACCTCGAGCAGACCGTACGGCCGGCTGACCTGCCTCAGAGCGTCCTCCGCTCGCTCGTGGCGCAGGCTAGCTCGACGCATCGCCGGTATCCGCTGACCACCCAGATGCGCGTGCGCGCAGGCGCCGACTACGTGCAGTTCGTTCGGGACATGCTTCGAGGGGAGGCGAGCCCGACAGAGCGCCCCGACTTCGGCGACTATGACCTGCGATTCTTCGATGACCTCGCAGCGATGCGACGCGAGATTATCGACCGCAACACCGAGCATGGGCTCGCACGCCTGGTCGCGGGCTACGCGTGGGAGTGGAAGAGCAATCGCGACAAGGAAGCGTTCGATATCGAGCTCGACGGCGTGCGCCTTCGCTGGAACAGCCAGGCGAAAGACTGGATCAATAGCCCGGCATCCATCCACGAAGTCGGGTCGATTCACACCGTCCAGGGATACGACCTCAATTACGCAGGCGTCATCATCGGCAACGACCTGCGCTACGACCCGCAGACGCGGCGGCTCTACATCGATCGCGGCTCGTACCGTGATGCCAAAGGCAAAGAGAACAACAAGCAACTCGGAATCACGTACTCTGACGACGACCTGTTGGAGTTCATCCGCAACATCTACGGCGTGCTGCTGACTCGGGGAGTGCGCGGGACGTACGTGTATGTGTGCGACCCGGCGCTGCGGGAGTACGTCGCGAGCCGCATTGGGCGGAGCGACCGCGCCGTCACATGAGTGATCTCCGCTGAGTCTTCGCGACAGAGCCTCCGCTACTGGCCGCCAGCTCCCGAGAATCCGGGCCCGTCATCGTCCTGAGACGAGAGCGCGGCAGAGGGGATCTCCTTCGGCACCGCCTCATCTACGACGACATCCTCGGGCTTGCGCAATCGCGGTGGCGCTGCCGACCAGTCTTTGAGGCGCTGTCCCACGACGTTGTAAGACTCGAGGATCGCGTCCATCACCGAATCGATGAACCCCGATCGTCCCGCCAATCTCGCCGCACCCATCTTGGAGATGTACGTGACGGTGAACGACTTGATGTCTTTCGAGGGGTCAGCGACGAGCACGGCGGGGTTATCGCGAGCTACCTTGAGTAGCTCTGCAGTCCCTCCCCTTTGCCGAGCAGCGAATGCCTCGATCCGCAGCGTGTCGGGAGCATCCTTGAGCTGGCGCAACAGCCAATTGACACGTGTAGTCGGCCGACCTTCGCCAGGAGCGGTCGCGGAGAACGAGCAGGTCACTTGGGCTGCGCGGATATCCACAGTCACCGTGAGAGGCGACACAGCGTTGGGAATCCGGATTGCTCCGGACATCTTGCCTTCACTGACCAACATTTCGGTTAGGGCGGCGATTCGCAGCGCCGGGTTCGCCACTTCTGGCTTCGATAGGACCTGAGTGACGTCAGCCCCGAGGCGCTGGCCCAGCTTGAGCGCCCCATAACGCAGCAGAGCATCGAACCGACCCGCCACCTGCGCGGCATTCTTGTCGTTCTTGCGGAGGGTGCCGCTCGAAACAGACTCGCGGACGGGCACCCAGCTCGGCCCCATGTCCGTGAACTCCACCGCCCCCGACTTGGGGTGCTCGAGGTAGCGAATCAGCTCTCCCAGGATCCAGGCCTGGTCAGGGTCAGCGACGCCGCGAAACTCCTTCTGCATGATCGCGGCCGTAAGCACTTCTGTCCACGACAGGTGGTGCATCGCCGCGTACTTCGACTTGCGCCTATCGACGACGGTTGGATGCGTTCCCGCAGCCGGAGGGATCTCGTTGGAGATCGTCAGCAACGCGTCGAAGCGATGCTCACGAGCGACGTCCAGGTAGTTCTCCAGCTGTTCCCGCTGCAGTTCATTGTTGCCGGTCTTGACTTCGACGAGCGCGGTCCACGTCTTGGCTCCTCGCTTGACTCGGATGAGACCGTCGGGAAAGACCTTCTTGCCTCCCAGGACAAACGGAACCTCGATGTACGTTTCGATCGCTCCCGCGGGCGCGCCCATCCGACCGGTGATCGTCCGGCCGTACTCCTTCACGGCGCTCATCACCGCGAGAAGTGCCGACGTCGCTCGACGCTCCTGCTCTTCAGCACCATTGATGCCCGACGTCGGGATCAAGCGAGCCACATTCCAGGGGTTCTCTTCTGCCATCTCAACTCCGTTATTGATACGACCTAGCAGGAACGGTACTGGGATTTTGCGCCGGTCCCCACATTTGGGCGAGGCGCGCGTTGCGTGAGATCGTCGCTACCGTGGGCCGCGTCTCGCCGGCACGACGCGCAGATTGCGGTTCGAGCGATGTCGGCACTGAGCGATAGCGTGCTCCCTTCTGGATCACCAAAGGAGGAAGAGCCGTGGCACGCAGGAAGACCGAGCCGCACATTTACACCGACGTCAACGTCACAGTGGAGCGACTGAATGACTTTGCCGTCGCGAGTCGATCCACCCAGGTCGAGGTTCTGGCGAAGCTACGGGCACGAAGTGCCGACGACAGCGTCGCAATACAGCTCAGTATCGCGAGCTTGCTCCTAGCAATCTTCGTCGTCATCGCGGCGCCACTGATGACAGTGCAGCCTGACCCAACACTCCTCTCGGCATCGTGGTCCAAGCTAGTCCTGACTGCCGCGCTCGCCGGCGTACTCCTGTTGGCACTGTCACCCGTAATGTGGGACGCAGCGAAGGGGCATGTCCGACGTGAGCGCGCCACCGTATGGCTGGCCGCATACGAGGACGAACTCGCACGCCGCCATCGTCTGCGTGGTCCGGCTGCGCGCCGCTGGCAGCGCGAGCACTAGTCACACGGGAGTTGTCTCGCGTTGGCGGAGTTGCTCGCTGGGTCGGCAGACGCGCGCCTACTCTAGCTCCATGCCGTCCGCCCTCGACCGGGAGTTCCTTTATCGCGTGAACGACGGCTGGGACGGCACGCGACGCACCCCAACAGAGGTCGAGTTCATCCATGCGGTGCAGCCACCCTGGTGGCGCATCCTTGCCGACATCCCCGTGATGACGTTCACCGGTGACGGCCCGACTCACGATGTCCGCCGCACGATGACGGTGAGCCTCCAACCGAATGGTGCCGACCACCGATCACCGACCACCAGAGAATCCCGACATCTGCTGGATCCTTGGCACAGCGGCCGCTTGCGCGGTCGAGATCGCAGGGCTGACGATGGTTGGAGCCAGGGTAATCTCCGTGTTCGCCAAGGCTGACAAACTCATCAAGTCCACCAGGAGCATCGTCAGCGCCTACAACGCGCTCGGGGGGAAGTTCGACAAGGCGATGTCGATGGGGTTGGGCTCGTGCTGCGACCTCGTCACCACCAAGTACTGAGCGGATCAATCAATGGGAATAGCAGCCAGCGCAGCCCCAGGGCTCGTCGTCACCGCGTTCGTCGCCGGTTTCGTCTTCGGCGGCATCTTCGAGACACGTAGCGTTCGCGGCGCCGGGCTCTATGGCCTGTTCTTCTTGGTCATGGCGGTCGCGTGTGGCTTCATCCTGGTCGAGCACGGCCCGATCCGGCCTCTGTGGCTGCAGTATCTGCTCCTCGGTGGCGTTCCGCTCCTGCTTGGACTGTTGGCCAGGTGGGCGCTGGGACGCCGGGGCGCCGAGCATCCGGACGCCCTCGCCCAGAACAACGAGAACGATTCGTAGGCTGAGCTCCCGGAGGGTGATACCTCGCTCGATTCATTCGCGCTTACTGTAGCTCCATGCCGTCCACCCTCGACCGCGAGATCCTCCGTCGCGTCAATGACGGCTGGGACGTCGCTCGACGCTCCGCCTCTGAGGTCGAGTTCGTCCACGCCGTGCAGCCACCCTGGTGGCGCATCCTTGCCGACATTCCCGTGATGATCCTCGCCGGCGGCGGTCCGACCCATGATGTCCGCCGAACGATGACGGTGAGTCTCCAGCCGAACGGCGCCCTCATCCGTCATACGGTCGGCGACATCCCGCCGTCCTGGCGACGCCCGCGACCCTGGGAAGTCGCGGACGGCTCCGACGACAGAGCGTGACACAGCACGGGCCACTCCACCGAGCTTGACGCCCCCGCCTCCCCCGGCGCATAATTCTCGCGGGACGAACCGTCCCTGTGAGGATTGCTACTGTTCGGCAGGCGAGACCTCCACCACGATCTTTCGTGGTGGGAGGTCTTTTTTATTGCCCGCAGGCGAGACTTCCGCAGCCCATCCAATGAAGGAGGAACCGTGGTCACCACGGACACGGATGTGAATCTCGCGCGCACGATCGGCGGACTCGTCGGCGGCCCGGAGAACGTCGCATCGGTACACAACTGCACGACGCGCCTGCGTTTCGTCGTGCGCGACGACAGCAAGGTCGATTTCGACAAGCTCAACGACACCCCCGGCGTGCTGCAGGCGGTGCGCGCGGGCGGGCAGGTGCAGGTCGTCATCGGCACGCACGTCGACCGGGTGCGCGACCGCCTGGTCGGGCTCCCCGGCTGGGGCCGCCTCGATGACACGACGGCCGCAGCGGCCAAGCGCCGCCCCCTGGATGCCGTCTTCGACTTCCTCGGCGCCACCTTCCAGCCGCTCATCCCGGCGATCACCGGCGCCGCCCTCGTGCAGGTTCTCGCCCTGCTGCTCACGCAGTTCAACGTGCTCCCCGCCGACAGCCCGACGGTCGCGGTGCTGACGGCCACAGGCAACGCGGTGTTCTTCTTCCTGCCGGTGTTCGTCGGCTTCACGGCATCCCGCAAGCTCGGCGCCAACCCGTTCGTCGGCGCGTCGATCGCCGCCGCCCTGCTTCACCCGGCGTTCACGGCGATCGGCGAGCAGGGCTCGGTGTCGCAGGCATTCGGACTGCCGCTTTTCATGTACTCGTACGCGAGCTCCATGTTCCCGGCCCTCCTCATGGCGCTCGCGCTCGCGGGCCTCGACCGCCTGCTCAAGCGGGTGCTCCCCCGGGCCCTGCAACAGGTGTTCGTCCCGACCCTCGAACTCCTGCTGCTCGTGCCGCTCACCGCGCTCGTCTTCGGTCCGATCGGCGTGGTCGTCGGTCAGAGCATCGGCGAGGCCCTGTCGTGGCTGAGCACCAACGCCCCGCTCCTCTTCTACGTAATCGTTCCGGCGCTGTGGATCTTCCTCGTCGCGATGGGCATCCACTGGGCACTCATCTCCATCGCCCTGGTCGAGCTCGCCGCCGGCAGCAGCGTCATCATCGGCGCGGCAGCGGGCTACCAGTACGCGATGTTCGGCATCGCGCTCGGCATGATCATCCGCGCCGCCCGCGACCGCAACAAGAAGCTGCGCGACACGGCGACCGCCGCGACGATCTCGGTCGGCATCGGCGGCATCACCGAGCCGACGCTCTACGGACTCGTGCTCCCCTACCGCCGGGTCCTCGTGATCCAGCTGATCTCGGCAGCCGCGTCCGGTCTCGTGCTCGGCCTGTTCGGTACGTACGCCGTCGGGTTCAGCCCGGCACCGATCCTCGCCCTGCCGCTGATGGTTCCGGTCACAGCCGCGATCATCGCGCTGATCGTCGGTCTCGCGGTGCCGGTCGTGCTCCTGCAGATCTGGGGCTACCAGAAGAAGGGCGCCGTCACCACGGATGCCGATGAGGATGCCCCGGCATCCGCCACGGCCTCCACGGCATCGGCCGGCTTCCGCGGCCTCGTCGACGGCGCGGTGCGCACCGCCACGGTCGCGGTCGCGTCGCCGCTGACGGGCACCGTCGTGCCCCTGGCGCAGACGCCCGACCCGATCTTCTCGGGTGGGCTGATCGGACCCGGGGTGGCGATCGAGCCGACCTCCGGCCGCGTCGTCGCCCCCGTCGACGGAACCGTGGTCGCCGCCCCCGCAACCGGCCACGCGGTCGGCGTGCGCACCGACGACGGCGTGGAGCTGCTGATCCACGTCGGCATCGACACCGTGCGCCTGGAGGGTCGTCACTTCACCCCCCGCGTCACCCAGGGCCAACGGGTGTCGGCGGGCGACCTGCTCGTGGAGTTCGACGCGGAGGCCATCGCCGCCGCCGGGTACTCGCTCGTGACGCCGGTCGTGGTCACCAACCTCGGCGGCGACCAGCGCGTCGACGTGCACGCCACCGGACCCATCGCCGAGGGCGAACCGCTGTTCACCATCCACCCGGCCGGCTGATCGGCCATCCCAGGCGGGGCGGCTGCCAGCCACCCGAGGCACAGCCGCCCCGCCTCACCCGGGAACGGGAGTCCCATGCGCACCATCACCAAGATCTTCAACAACAACATCGTCAATGCCGTCGACGCCGACGGTGAGGACGTCATCCTCGTCGGCGCGGGCGTCGGCTACCTCACCAGCAAGGGCAAGCCGGTCGACGAGTCGCGGGTCGAGCGCGAGTTCCACCTGACGGGCGTCGGCAAGAGCGGCGCGTTCCGCGTGCTGCTCGAAGTGCCCTACCCCGTACTGCGGGCGACGACACGCGTGTCGGAGCTGCTGGCAAAGACCTACGGCATCCACCTGCCCTCCAACGTCGAAGTGGGCCTGGCCGACCACCTCGCCCAGTCGATCCGCCGCATCGACGACGGCATCCCGCTGTACAACTCGATGCTGTGGGAGACGAAGATGACCTACCCCAGCGAGTTCGCCATCGCCCTCCACGCCCTCGACGTCATCCACGCCGAGCTCGGACGCAAACTCCCCCTCGATGAGGCGGGGTTCATCACGCTGCATCTCGTCAACGCGGGGCTGGTCGGCGACCCGGGCCGTGCGATGACGCTCGGCACCACCATCCGCTCGATCATCGAGATCGTGCGCGACGACCTCGGCATCGACGTCGACGGCTCCACCACGGCGAGCGCCCGCTTCCTCACCCACATCAAGTTCGTCGTGCAGCGCCTCACCCGCCACCGGGTGCACCACGGCGCCGCCGACGAGTACTACACGGCTCTCATCGCCGACAACGCCGACCTCTACGCGTGCGCGGAGCACATCGGCGCCTACCTCGACGCCTCGTTCGAGGCCGGGGTGACCGACGAGGAGAAGATCTACCTCCTCCTCCACCTCATCACCCTGCGCGACGAGCAGCGTCGCGAGGCATCTCCACCCCCTGCCGACCCCTCGACCGAAGGACCCACCCAGCCATGACCTCTCTCATCGTGCAGGCCGACGACATCGCCATCACCCACGGCACCACCCTCGGCATCCTCGACGCCATCTCAGGCGGCATCGTGCGCGCGACGGGCCTGTTCACCAACTGCCCGGATGCGGCGTTCGCTGCCTCGCGCCTGCGCGAGATGCCGGGCGTCGACGCGGGGATCGACCTCAACTTCGTCACCGGGTCGCCGGTGCTGCCCGCGAGCGATGTGCCGGGGCTCGTGACCGAGGGCGGGCGGTTCCGCTCGTCGGGCGAGATCCGTGCCGCCTTCCCCGCGACCGGCGGCGACATGGTCTTCGCCGAGTTCGAGACCGACCCGTTCGATGCGGAGCAGACGATGGCCGAGGCGCGCGCGCAGATCGACCGCTTCGTCGAGCTGATGGGGCGGATGCCGGACTACGTCCACCATCACTCGCTGGTCTCCCCCGTCAGCGACGAGGTGGTGCGGCAGGCGGCGACCGACATCGGGGCGCCGTTCGTCGACGACCTCTACCGCACGGGTGGCCTGCCGCTGCTGCCCAACGACTGGTACGCCAAGCCGTTCCCCCTGGAAGACCAGGCGAAAGCGGATGCCGTGGGCGCGATGGAGCGGCTGCTGCCCCAGATCCTCGCGAACGACGTGAGCCTGCTGATCGTGCACCCGGGCTATGTGGATGCCGAGATCCTCGAGCTCAGCAGCTACTCGATCATCCGCGCGCGCGACCTGGAGCTGGTCACCTCCCCCGCGGTGCGCCAACTTCTCGACGACGCGGGCGTGGAGGTCACCGGCTTCGCCGCCAGCGGCATCCTCGCCTGACCCCGGCGCGCTCGCGACGCGCCGGCCGCCTCCGCGAGCACAACTGCGGATGGATGCCGCGCCACGCCGCAGCGGGCGGGCTTCGGGCGGCGTGTCGGCCATGATGTCCGCCGTTGTGCGCACACGTCGCGGCACAACGAAGATCGCCCCGGAGCCGAAGCGCCGGGGCGATCATTCTGCGGATTCGGTTCCTGTTTCCGGATCCCTTTCGAGTTCCTTCTGTCTCCGTTTTCCTTCGCAAGACCCAAGATACTCAGCCGCGCGGAGCCGTCAAGATGTCGCCGAAAAGTCACCTCCCGTTCACGTTGAAGGTGAAGGTTTCCCGAGCCACCGGACGAAAGTCATCCTTCCGACGGATGCCGATCCGCCCGGCGACCGACGCGCTTCGGCGCGCCCGTTCGTAGCCTCGAATCATGGCCACCGCAAGCATCCCGCTCTCGTCCGCATCCGCCCGTCCCGCGCGCGTGAAGACGGCGCGAACGAAGGCCGGGCGCGGGATGTCGGTGATGGGCGCGGCCGTCGCCTCGATCGCCGGCAGCATGGTCGCCATCGGCATCGCCGGCCTGGCGCTGATCGCCGTGCCGGTCGCCGCGCTGGTCGTGTTCGGACCGGCGCTGTGGGACATGATCCGCTGACGGGGTCGGGGGCTGCGTTTCGTCTCGCTGCGCTCGCTCAACGACCGGAAGAGTACGCGCGTTTCGTCTCGCTGCGCTCGCTCAACGACCGGGGGTCAGTGGTCGCCGCCGACGAGCTTGAGCCCCACGACGCAGCCCACGAGCCCGAGGATCAGCAGCATCTTCACGAAGGAGAACTGCTCATCTCCGGTGACCATCGCCCACGCGACCGTCAGCGACGCGCCGATTCCGACCCACACCGCATACGCCGTGCCGGTGGAGATGTCGCGCAGCGCCCACGCGAGCCCGCCCATGCTGGCCGCCAGCGCGACGCCGAACACGACGGTCGGCCAGAGCTTGGTGAAGCCCTCCGATTTGCCGAGCGCGGTGGCCCACACGGCCTCGAGCACTCCAGACAGGATGAGAACGACCCACGACATGACGGCCTCCTTGGCCAGTCTTGTCGCTCACCGGGTACTGATCCGTCGTCCGGGGATCCGGTTGGGATCCGCCGCCCAGTTTAGCCGCGCTGCCTGTTCACCGGCTGGGCAACGTCACGGGCTGACGAAGAAGATGGCGTCGAGCAGGCCGGGGTTGTGCGCGTGGACGAGCACCGCGAACACGACCGCGTCGAAGAGCAGGTGCACGGTCACGACGTACCCCAGCGACCGGGTGCGGAGGAAGATCACCGCCTGCAGCAGCGCGAACGGGATCGTCAGGAGCGGTCCCCACGCCTGGTAGCCGAGTTCCCACAGGAACGAGACGAACACGATCGCCTGCAGCACGTTCGCGGTCGCATCGGCGAAGTGGCGCCGGAGGAGCGCGAAGCACGTGCAGATGAAGAAGAGCTCGTCCCAGATGCCGACGGCCCCCACGCCCACGAACAGGCGGGCGATGAGGTCGGGCGTGTCGACGACGGGCCAGTTCTGATACACGCCGGAGGTGATGAAGTAGAACGGCAGGATCAGCCAGCCGAGCACCAGCACCGCTGCCAGCCACCCCCACTGCCAGCCCGACCACCGCGTGCCGCCGCGCCACGGGAAGGCGATCGCGTGATCCCGATACACCCAACGCGAGATCACATACGGCACGACCACCGCACCGCCGAGCGCGAGGGTGAAGCGCAGCATGGCGAGGTTGTCGAGCTCGGCCTTGAGCGGGATCACGCTCACGATCAGAAGCCCCACCGCGATGAGCGACAGATCGCGCGTGAGCGACGGACCGGATGCCGTCACCGCCCGCCGCTCCAGGATCAGCGCGACACCGAGGCCCGCGGCCAGCAGCATCCATCCGAGCCACGGCAGGAGGAGCACGAAGAAGGCGGGAGCGGCCAGGCACACCAGCAACGCCGGGATCACGGCGACCGAGACGACCGGCCGGGGCCGCGTCGGGGATGCCGCCGCCGGGCTCATGAGCGCGCCACGCGGCGGTAGGCGAGGTCGCGGATCTCCCGGCCCTTCGCGATGCCCTTGCGCTCGAAAGCGGTCATCACACGCCCCTCGAAGCGCGGCACCCACTCCCCCTCGAAGGCAGGCGCGAACTGCGCGGCGTCCGTGAGCACGTCGCGCATCTGCCGTGCATAGTCCTCCCAGTCGGTGGCCATCCGCAGCACACCGCCGTCGCGCAGCGCACGGGCGGCGAGCGGGACGAAAGTCGGCGCGATCAGACGCCGCTTGTTGTGCTTGGACTTGTGCCACGGATCGGGGAAGAAGATCCACACCTCGTCGACCGAGCCTTCAGGCACCAGATGCTCGAGCACCTCGGGGGCGTTGGCCTCCACCAGTCGGAGATTGCGGATGCCGGCGCGATCGGCATCCAGCATCGTGCGCGCCAGGCCGGCGCGGAACACCTCGACGGCCAAGAAGTCGGTGTCTGGATGGGTGGCGGCAGCATGGACGATCGCGTGCCCCTGGCCGGAACCGATCTCGACGATCAGCGGCGCCTCGCGCCCGAACACGCCCGTGGGATCGATCGCCGCCCCGGGCCGCACACTCGTCGCCGCCTCGTCGCGCTCCACCTCGATGAGATACGTGGGCGCGAGCGCCTCCCAGCCGCGCTCCTGGCCGTCACTCATCCGCCCACTACGGCGCACGAAGGAGACGGGCTTGTCGCGGTAGCGCGGCGTGGTCGAGGCGTGTGGGTCGGGATCGGGCACCCTCCCAGGCTACCGACCACCGGCGGGGCGGCAGGTCTGCCGCGACGCCTGCGTCACTCGGTCACGAAGTCGATGAGCTCCTCCACACGGCCGAGCAGAGCCGGATCGAGGTCGCGGTAGTCGCGCACGGCACCCAGGATGCGCTGCCAGTTGCGAGCCAGATCTGCCGGTGTCTCGGCGGGCCAGCCGAGCGCCCGACTGACGCCCGTCTTCCAATCGATGCCGCGTGGGACGGTCGGCCACGCGGGGATGCCCAGCGCCCGAGGGGTGACGCACTCCCACACGTCGACGTGGGGGTGTCCGACGATCCGCACGAACCGTCCGTGCGGGCCTCGCTCCACTGCCTCGGCCAGTCGCGTCTCCTTCGACCCGGGCACGAGGTGGTCGAGCAGCACACCGTAGCGGCGCTGCGCGGACGGCGGGTCGTCGCGGAGCGCCGCATCCAGGTGGTCGGCACCCTGCAGGAACTCGACGACCACACCCTCCACGCGCAGATCGGCCCCCCACACCTTCTCCACGAGCTCCGCGTCGTGCTTTCCCTCCACGAGGATGCGGGAGGACCGGGCGACTCGGGCGCGCGCCTCGGGCGCCGCGAACGATCCGGATGCCGTCCGCGCCCGGCCGGCCGGAGCCTTGGCCTGTGGGGGCGCGAGGGTGACCGCGTCGCCGTCGATCAGGAAGCCGCCCCCGAGGGGGAAGAGCCGCCGACGCCCGGCGCGGTCTTCGAGCTCCACGTGCCCCAACTGGAGGCCGACCACCGCACCGCAGAAGCCGTCGCCAGCCACTTCCACGACCAGGTCACGCTCCGCCTCGACCACCGGCACCTGCTTCTTGCCCGCGTCGCGCCACCCGGCGGCGAGCACATCCGTGCCATACCTGTCGTCCACGTCACCCTCCCTCGTCGAGGCCGCGCGAGCGGTCGCGGGCCGACCGGGAGAGCCTAACCGCGAGGCGCGGTGCGCCGTCGCAAACACGCGCGACGGTGAGCGGAAGACGGATCGCCCGCAGACTCGGCAGATCCACAGGTGCGGCATCGGGGGTCGCCTATCATCGCATGCACGGCGAGGAATAGACTCGCCAGTGGTGGGGGCTGCAGGATCACGCCGGCCCCGCGCAAGGAGGACGCACCGATGAGATCGCGCAGGCCGTCGGTGCTGGCCGCCCTGGTGATTGCGATCGTGGGTGCGATCGGTCTCGGAGCCGTTCCCGCTTCGGCGACCGCCCCACTCCCGCTCGGAAACGACCGCGTGCTCGACGATGTGGGCGTGCTCACGCCCGCGCAGGAGAACCAGATCCAGGAACGCTCCGAAGCACTGTCGGAATCGACCGGGCTCGACCTCTGGGTCGTGTTCGTCGACGAGTTCACCGACCCTGTCAGCGCGGAGAAGTGGGCCAACGACACCGCGACGCTGAACAACCTCGGGCCCCGGCAATACCTCCTGGCCGTCGCGACCGACGGGCGGGCGTTCTATCTGTCCGGAGACGTGCAGAACGGTCCCGTGAGCGAATCGCAGCTGGGATCGATCGAGCAGGAGCGGATCGCCCCCGAACTGTCGAACGACAACTGGGCGGGAGCGGCGATCGCTGCCGCCGACGGGCTGGAGGCCACCACCGGCGGAGGTGTCTCGCTGGGCGGTGTGCTCTTCATCGGACTCATCGTCGTGGTGGCGGGAGCACTGCTGTGGCTCTTCGTCCGTTCGCGTCGGCGCCGGGCAGGTGGCGCGGCGGGCCAGGCGACACCGGAGCAGATCCCCACCGAAGAGCTCGCACGCCGCGCAGCGTCGGCGCTCGTGCAGACCGACGACGCGATCAAGACCAGCGAGCAGGAACTCGGGTTCGCGAAGGCCCAGTTCGGCGATGCGGCGGCCGCCGAGTTCGAGACGACGATCACGCAGGCCAAGGCCGACCTCGACAAGGCCTTCTCCCTCCAGCAGCAGCTCGACGACGACACCCCCGACACCGAGCACGACGTGCGGGCCTGGAACCAGCAGATCCTCGACCTGTGCGCCCACGCCAACGCCGAGCTGGATGCCAAGGCCGCCGACTTCGACGAGCTCCGCCAGCTCGAACAGAACGCTCCCGAGGCGCTCACCCGCGTGCAGGAGCACCGCGCAGACACCGGCGCCCGAGCCGCCGCCGCGGCCGAGCGTCTCCAGCAGATGCAGCAGACCTACGCCACGGCGGCGCTGAGCACGGTCGCCGACAACCCCGCGCAGGTCGATCAGCGGCTCGCGTTCGCCGACGAACAGCTCGCGCTCGCCCAGACCGCGATCGGAGCTGGCGACGGCGCCGAGGCCGCCGTCAGCATCCGCGCCGCCGAGGAGGCCGTGGGACAGGCACAGGCCCTCGAAGACGCCGTCGGAAAGCTCGGCGATGCGCTGGCCGCGGGAGAGCAGCAGGCCGCGACCCTGATCGCCGAAGTGGAGGGCGACCTGGCCGCAGCCGCCGCGCTGCCCGATACCGATGGACGCATCGCCGAGGTCGTTGCCACCACCCGTCAGCAGCTTGAATCGGCCCGGCCGATGCTGTCGGGCACCGACCGGCATCCGCTGGCCGCCCTCGACCTGCTGGAGAAGGCGAACGCGCAGATCGATGCGCTGCTGGCCGGCGTGCGCGACGAGCAGGAGCGGCAGCGCCGCGCGGCTCAGCAGCTGCAGCAGCTACTCACGCACGCGCAGGCCCAGGTCTCGGCCGCGGAGGACTTCATCACCTCGCGCCGGGGCGCCGTCGGCGCCACCGCGCGCACCCGACTCGCCGAGGCCGGCGCCTCGATGGTGCAGGCGCGCCAACTCTCCACGACCGATGCGGCCCAGGCCCTGGCAGCCGCGCAGCGCGCGAACGACCTTGCCGCGCAGGCGATCCAGCTGGCCCAGAACGACGTCGGCGCCTTCAGCGGAGGCGGCGGCTTCGGCGGCGGGGGCGGCGGCGGCAACGTCATGGGCGCGGTGCTGGGCGGCATCCTCATCAACTCGATGCTCGGCGGCGGAGGCGGCAGCCGCGGGCATTCGCGCAGCGGTGGGATGCCGTCGATGCGGTCGGGCGGCGGACGCTCCGGCGGCATGAGCTCCGGAAGCTTCGGCGGCGGAAGCACCCGCTCCCGCCGCGGAGGGGGTCGCTTCTAGCCCGGCATCCGCCTCCTTGCTCCCCCGTAGACACTCGATTCCCGAACATCCGCTAGGAAAGGAAAACAGATGGCAAAGCAGTCCATCTTCGGCCGCATCTCCACGCTGGTGAAGGCGAACATCAACGCCCTCATCGACCAGGCCGAAGACCCCCAGAAGATGCTCGACCAGTTGGTGCGCGACTTCACCAACAACATCGCCGACGCCGAGTCGGCCATCGCCGAGACCATCGGCAACCTGCGTCTGCTGGAGCGCGACCACGCAGAAGACGTCAAGGCGGCCGCCGAGTGGGGCAACAAGGCGCTTGCCGCCAGCCGCAAGGCCGACGAACTGCGCAGCGCCGGCAACACCGCCGACGCCGACAAGTTCGACAACCTCGCCAAGATCGCGCTGCAGCGTCAGATCAGCGAGGAGAACGAGGCCTCGGCCATCGCCCCGTCGATCGCAGCCCAGACCGAGGTGGTCGACAAGCTCAAAGACGGCCTGAACGGCATGAAGCAGAAGCTCGAGCAGCTCAAGTCGAAGCGTGCCGAGCTGCTCGCCCGCGCCAAGACCGCCGAGGCCCAGAACAAGGTGCACGACGCGGTCAAGTCGATCGACGTGATGGACCCGACCAGCGACCTCGGACGCTTCGAAGACAAGGTGCGTCGCCAGGAGGCGCTCGCGGCCGGCAAGGCGGAGATCGCGGCGTCGTCGCTGGACGCACAGTTCAACGAGCTCGAGGACATGGGCGAGCTCACCGAGGTGGAGGCGCGCCTGGCCGCGCTGAAGACCGGCGGCTCCTCCGCTCCGGCGATCGAGCAGTAAGCCGCGAACGCGGCTGCGCAGCGCCGGGTGTCGACCTCGACCCCGGCGCTGCGCCGTTCCTTCACCCCTCCATCCCCCCTCCCGCCTCGCCGAGTGTCCACAACACGCGGCGCGGGCGGGGTGGGCACCGGCATGTCGTGGACACTCGGCGGGAGGGGAAGACGAGGAACAGGAGGAAGATGAGACCATGACCCGATTCCTTGTCGTGCCGCAGTGGCAGGGCTCCCCTGCCGCGCGAGCGATGCTGTTGGCCGAGGGCGCCGAGGCGATCGCGGGCGATCTGCCGCGATCGGCCTGCACGCGCGTCGAGGTGCCCGTCGAAGCCGGCGAGTCGATCGACACCGGCATCCGTCGCTTCAGCGCCCTCACCCGCGTGCGCGACAGCCTCACCGAAGCCCTCGCGGGATCAGACGAGGCGACGCCGATCGTCGTGGGTGGTGACTGCGGCGTGGCTACGACCGCGATCTCCCATGCCGCCGCACGCCACCCGAACCTGGCGGTGGTGTGGTTCGACGCGCACGGCGATCTGAACACCGCCGACAGCTCCCCATCCGGCGCCTTCGCGGGCATGGCACTGCGCGCCGTGTTCGAGTCCAGCGCCCTCGGACCGGCCAGCGTTCCGGCCGAGCGCGTGGTGCTGGCCGGCGCGCGCGAGTTCGACGACGCCGAGTGGGACGCCGTGACCTCCTCGGGCCTGCACCACCTGCCCGTCGGCGACCTCGCCGATCACGCCCGCGTCGCAGACGTCGTCGCCGCCACCGGCGCGGATGCCGTGTACGTCCACGTCGATCTCGACGTGCTCGATCCGGCCGTGCTCGGCGGCGTGTCACTGCCGGTGCCCTTCGGGATGGCGCTCGACGACCTCACCGCGAGCATCCGCGACCTCAAGAGCCGCATGCCCCTGATCGGTGCCTCGATCGCGGGCTTCGCTCCGGCATCCCCCGCCGCTGCCGTCGACGACCTCGGCACGATCCTCCGCGTGATCGGAGCGCTCGCGTGATCGCGCGACCGCCCGCCGGATGGCAGGAGCGCGCGAGCGCCGCCGTCGCACGCGGCGAACGGTGGGACCGCTGGATCCCCGCGTGGATGCTGGACTCACCGATCAGTCGGGTGGGCTCGTGGTGGGGAACGACCGTGGGATGGATCTGGGGCGGTCTCTGGTCGACCGGACGCGTCGAGCGACGCGAGGGGTTGTGGGTGTTCACCGGGATGCCCCCGTGGACCTTCCACCGCGGCGGCGTGTGCGTCGGGTCGTGCTTCCTCACCGGTACCGCTCCGGTGACCGACGCCCTCCTCCGGCACGAAGCAGAGCACGCGCGGCAGTGGCGCCGCTATGGCTTCCTCATGCCGGTGCTCTACCTGCTGGCGGGACAGAACCCCCTCACCAACCGGTTCGAGATCCTCGCCGGCCTCGAAGACGGCAACTACGTGCCGCGCACCCGCGCACGCACGGTGTGAGCCGAGGCTCAGCGAGCGGTGGCGAGGCCGAACCGCGCCGGGGTGTGGATCGCGTCGGCATCCATGTGGAGGCGCTCGGTGAGGTGGTCGACGATGTCGGCCGTGCCGAGGTAACCGCCGAGCAGATGCACCCGGGTGTGGCCGCCGCCGTCGCAGAGCATCTCATCGGCCCAGGCGGCCACGGCGCGTGACAGCGCCTCGCCGGAGGCGCAGGAGCGCCCCGTTCCGGGAGCGCCGGTGCGGGCCGAGCGATCGAGCCAGGTCACGACCATGCGTGCCGGCACGGGCAGATCGCCGATCCACGAGGCATCGGGCACCTCGATGAACACGCGACCCGTCGAGCAGATCGGGAGGGTGGCCACGAGCGCCTGCAGCTCGGCGAGCGCGTGCTCGTCGGCCGTGATGACGTGCTGCACCCGCGCGTGCTTCGACGCGCGGCACGCGGAGGCGTTGTGCGAGGTGGCGAGTGCAGACATGACACCTCCACTATACGCGAAGGTAGGCATGCCTTACCTCAGTCGGCAGAGATCAGCGTGCGCCGCAGCTCATCTCGCTCATCGGCGGTGAACCCGTGGGCGTGCAGGAAGTCGGCCGGCGACCCGTAGCGGCCTGCGAGGTGGTCGAGAAGATCCCGCATCACCGGTGCGGGCGATCGGGTGGCGAGGTCGACGAGATGACGGGCGTCAGGATGCGCGCGCTGCAGGTAGGCGAGGATCTTCGCGTTGCGCTCGGGCGGGAGCAGTGCTTCGGTGCGGGCGTAGTCGGCCACGACAGCGTCGATCTCGACGTCGACGGCCGCCAGCGCCAGGGCCACCGTCACCCCGGTGCGGTCCTTGCCGACCGTGCAGTGGATCAGCACCGGACCGCCGCCGAGGATGCCGCGCACCGCCCGAACGATCGCCTCCCCCGACTCGTCGACCAGCGAGCGGTAGAGCGACGCGAGGGTGATGTCCGACTCGAAGAACGACGCGACCGATCCGGCGAACAGCGGAACGCGTTCGACCTCCACCGGGAGCTCTCCCAGGTCGGTCGGCTCGTAGGCCACCTCGGCGTCGTCGCGCAGGTCGACGACCCGTCGCAGGCCCAGTCGCCCGAGCGCGTCGCGACCGGAGGGTTCGAGCCCGGCGAGGTTTCCGGAACGAAACAGGACACCCGATCTCGTGCGGCCCCCGGCTGCGGGAAGACCACCCACGTCACGGAAATTGAGGGCGCCGGGAACGACGGGATGGCGCAGGTCAGCCATCCGAGGCGACCGCCTTCCGCGACGGGACGGGATACTTGCCGGCGATCGTGATGCGGTTGAACGCGTTGATCGAGACGAGCAGCCAGCTGAGAGCTACGTACTCCTGTTCGGTGAGGATGCCCCCCACGTGGTCGTACACCTCGTCGGAGACACCGTCCTCGTGGATGAAGACGTAGCTCTCCGCCAGTTCGAGAGCGGCGCGCTCCCGGGCAGAGAACACTCCGGAGTCGCGCCAGGCGGCCAGCTGGGCGATCTCGTCGGCCGTGATGCCGGCTGCGATCGCACGATCGACGTGGATCCGCACGCAGTACGCGCAGCCGTTGAGCTGCGAGGTGTGGATGAGGGCCAGTTCCTTGAGCCGGTCGTCGATGCCGGCCTGAGCGGCCAGCTCCCCCACCGTGCGCGAAAAGGTCTCGAGGGCGTCGTAAGCGGGCCGCGCCGAGCGCGACAGGTGCACGCGTCTCTCCTGGGTCATGCGCCCAGCCTACGGCGAGCGCTCGCCGCACCGGCGGCCGGGTCCTGTCGACCCCGCGCACGCGGGCAGTCGGGCAGAATGACCGGATGGATGAGTTCGCCTTCCTGCCCGAACAAGCCCGGCAGCTCGGCGTCGGCGTGGTGCCCCCCCGTCCGTCGCCTCACGTACGATCTGCCGGACGGCCGCACCGTCAGCGGCCTGCGCTATGGCGAAGATCCGCCCGTCGTCACCTTCCTCCACGGCGCCGGCCTGAACGCACACACCTGGGACACCACCGCGCTCGCCCTCGGCCTCCCCGCGCTGGCGGTGGATCTGCCAGGGCACGGCGATTCGTCGTGGCGAGAGGATGCCGACTACACCGGCCGCACGCTGGCCGCGGACATCGCGGAGGCGGTCACCGCGTGGACCGGCGGCCCGCAGCTGCTCATCGGACACTCCCTGGGCGGACTCACCGCCGCCGCGCTCGCGGCCCGCGCCCCGGCGCTGATCTCTCGGCTCGTGGTGATCGACATCACTCCCGGCATCGACCCCGACGGCGGCGCCGCGCAGATCCGCGCGTTCTTCGCCGGTCCGACCGACTGGGCGAGCCGTGACGAGATGGTCGAGCGCGCCCTCGCCTTCGGACTGGGCGGGTCTCGCGAGGCGGCCGCCCGCGGCGTGATGCTCAACTCGCGCGTGCGCCCCGACGGCCGAGTCGAGTGGAAGCACCATTTCGCGCGCCTGGCCAACGCACTGGCAGCCGACCCGGAGGCGGCGGCTGCGGTCGCCGCGCAGCAGGATGCGCTCCGGCCGCTGATCTCGGACGCCGGGTGGGACGACCTGTCGGCCGTGACAGTGCCTCTCACCCTCATCCGCGGTGCGCGCGGCTTCGTCACCCCCACCGACGCCGACGAGTTCGCGCAGCGCGTCCCCGAGGCGACGATCATCGAACTGGATGCCGGTCACAACATCCATGAGGAGATGCCCGCCGAGCTCGCCGCGGTCTTGCGCAGCGTGGCGACGACAGCGGGGAATCCGTGACGATTCGCGAACGTTCATGACGGCGAGTGCGCGCGCATGTCGGACAGGACTCTAGGCTGTTACGCGCACCCGAGTCGGCAGGCAGCAGCGCAGCGACCGTGAAGCCCGGAGACTGCGCATCACCGCCACCTGCCCCCCGCGAAAGGATTTCCCTCCATGCTCCGCAAGACCGCACTCGCCGCGGCAGCTCTGCTGGCATCCACTGCCCTGTTGCTGACGGCCTGCACCAGCGGCACCGAGCCGACACCGTCGGCGACCGAGGTCGTCCCTGATCCGAGCGCGTCGGTCTCGATCCGCCTCGTCGCCGAGCCGGGCAACCTCGACATCCGCGAAACCGCGGGAGCTGCGCTCGATCAGATCCTGATCGACAACGTCTACCAGGGCCTCGTGGCCCGCACGCCGGAGCAGGACATCGTGCCGTCGCTGGCGAGCGACTTCGACGTCTCTGACGACGGACTGACGTACACGTTCACCCTGCGCGACGGGGTCGTCTTCCACAACGGCGAAGACCTCACGCCCGAGGATGTCGTGTGGTCCCTCGAGCAGGTGAAGGAGAACGCGTCTTACCGCGATTCGGCGCGTCTGGCGAACGTCGACTCGATCGACGCAGACGGTCAGACCATCACCCTGACGCTGGCCGAGCCCGACTCGAGCCTGCTCTGGAACCTGACCGGTCGTGCCGGACTCATCCTCAAGAAGGGCGACAAGACCGACCGGCAGACCGCGGCCAACGGCACCGGCCCCTTCACCCTGGAGGACTGGAAGCAGGGCGACAGCATCACGTTCGCGCGCAACGACGCCTACTGGGGCGACAAGGCGGAGGTCGCCGAGGTCGTCTTCGCCTACATCCCCGACAACCAGGCAGCGCTCTCGGGCGCGCTGGCCGGAGAGCTCGACGTGCTCACCGGCTTCGACGCCAACATGACCGATCAGGTGGAAGCCAGCGGCGACTTCGCGGTGGTCATCGGCGACTCGACCGACAAGGGCACGCTCGCCTTCAACTCCACCCGCACCCCACTCGACGACGTGCGCGTGCGCAAGGCGATCCGTCAGGCGATCGACAAGCAGTCGATCGTCGACGCGCTGGGCGCAGGCAAGACGCAGTACGGCCCGATCCCCGCGCTCGACCCGGGATATGAAGACCTGTCGGCTGTCGCTCCCTTCGATCCCGACGCCGCACGGGCGCTGCTGGCCGAGGCGGGCACCGAGGATCTCTCGCTGACGCTGACGATCCCCGCGTTCTACGGCACGACCGTGTCGCAGATCCTCGTCTCGAACCTGAACGACGTGGGCATCGAGCTCAAGGTGAACCAGGTGGAGTTTCCCACCTGGATCAACGACGTATACCTCAACAAGGACTACGACCTCAGCTTCGTGCTGCACACCGAGGCACGTGACTTCGAGAACTGGGCGAACCCCGACTACTACTTCACCTACGACAACCCCGAGGTGCAGCGCCTCTACGCGGAGTCGCTCGCTCAAACCGACGACGCGGCGGCAGCCGACCTGCTGGCGCAGGCCGCACGCATCGTGTCGGAAGACCACGCCGCGGACTGGCTGTACAACGGCGCCTCGGTCGTGGCCGTCGGCACCAACGTGTCGGGTCTGCCCTCGGTGAACGTCAACGAGCGCCTGAACCTCGCGAAACTGGTCAAGAGCGCGGAGTGATCCGCTACGCGCTGACGAGGCTGGCCCTGCTGCTGCTGGGCCTGCTCGTCGCCAGCGCGCTCATCTTCGCGACCCTGCGCGTGCTCCCCGGCGATGTGGCCCAGCTCATCGCCGGGGTGAACGCGAGCCCCGAGCAGATCGCCGCCATCCGCGAGCGACTCGGACTGGACCAGCCGCTGCTGGCCCAGTACTTCGCGTGGCTGGGCGGCATCGTCACGGGAGATCTCGGTGCGTCGCAGCTGACGGGAACGCCCGTCCTGGACGAGCTGCTGGAGAAGGGCGAGGTCACCTTCCCGCTGGGGATCATGGCGATGGCAGTCGCCCTGCTCATCGCGCTGCCGTTCGGGGTGCTTTCGGCCCTTCGCCGAGGGCGCCCCGACGGCACGGCGCTGAACGTGGGGGCACAGACGATCGCTGCCGTGCCGGTGGTCTGGGCGGGCATGATGCTCGTGATCGTCTTCGCGGTCTGGCTCGGGTGGCTGCCCGCGCAGGGCTTTCCCCGCGCGGGGTGGGCAGACCCCAGCGCGGCGCTGCATGCGCTGCTGCTCCCGGCGATCACCATCGGCGTGATCGAAGGTGCCATGCTGCTGCGGTTCGTGCGGTCGGCGACACTGCAGGCGGTCGGCCAGGACTATGTGCGCACGGCTGCCGCCAAGGGACTCACCCGCACCGGGGCCCTCCTCCGACACGGGCTGCCGAATGTGGGCCTGTCGATCATCACGGTGCTGGGGCTGCAGGTGGCCGGCATCATCGTCGGGGCCGTCGTGATCGAGCAGCTGTTCGGCCTGCCCGGCATCGGACGGATGCTGGTGGCCGACGTGGGCAACCGCGACCTCCCCAAGGTGCAGGGTGAGCTGCTCGTGCTCACCGGCTTCGTGCTGGTGGTCGGCTTCGTCGTCGACCTGCTGCACCGGGTGATCGACCCTCGCCTCCGGGAGGCCGAATGAGCCGCCTGGCCTGGCTGAATCGCCTGTGGCACCTGTCGACCGGTCGCTTCGGCATCATCGTCGTCGCCGTCATCGGACTCGTCGCGCTCGTCGCCCGATTCTGGCTGCCCTTCGATCCCCAGCGGGTCGATGTGGCCGGGCGCTGGGCTCCGCCGGGCTGGCCGCATCTGCTGGGCACCGACGGCTCCGGACGCGACATCCTGAGCCTGCTGATGGCGGGCGCCCGCACCACCGTATGGGTGGCGCTCGGGGCAGGGCTGGTCGCCACGCTGATCGGGCTGGCGCTCGCCGCCCTCGGCGCACTGACCACGCGCTGGGTGCGCGAGACGGTCGCGGTGGCCGTCGACATCCTGATCGCCTTCCCCGTGCTGCTGATCGCGATGATGATCTCCTCGGTGTGGGGCGGGTCGCTGTGGGTGGTGATCTTCGCGGTGGGCATCGGCTTCGGAGTGAACATCGCCCGCGTCACGAGGCCGGAGCTGCGCCGCGTGCTGCACAGCGACTTCGTGCTCGCGGGCCGGGCGAGCGGACTCACCCCCTTCCAGAACCTGTGGCGGCACCTGCTGCCCAACGTCGCGCCGGTGTTCATCGTGCAGCTGTCGTGGGGCATGGCGGTGGCCGTTCTGGCTGAGGCGGGGCTCAGCTACCTCGGGTTCGGCGCACCGCCGACAGAACCGTCGTGGGGGCTGCTGCTGAAGGAGCTGCAGGCCTACATCACCGCCTACCCGCTCAGCGTCGTGTGGCCGGGGCTCACGATCACCCTCACCGTGCTCGGCCTCAACCTGCTCGGCGACGCGCTGCGCGAAGCGACCGACCCCACCCTTTCGCGCACGAAGGGACGGCCGAGAGCCGCCCACGAGGCCCACCAGCCGGGAGTGATCGCATGAGCCTGTCGGTGCGCGACCTCGTGATCGAGATCGACGGTCGGCGGGTCGTCGATCACGTCTCGTTCGAAGTGCCCGACGGTGCCCGCGTCGGCCTCATCGGAGAGTCGGGCTCCGGAAAGTCGCTCACGGCGCTCGCCGTGCTCGGACTCCTGCCCGAGGGGGCGAGCGCCCAGGGCAGCATCCGCTGGAACGACCGCGAGCTGATCGGCATGTCCGACCGCGAGCTGGCGACCCTCCGCGGCGACGAGATCGGCATCGTCTTCCAAGAACCTCGCACCGCCCTCAACCCGATCCGCAGCATCGGCCGTCAGATCGCCGAGTCGATCCGCATCCACGAGGGCCTCGGTCGCCGTGCGGCCCTGGGCCGCGCGATCGCCGAGGCTGAGCGTGTGCGCCTGCCGGACCCGGAGCAGATCGTGCGCCGGTACCCCCACCAGCTCTCGGGAGGCCAGCGCCAGCGGGTGGCGATCGCGATGGCCCTCGCCTGCCGGCCGCGCCTGCTCATCGCCGACGAGCCCACCACCGCGCTCGACGTGACGATCCAGGCCGAGATCCTCGACCTGCTCGCCTCCCTGGTCACCGGCGACGGCATGTCGCTCGTGTTCATCACCCACGACCTGGCCGTGCTCTCGCAGGTGGCCACGCACGCCGTGGTGCTCGAACACGGCCGCGTCGTCGAGCACGGACCGCTGTCCACTCTGCTGTCTACACCGGTGTCGCCCGTCACGCAGGCCCTGCTGCGAGACGCGACGGCGACGCTGTGGAGACCGGGAGGTGCCGGATGACGGACGTGCTGCTGCGGGGCCGCGGCCTGACGCGACGCTTCCGGGCGCCGGCGACGACCCCGTTCGGACCCAAGCGATGGACGACCGCGCTCGATGACGCCGACATCGACGTGCGCGCCGGCTCTGCCCTGGGGATCATCGGTGAGTCCGGTTCCGGAAAGTCCACCCTCGTCCGCCTGCTCCTGGGCCTGGACACACCCACGGCGGGCGCCGTGGAGTTCGACGGACGCCCCGTGGATGCCGCGGCGTCCGCGCGGCGCCTGCACTGGCTCCGGCAGCAGACGGGGGTCGTGTTCCAAGACCCCTATGCCTCACTCGATCCCCGGATGAGCGTGGGACGCATCGTCGGCGAACCCCTCTGGGCTCTGGGGATCAACGGCGACCGGCGAGCGCGGGTGCGCGAGGTGCTGGAGGCGGTCGGCCTCGAAGCCGAGATGGCGAGCCGCTACCCGCACGAGTTCTCCGGCGGCCAGCGGCAGAGGATCGCCCTGGCCCGTGCCATCGTGCACCGGCCGCGGCTGCTCGTCGGCGACGAGCCGCTGTCGGCGCTCGACGTCACGGTGCGCGCACAGATCCTCGACCTCCTGCGCGAGCTGCGTCGCACGCAGCAGCTGACCCTCGTGCTCGTCTCGCACGACATCGGGGTGGTCCAGAACCTCTGCGACGAGGTGATCGTGATGAAAGACGGGCGCATCGTCGAGGAGGGGCCGACCGAGAAAGTGCTGCTGACACCGCAGGTCGCCTACACGCGGCACCTGCTGGCATCCATCCCCACGATCACTCCCTGACGCTCCGGTGACCGGCGGCGACGGGATTGTCGGATGCCGCGGCTAGCGTGTCAGGCATGGATGCCGAGACGCGACACACGACGACCGAGCCGGCGCACGCCATCATCCCGGCCTATCTCCTCGCGCGCCTCGCCGCCACGCAGGAGCCGAGGCTCGCGGCCGCCTCCGCTGCGGCGCGAGCCACGCTGGCAGCCCCCCGGTCCTACCGACCCTCCCGCGCATCCCTCGACCTCAGCGTCGACGGCGACGCTCTCGTGGTGGAGGCCTCGCCGGTGCCCGACCGGGTGATCTCCGACGCCCAGGGCAGGGAGACCCTTCCCGGCGTGCGAGTGCGCGGCGAAGACGATCCCGCGACGGGCGACATCGCGGTCGATCAGGCCTTCGACGGGCTCGGCGACACCTTCGCGCTCCTCCTCGACGCCTTCGGTCGCATCTCCCTCGACGGAGCCGGGGCACCACTGCGGGCGACCGTGCACTACGGCGACCGCTACGACAACGCCTTCTGGAACGGTGAGCGCATGGTCTTCGGCGACGGCGACGGCGAGGTGTTCACCGGCTTCACGGGGTCGCTGTCGATCATCGCCCATGAGCTCGGCCACGGCGTCATCGAGAACGCGGGCGGACTCGTCTACCAGGGACAGTCCGGCGCCCTCAACGAATCGATCGCCGATGTGTTCGGCGCGCTCGCCGAGCAGCACGCGCGGGGTCAGACGGTCACCGAGGCCACCTGGCTCATCGGCGAGGGGATCTTCACCGACGCGGTTCAGGGCGTCGCGCTCCGGTCGATGAGCGCTCCGGGCACCGCGTACGACGATGACGTGCTGGGCCGCGATCCGCAGCCGTCGCACATGCGCAACTTCGTCGTCACCGGCTCCGACAACGGCGGTGTGCACATCAACTCCGGCATCCCGAACCGGGCCTTCCACCTCGTCGCCACCGCGCTCGGCGGCCATGCCTGGGAACGGGCCGGGCGCATCTGGTACGGCACGCTGACCGGCGGTCACCTCACCCCGACGAGCGACTTCGCCGCGTTCGCGCGCGCCACCCTCACCGTGGCCGCAGCCGAGTACGGTGAGCACTCAGAGGAGCACGCTGCCGTCCGCTCCGCCTGGATCGGCGTCGGCGTGATCGACGATGGACCCTGAGGAAGGCGCCGCTTCGCCCGACGGCCTGCGCATCGACGTCGAGCGAACAGGCGGGATCGCCGGCATCCCCCGGCGCTGGAGTGCGAGCGCTGAGGCAGGAGATCCCGCATGGCAGGCGCTCATCGATCGATGCCCGTGGCCATCGGCCGAGCAGTCCGCCGCCACCGCCGCACCGGACGTGGGTGCCGATCGCTTCTGCTTCACGGTGCACGTGTGTCAGGGGCCGCGTCATCGCGAAGTGACGTTGGCCGAACACGAGGTCACCGGACCCTGGCGCACGCTCGTCGATGCCGTGCGGACGGGTTCAGCCCTTGTCGAAGACGGCGAAGAATGACCGCTTCTTCTTGGGCGTGAGGTGCTTCTGCAGGTAGATGGTGCCCAGCCACCGTCCGAACTTGTGCCCCACGCGCCCCATGCGACCAACCTCGACGAAGCCGAGTCGTTCGTGGAGGGCGATGGACGCATCGGCGCCCTTGTCGCTGATGACGGCCACCATCTCCCGGATGCCGAGTTCTTCGCACGCGGTGATCAGCGCCTCCAGCAAGGCACGCCCGAGGCCCTTGCCCGTGGCCGCCTGACCGAGATAGATCGAGTTCTCCACCGTGTAGCGGAATCCCGACTTCCCCGTCCACGGGGAGACGAGGCCGTACCCGAGGATCTGGCCCGACGGTGACACGGCGACCAGGAACGGGAGGCCGAGCTTGCGGAGGTAGTCGAACTTCTCCACCCACTGGGCGTGCGTCCACCGCTTCTCGTCGAAGGTCACCACCGAGTTGGTGACGTAGTAGTTGTAGATCTCGCGCACGTCGGCCATGTCGGCGCGCTCTGCGGGTCGGATCTCGAACGAGAATGAACGCTCCGGTTCGGGAGCGCGACGCAGGTGGCGCGGCAGGCGCCGACGCGACTTCTCGTACTCCTCCTCCAGCATGGCGAAAAGACTACGCGGTGGCCATTACGGCCGCGTTTCCGCCCGCTCGACACGCCAGTCGACGGGCTCCGCCCCGAGACCGGTCAGCAGATCGTTGGCCCGCGAGAACGGCCGAGATCCGAAGAAGCCGCGGCTGGCCGACAGCGGCGAGGGGTGTGCCGACTCGATGATCGGCGTCTCCCCCAGCAGAGGGCGGAGGTTCCCGGCATCGCGCCCCCAGAGGATCGCGACCAGCGGCTGATCACGGGCCACCAGGGTGCGAATGGCGTGCTCGGTGACCGCCTCCCACCCCCAGCCGCGGTGTGAGGCCGGCGCCCCCGGGGTGACCGTGAGCACGCGGTTGAGCAGCATGACACCCTGGTCCGCCCACGCCGACAGGTCGCCGTGCGGCGCCCGCGGGATGCCGAGGTCTGCCTCCAGCTCCTGGTAGATGTTCGACAGGCTCCTCGGCAACGGCCGCACGTGCGCGTCGACCGCGAACGAGAGCCCGATCGGGTGGCCCGGGGTCGGATAGGGGTCCTGTCCGACGATCAGCACCCGCACGGCGTCGAGAGGTCGGGAAAACGCGCGCAGTACGCGGTCACCGGCGGGCAGGTAGCCGCGCCCCGCTGCGGTCTCGGCCCGCAGCCGCTCCCCGATCGCCGCGATCTGCGGCGCGACCGGCGCCAGCGCTGCCGCCCACCCCGGGTCGATCATGCCCGCCTCGGCGAGCTCGTCGAGCGATCTCGCCATCACGCGCTCGCCTGCGCGCCGCGGTCCTCCTCGACCACCGTGCCGCGCGCCGACCACGGGAAGTTGATCCAGCGCGCCGTCTCCCGCCACGAGTAGTCGGGCACGGCGACGGCGCCGGGCTTGGTGTAGATGCAGACGGAGCGCACGTCGGCACCGGCATCCTGCAGCAGCGAGACGGCGAGGGCGAGGGTGCGTCCGCTGTCGGCGACGTCGTCGACGAGCAGCACGCGCTTGCCGGGCAAGTAACCGAGGTCGAGGTCGGGCGGCAGCAGTTCGGGTGCCTCGAGCACCGTGCCGATGCCGGTGTAGAACTCGACGTTGAGCGCTCCGCAGCTCTTCACTCCGAGACCGTACGCGATCGCCCCCGCCGGCAGCAGTCCGCCCCGGGCGATGGCGACGACGACGTCGGGGAGGAATCCGTCGGCCACGATGCGGCGCGAGAGCTCCCGCGTGGCGTCACCGAACCCGTCCCAGGTGAGCGTCTCCCGCTCCTGCATCGCAGCCTGCGCCGCCGCGTCCGTGTGCGCCACCCGGTCCTCCTCCGTCACGGGTTCCACCCTAGGGCGCGGCGGCGGACGACAGAGAATGGGCGGCGGGTGCAACGAATCGGAGGTGTGCGGGAAGGTACTCCCCGAAAGCCGTCCGCAGCACTCCGGAGGAACCATGAACGCGACCGAACTCGACGATGCCCTCGCCTCGGCGGCGACACCCGTCTCCCCGGCGGCAGCCGCCGAGGCCACACGCATGGCCTACGCAGCGATGCCGGCGCGCATGCGACGCGGCGGCGCCCCGCGCTCGCGATGGATCGTCCCCGCACTCGTCATCGGTGCGGTGGCCCTCACCGGTGGGGTGGGAACGGCCACCCTCACGATGTCGCATTGGGCACAGGTGAGCATGCCGATCGACAACGTGCGTAATGAGGAGCCCATCCCGCTGACCTGGCTCGCCGAGAACGGAATGGGCGAAAGCTGTCGAGTCTGGGTCGAACTTCGCAATCCCGAGGCGGGTGATCGCGACCGCCTCGATGAGGCCATCCTCGCGAAAGACTGGTCGGGTATCGGCCAGCGCCTCCACGACGGCATCTCCCCCGCGCCGGACGACGGTGACCCTGTGAGCACGGCATCGCACGCAACGTGCTGCTGCATCATCACCCTCGGACCTCTCGACAGCACGCCATGGCCGACCGCCTGCGGAGCATGCTGTCGGTGTCGGCCCATGAGGGGTTCACGCTGGCGCAGACGGCGCGCGTGATGAGGATGAAGGAGGGCACCGTGCGCAGCCGCTACCACCGCGCACGCGCCCGCCTGCGGGAATGTCTGGACGCCGATGCGGAGGCCGAGAATCAGGTGGTCGGTTCGACGCGGGCCTGACGATCACCGCAACGCTCGGTGTAGGGCCAGCCCGCCCCTAGACTGACGCCGTGGCAACCCGACCCGTGTCCGGCGCGACCTCTGCGCCACCCTCCTCTGCGCTGCGGTCCTCCGCGTTGGGGATCACCGCAGGCCTCATCGGCTGGTTCATCCTGGTGGAGATCGTCTCCGGCATCCTCCAGGGCTACTACGTGCCGCTGTTCAGCGACATCGTGGTGCACCTGGGGGTGCACGACTCCGACGTCAACTGGTTCGAGGCGGCACAGTTGCTGCTGTCGGCACTCGTGGTTCCCGTGCTCGCCAAGCTCGGCGACATGTACGGTCACAAGCGTATCCTGCTGATCGCGGCGGTGCTCACCGCCGGAGCGACGTGGTGGCTGGCCTTCGCCGGCTCGTTCTGGACGTTCCTGATCGCGTGGGCGCTCCAGGGCTTCTACGTCGTCTGGCTGCCGCTGGAGATCGCCCTCATCTTCGAGCGCGGCCGCGCCCAGAACCGCGGGGTCTCCCTCACTCGGCGGGCAGCCGGACTCCTGGTGGTCGGTTTGCAGGCCGGGGCGATCATCGGTGCCCTCGCGGCCGGTCGCATCTTCGCCGCCACGGGCGGCGACCTCACGCTCACCCTCATCGTTCCCGCCGTAGCCGTGACGATCGTCGCGGTCGTCATCTGGCTCTGGGTGCCCGAATCGGAGCCGCAGAGCGGTCGCTCGCTCGACACGTGGGGTTTCGTCATCCTCGCGTGGGGACTGCTGCTGGTCACCGGCGCCCTGGCGTGGATGCGAATGATCGGCGAACTCGACCTGGGCGAGGGCGCGTGGTGGACGGTGGGGATCCTGCTCGTTGCCGGCGTGCTCGTGCTCGTGTGGTTCGTGCGCTACGAGCTTCGTCAGAAAGACCCGGCCATCGACATCCGCGTGCTGCGCGGCCCCGAGATGTGGCCGGTTCAGGCGACCGCGTTCCTCATCGGCATCAGTCTGCTCGGCGCCCAGGGGCCGCTGTCGACCTACGCCGGCACCGACCCGGCGCTCGGCTACGGGCTGGGGCTGGATGCCACCGACCGCTCCAACATCATCGGGATCTACCTCGTCTCCCTCATCGTCGGCGCCGTGCTGTTCGCGGTGACCTCGCGGCGGGCGAGTCCGCGCATCGTCCTCATCGCCGCCGCCACGCTCGTCGGGGTGGGATACGCGCTGTTCCTGCCGTTCCACCTGGAGCTGTGGCAGGTGCTCCTCAACCTTTCCATCGCCGGCCTCGGCTGCGGCGCCCTCGTGGGTGCCATGCCGGCCGCGGCCGCCGCAGCCGCACCGATCGGACAGACCGGCGTCGCCTCGGCGCTCACCAACACGACCAAGACGATCGGCGGCACGTTCTCCTCCGCGGTCTTCGGTGTCGTGCTGGCCGGTGGCGCCGGTGTTGCGGCCAGTCAGACGGCAGCCTCGCTGGGCGGCTACCTCACCGTCTGGGCGATCTGTGCGGTCGGAGGATTCCTGGCGGCCATCCTGTTGGTGTTCGTTCCCAAGGTCGCCTTCGCGGACGCCCCGGAGGCTGCCGCGGCCGTCTGACGCCTCCCTCCGGCCGTGACCCGACACCCCCGCCGGTCGTTGAGCGAGGAGCGCAGCGACGAGTCGAAACGCCCCGCCGCCGTCTGTCAGCCCCGCGGGCGCAGCGGACCGCGAGCCAAGAGGTGCTGAGCCGACTGCGCCACCGGGCGCATCGTCACGAGATCGAGGTTGACGTGCCCCGGCGCGTTGAGGGCATAGGCGATGACGTCGGCGACGTCGCCGGCGGTCAGCGGATCGGCGACACCCTCGTAGACCTTCTCGGCCGCCGCCTGATTGCCGCCGAGCCGATTGAGGGTGAACTCCTCGGTGTAGACCATCCCCGGAGCGATCTCGGTCACCCGGATGGGCTCGCCGTTGAGCTCGAGACGCAGAGCGCGCGCAAGCATCGACTCCGCGGCCTTCGCCGCGTTGTAGCCGGACCCGCCGGGATAGGCGGTCTGGGCGGCGGTCGAGGTGACGTAGAGGGTGTCGGCGTGGCCGCCGCCCGCGATCGACTCGCGCAGCTGCGGCAGGAGTGCGGCGGTGAGCGCCTGGGCGGACAGGACGTTCGCCTCGAACATCCAGCGCCAGTCCTCGGGATCCCCGTCCTCCACCCGGTCGGTTCCGCGCGCGCCACCGGCCACATGAACCAGCGCATGCAGCGGCCCGGTCGCCGCCAGGTGGGAGGCGAGGGCGGAGACATCGGCAGAGGAGGTCAGGTCTGCCGCGAACGAGACCGAGCCGGTCTCGGCATCCAGCTCTTCGAGTCGCTCGGCGCGGCGGGCCACTCCCACCACGCTCCATCCCGTCGCTCGGAGTGCGCGTACCGTGGCCGCGCCGATTCCCGAACTCGCACCGGTCACCACTGCTCGTCGCGTCGTCATATGCCCACGCTACGACACCGATGCCGACGCCGAACGTTACGTCACATTTCCGGGTCGTTGTTGACACGGAGGTCGCGGGCCTACTGTCGGGATGGTCGAGGAAGCCCGTCGGCGACCTCCCCACCATCCACCTCCGAACCGAACCCGTAGGAGCCCGACATGTCCGCAGCCGAGAACTGGCGCTTCGAGACCAAGCAGATCCACACCGGCGCCGCTCCCGACCCGGTGACCAAGGCCCGCGCCACCCCGATCTACCAGACCACTTCGTACGTGTTCGACAACGCCGACCACGCCGCGAACCTGTTCGCTCTGGCCGAGTTCGGGAACATCTACACGCGCATCCAGAACCCCACGCAGGATGTCGTCGAGCAGCGCATCGCCGCGCTGGAAGGCGGTACGGGCGCACTCCTGGTCGCTTCCGGCCAGGCGGCCGAGACCTTCGCCGTGCTCAACATCGCCGAGGCGGGCGACCACATCGTCTCGTCGAGCTCGATCTACGGCGGCACCTACAACCTGTTCAAGTACACCCTCGCCAAACTCGGCATCGAGGTCACCTTCGTGGAGAACCAGGACGACGCCGACGAGTGGCGTCGCGCCGTGCGACCCAACACCAAGCTGTTCTTCGCCGAGACGATCGGAAACCCGAAGATCAACATCCTCGACATCCGCACCGTCGCCGACGTCGCCCACGAGGCGGGCGTTCCGCTGATCGTCGACAACACGATCGCCACGCCGTACCTGATCAAGCCGTTCGAGCACGGTGCCGACATCGTCATCCACTCGGCCACGAAGTTCCTCGGCGGTCATGGCACCGTCATCGGTGGCGTCATCGTCGACGGCGGAAAGTTCGAGTGGTCGAAGAACGTCGAGAAGTTCCCGGGCCTGACCGAGCCCGACCCCTCGTACCACGGCGCGTCGTACACCACCGCCGTGGGCGACGGCCTGGCCTACATCATCAAGGCGCGCGTACAGCTGCTGCGTGACCTGGGTGCCGCGATCTCGCCGCAGAGCGCGTGGCTGCTCATCCAGGGCATCGAGACCCTGTCGCTGCGCATCGAGCGTCACGTGCAGAACGCGCAGGAGATCGCCGAGTGGCTCGAGAACCACGACGACATCGCGTCGGTGAACTACTCCGGCCTCCCGACCTCGCCGTGGTACGCCACCGCCAACCGGTACGCACCCAAGGGCGTGGGTGCCGTGCTGTCGTTCGAGCTGAAGGGCGGCGTGCAGGCCGGTCGCGAGTTCGTCAACTCGCTGTCGCTGTTCAGCCACCTCGCCAACATCGGCGATGTGCGCTCGCTCGTCATCCACCCCGCCTCGACCACGCACTCGCAGCTGACGCCGGAGCAGCAACTCACGACCGGCGTGACCCCGGGTCTGGTGCGGCTGTCGGTCGGGCTCGAGAACGTCGACGACCTGAAGGCCGACCTCGAGCAGGCTCTGGCCGCAGCTCGTCGGGTGTCCGAGGCCGCACGCGCCTGACCGTTCCTCCTCAGAACCGCACGAATGCCCCGTCCGATCGGACGGGGCATTCGGCGTTCAGCGTGCGGATCGATCAGTGGGCAGCGTCCCACCACCGCAGCACGCGCCGCGCGCGAAGCGTCACCCAACGGCTGACCGCCCCCTCGGTCTCCCCCGCCAGCTCGAACAGCACCGGTCCCTCGTGCCGGTTCTCGTTGCGGAACAGGCCGCCCTCGTTCTGCTTGGCACGCAGCAGCTCGATCGCCTCGCTCAGCCGAGGGTCGGGGCGATCGGCGAGGCGGAAATACTCCAACGCACGCAGGGAGTCGTAGAACCAGCGCACCGGATACGACGTCATCGTGAAGCGCGGATCGATGACGGTGCCGTCGGTGCGCCGAAAGAGCAGCCGCCGCTGCAGCAGCACCTCCTCACCGCGGCGCAGTGCCCCCGCGAGCCTGCCGTCATCGATGCCGGCGTCGTAGGCGTCGCGCAGTCCCTCGAGGGCGCAGATCGTGGAATGCAGCGATGCCACACTCGTTCCGTCGTCATCCCAGCAGTTCCACCCGCCGTCGGGCAGCTGGCCCGCCAGCAGCGTGTCGATGATGGGCTCGCCGCCCCGGTCGAAGTAGACCGCGACGCGCAGCGCGACACCGTTGATGCAGGGTTCGGTCTCTCCGTCGAAGTAGGGCTCGTCGTCGTGTTCCCACCTCACGTGCGCCTCGACCAGGTCGATTGCGGCGCGCACCCGCGGATCGTGCGGATCGACCCCCAGGTCGACGAGCTGCTGCAGGCAGAAGTGCGTCGCCGACCACGCGTCGAACATCGGCAGATGCTCGGGCACCCAGCCCGGCCGGTACACACCACCGTCCCACCGGCCGTCGTCGGTCTGGGCCGCGAGCAGCTGCGCACCCCAGCCCTCGGATGCCACCCGCGCCCGCTCACGGGCAACCTCATCGCTGTCGGCCTCGGTCAGATCGCGCAAGGTCTGCCAGCGAATGGCGGGGTCTCCGCTGAGGAGGAAGTCCACGGCACTGTCCATGATCGCGACGCTACACAGTGCCCGCGACATCACGTGAGAAGCCCCACGCGCCGAAAGCAGGGCGGATGGCCTCTGGCCCGCTATGCCGGCCCCACTGATCTCGATCGAGCCTGCTTTCGGCGCGTAACACGAGTCGCAAGCCACCCCTCGGCGGACACAATGGAGGGTATGGACTGGCAGACCTCCGAAGACACGGTGCCCAGCGCACCGATCACGGAGGCCGACGCGCGGCTGCTGCGTGCCCGCCCGCCCGCGACGGGCGCCTGGCGTGACGGCGACCCCGCCGGAGAGCGTGAGTTCGCCTCGCTCGGGGCCTTCCGCACCGAGGGCGGCGCAGAGCTTCCGGCCGTGCGCATCGCGTACGAGACGTGGGGCGCGCTCTCTCCGGCCGCCGACAACGCGGTGCTGGTGCTCCACGCGCTCACCGGTGACAGCCACGTGCGCGGCCCGGCCGGTCCCGGTCACGCCACCGCCGGGTGGTGGGAGGACGTCGTCGGACCGGGAGCGGCGATCGACACCGACCGCTGGTTCGTCGTGGCAGCGAACATGCTCGGCGGATGCCAGGGCTCCACCGGCCCCTCCAGCATCGCCCCCGACGGATACGAGTGGGCGTCACGATTTCCCTCCCTCACCATCCGCGACCAGGTCGAGGCCCAGCGCCGGCTCGCCGCCGCCCTCGGCATCCGCGTGTGGGCTGCGGTCGTGGGCGGATCGATGGGCGGAATGCACGCCCTCGAATGGGCCGTCACCTACCCAGATGAGGTCGAACGGCTCGCTGTGCTGTGCTCGCCTCCCACCACCACGGCCGACCAGGTGGCCCTCAACTCGGTGCAGTTGGAGGCGATCCGCATGGATCCCCGCTTCGCCGGCGGCGAGTACTACGACGCCGCCGACGGCGACGGGCCGCACCGGGGCCTCGCGCTCTCACGACGCATGGCGCTGCTGAACTACCGCAGCCCCACCGAGCTCAACCAGCGCTTCGGACGCAGCTGGCAGTCGGGCAAGAGCCCGCTCACCGAGGGCGGGCGCTACGCGGTCGAGAGCTATCTCGACTTCCACGGGAACAAGTTCACCCGCCGCTTCGACGCCAACTCCTATCTCACGCTGGTCGAGGCGATGAACTCGCACGACGTGGGTCGAGACCGAGGTGGTGTCGAGGATGCGCTCGCCCGCGTCACCGCGCACACCCTCGTGCTGGGGATCGACAGCGACCGTCTGTTCCCTCTGGAGGGTCAGCGCCGCATCAGCCGCGGCATCCGCTCCACCATCGACGACGACACCGTCGTGCTCTCCAGCGACTTCGGTCACGACGGCTTCCTCATCGAGACCGAGGCGGTCGGAGCGCACCTGCGGCGCCTGCTCGAGAACTGAGGTCCGCGAGCACTCCGTCCCGGCTGTCACTGCGCGGGGTCGTCGCTCCGCTCGATCGCGGCCTCGAGGCGCTCGACCTTGCCGTCGAGTTCGCCCGAGTACCCCGGGCGGATGTCGGCTTTGAGCACGAGCGAGACCCGCGATCCGAAGGGCATCACGGCGTCCGTCGCCGCCTTCACGACCGCCATGACCTCGTCCCACTCCCCCTCGACCTCGGTGAACATCGACGTCGTGCGGTGGGGCAGACCCGATGCGCGCACCACCGAGACGGCGGCGGCGACGGCGTCGTGGACCGAGCCGTCTGCTCGGCCGGTGCCGCTGGGAGCGACGGAGAAAGCGATGAGCATGATGACCTCCCGGGGTCGGTTCGTCTCCGAGATCAGGGGGTCGGAGAGCGGAGGGGAAGAGTGCGGATCGGACGGCGAACCCGGACGAGCCGGACCACCATCCATCCGAACAGGACCACCAACGATACGTTGCGGGCCGTCAGCACGCCGACCGCGAAGGGCTCGGGCGTCAGGATGCCCTGGTAGAGCACCGGGTAGACCACCTGGGTCAGAAGCGTGGCGGCGAGCACGAGGGCTGCGGGGCCCGCCCACGCACGGCGGTCCAGGAGCAGACCGACCACGAGCGGAGGAACGAGCCAGGTCAGGTACTGCGGCGACCCGACCTTGTTGAACACGATGAACCCGGTGACCAGCGCGAGCGAGAGCACGGGGAACAGGGCATGGAAGGTCGCGCCCTGCCACGCCTTCACCGCGCCGATCGCCGACACCGCCAGCATCGCCACGATGAGCACCGGTGTCATGGCCGCGATGACGGGATCGATCGAGGTGCCGGTGACCTGGAAGGTGAGCAGGTCGAACGAGTAGTACACCCAGAAGCCGTCGAGACCCAGGAGTGCGCCCCACAGGTAGGGTCCGGCGATGGGCGCCTCCACCTGCAGCCCGCGCGTGGTCTGGTCGCCGATGAACCCGAAGGCCGTGGCGGCACCTCCCGCCGCCCAGACGCACGCGAGAGTGAGGAGCGAGATCGCCAGCGCGCCGCCGACCACCGCCCACCGACGGCGCAGGGCGACCACCGCGGCTGCCATGATCGCCGCCGGCCACACCTTGATCCACGTCGCCGCAGCCAGCAGCACCGCTCCCAGCCACGGCCGCCCGACGAGCCAGAGACAGCCGGCGATCACGAGCGGCACGGTGAACCCGTCGAGTCGGTACACGCCCACCGGGCCGAGCGCCGCGATCGCGGCCAGCCAGAACCAGGCGGCCACCACGCGCCCCACCGATCGCGCACGGCCGAGCAGGAGCGCGAAGGCCAGCGCATCGGCGGCGATCACCAGCAGCGCCCACGCGACCGTGTACGAGCCGACGAACGGCACGAACGCGTGGGTGAGCACCATCGGAATCAGCGCCAGCTGCGGATAGACCCACACCGAATCGATGCCGACGATCCCGTGACCGTCGAGGGCTGCCCTCGACCACGGCTCATAGACGCGGTACACGTCGCCCATGGGCTCGTTGGGCATGAGGAATCCCAGCCAGGCGACCCCGGCGTGCACGAGCACGAATGCGATCCACAGCACGGCCCGTTTCGACATCCCGTCCATCCTACGGATCGGGCGCGCGTCAGACCCGCCCGTGCGCCGCGTCGACCACCCTGCCGACGACCTCGCCGACAACGGAGGGCAGCTGCTCCGCCACGTCGAGGGCAACGATGGGTCCGCCGGAGACGGCATCCACGGCCGCGGCGGCCGCACGGGCGTGCAGCAACGCCCCGGAGGCGGCGAGCGGGCCGAGCTCCTCGACGCCCAGCTGCTCCCCCCGCGCCTGGGATGCCGCAGCACCACCGGCGACGACCGCACCGATCACCCCCGCCAGCACGTCGCCGGTTCCCGCCGTGGCCAGCCACGCCGGCGCCGGCGCCAGCGTCACGCGCCAGCCGCTCGGTGTCGCCACCACGGTGCGCGAACCCTTCACAACCACGCACACGCCCAGCTCTCGCGCGGTCTCCTGAGCCGCGGTCACCCGCGCGTCGTCGTCGCCGGCGCGCACCGGCGACAGACCGAGCGCGACCCGCAGACGATCGAGCTCGCGTGCGTGCGGTGTCACCACCACGGGCGCAGACGCACCCGTGACGAGGTCGAGGGCCCCCGCGTCGACGACCACCGGCTCCGGCCCACCGAGGAGCCCTCTCAACGCCGCGGTCTCGTCGGCGGAGCGCTCATCGGCATCCGTTCCCGACCCGATCACCCAGGCCTGCACGCGCCCGTCCGCGGCCACCGTCTCAGGGCGACGCTGCAGCACCAGTTGCGTCGGTCCAGGCGGACCGATGTAGCGCACCATACCCAGCCCCGTGCGCCACGCGGCCTCCACACCCAGCACGGCCGCACCGGGGTACCGCGACGACCCCGTCCGCACCCCCAGCACGCCCCGGGAATACTTGTCATCGGATGCCGTTGGCACCCGAAGGACCTCCGCCGCGTCGGATGCCGTCCACCCTCCGTCCATGGCGCCACCCTACCGGCGCACGATCCCCGGGAGCACCACCGGCATGAGCCTGCTCTTCACCCCCTTCGACCTCGGCGGCACGACGGCCCGGAATCGGCTCTGGGTCGCGCCCATGTGTCAGTACTCCGCGGTCGAGGGAGTCCCCAACGACTGGCACCACGTGCACCTGGCGCAGTTCGCCTCCGGCGGCGCCGGAGTGGTCATCACCGAGGCCACCGCGGTGACGCCCGAGGGACGCATCTCACCCGAGGACACCGGGATCTGGAACGATGCTCAGCGCGACGCCTGGGCCCCGATCGTCGCCTCCATCCGCGCGCGCGGAGCGGTCGCCGGCATCCAGCTCGCCCACGCCGGGCGGAAGGCGTCGACGTGGTCACCGTTCGCCGGCAACCGCGGAACGGTGCCCGCCGGCGACGGCGGCTGGACGACCGTGGCACCGTCCGCCATCGCCTACGAGGGCTTCGACCTCCCGGTGGCGCTCGACCTGCCCGGTATCGACCGGATCGTCGACGCTTTCGGTGCCGCCGCCTCCCGCGCCGTGGACGCCGGCTTCGAGGTGCTGGAGGTGCACGCCGCGCACGGCTACCTCCTGCACCAGTTCCTTTCGCCCCTGTCCAACCAGCGCACCGACGCGTACGGCGGGTCGCTCGAGAACCGCGCTCGCCTGTTGCTGCGGGTGGTCGAGGCGGTCCGCGGCGCGGCCGCAGGAGCAACCGTGCTGGTGCGGTTCTCCGCCACCGACGCGGCCGACGGCGGCTGGGACGTCGACGAGACGGCGACCGTCGCCGGCTGGGCGGCCGAGCGCGGGGCGACCCTGTTCGACATCTCCAGTGGCGGCCTCGTCGCCCACCAGCGCATCACCACCGGGCCCGGCTACCAGGTGCCGCTGGCCGCTGCGGTGCGCGCGGCCGGGGCGAGACCGGTCGGTGCCGTCGGTGAGATCACCTCCGGCCCGCAGGCCGAGCAGATCCTGCAGGCCGGCTCCGCCGACGTCATCCTCGCCGGACGCGAGTGGTTGCGCGACCCGCACTTCGCGCTGCGGGCCTCCGTCGAACTCGGCGAAACCGACTCCGGGCTCTGGCCCGTGCAGTACCTGCGCGCGCGCCGCTGAGCGTGGCCCGGGCGCGCCGCGGGCCATGCTCAGCGGCGCCTCGTGGCGTCGTGCACCTCGCCCACCAGCTCCTCGATGATGTCCTCCAGGAACAGCACCGCCGTCGTCTGACCGGCACGGTCGCGCACCTGCGCGAGGTGGCGACTGGAGCGACGCATCAGCGCCAGCGCGTCCTCCAGGTCGGTGGTCTCCGACACCGGCACCATCAGGTGGATCCGCTTGGGCTTGATCGGGGCGTTGACGAACGCGTCCGCGTCGGGACCTTCGGCCGCGCGAAGCACATCCTTCAGGTGCACATACCCCACCGGCATCCCGTCGGCGTCGACGATCACGTAGCGCGAGAAGCCGTGTCTGGCCACCGCCCGCTCGATCTCGTCCGGCGTCGTGGTCTCGGGAAGGGTGACGAGATCCGACAGCGGCACCGCGACGTCCTTCGCCTTCTTCTCGGTGAACTCCACGGCGGCGGTCACCGTTCCGTAGGTGTCGTCGAGCACCCCCTCGATGCGGGACTGGTTGACGATCGTGGCGACCTCATCGAGGGTGAACGTGGATGCCGCCTCGTCCTTGGGCTCGACCCGGAACAAGCGCACGATGTGGTTCGCGATCCAGTTGAGCGCGACGATGATCGGGTGGAAGAGCTTGGAGACCCACACCAGAGGAGTCGCCAGCAACAGCACCGCACGATCGGGCAGCGAGAAGGCGAGGTTTTTGGGCACCATCTCACCGAAGACGACGTGCAGGTACGACACCAGCACGAGGGCCAGCGCGAACGCCACGCCACCGATGACCGCTTCGCTCCACCCCGTCAGCCCCAGCGGCACCTCCAAGAGGTGGTGGATCGCCGGCTCCGACACGTTCAGGATGAGCAGCGAGCAGATCGTGATGCCCAGCTGGCTCGTCGCGAGCATGAGGGTGGCGTGCTCCATCGCGTAGAGCGCGGTCTTGGCCGCCCGAGACCCCTTCTCGGCGAGGGGTTCGATCTGCGAGCGGCGAGCGGAGATGACCGCGAACTCGGCACCGACGAAGAACGCGTTGAAGATCAGCAGGACGAACAGCCATGCGATTCCGGCCCAGTCGTTCATCACGCCTCCCCTCTCTCGAGCTCCGCATCGACTGCGCGTTCGGCATCCGGCGACAGCGGGCGCGGAACGAACTTCACCCGATCGACGCGCCGGCCGTCCATCCGCTGGACGATCAGGGTGCCGTCCTCGAGCTCGATCTCATCCCCCACGACGGGGATGCGCTCGAGTTCTGCCATCAGGAAGCCGCCGACGGTGTCGTACACGTCACCCTCGGGCACGCGGATGCCGGTGCGATCGAGCACCTCGTCGGGGCGCAGGTCGCCGGGGAAGGTCACCGCGTCCACCCCCCGGACCACACCGGCACGGCTGCGATCGTGCTCGTCGAGCACCTCGCCGACGATCTCCTCCACGAGGTCCTCGAGAGTCACCACTCCCGCGGTGCCGCCGTACTCGTCGACCACAATGGCCATCTGATAGCCGCGCCCCCGCAGTTCCGACATGAGGCCGTCCAAGTGCACCGCTTCGGGCACCCGGAGCGGTTCTTCCGCGATCGCCGCAGCCGGCACATCCGCGCGCCGTTCCCGCGGCACGCTCACGGCCTGCTTGAGGTGGACGATGCCGGTGATGTCGTCCATCGACTCGTCGTAGACCGGGAAGCGACTGTGCCCGGTGCGACGGGCGAGCTGGATGACATCCTCCACACTGTCGCCGGCAGCGACGGCGTGCACGCTCGGGCGCGGGGTCATCACGTCGGCGGTCGTGAGGCGAGCGAAGGTGAGGGTGCGATCCAGAAGCGAAGCGGTGTCTTCCTCCAGCACGCCGGCGCTCGCCGAACGCCGCACGAGGCTGGACAGCTCTTCGGCCGTGCGAGCGCCCGACAGCTCCTCCTTGGGTTCGACGCCCATCGCCCGCAGCACTCCGTTGGCGCTGCCGTTGAGCACGGTGATCGCCGGGCGGAACACCATGGTGAACGCGGTCTGGAACGGGATCACCAGCTTGGCGGTCTGGCGCGGCACGGCGAGGGCGAAGTTCTTCGGCACGAGCTCGCCGATGATCATCGAGAACGTGGTCGCGATCGAGATGGCCACCACCGTGGCGATCGGTCGCGTCGCCGCTTCTGGGATGCCCCAGCCGGTGAGCACCGGGCTCAGGAGGTTCGACAGCGCCGGTTCCATCGTGTAACCGGTGAGCAGGGTCGTCAGCGTGATGCCCAGCTGTGCGCTCGACAGGTGGGTCGAGGTGATCTTCAGCGCACTGATGGTCAGCGAGAGTCGAGACTCACCCGCTGCCTGCCGCTTTTCGAGCTCCGCGCGGTCGAGATTGACGAGGGCGAACTCGCTGGCGACGAACAGGCCCGTGCCGATCGTCAGAAGGAGCCCCACGCCCAACATGACGTAATCCATCACACGTCACCTCCCGCAAGGGGGGAGGAGGGTTGGTGGGGCGAGCGTCTACAACTGGGAGGGTCGTCCATTGTGGAGACGATTCTACGGCACGGACGGGCGGGACAGTCGTGCCTTCCGGCATCCCCCAACCGCGCCATCTCGCTGCCCGCGCCCCGCGCTTTGCTGGCGCGCGCACCGCGCACAGGCGCACTCGTCGCCCTCACTCGAAACGGAGTCCCCGCGGCGGCCGCGGACGTGTGCTGGTGAGCTGGAGCGCCGGCGCCGGAAATCCGAGCCGCCGGAGGAGGACCCGGCTCTGGCTCTCGGGCACCGAGTCGGACAGCCCCGTGGCGACCTTGAGCGCAGCGGCAGCTCGCGCATCTCCCCGCCTGGGTGCACTGCGCGCATTTCGGTCGAGCACGCCCTGAACGTCCTCGAGTCGAGTGAGGGGTCCGCCACGGCGCCGCTGCCACAGGGCCTGGTCAAGGCTGACCACCGCCGGGGTGAGCGCGCAGATCCGGGCCAGATCGAGCGCCGTCTGGGCGGGGGTGGTGAGCAGGTGTCCACGCCACGGGATCGCCTCCGAGTCGTCGAGGCGCACGACTCGGCGACGGAATCCGCCACTGGAGCGACCACCTCCACGTCCGCTGACGGTCGCGTCGATCAGAGTCGGCCACGTGCCGAGGATGTCGATGCCCCAGACCGCGGCGGCGGCGTGGTGCGAAACCAACACGCCGCCGCGGGTACGCTCGATCGCCTCGACCACACGCACATGGTGTCGGTCGACGGGCGCGAGCGCAGAGAGCTCCGCCCGCGGCACGAACGACCCCGGCGCCACACGCACGAGAAGTCCGGCGTCGAGCTGCCGACGCAAACGGCGATCGTTCACGGGGAGTCCGTCGCGCTCGCGGCGACGATGGATGGTGACGGATGGCTCGGGGCGCGGCTGCATCCGAAGATCGTCACTCGCCGCTGCGCGCCCCAACGCGATCATGCGCCCGACCGGGGAACGCCCATCGCCGTTCCCACCTGGGGAGGAACCGGCGGCCACACCCGGTGCGCGGACAGCGCGCCACTTCCCTGAGACCGCGCCACAGGTTACTGGCGCACAAGCAGCAGACTGGCGCACAAGCAGCAGACTGGCGCGCGGGACGGACGAGCGCGCGCTACCAGCTGACGGGGAGCGCCTTGCCCTCCTCGTAGCCGGCTGCCGACTGCAGACCCACGGTGGCGCGGTCGTGGAACTCGGCGACATTCGCGGCACCCGCGTACGTGAACGACGAGCGGACGCCGGAGGTGATCATGTCGACGAGGTCTTCGACCGACGGGCGCAACGGGTCGAGGTAGATCCGCGACGACGAGATCCCTTCCGCGAACAGCTCCTTGCGCGCGCGCTCGTACGGGTCGAGGCGCCCGAACCGGCCGTGCACCGCCTTGGTGGATGCCATGCCCCACGACTCCTTGAACACTCGCCCGTCGGCGTCGACCTGCAGGTCTCCCGGCGCCTCCAACGTTCCCGCGAACCAGGAGCCGATCATCACCGACGCCGCTCCGGCGGCCAGGGCCAGTGCGACATCCCGGGGGTAGCGCACTCCCCCGTCGGCCCACACGTGCGCACCCAGTTCGGCGGCCGCCTGCGCGGTCTCGAGCACCGCGGAGAACTGGGGGCGCCCGACCGCGGTCATCATGCGGGTGGTGCACATCGCGCCGGGGCCGACGCCCACCTTGAGGATCGACGCGCCGGCATCGACGAGGTCGCGCGCGCCCTCGGCGGTCACGATGTTGCCGGCCGCGATGGGCACGCCGAGGTTCAGGGCCGACACCTCGCGCAGCGCCCGGATCATCCCCTCCTGATGACCGTGCGCGGTGTCGACGACGAGCACGTCGACTCCACCGTCGCCCAGTGCACGTGCTTTGGCGGCGACGTCGCCGTTGATGCCGACGGCGGCGGCCACGATGAGCCGCCCGTCCCCGTCCAGCGCGGGGCGGTACAGGGTGGATCGCAGGGCCGTGCGTCGAGAAAGCGTGCCCACGAGGAAGCCGTGGTGCAGCACGCAGACCGTCTCGGCGTCGGCGGCGACGATCAGATCGAAGGCGTGGCGGGCGTCCGTGACGTCGTCGGCGTCGATGGATGCCGTCCGGCCGCGCGCCAAGTCGCCCAGACGCGCGTCGGGCAGCGCCGTGCCGAGCCGGAGCGCCGGGATCACCCCGAGGATGTCGTCGACGTGGACGCGTCCCTCACGCCGCTCGGCGACCACGATGCCGTGCCCCTCGGCAGGCGGCAGCAGTCCCGCCGCGTCGGCCACGGTGGCATCCGGCGAGAGCACGAGCGGCGTGTCCCACACCACCGGCTGCTCCTTGACCCACCGGATCGCGGCGTCGATCTCCTGCAGCGGCATGTCTTGCGGGAGCACTCCCAGCCCGCCCCGGCGGGCAAGCGAAGCGGCCAGCCGAGGCCCGGTGACGGAGTTCATGTTGGAGGCCACCAGGGGGATCGTCGCCGACGTGCCGTCGCCGGGCGACAGATCCACGTCGAGGCGGCTGGTGACACCGGACCTACGGGGCACGAGGAAGACGTCCGAATAGGTCAGATCCACCTGGGGAGGCTCGCCGGAGAACTGCATGCCTCAACGCTACCGACTCGGCGATCGTGTCGGTCCGTCCGGGAGCCTCCGAATGCCGGTGCCCACGAACAGCGGCGCGCAATCCTGGGCTACCCTTGGTAGTCGTGCGCGTGGGCCGCGACGGTGCCCCGCACATCTGAACTTCACCGATGAAAGCAGGCGAATCGTGTCCAGCCAGGTGACCGGCGCGGGAACATCGAACGACGGCGAGTTCGGAGCCAACGAATGGCTCGTCGCCGAGATGTACGAGCAGTACACCAAGGACCGTAACTCGGTCGATCAGGCGTGGTGGCCGATCCTCGACGCCTACAGCCCCGACGGTGCGGACCGCACAGATGAGCCCGCCTCTTCGGGCGCCCCTGCTCCGGCGGCCGACGCACCGGCGCCCGCGCCGGAGTCACGGCCGGTCACGGCGCCCATCTCGGTCATCGGTGCCGCTCCGGTGGCTCGCACCACCGCACGGCCCGCGGCGCCGCAGCCCGTCCCCGCCCAGGCACCCAAGGCGGCCCCGGCGGCGCAGTCCCAGCCGGGCGAGGACGTGACGACACCTCTGCGCGGGATGCCGAAGACGCTCGCGGCCAACATGGACGAGTCGCTCACGGTACCCACGGCCACGAGCGTGCGCACGGTGCCCGCCAAGCTCATGATCGACAACCGGATCGTGATCAACAACCACATGGCGCGCACGCGCGGCGGCAAGGTGAGCTTCACCCACCTCATCGGGTGGGCGCTGATCCAGGCGCTGAAGGCCTTCCCGAGTCAGAACGTGTTCTACACCGAGGTCGACGGCAAGCCGTCGGTGGTCGCCCCCGCCCACATCAACCTGGGCATCGCGATCGATCTCCCCAAGCCCGACGGCACCCGTGCGCTCATGGTGCCGAGCATCAAGCAGGCCGAGTCGCTGACCTTCAACGAGTACCTGTCGGCGTACGAAGACCTCATCAAGCGTGCGCGCGCCGGCAAGCTCACCGCAGCCGACTTCCAGGGCACGACGATCTCGCTCACCAACCCCGGCGGTATCGGCACCGTCCACTCCGTGCCGCGTCTGATGAAGGGACAGGGCTGCATCGTCGGCGCCGGCGCCCTGGAGTATCCCGCGGAGTTCCAGGGGTCGAGCGAGAAGACCCTCGTCGAGCTCGGCATCGGCAAGACCATCACCCTCACCAGCACCTACGACCACCGCGTCATCCAGGGTGCCGGATCGGGCGAGTTCCTCAAGATCGTCCACGAACTGCTCACGGGCCAACGCGGCTTCTATGAAGGCATCTTCGCCGCGCTGCGGATCCCGTACGCCCCCATCCACTGGGGCGGCGACATCAACGTCGACATCGCCGAGCGCATCGACAAGACCGCGCGTGTGCAGGAGCTGATCAACTCGTTCCGGGTGCGCGGGCACCTCATGGCCGACATCGATCCGCTCGAGTACGTCCAGCGCACCCACCCCGACCTCGAGATCGAGTCGCACGGCCTCACGTTCTGGGACCTCGACCGCGAGTTCGTCACCGGCGGCTTCGGCGGCAAGCGCACGATGAAGCTGCGCGAGATCCTCGGCGTCCTGCGCGACTCCTACTGCCGCACGATCGGCATCGAGTACATGCACATCCAGGACCCGGCCCAGCGCAAGTGGTTCCAGGACAACGTCGAGGTGAAGTACCAGAAGCCAGGCCACGACGAGCAGCTGCGCATCCTCGACAAGCTCAATCAGGCCGAGGCGTTCGAGACCTTCCTGCAGACGAAGTACGTGGGACAGAAGCGCTTCAGCCTCGAGGGCGGCGAGTCCCTCATCCCGCTGCTCGACGAGATCTTGCAGGGGGCGGCGGGCGCCGGGCTCGACGGTGCGGCCATCGGCATGGCCCACCGCGGGCGACTCAACGTGTTGACCAACATCGCCGGAAAGACCTACGGTCAGGTCTTCCGCGAGTTCGAGGGCTCTGTCGCCATCGGCTCCAAGAGCGGCTCGGGCGACGTCAAATACCACCTGGGCACCGAGGGCACCTTCGTCTCCGACGCCGGTGAGGAGATCCCGGTCTACCTCGCCGCCAACCCGTCCCACCTCGAGACGGTCGACGGCGTACTCGAGGGCATCGTGCGCGCCAAGCAAGACCGGATGCCGATCGGATCTTTCTCGTGGCTTCCGATCCTCGTGCACGGCGACGCCGCCTTCGCCGGTCAGGGCGTCGTGGTCGAGACGCTGCAGATGTCGCAGCTGCGGGGCTACCGCACGGGAGGCACGGTCCACGTCGTCGTCAACAACCAGGTGGGCTTCACCACGCTCCCCCAGGATGCCCGCTCGTCGGTCTATGCGACCGACGTCGCCAAGACCATCCAGGCGCCGATCTTCCACGTCAACGGCGACGACCCCGAAGCGGTCGTCCACGTCGCCGAGCTCGCGTTCCGCTATCGCGAGGAGTTCCATCGCGACGTCGTGGTCGACCTCGTCTGCTACCGCCGTCGCGGTCACAACGAGGGCGACGACCCGTCGATGACCCAGCCGCTGATGACCAACCTCATCGAGGCGAAGCGCTCCGTGCGACGCCTGTACACCGAGTCACTGGTCGGTCGAGGCGACATCACCGAGGAAGAGTACGAGAAGGCCAAGCAGGACTTCCAGAGCCGCCTCGAGGTCGCCTTCGCCGAGACCCATGCCGCCGAGACCGGCTCGACCGGGGTCGTCACCTCCACCGGTTCGATCGACGTCGCCGTCGGAGAGCCCGAGACCACCGGTGTCGCCGCGGATGTCGTGCACAAGATCGGCGACGCGTTCGTGAACCGGCCGGAGGGCTTCACGGTTCACGCCAAGCTCCAGCAGCTGCTCGACAAGCGCCACGACATGAGCCGCAACGGCAACATCGACTGGGCGTTCGGCGAGCTGCTGGCCTTCGGTTCGATCCTCATGGAGGGCACGAACGTCCGCCTGGCCGGCCAGGATGCGCGCCGGGGCACCTTCGTGCAGCGACACGCCGTGATGCACGACCGGGCCAACGGTCAAGAATGGCTGCCGCTGGCCAATCTCGGCGACGGCCAGGGCCGCTTCTACGTCTACGACTCGCTCCTCAGCGAGTACGCGGCGATGGCGTTCGAGTATGGCTACTCCGTCGAGCGCGCCGACACCCTCACCCTGTGGGAGGCGCAGTTCGGCGACTTCGCCAACGGTGCGCAGTCGGTCGTCGACGAGTACATCTCCGCGGCCGACCAGAAATGGAGTCAGCAGTCGAGCGTGGTGCTGCTGCTGCCCCACGGGTACGAGGGCCAGGGCCCCGACCACTCCTCGGCCCGCATCGAGCGCTACCTGCAGATGTGCGCGCAGGACAACATGACGGTCGTTCGCCCCTCGACGCCGGCGTCCTACTTCCACCTGCTGCGCCGTCAGGCCTACGCCCGTCCCCGGCGCCCGCTCATCGTCTTCACCCCGAAGGCCATGCTGCGTCTGCGGGGCGCGACCAGCCCGGTCGAGGAGTTCACGACCGGGCGGTTCGAGCCCGTGCTCGACGACCGCCGCGGACTCGACAAGAGCGGCGTGCGCCGCGTGCTGCTGCACTCGGGCAAGATCCACTGGGATCTGTCGGCAGAGCTGGAGAAGAACCCGAACGACCGGATCGCACTCGTGCGGCTCGAGCAGTTCTATCCGGCTCCGATCGATGAGCTCAACGCCGTGCTGGACACCTATCCCGACGCGGAGCTGGTGTGGGTGCAGGACGAGCCCGAGAACCAGGGAGCGTGGCCGTTCATCGCCCTCGAGGTCGCCGGTCAGCTGAAGGGTCGCTCGATCTCGCGGATCTCGCGGCCGGCAGCGGCATCGACGGCCACCGGGTCGCCGAAGGTCCACGCGATCGAGCAGAACACGATCATGCAGCAGGCGCTCGCGATCTGAGCCGCTTCACCCCGGTCACCGCCCACGCGATGACCGCGAGCAGGAGCGCGGGCAAGAGTGACGCCCACGCCAGAGCGAGCAGTCCTGCGCACATGAGGGCAGCGACCAACGCCATCCACCACGACGGCGCGAAGGTGGGGAGCAGGCCGAGGGCGGCCAGCATCCCCGCCGCGTAGATCGCGACCATGCTGCTGGTGTGCACGAGGATGAACGGCGTGAGGTTCATGCCCGTCGCGACCATCAGCGCGACGTAGGCGCGCGGTCAGGGCCAGCGCGCGCTCACCCCCGTGATCACCAGGGCGATGCCCGCGGCGGATTTGTGCCAGGCCCCGCAGCGGCGAGCGCGTAACCCGCGCGCCGCCGCCGCGTCGCCCCACCCGCCGGGCATCATGAAGGCCACCCGTTCCCGCAGCCGTAGAGGACGACATGGACGTCGCACTGCTGATCAACCCGGCCGCGCGCGCCGGCGCTCACTCGAACCTCGCCTCCCGCGCCGGCGAGCGCCTGCGAGCCGCCGGCATCCGCACCACGCTCATCTCCGGCGGCAGCGCGGCAGAGTCCACTCACCTGCTGCGGACCGCGCTGGAGGTGGGCGCCGATGCCGTGCTCGTCGCAGGTGGCGACGGCACCGTCAACCTCGCGATCCAGGAGCTCGCCCACACCTCGGTTCCCCTCGGCATCGTGCCGTGCGGGACGGGAAACGACCTCGCGACGTCGCTCGGGATCGCCGAACTGGACGCCGACGCTGCGGCGGACGCCGTGGCCGGCGGAAGGCGCCGGAGCATCGACCTGGCGCGTGTGACACGCGAAGACGGGTCGTCGAGACTGTTCGCCACGGTCCTGGCGAGCGGCTTCGACTCGCGGGTGAACGACCGTGCCAATGCGATGCGATGGCCGCGGGGGCACGGGCGCTACACCATCGCGATCTTGATCGAGTTCCTGACGCTGCGCGGCGTGCCCTTCGACGTGCAGCTCGAACTCGCCGACGGGAGTCGGGAGATGATCGCGGGAGACCTCGTCATGGCGACCGTCGGCAACGGTCGCACCTACGGTGGTGGCATCCCCATCTGTCCCGATGCGATGCTCGATGACGGTCTGCTCGACGTGACGCTCGTGCGCCCGTCGGGCCGGCTGCGCCTGCTCCGACTGCTCCCCCGCGTGTATCGCGGCGCGCACGGCCCCGCCGAGGAGGTCACGATGCGGCGGGTCCGTTCCGTGCTCGTCTCGTCGCCGGAGGTGACCGCCTATGCGGACGGCGACCCGTTCGGCTCGCTGCCGGTGCGCGTTGACGTGGAGCCGGCAGCGCTCACCGTGTTCGCACCCTGATCGTCAGTGGTGCGTGGCCTGCTCTGCCCGCAGCCGCGCCAGCACCTGGTCGCGAAGATCCTCAGGAGCCGTCTCCTTGCACGCGCGCGCGACGACCGCCGTCAGCGTCGTAGCCACCAGCGCCTCCTCACGGCACGCCGCACAGTTCTCCAGGTGCTCCCGGATATCGGAGTGCTCCGTCTTGCAGACCTCGTTGCGCAGGTACTCCTCGAGGTCTTTGCGCGCCTTGTCGCAGCCGCAGTCGCTCATTTCGTGCTCCTCGTCGCGGGAACGTCGATCCCGCGCTCTCTTGCGTAGTCGGCGAGAAGGTCACGCAGCATGCGTCTGCCTCGATGCAGACGGCTCATGACCGTGCCGATGGGGGTCTTCATGATGTCGGCGATCTCCTGATAGGCGAAGCCCTCGACGTCGGCGAGGTACACCGCCAACCGGAAATCCTCGGGCACCTGCTGCAGCGCGTCTTTGACGGCTGAGGCGGGCATGTGGTCGATCGCCTCGGCCTCCGCCGATCGGGTGCTCGACGCGGTCGTGGACTCTGCTCCTCCGAGCTGCCAGTCCTCGAGGTCGTCGATCGTTCCCTGGTAGGGCTCGCGCTGCTTCTTGCGATACGTGTTGATGTAGGTGTTGGTCAGGATGCGGTACAGCCACGCTTTGAGGTTCGTTCCCTGCGCGAACGAGGCCCACGAGGCGAAGGCCTTCACGAAGGTCTCCTGAACCAGGTCAGCGGCGTCTGCGGGGTTGCGGGTCATGCGCATGGCTGCGGCATAGAGCTGGTCCATGAAAGGGAGGGCCTGCTCTTCGAACTGGGTGCGCGGATCTGTCGCCGCCTCGTGTTCCATCAGGCGCCAGTCTACGTCGCCGAGCACGTCGACCATCGGCGGTAGGGTCGCGGTCATCCTGCTCCTCGTTCGTGATGGACGGTACGCCTTTTTCACGGGCGCATCCCGACGGGTTCGTTAGGGTAGAACCCGATGACTGCGCCCGGGTATTCCCCACAGCCCTCCTCGATCTCCGAGACGTCCGAGAGCTCGAGGGCGTGGCACGCGCCCACGACCGACTCGCCGGTACACGCGAGCGTCGCCGTGCCCGGGTCGAAGTCGCTGACCAACCGCAAGCTGGTGCTCGCGGCGCTGGCCGACGGTCCGAGCACGCTGGTCGGCCCGCTGCACTCCGACGACTCCGCACGGATGATCGATGCACTGCGCGCGCTGGGTGTCGAGATCGAGGAGCTTCCGGCCTCCACACCCTTCGGACCCGACCTGCGCATCACGCCGCCCTCGCGCTTCCGCGGAGATGTGGTCATCGACTGCGGTCAGGCGGGCACGGTCATGAGGTTCATCGCCCCTCTGGCCGGCCTCGCGGTCGGCGACGTCACGATCACCGCACACGAGAGTGCCCTGCACCGCCCGATGGGCGCCATGATCAAAGCCCTGCGGGAGATCGGCGTCGACATCCACGACGGCGGCCGCTGGGCGCTGCCGTTCACGGTGAAAGGCAGAGGGCACGTTCGCGGCGGTGAGATCACGATCGATGCCAGTCAGTCCAGCCAGTTCGTCTCCGGCCTTCTGCTGGCGGCGCCGCGCTACGACGTCGGCCTCCACCTCATCCACTCCGGCGAGCGGCTCCCCAGCGTCCCGCACATCGACATGACCGTCGAAGCCCTCGCCCGCCGGGCGGTGCACATCGAGCATCCGCAGCCGCACGAGTGGCTCGTGCCTGCCGGCGCCCCTCGCGGTCGCGACGCGACGGTCGAGCCGGACCTCTCCAACGCCGCACCGTTCTTGGTCGCGGCCGTGCTCACCGGTGGTGCGGTCACGATCCCCGGATGGCCGGCGACCTCGACGCAGCCGGGCGCCTTGCTCACCGACATCCTCTCCCTCATCGGCGCCCGCGTCTCCCGGCGTGGTGGAGCGCTCACGGTGGCGGCGGGCGATCGCATCGCCGGAGTGGACCTGGACCTCAGTGCCGCCAGCGAACTGACTCCGACGTTGTTCGCACTGGCGGCGTTCGCGGACTCGCCCTCCACACTCCACGGCATCGGTCACATCCGTGGACACGAGACCGACCGGATCGCGGCGCTGGTGTCGAATCTGCGCGCGCTGGGAGGCGATGCGGAGGAGCTCGATGACGGCATCCGCATTCGTCCCACGACGCTCAGGGGCGGTGTGTGGCCGGCCCATCACGATCACCGGATGGCCACGGCCGGGGCGATCATCGGTCTGCGCGTCCCCGGTGTGATCGTCGACGACATCGGCACGACCGCCAAGACGCTTCCGGAGTTCCCCGAGATGTGGCATCGGATGCTGCGCGGCGACGAACCATCGTGAGGGAGATGCCCGTACGATGAGCTGGCTCGACGATTTCGACGACGACGACGAGTCGGACTTCGACGAGTCGCGCATCCGGGTCAGACCCAACCCGAAGGCGAATCGGCCGCGCACCAAGCGCCGGCCGGCCCACGAGGACGCCGAGGTGGCGCGGGTGCTGGGCGTCGACCGCGGACGCTACTCGGTGCTGGTGGACGAGGACGGGGAGGGCGAGCACCTGGTCTCGGCCACCCGCGCCCGGGAGCTGCGCAAGCAGCCGATCGTCACCGGCGATCGTGCCCGCGTGGTGGGTGACACCTCGGGAGACGAGGGTACGCTCGCGCGCATCGTGGGCATCGAGGAACGCACCTCCCTCTTGCGCCGCAGCGCAGACGACACCGATCAGGTCGAGCGGGTCATCGTGGCCAACGCCGACCAGATGCTGATCGTGGTGGCCGCGGCCGACCCCGAACCGAGGCCCCGGCTCGTGGACCGTTACCTGATCGCGGCTCTCGATGCGGGTCTGCATCCGCTGCTGGTGGTGACGAAGACCGATCTGGCAGACCCGACCGAGTTCCTGCGGCACTTCGAGGGTCTCGACGACCTGGAGGTGTTCACCAGCGGGCGCGAGCGGATGCCGGTCGAGTCGATCGGTGAACGTCTCGTCGGCCACGCCACCGTGTTCGTGGGTCATTCCGGGGTCGGCAAGTCCACACTCGTGAATGCGCTGGTTCCCACCGCGTATCGCGCCACCGGGCACGTGAACCAGGTGACGGGGCGCGGGCGCCACACCTCGAGCTCCACCGTGTCGTTGCGCTACGAGGGCCCGCACGGCAGGGGGTGGGTGATCGACACTCCGGGCGTGCGATCGTTCGGCCTGGGCCATGTCGACCCGGCCAACATCCTCGCCGCCTTCACCGACCTCGCCGCGGTCGCCGCCGAGTGTCCGCGCGGGTGCACCCATCTGCCCGACGCCCCCGACTGCGTCCTCATCGAGGCGGTCGCCGAGGGCCGCCTCGGAGATCGCGGCGCCGCACGGCTCGATTCCCTCCAGCGCCTGCTCGCCACCTTCGCCTGACACGTCCGCCCCTCGGTAGGCTGGAGGCATGTCGCGCCTGGAGATCGGAACCCCTGCCCCGTCGTTCTCGCTCGTCGATCAGGATGAGCGTCGCGTAGACCTCGAGTCGCTGCGCGGTTCCGGGGTGATCCTGTTCTTCTATCCCGCCGCCATGACCCCCGGGTGCACGACGGAGGCCTGCGACTTCCGCGACAGCCTGGTGCCGTTGCAGGACGCCGGGTACCGGGTGCTCGGCGTCTCGCGCGACGACCCCGCGACCCTCCGGCAGTTCCGCGAGCGCGACAGACTCACCTACGACCTGCTCAGCGACCCCGACCACGCCGTGCACGAGACGTACGGAGCCTGGGGCGAGAAGATGAACTACGGCAAGGTCGTCGAAGGCGTCATCCGTTCGACGTTCGTGCTCGATGCCGAGGGTCGCATCGAGCATGCGCTCTACAACGTCAAGGCCACCGGCCACGTCGCTCGCATCCGGAGTCTGCTCGGGCTCTGACCCGCTGTCCCCGGGGGATCGCTGGGATCGCGTCTCCTACGGGGAATCCCGAAGACGACGTGCTGCGGCGCGCGCGGAGACCACCAGAAGGACGAACCCGATGAGCGCGGGGGCCGCGATGAGCGCGGCCCACCCCGGCTGCGGGTCGGGCCCGGTCAGCGCTCCCCCGGCAACGGCCAGCGCAAGCAGCTGCGTCACGATCCCGCCGCTGCGCCCCCACGAGGCACCTCGCCACACGGCGGCGGCGAAAGCGATCACGGCGCACGCGCCGACGACGGTCAACGCGATCAGGGCGATCGAACTGGCCAGCGAGTCGACGTCGCCCGATACCAGCGCGACGATCTCCCACCCCGCCAGGGCGAAGACGACGAGACCTTCGATGCCGAGCAGGATCGCAGCGGCTCTCTCGACGGGGGCGATCGACATGGCAGACCTTCTCCTCGCGGGGCGTCGGCGGGACCGACCAGGACTCTTGGAGCCTACGCACAGCAAACGCAGGCGGAAATGCCACGTTCACCCTTGATTCACTTCGCACCTCATGGGACGATAGAGAAAGCGTGTGCTCCCACAGCGCAGTGGGGCGAGCAGTTGCTCGCATTCTCATACAGGGTAATCGACGTCGACCCGGCGTCCGGCCCACCCGAACTTCATCCCGCATCAAGGAGCACCACACCATGGATTGGCGTGACAAAGCCGCCTGCCTGACCGTTGACCCCGAGTTGTTCTTCCCTGTGGGGAACACGGGTCCGGCGGTCGACCAGATCGAAAAAGCCAAGGCCGTCTGCGCGCGGTGCACGGTCACCGAAATCTGCCTGCAGTACGCCCTCGAGAGCGGCCAGGACTCCGGCGTCTGGGGCGGTCTGTCCGAAGACGAGCGTCGCGCCCTCAAGCGTCGCGCCGCCCGCGCACGACGCGCTTCCTGACGCCGCGCGCAGCCTCACAGGGCATAGCGTGGAGGGATGGCGACATCCTTCGACTCTCTGCCGACGTTCCTGTCCCTCCCTCGGATCGAGGGGCTCGCCCTCTCGCCCGACGGCACGCGCGCGATCCTGACGATCGCGACGCTCAAGAGCGACCAGACGGGCTTTGATCGCTCCCTCTGGGAGTTGGTCACCGACGGCTCGGGCCACGCCCGACGCCTCACCCGGTCGGCGAAGGGTGAGTCGGCCCCCGCCTACACCGCGGAGGGCGACGTGCTCTTCGTCTCGGGTCGGCCCGACTCCGACGCCTCCGACGACAACGAGGCCGCGCAGCTGTGGCTGCTGCCGGCCGCGGGCGGAGAAGCGCGCGCCGTGACGAGACTGGCCGGAGGGGTCTCGGGTGTGAGCGCCGTGGCGCAGTCCGGCTCGCGGATCATCGTGGCCGCCGATCTCATGCCCAGCGCCGGTCTGGTGCCGGGGGTGACCGCGCTCGAGGGCGACGCGAAGGTGCGCGCCGCGCGCAAGAAACACAAGGTCTCCGCGATCCTGCATGAGACGTACCCGGTGCGGTACTGGGACCACGACCTCGGACCGGACGAGCCGCACCTGCTGGTACTCGACCTCGACGAGCTCCGCGACACCGTCGGAGCCGTGCGCGACGAGTCGGCCGCCGACGCCGAGACGGACGCGGCCGATGACGCCGCCCCCACACCGTACCCCGCCACCCTGCCCCGTCCGGGCGACCTCACCCCCTCCCCCGGACGCTCAGCCGACGCAGCCGGGGTCTCCCTCACTCCCGACGGTTCCACCGTGATCGCCGCGCTGCGCGTCGCCGAGGGTCGGGATGCGCGCTGGCGCCTTGTGTCGATCGACACCGCCACCGCCGAGCACACCGTCATCCGCGATGAGCCCGGCGTCGATCTCGAGCAGCCGACCATCAGTCACGACGGTGCGAGCGTCGCCTACATCCGCACGGTCAAGAGCACTCCGGCCGCGCCGTCGCAGCAGGAGCTGTGGGTCAGCCGGATCGACGGCACCGATGCGCGCCGAGTCGCACCGCACTGGGACCGCTGGCCATCGAGCATCGTCTTCGATCGAGACGACGACGCTCTCCTCGTCACCGCCGACCAGAACGGCCGGGGTCCCCTCTTCCGCATTCCCCTGGGCGACCAATCGCTGGGCGACCCATCGCAGGGCGACGGCAGCCCGCAGCAGCTCACCCACGACGACTTCACCTACACGCACGTCGCCGTCGACCGCGGTACCGGCGACGTGGTGGCACTGCGATCGAACTGGATGATGCCTCCGCACCCCGTGCGCGTCACCCGCGAGGGGACGACGACCGATCTGGGCGGACCGGTGGCCCTGCCCGACGTGCCCGCCACGATGACCGAGATCGAGACCACCGCCGACGACGGCGCCCGGGTGCGGGGCTGGCTCCTGCTGCCCGAGGGCGCGACAGCCCAGACGCCGGCTCCGCTGCTGCTGTGGATCCACGGCGGACCGCTCAACAGCTGGAACGCCTGGAGCTGGCGGTGGAACCCGCAGCTGGCCGTCGCGCGCGGCTACGCCGTGCTGCTGCCCGATCCCGCCCTCTCCACCGGCTACGGGCTCGACTTCATCGCGCGCGGGTGGAACGCCTGGGGCGCCGCCCCGTACACCGACCTGCTCGCGATCACCGACGAGACGATCGCCCGCCCCGACATCGACCAGGCGCGCACGGCGGCGATGGGGGGCTCATTCGGCGGATACATGGCCAACTGGATCGCCGGACACACCGACCGGTTCCGGGCGATCGTCACCCACGCGAGCCTGTGGTCGCTCGACCAGTTCGGTCCGACCACCGACTTCTCGCCGTACTGGCAGTCGATCTTCACGCCCGAGGGGATGATCGAGAACTCGCCGCACCGGTTCGTCTCCGACATCCGGTCTCCGATGTTGGTGATCCACGGCGACCGCGACTACCGCGTGCCGATCGGCGAAGGTCTGCGACTGTGGTCGGAGCTCGGCGAGCACTTCGCCGACCCCGACGGCACCATGCCCCACCGGTTCCTCTACTTCCCCGACGAGAACCACTGGGTGCTCGCCCCTCAACACGCGGTGATCTGGTACGAGACGGTGTTCGCCTTCCTCGCGCAGCACGTGCTCGGCGAGCCGTGGAGCCGTCCGGACAATCTCGGCTGAAGCCGGGCGGGGGCAATCGCGGGCGATGTCAAGCCGGCTCGTCAGGGCGTCGGTCGGTCGATGTAGCGCAGCGGGATCTCGATCGTCACTTCCGTTCCCGATCCCACCAGCGTGTGCCAGTCGATGGTGCCGCTGAGCTCGCCCTGGATGAGCGTGCGCACGATCTGCGTGCCGAGACCCCTGCCCACCTGGCCCTCCGGGAGCCCGACGCCGGTGTCACGCACCCGCACGCCCAGCAGCTCGTCGGTGCGCTCGGCGATGATCTCCACCTCGCCCTCCTGATCGGCGAGGCCGTGCTCGACGGCATTGGTGACCAGCTCGGTCAACGCCAGGGCGAGCGGGGTCGCGTACTCGCTCGGGAGGGTACCGAACGTTCCCGTCTTGCGAGTGCGGGCGCGGGTGTTGGGCGACGCGGCGACCTCGGCGACGAGCTTCAGCACTCGATCGAACACGTCGTCGAAGTCGACGTTCTGCGCGAGCCCTTCCGACAGGGTGTCGTGCACCACCGCGATCGCCGAGACCCGACGCATCGCCTGGGTGAGGGCGTCGCGCGCCTCGTCGGAATGCGTGCGGCGCGACTGGATGCGCAGGAGCGAGGCGACCGTCTGCAGGTTGTTCTTGACGCGGTGGTGGATCTCGCGGATGGTCGCGTCCTTCGTGATGAGCTCCTGCTCCTGGTGGCGGATCTCCGTCACATCGCGGCAGAGCACAATGGCTCCGATGCGCGATCCGTGGTCCTTCAGGGGGATCGTCCGCAGCGACACGGTCACACCCCGCGCTTCGATGTCTGCCCGCCAGGGCGCCCTCCCGGTCATGACGATCGGGAGCGACTCGTCGAACTGTCGGGATGCCGGAAGCAGCGTGGTCGCCACCTCGATGAGGGGCTCCCCCTCCAGTTCGTCGTCGAATCCCAGCCGGTTGAACGCCGAGAGCGCGTTCGGACTGGCGAAGGTGGTCACCCCGTCGACGTCGAGGCGGATCAGCCCGTCCGAGGCGCGGGGAGCCCCGCGGCGCGGCGACGTGGGCGCTGCCATGTCGGGGAAATCGGCCGACGCGACCATGCCGAACAGGTCATCGGCGCAGTCGTTGAACGTGATCTGCTGACGAGACGGCGTTCGCGCCTCACCGAGGTTGGTGTGGCGCGTGAGCACTCCCACCACCGAGGGAGAGGTGCCCGTTCCCGAGCCGGCACGCACGATCGGCACGGCCCGTACGCGCGTGGGCGTCTCCTCGAACCAGTCCGGGGATGCGGAATCGACGATGCGCGCCTGGGTGAACGCGTCGCGCACTTGTGTGCGCCACTGGGGCCGGACCCGGTCGCCGACGATGTCGCGATAGAACAGGGTCGCCGCTCCCGAGGGACGGGTGTGGGCGACAGCGATGAAGGAGTCGTCGGCGGTGGGCACCCAGATGACGATGTCGGCGAAAGCCAGGTCGGCCAGCAACTGTCCATCGCCGGCGAGCCGGTGAAGCCACTCGACGTCCGCCTCGGTGGAGATGCCTTGGGCGTACACGAGATCGCTGAGCGTCGACACCCGTCCAGGCTACCGTCGCCCGGCGACCGGAGCGGGATCGAAGCCACGAGCGGCTCGTCGCGTGCGGGCCGCGACCGGGGGCGGTTCGATGGCCTCACCGACGAACCGGCGGATCGCGGCCGTGAGTTGCGACCGGCCGGCGGCGGCGAGCACCGGCTGTGCCCGAAGGAGCGCGGCATCGACCGCACGGTGATCGGCCGGCGCGAACCAGACGTCGTCGATGCCGAGATACCGCTCGAGTGTGCGGCGAACCTGGGTCCGTGGATCGATGCCGAGCACGCCAGACCGCGTCTTGTTGACGAGCACGCGCACCGGCGTCGACCCGATCGCCGCGCGCAGTTCGGCGTGCGCACGCAGGAATCGCGACACCCCGACGGGATCGGCCGCGACCACCGCCACGACCAGATCCGCCGCGCCCAGCGCCGCGCGGGTTGCGGCATTGCGGCGAGGACCGTCGAGATCGCTCACGATCTCCTCGTCCTGTTCGAGGGAGGAGGCGACGTCCACGACGACGTCGTCGACCCAGTCCCTGCAGATCTCCAGCGCGGCGGCCACCCTCGGTGCACTGAGTTCGGGCCAGCGTCCGGGCCTGTTGATGCCCGTCAGCACGGCGACCTCGCCCTGATGCGCGCTGATGCGCTCGAGCTCATCGACGGTGAGTGTGCCGCGCTCGGCCTGCCTGCAGGCCGCCGCGAAGCCGGGCCCTTCGTCGGGCAGCCCACTGACGAGGGCCACCGAGGGAGCGTGCGAATCGGCATCCACGAGAGCCACCCGTCGCCCGTCGCGGACGAGTTCGGCGGCGAGAGCGAGCGCGGTGGTCGTGCGTCCCGGCGCACCGGCCCCACCCCACACGACGATCACGCGGCCGCGCGATGGTGGTGAGGGCTCCGCGGACGCCGGTGGCGGGTCGACGACGACAGCGGCAGGGGCATCGTGAGCCACCGAATGGAGCCCGTAGCGTGCAGCGAGTCGACGATCCGCACCTCGGACGCAGCGCACGACGATGCGCACGCCGAATCTGTCGCACGCGGCCACGAGGGCACCGGTCACGCTCTCACGGTGGGCGTCGATGACGAGCAGTTCCGACCGCGACAACACCGCCAGGAGCTCGACGCTCGCGGGGTCGGCGAGGGCATCCTCCACCGCGCGGGCCGGAGCCGAGGGAGCAACCGAAGCCAGGACGTCGATACTCAGGTCGGTGAGGCCCTCGACGAGCTCTGACGACCCGGCGACGGCCAAGAGCACCCTCATTCGGAGGATCCCGGTTGCGAGGAACCGGAATGCGACGAGCCGGGGAGCGGCACGATCGACAGGCTCGAACCGTCCGCGATGGCGGCGAGCGCAGCGGCCACGTCGCTGCGGTCGATGACGACCTCGAGCGAGGCGCCCGAGGATCCCATCACCGAATCGTCCCGCGCCACGGATGCGACCGTCGCCCGTGAGACGAGCACCCGAGGCGTCTCATAGCGGCCCCGTTCGATCTGGGTCGCCGCCCACACCTCGACGGCGGCGCCCACGGTGACCGTCGAGGGGAGCTCGCCCGTGCTGCGCAGGACGACCGTGGTGGTGCGCACTGCCTCCACCGAGCCCACGGCCGAGGTGGGGACCAGCTCCCCCGGCGCGATGGTCCGCGTCGCCACCGCCCCCGGGGCCAGCTCACCGGCGGCGAGATACGTGTCGGCGGCGCGACCCAGGGCGACCTCGACGACCTGCAGGTCATCGGCCGATATCGGCGCACCCGGCACGATGGTGCGCACCGCCGCGAGCACGGGAACCGTGTGTCGCGCGGCGGCCACGACCGCCCAGACACCGGCGATCGACGCCACGATCAGGACGATGCCCAGAAGGAAGCGGGTATCGGCCCAGAACGCTCGTGGTCGCGGACGCGGATTGTCGTGAGATGCCATTCCCCCATGCTGACCGGTCGGATCCGGCGATGCCGTCGATTATCCACAGCACGACGACGGCCGTGGCGTTCGACCGAAGCCGGGCGGATAATGGGCATCATGCCCGAAGCACTGCCCCCCGAAGTGCGTCTCCTCACGGCCTCACAGGTCGCCGAGATGCTCGCGATCGACGTCGACGATGTCATCGCCCTGGTCCTGGACGCGCGACTGGAGGGGACGAAGGTCGGCACTCCTGCGCAGTGGCGAGTTCACGCCGACAGCGTCGAGTCCTATCTCACGGAGCAGGCCGAGGAAGTGCGGCGGATGGCCCTGTGGCGCCAGTCGAACGCCGCCAGCTTCCCCGAACTGTGGGGTCGCGGTCCCGTTCAGAATCCCGACTGACCGGACTCGACGCGCACCCACGCGACGGCCGCGAGTGAGATGAGCCGGTGGCCCGTGACACCGTCGGCTCGACGTGGTGCGCCGGCATCGTGAAGAGCGATGTCGAGATGGTCGGCCCCGGCGCGGTCGATGGTGCCGGTGAACCCCCGTGCCCCGCAGACCTGGACGGTGACCGGCACACGTCGGCGAGCGAGGTCGCGCAGCGCGAAGGCGAACGTCATCCGCTGATGCAGGGCCGATCCTGCCGCGCCGTCTCGCGCGCTGCTGATCACGTCGGAGTGCGCGAGGCCCGCCGCGATCAGCGCGTGGAGGGGAATCAGGGTCGCGCCGGAGCGTCGACTGTCCGCCGTCACCGCGATCCACTCCGAGCCGACGGCGGTGAGACGACCGGTGATCACCGAGCCGTCGAACAGATCGAGGCTCACGTCGCAGTCGCCTCGCGCCGCCAGGGGCACGAACCGCTCCCGCAGGGCCAACCGTGACACTCGCAACCGCTCGGCCTCACTGTCGAGAGCCGCGCGCTCTGCTTCCCACTCGGAGTCGAGCTGGTCTTCCAGGTCTTCGAAAAAGCGTTCCCACCGCACTCCGCGAGGCTAGGGCACGCGACGACGGCGTGCCCACATTTTCCACAGGTTGGAAGACTCTCATCCCACGAGCACATGGGGTGTGCTCTACTCGACCCCAGTCATTGCTACCCCAGGAGGTTCCTGCATGCCCGCAGCCGCCGAGAGCGCCCCCACCCCGAGACCCCGCGTCCCCCGTGCGGGTACTGCTCTCGACGTCGCCGAGTTCTTCGCCCCGCAGCGCACCACGTCCGCTGAACTGCCCGAGCCCGAGCCGCTGCTGCGCAATCTCACGATCGGGGTGATGGAGGTGCTGGCGGGCGTGCGCGAAGTCGACCAGCTCGCGCGCTGGCTGGGAGAAGACGCGTTCCGCGCCCTGGTCACCCGCGCCAACCTCTCCGCCCGCGCGCGGAGTGCGCGCGGCGTCCCCGCCGCGCGACCCAGCCACCGCATCCTCACCATCCGTCATTGCAGCCCTGCGGATGGCATCGTCGAATCGGTCGTCGTGGTCGCCGGTCCCGCCCGCACACGTGCCATCGCCCTGCGGCTGGAGGGGTGGGACGGGCGCTGGCGTGCGACCTCGCTCGCCCTCCTCTGACCGCTGCTACTGGCGGTAGGAGGCGAGGAAGTTGCCGAGCCGCTCCACGGCCTCCGACAGCACCCGGGCCTCGGGCAGGGTGACGATACGCAGATGGTCGGGTGTCGGCCAGTTGAAGCCGGTGCCCTGCACCAGGAGGACGTGCTCGGCAACGAGGAAGTCGTAGACGAACTTGGCATCGTCGCGGATCTCGTACACCTCGGGGTCGAGGCGCGGGAACGCGTAGAGCGCCCCCTGGGGCTTCAGACAGGTCACACCCGGGATCTTCGTCAGGCCCTCCCACGCGGCATCCCGCTGCTCATGGAGACGGCCGGCCGGCGCGATCAGGGCGTCGATCGACTGGACACCCGATAGCGCCGCCTGGACGGCGTGCTGCGCCGGCACATTCGGACACAGTCGTGTGGAGGCCAGCAGCTGGATGCCCTCGAGGAAGCCGGACGCGTGCGCCTTGGGTCCGGTGATCACCATCCAACCCGAGCGGAATCCGGCGACGCGATAGGTCTTGGACAGTCCGTTGAAGGTCAGGCAGAGCAGATCGGGCGCGAGCGTGGCCAGCGGGATGTGTTCTGCGTCGTCGAAGAGGATCCGGTCATAGATCTCGTCGCTGAGCAGCAGCAGTTCGTGCTCGCGAGCGATCGACACCAACCCCTGCAGCGTCTCGCGCGTGTACACGGCCCCCGTGGGGTTGTTGGGGTTGATCACGACGATCGCCTTGGTCCGCGGCGTGATGTGCGCGCGGATATCGTCGAGATCGGGCTGCCACCCGTTCTCGTTGTCGCATCGGTAGTGCACCGGGGTACCGCCGGCGAGGCTGGTCATCGCGGTCCACAGCGGGTAGTCCGGGGCGGGGATGAGGACCTCGTCGCCCTCGTCCAGGAGCGCCTGCATCGTCATCGTGATGAGCTCGGAGACGCCGTTTCCGAGGTACACGTCGTCCGGATCGAAGGACGGGAAGCCCTCCACCTGCTCGTAGCGCGAGACGATGGCGCGGCGCGCCGACATGATCCCTCGACTGTCGCTGTAGCCGTGCGCGTGCGGGATCGCCTCAATCATGTCGCGCACGATCTGGTAGGGCGCCTCGAACCCGAAGGTCGCGGGGTTTCCCGTGTTCAGCTTCAGAATGGTGTGGCCGTCGGCTTCAAGGCGGTCGGCCTCGACCAGGGCGGCTCCGCGGATCTCGTAGAGGACGTCCTTCAGCTTCGACGATTGGTCCAGGATGCGCGGGGTCATCGGATCAGGATATCGCCGCCGCCCGCGGCACCGTGGCGCTGCGGTGGGGCCAATCGCCCCACCGTGGCCACGCCCCCCGGGCCGCCGGGGCGCTTCTTCGCGACTACTTCTTCTTGTCCGCGGCGCGGCGCTGGGCGCGGTTGAGCGGAGCTGCGCCCGAACCCTCGGTGCGCTGGCCGAACGCCCCGCGGGGGGCTTCCTCCTCCACGGCGGGTGCGACCGGCGCGGCGGCGGCCTGCCGCAGCTTGCTGGTCGCGGCCTGCTGCACCTGTCCGCGCTCGTTGCGCACTTCGACCTCGCCCGCATCGTTGGCTGCGGTGTACTGGAGCTTCTGCGCTTCGACCGTCGGGGCATCGAGACCCTTGGCCTCCACCGTCTCTCCCGCCTGGCGCACCTCGACGTCGAGGTTGTAGAGGAAGCCGACCGACTCCTCCTTGATCTGTCCCATCATCGACTGGAACATCTGGAAGCCCTCGCGCTGATACTCGATCAACGGATCGCGCTGTGCCATCGCGCGCAGGCCGATGCCGTCCTTCAGATAGTCCATCTCGTACAGGTGGTCGCGCCAGCGGCGGTCGAGCACCTGCAGCACCACGCGGCGCTCCAGTTCGCGCATCGCTGCCGTACCCAGCTCGTCCTCGCGCTTCTGGTACGCGATCTTCGCGTCCGAGAGGATCTCCCGCTTGAGCACCTCCGGAGTGACCCGCCCCTTGTTGCCGCTTTCGGCAACGACCTCGTCGATGGTGACGCCCACCGGGTAGAGGGTCTTGAGCTCGGTCCACAGCGCGTCGAAGTCCCAACTCTCGTTGTGTCCGTTGCCGGTGTGATCATCGATGATGGCCGCGATGGCATCCTCGATGAAGTGGTGCACCCGCCCGGAGAGGTCGTCTCCTTCGAGCATGTGGCGACGGTCGGCGTAGATCGCCTCGCGCTGACGGTTGAGCACGTCATCGTACTTGAGCACGTTCTTGCGGATCTCGGCGTTGCGCGCCTCGACCTGCGACTGCGCGCTCTTGATCGCCCGGGAGACCATGGTGGACTCGATGGCGACGTCGTCGGGGAAGTTGGTGCGGGCGAGGATCGCCTCGGCCGCCCCCGACTGGAACAGGCGCATCAAGTCATCGGTGAGTGAGAGGTAGAACCGGCTCTCGCCCGGGTCACCCTGGCGGCCCGACCGCCCACGCAGCTGGTTGTCGATGCGTCGCGATTCGTGTCGCTCAGTGCCGAGCACGTACAGGCCACCGGCCTCGACCACCTTGGCGGCCTCGTCGGCGACCGTGTCGCGCATCGAGCTGTACACCTCGTTCCACGCGGCCTCGTACTCCTCGGGGTGCTCCTCCGGGTCGAGTCCGCGGGACTTCATCTCCTGCACCGCCAGGAACTCCGCGTTTCCGCCGAGCATGATGTCGGTACCGCGGCCGGCCATGTTGGTGGCGACGGTGACCGCGCCCAGGCGCCCCGCACGGGCGACGATCTCGGCCTCACGTGCGTGGTTCTTCGCGTTGAGCACCTCGTGCTTGACGCCCTTCTTGGCCAGGAGCCGCGAAAGGTACTCGCTCTTCTCGACGCTGACCGTTCCCACCAGCACCGGCTGCCCCGACTGGTGACGTTCGACGATGTCCTCGACGACCTGGGCGAACTTCGCCGGCTCGTTCTTGTAGACGAGATCGGGCTGGTCCTTGCGGATCATCGGCTTGTTGGTGGGGATGGGGACCACGCCGAGCTTGTAGGTCGACATGAACTCCGCCGCCTCGGTCTCGGCGGTACCGGTCATGCCGGCGAGCTTCTCGTACAGGCGGAAGTAGTTCTGGAGCGTCACCGTGGCCAGCGTCTGGTTCTCGGCCTTGACCGGCACGTTCTCCTTCGCCTCGATCGCCTGGTGGATGCCCTCGTTGTAGCGACGCCCCACGAGGATGCGTCCGGTGTGCTCGTCGACGATCATGACCTCGTCGTTCATGACGACGTAGTCGGTGTCGCGCTTGAACAGCGCGAGCGCCTTGATCGAGTTGTTGAGGAACGAGATGAGCGGGGTGTTCACCGACTCGTAGAGGTTGTCGATGCCGAGGTAGTCCTCGACCTTCTCGATTCCCGGCTCCAGCACACCGATCGTGCGCTTCTTCTCGTCGACCTCGTAGTCGACGCCGGCCTCGAGGGTGCGGGCGATCTTGGCGAACTCGACGAACCAGCGGTTGGCCTCCCCCGACGACGGTCCGGAGATGATGAGGGGCGTGCGGGCCTCGTCGATGAGGATCGAGTCGACCTCGTCGACGATCGCGAAGAAGTGCCCGCGCTGGACGAGGTCGTCCTTGCGCCATGCCATGTTGTCGCGCAGGTAGTCGAAGCCGAACTCGTTGTTGGTGCCGTAGGTGATGTCGGCGTTGTACTGCTCGCGGCGCACCTCGGGCGTCTGGCCCGAGATGATCGTTCCGGTCGTCATCCCGAGCGCGCGATACACACGACCCATCAGTTCGGACTGGTACGAGGCGAGGAAGTCGTTGACCGTGATGACGTGAACGCCCTTGCCGGCGATCGCGTTGAGGTAGACGGCGAAGGTGGCCGTCAGCGTCTTGCCCTCACCGGTCTTCATCTCCGCGATGTTGCCGAGGTGAAGGGCGGCACCGCCCATGATCTGCACGTCGTAGGGGCGCTGACCCAGCGTGCGCTTGGCGGCCTCGCGCACCGCGGCGAAGGCCTCGGGCATGAGCTTGTCGAGAGTCTCGCCGGCCGCGTATCGCGTGCGCAGTTCGGCGGTCTCGCCCCGCAGCTCATCGTCGGTGAGCTCTGCGTAGTCCTCTTCCAGTGCGTTCACGGCCTTCACGACCTGCTGGAGCCGACGCAGGATGCGTCCTTCTCCGGCGCGGAGCAGTTTCTCGAGAGGGTTGGCCACGGAGGTTCTCCATCTTTCGGGTGCGGGCGACTCGGATGCCGCCGGTGTCGCGCGCCGATGCGCACAGCACAACTCCCCATGTTATGCGGTTGTGACCTTGAAACGGGCTGTACGAGCACGGCGCGGGACCTCAGGCGTGTTCGCAGGCACGGACCGTAGGATCGATCCATGGCCGGAATCTGGGGCAATCGCAAGAAGGAGCGCGAAGCGCAATCAGTCAAGGATGCCGAGGAGACCCGTCGCGCCGGCGCGGCCCTGGTCGCCATCGACGAGCGCATCCGCACCACGAGCGACGAACTGGTCTATGCGGAAGCGGAGCTCGGCACCGATGCCACCCGGCCGGTGCGCGAAGCCCTCGACGCGGTGCGACAGCATCTGGCCGAGGCGTTCCATCTGCATCAGCTGAACCACGACGACATCCCCGACACCTCCGAGGAGCTGCGCACGCGCAGCGCCCGCATCCTCCAGTTGTGCGAGTGGGCGGAGGAACTGCTCGATGACCGTACCGAGGCCCTCGCCGGGCCGATCGAACGCGCCCGGCGCGCGCCGGAGATCATCGCCGGCATCCGCTCCGACGCGGAGCGCCTGTCCACCCGGATGCCACAGGTGAAGTCGACCCTCGATCGCCTCCGCCTGCGCTACTCGGCCGAGGCCCTGCGCAAGGTGTCGGGCAATCACGACGAGGCCCGCCAGCTGCTGGAGTTCGCCCTCCACGGCGCCGAGGTCTCGGAGCGCCGCCGCGAGAGCGGACAGCGCGAGCAGGCTAACCTCGCGCTGGAGACGGCGATCGAGGCGGTTCGACGGGCCACCACCCTGGTGGAGGCCGTCGACTCTTTCGAGATCGAGGCATTGCGCGCCGAATCGACGCTCGACGCCATCGTGCTCGATTCGCGTGAGGACCTCGCGGCCGCCCGAGACATCGCCTCCGTTCCGGCGGTGGCGGCGGCAATGACCACCTTGGAGAAGGAACTGGGCGCGCTGACGCCCGCCGGTTCCCTGCCCGACCCCTTCTCCGAGCTCACCCGGCTGCGCGAGGCCAACTCCGCCCTGGATGCCGCGGTCGCCCGTGCCCGGGAGCGCGCGGCTCGCCCGGTGGTGCCCGAATCCCACGTCCGGCACGCCGTCGAAGACGCGGATCGTCAGATCGGGGTGGCTCGCAGCGTGATCTCCGGTCACCGTGGCTGGATCGGCGCCGATGCGCGCACGCGGCTGGCCGAGGCCGAACGCATCCGTCTCGACCTCGCCACCGCGATCGCCGGGCCCGTCGCCGAGGACGACCGCGAGCAGGTTCTGGCGGCAGCCCGACGCAGCGGCATGCTGGCCGCCGAGGCGCTGCAGCTCGCACAACGCGACATCGACTCGTCGCGCCCCGGCGGTGGCGACGGTTACGGCGGAGGCTGGGGCGGGGGCCGCGGAGGACGAGGCGGCGGCGGAGACGTCATGGGCGGCATCCTCGGGGGACTCGTCATCGGCAGCATCCTCGACGGAATCTTCGACTGACCGCGGACGAGACGACAGGGGCGGATGCCGGTCGGCATCCGCCCCTGTGCTCAGTCGGGGTCCTGACTCGAAGTCAGGATGCGAGCTCCTCCATCGGAGGAGCCGTCGCCGTGAGCGAGATCACACCGTAGTCCCACCCCTTTCGGCGGTAGACGACGCTCGGGTGGTCGGTGCGGGCGTCGATGAAGAGGAAGAAGTCGTGGCCGACCAGCTCCATACGATCGACCGCCTCTTCCACGCTCATCCATTCGGCATCGAAGTTCTTGGTGCGGATGACGACGGGCGTGTAGTCGGCGTCATCTTCGTCACTGCCGAGGACCGGTACTTCGCCGGTGGCGACGGCCCTCAGCACCTCGACCGAGGCCGGCTGCACGTCGATTCCTTCGAGCGCTCCGCTGCCCTTCTCGAACTTGGCACCGCGGGGGTGGTTGCGTGCATCGACGCGCTTGTCCTTGGCCCGCCGCAACTGCTCGGCGAGCTTGTCGATCGCGAGATCGAGGGCGACGAACTTGTCGCCGTCGGTCGCCTCGGCCCGCACGACGGGGCCCTTGCCGACGACGGTGAGCTCGACCGTCTCCTCCTCGCGGCCACCGTTGTGGTAGGCGCGGTGAGTGACCTTGACATCCAGGCGCTGGGCGCGCGGAGCGAGGTTCTCGATGCGGGCAGACTTCTCTTCGGCCACCGTGCGGAATCGATCACTGATTCCCACACCCACGCCGACGATGCTGGTTTCCATCCCTGACCTCCTTGTTCCGGGTCCTCCCGGTCAAGGGCGGACCCTGAGTTCGCCTTGTCCCCTCAACGCTATCTGCGGGGGCTCCGGATGTCACGCGGGAGTTGCCGTGTGCGTCGAGGTGCCGGCCTCTCGCGGGGTGGCCGCCACGGTCGCCGCTCCGATGACGTCGGCACCGGCATCGCGGAGAGCACGCACCGCCTCGCTGAGGGTGGCTCCGGTCGTCACCACGTCGTCGACGACGACGATCGGGCGACCGCTCGCCCAGGAGACACGGAACGCCCCTGCGACATTGGAGCGGCGGGCTTCCCTGCCCAGGCCCCGCTGATCGGCCACCGGATGCCGCAGTCGCAGCGACCTCTCCGCGGCGAGCCCCGCCCGCCGCGCAAGGAGCTCGACCGGAACGTATCCGCGCCGGCGCACTGCGGCACGGGAGGAGGGCACCGTGACCACCGCCACCTCGGAGGCACCACCTTGCACGCCGCGCACCTCCAGCAACAGGTCGACCGCCTGACGCAGCGCATATCCGAGGGGCCGGGCAAGTCCCGTGCATCCCTCCTCTTTGAGAGCGCGCACCGCCCGGGCGGCAATGCCCTCGAAGCGAAGCGCCGAGACCACCTCCGCCTCGGTGTCGCCGAGCCTCCGGCGCACGGGAACCGCACGAAGCTGCTCGGCACACCGCGGACACACCGCGACTCCCGCGCGCTCGCATCCGACGCACCACACCGGGAAGACGACCGACAACGCGTCGCGGGCGGCGTCGCGGGCGCGGTCACAGATGACAGACAGGGAGGGCATCCCTCGACCTTGGCACGCGCGATCAGCGCGGCCGAGCCGCACGTCGCCTTCTGGGGACGACGACCGCATCGGCGGGCCCGGGGAGGAGACGCTCAGTCCGGAGTGCCCCGCTGCACCGCCAGCACGAAGACCTCGTCGGCGATGGGCGACCAGGTCGCGCCGCGTTGGCTGTACAGGCGCCCCTCGTCGTCGAGGAGCCGCACGTCGCCCGCCTCGTTCCCTCCGGCCAGCGCCACCGCGCCGTCGGGCGCCCGCGTCGTGTTGGAGGGACCGCCCACGGGCTGCTCGATCACCACACGCTGCCCATCGGCCTCGGCCAGCACGGCGAGGGTGGAGCCGTCGAGCCAGGTGAGGGCCAACCCGGCGCCGGGAAGCTCGCCGAGCGGCCGCGGCGTGCCGAGCTCGATCGGCGCCCGGGTGGTGACGTCGCGCACGATGCCCGCGACCCACACCCACGCGTTCGCTCCGTCGCGCACCAGAGCCGCGAGCCGTGTTCCGTCGCGCGACACACTGATCGCCGAGACGCGCGAGACTCCCGGCCACGCCGAACCGATCTCCACCGGCTGATCGTCCGGTCCGAACGCCAGCAGTTCGCCGGGGCGGTCGGCGGGGACCGAGTAGAGGTATCCGTCGGTGTCGAGGGTGGGGGGCACCAGCTCGGTCCGCGTGTCCAGGGTCACCCACGTCCCGTCGTCGCGGATGCGCTGCACCTGGCCGCCGTCGCTGCGCACCGCCGCCGCACGCAGCCCGGCATCGACCTCGATGGCATCGGCCTCGCCGTCGGCGTCGGCGAGGCCTGCCGACAGCCCCGGGAGCGGGTCGAGCTCAGCACCGGAGAGGAATCCGAAGCCGGCCTCTGCCGACACCAGCGAACGAGGCTCGACACGGGTGTTGCGCACGGCCACCGTCGTCGCCGGCACCGGCTCGCCGTCCACGAGCATGTCGACGGCCCGCACCCCGGCGGGCTGGAGGCTTGCCACCAGCTGCGTTTGCATGCGATTGAGCGTGAGCCGGTCGAGGTCGCGCGCCGCCGTGCGCAGCGGCACTTCCGCCACCTGAGAGCGCACCGGCACCGAGGCGGTGGCCAGGCCCGTGTTCTCGGTGAACGCGTTCTGCACCGACCCCACCAGCCACGGGCTCGGGCCGCCGACGGTGAGCGCATCGACGATCCGCACGCGCGCATACTCCACGGGGAACCAGCGCTCGTCGGGAACCAGATAGGTCCAGCTCGGGTCGAAGAACATCAGCGGGTAGCTGCGGAAGATCGAGGCGAACCGGTTGCGATCGAGCACGATGCCGTCGGGAGCCTCGGAGATGCGCCACTCGCCGTTCTCCTGCTCGACTCGAAAGGTCAGCCGGGCGGTCGTGCCGGGAAGGGTGGTGTACGACCCGGCGGAGTCGACCGAGGCCTCGGTCGCCACCTCGACGGACACCTCACCGTCCACCGGCGCAGAGACGGAGCGGATGCCGGGCGTGTACACGGTGACTCCCGCGCGAGGCTCCCAGTCAGCGTCCTCGGTGAGGAACAGGTGCGCCACACGCCAGTTGTCGCGGGGTCCGCTGCCGGCGGCGATGAAGCCTTCCACCACCTGCTCGGGAGTCATTCCCGCGGCAGGCTCGTCGGGGACCAGCGAGAGCGGCAGGTCTTCTTCGGTGTCGCTGAGCTCACGGCCGATCCGCACCGGACCGCTCGTGGGAAGGCCGGCGCATGCGGCGAGGAGCGCGATCACGAACATCGCGACCACCGCGCTGAGTGCTCGGCGCGCGCGCATCATGAGCGCTCCCCCGAGCCGGAGGCGAGGATGTCGATCGGCTGCGTCAGCCCGAGGTCTTCCAGCGGCGCGCCGTCGTCGCCGGGGTCGAGAGGGATCGGTGAGGTGGTGCCCAGCCGCGCGCCGCCTCGGGGAAGGGTCAGCACGAAGTTCGTGCCGCGCCCCACCTCCGACCACACGGCGAGCGTCCCCCCGTGCAGTCGCGCGTCGCCGAGCGCGATCGACAGCCCCAGGCCGGTTCCACCGATCGTGCGTTTGCGGGAGGGATCGGCACGCCAGAACCTGTCGAACACCCGCTCGACGTCTTCGGGGCGCATGCCGAGCCCGTAATCGCGCACCCCGAGCGCCACCGAACGCTGGTCACTGTCGACGGTGACCACGATCGGCCTGCCCTCGCCGTGTTCGATGGCGTTGCCGAGCAGGTTGCGGACGACCCGTCGTACCCGTCGCGGATCCATGTCGACCGGCGAGTATCCGCCGGGGGCCACCAGTCGCACGTCACTGCCGTGCTGGTCGGCCAGCTGCTGCATCTGGCCGATGACGTCCTCGGCGAGATGCGCGAGGCTCGTCGGTTCCGTCTCCAACTGCACCGACCCGGCGTCGTAGCGGCTGATCTCCAGCAGATCGGTCAGGAGCGTCTCGAACCGCTCCACTTGGGCATGCAGGAGCTCCGCCGCGCGGGCCGTGGTCGGATCGAACGCCGTGCGCTGATCGTTGAGCATGTCGGAGGCCAGGCGAATGGTCGTCAGGGGCGTGCGCAGTTCGTGGGAGACGTCGGAGACGAACCTCTGCTGCACGAGCGAAAGGTCTGCCAGCTCCTTGATCTGGTTCTCGATGCTGTCGGCCATCGCGTTGAACGAACGTCCGAGCGTCGCGAACTCGTCTTCGCCGCGCACCGGCAACCGCACCGCGAGGTCGCCGGCGGCGAGCTTGGCGCTGGTCTCGGCGGCCTGGCCGATCGGCACGGTGACCGAACGCAGCACGAACCAGGAGATGGCACCGATGAGCACGAGCAGCACGAGCCCGACGCCCCAGAGGGTGACCTGGACGAAGCGGAGGGTCGCAGCCTCCGAGGCGAGGTCGTAGAAGAAGTACAACTCGTACGCTCCCGCTTCGGGGAGCACGATCTGCTGACCGATCGCCACCCCCGGCAGGACGGTCCCGTCCTCGGTGGGGATCCCGATCGACTGCCACTTCTGGCGGTCGGTGTCTTCGCTGACCGACGTGCGCAGCGCGGACGAGAGGATCGAGCTCCAGGGGCCGCCCACCTCCACGTCCTGCGGGGCGACGGCGGAGGGTTCGGAGGAGATCCGGAACATCGCGTAGCGATCGGTGGCCGCCTGACGGAACTGCGTGGTCTGCACATCGCGCATCACGTCCTGCAGAGCGACGGCGTTGCCTTCGACGGCAGCCGAGTCGAACGTGGTCTGAGCGGCCAGGGTCGCCCGCTGCGCGGACGCCTCGACCTGATTCACGCGCGATTCGAACAGGTCGTTCTGGATCGCCAGCGCCATCCACACCAGCGCGACCAGCACGGTCAGGGCGGTGAGGCCCAGGGTGACGGCGAGGGTGCGGAATCGCAGTGATCGCCGCCACGCGTGCACGACACCTTCGGGCCACGACCGCCACTCCCGCCAGGTGGGAAGTGCGGCCGTTCGCACCGAACCGGTCGCGGACGACACGATGACTACGCCGCGGCGCCGGCGCGGTAGCCCACTCCGCGCACCGTCATCACGATCCGCGGGTTGTCCGGATCGATCTCGACCTTCGCGCGCAGGCGCTGCACGTGCACGTTGACCAGTCGGGTGTCGGCCTTGTAGTGATACCCCCACACCTGCTCCAGCAGCGCCTCGCGGGAGAAGACCTGCTGCGGCTTGGAAGCCAGGGCGACGAGCAGTTCGAACTCGAGCGGAGTGAGGGCGATGATCTCCTCGCCACGCCGCACCTCGTGGGCGGCCACGTCGACCGACAGATCGCCGATCCGCAGCACCTCGGCGGGAGCGGTCGAGGCCGGGCGCAACCGGGTGCGGATGCGCGCGACGAGCTCTTTGGGGTTGAAGGGCTTGACGATGTAGTCGTCAGCGCCCGACTCCAGTCCGCGCACCACGTCGGCTGTGTCGGTGCGCGCGGTGAGCATGATGATGGGCACGCCCGATTCGGCGCGGATACGGGTGCAGATCTCGATGCCGTCCATGCCCGGCAGCATGAGATCGAGGAGCACGAGCTCGGGACGCTCCTGGCGCCAGACGTCGACGGCTGCGGCACCGTCCGCGCAGAAGACCGGATCGAACCCTTCGGTGCGCAAGACGATGCCGATCATCTCTGCCAGTGCGGTGTCGTCGTCGACGACCAGGATGCGGGATGCCATCTGACCCATTCGTTCTTCGGGTTCGGCGGATGCCGGTGCGCACCGGGTGTGGTATGCGCTGACAACCACAGTAACCGACCGGTCACGATCGGTCACCGAATCGGTCCGCACGCCCGTGCACGCCCGACGGGCACGCGCACGCCGGTGTGTCACGATAGGAACAGCGACGCCGCGCGCCGGCGGCGACGCTGTGCGAGGAGGTCACGGTGATGGCGGAGAGGTCCACGACGTGACGCGGGCCGACTGGACCCCGGCTTCGCGCGCCGGCCTCGTGCCGCTGCATCCGCTCGGGTTCGGCACCATCCTCGGGCGTTCGTTCGTCGCGCTCCGGCACAATCCACGGGTGCTTCTGGGCTTCGCTCTGGTCGTCCAGGCCGTCAGTGCCATCCTCATGACCATCGGGCTGGTCGCCGTCGCCGTCGCCGCCTTCTCCCGTCTGGCCTCGCTGACGCCGGGCAGCGAGGAGTACGAGACGGTGATGGCCGGGTCGATCGCGCTGATCGCGATCGTCGGCTTCGTAGCGACCATCATCACCCTCGCCCTGGCCGTCATCGTGCAGGGCGTGGTGGTGGCCGACGTCGCCCACGCCGTCGTCGCCGAACGTCTGTCACTGGCAAGGCTGTGGCAACGCGTGAGACCGGCCGCGGGCCGGCTGATCGGCTATGGCCTGCTGATCACCCTCGCGATCCTCATCGCCGTCGCCCTGTTGGTCGGCGCGGTCATCGGTGTGACCGCCGTCGCCGGTCCGGTCGGCATCGCCGTCGCCGTCCTCCTGGTGATCGCCGCCATCCCCGTGTCGCTGTGGATCACCACCAAGCTCATGCTGGTCCCGGCCGTGCTGGTGCTCGAGCGCACCGACATCCGGCGCGCCGTCGCCCGCTCGTGGACGTTGATCCGCGGCAGGTTCTGGGTCGGACTCGGGGTGAGCATGGTCATCAGCATGGGGTTCGGCGCCCTCGCGCAGGTGGTCAGCATCCCCTCCTCGATCGCCTCGATGGGCGTGACGACGATCGTCTCGCCCACGGGTGAGGGCGACGTGAGCGCCATCGTGGCCTTCCTCATCGGCACCGTCGTAACCCAGCTGGTGATCTTCCTCCTCCAGTGCATCTCGATCATCGTGCTGTCCACGGCATCCGGCCTCGTCTACGTCGACTGTCGCATGCGCCGTGAGGGGCTGGATCTGGATCTGCTGGCCTACGTCGACCAACGCGATGCGGGCTCGACCGACCTTCCCGATCCCTACCTGCAGCACATCGGACGTTCGCTCGCCACCCGCTGGGCGCCACCCACCGCCTGGCTGCCACCGCAGACGACGTGGGCGCCGCCGCAGACGTCGTGGGCGCCGCCCGCTGCACCGGCAGCTCCCGCACCCCGCGGACAGGGATGGGTGGCGCCGGCCGACTGGGCGCCTCCGTCATCCGATCCCGACGCGGGTCGGCGGTGAGGCCGGCCAGCAGCGCCCTGCCCCTCATCCCCGATGCGGACGAGGCACGGCGCTGGGCGGAGCGGGAGTTGGCAGACCCGGTGTACCGGGCGGCCGAGCCCACACCGTTCGACCGTCTCGCGCGCAGCGTCGGTGACTTCGTGGCGTCGCTGTTCTCGGGGGACGTCCCGGGCGCCCTCACCCCGTGGCTGGCGGTCGTCGTGGTCGCGGTGCTGCTGGCGGTCGTCGCGCTCGCCCTCGTGATCTGGGGACGGCCCCGTCGGGTGGTGCGCGCCCGCGCGCCGATGGCGCTGTTCGGCGCATCGGATGCCCTGACCGCCCCACAGCTGCGCGATCGTGCCGACGGCGCGGCTCGGCGCGGCGAGTGGAGCGAGGCGGTCGCCGTGCGCTTCCGCGCCCTGGCCGCCGCACTGGTGGAGCGCACCCTGATCGATCCCGCGCCGGGCGCGACGGTGCACGCCTTCGCCCGGCAGGCGGCGCAGGTGTTCCCCGGAGAACGGGACGCACTGGAACGAGGAGCGGATCTCTTCGACGACGTGCGCTACCTCCGCCGCACCGGAACCGAAGAGGCGTACCGGTGGGTGTCCGATCTCGACGACCGGCTCGCCGCGACCTCGCCCGCTCTCGACCCGGCCGTCGCGTCCGGGTGGGGAGCGTCGGCGTGACCGCCCCCGCTGCGCCCCCATCCGTTGCGCCCACCCCCGCGGCGCATACCTCCCCCGCGCCCGCCTCGGCGGTGCGGCGACGACGTTCGTGGGCCGGGTGGGCGGCGATCGGGGCGGGTGTGCTCGCCGTCGGCCTCACGATGGCGGTGATCGCGGGGATCAGCCAGCTTCCCGCACGCGGGCTGCTCGACCCCGCCGCCGCAGGACCCGACGGCACTCGAGCGCTCGCTCGGGTGCTCGAACGCGAAGGGGTACGGGTCATCGCCGTCACCGACCGTGCCGCAGCCCGTGCCGCCCTCGCCTCCGCCGACTCCACGCTCGTCTGGGGAGACACCGCTCCGCTGGCCGACGACACGATCCGCCGCGTCTCGGCGGACGCGCGCGACGTGGTGGCGCTCTCCCCACGGTCGCGCGACCTGCGCGTGTTGCTCGGCGGAGCATCGACGGGCGGGTACGCCGACGGGGCGATCGACCCGGAGTGCGCCCTTCCCGAGGCCGAACGCGCCGGCCGCCTCACGCCCGGAGGGCTGTTCGAGCCGGCCGCAGGCGACGACGTCACGGTCGCCTGCTACCGGAGCGCCGACGGTGCCGGCCTGCTGGTGCGCGACGACGGTCGGCAGCGCACCGTCGTCGTCGACGGGGCGTCCCTCTTCACGAACGAGCATCTCGCCGAGGCCGGCAACGCGGCTCTCGCTGCGAACCTCCTGGGCCGCCACGCCCAGCTCGTCTGGTACTCGCCGTCGCTCGAGGACAGCGACTTCGCCGACACCACGCCGAGCCTCGGGGATCTCACCCCGCCGTGGGTGACCCCCACGATCCTCCTCCTCATCGCCGCGACGATCGCCGCCGCCGCCTGGCGGGGTCGCCGGTTCGGACCGCTCGTGTCCGAACGCCTTCCGGTCACCGTGCGCGTCGGGGAGACCACGCAGGGGCGGGCGCGGCTCTACGCGCGATCGGGTGATCCCACCCACGCCGCCGACCAGTTGCGCATCGCCACCCTCCGGCGCAGCAGTCGCACGCTCGGCCTCGGCCCGGCGGCATCCGCGCCCGAGATCGCCGACGCCGTCGCCGCGCGTCTCGGGGTCGACCGTGCCGATGCACACCGGCTGCTGATCGACGAGGTCATCCACACCGACGACGATCTGGTCTCACTCGCCGACGAGCTCCGCGATCTCGAGCACCGCCTCGCCTCCCACCTCCGTCCCGAAAGGAACCCACATGAGTGATGGCACGGTCATCCCGTCTGTGACAGAAGACACCGCCGCCACGGATCTGCGCGCCGCCATCGACCGCGTGCGCACGGAGGTCGGTAAGGCGGTGATCGGCCAGGAGGGCGCGATCACCGGACTGCTGATCGCCCTGCTCGCCCGCGGTCACGTGCTGCTGGAGGGAGTGCCGGGCGTGGCCAAGACGCTCCTGGTCCGTTCCTTCAGCCGGGCGATCGGGCTGGATACGACGCGCATCCAGTTCACCCCCGACCTCATGCCCGGCGACGTGACCGGGTCGCTGATCTACGATGCCCAGGCCGGACGCTTCGAGTTCCGCGAGGGCCCCGTCTTCACCCACGTCCTGCTGGCCGACGAGATCAACCGGACTCCCCCGAAGACACAGGCGGCACTCCTGGAAGCGATGGAGGAGCGTCAGGTCTCGGCCGACGGCGTCTCGCGAGCGCTGCCCGACCCGTTCCTCGTTGCGGCGACGCAGAACCCGATCGAACACGAAGGCACCTACTCGCTGCCCGAAGCCCAGCTCGACCGCTTCCTCCTGAAGCTCGTCGTCGACGTCCCCGCTCGAGACGCCGAGATCTCGGTGCTGCGTCGTCACGCCGGGGGCTTCTCGCCGCGTGATCTCGATGCGGCGGGGCTCACGGCGGTGACCGACCCCGCACAGCTGCGAGCCGCCCAGGCGGCGGTGGCCAGCGTCGAGGTGTCGGACGAGGTGCTCGGCTACGTGGTCGACCTCGCCCGCGCCACGCGGCAGTCACCCTCCGTGCAGCTGGGGGCCAGCCCCCGAGCGGCCACGGCGCTCCTGGCCACGGCGAAGGCCTGGGCATGGTTGTCGGGATACCCGGCCATCACGCCGGATCACGTCCAGACGATGCTCGTGCCCACCTGGCGCCACCGACTGCGTCTGCGTCCGGAGGCGGAGATCGAAGGGGTCTCGGTCGACGCACTGCTCACCTCCGTGCTCCAGCAGACCCGCGTCCCCGTTTAGACCGTGTTCGTCAGCGGTCGGCTCAGCCTCCTCATCGCCCTCGGGGTCGTCCCCGTCGTCCTGCTGTCGGCGGCGATGGGGATCTCACCGTGGCTGGTCGCGGGAGCATGGCTCGTCGCGTGCGCGCTTCTCCTGTGGCTCGATGTGGTTCTCGCCGCCTCGACGCGGGTGCTCCGCGTCGAGCGCGACCTGCCGGCCCGAGCTCTGCGCGACACCCCGGTCGAGGCCTTCCTGATGGTCAGCAACCACGGACGCCGGCCACTGCGCGGGCTGCTGCGCGACGGATGGCAGCCCACAGCGGGCGCCGGCGCCGCCCGCGCGGTCATCGACGTGCCGCCCGGCGAGCGCCGACGGGTCGCGCTGCCGCTGCACCCGCGTCGGCGCGGCGAACTACGCAGCGCCTTCGTGGCTGTGCGGGCAGCGGGGCCGCTCGGGCTCGGTGGCCGACAGCGCCGCATCGATGCGCCCGGAGCCCTCCGCGTGCTGCCGCCGTTCACCGCGCGGCGCCACCTCCCCTCGCGGTTGGCCCGGCTCCGCGAACTCGACGGGAACACGAGCATCCAGGTGCGCGGTCCGGGAACCGAGTTCGACAGTCTCCGGGAGTACGTGCGCGGCGACGACGTGCGGTCGATCGACTGGCGCGCCACCGCGCGTGCGGGCACCACGATGCTGCGAACGTGGCGCCCCGAACGCGACCGGCACGTCGTGATCATCATCGACACCGGACGCACCGCGGCTGCCCGCGTGGGTGACGGTGTTCGTCTCGACGCCGCGATGGAGTCCGCCCTCCTGCTGGGCGCGCTCGCCACACGGGCCGGCGACCACGTGCACCTCGTGATGTTCGATCGCGTCGTCCGGGCGCGGGTCACCGGCTATGACGGTTCGACGCTGCTTCCCGCAATGGTCGACGCCATGGCTCCTGTCGACGCCCAACTCATCGACACGGACTGGGAGTCCGCGACGGCCCAGGTGCGCTCACTCACCACGCGCCCGTCACTGGTCGTGCTGCTGACCGCTCAGGATGCCGTCGACTCGGCGCGCGGGTTCCTCGCCGCTCTGCCTGCGCTGACGGCCCGCACCCGCGTGCTCGTGGGCACCGCCACCGACGCGCCCGCGGATCCGGACCCGGCAGCACGCACCGCCGAGGCGGTGTATCTCGAGGCGGCGACCGAGCGCGCGGCTCGCGATGCCGAGGCCGTCGCCGAAGCGGTGCGACGGGCGGGCGGCGACGTGGTCACGGCGTCCGCCGATGACCTGCCGCCCCTGATCGCCGACCGGTATCTGGCACTGAAGGCGGCCGGCCGCCTCTGAGACGACATCCGCAGGCAAGATCGCGTCACAGGAGACGCTGATCCGCGTCTTGTCACACGGAGCCGCATTTCGGCGCGGTTCTGTGCAAACGTCGGCAACGACGGCAGAATCTCCACCAGCAGGATCGCTCCGTGAAAGGAACACACCATGAGCCCCGATCCCCTTCCCGACAACGACGTCGTTCCGACGCCGCTCGATCACACACCCTCACCGTCCGGGCCGGCCACGAGCATCAAGCTGCTCGCCGAGGCCGCCGGAACGTTCCTCCTCGTCTTCGGCGGAATCGGCGCGGCGCTGTTCGCCTCTGACTTCGGCGCGGGGCCCAACGGATCCTCTCTCGGCATCGGATTCGTGGGCGTCGCCTTCGCGTTCGGCCTGACCGTCGTCGCCGGCGCCTACGCCTGGGGACCCATCTCCGGTGGCCACTTCAACCCCGCGGTCACGCTGGGCCTGGCAGCGGCGGGCCGATTCCCGTGGAAAGACACGGTCGGCTACATCGTCGCGCAGATCGTCGGCGGGGCGATCGCCACGAGTGTCATCGTGCTGATCGGGCTGTTCGGACCCGACGGCTGGCTCACCGACAAGCAGGCGGGAGGATTCGCGAGCAACGGCTTCGGCGAGCTCTCCCCGGGGGGCTTCGGACTCGGCGGAGCGATCACGGCCGAGATCCTCCTCACCGGCATCTTCGTGCTGGTGATCCTCGGGGTCACCCACGCCACGCGCGGCACCAAGCTCGCGGGCCTGGTCATCGGTCTGACCCTCACCCTGATCCACCTGATCTCGATCCCGGTCGACAACACCTCGGTCAATCCGGCGCGTTCGATCGCGACGGCGATCTACGGCGGCAGCGATGCGCTCCTGCAGCTGTGGGTGTTCCTCGTGTTCCCGATCGTCGGAGCAGTCCTCGCCGGTTTCGCTCACCGGGCACTCTTCGATGGGAAGTCCGCCGGCTGACCCCGGCGCGGGCATCGCCTCGCTTCACACGCACAACGACCGGTGGCCGCGTGGCCACCGGTCGTTGTGCGTGGAGCGAGGCGACGACACGAAACGCCGCCCGCGGTCGATCAGGCGTGCAGGTCGTACCGGTCGAGTTCGGTGACCCGTCCCCACGCCTCGGTGAAGTCGCGGACGAACTTCTCGGCCGCGTCGTCGGAGGCGTAGACCTCGGCAAGTGCCCGAAGCTCGGAGTTCGAGCCGAACAGCAGATCGACGCGGGTACCCACGCCCACCTTCTCGCCGGTGGCGTCCTTGGTCCCGAGGAAGGCGTGTGATCCGGGATCGAGCGGCTTCCAGGTCGTCCCGAGGTCGAGCAGGTTCACGAAGAAGTCGTTCGTGAGCACGCCCGGCCGTTCCGTGAACACGCCGTACTCCGAACCGTCCCAGTTCGCACCCAGCACGCGCAGCCCGCCCACCAGAACGGTCATCTCCGGAGCACTCAGGGTGAGGAGGTTCGCCCGGTCGATCAGCAGGTGCTCGGCGGGCAACCCGGACGCCATCGCGACCGGGCCCTGGTAGTTGCGGAAACCGTCGGCCGCAGGCTCCAGGTAGGCGAACGATTCCGCGTCGGTCTGCTCCGCGCTCGCGTCGGTGCGGCCGGGGTGGAAGGTGACCTCGACGTCGACACCGGCATCCGCGGCGGCCTTCTCGACGGCGGCGTTGCCGGCCAGCACGATCAGGTCGGCAAGCGACACCTTCTTACCCTCGGCGGCGGTGGCGTCGAAGTCGGCCTTGATGCCACCGAGCACACCCAGCACGCGGTGCAGCTGTGCGGGATTGTTGACCTCCCAGTCCTTCTGCGGGGCGAGGCGGATGCGGGCACCGTTGGCGCCGCCGCGCTTGTCGCTGCCACGGAAGGAGGATGCCGCTGCCCACGTGGTGGAGACGAGCTCGGCGACAGACAGGCCCGACTCGAGCACTCGCTGCTTCAGTGCGGCCACGTCGTCGGCGTCGATCAGCGGGTGGTCGACGGCCGGCACGCGGTCCTGCCAGATCAGCTCCTCCGCGGGCACCTCGGGCCCGAGGTAGCGCTCGATGGGGCCCATGTCGCGGTGAGTGAGCTTGAACCAGGCCCGGGCGAACGCATCGGCGAAGGCCTCGGGGTCGTCCTTGAACCGGCGAGAGATCTTGTCGTACTCAGGGTCCATCCGAAGCGCCAGGTCACTGGTGAGCATGCGGGGTTCCCGACGACCGTTGGAGTGGGCCATGGGCACCATGTCGGCTCCACCGGAGTTGACCGGACGCCACTGGTGTGCCCCGGCGGGACTCTGGAAGAGCTCCCAGTCGTAGGCGTAGAGGATGTGGAAGAACTCGTTGTCCCACCGGGTCGGGTGGTAGGTCCAGGTGACCTCCAGCCCCGAGGTGATCGTGTCGTCGCCCTTGCCGGAGCCGAAGTTGTTCTTCCAGCCGAGCCCCTGCTGCTCGATGCCCGAGGCCTCGGGGTTGTCGTCGAGGTTCGAGTCGGGCGCCGCTCCGTGGGTCTTGCCGAAGGTGTGGCCGCCGGCGATCAGCGCCACGGTCTCTTCGTCGTTCATGGCCATGCGACCGAACGTCTCGCGGATGTCGCGGGCAGAGGCGACCGGGTCGGGCTGACCGGCCGGGCCTTCGGGGTTGACGTAGATGAGGCCCATCTGCACCGCGGCCAGCGGCTTCTCGAGATCGCGATCACCGGTGTAGCGCTCGTCTCCGAGCCAGGTGGTCTCCGGACCCCAGTACACGTCGTCGTCCGGCTCCCACACGTCGGGGCGCCCGCCGGCGAAACCGAACGTCTCGAACCCCATCGACTCCAGCGCCACGTTTCCGGCGAGGATCATCAGGTCAGCCCAGGAGATGTTCTGGCCGTACTTCTTCTTCACCGGCCACAGGAGGCGGCGAGCCTTGTCGAGGTTGACGTTGTCGGGCCAACTGTTCAGCGGAGCGAAACGCTGCTGACCGGCGCCGCCACCGCCGCGGCCGTCGGTGACCCGGTAGGTGCCGGCCGAGTGCCACGCCATGCGGATCATGAGCGGTCCGTAGTTGCCGAAGTCAGCCGGCCACCAGTCCTGCGACGTCGTGAGCACCTCGGCGATGTCTTCCTTGACGGCGGCGAGGTCGAGCGCCGCGAAGGCGGCACGGTAGTCGAAGTCCTCACCCAGAGGGTTGCCGACCGCCGGGTTCTTCTTCAGGATGCGGAGGTTCAGCTGGTTGGGCCACCACACGTTGTTGGCCGAGCCGCTCGTCGGGTGCGGCTGGGCATGGATGACCGGGCACGATCCGGCCTGGGCGCTCTCTTGCGCCTGAGCCTCGTCGGTGTCGGTGACGGTGACGTTCTGGTCGATGCCGGTCGGGTTCTCTCCGATGGGGGCGACGCTGTCGTCATGAGTGCTCATGGTGTTCCTTCCTGAGTTGGTCGTCGGTCACTTCGGGGGTGATCACGGTGGTGAGGGGTCAGTGAGGTCATTGCCGGTCGGCGGTGCATCGGGGACACACGCCCCAGAACGTCACCTCGGCGGTCTGAACGGCATAGCCGTGGGCGTCGGCCGGTGTCAGGCAGGGTGCGTGACCCACCACGCAGTCGACGTCTTCGACGGCACCGCACACGCTGCAGACGAGATGGTGGTGGTTGTCGTCGACACGCAGTTCGAAAAGCATGGCGCGGCCGGCCGGCTCGATCCGCCGTACGATCCCGACGTCGACGAAATCGCCCAGTGCGTTGTAGACCGACTGGCGACTGGTTCGAGGCAGGCGTTCGGCAATCCGGAGGAAGACGTCGTCGGCGCTCGCATGCGGGGTGTCGTGGAGCGCGTGATAGACCGCTCGTCGCGTCTGCGTCACGCGCAGCCCCGCCTCGCGCAGAGCGACCTCGGCTGGCGCCACTTCGCGAGTGGATGCGGCATTGCGCGCGGTGAGGGTCACGTGTCCACCCTAGCCGTTTTTTGATTCGATCAAAACTAGGCGGGGAGCGCTATCCCGCGACCAGTGGTCGGGTACCTGCCTCATACTCGGTCAGATCGCCCGTCTCCCCCGCTGCGGCGGCACGGCGACCCACCACCAGCATCGTGAACAGCAGCACGCCGAGGGCCAGGGTGCCGATCCCGATCTTCACCGGCCACGGCCACGGCTGCGCGGTGACGAATCCCTCCACGAGCCCGGCCAGCGCCAGCGCCAGCACGAGACCGATCGCCACGGTCGCCAACGACCGGCCCGCCTCGGCGACGGCCTGTGCACGGCGCCGTGCTCCCGGGGCCACGAGGGCCCAGAACAGGTGCAGGCCGGCGGCCGCAGCCACGAAGATGCAGGTCAGTTCCAGCTGCCCATGGGGAGCGATGTAGAGGAAGAAGACGTCCCCACGCCCGTGGGCGAACAGCACCGCCGCGGCGGTGCCGATTCCGACCGCGTTCTGCATCAGCACCATCACCGGCCAGAATCCGGTGATGCCGAACATCACGCACTGCGCCGCAATCCACGCGTTGTTGGTCCAGACCGTGCCCGCAAAGACCGCGGCGGGGTTCTCGCTGTAGTACTGGGTGAAATCCTCCTCGGCATACTGCTCGAGCTGGGCTGCGCTGCCCAGAGCCGCGAGGGTCTGCGGGTCACCGGCGATCCACGTCGCCACCACCGCGGCGACGATCGCGAACCCGATCGCAATCCAGAGGGTGGTCCAGCGCAGGTGGTAGAGCGCGGCGGGAAGCTGGAGAGCAAAGAACCGGGGAAGCTGGCGAAGCGGGTTCTCGGGCGCTCCGGTGAGGCGCAGACGCGCGCGGGCCAGGAGGGTCGACAGATGATCGCCTTCGACGCTGCGACCGGCAGCGGTCTTGATCTCCGCCAGATCCGACGAGCCCGACCGGTACCGGGCGACGAGTTCATCCACCTCGACGCTCGTGGGCCGGCGGGTGCGACTCAACTCCTCCAGCCGCGCCCATTCCTCCCGCCGCGCAGCAGTCAGGGCGTCGAGATCCATGTGTTTCACTGTAGTCATGACGACGCCGGTCACCATCGTGGAGATCAGTCAGGACGAGATCCTGACCGGGGAGGCGGTCGCCCTCGACGTCCAGCCGCTGGGCTTCTTCCTGCGCGCGGTGGGCGCCCTGATCGACATGATCGCCGCGGCCGCGGTCCTCATCGCCTTCGGAGCCGTCGCCGGCGCGGTCACCGGGACCGGTTGGGAGGCACTGGCCCTCTCCCCGATCATCACGATCGCCACGCTCGTCATCGTGCTGCTGATCGTGCCCACCGCGGTGGAGACGGCCACGCGCGGACGTAGTCTCGGAAAGCTCGCCATCGGTGGTCGCATCGTGCGCGCCGACGGCGGGTCCATCGGCTTCCGGCACGCCTTCATCCGGGCCCTCCTCGGCATCCTGGAGATCTGGTTCACCCTCGGCGCCGTCGCCGGGCTGGTCGGCATCTTCACCCCCCGCGCGCAGCGATTGGGTGACCTCGTGGCCGGAACCTACAGCGAGCGCACGCGTGCGCCGCGGCTCCCGGAGCCTGCCGCCGGCCTGCCCGAGTCGTTGGAGGACTGGGCACGCATCGCCGATGTCGCCCGACTGCCCTATCGTGTGGCCCGGCGCGCGGCCCAGTTCGTGCGCGGTGCGGACAGCCTGGAGCCGGCGGCCCGCGCACGCGCCGCCGCTCGGTTGGCCGCCGACGTCGCGCCTTTCGTGTCGCCGGTGCCGCCCGTCGACCCCGAGAGCTTCGTGCGCGCCGTGGTCGCCGTGCGTCGAGACCGAGAGTTCGCCGCTCTCGGTGGCAGGCAGCAGCGCGTGGCGGAACTGACCCGCGGGGTGTCGACCACGCCGCGGGGATTTCCCTCCCGCTGACTCAGTAGCGGTAGTGCTCGAGCTTGTACGGACCCTCCACCGGAACGCCGATGTAGGCGGCCTGGGCGGGGGTGAGCTCGGTCAGATCCACGCCGAGGGCGGCCAGGTGCAGACGCGCCACCTTCTCGTCGAGAACTTTGGGGAGCACGTAGACCCCGGTCGGGTACGCCTCCGGGCGCTGCCACAGTTCGAGCTGGGCGAGCACTTGGTTGGTGAACGACGCGCTCATCACGAACGACGGGTGTCCGGTCGCATTGCCGAGGTTCATGAGACGCCCCTCGGAGAGCACGAGGATGCTGCGCCCGTGCGGCAATCGCCACTCGTGCACCTGCGGCTTGATCTCGATGCGCTCGGCTCCGGGCAGGGCTTCGAGTCCTGCCATGTCGATCTCGTCGTCGAAGTGGCCGACGTTGCCGACGATGGCGAGGTGCTTGAGCGCGAGCAGGTGATCGACCGTGACCACGCCGGTGTTCCCGGTGCCGGTGATGAGGATGTCGACCTGGTCGATGACCGACTCCAGCCGCGCCACCTGGAAGCCGTCCATCGCGGCCTGCAGCGCGCAGATCGGATCGACCTCGCTCACGATCACCCGCGCACCCTGGCCGCGCAGCGCCTCGGCCGCACCCTTGCCGACGTCGCCGTAACCGACCACGAAGGCGACCTTGCCCCCCATCAGCACATCGGTGGCGCGGTTGATGCCGTCGGGAAGCGAGTGGCGGATGCCGTACTTGTTGTCGAACTTCGACTTGGTGACCGAGTCGTTGACGTTGATGCCGGGAAAGAGGAGCCGCCCCTCGGCGTGAAGCTCGTAGAGACGGTGGACCCCGGTGGTCGTCTCCTCGGTCACCCCGACGATGCCGGCCGCCATGCGCGTGAAGCGTTGCGGATCGCGCGCGAAGCTCGAACGCAGCGTCTCCAGGACGATGCGATACTCGGCGGAATCGGTCTCGGCGGCCTCCGGCACGCCGCCGGCCGCTTCGAACTCCACGCCCTTGTGCACGAGCAGGGTGGCATCGCCACCGTCGTCGAGGATGAGGTTCGGGCCGTCGAAGCCCTCCGCCGACCAGTCGAAGATCCGGTCGGCGAGCTCCCAGTACTCCTGCAATGTCTCGCCCTTGAAGGCGAAGACGGGCACGCCCGCGGGCGCGCCGACCGAACCGGTCGGTCCCACCGCGACGGCGGCGGCGGCTTCGTCCTGCGTCGAGAAGATGTTGCAGCTCGCCCACCGCACCTGTGCCCCCAGGGCGACGAGGGTCTCGATGAGGACCGCGGTCTGCACCGTCATGTGGAGGGAACCGGCGATACGCGCTCCGGCGAGGGGCTGGGTGGGTCCGAACTCCTCACGCAGGGCCATCAGGCCCGGCATCTCGTTCTCAGCGAGTCGGATCTGGTGGCGACCTGCGTCGGCGAGGGACAGATCGGCGACGACGAAGTCGCGGGTGGGGACGAGAGTCGGCATCCGTCCATTGTCCCATCCCGCCGGACGGGTCGCGACGCGAAGAACCGGGCTCAGACGCGCAGCGTCTCGTGGCGCACGACCACCCACCCCTTGGGCACGGAGAGACGATCGGTGTGGATGGCGCAGAGATCGTGCGCGTGCGGATCGTTGCCGCCGCCCAGCGGACCCAGCGCCGCCATCTGGTCGCCGTAGTCGTAGGTCAGCGTGGTCACGGCCTCTCGGGCGCATCCCACCTTGGAGCAGAGTCTGTCGCGCATCGGCTTCACGTTAGCGGTCGCATCGCCACGGATGCCGGTGCCGCGCCGAGCTCCTGTCGCGAGGCCACCATAGGATGGGCGGCGGAAGCGAACGCACCGGGATCCATACCCCCGCACCACACCGAGGAGGGCACGATGAGGCGTCGACGCCCGACCACGGCTGCCCGCCCGAACCGTCACGGACGGCACGGACGCCTCGACCGGAGCCCGGTGGTGCGTCCACCGCTGCCGGCATTGGAGACGCGGGCCGAGAAGTTCGACCTGGCCGTGGGAACGGCTGCGGAGTTCTTGCGCAGCGCGTGGCCGGAGCTTCGCGACGTGCGTTTCGAGGTGGGTGCGATGCCCTCGGCCTCCGACGACGACGGCATTCCGAGATGGCGCGTTCTCACCGACCAGAAGCGCATCATCCTCTATCGCCTGCCGATCGAGCGCCTGAGTCACCTCCATCGCAACGACGACCTGCACCGCCGGATGATGATCGAGAGCTGCGTCTTCCGCGCCGCCGCCGAGTACCTCGACCGCGACCCGTGGGACTTGGGGCCCGAGCGCTTCCGGTTCCTCTAGACATGTCCTCCACCCGCCGTGTGGCGCTCGCCGCTGCGCCCCGCCGCGCACCGGATCTCGACGACGACTTCGTCGCGGGGCTGGATCCGAAGCGCTGGGTGGCGAGCTACCTGCCCCAGTGGACGACCCCCGAGCGTGCCCGCGCGCGATACGACCTCTCCGCCGCCGGGGTCACCCTGCGGATCGAGGCCGACCAGCCCGACTGGCGTCCGGAAGATGCCCCGCTGCGGGTTTCGAACCTGCAGACCGGGCTCTTCTCGGGCCCAGTCGGCTCACCACGGGGAACGCACCGGCATCGACCAGATCTCGAGGTGCGCACGTCGACTCCCCCGCTCCTCCTGTTCGCGCCTTCACGTGGCCGGGTGGAGGTCACCCTCTCCGCCAGCAGGGATGCCGGTTGCATGGTCGCGGCATGGCTGGTGGGCACCGAGCACCGCGCTGCAGACGAGTCGGGCGAGATCTGCATCTTCGAAATCGACGCCGAGGCCGTCGGCCGCTCCACCCGGGCCCGTACCGGCATCAAGGCACACCACGACCCGCGGCTGACCACCGACATGACGGAGGTGGTCGTTCCGGTGGACGCGTCCCAGCCGCACACCTGGACCGCGATCTGGGATGACGGCGCAACCGAGATCGGGTGCGAAGGCGCCAGCGTCCGGCGCATCGCGCAGGCGCCCGACTACCCGCTCTTCCTCATGATCGATCTCTTCGAGATCGGACCGCCGGGTGGCTCCTATCCGAAATCGGCCACGATCCATCGGGTGCGCGCCTGGGTGTGAACCGCCGACCCTACTGTGTGTAGACGATCACCGGTTCGGCGGCCGCGTCTGCGGGGATGACGTCGTATCCGGCCAGTGCGCCCTCGCCGCTGTACGTGACGTTCGCGCGGATCGTCCCGCTCTCGGGGGCGAGCCGGTACACCGCCGCATCGACCACCGCGGCGCGCACCGCCCCCCGGGCCGGCACCGTTACTGTCGTTTCACCGTCGGGCCCCGACACCTGCACGATCGCGTCGGCGTCGCCCTCGTTGGAGATCGTGAGCACCGGCGAGGGCCCCTCGGCGATGGCGACCAGGCTCGGCACACCGAGAACGGACGGCACGGTGTGCCACGCGAAGTCCGATCCCGCGCCGAAGCCCGTCGTCGTCCACATGCCGGCCACGATCGGAGCCCCGGCGCTGATCTCCACCCGGTAGCTTCCGACGGCGAGTGCCCCCAGCTCGAGCTCGGCGGGGACTCCCGCGGTGAGCGGGAGCTCCTGCGTCAGGAGCGTGCCGCCGTCCACCGGAGTGAAGGTCACCGTCGCGGTCGCATCATCCGAGGGTGCCAGCACGCGCAGGACCGAGGCGGACTCCGACGCACCCGCCTCCCCGGGGGCGGCCACGACCGGCGCGGCGGGGATTACCTGGACCTCGGCGGGCGCGGCGGTGACCCCCACCTGGTCGACGCCACCGGTGAGCAGCGTTCGCGTGATGCTCGCCTGCAGCGATGCCTGGATCGGCGCGCCGGAGGCGTTGACCCGGATGACCGGGCTCTCCTCGCCCAGCGCGAGCGATGCCACGGGGAGCAAGCGCTGTGTCCGCGCGGGGACGATGATGCCGGTCGCGGCGGCCGGCTGTGACGCACCCTCCGCTCCGAACACGGTCAGTGCCACTTCCGCGGCGACGCCGCCGGGGTTGGACAGGAGGATCACGTCGGCCGCCCCCGTCGTTCCGCTTCCCGCGACCAGCCAGGACTCCATGAGCGGCGGCGCGCACGACGACGCGGCGAACCCGCGCAGGTCGTCGTCGTCGACACGGGCCGATCCCGCCGCGGCCAGGTCGGTGCGGACGCGGTCGATCGGCAGCGCGGTCAACGCCTCCGGACCGGATCCCCCCGAGACATCTGGCGCATCCAGCCGCGAAACGGAACCGTCGAGCTCGTCGACGCCGGTCGCTGCGGCGACCTCTTGGGCTGCCGCATCGGTGACCTGTGCGGCATCCGTCGCGTCGCGCCCGACGGCCAGCAGGGGTCCAGAGCACGACACGAGCGAGGCCGTGGGCTCGGGGAGTGCGGTGACCGACACGGGCTCACGGGCAACTCCCGTCCACGGGACGACGAGGGCGCCCACGACGACCACGACGAAGACAGCCGACACCGCACCGCCGAGAACACGGCGCAGCGTGCGAGAAGAACGGGACGTGCTCACGCGTGACCACCGCCGATGACGCGCGGCTGGCGGCGCGCCGCGCGGATGCTCGCCGAGGTGGGCAGCGCCAGGAGCAGCGCCACCACGACGACTCCCGCCTGCATGGCGCCGATCCGCCAGGCCTGCGCCTGTTCGGTCGCCGTCGGCTGCCGGGGCACGACATCACCGACGACCAGCCACAGCTCTCCCTTGCCGGTGTCGCCCACCGATTCGAGGTCGGCGCGCCGATCCAGCGCCGCCTTCGCCTCGAGGCGAGTCGCGCGTGCCGCGTCGGTCGGCCGCTCCTGCGTGGCCAGCAGCACGTAGCCGATTCCGTGATCGGCGAGCCGTTCCACCACGTCTCCGGCCGACCCGGTGACCAGGTCGGCCGTCGCCGCAGCTGTGCGGCGGTCCGCCGCGTCCGCGGTCGAGCGGGCCGATTGCAGCGTGGTCTGACCGCCGAGGGTGGCGCTTTCTCCCCAGACGACCTCGGTGGCGATGCCGCCGCGCGGCTGGGGCCGCAGGATGAAGGTCGCCGTTCCCGGGTCGCCCCGACCCTCGGCGTCGACGTACGCCGGGAGGGTGCTCTCCGGGCCGTTGGCGATGTCTGCGGCGTCGCGATGCAGGGCGGTCAGGGGCGCGGTAGCGCCCACCGCCAGCGCGAGGAGGGCGACCGTGACCGCCGCGGCCCGCACGTTCCGTGCCCGCGGCAGCGCGGCCGCAGTGGCCGCCCCGGCGCCGAGCAGCCCTGCCCACATCAGGCTCAACGCCGAGCCGGGCCACAGCGCCACCGGCACCGAGCCCGTCGCGCTGAGGGCTACCCCGCTCGTCAGGAGTGCCGTGGCGAGCCCGGCCGCGGCCACGAGCAGAAGCACCGTCGCCGGCAGCACGCGAGCGACGAGGGGAGCCAGCACCGCCAGCAGGAAGATCGGCGCCACGAACACCGACGCCGCCGCCACCGGCCACCCCTCGGGCAGCAGCCCCGCCCAACCGGCGACCGACGACGTGGGAAAACCGGCAGCCAGGAGCAGTCGATCGCCGACATCGCCGCTCAGCGCATCGAACGGTGTCGCGACCCCGGGATCGGCCAGCAGCGACCACCCGTCCCCACCGGCCCACCGGTGCGCGATCAGAGGGGCGCCGATGACCGCTGCGGGGACGACGAGCCAGATCACCCGGGCGAGGGCGCCCCGTGGACGACCGTGGCCAGGGGAACGATGGGGACGCCCCGGCCGCTCCGGCCGCGTCGCCACGGCCAGCACGATCGCGACGAGCCACAGAAAGACCACCGCCGGCGTCAGCGACGGAGCACACGCCAACACGACGACCAGGGCGACCGAGGCGGTCGCGGCATCCGTCCACGACCGATGGGCGCCGGCCGCGCCCAGGAGGAGCCACGGCAGGACCAGGTGGACGATCACGGCCGTCGGTCGTCCCTCGATCAGCGCGGTGAGGAAGGTCGGGGCGAGAGCCCATCCCACGGCCAGGAGGGCGCGCGGCAGCGGTTTCTCCGTCAATCGCGTGGCGGCGAACCAGCCGCCGAGCGCCGCGAGTGGCAAGGCCAGCAGCCACAGCACCACGAGGGCGCGGGACGGCGCCGCCGGGGACAGGGTTCCCAGGAGAGCGATCAGTCCGCTGAAGGGGTCAGCCGGTCCCGTCGTGTTCCACCCCAGGGGGCGCGCGCCGGCGAGGGCGTCGGCCCACAGCCCCTCCACGGTCGCGCGCAGCGGCGCCAGCGCTCCGCCGCCGAGCACGGGCCAGGCCAACAGCGCAGGAAAAGCCGCGAGCGAGACGACCAGCGCGGCCAGCACGATCCACGCGCCTCCCGAGCTGCTGAAGAAGCGGAGTTCGGATCGCACGTCGCCTCGCGGACCATCATCGTCGAGACGCTGACGCAGGTCGCGTCCGTCGATGCGCAGCGGAGCCAGCTGCGCCCACGAGGCCCGACGCGTTCGGCGAATGGTCGCTCGTCGCGCGGCCACGGACGGCAGACGCACTCCGGCGACCGCGGTGGCCGCGATCTCCGGGGGGATGCGCCCGGGGCGTTTGGCCAGCAGGTGTCCGACCGTGCGCCCCGCCATGACCGGAAGCAGAGACAGCCAGTGCACGATCACCCACGCGCCGCGCGCATAGACGAGGCGGCGGTGCAGTTGCGCCGTGCGCGCCGCGTAGACGGCTCCGCTGCGTGAGCGCACCGAGTCACCGTCGTGGTCGCCGGCCACGCCGTCGCCGGCGACAGCGACCACGGCCGCGGGCGCCAGGGCCACGCGTCCTCCGGCCAGCCGCGCCCGCACGCCGAGATCGAGTCCCTCATCGGCGCCCGCCAGGGCCGGATCGATCCCGTTCAGCTCGCGCCAGGCATCCGCCCGCACCAGCACCCCGCGCACGTCCGAGCCGAGGACGTCCTCGCGTGCGTCGTGCTGTCCTTGGTCGTGTTCGCCGTCGGCCAGCCCGATGGTGCGTCCCCAGCGGGTCATGGTGACCCCGAGCGAAACGATGTGCGTGCGGTCGTCCCATCGGACGAGTTTCGGCGCAGCGACGGCCACCGACGGGGCGGTCTCCAGCGCGGCGGTCAGTGCGGCCAGGGCTCCGGGTTCGGGAGCGGTATCCTGCGCGAGGAGCCACACCGCGTCACCGTCCAACCGGTGCGAGGCGAGCTTGAGCGCTTCGGCGAATCGCGTCGAACGGCCGGCCGCGATGACCCCCTCCGCCCCGGAGTTGGCGACGATGTCCCGCACGAGCCGGTCGTCACCGCAGACGACGATCGTGAGGGTGTCGACGGGACGGGTCTGAGCGGCCAGCGACGCAAGGGTGCGGCGCAGGTGGATGTCGGGGGCCACGCGCCCGTCGGGGCGCACGACCAGAAGCGCGTGTACTCGGGCGGGCATGACGCAGTCAGCCTAGGCGCGCGCGCCGGGACACCCGGGAGATCGACCGCGATTGGTGAGATTCGTCGTCGCGATGGAGCTGATCAGCCCGCGCGACGCTTCAGCTTGCGACGTTCACGCTCGCTGAGGCCGCCCCAGATGCCGAACCGCTCGTCGTTGTTCAGCGCGTACTCGAGGCATTCGCCGCGCACATCGCACGAGGTGCAGATGCGCTTGGCGTCGCGCGTCGAGCCGCCCTTCTCCGGGAAGAATGCCTCGGGATCGGTCTGAGCGCACAGCGCGTCGGACTGCCAGGCGAGGGTGCCGTCTTCATCGGACTCGGTCGGCCGTCGAACACCGGGGACACCGAGGTTGACGGGATCGACGAACCAGTTCTCGGGAACGCCGGAACGGTAAGCCGCCATATCGCTCTCCCACCTGATCCGCCTCGCGCTGTTGCGCGTGTTGAGATAATTACACCCGTGTCATTCGGTCTGGTCAAGTCGCAGATCGTAAACCCTCAAGGCTAGATTGAAGCTTCTTGAGCCCGCGTGGGCGTGTCGCGACCGCTGCCCGGGGTCGCCAGGAACACCTCCCCCTCCCCCTGGAGGGTCAGCTGCGACTCGTCTGCGGAGGCGAAGGCCGCCTCCCCGGCAGCGAGGGTCACCGACGCGGCGTCCGTCGCGATCGTGACCGTCCCGCCGGTCACGAGCGCGATCGTGGGTCCGTTCACCGGGACCCGCAACGCGTCGCCGGGGACCACAGCCGCGCGCGCGAGCGCGAAGTCCGGCACATCCACGTCGTACACCTCGAGCCGCCCGGCCCGGCGCGGCTCGATCACGGGGGCGTCCCCGGGCGTGGTGTCCACGATCCGCAGCAGTTCGTCGACGTCCACGTGCTTGGGAGTGAGACCTCCGCGCAACACGTTGTCACTGGCGGCCATGAGCTCCACCCCGAGACCGTCCTGATACGCGTGGAGCACGCCGGCGGGAGCAAACAGTGCCTGACCGGGCCGCAGCACGACCAGATTCATCAGGAGCGCCACCACGACACCGGGGTCACCGGCGAAGTCGGCGGCGATGCGGCGGAGGACATCGAGTTCGGCGGCGAACTCTTCGCTCTCGGCCGACGAGACCGCGCGTACGAGATCGTCGACCTCCGCCTGCGCAGAGCCCGAGAGCACCCAGGCGAGCGTGTCGCGAAGCACGTCGCGGTCGTCGCCGCCCGCCAGGCGCTCGGCCAGAGCCCGAGGTCCCGGGCCGTCGCCGAGCGCAGCCAGCAGGCGTCGCGTCCGTTCCAGCGGGGCAAGGCCCACCAGCGCCCGGAACGGGTCGCTCAAGGCCACGATGATCTCGGGTTTGTGGTTGTCGTCCCGGTACGTGCGCTCGGCCGCATCGCGCGGAATGCCAGCGGCCTCCTCGCGGGCGAACCCGGATACGGCTTCGTCCTTCGAGGGGTGCGCCTGAATCGACAGAGACATGCCGGCAGCCAGTACCTTCAGCAGGTAGGGAAGCGGCTGCGCTCCGGCGGCGGCGAGCGCCGCATCGAGGGTGCGACCGTCGGGCAGCCGCGAGGGGCTCCCGGGATGGTCGCCGTACCAGATCTCGGCCTCGGTCGCCCCCGTCGGGGCGCGACCCTCCAGTTCGGGGATGAGGGTCCTCGACCCCCAGGAGTACTCGCGCGGCGCATTGGAGATCGTGATCAGCACAGCTTCAGCCTAGGGTCACGCGCGATAGCCTGAGGGACACATGACTGCGCACACCCGGCACCCGATCGCTGCACCCCCGGCGCCCCCGGTCCGAGAGACCACGGGCCATCTGCTGCTGCGCGGCTGGTGCATCTACGTGCTCACCGGGGCGCTGGCCGGGACCAGCTGGCTGATGGTGTTCGGTGTGGTGGGAACGGGGGTGGCCGTCTTCGGGTCGGCCGCCGTCTCGGTGATCCTCTGGCTCGTGCTGCGCCCCGCCGTCCAGTGGCGGCGCCTTCCATGGTTCGCCGTCGCCTATGTCGTTCTCGCCCTGCTGTCGCTGCTGTGGACGGCGTGGATCGGGGCGAGCATCCTCACCCTCGCCGTTCTGGTGAGCACGACGGTGCTCGGTTTCTTCGTCGGCTCGGTGCTGACGTGGCGGGAAGTGGTCCGCGCTCTGGCATCCGCCCTCAAGTGGGTGCTCGCTCTCTCGCTCGTCTTCGAGCTGTGGGTGTCGCTCGTCTGGCAGGGACCGATCCTGCCAGGCTTCCAGCGGCCCACAGGCGAGGAAGACCCGATCGTGCTGTGGAGCCGCGACCACCTGTTCGACGGCGGGCGCATCCAGGGCCTGTTCGGCAACTCCAATGCCCTGGCGTATGTCGCGCTGCTGGGGATGGTGGTGTTCGCGCTCCGGTTCGCCGCTCGCGCCCCGCGGAGGACCCTGCTGGTGGGATGGTTCGCGCTGGCCGCGTTCCTGTTCGTGCGCGCAGGATCGGCCACCGCGTACCTGGCGGCCGCCTTCACGGTCGTCGTGCTGGTCACTGCCCTGCTGATGCGCACGACGCGACGCCCCGGCGAGCGCACACGCTACTACCTCGTGTACGCGGTCGTGGCCCTCGGTGGCCTCGCCTCGCTGTGGCTCACCCGCGACACGATCTTCTCCCTCCTCGGACGCTCGTCCGACCTCACCGGACGGGAGTCGATCTGGGCGGCCGTGGCCGAACGCGCCGCCGAGCGCCCGCTCCTGGGCTGGGGGTTCTCCTCGCCGTGGGTGCCGACCGAACCCGCCTTCGACCGCTGGATCGTCGATCACGGCGAGACCGTCATGCAGGCCCACAACATGTGGCTCGATGTGTCGCTGCAGCTCGGTGCCGTAGGGGTGGTCATCATGGCGCTGACCTACCTGGCCTTCATCTGGCGGTCGTGGTTCTTCGCCGTCGACCGGCCCCGCTGGGATCTGGTCGCCGACCGCCCCTATTCGCCCCTCACGCTGCTGCCCACCCTCCTTGCCGCACAGCTGCTCGTGCAGGGTCTGGCGGAATCGACGCCCCTGCTGAACTGGGGCTGGATGTTCCTCGTGATGTTCGCCTTCAAGATCAAGCAGGCACCGCTGGTCGGACGCGGCCCCACCGAGCAGCGCCTCGCCGGCGAACAGGGCGAGCGGCTGTCCGAATGATCAGCGCGTCGCGCACGTCGGTGCTCGCCTTCCTGCGGTCCTCCGCCCTGGCCGCGGCGTTCGCCACGACGACGATCGGCGCCCTCTTTGCCACCCACCTCCTCCGCCAACTGATGGGAGACGCCGGCTACGGCGCCGTCGTCACCGGGCTGTGTGTGCTCGGCGCGGCCATCATGATCGCGCGACGCCGCGAACTGCGTGCCTTCGAGATCATGCCCACCACGCTGCTGCTGCTGTTGCTGTGGCTGCTTCTGACCGTCTTCTGGAGCCGGTCGGTCTCCGCAACGCTCGAGGGCTGGCTGCAGCTTGCCGCTCCCACGTTCCTGGCCATCGTGGTCGCGCAGTTCCGCGACACGCTGCAGACGGTGCGCTCCACCGGAGACGTCTTGAGGTTCCTCCTCACCGGCTCGCTGGCCATCGAGATCCTCAGCGGCATCCTCCTCGACCTGCCCGTCCCGTTCCTCGGGATCGCGGGCAACCTCGCCGAAGGCGGCCCCATCCAGGGGCTGTTCGGCACCCGCACCATGCTGGGGCTGGTCACGATCCTCGCCCTCATCACCTTCCTCGTGGAGTGGCGCACCCGGTCGGTCTCGCCCGGCCTGTCCGCGTACTCCGTCGCGCTCGCCGTCATCCTCGCCGTGTTCACGGTCTCGCCCATCGTGCTGGGAATGGCGGTGATCGCAGGCATCGCGACCGGCACGCTGAGCATCGTGCGACGCACACCGGCGCGGCAGCGCACGTCGTTGCAGTGGGCGATCGCCGGGGTGCTGGCGATCGGCGGCATCCTCGTCTACACCTTCCGACGCCCCCTCGTGTACTGGCTCAACGCCGAGCCCGACTTCCTCACCCGGTCGCAGCTGTGGAACAGCGTGCTCGACATCTCGGCCGAACGCCCGGTGCACGGCTGGGGGTGGGTGGGCACCTGGCCCGATCATCTGTTGCCGTACACGATCATCCGGTTCGCCACCGGCACCAACCACACGTCCGCACTGAACGCGTGGATGGACGTGCTGCTGCAGGCCGGTGCCGCCGGCGTCGTGCTGCTGGTCGGCTTCGCCGGACTCGCCCTCGCCCGAGCGTGGGTGACCGCCTCGGAGCGGCGCTCCACCGTGTACACCTGGCCGCCGCTGGTGATCGTCACGCTCCTGGCCGACTCGGTCGTCACCAGCTCGCTGCTGGGAGGATTCGGCTGGTTCCTGCTGGTGGTGTGCGCGACGCGAGCCTCGCTCGTACGCGGATGGCGCAGTGGCCTGGACACCGGCCCCGAGTCGCCCGCCTGGCGGGTTCCCCGGCCACCGGCCTGACCGTGCACCTCTCCCCCGAAGCGTTCAGCGGCGCGCAACTAGAATCGACGGATCCCGTCCCGTCGTCTGGAGGTCGCCGTGCGATCACTTCGCAGCCTGCTGCGAGGCAACGCGTTTCTGCAGAAGTGGCGGTTCGCGCCGTACATCCTCGCCTACGCCGCCGTGGCGCGCCTGCGCCCGGTGCGTGAAGGTCGCGTGCTGTTCCTCTCTGACTCGCGCGCGGGATTCTCGGGCAACTTCGGATTCCTGGAGGCGGAGATCCGGCGGCAACGGCCGGGCGCCGAGATCGTGGGAGTCTTCAAGCCGCGGCTCCGCGCGCGCCGCTCGGTGCGCGACACCCTGCGCCTGCCCTGGCTCCTGGCGACCGCGCAGACGATCGTCGTCGACGACTTCTACCCGCTGATCTACCCGCTGCAGTTGCGGCCCGACACTCGTCTCCTGCAGGTCTGGCACGCCGCCGGTGCGTTCAAGCGCGTGGGCTGGAGCCGCGTGGGCCTCGCCGGCGGTCCACTGCCCGGCTCGCTCGCCCATCGCAACTACACCGACGCCACCGTCAGCTCCGAGGCGATCCGTGCCGACTACGCAGAGGCCTTCGCGATCGACGTCGAACGCGTACAGGCACTCGGCGTGCCACGCACCGACGTGTTCTTCGACGCGGATCGCGTGCGCGAGACCGCGCGACGCGTGCGCAAGAGCTACGGAATCCCCCGCGACAAGAAGGTGGCCCTGTTCGCCCCCACCTTCCGCGGCAACGGACAGCTGACAGCCACCTACGACGTGGATGCCGTGCCGTGGGAGCGTCTGGCGGTCGATCTCGGCGACGACTGGGTCGTGATGGTCAAGATGCACCCCTTCGTGCAGCCGCTCGAGGTTCAGCGGCCCAAGCTCACCGGGATCGTGGACGCATCGGCCGAACGCGAACTCAACGACCTGCTGATGGCCGCCGACGTCCTGGTCACCGATTACTCCTCGGCGATCTTCGAGTACTCGCTTCTGCAGCGTCCGATCGTCTTCTTCTGCCCCGACCTCGAGGAGTACACGGCCGCGCGCGACTTCTACTCGCCGTTCACCGACTACGTCACCGGCCCTCTCGTGACCCACGGCGAAGAGTTGGCGGACGCCATCCGGACGGCATCGGTCGGGGCGGAGGCGGCCGCCTTCCGGGAGCGGTTCATGTCGGCGTGCGACGGCCGCTCCAGCGAGCGGATCGTGCGGGAGGTCATCCTCCGTCGCCACGCCGACGTGGATGCCGCCACCGTCGCCCCGGGCGGGACTCCCGAACCCACCCGGCTGGGCGGGCGCATCGGCATCCAACTGGCCGTCGCCTGGCTGGCGCGCACCAGCCTGAGGCTGGTCTACGCACCGTTGAAGCTACTGCCCGTGCGCCGAAAGGTGGTGATGATCAGCCGTGAACACACGACGGAACCGCAGGATTTCCTCGACGTGCGCGAGGCGATCACCGCCCTCGACCCGTCGGTGAGGGTCGTCTCCCTGGTGCGCATGGTGCCGCCGGGGATCGTCGGCAAGGCGCGGTACGCCCTGCACATGCTGACCCAGCTGTATCACGTGGCGACCGCTCAGGTGTTGGTCGTCGACACGTACGCGATCGTGGCGAGCGTGCTCACCCACCGGCGGTCGCTGACCGTCATCCAGATCTGGCACGCACTGGGCGCTTTCAAGAAGTTCGGCCTCAGCATCCTCGGACAGGACGAGGGTCGCGACGAACGTCTCGCGGCCGCCATGCGCATGCATCAGGGGTACGACCTGGTGCTCACGAGCGCCGAAGAGTGCCGGCCGGCGTACGCCGAGGCATTCGGCACACCGCTTGACCGGGTGGTGGTCGCGCCCCTGCCCCGCGTCGACCGCCTCCGTGACCCGGCACGGGCGGAGGCGACCCGCGAGCGCATCTACGAACGGCATCCTCATCTGCGCGGGGTGCGCGTCGCGGTGTTCGCTCCGACGTTCCGCCTCGACGGCACCGTCACCGTCGACGCCGCGGAGCTCACGTCTCGGCTCGGAGAGCGGGGACTGCACACGGTGGTCAAGCTCCATCCGCTGATGCACGGACATTTCGGCGACCTCGTCGACACCGCAGAGGGGTTCTCGACACAGGAGATGCTCCACATCGCCGACGTGTTCATCACCGACTACTCCTCGGCCCTGTACGAGGCTGCGGTGGTCGGGGTTCCCAGCTACTTCCTGGTGCCCGATCTCGACGATTATCTCGCCTCGCGCGACTTCTATCTCGACTACCAGCGCGACCTGCCCGGTCCGATCGTCCGGACGGTGGATGAGCTTGCCGCCGCGGTCGGCGCCGCGAGGGCCACCCCCGCCGACGCCGCCGCCTTCGCCCGCCGATGGGTGCAGGTTCCGGGCGATCCGCCTCGACGGGCCGGTGACACCCCCTGCGCGGACGCGATCGCTCGGCGGGTGGTCGAGCACGTCTCCGGACGGTAAACCGGTCGCCACCTCGGCCACCTATAATCGGCGCCGCGCGAGTGAGCCGGGCCGGCCGGTCCGACCGACACCGCGCAGGATGGATGCCGCCCCGGATGACCAGCTCTGCCCCCACCACCGGACCCGACGCGCCCTCGCGTCGCCCCTCCCCCGACGCACCCGTCGAGCCGTCTCGCAGCCGTCGCCCTCACGTGATCGCGGTGGTCGCCTACGATTCGCAACTGAAGTGGGCGCTGGGCCTGGTGGCGGAGTTCACCCGTCGCGGCTGGGCCTCGAGCGTCGTCGTCGCTTCCGATGTGCGCAGCGCGCTCTCGGACGAGCAGGTGAGCACGCTCGGCGACGTCGAGATCGCCCGGATGCCGTGGGCCGACCTGCTGTCGGTGGCCCGCCGCGCCGACTGCGTCGTCCTGTCGGTGCAGGGCCCCCTGGTGCAGCGATTCACCGACGAGCTGGAGCTGCTCCGGCGTCGCGCCCCGGGGGGAGGACACGAACCGATCGTCGTGGCCGGCTGGGTCGGCATCATCATCGAGAAGATCGTCGCGGGCTACCTCGACAGGTGCGCCGCCGACGTCGTCGCCGTCAACTCGGCCGACAATCTCCGCGATTTCACCGAGGCCGCACACCTGCTGGGTCTACCCACCGACAACCTGCTGCTGAGTGGCCTGCCATTGCTTCCCGCCCGGCCCGCCCCGCCTCGAGAGGGCCCCGTGCGCACGGTGGTCTTCGCCGACCAGCCGACCGTCCCGGCCGCGTCGGCCGACCGCGCATACCTCTACCAGCGCTTGGCGGAGTACGCCCGTGCGCATCCCGAGCGACACGTGCTCCTCAAGCCCCGCCACCGGCCGGACGAGGGAACGTTCCACGTCATGCGCCACCACCCCGAGACGGTGATGGCGCGGCTTCCCGAGGCGCCACCGAACTTCGCGATCACGTACGAACCCGTGACCGAGCTGTTGCCGCGCACGGACCTCCTTCTCACGGTCTCGTCCACAGCCGGCTTGGAGGCGGTGGGCGAGGGCGCGCGCACCGCGTTCATCGCCGACCTCGGCGTGCACGAGAAGTTCGGCAACCATGTGCTCCTTCCGTCGGGGCTTCTCGCCACCTTCGACGAGATCACCGCTGACGAGATCCCGAGCCCGCGGCAGAGCTGGCTGGCGGATATCTTCGTCGACGGCGACGGGCGGCGGCCGATCGAGCGCGTCGTGGATCGGGTGGAGGAGCTGCGCGGGGCGCCCCCCGAGCGGCGCCCCGGGGCGGCCGCCTCGGCGAGCACCCACGTCGCCGGGCGGATCGCCACGTACGAACACCGACTCCTCATGCCCACCGCCACCCAGACACCGGCCATGCGGGCCGCCGCCCGCACGGCGCAGTTGCGCACGCCCGCCCTGGTGGGAGTGCGCACCGAGCTCGTCCGGCGTGCGCGGCTCGGCGCGCAGGCGGTGCTGCCCCGCTCGTGGTTCGAGGCACTGCGCCGGGCGCGTGCACGCCGCCGCGGGGCCTGATCGCGCGCGGCCCGGGCCAGCGACGCCGATCGCCCGGGCCGACCCCCGTAGAATCGATCGAGCGCGACAGCATGGCTGACGCGATGTCGTCCGCCGACGAGGAGTCACACCTGTGAGCACACCCCGCACCGTCGCCGTGGTGCTGGCCGGAGGCATCGGCGTACGCGTCGGCCTCGGCATCCCGAAGCAGCTCATCAAGATCGCCGGCAAGGCCATCGTGGAGCACACTCTCGAGGCACTCGATGCCAGCGAACACATCGATGAGATCATCATCATGATGAATGCCGCCGCGATCGGTGAGCTCGACCACCTGCTCGACAGCGGCCGTTTCGGCAAGCTCACCCGCGTCCTTCCGGGCGGTGAGACCCGCAACGACACCACTCAGTTGGCCATCGCCGCGATCGAGGGCGACGACACGAAGGTGCTCTTCCACGACGCGGTGCGTCCGTTCATCGACGACCGCATCATCGAGGACTGCGTCCGCGCGCTCGAGGACTACGACGCCGTCGACACGGCCATCCCCTCGGCCGACACGATCATCCAGGTCGACGGCGAGCGCCGCATCACCGGCATCCCCGACCGGTCGCTACTGCGACGAGGACAGACGCCGCAGGCCTTCCGCCTCGGCACGATCCGACGCGCCTACGAGATCGCCGCCACCGACCCCGCGTTCCGAGCGACCGACGACTGCGGCGTCGTGTTCACCTACCTGCCGGATGTGCCGATCTATGTCGTCGACGGCACGGCAGAGAACATGAAGGTGACCGAGCCGATCGACGTGCACATCGCCGACAAGCTCTTCCAACTGCAGTCGGCCAGCCTCTCGCTGGAGAGCATGACCTCCGTCCCCGACCTCACGGGACGCACCGTCGTCGTCTTCGGCGGAAGCTACGGCATCGGCGAGAGCATCGTCGACCAGGCCCGGCGCGCCGGCGCCGACGTGTTCGAGTTCAGCCGCACCTCCACCGGCACGGACATCAAGTCAGCCAAAGCCGTGCGCAAGGCACTGGCATCCGTGCAGGAGCAGACGGGGCGGGTCGATGTCGTGATCGTCACGGCCGGGGTGCTGCGCATCGCCCCGCTCGTGGAGAGCCGCAAGCGCGATCTCCGCGACACGATCGAGGTCAACCTGATCGCACCGGCGATCGTGGCTCGGGAAGCTCACTCGTATCTGGCAGAGACGCGCGGCCAGATCGTGCTGTTCACCTCGAGCTCGTACACGCGCGGTCGCGCGGGCTACAGCGCCTACTCGGCCACGAAGGCAGGGGTCGTCAACCTCACCCAGGCACTGGCTGAGGAGTGGGACGAGTCGGGGGTGCGGATCAACTGCATCAACCCGCAACGCACCCACACCCCGATGCGCACCCAGGCCTTCGGAGACGAGCCGCTGGACTCCCTCCTCGATCCGGCCGACGTCGCCCGGGTGACCCTCAACGTCGCGGCATCCGACCTCACCGGTCAGATCGTGACGGTCCAGGTGGCGGCGATGCGCGCGTCGGAATCGACCGCAACCGCCTGAGGCGGGTCAGCTCCGACCGCGGCGTCGAAGCGAGGCCCCCATCCGACTGACCGCATCAGAGAGCCGCACGGCCCGACGCGACCGGAGCGACGTGATCACCTCGCGCAGGCGCGCCTGCTCGTCTCGCGCACGCCGCAGCTCGCGCCGCGTGCGGACGAGCGCGCGGCGCAACTCCGCGTGCGCACGACGGGATTCGTCGAGCTTGGCCTTCAGCCTCCTTCTCACCGGATCCGAGGAGAGCCGGTACGCGCGGATCGCCGCAGAGAGTGCGCGCTCGATCTCCACGTCTCCGACCGCGCGAGCATAGTCGCGGTTCTCCGTGACGAAGGAGAGGTCGCTCGCGTTGGCGATGGGGGTCGCCCGGAGCACCGCGGGGTCGACGACGTGATCGAAGGTTCGGAAGCTCTCCAGCGCCCCCGCCAGTCGAAGGCAGGTCTTGGTCCGCAGGCACTTGCCACAGACTCCGCAGTTGTAGGAGCCCGTGTTCTGCCAGCACACGCGGAGGTGCCGTTGCGCGACCGGACTGCGGGCGAGGGTCACCGTCTTGTCCACTCGGCTGGCGTGGGCGCCGTCGTGTTCGATGCGCACCATGTCGGTGGAGAACCGCGAGTCCAGCAGCGGATGTGATCCCCACCGGTAGAGCTGGGAGTAGGTGTGCGAGGCGGGAATCAGCAGTGTGCCGCATCGACCGGTCAGGAGCATGCCGATGCTCGCCAGCGCCGGACCGTGTGTCATCGTCGCCCAGCTCAGATGGGGGAAGAACGATTTGAGGTTCGACGACATCTCGACCAGCTCCACACCAGCTTCGGCCGCTACGTCGCGCAGGTGCGGGGCAACCGCCGCGTAGAGATCGGCGCGCCCGAGAGGAATGTCGAACCCGTGCACGTAGACGAGGTGGGTGATCCGCTCGGAGTTGTTGACCAGGGTGTAGAAGGAGTCCACTCCTCCGGTGAAGCACGCGACCACCCCGGGCGCGCGGTCCGGCGCGTCCGACGCGCGCGCTGCGACCTCGATCCGCGCGCGCGAGAGCTTGTGTCCGTGCCACGACAGCAGGATGTCCTGAATCGTGTCGGCATTGTCGAGGAGTCGCGACGACACCGGCCGATCGAGCACGAGCACCCCGTCAGTCGACATCGCCAGCAGCAGGCAGATGGGGAACAGCGCATCGGACATCGCCTCGTCAGAGGGCCGCAGGCCTGCGGGAAGTCGGAACCACATCGTCCGAGCCTCGGCTTCGGCGACCTCCACGTCGACCTCGATCAGTACGTCGTCATCGGCCGCGCTCCATCGCGCAGCTCCACAGTGAACCACACCCGCACACTACCCACCCATCGACCGTCAGCGCGGCGACCGGGCCGATGAGGCGTCGTTCAGCCGCCGATCTGGTTGCGTTCGAGCACGTCGAAAAACGCCCGGCAGATGTAGTAGTCCTCGGCGGTGGTGATCTTGATGTTCGACCGCGGGCCGTCCACGCGGTACAGGGTGTGACCGTACCGGCGCAGCAGGCTGCAGGTGTCGATGGAGTCGTTCTCGCCTTCGGCCACCGCGCGGTCGTAGACCTCGAGGGCGGTGGACAGCAGGGCGCTCTGCGGTGCCTGCGCGACGTAGAGCAGGTCGCGCGGGATCACCTCGTCGACGGCGCCGTCGGAGGAGGAGATGATCGTCTCGTTGAACTTGGTGCTGGTGATCGCCGGCCCCTGCTCACGCACGGTGCGGATGTTCTCGGAGATCACATCCGCGTTGATCAGCGGACGCACCCCATCATGCAGAAGCACGACGGTGTCGCCGGGGGCTTCGTTCGCCACGGCGCGCAGGGCGCGGTGACGTGACTCCTGACCGGTGGCACCGCCATCGACGATCCAGTTCACCTTGGTGAGCTCGTATCGGGCAACGAGTCGGGCGAATCGGTCACGCCACTCGGGCAGGATCGACACCGCGATCCGGTCGATGTCGGGATGATCCTGGAAGTGCTGGATCGTGTGGACGATGAGCGGCGTCCCGTGGATCTCGAGGAACTGTTTCGGCAGGGTGGCCGAGCTCATTCGTGATCCGATTCCGCCCGCAAAGATGACGGCGATGTTCATACGGTCTCCTCCTCAGAGATGTCGTTGTCGGTCGCGTCATCCGCGTCGTCCAGCTGCTCCCCCACCTGCGAGGGTCGTCCGCCCGACATCGTCGGGGTCGCCGGCGTGCCGAGGATCAGCCAGTCGATGACGCGGTCGGCTGCGTGCGTGTCGATGCGGTCGAAGTTCTCGGCGCGGAACCGGGCCACCTTCTCCTGCTCGAACTCACCCGTCGCGATCGCGTCGATGACCTCGTCGAAACTCTCGCACACCCGGCCCGGTGCCGTCTCGTCGTAGTCGCGGTGAAAACCGCGCGTGGCGGCGTAGTTCACTTTGTCGGGCGCGAAGAACAGCATCGGCCGGTCGAGGAGGGAGAACTCGTAGATGATCGACGAGTAGTCGGTGATGAGCACGTCGGTGGCGTGGAGCAGGTTCAGCCCGTCCGGGAACGTGGTGTAGTCGAAGAACCGGTCGCGGTACTGCTCGGGGATGCGGATGCGGTTCTTGACGAAATGGTGCATCCGGAACAGCACCACGGTGTCGTCGCCGCAGGCGCGATACAGGCCGTCGAAGTCGATCTGGTCGTAGTCGTAGAAGGCCGTGTAGATCGAGCGTCCCCGGAAGGTGGGGGCGAACAGCACCACGCGCTTGCCGTCCAGTTCGGGGTGCTCGCGACGGAAGGTCTCGAGGAACGCGTCGCGCCGCTTCTCGTCGAGGAACCAGTCCACGCGCGGAAGTCCGGTGGGGATGACCGCGCTCTCCTCGATGCCGAACGCTTCGGCATACACGTGGCGTAGGTGCTCGGATCCCGTGATCGCATACGTGTACTGACGGTGCGGATGCCAGAGCTTCGGCGATCCGGGATTGCCGAAGCGGCTGTATCCGACGGACTTGAATCCGCTCCCGGCATGCCAGAGCTGGATCACCTTGGTGCGCGGATCGATGTGCAGGCTCTTGAGGATGCCGAAGTAGTCATCGAGGAGCACGACCTCGCTCGTGGCCATGAGGTAGATGATCCGCAGCGTCGTCTTCCACCCGCCGGTGCGCGGCAGGCGGAACGAGTAACGCATGTCGAATCGCTTGTCGAGACCGCGCTCGATCATGCGCTCCTGCACGCGGCGGAGGTTGCCGTCGATCTTGACGCGCTGATCCGAGGCGAACAGGATCCGGCCCGGCTTCACGCCGATCCACTTGTTCACCCACCGGTAGATGCGCCCGGCATAGATCTGCTTGCGCTTGTCGCCGATGAGGGCCGTGCGCAGTCGCTTCACGGGCGACTTCGGCTTGGCCTTGCCGCCCGAGCGCGAGAGCTGGTAGGTGCGCATCAGGAAGTCGAGACGTTCGAGATCGTCGGAGCTCTCACCGATGCCGAACGAGGCGGTCACCACCGCCTTGTTGCTGTCGTAGAGGAAGACGCGCGAGGCCTCTTCGAGGGCGCTCAGCGCGCCGCCGTCGAAGACGGCCGGCGCCGAGAGCGCACCGCCCTCCCCGAGAGCCAGGATGCGCCAGGTGCCGTTGGGAATCCCCCGACGGTCACGGAAAGTCGTGATGTTGATGTGGATCTCGTGCGTGCCGTCGCCGAGGTCACCGGAGTCCACGGGGAACGACCGCGCGCCGTCGACGATGACGAAGGAGAACGGACCGGCCTCGGCGCCCGCCACCGGCTGGGCCTGCAGGCGCAGGGTGAGATGAATGCGTTCCCAGCTGATCGAGACGACCGTGAGCTCCACCGGCAGGGTGGCCACGATCACCGCGCTCTCCTGCGACACTGCCGCGTCGCCGGACACGGGGTGCACCGAGGGTGCCCCGCTCACGCCGCGCGCTCCTCGTGCCAGGCGATCGTGCGATCGATGCCGGCGCGCAGTCCCACGTGCGGCGCCCATCCGAGCGTGCGAAGACGCGCGTCGTCGAGACCTTGCCCCCTCACCGGGTTGTACTGCGACACGTCTACGCCATCGCGGAAGCGCACGTGCAGTCCGCTCGCGGGCCGAGCCGAGGTGAACTCCTCTGCGAGTTGGCGGATGCTGATGAACCCGTCGCGATCGGCGATGTTGTAGGCGGTGTTCACACCCGTCAACAGCGCGGTGAACATACCGGAGATCGCATCGGCGAGGTACGTGTAGGTGCGCCGGGCGCTGCCGTCGCTGTTGAGGGTGATGTCGCGACCGGCGATGACATCCGCCGTGAAGTCGGCCTGCACCCGACCGTCGTCCAGCGCCATGCCCGGTCCGTAGATGTGTCCGAAGCGGGCGATCGTGACGGGCACCCCGTATTGCGCGTGGTAGCTGACCGCGATGGTCTCGGCGGCGCGTTTGCCTTCGGTGTAGCACGCCCTCGGGTTGAGGATGTCGACCGAGCCGTAGGAGTCCTCCGCCACCAGGGATCCGTCGTCGGCGCGCTGGCCATAGACCTCGGCCGACGACATGAGCACGAACTGCGCGCCCCCGGACCGCACGCACAGGTCGAGGAGCCCGAAAGCCCCCTGGACGTTGGCGCGGATCGTGTCGACGGGGCTCGCGGCGTGAAGCGCGGGCCGCGCCGGCGACGCGCCGTGGATCACGAGGTCCACCGTGCGGTCGAGCGTGATCTCGTTCTGCACGTCACCCTCGATCAGCTCGAAGTCCGCTCGGTCGACGACGGAGCCGAGGATGCCGCGCGCCTTCTCGAGGTTGCGCACCATGCCCAGGACGGTGAGCTCGAGTCCGTGCGTCTCGTTGAGGGCCAGCAGGGTGTATACCGCGTAGGCGGGAATCATGCCGCTGGCGCCGGTGACCAGCACGGTCTTGCCGCGAAGCTCCGACCACGGCAACGGGGTCGTGACGATCTCGTGCAGGTCTCGATCGACCACGGCGCTGCCGGTGATCGTCGGAACATCTGCGGGAGAGGTGACCGACGCCGCGGCGCCGTCATTCGAAACTGCGGGCATTCCGCCGATTCTACGCCACCGCCTCCCGTCAACCTGGGCAATGGCCGAGGCGTGGACGTGCAGCGGGGCAGACCTTCAGCGCCGGCCCTGCAGCAATCGCTTGACCTTTCGCGCCACGCGTCGAGGAAGCGATGTGCGGCGCGAGCTGTCGGGTTCCATCGCCGCTGTGTAGTGCTTCTGGTAGTTCTCGTACGTGCGCCGTAGCTTGTTGCGCACCTTGTCGCGATACTGCGCGGAAGTGGTTCCCGCATACCGGGGCAACGTGCGCCGCAATTCGGCGTACGACGACGGGGCACGGTTGCTCTCGGGAGCGAACACTCCCCGCAGGCCGGCGAACAGCGTGTCATAGACGCTGGTGAGAAAGGCCTCGTCCTTCGGAACGCCTTCCTCGATCGCCCGTTCCAGCGCACTCACGACCTCGTCGGCGTCCCAGCGCTCGTGCGGTAGCGCTCGATGAGCCAAGCCGACGGATGCGTAGAAGTAGGGCACCTTGAAGTTCCACGACAGCCCGATCGAGGGAATGCCGTACGAGAACGCGGTGATGCTGGCGTGCAGCCGATAGGCGATGATTCCCTGGCAGGCACTGAGCTCGGCGCTCAGCTCTTCGGGACTGTTGATGGCGACGGCCGCTTTGCTCAACGGAATGCCCTCCGCCTTGATGAACGAGTCGAGGAAGACCTCGTCCGAGAAGTGACCCGTCGTCATCAGCTTGTAGTCGTAGCCGCGCGCGTCGAGCGTGGCGATGACTTCGCGCCAGAACGCCCGCTGGGCACGCTCGGGGAAATGGATGCCGTTGTCCTTGAAGATCCCGGCACGTGTGACCACGAGACCGATCCGCGGGCGAGTCGACGCCGACGTCTTCTTGACGGGTGGGGCACCGAAGACGACGTCGGCGAACACCGCCGGGTCGGCAACGTGGGCAATCGGGATGGACGTGCCCTCCACATAGTTGCGGAGGGATTCGATGTCATCGCGGGTGGTGATCTGGCGAACGCAGGGCAGAGCGAGGGCGTCGCGCAGGGCTACCGACCGCGGGTTGGTGGCGTCGAACGCCTCGACGCCGATGCTGGAGAACAGCACCGGAACCCCATACTCCTGGGCGAGCTCGAGGGTCTTGATCGTGCGCAGGTAGAACAGCTGATACGAGTAGTTGAACAGCGGCGCCCCGCCGAAGACGATGACGTTGGCGCCGGAGATCGCGGCGCGTGCATCTTCGAGCAACGCGGGGTCGCCCGTCCGCATGTACTTCTTCGAGATGATCCCGGCCGCCCGGCTCGTGATGGCGAACTCATCCGGGGCGAACCCGAGATCGGCCATCGCTCCCTTGATGAGAGAGATCACGGTTGCCTCGATGATCTGGTCGCCGACGTTGTCGGAGTCACGGTTGGTGAGCAGCAGGATGCGGCGCGGCGCCGCCGCTCCCTTGCGGGCACCGATGGGTTCGAAGCGGATCTCGCCCTCGCCGAGGGGGGTGAGCGCCCAGCCGGGAGCGCCTCCCGGGGCCCGATCGCCGACACGCACGACGGCCGGGCCGTCCAGCGCCACCCGGAGCACGGCGCGGCCGTCGTCGATGCGGAGGGTCGCCGGCACTTCGGAGTAGTTCGGCTTGACGCCAGACTGGTCGGCGACACCGACCCGCGTCGGCACCTGTCCGGAGCCGTCGTGGGCGCCGGCGAGATCGATCTCGTACCTCCCGGGCGCGACCCGGCGCACACCGACCGGCGCCAGTCGGCGCACAGCCTCGACTCTGCCGTCCGGGATGATCGTCGCAGCGCCGCCGTCGTTGGGATACACGAGGTGCAGCTGCTCCCCCGAGAGGGAGACGGATGCCGGCACGGTGCTCTCCAACCCGAGGTGGGTCATCCAGCTTCCCAGCTGACTACGGACGAACACGTCCCAGTAGGTCGAATCGAGAGGCCCGCCCATGGCTGCTGCGGCAGGGTCGATGGTTCCGGTCAGCGTCGCCCGGATCCCGCGCGCCTCGCCCGCCCCGACGGTGACCGAGGCCTCCGACGACGTGAGCCAGACCACCCGATCGACGCGAGAACGAACGGAACAGTCCACCGCCGCCTGACGGATGTCCGCGGCCATGTCTCGGGTGGATGCCGGCAGCATCTCCGCCAGAGCCGGCGAGACCGGAGCCAGCACGCGGTCACCGTCGAGCTCCGGCTCCAGCGGCGCACCCGATGCGTCCGGCCACTCGACGTGCGCTTCGACGTGGAGGACACCGTCCTTCCACACGAGCGACTCGGCGCTCGCGCGGGCGGCACGCTCGAGATCGTCGGCGCACAGTCGCGTCATCAGCTCCACGTCGCCGGCGGCCAGCACGTGGGCGCGCATCCGACGGGACCAGTCGAGCTGCGCATCGAAGCGTGCGAGGTCGAAGTCGGCGCGGAGGGCGCGGATGTGGTCGAACAAGAACGCGCGCTCGTGGTCGGGACGACCGGCGAACCGTGCGTCGAGCGCACCCAGCACGCGGGCGCCGTACTGGTGCAGCAGCAGTTGTTCGCGCTGATCGATCAAGTGATCCTCGGACAGGTCGTCCATCGTGGCCTGGATGAGGCGACGCAGCCACATCCAGTAGTCGTCGGTGTTCTTGACGAACAGTGTCGAGCCGCTGCCCTTCGTGTAGACCCAGTGGTAGAAGGGCACGCTCGACAGCGTCGAGATCACGCGCGCGTACCGCGCCACCTTGAGATTGAAGAACTGATCCTCCCAGAGCACTTTGCGCCCCTCGATGAAGCGGATGTCGTGCTCGATGAGGAACTCTCGGCGATACAGCTTGTGGGGGTTCAGCGGGAGGAGCGGATGACTGTCTTCGCGACCGAGGGACTGGCCCAGGTCGGCCGTGTACGTCGGAAGCGCCCAGAAGGCCTTGTTCGTGTAGGCCTCTTTGCCGTTGAGGACATCCGCGCCGTGCTGGTGCGCGAACTCGTAGGCCGCCTGCAACGCGCGCGGGTAGAGCCGATCGTCGTGATCCATGAAGAGCACGTAGTCGCCCTCAGCGAGGTCGAGGCCGCGGTTGCGAGGCGTCGACGGCCACCCCGAGTTCTCGATGCGCTCGAGCCGCACGTTGTCGCGCGCCTCGGCGATCATCCGGAGTGCATCGTAGGTGCCGTCGGTCGATCCGTCGTCGACGAAGATGACCTCGAAGTCGTGGCGCGGCATCGATTGGGCATCGATCGAGTCGACGAGGGCGCTCAGCCCCTGCTCCGGCGAGTTGTACGTGGGAACGACGATCGACACTTTGCGCACCCGCCAACTCTACGACGGATGGGCAGGACGGCCCGGGGATCGGGCTCCGCAGACACCGTCAGCGCCGGAACACGCTCAGGAGACGATGGCGGTCAGTGCGGGGCGCAGCCTCACACGCGCGACCGCGCCGCGGCCTTGTCGGCTTCGGCGCGCAGGTGGTACTCGGACAATCGCTGGTAGTTCTCGTACGCACGCCGAAGCTTCCGCCTCACCTTGTCGCGGTACTGTGCCGGGGACGTGCCCGCGTAGCGCGGCAGTCGGGTGCGCAACTGTGCGTACGAGTAGGCGGTGGCCTCACTGTCGGGCGCGGCGATGGCCTTGACACCGGTGAAGAGCGTTTCGTACACACTCATCAGGAATGCCTCGTCTTTGGTCACGCCCTCCGCCATCGCGCGGTCCAACGCCGCCAATGCCGCATCCGCCGTCCACTGCTCGGGTGCGAGCGCGCGCTCCCCGAGTCCGACCGACTCGTAGAAGTAGGGCACCTTGAAGTTCCACGACAGCCCGATGGATGGCACGCCGTAGGCGAAGGCGGTGATGCTGGCGTGGAGCCGGTAAGCCAGCACGCCGGCGCAGGAACGCAGCTCGTTCGACAGTTCCTCGGGAGAGTTCACGGTGACGGCGGCCTTGCTCATCGGGATTCCGCGCGAGCGGATGAGCGCGTCGAGGAAGACCTCGTCGGAGAAGTGACCTGTCGTGAACAGGCGGTAGTCATCGCCGCGCTGCTCGAGACGATCGATTACGTCGAGCCAGAACTTTCGCTGGTCCTCCTCCGTGAACGCGATGCCGTTGTCGCGGAAGATGCCCGCGCGGGTGACCACCAGCCCGATGCGTCGGCGATCGTCACTCCCCTCTTTGACGGGGGAGGCCGCCGCGGGAGACGGTCGTGACGACACCACGGGCGCTCCCGGCTTGACCGCCGCGGAGGCAGCAGCGGGCGACTGACCGAGCATCCGGCGCAGGCGACGGACGACACGGCGCGAGAACGACGCGGGCGCAGCCGCCACCGGGGAGGCGGGACCGGCCGGCTCGGGCTTGGGCCGGAAGACGATGTCGGCGAACACCGCCGGATCAGACACGTGCGCGACGGGGATGTCGGTTCCCTCGACATACTTCCGGACGGACTCCACGTCGTCGCGCGTCGTGATCTGCCGGACGCACGGCTGCTGCAACGCATCGCGCAACTGCACGCTCTTGGGATTCGACTCGTCGAAGGGCTCGACCCCGATGCTGGAGAAGATCACCGGGACGCCGTACTCCTGGGCCAGCTCCAGGGTCTTGATCGTGCGGAGGTAGAAGTTCTGGTACGAGTAGTTGAACAGGGGCGCTCCGCCGAAGACGATGACGTCCGAGTCGGAGATCGCTGCACGGGCGCCCTCGATGAGCGCCGGGTCCCCCGTACGCAGATAGTTCTTGGAGATGATTCCCGCGGCACGGCTGCGGATGGCGTAGTCCGCCGGCGCCAGTCCGAGGTTCTTCATCACACCCTTCAGGAGCGAGATCACGGTCGCTTCGATGATCTGGTCACCGACGTTGTCGGAATCCCGGTTCGTCAACAGCAGGATTCGGAATTTCGACACCGGCAGACTCCATTCGGCGCGCCACGAGCGGGAAGGGGTGGATGGTGTGGGCGCGAAGATCCGAGCGTACCAAAACACCCCCGGCGTCCGCGGTGGGGGTGGCCCTCGCACGTCGGGTCGCCATGGGCCCCGGCCGCCGCGTCAGCGTCCGAGTGCTGCGCGAGCCCGGGACAGCACGCAGTGAATCCGCGACGGGCGGGCGCCGCCCCGCGCCACACGCACCGGGGGCGCCAGGCGCACCGCGGTGAGCTCGCGGTCGAACCGGGTCGACTCATCGTCGAGCGTGTGCTCGAGCCGGTGCCGCCCGAGGAATGCACGGAAGTTCGCGAGGTTCACCGCATGTCGAGCGGTGAAGGCATCGAAGTCGGCAGCCCGATACCACTTCTCGACGTTGACGCGACGGAGGGCCGCCTTCGTGCGATGCGGGATCGCGTGGAACTCGGCCAGTTCGCGGGTGCGGGAGTCGTGGGCGATGAGGATTGACGGCGCTCCCGCCAGCAGTCCCGCGATCGTGCCGTGAATCCGGGTGCCGATGACGAGATCGCGATCACGCAGGCTGTCGATCCACGTGGTGGCGTCGACGAAGAACCGCATGCGGTCGCTGCGGTAGAGCTCGTGTTCCGGTGACTCCGGCAGCAGTGACTTGTCGGCGTAGCGCGTCGGTCGCCCGTGCAGCATCAACGCCAGCCCCTCGACCGTCTGCGGCACGACATAGCTGTTCGGGTAGGCACGGGTGACCTCGTCGACGAACAGACCGATGTCTCGGAGGTACGGCGAGTAGGTGACGGCGACGGCCGAGTTCGAATGCAGCCCCGATCTCGGCGCGATATCGCCGCGCCCTTCCGTGCCCGCAATGCCCCCGAATCCATACAGCGACGGGCATCCGATGACCTCCACCTGGTCACCCCGGAACCCGAGATCGGAGAGAAACGCCTGGGTGAACTCACCCCGCACGCCGATCGAGGGTGAACGGTCGAGGACGGCGGACACGAACGCCCGCACCGACTCGCGCAGTTCCGGTGAGGCCGTCTCCACGCCCGCGCGCAGCCCGAACTGTGCCCCGACACCCAGAACGCTCACCGGAACCTTCAGCCGTCGGATCACCTCGGTCAGTCGATCAAGCTGGGGCAGGAAGCTGGTGCGGAAGGCGTTGGCCAAGGGGATGACGACGCGATCGAACTCGCCGTCGATCCTGTCAGCGACCCGCTGAGGCCGATCGCGCTCGGTGGAGTATCCATCCGCGACGAGATCGGCATCGTCGGTGAGAAGGGTGCGCCACGCCGCGGTGTAGAAGAGCATGTTGCCCGCGTTGGTCCCGAACACGCCGTCGTGACGGATCGACAGGGACTGCTCGTGCGACAACGGTGTGAGCGGGTCCTTGCCCGCCCGCACGAGGATGCGATGCCCGGAAGTGGCCGTCATTGCCCTTCGAGCACCTCGAGCGCCTCGACGATGGGTCCGTCGAAGACGACATTTCCCTTTCGGATGACGATCCCTCGCGTGCACAGCTGCTTCACCTGGCCCTTGCTGTGGCTGACGACCATCATCGTCACTCCCCGCGCCGCGAGCTCCTTGAGCTTCGCGTTGCACTTGGCGCGAAAGGGAGCGTCGCCCACTGCGAGCACCTCATCGACCAGAAGCACGTCGAGCTCCACGTGGATGGCGACGCTGAAGGCCAGGCGCATGAACATCCCCGAGGAGTAGTGCTTCACCTCCTGATCGATGAAGTCACCGATCTCGCTGAACGCGACGATCTCGTCGAAGCGGGCCTTGGTCTCCTTCTCGGTCATCCCGAGAATCGCCGCGTTGAGGTAGACGTTCTCCCGGCCGGTGAGATCAGGGTGGAATCCGGCACCGACCTCGATGAGTCCGGCCACCTTGCCGCGGGTGAGCACCCGCCCTTCATCGGGCTCCAGCACTCCCGAGACGAGCTTGAGGGTCGTCGATTTACCCGAACCGTTCAGGCCCATCACCGCCACCGACTCGCCCTCGTTGATCGTGAACGACACGTCGTTGAGCGCTTGGAACTGCGTGGCCCGCACGGCCCGCCGGCGGATGATGTTGATGAAGGCGTCCTTCATCGAGCGCGTGCTGCGCTTGTTGAACCACTTCGAGACGTGCTCGACGATGATGCGGGGCTGCGGTTGAGTGTCGACCATCACAGATCCTGGGCGAACGTGCGCTCGGCGCGGCGGAACACGAACTGACCGACGACCAGCGTGAAGATGATGACGGCGATGGACGCCACGACGTACCAGCCGAAGTCCGGTGGCCAGCCGAGGTTGGCCGGCACCGGGCGCTCAGCGAGCACACCCGGCAGCGTGCCCCAGAATGCGTGGTGGAAGAACTCCACGGCCACCGCGAGCGGGTTGGACATGTAGAGGTGGAACAGCCACGGGATCTCGCGCGAGCGCTCGTAGACCATCGCCCAGGTGTAGAGGATGGGCACCGACCAGGTCGCCACGGTGCGGATGATCTCCACGACGTTGCTCGCGTCGCGGAAGCGCACGTTGACCGCGGAGAAGAAGAGCCCGAGCCCCACCACGAACAGCAGCACGAGCACGACGCCCGCCAGCACGAGACCCGCAGAGAGGAACGAGGGAATCCAGCCGAGCAGCAGGCTCACGACGACGAGCACCGCGAGCTGCGGCAGGAAGTGCGTGAAGGCACCGGCGATGGCCGCCAGCGGGAACAGCTCTCGCGGCATGTAGATCTTCCGAACCAGCGCCTTGTTGGCCACGATGGAGCGCGTCGATTCCGAGAGCGTCTCGTTGAAGAGGTTGACCAGCACGAGCCCGCTGAACAGGTACAGCGGGAAGAAGGGTACCTGTTTGTGCAGTTGCAGGATCTGGCCGACGACGACGTAGTACACGAGGAACTGAACCGTCGGGCGCACGTACGACCAGAACCAGCCCAACACCGAGTTGCGGTAACGCAGCGACGTGCTCTTGCCGATGAGCAGACGCAAGAGGTAGCGGTGGTGGAGGACGTCGAGGATGCCGCGGCCGCGCCCCGGCGTGTCGAAGGCGCTGTAGTCGATCTGTGTCACGGGTTTCCTTGCGGGCTCGGGCATCCTGCGACACGCGCTCCACGGGGAAGACCCTCACAGATCGCGGCGGGCAGGCCACCGGTCATCCTAACCGACCCTCGCGCGACGGACCTTGCGTAACGCCGTGAGCGTCGGAGCAGGGGCCGCCCGGCGGTGACGGCGCCGACTCACTTCAGATAGTCGCCGTGGATCCAGCCGGTCTTGCCTCCGACGGTGGCCTTGCGCCACTTGCCGCTGGTCGACGTGACGGTGACCCTAGAGCCCTTCTTCACCAGGGTGATGATCTTCGACGAGGTCGACGCCGACGCGCGCAGATTGACGTTGGCGGTGGCCGTCATCGTCTTCTTGTTCGTCACAGCCGTCAAGTACTTGCCGTGCACCCAGCCCTTCTTGGAACCGGCCACCACCTTTCGCCACGAGCCGCTCGTCGCGTAGACGGTCACCGACGCCCCCTTCTTGAGGGTGAGGACGACCTTGCTGGACGTCGTCGCCGCGGAGCGGAGGTTCAAAGAGGTGGTGGTCTTCATGGCCTTCTTGGGCATGGCTCCCAGCTGGCTGGCTGCCACCCAGGCCCAGGTCGACCCCACCTTCACGGCTCGCCACGACCCCTTGCTGTCGGTGACGGTGACGACGGTGCCCTTGGCGAGCTTCTTCACCGTCGCAGCCGACGAGACGGCCGCGACGCGGACGGTGGCGGTCTTGGTCGTCTGCAACGTGCGCGTTGCGACGAGCGCCGGCTTCTTCGCGACCAGATACGAGGTCGCCATCCATCCGGTCTTCCCGTCGATCCTCACCTTGCTCCAGCTGCCCTGTGTAGCCAGCACGGTGACCGCCGAGCCCTTCCGGGCGGTGTACACGTACGTCGAGGCACCGGCATCCGACCGCAGTTGCAGCGCCGCCTTCACGTACATCGTCTTGCCCGTCGGTTCACTGCCGTCGGACGGGGTCGGTGTCGGGGTCGGTGTCGCCGTCTGGGTCGGCGTGGGCCGGGGCGTCGGTACGGGCGCCGGGGTCGACGAGCTCTCCAGAGACACATAGGCGCTGTGCACCCAGTAGGGAGACCCCGAGACCGTGATGCGCCACCACACGCCGTAGGTCGCCGTGCGCTTGTACGACGCACCCATCTTGATCTGGATGCGACCGGTGTCACAGCTGGTCGAGGGAGCCTTGCGCGCGTTCAAGGTGCCGGTGGCGACCACCGCCGTGCCGGAGGCCTTCGTCACGCTCGACTCGGCGGGCAGCGCACAGACGCTTCCTCCCGCGGCCGGGGTGCCGGTCGAACTCAGCTTCAGCGCCGACTTCAGCACCCACATGGTCTTCGATCCGCTCTTGACCCGGATCCACGCACCGTAGGCACCGGTCACCGAGACCGTGTCGTTCTTCTCCAGCGTCACCTGACCCGAGGTGCAGTGACGGGTGGGAGCCTTCTTTCCGGCGGTGGAAGCAGCCGTCACCGTCGCGGTGCCGGATGCCGCCGCGATGTCGGCGCTCGGCGGCACGGTGCAGGCCGCGACCTGGGCCGGTGAGCCGGTCGACGGAGCCGAATCGGGCGCGAACCACGACACGTAGTAGTTGTAGAAGTTGCGGTTGCCGTAGGCCGAGCAGCTGTCGCCGGTCGCACTTCCCGCCGCGAGCGCCGCGACATTGGGCCGGTAGGGCGTGTAGATGTAGAGGTTGGCCGTGGCCTGGTTCTGGATGAAAACCTTCGACGAACCGCACGAGCTGGTGGGGTGCCACTTGATGGTGTTGACCTGCCCGGCCCGGTAGTTGAACGAAGTCGGGTTCTGCGTGTACACCTGCAGCTGCCGGGCGCCCTTGTACACCTGGTTGACGAATCCGGCGGCGGCTTCGTCGCAGGGCGCCGTGTCGGGGCATCCCTGCCCCATGGCCGCGCGATACGCCCATTCCGAGGGGGCGGTGGAGGTGACCAGGCCCTGCTCCTTCTGGAGCATGACGATGATGACCTTGGGGTTGATGCCGCACGCGGTCGCGGCCGCCGCGATCACCTGGGCAGCCGTGGCCCCCTTCTTGGCTGCCACCGCCTTGCAGTAGCGATCGGCGGACTTCTTGGGGAGGTCGGTCGTGAAGTTCTTGAGACAGGTCGGATCGCCCGCCTTCGCCTTGCAGGTGCTCACCCGCGCGTTGAGGAAGCTCTGGATCTGCGAAGCGGTCATCGAGTCGCTGTCGAAGAACTCGGCGTCACTGATGATGAACCCGCCCTCCAGGATCGAGGAGGGCAGCGCAGCGGCCTGGGCGGGGGCGGGCGGCGTGAACGTCAGCATGCCCGCGACCAGCGACAGGACGGCGACGACGATGGCCGCGGGGGTCAGGGCGCGGCGGCGTTCCAGTCGGGGGGACATGTGACCATTGTTACTGAAGTCAACAGTCGATACCACCCCGAGTTCTCATCCGATTGCACGACACGCCGTTTCAGGAATGCTCGAAGCTCGGTCTCAGAGGTCGGCGTGAAGCTGCCACACCTTCTCGCCGGCGCCTGCCCACGAGAACGCGCGGCCCCGATCGCCGGCGAGCACACCCCAGCGTTCGCCGTCTGCGGCCGAAGCCAGCGCCGCAGCCAATGCGGCGGAAAGCGCCTCCCCCGGCGATCCATCGGACAGGTCGACGAGCATGCCGCCCTCGGCGACGATCTCACGGTGCACCTGCGAGGCTGCGGCGATCGTCGGCACGCCCAACCGCAACGCTTCGACCAGGCGCCAGGGAAACCCCGAGAGCTCCGACGGCGCCAGATAGGCGACGGCCGCGCCCAGGACGGCGGCACGGTCGTGGCGGTCGAGGTGGGGCCGAACGTGCACGCGGGTCTCCGGCAGCCCCGCGGCGGAGGCGGCGTCGACGATGGCCGGTTCCTCCCCCTCGGGCGCATCGATGACGACGACCGGCAGGTCCGCCATCGCCAGCGCGACCGCTCGGAACCCGTCCGAGAGTCGTCCCGACGGAGCGGCCGAACCGCTCATGAGCACGAACCCCTCCGGTAGCCCCAGCGACCTGCGCCGGCCGACCTCGTCGGCGGGCACGCGGAAGTCCTCCGGAGGGGCGCCGGGGATGACGCGCACGCGATCGCCGAGGCGGGCGATCTCGGCCAAGCGCTCCGCCGTCGCGTGCGTGGGGACGACGACGGCATCCGCGAAGCGCACGGCACGCTTGAGGAATGCCCGCTGAGCGAGCACCGCACCGCGCGCGAGCTCACCGGGACGCTCCCACGCATCCAGGTCCCACGCCGTCACCACGGTCTGATCGTGGTCGTGAACGCGGTCATGACGCACGAGCGGGGCCGCCAGCGAGGTGGCGTGCAGGAGCCCGCCGCCGCCTCCCGCAGGAACGCCCAGTTGCCATGCGGCGCGCAGCTCCCGCGCACCCAGGGAGAGTCGGGTCACCGATGCCAGGCCAGGGACGTCGACCTGCGGATCGGGCGCACCGGCCGGCACCACCGCCTCCACAGAGCACTCGGCGGGAGTGGTCGCCACGAGTCCTCGCGCGAGCTCGGTAGCGGCTTCGGACAGATCCGACCCCACCGGTTCGCGGTCGAGCACGATACGCAGCGTGGCGGTCATACGATGCACCTCATCTGTATCGCTCCGGTCAGCCGTCCGTGCCCGCAGCGGGGGTCTTCGTCGGGGGGTGCAGGGCGGTGTCGACCAGCTCATGGATGTAGGCGAAGTCCGGCGCGTCCGGATTGACGTCGTTCTCGAGGGTGAGCTCGATCGTCTTGAGCTTCTTCTTCTGCGACTTCACGGCCAGTTCGGCCAGGTAAGGCAGCATGCCCGACGGGATGTCGGTGTGCACGATCTCCGAGCCGGCGGCCGCGATCCCCTGGAACCTCGTCAACACCGTGGTCGGCGTGAACTGATCGAGGATGGCACTCTGCAGCTGACGCTGGCGCTTCATCCGGTCATAGTCGCTCGTCGTGTACCGAGAGCGTGCATACCACTGGGCGGTGTCGCCGTCCATGTGCTGTGGCCCCGCTTCGATCCAGCCGGTGATCCCCGACAGGGATCCATCGGCGTTCTTGTGGAGCGCCCCCTTGGGCAGGCGTTCGGCCACCGTGATGTCGACGCCGCCGAGCGCATCGATCAGCTCGGCGAATCCGTCCATGTCGATGAACACGTAGTACTGGATCTCGATGCCGAGCACGCCCTCTGCCGCGTCACGGGTGGCCTCGATGCCGGGTGTCGAGCCGATGGAGGCCGCATCGGGATAGAGCTCGTCCCCGTCCATGCACACACCGACCTCGGTGTTGAGCTGGTTGATCTTGTTGTCCCACCCGCACACGGCATCGGCATGACCGGTGTGTCCGTTCGGGTACAGCTCCTTCATCGGGCCATCCGAGAACGGGACGTCGCGCATGTCGCGCGGGATGCCGGTGATCGTCGCGGCGCCGCTGTCGGCGTTGACCGAGACCACCGAGATGCTGTCGAACAGCATGTGGTCTCGGCCCTTGGCGCTGTCGGCACCCAGGAGCAGGAAGTTGTAGTAGCCGTCGGAGGGCGGGACGCTCGGCCCGCTTCCGAACACCGACGCGATCGTGTCACGGGCCGACCCGGCCACCTGCGACCCGTAGACCGCTCCCCCCGAGGCCAGCACGAGGAGAGCCACAGCCAGCGCGGCGATCCCGAGCCGCGCACGGGGACGAGCCTTCACCAGGCGCGCCAGCCGGAGGGTGTCGATCGTCAGCACCACCCACAGCACCGCGTACGCCAGCAGCGCCACCTGCGCGAACAGCAGCACGAACCAGTTCGATCCGATCGCCAGCAGCGTCTGCCACGACGCGATCCCGATCCCGATCGCCAGCACGACGCCGAGCCACAGAGCAATCGTCGACACCAGCCCGACGCGACCGAGTGTGCGGTTGCCTGCGAGCACCTGCGCCGAGCCGGGGAGGAAGAAGTTGAGGACGACGAGCCACCAGGCGCGCCGGGTCATGATCGCGGAGGACGCGGCATCGGGCGCGCGTAGCGAGTACTCGTTCCACATCGCCGGTCGCGATCGCGACGCCGAGGTGGCGGCACCGGCGGCGGCGCGTGCGGGAGCGGTCACGCTCACAGCGACTCCTTGAGGCGGCGGTTCTTCTCCTCCACCTGCTCCTGGAGGCTCTGCGCGTACTGCTCGACGCGCTCGGCCAGCCGCTCGTCGGCGACGCCCAGGATGCGCGCGGCGAGCAGGCCGGCGTTTTTCGCACCGTTGATGGAGACCGTGGCCACGGGAATGCCGGCCGGCATCTGGACGATACTCAGCAGCGAGTCGAGACCGTCGAGTGTGGCCAACTGCACGGGGACGCCGATCACCGGAAGCGCGGTGACGGAGGCCAACATCCCGGGTAGATGCGCGGCGCCCCCGGCTCCCGCGATGATCACGCGCAGGCCGCGTGCTCGCGCCTCTCGTCCGTACGAGATGAGCTTGTCGGGGGTGCGGTGGGCCGACACCACCTCGACCTCGTGCGCGATCGCGAAATCCGACAGCATCTGGGAGGCGTCGCTCATGACGCGCCAGTCGGAATCGGATCCCATGACGACGCCGACGAGCGGAGAGGACGCGGAATGCAGGGGTCGGGTCACCCGACCAGGCTAGGCGGCGAGGCTGGAAACTCGCCGCAACGGCACGGCACCCGTGCCGTTTCGACCGCCTGTCAGTCGGCGAACACCTCGGCTGCAGCGCGCGCCTCGTACACGACGGCATCCAGATCGTCGCCGAAGGCGTTGACGTGGCCGACCTTGCGTCCGGGCCGCGGCGCCTTGCCGTAGGTGTGCACCTTGGCGGACGGGTGGGCCCCGAGCGCGAGCGGGAACCTGCTCTCGAGCGAATCCGACGCAGGTCCGCCGAGGATGTTCACCATCACCGCCCACGGCTGGCGGGGCGACGGATCTCCGAGGGGGAGGTCGAGCACCGCACGCAGGTGCTGTTCGAACTGACCGGTCACTGCGCCGTCTTGGCTCCAGTGCCCGCTGTTGTGCGGGCGCATGGCGAGCTCGTTGACCAACAGCCTCTCATCGGTGGTCTCGAACAGCTCGACCGCCAGCATGCCGGTGACGCCGAGACCCTCCGCGATGGTCGCCCCGATCTCGGCCGCCACCTGCGACACCCGCCCGCCCGAGCGCGGCGCAGGAGCGATCACCTCGGCGCACACGCCGCCGCGCTGCACGGTCTCCACGACCGGGTAGGGCACGCGCTCCCCGGAGGGACGCCGCGCGATCTGCTGGGCGAGCTCGCGGGTGAAGTCCACGAGTTCCTCCGCGAGCAGGCTGTCGCCCTCCGGCAACGCCGCGAGCCAGTCGTCGGCGTCACCGGCGTTCTCGACCACCCGCACGCCCTTGCCGTCGTAGCCACCGCGCGGCGTCTTCACCACGGCGCGTCCGCCGTGGTCGTCGATGAAGGCCTGGAGCTCATCGACGCTGGACACCGCGGCCCACTCGGGCTGAGGCACGCCCAGTTCGTGCAGGCGCGCCCGCATCCGCAGCTTGTCCTGGGCGAAGATCAGCGCATCCGGCCCCGGGTGAACGGCGACACCGGCATCCACGAGAGCGCGCAGCACATCTTGTGGCACGTGCTCATGATCGAACGTCACCACATCGACGGCGCGGGCGAAGGCCATCACGGTGTCGAGGTCGCGGTAGTCGCCCACCTCGTCGGCTGCGCGCTCTGCCGACATCTGCGGCTGCTCGGCCAACACCGTGATCTCCACGCCCAGTTCGACCGCAGGAGCGATCATCATGCGGGCCAGCTGCCCCCCACCGACGACTCCGACCTTCACAGACATGGATCTCCCTCCGCCCGAACTCATCCTTCCAGGTTTCCGCACCCGACGATGCCGCCGGCGACAGGGCGCCCAGCGCGGCCGGAGAGGATCACCCGTGGTCGAGAGAGGCGGTGTCGCGGGCTGCGCCCAGGGGGGCGTCACGGTGAGCCAGGATCTGGCTGATCTCCACCTGGTCGGCGAGCGTCTCGTGCACCAGGCGCACCGACGGGACGTTGCGCAGACGCAGCGGCGCCTCGACCCCGTTGGAGAGGACGAGGGTCCCCGCTCCCCAGAGCCGCTGCAGGGGGCCGCGCTTCTCGGAGATCGTGTAGCCCCGCGCGTGGGCGAGCTCGGTGCGCCGGCGACCGAACAACCCTGACTGCTCGATCACCCGGCGCGTCGTGATCGTGTAGGTGTGCGAGAGCCAGCGAAGGTAGGGCACGATCACCAGCAGCAGGACCAACGCTGCCGCGCCGGCCCACAGCATCCAATCCCGCCACCACGACGCGAAGGGTGCCGGCGGGTTGCCCGTGAAGTACCCGACCGCGGTGGCCGCGGCGATGAGGACCAGCGCGCTCCACGTGAGTCTGCGCGCGTGACTGCGCAGTCGCACGACACGCATCTCGGGGCCGGGGGCCCCCGCGGTCGGCGTCAGCGGCCGCCCGGGGAACGAGGGAGGCTGGGTCACCCCTCCATTGTCGCCGAGGGCTCCGACACGCCCGGGTCGGCACGCCGCCTCACGTGCACCACGTCACCGGCGGCGATCACGACCTCGGCGCCGCCGGTACGCACCACCAGGCGCCCGCGCTCATCCAGCCGCTCGGCGGTTCCGGCCAGGGAAGCTCCGTCGGGCAGCGAAACGCTCACCTCCGCCCCGAGGGTGTCGCAGACCCCGCCGACGAGCTCGCGCACGGCCGGAGCACCCGACACCGCGAGGGCGGCGACCGCGTCGCGCAGGGCGGTCAGGTAGTCGGCGAGCAGACGGTCCTCGTCCACCGCCACCCCGAGGGAGGCGAACGAGGTCGCCGTGGGCACCGGCAGTTCAGACGAGGACATCGTCGTGTTCACGCCTGCCCCCACGACCACGCGGGCCGGGTCTGCGGACATGACCTCCGCGAGGATGCCGCTGATCTTGCGCCCGTCGACCAGGACGTCGTTCGGCCATTTCAGTCGGACCGTGGCCCCGCCCGCCTGCTCGGCGACCGCGTGGGTCATCGCGGCGCCGGCGATCAGCGGAATCCAGCCGCGGTCCTCCTGCGTCACGGCGCCGATGTCCAGCAGCACCGACACGGCCAGGGCACGGCCGGGCGGGGTCACCCAGGTGCGGTCCAGGCGACCTCTGCCCGCACGCTGATCGCGGGTGAGGAGAACGGAGAGGTGCGGATGGGCGTCGGGCTCGTCGGCCGCATCGCGCAGCAGCGACGCGTTGGTCGAGTCGACCGACTCGATGACGTGCAGACGCGGACTCACGGCGGCCGCGGCAGGGTATCCGGATTCGTTCAGCGACATGCCCGCCACCCTACGCGTCTGCCCCTCGTCCGTTTGCGCGGACGGGAGGGACGTGTTCACGACACCGACAACGCCTCGGCCCGGGCGTTGTCACCACGCTCCAACGCCAGCGAGAGGGTGCTCGCTAGGGTGGAACGCGTGACCGACCAGCCTGACATGTCCACGACCGCCGGCAAGATCGCCGATCTGCGCGCCCGCTATCAAGAGGCGATCGTGGATGCCGAGGCCACCGCCCAGCAGAAGCAGCACGCCAAGGGCAAGCTCACCGCTCGCGAACGCATCGAGATGCTTGTCGATCCGGGATCGTTCGTCGAGCTCGACGAGTACGTACGCCACCGCACCTCCGCGTTCGGCATGGACCGCTCGCGGCCCTACGGCGACTCCGTCGTCACGGGTGTCGGCACCATCCACGGCCGCACCGTCGCCGTGTACGCGCAGGACTTCACCACCTTCGGCGGCTCGCTGGGAGAGGTCGCGGGCGAGAAGATCATCAAGGTCATGGAGTTCGCCCTCCGCGGCGGGATGCCCATCGTCGGGATCCTCGACTCCGGCGGTGCCCGCATCCAGGAGGGCGTGGTCGCTCTCGGGAAGTACGGCGAGATCTTCCGCCTGAACACGGCGGCCTCGGGGGTCATCCCTCAGATCTCGATCATCATGGGCCCCGCCGCCGGCGGTGCCGTGTACTCCCCCGCCCTGACCGACTTCGTGGTGATGGTCGACAAGACCAGTCAGATGTTCGTCACCGGTCCCGACGTCATCAAGACGGTCACCGGCGAAGACGTGGGCATGGAGGAGCTGGGCGGCGCGTACACCCACAACACGCGGTCGGGCGTCGCGCACTACCTCGCCGAAGACGAGGACGATGCGATCGACTACGTGCGCACGATGCTCGGCTTCCTGCCCGACAACAACATGTCGCAGCTGCCCGACTACGAGCACACCTTCGAGTTCGAGACGACGGATGCCGACCGCACCCTCAACACGATCATCCCCGACTCACCCAACCAGCCGTACGACATCCACCAGGTGATCTCGCACATCACCGACGGCGGTGAGTTCCTCGAGGTGCAGCCCCTCTTCGCCCCGAACATCGTCATCGGTTTCGGCCGCGTCGAAGGCCGCACCGTCGGCATCATCGCCAACCAGCCGTCGCAGATGGCGGGCACCCTCAACATCGAGGCGGGCGAGAAGGCGAGCCGCTTCGTGCGGTTCTGCGACGCGTTCTCGATCCCGATCGTCACCCTCGTCGACGTGCCCGGCTATCTGCCCGGCACCGATCAGGAATGGACGGGGGTCATCCGCCGCGGCGCGAAGCTCCTCTACGCCTACGCGGAGGCCACGGTGCCTCTGGTCACCGTGATCTTGCGCAAGGCCTACGGCGGCGCGTACATCGTGATGGGGTCCAAGCAGCTGGGCGCCGACATCAACCTCGCGTGGCCCACCGCGGAAATCGCGGTGATGGGCGGCCAGGGCGCCGTGAACATCCTGTACCGCGGCGAGATCAAGAAGGCCGAGGAGGCCGGCGAAGACGTCGCCGCGGTGCGCACACGCTTGGCCAACGAATACACGTACAACGTCGCGTCGCCGTTCCTGGCCGCCGAGCGCGGCGAGCTGGACGGCATCATCGAGCCCGCCGCCACGCGCGTCGCGATCGCGAAAGCCCTGCGCTCGCTGCGCGGCAAGCGCGCTAGCCTCCCGGCCAAGAAGCACGGGAACATCCCGCTATGAGCGCGACGGATCCCTCGGCCGGAGAGGCCGATTCGGTCACTCCGGTGCGTCTCGACGTCGTGCGGGGCGCGCCCACACCCGAGGAACTGGCCGCCGTCATCGCCGTGGTCGGTGAGGCTTACGCCTCGGAGGCGGCGTCTGCGGTCGCCGAGGACGCGCCGCGCCCGTCACCCTGGCAGCTGTCTGCGAGGTCGCTGCGCCACCCTCTGCGAAGGGATCTCGAGTGGGGTTCGTACGGCGGCTGAATCTGATGCCGGCTGAATGTCCCCCGAAATACCTACAGACATTCCTGTTGCATCGTCGCAGACTTGTACCGCTGGAACGCTTCTGCGTTCGGTCGGTCTGCTCGTAACGACCAGACTGACCCGCGAGTAGGTTTTCGGGTAACCACTCGCAAGGCGAGGGGCGGGCGGCTTCGCCGCCCCTCGCCTTCCTCTTCTTCTGGGCTTCTTCTCTAGCCTTCGGTGTCCGCGTCCTGCGACGACGGCCACCGGATCTCGTGCCACAGGTCGACGACCTCGTCACCGTCGGGGTCGTCCTCGCTGCGTGAGCGGCCCACGACCGTCACCGCGACGTGGTCGTCCTGTGAGGTGCGGATGAAGACGCGCTCGGAGTTGGCCAGCGCCAGTGTGTCGGCGAGCTCCCGACGGATTTGTGCCGCAGCCTCTTCGTCCGCGCCCTCGAGCCCGCCTTCGTCGAGCATGGTGACCTCGCTGCCGCGTCGGCGCACCGCTTCGAGCTGCACCCGCACATCGTCGTCGAGGAGACTGCGCCCGCGCAGCTCGTCGCGCAGTCGCCCCTCAGCCAGGCGTGCGTGCGCACGTTCCTCGTCGGTGAGCACCCCGCCCGTCTCGATCACCCGGGTGAGAACGGGTCCGGCCAGCGCGATCGCCCGCTGCACGGTGACCCTGCGTTCCCGACGCCGACCCGCCTGCGAGGCGAGCCACTCCGACGATGACCGCTGTAGCTCCGTCAGCTCTGCGGTGTCGCGTGCCGCCCGGGCCATCAAGCCGGTGACGATCTGGGCGATACCCACCCACACCACCGCACCGACCGCGCCGAGCGAGAGCGCACTGGGCACCCCGATCCAGAAACTTCCCGAGATGACGATGATCGCCACCCCCACCCACGCCGAGAGCACACGACCGCGCACGACCAGGATGGCCAGCAGCGCGCTGATGCCACCCAGTCCCCACGTGGCGTAGGGCTGCAGCCTGACGTCGAAGCCGGCACCGTACCAGGTCGCGTTGGGAACGACCACGGCCGCGACCAGCGCGAGCACGACCAGCCACATCGGCAGGGGCGAGGGGTTGGTCTGGCCCCAGAAGATGCACAGCCATGTGGTGGCCAAGTACAGCGCGATCGCCGCAGCGACGACGACCGGCCGCTCGGGGAACGGGGTCCACACCATTCCGCCCACGGCGAGGTAGGTGGTGAACGCCACGCCCAGCGCAGAGAGAGCCGTGCGCACCGATACCCTCATGAGGTTCGCTCCCAGTAGAGCACCACGCGGGTTCCGTCGGGTCCGCTCATGATGCGGGCATTGCCGGCCACGGCTGCGACGCGCGCGGAGATCGATCCTCGGATGCCGAGCCGGTCGTCCGGTACCGCCTCCGGGTCGAAGCCCTCCCCGCGGTCGGAGATCACGATCTCGAGATGGCCCGGGCTGGCTTCGGCCGAGACGGCGAGCCCCGCGCCGTCGGCGTGCTCGACCGCATTGGAGATCGCCTGAGCGCTCGCCAGCGCCAATGCCCGTGCCACCCGGCCCGGGAGCATCCACTCCTCGTCGGGCAGGTGGGCGGTCACCCGCGGACCACCGGCCTCGCGCGACGCGGCCTCGAGGTCGGCCACGAACGTGGACAGCGGCACGGGGGCATCCGAACCCTCCCCCGCCTCCTGATCGACGTTGGCCAGACGCGTCAAGGCTTCGCGCGCCATGGCGACGGCGAGAGAGCGCTCACGAGGACTGCGCGCCCGCTCCGCGGCGATCAGGGCGGCCAGCACACTGTCGTGCATGAGGGCGGCCACCGCGACGCGCTCGCGTTCGGCCGCATCGGCAGCCGCGGCCGCCGCATACGATCCCACGGCTTCGCGCCGAGCGACATCCATTCCCACCGCCATCGAGCGCAGCATCCATCCGAGCACGAGGAACACGGCAGCCAGGATGACGGCGAACACGACATCGAGCGCGGTCGGCAAGAACGCGTCCACACCGACCTGGATGAGCCTGACCACTCCGTAGAGCACCGGCACCATCACCGTCCACACGATCTGCCACAGGGTGGGAAATGCCAGCACCGCCGCGACGGTCGCCACGTTGAGGAGGTACCAGACCCACGGCTCGCTGGTCGACTCGGTGGTGCGCCCGGCCGTCGCGATCGGCCACACCAGCAGCGCGATCGGGAAGATCACGGCGAACACCGCGGCACAGGGGCGTGTGGCCAGCCCGCTGAAGCTAGCGAACACCATGACGATCAATGGCACGAACACGAAGATCGCCAGCGCCACGCGCCACAGCGGACCTTCCTGCTCGGACGTGAGGGAGTTCAGGAAGGCCTGCACCCCCAGCACCGAGCAGCCGAAGCCGCAGACCACCCCGAGGATGCGTTCGATGCGGCTCTGCGAGAACCGTTCGCTGCCCGCTGCCGCCGCTTCGCCGAGCGGAAGCACGGGTCGGAGCGTCACCGACCCGGACGGGAGCAGCTCAGACGTCACCGTCGCCCTCGGCGACCAGGCCGTCTTCCATCGCGCGGCGCAGCAGATCGACCTTCGTCGGTGCGGGACGGCCGACTTCGATGTACTTCACCCTCACGCGGGTGATGTTCTCCTTCGCGGTGGAGTACGCGATGCCCAGACGATCGGCGACCGCCTTCAGCGGAAGCCCCGCCGCATACAGTCGCAGGACGTCGCGCTCACGCGCCGAGAGCTGCGCATCCGCGAACGCGCGGTCGCCGTCCACGGCGCTGGCCCACTCGACATTGTCCAGCGGTTCACCGCGCGCGACGATGCGGATGGCCCGGATCACGTCGTCGATGCGGGACGACTTGCTCACCACACCGGCCGCCCCCGCGGCGAGAGCCTCACGGACCGCCGCCGGACGATCGGCGACGCTGTGGATGATCACTTCGGACCCGTCGTGCACGAGACGCGCCACGTTCTCGGTGACCGTCGTGCCGTCGCCGAGCGTGAGGTCGAGAACGACGACGTCCGCCGGACCGGTTCCCGAACGCGCGCGCCACTTGAGGTAGTCGGTGACGGTGTCACCCGAGAAGACGACCTCTTTGTTCGGGTTGCGAGCACATGCCGCCTCCAGCCCGAGGCGCACGGACTCGTGATCGTCGATGAAGGCGACACGGGTCATGAGCACAGCCTATGACCCCGCACCCTCGCGCGTGAGGAGGACGAGCGCCTCGATGTGATGCGAGTTCGGAAAAAGGTCGAAGCCGCGTACGGGGCCGGCCGCATACCCGAGCTCATGGAAGGTGCCAAGGTCCCGCGCCAGCGCCACAGGATCGCAAGCGACGTAGACCACGCGGGCGGGAGCGAGGCGTGCGACGCTCTCCACCACCGCGCGGCCGGCGCCGGCGCGCGGCGGGTCGAGCACCACGACTCCGTGTGACAGTCGCGAGCGCTCAGCGGCGGTCGCCGAGGACGCGAGGGCGGCGAGCCACCGATCCACGCGCCCGGTCTCGGCGCGCGCCCCCACCCATTCGGCGAGGTTCTCTCCGGCGTGTTCGGTGGCCCGCGGATCCGACTCGACCGTCGTGATCCGTGTCCTGGGGCCTCCGAGGGAGGCCACCGCTGCCGCCAGCAGCCCCACGCCCCCGTAGAGGTCGAGGTGCCATGCTTCGGGGTCGACGAGGCCACCATCCGCGCCCAAGACCTCGGTCACTCCGGTCGTGAGGGTATGTGCCGCCAGCCGGTGCACCTGCCAGAAGCCGCCGGCATCCACCCGGAAGGGGCGGCCGGCCACGTTCTCGACGACGACTTCGGCGGCAGCGGGGTCGGGCGCTCCGGCGCCAGATCCGCCGCGGCGCGCACCCTCCCTCCCGCGGCGGCGGTCGCGGCCGCGGGGGGTGTGGACCGGCTCGGGGCGGAAGATCGTCCGCACGCGACCGTCGGAGGGCTGCACGAGGTCGAGACGCCCCGGGCCCAACGCGCCGGAACGAGGGACGTGAGAGGCGAGCTCACGGGTCGCGAGCGGTAGATCGTCGACCGGCACCACCCGCTGGCTCCGTGCGGCGTACGGTCCGATTCGCCCCTGGTCATCGATGTGCAGACTGACGCGCGTGCGCCACCGCGTACCGTCGTCGGTCTCGCGAGCGACCGTGGTTCCGGCGGAATCGACGAGAGGAAGGGCACCGCCCACCGACACGGGCAGGTCGAGCCCGCCGATGCGTTGCAGCGCGTCGGTGATCACCTGGGTCTTCAGCAGTCGTTGATGTGCGAGATCGATGTGACCGAAGTCTGCGCCGCCGGGGCGGTCGCGCGGTGCCACATCGATGTCGGCCGCCGCCCACACGTGCGGCCGGCGGGCCGGGGCGGCCCGCAGCACCTCCAGGGCCTCGCCGCGCCAGAACGAGCGCTCGGCGGTGTCGGTCAGCCGCACCCGCACACGTTCGCCGGGCAGGGTGTCGGGGACGAAGACCACTCGTCCGCCGCGATCGTCGGCAGGATCGTCGATGTGCCTGCCGACGAACACTCCGCCGTGGGCGACACCCGTGATGTCCAGCTCGATCTCTTGGTCGGTCACCTGTCGACTCTTCCACATGCCCCCGCGCGTCGACGGCCGCTGCCAGCCGGTTCGCTAGCGTGAGGGCATGCGCGTGTGTCTGGCCTCCACCTCCCCTGCCCGCCGGATGCTCCTGCGTCAAGCGGGTATCGAGCCACTCACCCGGGCACCCCGTGTGGATGAGGAGGACGAGATCGAGCGGATCGAGCGGGCTGAGGGCCGAACGCTCGCACCCGACGAGCACGTGCTCGTGCTCGCCCGACTCAAAGCCGCCGATGTCGTCGCCGCCGTGGCACAGGACGAGCCGGATTACGACGGCATCGTGATCGGCGGTGACTCCATGTTCGAGCTCGACGGCCGGATTCTCGGCAAGCCCTACGAGCCTGAGGTCGCTGCGCGGCGATGGCGGGAGATGCGCGGGCGCACCGGCATCCTCCACTCCGGGCACAGCGTCTACCGGATGCGTCCGGGCGAAGCGGCCGTCGAGGTCCACGCGGTGGCCCACGCCGCAGTGACCTTCGCCGACGACGTCTCCGACGACGAGATCGCCGCCTACGTCGCCACCGGCGAGCCGCTTCTCGTGGCCGGAGCATTCACCGTCGACAGCCTCGGCGGCCCCTTCATCACCCGCGTCGAGGGCGATCCCTCGACGGTGGTGGGCATGTCGCTGTCCACCGTGCGGCAACTCACGACACGCTTGGGTGTCGTGTGGCCGTCGCTCTGGAACCGGCTGAACTCCCCCGGCACGGCTTCGTAGAGTCCCGCCCACGTTTCGGCACTGATCTTGTGCGGGTGATCCAAAGCCGACCCGCCGATGGTCGATAGGCTCGACTCCATGCCGCAAACCGGGAAGACCCCCATCACCAAGGTTCTCGTCGCCAATCGCGGTGAGATCGCCGTGCGCGTCATCCGCGCCGCGCGCGACTCCGGCAGAGCATCGGTGGCCGTGTACGCCGATCAGGACCGCGATGCGCTCCACGCACGGCTGGCAGACGAGGCCTACGCGCTGGAAGGCTCCACGAGCGCAGAAACCTATCTCTCGATCGACAAGATCCTCTCGGTGGCCCGGCGCTCCGGCGCCGACGCCGTGCACCCCGGCTACGGGTTCCTTGCCGAGAACGCCGACTTCGCGCGCGCGGTGATCGCCGCCGGCATCACCTGGATCGGCCCCTCGCCGGGGGCGATCGAGGCCCTGGGCGACAAGGTGACCGCCCGCCACGTCGCCGAGAAGGTCGGCGCCCCGCTGGCTCCGGGTACCCCTGGGCCCGTCGCGGGTGCGGACGAGGTCATCGCTTTCGCGCAGGAGCACGGACTGCCGATCGCCATCAAGGCCGCCTACGGCGGTGGCGGGCGCGGTCTGAAGGTCGCCCGTGAGCTCGACGAGGTGGCGGAGCTGTTCGAGTCGGCCACCCGTGAGGCCATCACCGCTTTCGGACGCGGCGAGTGCTTCGTGGAGAAGTACCTCGACAAGCCGCGACACGTCGAGACGCAGTGCCTCGCCGACGCCGACGGCAACGTCGTCGTCGTCTCCACCCGCGATTGCTCACTGCAGCGCCGCCACCAGAAGCTCGTGGAGGAGGCGCCCGCACCGTTCCTGACCGACGAGCAGAACGCGGTGCTCTACAGCGCGTCCAAGGCGATCCTCACAGAGGTCGGTTACGTCGGCGCCGGCACCTGCGAGTTCCTCATCGGCGCCGACGGCACCATTTCCTTCCTCGAGGTGAACACCCGTCTACAGGTCGAGCACCCGGTCTCAGAGGAGGTCACGGGCATCGACCTGGTCAGGGAGCAGTTCCGTCTCGCCGAGGGCGGCGTGCTCGACTACGACGATCCCGCTCCCGTCGGTCACTCGATCGAGTTCCGCATCAACGGCGAAGACCCGGGCCGAGGCTTTCTCCCCCAGCCCGGACGCATCCACCAGTTCAAGACCTTCGGCGGGCCCGGGATCCGGCTCGACTCCGGTGTCACCGCCGGCGACAGCGTCTCCGGTGCCTTCGACTCTCTGCTGGGCAAGATCATCGTCTCCGGGCGCGACCGCGCCGAGGCGCTCGAGCGATCGCGCCGCGCCCTCGACGAGTTCGAGGTGTCGGGCATGCCCACGGTGCTTCCGTTCCACCGCAAGGTCGTCCGCGACCCCGCCTTCACCGCCGAAGACGGACGGTTCGGCGTGTTCACCCGGTGGATCGAGACCGAGTTCGACAATGACATCCCCCCGTGGGACGGCGAGCTCGAGTCGCCGGAGGCGGGAGAGGCACGGCACACCGTGATCGTCGAGGTGTCGGGCAAGCGCCTGGAGGTCAGCCTCCCCGACCGCATCGCGCAGTCGCCGGTCAAGGTCGGTAGACCTGCAGCCGTTCCCCCCTCCCGGCGTTCGCACGCGCCGACGGTCAACGCCGGCGCGGCGGGCGACGCGGTGAAGTCGCCCATGCAGGCGACGATCGTGAAGATCGCCGTCGAGGAGGGGCAGCAGGTCGTCAAGGGCGACCTCGTCGTGGTCCTCGAAGCCATGAAGATGGAGCAGCCGCTGCAGGCGCACAAGGACGGGGTGATCGGCGCGATCGATGCCCAGCCGGGAACCACCGTGCCGGCCGGTCACCAGCTCCTCACCATCTCCTGAGCCCCACCCAGCCCCGGTCGGGTGCTGGCTACAGTGAGGACATGCGAAGACTTCCCGCCGTCCTCGCCGTTGCGGCTGTCAGCGTCATCCTCAGCGGGTGCACGGACGGCGGTCCGGCCATCGATGCCGATGCGGCCTCGTCGTGGGCTCGCGAGCGGATCGACGCGGCCCGTGCGGGTGATGAGGTCGTCGGGTCGTGGCTGGTCACCGCGATGCCCGATGCCGGGTCGCCCGAGCACGGCGCCGAGCTCGAGCCGGGGCTCGACGAGTACGGGGCGCGCTTCGACACTCCGGCCACGGTCACCGGGCTGCGTGCGAGCTGCTTCGGAGGCACCACGATGACGGTGACCGCCACCGCGCGCATCGGTTCGTCCTACATCGGCTTCGGCGATGACATCCCCTGTGACGAACAGGAGCACGAGATTCCCGCTCCGCCCTCACTGACGAGCGTCGACAGCATCACCGCCCACGCGTCGGCGCCGGTCGCCACCTCCGGCGTGATCATCGTGGAGGGTTCGCCGACGACGCGGTGAGGAAGCGACGCGGCGAGCAGGAGGGGTGCATCCTTCGCCGCACGCGGGTAGCGTGGCCGGATGCGACGCACTCTCACCGTCCTGGGCCTGGCCGCGGTACTGGTCGGTGTCGCCGGGTGCACCTCGGATCCGGGGGGTCACGGTGACGCCGTCGACCTCGAAGCCGCTCAGGAATGGGCCGCTGGAGTGCAGTCGGAGCAGTCCGACGGACCGGGACTGGCCGGCAGCGCCACCCTGACCGCGTCGCCGGCCGATCCGGATGCCGACCCCGACGACGCAGACGACCCGTCAAGCGTGCGCCTGGACTTCGACGCTGCGAAGACCGTGGTGCGAGCCGACATCCGCTGCTTCGGCGGTCACACCGCCCAGGTGGCCGTCACGGTCTTCACCGGCGACGGCAACACGTCCGACAGCTTCGGCGACACCGTCGCCTGCGATGAGCAGGCACACGACCTCGCTCTCGGACCGGAAGGCACCGACGACGTCACGCGCGTGCTGATCGAGGCAGAGGCCGACCCGGCCACGATGGTGTTCGTCGCCGTGATCGAGGGCCTCACCGTCGAGCGGGAGTGATGTTCGGCCGCCCCTCGACGATCACCCGAAGAAGTCGTCGTCGCGGTTGACCATGTGCATCGCGCGGGTGGCGTCGGTGACCGACCCCGACAGCGACGGATACACCGCGAACACGCGCGAGACCTGGTCGACGGTGAGTCGGCGTTCCACCGCGATCGCGAGCGGATAGATCAACTCGGATGCCCGCGGAGCCACGATGACGCCTCCGATGACCGTTCCCGACCCCTCCCGCGCGACGATCTTCACGAAGCCGTCCTTGATGCCCATCATCTTGGCCCGGGCGTTGGCGGCCAGGGGAAGCTTGTAGACGTACCCGTTGACCGCACCCGACTCCACGTCGGCCTCCGACCTGCCCACCGTCGCGATCTCGGGGGCGGTGAAGATGTTGGCGGTGATACGGCGACGCTCCAGCGGGATGACGATGTCTCCGAGCGCGTGGAAGATCGCCGTCCGCCCCTGCATCGAGGCCACCGAAGCCAACGGCACGAAGGTGGTGCAGTCGCCCGCGGCATACACGTTCGGCACCGAGGTGCGGGCGACGCGGTTGACGCGGATGTGCCCGGACTCGGTCAGCTGTACGCCTGCCTCGTCCAGTCCGATGCCGGCGGTGTTGGGGATCGACCCGACCGCCATGAGGCAATGGCTGCCTTCGACCGTGCGCCCGTCGGACAGGGACACGATCACCCCGTCTCCGGATCGGGTCACCGTGTCGGCGCGAGACTTGGACAGGACGGTCATCCCGCCCCGCTTGAAGACCTTCTCGATCACCGCCGCGGCATCGCGGTCTTCGCCGGGAAGCACCTGGTCGCGGCTGGAGATCAGGGTGACCTTCGCGCCCAGGTTCATATAGGCGGAGGCGAACTCCGCTCCGGTGACACCGGATCCCACGACGATCAGGTGCTCGGGGAGCGACTTCATGTCGTAGAGCTGAGTCCAGGTGAGGATGCGCTCTCCGTCGGGCCGGGCGCTGGGCAGCTCCCGCGGCGAAGCCCCCACCGAGACCACCAGGGTGTCGGCCTCGATCCGGTCGAAGTCGGTGCCGCCGGGACCAGTGGATGCCACGATGGCCCGCGGGCCGTCGAGGCGGCCATGCCCGGAGATGATGCGCACGCCTGCCTCGACCAGGTGCGCCCTCATGTCGTCGGACTGCTGCCGCGCGAGGGAGAGCAGTCGCTTGTTGACCGCCGCGAGGTTGATGGCGATCTCGGGCTTGAGCGGCTTGCCGCTGTCGGACTTGGCGAACAGCTGCACACCCAGATCGGACGCCTCCGAGATGGCGACGGCGGCGTCCGCGGTGGCGATGAGACTCTTCGACGGCACGACATCCGTGATGACGGCGCTGCCTCCCACCCCGGCCCGCTCGACGAGGGTGACCTCCGCCCCCAGCTGCGCAGCGGCCAGCGCCGCCTCGTATCCGCCGGGTCCGCCGCCGAGGACGGCGACGGTCTGGGTGCTCTCGAAGCTGACGGCCATGGCATCCATTCTGTCAACACGCGAGCCGGCCCAGCGACACGGCGACGGCCACCGATCCTGGCACCGCGCCCCCGACGTTCCTAGAGTGGTGGCATGTCCGACACGATCCACAACCCGCTCGACGACCACGCCACCGACCCGTTCGGTGTGGCCGCCGCTGCCGCCGCCGACATCGCCCGCCTGACGGGCGTCGAGCACCACGACATCGCCCTCACCCTCGGAAGCGGGTGGGGAAAGGCCGCAGACCTCATCGGTGAGACCACGGCCACCCTCTCCGCGACCGATGTGACCGGATTCAGCGCACCCGCCCTCGCCGGCCACGTCGGCTCGCTCCGCAGCATCCTGACTCCCCGCGGAAAGCGCGTGCTGGTGATCGGAGCGCGGACCCACTACTACGAAGGGCACGGCGTTCGACGCGTCGTCCACAGTGTGCGCACCGCCGCAGCCACCGGCGCGAAGACCATGGTGCTCACCAACGGCGCCGGCGGCATCAAGAACACGTGGACTCCCGGTCAACCCGTGCTGATCAGCGACCACATCAACCTCACGGGCGACTCCCCGCTGGAGGGCGCGACGTTCGTGGACCTCACCGACCTGTACTCCACCCGGCTGCGCGACCTCGCCCGGCGCATCGACCCCACGCTGGACGAGGGCGTGTACTGCCAGTTCCGCGGTCCGCAGTACGAGACGCCCGCCGAGGTGCGGATGGCACGGACCATCGGGGGGCACATCGTCGGGATGTCGACCGCGCTCGAAGCGATCGCCGCACGCCAGGCCGGGATGGAGATCCTCGGGTTCTCCCTCATCACGAACATGGCCGCCGGCATCCAGACCACCCCCCTCAGCCACGCCGAGGTCATCGAGGCCGGGCAACAGGCCGAACCGGTGATCTCCGCGTTGCTGGCTCGCGTGATCGGTGAGCTCTGATGGCGCCCTCGGCGGAGACCTCCGCCCTCATCTCGGCCGCACAAGCGTGGGCAGCGCAGGATCCGGACCACACGACGCGGGCCGAGCTGGCATCGATCGTCGAGGCCGCCGGCGCGGGTGACCCGGCGGCGGTCGCCGATCTGCACGACAGGTTCGGCTCCCGCCTCGAGTTTGGCACGGCGGGCCTGCGGGGCCGGCTCGGTGCCGGACCCAACCGGATGAACCGCGTGCTGGTGGCCCAGGCAGCGGCCGGCCTCGCGGCCTACCTGCGCGAGCGCGCCGGCGACCAGGGGGCGTCCATCGTCATCGGCTACGACGGCCGACGCAACTCCGACGTCTTCGCCCGCGACAGCGCCGAACTGTTCGCCGGGGCGGGTCTGCGGGCGATCCTCCTGCCGCGGCTGCTCCCCACCCCCGTGCTGGCCTTCGCGGTGCGCCACCTCGGCGCCGCCGCCGGGGTGATGGTCACGGCCTCGCACAACCCGCCCGACGACAACGGCTACAAGGTGTATCTGGGCGGCGACGACGACGGGTCCCAGATCGTCTCCCCCGCCGATGCCCAGATCGCCGCTCACATCCACGCCGTCGCCGCCGGCGACATCGGCGCGCTCCCTCGTGGGGACTACGAGATCGCCGACGAGTCGGTGGTGGAGGCCTACGTCACCGCCACCGCGACGGTCGCACCCGCGCCCGCGGGCGCCGCCGGCATGACCTGGGTCTACACCGCCATGCACGGAGTCGGCTACGAGACCTTGGAGAGCATCCTGCACACCGCGGGCTATCCCGAGCCCACGGTCGTCGCCGAGCAGATCCGGCCCGACGGCGCGTTTCCGACGGTGTCGTTCCCGAACCCCGAGGAGCCCGGGGCGATGGATCTGTCCTTCGCAACCGCACGTGAGGTCGGAGCGGAGTTCATCCTCGCCAACGACCCCGATGCCGACCGGCTCGCCGTCGCGGTTCCCGACGAGCACGCGCCCGACGGATGGCGTCGGCTGACCGGCAATCAGGTCGGACTGCTGCTGGGCTGGCGCGCGGCCCGCACCGCGAGCTCCGGATCACTCGCGTGCTCCCTGGTCTCCTCCCCGGGGCTGAAGGTGGTGGCCGAGCACTACGGGCTCGACTTCCACGCGACCCTCACTGGATTCAAGTGGATCTCGCGTGCCCCCGGGATCGTGTTCGGCTTCGAAGAGGCGCTGGGCTATCTGGTCAACCCGGACACGGTGCGCGACAAGGACGGCGTCTCCGCCGCGGTGGCGATGCTGGGCCTCATCGCCGAGGCTCGGGAGCAGGGCCGCACTCTCGCCGATCTGCTCCGCCAGTTCGACGAGACGTTCGGATACTTCGAGTCGGGCCAGGTGTCGGTGCGCGTGGATGACCTCAGCATCATCGGCCGCATCATGCGCGCGCTGCGCGCCGCACCGCCGACGGCGGTGGGCGGTGTTTCCGTCGAACGCGTCGACGACCTGCTCACCGGCATCGACGATCTGCCGCCCGGAGACGTGCTGCGACTGTGGCTCTCGGACGGGTCGCGGGTGATCGTGCGTCCCAGCGGCACCGAGCCGAAGGTGAAGGTCTACCTCGACGTCCGGGGCGAATCGGCATCCGAGGCGGCCGCCAGACTCGCCGCCCTCGAAGCCGGCGCCCGCGACCTGCTCGCCGCCGCCCAGGCCTGACCGCCGCCCAGGCCTGACCCCCTGTCGCTCCCGGCGGGGGCCAGCCGCCAGTGGCGCATAACTCAGGCAGAAGGCCGGCTCCGGGGTCGTTTCCGGGGCCGGAAGGGCATCACAGCCTGAGTTGTGGGCGCCGCTAGGCTCGCTCCATGCTGCTGACCGAACCGGTCGTCCTCGAAAACGACCACGTACGACTCGAACCGCTGGGCCCCGCCCACGCCGCCGACCTCGAGCGCGCTCGCACGGGCCTCGAGTACGCCTGGTACACGTCCGTGCCGACATCGGTGGACGACGAGATCGCGTGGCGTCGAGCGGAAGCCGATGCAGGGAGGATGACCCCGTGGGCCGTGACGGTGGAGGGACGCGCGGTCGGGATGACCACGTTCTGCAACATCGAGCAGGCCCATCGACGAGTGGAGATCGGCTACACCTGGCTGTCCCCGCGGGTGCAGCGCACCGCGGCCAACACCGCGGCCAAGCTGCTGCTCCTCGGCCACGCATTCGAGGCGTGCGAAGCCATCGCCGTCGAATTCCGCACCCACTGGCACAACCGGCAGTCGCGGGCAGCGATCGAACGTCTCGGAGCAAAGCAGGACGGAGTGCTGCGCAACCATCGGGTCACACCCGACGGCATCCTGCGCGACACCGTCGTCTACTCGATCCTTCCCCACGAGTGGCCCGCCGTGCGGCGTGGGCTGCGGGCTCGGCTCTCGCGCTGACGAGGATCAGCCGTCGACGACGGCGACGAGCTCGTCGAGGAAGGCCGCGAACGTCGTGCCGCGGCGGACGATGCGCTGCACGCTCTCGCGCTCGCTGAACACCTCCACGAGCTGCTCGAACACGGTCTGGAACGCGGCCCGGTCGGACTCGCTGAACGCCACCATGGCCACCACCTGCACCCGACCGTCGCCCCACGGGATGGACGGATCGGCGATGCCGACGGCGATCGCCGTGCGGGAGGCGGTCATCCCGAGCGCATGCGGGACGGCGAGCGCATCGGAGAAGGCGGTCGACGACAGGCGTTCGCGTTCGAGAGTGCGCTGCACGTAGTCGTCGTCGATCACTCCGGATGCCACGAGCAGCCCGCCCAGGCGAGTGATGACCTCCTCCTCGCCGTCCGTCGGGCTCAGGCCGTACACGAACGCGTCGGCGTGGAAATAGCGTTCCAGTTCTGCGCGGAGACGGGCGAGCCGGCGCGCGCGACGCACACGACCGGCCGCCGCCTGCACCCGCTCGACGTCGGCCTCGGTCAGGAACGGTTGTATGCGCACGAACCGGTCGCCGACGGCGGGCGGATCGATCGTGGTGAGCACGAGGTCGGTGTCGATCGACTCCCAATCGGGGTCGACGCGCGTCTCGACCCCGACGACGCTGACGGCCTGGCCCAGCGACTGCGCGATGCTCGAGCGCAACAGTTCGTGCAGTTCGTAATAGCCGGGGCAGACGATGGTCGCCGACAGCACCGTTCCGGCGCGGCGGCTGCGCTCGAGGCGCCCACCCACGTGCATGGCGATATAGGCGATCTCGTCGTCGAGGAGCCCGATGCCGAGCAGCCCCTTGAGCCCGTCGGAGATGTAGACGGCGACCTCGAAGATCATCGGGTACGTGGTCTTGAGCGACTTCGTCAACGGGTTTCGCGACCAGGCCTGCTCGCGGGCGCGCATCCGCAGGTTCTGCACGTGCAGCGCCAGGCGCAGGATGAAGTCCTCGTGGGCGATGTCTACCTGGAACTCTGCGGCCGCGCGATCGACGACATCGCGCACCGCCTGTTCCACCTCGGGATCGAGGCGCTGTCGGATCACCGCGGCGGGTTCGGCCGCGCCGGGCGCCACGACGCGGCTCTGCACCAGCGCGGTGAGGTGCTGCAGGTCGCCCGACCCGAAACGCACCCGGAGGTGGCGGGTGCTGAGTCGGTCGATCACCGCGGAGATGCGTTCGGCCGCCTCGCCGGGAGCGCTCACCGTGGCCTCGTCCAATCCGTGATCGCGGGAGACCCGGTCGGCGGCGATGGCGATGTGCATCATGACGTCCCCGATGCCGAACTCGTTGACGAAGTACCCGAGCTCGGTGAGTGCGTCGACGAGCTCGGCCTTGAAGGGGCCGACCGCTGCAGCACCGATCGAGTCCTCCCCGAGAGCCCGGCGCAGTGTCTCGAGGTCGAACGCACCGTCTTCGGTCTCTTCGTGGGCGAGCCTGCTCAGCAAGCGCCGCTGGGCCATCTCGGTGCCGCGGAGGCGGGCGCGCGAGGCCGTGCGCTCCAGCACGAGCTCGGTTCCGCCCAGCAGCGCACGCACGCGGGCCAGGTCGGCGTCGAGCGTGGCGGGACTCACGTGGAAGGCCTCGGCCGTCTCGAACACGTCGATTCCCTCGGGGGCGGCCAGCACCGCGCGCACCAGCCGGTGCAGGCGGTCGCGCGGCGTGCCCGCTTCGACGCCCCCTGCGCGCTGGGCGACGAGGATGTCGGGTCCGGCGCGGTATCCCTGGGGCCCCGACTCGACGGCTGCGCCGCCCGGGACGCGGGCGTTTATGGCGGTGACATAGGAGCGGATGCTGCGGGGAGTGACCCCGATCGCGTCGGCGAGCTCGGCCGCAGTGGTCCAGTCCGACCCGCGCGAGAGCAGGCCGATGACGCGGTCCTGCCGGGGTCTGCTCACCCGAACAGTCAATCATGCGGGGACACGGACGGGTCGGGTTCGAGCGCCGACTTTTCCGGCCCTGCGGAAACAGGCGTGGGTTGTCGGCTCCCAGCACTTTCACAAGAATGGGCCGAAAGGAGGCGGATCGATGAGGATCCTCGTGGTGTGCGGCGCGGGAGCGTCGAGCACATTCGTGGCCCAGCGCGTGAGGCACGCCGCCCATTCCCGTGGGCGCGACATCAGCGCGGTCGCCGGTACCGAGCAGTCGTTGCCGATCGATCTGGATGCCGCGGATGTGGTGCTCGTCGGACCCCATCTGCAGCACGCCATCGATCACATCCGGCACGACGCCGCCCTGCGCGGCACCCGAGTCGTGCTCCTGCCTCCCGACATCTTCACCGACCTGGATGGAGCGCGCACCCTCGCGCTCGTGGATGCGGCAGTGACCGCCGCTGACCGAGAGGAAACCGCATGACCGCTTCAGCGCGCACCGTCCGCATCGGCTCGTCGAACGGGCTCCACGCCCGCCCTGCGAAGCTGTTCGCCCAGGCGGCGAAGGATGCCGGTATCCCCGTGACGATCTCGAAGGGTTCCGGCGCCCCCACCAACGCGGCCAGCATCCTCGGGGTCATCTCGCTCGGCGCGGAGAAGGGCGACTACGTCACCCTCACGGCTGACGGGCCCCACGCGGAAGCCGTGCTCGACCACCTGGCCGAGCTGCTGACGACCGACCACGACGAATAAGCCCCACCCCCAACAGAGCACCATCAAGGAGATCCACGACATGAGCGAACTGCGCGGAGTCGGCATCGGACTGGGAGTCGCCCAGGGCCCGGTGGCACGCATGGCCGAGCCTCTGCCCGCCCCCGAGGATGTCGCCAGCACCCGCACGCCCGACGAGGAGCTCGCCCGTGTGCGCGAAGCGGTCGCGGCCGTGGCTCGCGAGTTGGAGGAGCGCGGTTCGCAGGCGGGCGGCCTTGCCCGCGAAGTGCTCGAGGCGCAGGCGATGATGGCCGAGGATCCGACGCTCGACCAGGAGGTCTCCACCCGGGTGAACGCCGGCAAGACCGGAGAGTTCGCGGTGCACGACGCGTTCGCGACCTTCCGCGACATGCTGTCGGCCATGGGAGGCTACCTCGGCGAGCGCGCCGCCGACCTCGACGACGTCGCCCAGCGGGTCATCGCTCGCCTGCGCGGACTGCCGGCCCCCGGCATCCCGGACCCGGGTCACCCCTTCGTGCTGGTGGCGAAGGACCTCGCCCCCGCCGACACCGCCCTGCTCGATCTGGACAAGGTCCTCGCGCTGGTCACCACCGACGGCGGGCCCACCTCGCACACCGCCATCCTGGCGCGCGAGAAGTCGATCGTCGCCGTCGTGGGTGCGGCGGCCGCCAAGGATCTCGCCGACGGCGACACGGTCATCGTCGATGCCGCCAAGGGTGTCGTCGTGTCGCAGCCCACCGACGACGAGCTCACGCAGGCGCAGCACCGGGCCGATGCGCGTGCCGCCGCCGCCACGGCACCGATCACCCCCGGCGCACTGTCGGACGGCACGCCCGTGCCCCTGCTGGCCAACCTGGGCAAGCCCGGTGGTGCCGCGGAGGCGGTCGAGCTGGGCGCCGAGGGCGTGGGCCTGTTCCGCACCGAGTTCCTCTTCCTGTCGGCCTCCCAGGCGCCCACCGTCGAGGAGCAGACGAAGTCGTACACCGAGTTGCTGCAGGCGTTCCCCGGCAAGAAGGTTGTGGTGCGCGCGCTGGATGCCGGCGCCGACAAGCCGCTCGCCTTCCTCAACGACGCGCACGAGGAGAACCCCGCCCTGGGCCTGCGCGGCCTGCGGGCGCTCCGCGCCAGCGAGGACATCCTCCGCGAGCAGCTCACCGCGCTCGCCCAGGCCGATGCCGCCACCGACGCCGACCTGTGGGTGATGGCGCCGATGGTCTCGACCGTCGAGGAGACCGAGTACTTCGTCGCCCTTGCCAAGGAGTACGGGATCAAGACCGCCGGCGTGATGGTCGAGGTTCCCTCCTCCGCTCTGCTGGCCGACAAGGTGCTCGAGATCGCCGACTTCGCCTCCATCGGCACCAACGACCTCACGCAGTACACCCTGGCCGCCGACCGGTTGCTCGGCTCGGTCTCGAGCTTCCAGGACCCCTGGCACCCCGCGGTGCTGCAGCTCATCAAGCTCACCGGTGACGGAGGCAAGGCCCAGGGCAAGCCGGTCGGCATCTGCGGCGAGGCGGCGGCCGATCCGCTGTTGGCTGTCGTGCTGGTGGGCCTCGGCGCCACCACCCTGTCCATGGCGCCCACGGCTCTGGCCGATGTGCGCGCCACCCTCTTGCAGCACAGCCGCGAAGATGCCGAGCGCATCGCCGCGGCAGCCCTGGCCGCGTCCGACGCGGCGTCCGCACGAGCCGCGGCGCAGGCCGCGACCGGATCCCCCGCCTGACCCGGGCGGGCTACCTCAAGGAGAAAGAACAACATGACAACGGCGTCCTCCCCCACCTCGGGGGTCAACAAGGCCAGGGTCGGGGTGCAGCGCTTCGGCGCCTTCCTCGCCGGCATGATCATGCCGAACATCGCGGCTTTCATCGCGTGGGGCCTCATCACAGCCCTGTTCATTCCCGTCGGCTGGGTGGGACTCGAGAGCCCCGTCGAGTGGCTGCGGTGGTCGGGCAGTGAGCAGCTGGTCCAACTCGTGGATCCGATGATCCTTTACCTCCTGCCTCTCCTCATCGCAAACACTGCAGGCCGCATGGTCTACGACGTCCGCGGAGGTGTCGTGGCCACGATCGCCACGATGGGTGTCATCGTGGGGACGAGTATCCCGATGTTCCTGGGGGCCATGATCATGGGCCCGCTCGCCGCCTGGCTCATGAAGAAGGTGGATGCCATCTGGGACGGCAAGATCAAGCCGGGCTTCGAGATGCTCGTGAACAACTTCTCCGCCGGTATCCTCGGCATGATCCTGGCCATCGCCGGCTACTACGTGTTCGGCCCGGTCGTCACGGCCATCAGCAACGCGCTCGGTGCTGTCGTCGACTGGCTGGTCCAGTACGGCCTGCTTCCGCTGCTCAGCATCATCGTCGAGCCAGCGAAGGTGCTCTTCCTCAACAACGCGATCAATCACGGTGTCTTCACGCCGCTGGGAACCCAGCAGGTTCGCGAGACCGGTCAGTCGATCCTCTTCCTCGTCGAAGCCAACCCTGGACCCGGCTTGGGTATTCTCTTGGCCTTCACGTTCTTCGGGATCGGCGCCGCGCGCGCTTCTGCCCCGGGTGCGATCATCATCCAGTTCCTTGGCGGAATCCACGAGATCTACTTCCCGTATGTGCTGATGAAGCCGCTGCTCATCGTCGCCGCGATCGGTGGAGGCATGACCGGTGTTGCGACCAACGCTCTGTTCCAGAGCGGGCTGCGGGCCCCTGCGGCGCCCGGCAGCATCTTCGCGGTCCTCATCCAGACACCTGCAGGCAGCTTCATCGGCGTCATCCTCTCGGTCATCCTGTCGGCAACGGTGTCGTTCCTGATCGCCGCCGTCATCTTGCGCGCGTCGCGCAAGCGCGACCTCGCTGCCGAGACCGACGGGTTCGATGCGGCCATCGCTCAGACCGAGGCGAACAAGGGCAAGGGCTCCGACGCTTTGGCCGGTCTCCGCTCTAGCGCGGTCGGAACGAGCGGAGGCGCTGTCGCGACGGAGAAGAAGATCAACAACATCGTCTTCGCCTGCGACGCGGGGATGGGCTCGTCGGCGATGGGCGCCAGCGTGCTGCGCAACAAGATCAAGAAGGCGGGCGTGGACGGGGTGACGGTCACCAACAAGGCCGTCGCCAACCTCGACGGCACGGAAGACCTGGTCATCACTCAGCAGCAGCTGACGGACCGGGCACGCGGGGTCAATCCCAACGCGATCCACGTGTCGGTGGACAACTTCATGAACTCGCCGAAGTACGACGAGGTCGTGAAGCTGGTCGTCGACCAGCACGACGCGTAGCCTCGGAAGACCGCTGCGGGGCCGGGCTGCGCGATGCGCCCGGCCTCGTGGCCCGAGGCATCTGGATTCACTGAAGAGAGGTAGTTGTCATGGCACGCGAAGTCTTGAACGTCGGGCAGGTCCGCATCCACTCGGGGGCAGCCACCCGCGAGCAGGCGATGAGGGAGGCGGCCGACATCCTCGAATCGGCGGGAGCCGTCACCGGCGCCTACTTCGACGCGATGCAGCAGCGTGAGGCGACCGTGTCGACCTACATGGGCAACGAACTGGCCATCCCGCACGGCACGAACGAGACGAAGGAGGCCATCCTCGAGTCGGCCCTGTCGTTCGTGCGGTACGACGGGGGCGTGGACTGGGACGGCAACCCGGTGAGCTTCGTCGTCGGCATCGCCGGCAAGGGTGACGAGCACCTCGAGATCCTGTCGCAGATCGCCCTCTTGTTCTCGGATGACGACGAGGTCGCCCGCCTCAAGCAGGCACAGACCCCCGAAGAGCTCTTCCAGCTCCTGGCGTCGGTGAACGAAGGATGAAAGCGGTCCACTTCGGCGCCGGCAACATCGGGCGCGGGTTCGTCGGCCTGCTCCTGCACGAAGGCGGGTACGACCTCGTGTTCTCCGACGTGGCCGCACCCCTCGTCGACGCCATCAACGGGGTCTCCTCCTACACCGTGCACGAAGTGGGCGACGGCGGCACCGACAAGGTCGTCACCGGGTTCCGCGCCATCAACAGCGCCACCCAGCCGGACGAACTCATCGACGAGATCGCCACCGCGAACGTCGTGACCACTGCGGTCGGCCCGACGATCCTGAAGTTCGTCGCCCCACCCATCGTCGCCGGGCTCGCCCTGCGCGATCCGTCGGCGCCGCCGCTGCAGATCATGGCGTGTGAGAACGCGATCAACGCCACCGACCTGCTCCGCGACGAGATCAAGGCCCAGGCCGGAGAGGCCTGGGACGCCCTCGAAGGGCGGGCCGTGTTCGCCAACACCGCCGTCGACCGGATCGTTCCCGCCCAGCCGGCCGGGGCGGGGGTCGACGTCACCGTGGAGCCCTTCTACGAGTGGGCGATCGAGCTGCCGCCGTTCGGCGAGGCGCCTCCACACATCCCGGGCGCGCATTTCGTCGACGATCTGGCGCCCTACATCGAGCGCAAGCTCTTCACCGTCAACACCGGTCATGCCACCACGGCCTACTTCGGCGCCGAGGCCGGCATCGACAAGATCTCCGACGTGCTGGCCGACCCCGCCATTGCGGCCCAGGTCGCGGCGACGCTCGAAGAGACCTCGGCACTGCTGGTGACCAAGCACGGACTGGATGCCGGCGAGCTCGCCGACTATCGCGCCACGATCCTTCGCCGATTCGCGAACCCGGCACTCCCCGACACGGTCGGCCGGGTCGGGCGCCAGCCGCTGCGCAAGCTCTCCCGCCACGAGCGCTTCGTCGGGCCGGCCGCGGAGGCCGCCGAACGCGGCCTGTCGGTGGACGCCCTGCTGGCTGCGATGGGGGCCGCGCTGCGCTTCGACGATGCCGACGACGAGCAGTCGGTGGAGCTCCAGCAGCGCCTGCGGGATGAGTCGGCAGACGCCTTGACCACATCTGTCACGGGAGTGGAGCAGGACCATCCGCTGTTCGCGCGCCTGAGCGAGGTCGTCGCCGCGCGGCAGGCCGAGCTGCGAGGGTGACCGACGCGCCGCGCCGACGCCGACGCCGACTCCTGTGGTGGATCGGCGGCGGGCTGCTCGGCGTCGTGCTGCTCGCGGCTGCGGGCATCGTCGTGTGGAGTCAGGTCGGCGTGTACCAGCCGGAGGCCGCGCCCCTGGCCGCCGTGCGGGCCGACCCCGCCATCGGTCTCGTCGACGACGGCGGCGCGATCGTGATGGAGCCGACCGACGACGAGACGGCATCCGGGACGGGACTGGTGTTCATCCCGGGAGCCAAGGTCGATCCGTGGGCGTATGCCCCCACGCTCAGCGGTCTGGTGGCCGATGGCGGAATGACCGTGGTGATCACACGTCCCTGGCTGAACCTGGCGTTCTTCGACCTGCGACCGCTCACCGACTTCACCACGCTCGCACCCGGCGTGCAGACGTGGGCCGTGGGCGGCCACTCGCTGGGCGGCGTGCGTGCGTGCAGCCTGGCATCCGACGCCGATGCGCTGGTGCTGTTCGCCTCGTACTGCGCCACCGACCTCTCCGGCACCGACCTGCCCGTGCTGAGCCTGTCGGGAAGCGAGGACGGCCTGTCCACGCCGCAGAAGATCGCCGACGCCCGCGATCTGCTCCCCGACGACGCGGTCATGATCGAGATCGACGGCGCGAACCACGCCTCCTTCGGCACGTACGGCCCGCAGGACGGCGACGGGACCGCCACGATCCCGCTGGACCAGATGGTCGAGCGCATCGCCACAGAGGTGGGTGGGTTTCTCCCCACGCCGTGACCCGGCGGCGCCCTGGCTCCGCCTCCAGCGGTGGACGCGCGCGGGTATGGGGCCCTAGATTCGGTCGCATGCGCTGGGGATCTCGTCGTTCGATGTCGCTCGCCGCCGTGGCGACCACGGCAGCAGCTCTCGCGCTCCTTCCCTTCGCAGCTGCCGCGGCGGCCGCTCCCGCACCCGTGCTGACGTGCGAACAGCTCGAGACGCCGCAGGTCGACGCTCTCGCGACCGACTACTTCTCCGAACTGCTGCCGCTGGACGTCGCCGGCGAGGTCTACCTCCCCACCCCGGAACGGCAGGCGTTCCTCGACCGCGGGGGCCAGTACTGCGCGTGGCTGGCTGCCGCCAGCCCGCTCCACATCGGCTACTCCCCGATCACCGATGCCGACGCCGCCGCCGAGATGGCGCGACTGGATGCGGCCGGACTCACCCGCTCCGAGAGCTCGGACGGTGTCGCATACGAGCTGACCGACGTGCCCGGATTCACGCTCCCCGACGTGTGGGGCCGCTATCTGTTCGCGGACGGGTACTGGTACGTCGTGAAGTCGACCTCGACGGGCAGTGGCGGAACCTCGGTGATCCCGGTCGATCCGGCAGTGGTCGCGTCGATCCAGACCGTCGTCGAGACCGAGGTCGGACCCTCCCCGGCCCTGGTGACCGACGCCGCACCGGTCGAACCCGACCCGGCGCCGCCGGTGACCGGACCGCTCCCCTTCACGGCGACCGAGCCGTCGGTGCTGAGCGGGCTGTCGACGGCAGCCGACGTCGTCTCCGACCCCCGCGCGCTCGCGGTCGGCGCGGGAGCCTCGATCGTGCTGACGGCCCTGGTCGCCATCCCGACAGCGCTGCTCAACAGCGCCCTCCAGGAGGGGTACGACCGGCTGCGAGCGCGCATCCGCGGGGTACTGCAACGCACACGGTTCCGCGGCCTCGGCCAGCGGATTCGCCTCTCCAGCGCCACGACTATCGCGATCGGCATTCCGATCGCCGCGCTCATCACCGTCTTCATCGACCCGCGCGCCGGCTGGAACGGCGGCACCGCCCGACTGTTCGCCACGACTCTCGCGGGCTTTCTCATCGAGAGCCTCGCGCTGCTGGCGCTGGTCGCGTGGACACTGCGACGCCGTGGCGCCGCCGCCCGCGTGAGCCTGCGCCTCGGGTCACTCGGCATCCTCGCCCTCGCGGTGCTGGCCACCCGCGTCACCGGGTTCGAACCCGGATTCGTGTTCGGCGTCGTGCTCGCGGTGATGTTCATCAGCCCTCCCGAACCCGGACTCGAACTGACCGCAGCCCGCACCGAGCTGCGTCTGCTCGCCGCCCTGGCCCTGGCGGCCTGGCTCGCTTACAGCGCGTTGTACCCCCTGGCATCCGGCGGAGACGCCGTGGCCCTCCTCACCACCGAGACGCTCTCGTCGCTGACCGTCGGCGGCCTCACCGCCCTGTTCGTGCTGCTCCTTCCGGTCGGAGACACACCGGGTGGTCGGCTCTTCCGCGCGAGCGGCCTGCGGTGGGGCGCCGCGTTCCTCGCCGCCGTCGCCGCGTTCTGCCTCGTCGTGGTGCCCATGCCCGAGAGCTGGGAAGACGTCGGAGCCCCCTTCGCCCTCTGGGCCGCTCTGTTCATCGGCTACTGTCTGGTCGCCGTCGCGACCTGGGCTGTCATCACCTTCGTCCGGCCGCGCGAGCGAGTCACCGCCGAGTGAACGGCTAGCATCGAGGAACTGCCCGACCTGAGGGGCAGCGCGAATCCGCCACGAAGGAGTGACCGGGCCATGTCGCAGCGCCGCTACGCCGTCATCGGCGCGGGTCCATCCGGCCTCGCAGCCGCCCGTGCCCTCCAGCGCGAGGGGCTTCCCTTCGACGGCTACGAAGCCGCCTCCGGCGTCGGCGGGCTGTGGGACATCGACAACCCGCGCTCCACCATGTACGAATCGGCCCACCTCATCTCCTCGCGCACGACCACCGAGTTCACCGAGTTCCCGATGGACAGCACCGCCGACTACCCGAGCCACCGCGAGCTCATCGGCTACTTCCGCAACTACAGCGCCGCGTTCGGACTCGGCGAGAGATTCCGCTTCGACTCCCCCGTGACATCCCTCGAGCGCACGGCATCCGGCGGGTGGCAGGTGACCGCCGACTCGCCCGCCGGTCCGACGACCACCGAATACGCGGGAGTGATCATCGCCAACGGCACCCTGGCCGAACCGAACGTACCGGAGTTTCCCGGCACCTTCACCGGGGAGATCCTGCACACCAGCGCCTACAGAAGCGCCCGCCAGCTCGCCGGCAAACGTGTGCTCATCATCGGCGCCGGAAACTCCGGATGCGACATCGCCGTGGATGCCGTGCACCACGCCGCCTCCGTGGAGATGAGCGTGCGCCGCGGCTACTACTTCGTCCCCCGCTACCTGTTCGGGCGACCCGCAGACACGCTCAATCAGGGACGCCCCCTGCCGGCACGCCTCAAGCAGTTCATCGACACGAGGGTGCTGCGTGCCTTCACCGGCGACCCCGTGAGATTCGGGTTTCCGCGCCCCGATTACCGGATCTACGAATCGCATCCGATCGTGAACACGCTCGTGCTCACTCACCTCGGCCAGGGTGACCTGCGCATCCGTGCCGATGTCGAGCGGTTCGACGGTGCGACGGTGCACTTCCGAGACGGCACGTCGAGCGAGTACGACACGGTTCTGCTGGCCACCGGCTACCGTCTCGATTACCCGTTCGTCGACCGCGCGCACCTCCACTGGACCGGGATGGCGCCCCATCTGTTCCTCAACATCTTCCCGCCCTCCTTCAACGGGCTGTACATGATGGGCATGGTCGAGGCGTCCGGGCTGGGCTGGCAGGGCCGCTACGAGCAGGCCGAGCTCATCGCCGCCTACCTGCGCGCCCAGGTCGACGCCCCCGACCGGGCTTCCCTGTTCCGCCGCCGGGTCAACGTGCCCTGGCCCGACCTCACCGGCGGATATCGCTACCTGGGGTTGGAGCGTATGTCGTACTACGTCAACAAGGACGCTTACCGCACCACGGTGCGTGCCATGACCCGCTCACTGCACCACGACCGGAGCCACGATGAATCCCGATGACATCCTGCTGAACTTCACGCCCGGCACGCTCGTGATCCTCAACGTCGTGCTGGGCCTGATCATGCTCGGGGTGGCGCTGGATGTCACCGTCGAGGACTTCCGGGTGGTCGCACGAAAGCCCCGCCCGATGGTCATCGCGATCGTCGCGCAGCTGCTCGTGCTTCCCGCGGTGACGTTCGGCCTGACGTTCCTGCTGCCGGTGACGGCATCGATGGCGCTGGGGATGATCCTGGTCGCCTGCTGTCCGCCGGGGAACATCTCCCAGGTCCTCACCCATCGGGCCGGGGGAAACGTGGCTCTGTCGGTGTCGATGACCGCCGTCGGCAACCTCCTGTACATCTTCGCGCTGCCGATCTCCGTCGCTTTCTGGGGAGGCCTGCGCCCGGACACCCGCGAACTCCTGCAGACGGTGTCGCTGAACGGGTGGCAGATGCTGCTGGAGATCTTCCTCATCATCGGCGTCCCGTTCATCGTCGGCCTCGCCGTCCGCCACCGGCTGCCACGACTGGCCGCACGCGTGCAGCCGTTCGTGAAATGGTTCTCGCTGCTGGCGCTGCTCGCCTTCATCGCCGCCGCCCTCGCCGGCAACTGGCAGGTCTTCATCGCGTTCCTGGGCATCATCCTCCTCGCCGTGACCGTGCACGATGCGGTCGCCCTGGCCATCGGGTGGTCGACCGCGACCCTCGGCGGCCTCGGTACACGAGAGCGCAAGGCGATGACCTTCGAGGTCGGCATCCGCAATGCCGGGCTCGGTCTGGGTCTCATCTTCACCTTCTTCGGGGGCCTGGGCGGAATGGCGATCGTGGCCGGATGGTGGGGCATCTGGGACATCGTGGCGGGCCTGGTCGTGGCAAGCCTCTGGGCTCGGCACACGCGCCGGCGCACCGGTTCTGCCGACGGCGTCGCCACACGGCGCGGGATGCCGGCGGGTTCGGCGCCGTGACACGGGTGCTGGTGACCGGCGGATCCGGGTTCCTCGGCTCGCGCGTCACCGAGGCGCTCGCCGCGCATCCGGGAGTCGAGGTCGTCGTGGCCGCCGACGTGCGGGCGCCCGGGGCCGCCTCAGCGGGTGTCGTCTTCGAGCCGTGCGATGTGACCGACCCCGGCGCCCTGGAACCGGTGCTCTCGCGGCACCGGATCGAGGTCGTCGTCCACCTGGCGGCGATCGTGAACCCGGGAGGAAACCCAGGCCTGGAATATCGGGTCGACGTCGAGGGATCGGCGAACGTGATCGCGGCGTGCACGGCATCCGGTGTTCGCCGTCTCATCGTCTCCTCCTCCGGTGCGGCCTACGGATACCACTCCGACAACCCCGCATGGCTGCAGGAGGGCGATGCTCTGCGCGGCAACGACGAGTTCCCCTACTCGCGGCACAAACGCCTGGTGGAGGAGATGTTGGCCGAGCATCGGCGATCGCACCCGGAGCTGGAGCAGGTCGTCTTCCGGATCGGCACCATCCTCGGACCCACCGTGCGCAACCAGATCACGCGGTTGTGGGATGGACCGCGAATCCTCGCGATCCGCGGCTCCGACTCGCCGTTCGTGTTCGTGTGGGTCGATGACGTCGCGGGGGCGATGGTGCGCGCCGCCACCGATGGTCCACAGGGGATCTACAACGTGGCCGGTGACGGGAGCCTGACGGTGCACGAGATCGCGGCCCGCCTCGGCAAGCGGACGTTCACGGTCCCGGCGGGACTGCTTGCTGCGGCGCTGCGTATCGGTCGAAGGCTCGGTCTCACCCCGCATGGCCCCGATCAGGTCGGCTTCCTCCGCTACCGCCCCGTGCTGTGCAACCGCGCCCTCACCGAGACGTTCGGCTACACCCCCGCCAAGACCAGCAGCGAGGCCTTCGACGCCTACGTCGAGGCATATCCCGGTCTGTCCCGCCGGTAGTACGCCACGCCTCCCCGCATAACTCCTCCCATCCTCCACCGCTGATGAGCGCGGGCGCCCCTGCGGCCGTCTGGGGCGCCGAACCGGAGGAGTTGTGCAGGTGGGTCGCGTCGCGACATCTCCTCCCCAGGTCCCCCGGCGGTCCGATCCTCCCCCGACCCGCAGAGGAGAGTCCCGAGCACCTGTGCCACGCGCTGCGCTGGAACCATGTCCGACACCACACGCCTCGCATCCACACCCCATCGCCTGCTCTCGGCGGGATACCTCACGACATCCGACCTGCGCTACGCCGGAATCAGCCGCCACCACCGCGCCCGCCTGATCGAGCAGGGACAACTGGTGCGAGTGCGTCGCGGCCGCTTCGTTCCCGCCGACATGCCCGCGGAACTCATCGCCGTCGGTCGCCTCGGCGGACGACTCGACTGTGTGTCGCTGCTGTGGGCGCTGGGAGTGTTCGTGCGCACGAGTGCGGTGAAACCGCATGTCCAGTTCGAGAGGGGCGCGAGCAGGCTTCCTTCCCGACCCCCGGGAGTCGTCGCGCATTGGCGGTCGTCCCTCTCCCCGCACACCGCGCTCACCGCTCCTCTCGTCGAGGCAGTCGCCCAGGCCTGTCGATGCCAGAGCCCCCGTGATGCGATCGCCACTCTCGACAGCGTCTGGCACCGAGGACTCCTCAGTGAGTCAGGCATCGCCGAGGTGTTCGCGCTTCTTCCTCGGCGCTACCGACGACTGCGCAGCCTGCTCGACCCGCGGTCGGAGTCCGGCCCCGAAACTCTCGTTCGATTGATGCTTCGCGGCCTCGGATGCCAGGTCGAGCTCCAGGTGGTGATCGTCGGCGTCGGCCGAGTCGACCTGGTCGTCGACGGCTGGCTCATCGTGGAGTGCGATAGCAGAGCGCACCACAGCGACTGGGATGCTCAGCGACGCGACCGTCGACGCGACCTCGCCGCGGCGGCGCTGGGCTACACCACGGTTCGTCCGATCGCCGAGGACATCCTGGGCGACCCCGCCGCGATCCTGGCCGCGCTTCGGTCGACGCTGACGCACCCCGCACCTCGCCCGGGTCTGCGCAACTCCTCCAATAGAGCAACTACCGTGCCCGACACGCTGTGATACCCCCGCGCCCACGCGACTGTGGAGGAGTTACGCAGACGTCGACGGAGCCGCGGCGGACTAGCGGTCGAAACCCTCGCCGATGAGCTCGATGAGCTCTTCGCGCTCCTCCACCGACAAGAAGGCGCCGGCTGCGGCGTTGAGCTGGAAGGCCTCGAGGTCGTCGAGCGAGTAGTCGAACGTCTCGGCCAGGAGGGCGAGCTCGCGGGTGAGCGAGGTGCGGCTCATCGTGCGATTGTCGACATTGACCGTGACGGAGAACCCCAGCTGGTAGAGCAGATCGAAGGGGTGGTCCTCGATCGTGGTGCCCCACCGGGCGATGGCGCCGGTCTGCAGGTTCGACGAGGGTGACAGCTCCAGCGGGATCTCCCGGTCGCGCACCCAGTGGGCGAGGTCACCGAACGTGACGAAGGTCTCCTCCCCCTTCTGCGAGACGACCTCGAGGTCCTCCGCGATCCGCACGCCGTGGCCGAGGCGCAGCGCACGCCCGTCCAGGATGGCCGAGCGAATCGAGTCGAGGCCGGCAGCCTCACCGGCATGGATGGTGACGGGGAAGAACTCGGACGCCAGATAGTCGAACGCGGCGCGGTGATTCGACGGCGGGAAGCCGTCCTCCGGACCGGCGATGTCGAAGCCGACCGCTCCGCGCCCGCGGAAGGCGACGGCGAGCTCGGCGATCTCCAGCGACCGGTCGGTGTGCCGCATCGCCGAGACGAGCTGGCCGACGCGGATATCGTCACCGCGCGACTCGACGGCATCCTCGCCCTCCTCGATGCCCTCCTGCACGGCCTCGACGACCTCTTCGAGCGAGAGACCGCCCGACAGGTGCTGCTCGGGCGCCCAGCGCACCTCGCCGTAGATCACGCCGTCGGCGGCGAGATCCTCGACGAACTCCTTGGCCACCCGCCGGAGCCCCTCACGGGTCTGCATGACGGCGGTGGTGAGGTCGAAGGTCTTCAGGTACTCCACGAGCGAGCCCGAGTCGCTCTGCGTCTCGAACCAGTCGGCGAGCTCCGACGCCTCGCCGGCAGGCACCTCGATACCCGCCTCGTCGGCGAGCTCGATGATCGTCTGAGGACGCAGCGCACCGTCGAGGTGGTCGTGGAGCGACACCTTCGGGAGGGAACGGATGGACACGCCCTGCAGCTTCGCGTCGCCGTGCTGTTCGATGGCCATGGTTCTCCCGGGGGTGTAGTGGTGCGAGCGCCCGCCGATCAGGCGGTGATCCGCTCGAGGACGAGGGGGCCGCGGGCCGGGACGCCGGCCGCGGAGGTGGAGGGGTCGACGATCGTCCAGGCGCCGTCGAGGGCATCGAGGGCACGCCCGAAGCGCTGCGGATCATCGGCCGACAGCGTGAAGATCGGTTGCCCCGCTGCGACTCGGTCACCGGGCTTCACGTGCAGATCGATCCCGGCGGCGTGGATCACCGGGTCCTGGGCACGCGCCCGGCCGGCCCCCAGGCGCCAGGCGGCGACTCCGAACGGCAGAGCTTCGATGGAGGCGACGACCCCGGCGGAGTCCGCGGTTACCGTGTGGGTCTCCCGGGGTGTCGGCAGGGCGGCATCGGGGTCACCGTCTTGCGCGCGGATCATCCGGCGCCATGCGTCCATCGCACGTCCGTCGGCGAGAGCCGCCTCGACGTCGGCGTCGGGCTGGCCGGCGAGGGTCAGCATCTCCCGCGCGAGGGCGACCGTCAGTTCGACGACGTCGGCGGGACCACCGCCGGCGAGCACCTCGACCGACTCGCGCACCTCGTTCGCGTTGCCGATCGCGAGACCCAGCGGCGTGTTCATGTCGGTCAGCAGCGCCGTGGTGGCCACGCCCGAGTCGGTGCCCAGGGCGACCATCGTCTGCGCCAACTCGCGCGCCTTGTCGACATCGCGCATGAAGGCACCGGAGCCGAACTTGACGTCGAGCACGAGCGAATCGGTGCCCTCCGCGATCTTCTTCGACATGATCGACGAGGCGATCAGCGGGATCGCCTCGACGGTGCCGGTCACGTCGCGCAGCGCATACAGGCGCTTGTCGGCAGGAGCGAGTCCCGAACCGGCCGCGCAGATGACGGCGCCGACGTCGCGAAGCTGCGCGAACATCTCGTCGTTCGAGAGAGCTGCGCGCCACCCGGGGATCGACTCGAGCTTGTCGAGGGTGCCGCCGGTGTGGCCGAGGCCGCGACCCGACAGTTGCGGCACGGCCACGCCGAAGGCGGCCACGAGCGGTGCGAGGGGGAGGGTGATCTTGTCTCCCACCCCGCCCGTCGAGTGCTTGTCGACCGTGGGCTTGCCGAGGCCGCCGAAGCTCATGCGCTCACCCGACGCGATCATGGCGCCCGTCATGACGCGGATCTCGTCGCGCGTCATGCCGTTAAGCAGCACCGCCATGGCGAAGGCCGCCATCTGCGAATCGGCGACGTACTCGCGGGTGTAGGCGTCGATCAGCCAGCGCAGCGCAGGCTCGGGCACGGCACCGCCGTCGCGCTTGGTGCGGATGACGTCGACGGCGTCGAAGGGCTCGACGGTCTCGCTCGAGGTCTCGCCGCTCATCGTGCCCCTCCCCCGGAGACGTTCTCGAGGTCGCGCGGCCCGAACGCATCGGGCAGCACCTCGTCGATCGTGCGGATGCCGGAGACCGTCTCGAGCAGCATGCCCGGAAGCGAGAACTCGTACAGCAGCTGCCGGCAGCGGCCGCAGGGCATGATCGTCGCGCCATCGCCGTTCACGCACACGAACGCCACCAGCTGGCCGCCGCCGGACATGTGGAGGTCGCCCACGAGGGCGCACTCCGCGCACAGTCCGACGCCGTAGGAGGCGTTCTCGACGTTACACCCCGACACGATGCGTCCGTCGCTGACGAGAGCGGCTGCTCCCACGCGGTACCGCGAGTACGGCGCGTAGGCGCGCTGCATGGCCTCGGTGGCCACGGCGCGGAGGTGATCCCAATCGATGTCGGTCATGTCATCCCTTGATGTACGGTTTGCCTGCCGCCGCGGGACCTCGGATCTGACCGGCGAAACCGGCCACCGCGAGGATCGTCACCGCGTAGGGCAGCATGAGCATGAACTCGCTCGGAATCGGCGTCTTCAGCACCGTGAGCAGGTTCTGCAGGTTGGTCGCGAAGCCGAACAGCAGGGCCGCGAGCGTCGCACGCACGGGGTCCCACCGTCCGAAGATCACCGCGGCGAGGGCGATGAAGCCGAGTCCGGCCGTCATCTCCTTGGTGAACTGTCCCACCGAGACCAGCGTGAAGTAGGCCCCGCCGATGCCGGCGATCGCGCCGGCGAGCGACACGTTCCAGAACCGCGAGGTGTTCACCTTGATCCCGACCGTGTCGGCTGCCTGAGGGTGTTCGCCGACGGCGCGCAGCCGCAGGCCCCAGCGGGTGCGGTACAAGCCCCATGCCACCAGGGCGACCGTGCCGTACATGAGGTAGACGATGAAGGTCTGGTTGAACAGGACGGGCCCGATGATGGGGATCTCGCTCAGCAGCGGGATCTCGATGCGCGAGAAGCGCACCGGGCGGTTGAGGGAGGCCTCATTGGGCACGAGGAGCGCCCCGTAGAGGAAGCCGGTGATGCCGGTGACGAGAACGTTGAGGACGACACCGACGATCACCTGGTCGACGAGGTACTTGATCGAGAACGCCGCCAGGACGAAGGCGACCAGCACCCCGCCGATCATCGCGCCGATGAGGCCGACGAACGGGTTGCCGGTGACACTCGACAGGAGCGCCGCGGAGAAGGCCCCGAGGAGGAACTGACCCTCGATGGCCACGTTGACCACGCCCACGCGCTCGCCGATCACCCCGCCGAGAGCACCGAAGACGAGCGGCACCGAGAGCGAGACGGCACCGAACAGCAGGCCGGTCACCGGCACGAGCCCACCGGCGGCGGCCCAGGTGAGGAAGGCGAACACCGCGAGCACGCCGAACAGCGCCGCCAGCCACAGGCGCATGCGGCGGTACGACCAGGCGTCCCACACGGCGAAGGCCGTGAGCAGGGCGAGCAGGACGATGACGGCCCACGCCGTCGCCGCCGTGGGGACCTCGACGTTCGGGAGCGCGATCGAAGAGGACGGGTCGCCGAGACGGAACGTGCTGACGCCGTCGCGCGGAGCGAGCGCGAACAGCACGGCCAACAGAAGCGTGACCGCGCCGAGGACGATCGGCGCCTTGAGGTGGCGCTCGCGCACCACCGTCAGCTGGATCGTGCCGTCGGACGCAGCGGCGGGGGCGAGGGCGGTCATGCGGTCACCGCCTTCTTCGCGGCCTTGGCTCTGGCCTTGGCGGCCTTCTCCGCGTCGGTCTTGGGCAGGAAGAAGATCGTGCGGATCAGCGGCGGTGCCGCGATGAACAGCACGATGAGCGCCTGCACGACCAGCACGATGTCGACGGGGATGCCCTGTGAGGCCTGCATCGTGAACGAGCCCGCCTTCAACGCGCCGAACAGGATGCCGGCGGCGAACACGCCCCAGGCGCGGCTGCGACCGAGGAGGGCGACGGTGATGGCGTCGAAGCCGATGCCGGCGTCGATGAGTCCGTCGAAGCCGTCGGTGACCGCTCCCTGGATCTGGTTCATGCCGGCCAGGCCCGCGAGGCCTCCGGCGAACAGCATCGCGTAGACGTACATCCTCTTGACGCTGATGCCGGCCGCCTGCGCCGCGTGCGGGTTCTCCCCCACCGCGCGCAGCCGGAAGCCTAGGCTGGATCGCTCGACCAGCCACCAGACGAACAGCGTCGCGGCCACGACGATCACGAAGCCCCAGTCCAGCAGCGGGAAGCGGTCGCCGAACAGCTGCGGGAACTGCGCGTTGGCGGGTGTGGGTGCAGAGATCGGCTGGTCGCCGGCGGGGCGCTGCAGCACTCCGGGTGTGCGCACCATCCACGTCACCAGGTAGAAGGCGATGTAGTTGAGCATGATCGTGAGGATCACCTCGTGCGCCCCGGTGCGTGCCTTCAGCAGTCCCACGATCCCGCCCCAGATCGCGCCACCCGCGATTCCCGCGGCCAGCGTGAGGGGCAGCTGCAGGAACATGGGCAGGCCCAGGTTGAAGGTCAGCAGCGCCGCCGTGGCGGCACCGACGAGGATCTGTCCGCGCCCGCCGATGTTGAACAGGCCCACCCGGAAGGCGAGGGCGACGCCGAGTCCGGCGGCGATCAACGGCGCCGCAAATCCGAGTGTGTTGGTCAGCGGGCGGATCTGCGCCGCGAAGTCCGCAGCCCGCGGGTTGAAGATCGACCCGCGGAACAGCGCCTCGTAGCCGCCGTAGACGGCGTTCCAGATGGCACCGAGGGTGTCGGTCGGTCGCGAGAAGAAGTAGCCGGCCGCGGTCTGCACGTCTTCGTCGGTGAAGGCCATGAGGATGCCGCCGACGATCATCGCGACGAGGATCGCGAGCACGGTGGTCACCGCGCTGCCGCGCAGCAGTTCCTTGATGAAGACGTTCTGTCGCGGAGGAGGGGGCACGTCGCCGTCGGGCGACCCGGTCAGCGGTCCTCCCACCGCGGGCAGCTGGTCGTCGGCGGCCGGCCGCGGGGGCTGGCCACCCGGGGTGGTCGCGCTCACGCTGCGTCCTCCGTCCGTGCTTCGCCGGCCATCATGAGGCCGAGGGTCTCGCGGGGGGTGTCTCCGGGCACCACTCCGATGATCGTTCCGCGGTACATCACCGCGATGCGGTCGGCCAGGGCCGCCACCTCGTCGAGCTCGGTCGACACGACGATGACGGGCAGACCGGCATCCCGGGTCTCGATGATGCGCTTGTGGATGAACTCGATCGAACCGACGTCGACGCCGCGCGTGGGCTGTGCGGCCACGAACAGTCGCAGGTCGCGGCTCATCTCCCGGGCGATCACGACCTTCTGCTGGTTTCCACCCGACAGGGTGCCTGCGGGGGTGTGCGGACCGCGGGTGCGGATGTCGTACTCCTCGATCCGGTCGCGCGCGAACTCGTCGAGCTCGGTCCGGCGGATGGTTCCGCCCCGCACGAAGGCGACGTCGGACGACCGGTCGAGGATGAGATTCTCCGCGACCGAGAACCCGCCGACCAGACCGTCTTCGGTGCGATCCTCGGGGACGAAGCCGACACCCTGGTCGAGGATGCCGCGCACGCTCTTGCCGACCAGCTCCACACCGTCCAGCTGGATCGAACCGGTGACCCGGGGCGCGAGACCCACGATGGCCTCGACCAGCTCGGTCTGACCGTTGCCCTGCACGCCCGCGATGGCGAGGACCTCACCGGGCCGCACGTCGAACGACACGTCGTCGACGACGACCGCGCCGGCCGGGGTGAGCACGCGCAGGTCGCGGACGCTCAGCCCGCCCTCCCCGATCTTCGGCGGGTCCTTGTGCACGGTGAGCTCCACCGCGCGCCCCACCATCAGCGAGGCGAGCTCGGCGTTGGTGGCGGTGGGCGATGCCTCTCCCACGACCTTGCCGAGGCGGATGACCGTGATGCGGTCGGCGACCTCACGCACCTCGCGCAGCTTGTGGGTGATGAAGACGATGGAGGTTCCCTCCGCCTTGAGCTGGCGCATGATGGCCATGAGCTCGTCGGTCTCCTGTGGTGTGAGCACGGCGGTGGGCTCGTCGAAGACGAGCACCTTCGCGTCGCGGGAGAGGGCCTTGATGATCTCGACGCGCTGCTGCACGCCGACTGGCAGGTCCCCGACGACGGCGTCGGGGTCGACCTGAAAACCGAAGCGGTCGGCGATCTCGCGCACGTGCTGGCGCGCCTGGTTCAGATCGAGGGCGCCGATCTTGTTGGTGCTCTCGTGCCCGAGCATCACGTTCTCGGCCACGGTGAAGACGGGGATCAGCATGAAGTGCTGATGGACCATCCCGATGCCGGCGGCCATGGCGTCGCCGGGACCGCGCAGATGCTGCACCTGGTCGTCGAGGAGGATCTCACCCTCGTCGGCCTGATAGAGGCCGTAGAGGACGTTCATGAGCGTGGACTTGCCTGCGCCGTTCTCACCGAGAAGCGCGTGGATCTCGCCGGGCTGGACGACGAGGTCGATGTGATCGTTCGCGACGAGACTTCCGAACTTCTTCGTTATCCCACGGAGCTCGAGCTTCATATCTGCACCCTAATCGAGGGGGAACCCGATCCCAATGGAGATCGGGCAGAGAACGGCGGCCGACCGGATACCTGAGCATCCGGCCGACCGCCGTAGGGACTGCTTACCGCTTGGGCGAGCTGGGCGAGGTCACGACCAGGTCGCCGGCGATGATCGCGTCGCGCAGCGCGGCGATCTCATCGGTCAGGCCGGCCGGCAGCTGCGACTCGAACGAGCCGAACCCCGACAGGCCGACGCCCTCGTTCTCGAGCGTGCCGACGTACGGGGTGACGTCGAAGTCGCCCGCAGCAGCTTCCATGGTCGCCGACTCGACGGCCGAGTCGATGCGCTTGAGGATCGAGACGAGCACCTTGTCGGCCACCGACGGGTCGGCCACGGCCAGGTCGGAGTCGACACCGAGGATCACGGCATCCGAGCCCGCGTCGTCGATGGCGGCGGCAGCGCTCTGGTAGATGGGACCACCCACGGGCAGCAGCACGTCGGCGCCCTGGTCGAGCACGCCGCTCATGGCCTGCTTGGCGGTGTCATTGGCGGCGAAGCCACCGGTGAACGAGCCGTCCTGCGCGGTGACGTCCCAGCCGAAGGTCGCGACCGACGCGCCCTTGTCCTCGTTGTACTTGGTGACGCCGTCGATGAAGCCGTCCATGAAGATCGTCACCGGCGGGATCGGGATGCCGCCGACGGTGCCGACCTTGTTCACGCCGGACTCGGCCGACCATGCCGCCGCGGCGTATCCGCCGAGGTAGGCAGCCTGGACGGTGTCGAACATGAGGGGCTTGATGTTCGGAGCGTCGGTCTCGCCATCACCGATCGGGTTGCCGTCGTCGTCGGTGCCACCGGTGTTGTCGGCCCAGTCGTCGATGATCGCGTAGTCGATCTCGGGGTTGGCCAGAGCGGAGGTGATGGTGTCGGCCGACAGCTTGAAGCCGACCGAGACGATGAACGTGCAGCCCTCGGCCACGAGGTTCTCGAGGTTCGGGGCGTAGTCGTTGGCGGAGCTGGACTCGACCTCGACGGCCTCGACGCCCAGCGCCTCGGCCGCGCGGTCCATGCCCTCCTTGGCGGACTGGTTGAACGACTTGTCGTTCCATCCGCCCTCGTCGGAGATCAGGCAGGGCTTGAAGCCGTCGACGACCTCGGGTGCCTCGGCACCGGGAGTGTTGGTGTTGTTGGCCTCGGGTGCGGTGCCGCAGCCGGCGAGGGCGGCGACGAGGACCGCAGCGCCCGCGATACCGGCGAGCTTCTTGGTGGTCGAGATGGTCAAGTGTGCCTCCACGGACAAGGACCCGCGGACTTCGCGGGCGTGCGGGTTCGAAGTTACCGATTGTGTCGCGTGATTTGCACGCTGAGCAGGCCGTTCGATGCGAATGGTTACAAAGACGCAATCAACGTGTCACGAAGGCGGCATCCTGCTCAATTCTCACGGCGTGAGCCGCCGGACGAATGCGTCAGAGCACGTCGCCCCGCCCCGTGAGCTTCAGTGCATCCACCACGCCCTTCACCCGCTGCGCGTGCTCGCTGGTGGTCACCAGGAGCGCGTCGGGAGTGTCGACCACGACGATGTCCTTGACGCCGATCAGACTGATGACACGGGTCGTGTGACTGACGACGATCCCGCTGGCGGCATCGGAGAGGATGCGGGCGTTCTCCCCCAGGATCGCGAGGTCGTTCTTGCGCCCGCCGGAGTTGAGCTTGGCGAGGCTCGCGAAGTCACCGACGTCGTCCCAGTCGAAGTGGCCCGGGACCACCGCCAGCCGGCCCCGTTCGGCGGCGGGCTCGGCCACGGCATAGTCGATGGCGATCTTGGGGAGCTTCGGCCATACCCGGTCGACCACGGGACCGCGCCGCTCGCGGTCGTCCCACGCTTCGGCCAGTTCGATGAGCCCCGCGTACAGTTCGGGCTGGCTGGCCTCGATCTCGGCCAGCAGCACATCGGCGCGGGAGATGAACATGCCCGCGTTCCACAGGTAGTCACGGGAGGCGAGGTAGTCCTTGGCCGTCTCCAGGTCGGGCTTCTCGACGAAGCGCTCCACCAGTGCGGCCTCCGGAGCCCCGGACACACTGAGCATGTCGGCCTTCTTGATGTAGCCGAACCCCACCGACGGCTCGCTCGGGGTGATTCCGATCGTGCACACGTATCCCTCACGGGCGACGGCGACCGCCTGCTGCACGGCCCACTGGAACACCGGAAGCACACGGATGACGTGATCGGCGGCGAACGAACCGATGATCACGTCGGGTTCGCGGCGGTGCAAGATGGCGGCGGCCAGCCCGATCGCGGCCGCCGAGTCGCGCGGCTCGGACTCCAGGAACACGTTGCGGTCGGGGATGCCGGGAAGTTGCTCCTCCACCGCGGCGCGGTGCGCGCGCCCGGTGACCACGGCGATCCTGTCGGCCCCGGCCAACGGCTCGAGCCGATCCCACGTATCGCGCAGCAGAGAGTGTCCCGACCCGGTGAGGTCGTGGAGGAACTTGGGGGCGTCGGCGCGCGAGAGCGGCCAGAGCCGGCTTCCCACCCCTCCTGCGGGGATGACGGCGTAGAAGTCCTCGATGGGGTCGACCATGCCCCCGAGCGTACCCGGGGCACCCGTGCGACCCCGCCGAGGGCCGGCCCCCTCCGAAAGAAAGGAGAATCGTGCCCTTGTCTCGATATCGAGAGAACTTAGGTCGTCCTTCCTCGCCCGGTCCCGAAGTGGCGATCTAGGATGAAAGAGCACCCGTGTGCGACGTCGGGGTCGGAAGCCCCAGGGATGAAGCCGTCCCCGCCGTATCGAGGTGCCGTTCACACCAAGGGAGGACGACCGTGTCTGCACCAGCACGCGTTCCACTGTCGGTAAGCCAGACCACTTCGCGCACCCCTCGCGGCACGCTCTACCGCGGGAACGAGGGCATGTGGTCGTGGGTGCTGCATCGCATCACCGGCGTCGCCATCTTCTTCTTCCTGCTCGTCCACGTGCTCGACACGGCGCTCATCCGGGTGTCGCCGGAGGCCTACAACGCCGTCATGAGCACGTACAAGAACCCGATCATGGGTCTGGGTGAGACGGTGCTGGTGGCAGCCATCGTGTACCACGCCTTCAACGGGCTGCGCATCATCGCCGTCGATCTGTGGCCGTGGGCAACACGCCATCAGCGCCAGCTGTGGTGGACCGTGCTGGCCGTCTGGCTCGTGACCGTCGGCGCGTTCGCCGCCCGTCACCTGCCGATCGTCTTCTCGACCGTGGGAGGGGGGCACTGATGACCGCCGAAACGCTCGACCTGCCCCGTAGCGCATCACCGCGCAAGAAGGGCGCCAACCTCGAGAAGTGGGGATGGATCTACATGCGCGTCTCGGGCGTGCTGCTGGTGGTCCTCATCTTCGGACACCTCTTCGTCAACCTCATGGTCGGCGACGGCATCCACGCGATCGACTGGGGCTTCGTGGCGGGCAAGCTCGCCAACCCGTTCTGGCAGTGGTGGGACATCGCCATGCTGTGGCTCGCGCTCATCCACGGCGCCAACGGCATGCGCACCATCGTCAACGACTACGTGAGCAGTCAGAAGACCCGCCGCGTTCTCGTGTGGGCGCTGTGGCTCGCCGCCGGATTCCTCATCGTCCTCGGCACGCTGGTGGTGTTCGCCTTCGACCCGTGCAACGGCGTGACCCCCGACAGCGTGTTCTGGACCGAGTGCCAGGCCCTGGCCACCTCCTGATCGATACGACGAAGACCTAAGGCATCAGTTCACGTGAGCACCCAGACTGCAGAGACCGTCGTGAAAGACGGCGTGCACTATCACCAGTTCGACGTCGTCATCGTCGGAGCCGGCGGCGCCGGAATGCGCGCTGCGATCGAAGCCGGACCCGGCGCCAAGACGGCGGTGATCTCCAAGCTCTACCCGACGCGGTCGCACACCGGCGCGGCGCAGGGCGGCATGGCGGCGGCGCTCGCCAACGTCGAAGAGGACTCGTGGGAGTGGCACACCTTCGACACCGTCAAGGGCGGCGACTACCTCGTCGACCAGGATGCCGCGGAGATCCTCGCCAAAGAGGCCATCGACGCCGTCATCGACCTCGAGAACATGGGGCTGCCCTTCAACCGCACCCCCGAGGGCAAGATCGACCAGCGCCGTTTCGGCGGACACACCGCCGACCACGGCAAGACTCCGGTGCGCCGTGCCTGTTACGCCGCCGACCGCACCGGTCACATGATCCTGCAGACACTGTTCCAGAACTGCGTCAAGCTCGGCATCAACTTCTTCAACGAGTTCTACGTGCTCGACCTCATCACGGTCGGTGAAGGCACCCAGACCCAGGTCGCGGGTGTGGTCGCCTACGAGCTGGCCACCGGCGACCTCCACGTCTTCCAGTCCAAGGCCGTCGTGTTCGCCACGGGTGGGTTCGGCAAGATCTTCAAGACCACCTCCAACGCCCACACCCTCACCGGCGACGGCGTCGGCGTGATCTGGCGCAAGAAGCTGCCGCTGGAGGACATGGAGTTCTTCCAGTTCCACCCCACCGGCCTGGCCGGACTCGGCATCCTCCTCACCGAGGGAGCCCGAGGCGAAGGCGCGATCCTGCGCAACGTCTCCGGCGAGCGCTTCATGGAGCGCTACGCACCCACGATCAAGGATCTCGCCCCCCGCGACATCGTGAGCCGGTGCATGGTGCAGGAAGTCGCCGAGGGGCGCGGCGCCGGCCCGCACCGCGACTACGTGCTGCTGGACTGCACGCACCTGGGCGCCGAAGTGCTCGAGACGAAGCTGCCCGACATCACCGAGTTCGCGCGGACCTACCTCGGCGTCGACCCGGTCGTCGAACCGGTACCGGTGATGCCCACGGCCCACTACGCGATGGGCGGCATCCCGACCAACGTCGACGCGGAGGTGCTCGCCGACAACGACACCGTCGTGCCCGGCCTCTACGCCGCCGGCGAATGTGCGTGCGTCTCGGTGCACGGATCCAACCGCCTCGGCACCAACTCGCTCCTGGACATCAACGTGTTCGGCAAGCGCGCCGGCCGGAACGCCGTCGCATACGCTCAGTCGGCCGACTTCGTGCCACTCCCCGACGATCCCGCCCGCGAGGTGCGCGAGATGCTCGAGGGCCTGCGCAACAACCCCGGCTCGGAGCGCATCGCCGTGCTGCGCAAGACGCTGCAGGACGAGATGGACCGCAAGGCACAGGTGTTCCGCACCGACCAGTCGCTCGCCGAGGTCATGGACGTCATCGCCGACCTGCGGGAACGGTTCAAGAACATCCACGTCGACGACAAGGGCAAGCGGTTCAACACCGACCTGCTGGAGGCCGTGGAGCTGGGCTTCCTGCTCGACATCGCCGAGGTCGTCGTGGTCACGGCCCGCAACCGCAAGGAGAGCCGCGGCGGTCACATGCGCGACGACTTCCCCCAGCGCGACGACGAGAACTACATGAAGCACACGATGGCGTACCTCTCGGGCGACCCGCACTCCTCGCACGCCGAGGACCACATCCGCCTGGACTGGAAGCCCGTCGTGTTCACCAAGAACGAGGCCGGCGAACTGCGCTACCCGCCGCTGGAGAGGAAGTACTGATGACGCTCGTCGCCGATGCTCCGGAGACCGCGAACGACACCGGCATCCAGTCGTTCCTCGTGACCTTCATCATCCGCCGGTTCGACCCCGAGGTCGACGCGGAACCGCGCTGGGTCGACTACGACGTGGAGCTGTACTCCACCGACCGGGTGCTCGACGCCCTCCACAAGATCAAGTGGGAGGTCGACGGGTCGCTCACCTTCCGTCGCTCGTGCGCGCACGGCATCTGCGGATCGGATGCCATGCGCATCAACGGCCGCAATCGCCTCGCCTGCAAGACGCTGATCAAGGACCTCGACATCTCGCAGCCGATCTACGTCGAGGCGATCAAGGGTCTGCCGCTGGAGAAGGACCTCGTCGTCGACATGGAACCGTTCTTCGCGTCGTACCGCGAAGTGCAGCCGTTCCTCATCGCCAACTCGAAGCCCGAGCCGGGCAAGGAACGCATCCAGTCGATCGTCGACCGCGAAGTGTTCGACGACACCACCAAGTGCATCCTGTGCGCTGCGTGCACGTCGTCGTGCCCCGTGTTCTGGACCGACGGGCAGTACTTCGGGCCGGCCGCGATCGTCAACGCGCACCGCTTCATCTTCGACTCCCGCGACGACGCCGGCGACGTGCGTCTGGACATCCTCAACGACAAGGAGGGGGTGTGGCGCTGCCGCACCACCTTCAACTGCACCGAGGCGTGCCCGCGCGGCATCGAGGTGACCAAGGCCATCGCCGAGGTCAAGCAGGCGGTGATGCGCGGTCGGTGACCGGCCGCCCATCGATACCCTGGACGGGTGAGCGACGACCGAGGCGAACAGGGCGACCGCGGCGACCCGTGGCGCGAGCGCTGGGAGCAATCACCCCTCCGTGAGCGGCTCGACGAGCCCATCGAGCGTGCGACCGAACTGACACGCAAGACGCTGGCCTGGTTCCCCATCCGGGTGTGGCGACACTTCCTGCAGCACAACGGCTTCCTGCTGGCCGCCGCCATCAGCTACCAGTCGATCTTCGCGATCTTCGCGATCATCTACGTCTCCTTCGCGTCGGTGGGACTGTGGCTCGGCGGAAGCCGCACGGCCATCGACGGGCTGATCGATCTCATCAACTCCTACATCCCGGGACTCATCGGCCCCGAAGGAGCCGGTCTCATCCGCGACGATGCGGTGGTGGAGATCGCCGCAGGGTCCACGAGCGTGCTCGCCGTGACCGGTGCCGTCGCAGTGCTCGTGGCCATCTGGACCGCCATCGGGTTCGTCACCTTCACCCGCCGCGCCGTGCGCGACATCTTCGGACTCCCCTTCGACGGGCGCAACTACCTGTATCTGAAGGCGCGGGACTTCGTCGCGGGGGCGATGTTCGGCGGTTCACTCGTGCTGGGAGCGGCCCTGGGTTGGGCAGCCAGCGGCGCCGTCGACGTGCTGTTCCGCCTGGTCGGCGGTGATGTGCTGTCGTCGTGGGGCAATGTGATCAGCCGGCTCGCGTCGGTGGCCATCGCCCTGGTCATCAACACCGGGGCGCTCGCCCTCCTCATCCGCTTCCTGACCGGCACCTCCCTCCCCTGGTCGCGCATCTGGCCCGGCGCCCTGCTCGGCGGAAGCGCCCTGGTGGTGCTGCAGCTGGGGGCCGGTCTCCTGCTGTACTACACGCCGGCGAACCCGCTGCTGGCGACCTTCTCGGTGTTCATCGGATTCCTCCTGTGGTTCCGCCTCGCGGGCATCATCATCCTGGTCGCCGCGTCATGGGTGGCCGTCTCGGCGGCCGACCGCGACGTTCCGCTGGTCGAGATGACCGAGGCGGACAGGCGCCGCGCCGAGCAGCGTGCGCTGCTCCTGGCGGCGCAGGTGCGGGTGCGGCGGGCGCACGCGGCGCGGGCCGCCGCGCGCTGGTGGCAGCGCTGGGGCGCACAGCGCGAGTTGGAGCGAGCCGAAGACGAGCTCGCACGGCTGGAGAGCGAGTCGGAGGGGGAGACACCGAGTCTTCGGGCGCTGCGCGGAGAGGGCGGGGTCGGAGGCGCTCGTTAGGCTGGAGAGCATGTCTCGTCGCCTCCGTATCGCCTCTGTCAACGTCAACGGCATCCGGGCAGCGGCACGCAACGGTATGCTCCCCTGGCTCGAGACCGCCGATGTCGACGTGCTCACCCTGCAGGAGGTCCGCGCTGAGGCAGAGCACCTGACGGCTGCCCTTCCCGGCTGGCACATCGTCAACGACGAAGCACTCGCCAAGGGTCGCGCCGGAGTCGCGATCGCCGCCCGTGAACCGTTGGAGATCTGGCGCACCGACCTCGCCCCCGACGCCGCGTCGACCCTCGACAGTCGCGGCCGGTGGATCGAGGCCGAGATCGATGTCGACGGCCACCGCATCACCGTCGTGAGTGCGTATGTGTTCACGGGAGAGGCCGACACCGACAAGCAGGTGGCCAAGTACGCGTTCCTCGACGCGATGGAAGCGCGGATGACGGAACTCGGCGAGCTCGCCGTGATCACCGGAGACCTCAACGTCGGTCACCGCCAGCTCGACATCCGCAACTGGAAGGGCAACGTCAAGAAGGCCGGGTTCCTGCCCCGCGAGCGTGCCTACTTCGACCGGTTCACCGGGGAGGCGGGAGCGACCGTCGAGTGTGTCGACGGCACCACCGGCACCGGACTCGGCTGGGTCGATGTGGGTCGGAGGTGGGCCGGCGAGGTCGACGGCCCGTACTCGTGGTGGTCGAGCAGAGGCAAGGCCTTCGACACCGACACCGGCTGGCGCATCGACTATCAGCTCGCGACCCCTCGTCTGGCCGAGCGGGTGACCGACTATCGCGTGGTGCGAGCGCCGTCGTGGGACACCCGCTGGAGCGATCACGCGCCGGTCGTCGCCGACTACACCTTCGACTGATTCCGGGCGGGTCGCGGTGCGCCGGCATCCGCGCGTCTCGCCCTCACCCCATCGGCAGGAGCTGCTGGTGCCGCCGCGCGAGGGACAGCCATGTCTCGACCACGGTGTCGGGGTTGAGCGAGATCGACCCGATACCGCGTTCGACCAGCCACTCGGCGAAGTCCGCGTGGTCGGAGGGCCCCTGCCCGCAGATGCCGATGTACTGCCCGCGGCGCACGCAGGCGTCGATTGCGAGTCCGAGCACCCGCAGCACCGCCGGATCGCGTTCGTCGAACCCGGCGGCGACCAGAGCCGAATCCCGGTCGAGCCCGAGCATGAGCTGGGTCATGTCGTTGGAGCCGATGGAGAACCCGTCGAACACGTCGAGGAACTCGTCGGCCAGCAGCGCGTTGGACGGGATCTCGCACATCATGATGACCTCGAGTCCGTTCTCACCGCGGCGCAGTCCGTTCTCGGCCAGCAGCGCCACCACGTCGCGGGCCTCGGTGAGAGTCCGCACGAACGGCACCATGACCTTCACGTTGGTCAGGCCCATCTCCTCCCGCACGAAGCGCAGCGCATCGCATTCCATCCGGAAGCACGCCGCGAAGTCGGGCGACACGTATCGTGAGGCGCCACGCCACCCGATCATCGGGTTCTCCTCCACGGGCTCGTAGCGCTCACCGCCCAGCAGCCCCGCATACTCATTCGACTTGAAGTCGCTCAGCCGCACGATCACCGGCTCGGGCGCGAACGCGGCGGCGATCATCGAGACGCCCTCGGCGACCCGCCGCACGAAGTACTCGCGCGGACTCGCGTAGGCGGCGGTGCGACGATCGATCTCGGAGCGCAGCGGCTCGGGCAGGTCGTCCCTCTCCAGCAGCGCCCGGGGGTGGATGCCGATCTGGCGGTTGATGATGAACTCCAGCCGGGCAAGGCCCACTCCGTGGTGCGGCAGTCGCGAGAATCCGAAGGCCTGGTCGGGGGTTCCGATGTTCATCATGATCCGCACCGGCAGCGGGGGCATGTCGTCCAGCCTCGTCTCCTCCTCGGAGAACGCGAGCCTGCCCGCGTACACGATCCCGTCGTCGCCCTCCGCGCACGAGACGGTGACCTCGGTGCCGTCGTGGAGCGCGCGCGTCGCGTAGCCCGTGCCGACCACCGCGGGGATGCCCAGCTCGCGCGCGATGATCGCGGCATGGCACGTGCGCCCGCCGCGGTCTGTGACGATGGCCGAGGCCTTCGCCATGATGGGCTCCCAGTCCGGGTCGGTCATGTCGGCGACGAGCACGTCACCGGGCTGGAACCTGTCCATGTGAGCGATGCTCGCCAGCACGCGGACCGGCCCGGCCCCGATGCGCTGACCGATCGCACGCCCTGTGATGAGTCGCTCGCCCGTTTCGCCGAGCACGTAGCGGGTGAGCACGGCGCCGCCGCTGCGGGAGACGACGGTCTCGGGCCGCGCCTGGAGGATGTACAGCAGGCCGTCGACGCCGTCGCGCGCCCACTCAATATCCATCGCGCGACCGTAGTGGTCCTCGATCACGAGCGCATGCCGGGCGAGCTCTTCCACCTCCGCGTCGGTGATGCTGAACCGCGCCCGCTCCTGCGGATCGACGTCGACGAAGCGCGTCGACGCCCCCACCTGGACGTCGTCGGCGTAGCGCATCGCGACGGCCTTCTCCCCGAGCTGTCGCTTCAGGATCGCGGGCCGGCCGGCGCGAAGCGCAGGCTTGTACACATAGAACTCGTCGGGATTCACCGCGCCCTGGACGACCGCCTCCCCGAGCCCGTAGGCGCTCGTGACGAACACCGCCCGATCGAACCCGGACTCGGTGTCGACGGTGAACAGGACTCCGGAGGCGCCGATGTCCGAGCGGACCATCCGCTGGATACCGGCCGAGAGGGCCACGTCCGCGTGATCGAACCCGTTGTGCACCCGGTACGCGATCGCGCGGTCGTTGTAGAGCGAGGCGAACACCTGATGAACGGCGGCGAGGACGTTCTCGATCCCGCCGATGTTCAGGAACGTCTCCTGCTGGCCGGCGAACGACGCGTCGGGAAGGTCCTCGGCGGTGGCACTGGATCGCACCGCCCAGGTGACGCCGTCAGGATCGGGATCGCCGGCGAGAAGCTCCGCGAACGCGCGGCGGATGTCGCGCTCGAGTTGGTCCGGGAACGGCTGCGCCTCGATCCAGCCTCGGACCTCTGCTCCGACGCGCGCCAGTTCCGCCACATCGGCGATGTCCAGCGCGCCGACGACCGTCTGGATGCGCTCGGCGAGCCCTCCTTCCGCGAGGAAGGCGCGATAGGCGTCGGCGGTGGTCGCGAAGCCGCCCGGCACACGCACCCCTGCGCCTGCCAGCGCAGAGACCATCTCACCGAGCGAGGCGTTCTTGCCGCCCACCTGCGGCAGGTCCGCCATGCCGATGTCGTGGAACCACAGGATGTTGTCCATCTCATTCACCTCGTTCTTCTCTTTCACCTCTGATCACGGCCGTCGCGCCCGCAGCTTCATGGTCTGCAGGATGACGGCCGACATCTCCTCGACGCTCTTCGTCGAAGAGTTCACGAACGGAACGCCCGCGCGCCGGTAGAGCTCCTCCGCGCGGCGCAGCTCGAGCGTGCACTGCGGGAGGCTCGCGTAGCGCGACCGGGGGCGTCGCTGGGTGCGCACCTCGGTCAGCCGGAGCGGTGTCGTGGTCAGTCCGAAGCAGCGCGCAGCGAAGGGCGCGAGCGGGCGCGGAAGCGTCTCGGTCGGGAAGTCGTCGTCGGTCAGCGGGTAGTTCGCGACGAGCAAGCCGTACTGCAACGCCAGGTACATCGTCGTCGGCGTCTTGCCGCACCTGCTCGGCGCGACGATGATCACGTCGGCCAGGTCGAGCGCGCGCAGGCTCTGACCGTCATCGTGCTCGATCGCGTACTCGACCGCTCGCATTCGCCGGTGGTACTTCTCCAGATCGCCGAGGCCGTGATAGGCACCCGGGAGCTCCGAGGAGCGCACACCGAAGGCATCTTCCAGACGGGCGAGCGGCCCACCGAGCAGGTCGATCACCACAGCGGGGGCGCCCGCCAGCCGCGCGCGCAGCGACGCCTGCGCGACGGTGGTGAAGACCACCGGCGCCAGCCCCGCGGCGGCGGCTCTCCCGACCTCGACGAGCACCTCCTCCACCCGGACGTCGCCATCCACGAAGGGGAGGGTGTGGTGCTCCACCTCGATGCCGGGAAAGTTGGCCAGCAGCGCGCTACCCAAGGTTTCGGCCGTGATGCCGGTGGAGTCCGACACGAAGAATGCGGCTCTGCGCTCCCGCGGCGCGCTCCGTCCCGGGCCCTCGTCACCGAGCGCCCCGGTCAACGTCGTCTGTCGATCGTCCATGATCGTGCCTGCAGGCTCAGCGGACAGCTCTCTGGTCCACCAGATTCCACGCTACGACGCCTCTCGCCGGGGCGCGCTGGCCTCGGGCCGTGAAAATCCGCGCCGTTCGCGCGCCCGTAGGATTGGGAGGTGACCAAGCCTCGTCTCTACTCCGGAATGCAGCCCTCGGCCGATTCTCTTCAGATCGGCAACTACATCGGGGCGCTCATGCAGTGGCGAGACCTGCAGGAGGCGTACGAGGCGTTCTTCTCCGTCGTCGATCTGCACGCGCTGACCCAGCCGAACGATCCGTCGGAACTGCGAGAGAAGACCCGACGAACGGCCGCCCAGTACATCGCCGCAGGGATCGAGCCGTCCAAGTCGACGCTCTATGTGCAGTCCCATGTGGCCGCCCACGCCGAACTGCAGTGGATCCTGTCTACGCTCACGGGCTTCGGCGAGGCCGGGCGGATGACGCAGTTCAAGGACAAGTCGCAGCGCTACGGAACCGACGCCACCAACGTCGGACTGTTCACCTACCCGGTGCTGATGGCCGCCGACATCCTGCTGTACCAGACCGACATCGTGCCTGTCGGCGACGACCAGAAGCAGCACGTCGAGCTTACCCGCGACCTCGCCGAGCGCTTCAACTCCCGCTACGGCACGGCGTTCACGGTTCCGATGCCCGTCATCCAGAAGGACACCGCGCGCATCTACGACCTGCAGAACCCCACCGCGAAGATGTCGAAGTCTGCCGAGTCCGATACCGGCGTGCTGTGGTTGCTCGACGACCCGGCGGTGTCGGCGAAGAAGGTCATGCGGGCAGTGACCGACTCGGAAGGTTCGGTGCGCTACGACCGGGAGGCCAAGCCGGGCGTGTCCAACCTGCTCGTGATCTACGCCGCCCTTACCGGGCGTCAGATTCCCGCCATTGAAGACGAGTATGCCGGGCGCGGCTACGGCGACTTCAAGAAGGGGCTGGCCGAGGTCGTGGTAAACGAGTTCGGTCCCGTGCGGGAGCGTGCGCTGGCGCTCCTGGACGACCCGGCCGAGCTCGACCGAGTGCTCGCCGCGAACGCCGCCAAAGCCGACGAGGTCGCCGAGGCCACCCTCGCCGACGTCTACGACAAGGTGGGCCTCCTCCGTCGGGTCTGACCCGCCGCATGTGGCGCCGGGCCACGGCGCATAACTCAGGCAGATCGCCGGTTGCGACGTCGTTGCACCGACCCCGCAGCTAGTTCTGCCTGAGTTATGAGCCGCCGACGAAGCGACGAGCGCCCGTTTCCAGCGGGGATGGCGCCGGAGGCAGCGTCAGAGACGACGACGGCGGCGGTGGGCGGCAACGAGACCGCTGACGGCGCGAACGACGATCTCCCTGTCGTAGAGGAGGTCTTCCGCGAGCGGCCGGATGGTGACGAACCCCTGGCGCGCGGCCGCGAGATCTCGCCGACGGTCTCGCCGTTGATGCGCCCACCCTTCGTGATGGGCTTTGCTGTCGCATTCGACGATCAACCATCCTTCAACGAGGAAATCGACTCGGCCGACGTCGTCGATGACGACCTGCACCTCGAAGCGCAGCCCCAGCTGTCGCAGGATCAGGCGCATGAGGCTCTCTGTTCCCGCCTCACTTCGCGGATCAGCGAGACGGAGGATGGCACCGTAGCGCGCAGGCAGCGATGCGAACACGTCACGAACCTCGGCCTCGCTCAGCACCCCCTGATGGAGGACGCTATCGACGGTCGCCACGGCCGACCGTGGGTCCTGGCATCGGATGGCCTGGGCGAGAGCATCGGCAACGGAGACCATGCCGAGGCTCGGACCGTCTGCTCGAAGCGGGCTCCAATGGAGCGTCGTGCTGGCCCGGTCGACGTGTCCGAAGGCTCTCGTGCGGTCGGCCGGTGACCTCATCCTCGACATCGACCGCGCGAGATGCACGTGCACCCGACTGTCGTCGAAGACGAAGACACCCAGCAAGGAGAGGACTGACACGCAGGCCAGACGACCACCGACGCGTACGGCACGATCGATGCGGGCGACAGGGGCGAACATGTAGCGATCCCGCCGCACACGGACGACGACTCCGCCGCGCACGGCGCGCGTGATCTGCTTGGGGCGCATCCCCATCGCGAGCAGGTCGGCCCGGCGAAGCACCTGGATGCCGGACGTGGTGGCGTCGTTCATCCTGCGACTCTGCCGTCGTCGGGGATCCGCCCGGCGAGGGATCCGTCGACAGGTGACACTTTCGGCCGCACGCGCCCCTGGGGAGGACGCGGCGAGCGCCCATAACTCAGGCAGATCGATGCCGTCGGCGCCCGTCCGGGCCCCGGCACGGGCTTCTGCCTGAGTTATGCGCCGTGGCCCGTGGCACCCGGGGCAGTGGCACCCGGGGCAGTGGCACCCGGGGCAGTGGCACCCGGGGCAGTGGCACCGGGGCGGTGGCACCGGGGAGAAACGTGCTGGCGGTGGGTAGGGTCGAGGGATGCAACCCGTGACCCTCTCGACCGAACGGCTGACGCTGTCGGTCGTCACCACCGATGACGTCGACGCCATCTTCGAGGCCTGTCAGGACCCCACCATCCAGCGCTACACCACGGTGCCCTCGCCCTATGCCCGCACCCACGCCGAGGACTTCGTCCAGAAAGCGACCGCGTGGTGGGAGGAGGGCAGCGAGACCACCTGGGCGATCCGCTCGGACGGCGATCTGGCCGGGATGATCGGATTGCACCGGCTGGGCAGCGGATCGGGCGAACTCGGCTACTGGATGACCGCGGGCCACCGCGGGCGCGGTCTGCTGGCGGAAGCGGCATCACGCGTGATCGACTGGGGGTTCTCCTCCGACGGCCTCGCGCTCGCCCGTATCGAGTGGCGCGCCGTCGTCGGCAACCAGGCATCGGCGCGCGCCGCGCGTGGGCTCGGCTTCCGTTTCGAAGGAACGCTGCGCGCAGCCCTGGGAAGCGGCGACGGAACGCGTGACGACGCGTGGATCGCCGGGCTTCTCCCGAGCGATGATCGCGCTCCACAACCGTGGCCGCCGCTGGAGGACTGACCGGAGGTCGCACCCCGGTGGCAGGATGAGACCATGCCCGAGATGCCGGAGGTGCAGGGACTCGTCGACTTTCTCGACGGACGACTCGTCGGCCGCGCCATCACCAGAGTGTCCGTCGCCAACATCGCCGCCCTGAAGACCTACGACCCGCCCGTCGACGGCCTGCGGGGGACGACCGTGACGGGAGTGCGGCGGCACGGCAAGTTCATCGACATCGCCACGGATGCCGACGGGCCCTCCGGCGCTGCCCACCTCGTCTTCCACCTCGCGAAGGCCGGATGGCTGCGATGGTACGACCTGCTGCCCGCCACCGTCATCCGCCCCGGAAAGACACCGATCGCGCTTCGGGTGGGATTCGACGACGACTCCGGGTTCGATCTGACCGAGGCCGGCACCAAGAAGTCGCTCGCGTTCTACGCGGTACGCGCGCCCGGCGACGTGCCCGGCATCGCACGTCTGGGTCCCGACCCGCTCGATCCCGGTTTCACCCGGGAGACGCTCGAGGGTCTGCTGCGCGGTCGACGCACGCAGATCAAGGGAGTGCTGCGCGACCAGTCGATCGTCGGCGGCATCGGCAACGCGTACTCCGACGAGATCCTGCACGCGGCTCGGATGTCGCCGTACGCGCTGGCCGCAACGCTGACGGATGAGGAGGTCGACAGGCTCTCCGCGGCGATCCGCGACACCATCACGAGCGCGATCACCGAGGCGTCGGGCAAACCGCCCGCCGAACTCAAGGATGCCAAGAGACGGGGTATGGCAGTCCACGGACGCCGCGGGTTGGCGTGCCCGGTGTGCGGCTCGGAGGTGCGCAGCGTGTTCTTCGCCGACAACAGCCTCGAGTACTGCCCGACGTGCCAGACCGGCGGCAAGATCCTCGCCGACCGTCGACTGTCGCGGCTTCTGAAGTAAGCGTGTTTCGACTCGCTACGTGCGCGGGGCGACCGGAGGTCTCCGCGGCGCAGGTCAGCCGGTGGTCCCCATGAGGATGCGGGCATCGTCATCGACCCAGTCGATCGACTTCGACACGGCCTTCTTCCACTGACGGTAGCGGCGGGCGCGCTCATCGGCGTCCATGCGAGGTTCGAAGCGCACGTCTTCCTTCCAGTGACTGCGCAGCTCGTCGCGGTCGGCCCACACACCCACCGCGAGCCCCGCCGCGTAGGCAGCGCCCAGCGCTGTGGTCTCCACGATGCGCGGGCGGACGACCGGAATGCCCAGGATGTCGGCCTGGAACTGCATGAGCAGGTCGTTGCGGGTCATCCCCCCGTCCACGCGCAGCTCGTCGAGGTGGCGGTCCGCGTCGGAGACGACCGCCTCGATCACGTCCCGCGTTTGGAAGGCGGTGGCTTCGAGAGCGGCACGGGCGATGTGCGCCTTCGTGACATAACGGGTCAGGCCCACCAGCGCGCCGCGCGCATCGGGACGCCAGTACGGCGCGAAGAGGCCGGAGAAGGCGGGAACGAAGTAGGCACCGCCGTTGTCGTCGACGGTCGCGGCGAGGGTCTGCACTTCTTCCGAACTGCGGATGATGCCGAGGTTGTCTCGGAGCCACTGCACGAGAGACCCGGTGACCGCGATCGACCCTTCCAGCGCATAGTGCGCCGGTTCGTCGCCGCAGCGATACGCGACGGTGGTGATGAGCCCCGCGCGTGATCGCACGCGCTCCGTTCCGGTGTTCACGAGTAGGAAGTTGCCGGTGCCGTAGGTGTTCTTCGACTCCCCGGCATCGAAGGCGGTCTGACCGAAGGTGGCCGCCTGCTGGTCGCCGAGGATGCCCGACAGGGGCACCCCGCGCAACGCCGACGGTGTGCGGATCTCGCCCACCACCTCCGACGACGACCGGATCTCGGGCATCATCGACCGCGGCACGCGCCACACGTCGAGCAGGTCGTCCGACCAGTCGAGGGTCTCCAGGTCCATGAGCAGCGTGCGGCTGGCGTTGGTGACGTCGGTGACATGGATGCCGCCGTCCACTCCCCCGGTGAGATTCCAGACGATCCACGAGTCTGGCGTCCCGAACAGGAGGTGACCGGCCTCCGCGTCGGCGCGTGCACCGTCGACGTTGTCGAGCAGCCACCGCAGCTTGGATGCCGAGAAGTAGCTCGCCAGCGGCAGTCCGGTCTGGGCGGCGAAGGCATCGACACCGCGCTCGGCGATCATGCGGTCGAGCATGGGCTGGGTGCGGGTGTCCTGCCAGACGAGGGCGTTGTGCACCGGCTCGCCCGTTCGCTTGTCCCAGACGATGACCGTTTCGCGCTGATTGGTCACGCCGACGGCGGCGATGCCTGATGCATCGATCTTGCCGTCGCCGACCAGCCGAGAGAGCACCCACTCGGTGTTCGTCCAGATCTCGCGTGCATCGTGCTCGACCCGACCCGCGCGCGGGAAAATCTGCTCGTGCTCACGCTGGGCGGTGCCGAGAATCGAACCCGTCGTGTCGAAGACGATCGCGCGCGTGGACGTCGTTCCCTGGTCGATGGCGATCACATGATTGGACAACGTCGTCTCCTCGCTGGGGCACAGGTCTGTCCGCCGACACGCCCCCTGTCACGCTACCGTGCCGCGGTGGTGGCTCGGTCTGCGTCGGCGGGCTCCGCCGACCGCAGGGCCGCCACCGCGCGCGCGACCTCGGCGCCATGGCGGGCCTCGTCCCAGCCGAGCTCGGCACCCACGACCGCGGCGATCTCGGCCGCGACCTCGGGGGTGGCCGCTCCGACGAACGCGAGACTCGTCCGGCGCTGCAGCAGGTCGTCGAGGTGCACGACCTGTTCGTTGCGGACGAGGTGCCGCAGCTCATCCGTGCTGTATTCCGGCGCGCTGTGGAGGGGCTGGTCGCCTTCCCCGAGTGCCGCGATGACCTCGGTGGCCACCGTGCCGTAGCGATCGAGCAGACGTGCGGCCCGCTCGAAGCCGAGAGCGTCGACGTGGGGCGCCAGCCACTGGCGTCGAGCGCGTTCGGTGCGGGGGTATCCCGCACCGCCGCCGATCGGCATCCCCTTCGTGCTCGTGCGTCGCGGAGTCGACAGCAGCTCGAGGGCGCGGTCGGCCAGGTGCGCGGCAGAGGCACGGAAGGTGGTCCACTTGCCGCCCACGAGGCTGAGGACTCCGGGGCCACGGGCGCCACCGAGCCTCTGCATCTCGATGCGGTAATCGCGGGACACGAAGCCGGGCGCGAGGTCGCCGTGGCCCGGGAGCGGGCGGACCCCGGCGAATCGGTGGACGATCTGGGAACGATCCACCCGAATGTCGGGAAAGACGTGGCCGATGAGGTCGAAGAAGTAGTCGACTTCCTCCTCGGTGCACACCATCGGGTCGCGCAGGTCGTGCTCCAGGTCGGTCGTGCCCACCAGGACGCGCCCCTTCAGCGGGTAGATGAGGACGATCCGGCCGTCGGAGTGCTCGAAGAACAGTTCACGGCCGCCCGTGGCCGCCAGCAGTTCCTCGTGATCGAGCACGATGTGCGAGCCCTTCGTGCCGCCCATGAACGAGGTGGGATCGCCCAGCGCCGCGTTGGTGAGATCGGTCCACGGCCCCGAGGCGTTGACGATGACGGATGCCGTGAAGGGGAACTCCTCGCCGCCCTCGGTGCGAAGGAGCACTTTGCCGTCCGCTGCTCCCACCGCCGCGACATAGTTGGCCGCGCGCGCTCGGTCGCCCCCGGCAGCGCGCGCGTCGCGGAGCACATCGATCGCCAGACGCTCGGGGTCGTGCAACGACGCATCCCAGTAGGTGGCCGTGTAGCGGACGGTCGGGTTCAGCTGCGGAAGCTGCTCCAGCGAACGCCGGCGCCCGTGGAAGGTGTGACGCGGAACCGTGCCGCGTCCGACGAGCCCGCCGCCGCGCGAGAAGGAGTCGTAGATGACGAGTCCGACCTTGATCAGCGCGGCCCCACGCTCACGCGGCTTGCCCGCACCGTGGCGGAGGAAGCGCAGCGGGGCGGAGAGGATGCCGGAGAACGTCGAGTAGATGGGGATCGTGGTCTGGAGGGGGCGGACGTAGTGGGGTGCGATCTTGAGCAGCCCGTTGCGCTCGGTGACCGCCTCATGGACGAGCCGGAACTCACCGTTCTCGAGGTAACGGATGCCGCCGTGGATCATGTGGCTCGAGGCAGCCGAGGCGCCCGAGACGAAGTCGTCTCGTTCGACGAGCGCGACGTCCACGCCCTGCAGAGCGAGGTCGCGGAAGGTCGCCAGTCCGTTGATGCCGCCGCCGATGATCAGCACGTCGGCGTAGGGCCGTTCGCGCAACGCGCGGGCAGGTGCCGGCAGCGGTGCGGACGTCGGGGTGTCGGGCGAAGTCATGGGTGCTCTCCTTCGAGGCTACGCGGTCTCGGCGACGCCCTGGGCACGGACGTCGAAGAGGAGAGCGTTGCCGGGCGCGAGGAGCGGCACGGCCAGCGCACCCTCTGCGAGCACGCGCCCCGGCAGCTCGACACCGGCGGCGATCCACGGCGGTGGTGCGTCCTGGATCACAGCCGCCGGCGCCCCGAAGTCCACGGTCTCGACCCGGTATCGCACGTCGGGATCGAGGCCCGGGAGCGCCAGGTGCGGCGGCAGGGCAGCATCGCCGCGGCCCAGCGCCGCATAGCTGTAGAGCCCGCGTCGTCGATCCGGGCCGACGACGCCGTGCAGGATGGCACCGTCTCCAGGAAGGTCGGCGTGCACGGCACGCCCGGAGTGGAGGAAGCCGCGGTTCGCGCGATAGTACGCCGCCCAGCGGCTGAGGGCGGCGCGCTCCTCACCGCTCAGACGCGTGAGGTCGCTCTCGATGCCGGCGTGGAGGAACAGCGCCGTCGCGAGGCGGAACGACAACGACGACACGCGACCGGTGGTGTGCGCCCGGGCATCTCCCACGTGCGCCCCGAGATACTCGGGCGGCAGCAGCAGGCCCGTCCACTGCTGGATGCGTTGACGCTCCGCGGGGTCGTTCGTGTCGCTGGTCCAGAATCTGTCGACGTGGCGCACCATCTCGAGGTCGATGCGCGCGCCTCCGGACGCGCACGACTCGATCTCGACGTGCGGGTGCACGCGACGCAGGTCGTCCACGAGCGCGTAGAGGGCGCGCGTCTGCGGGCCGCTGTCGTCGACGAGGAGGTCGCGGTTGTGGTCCCACTTCACGAAGGCGATGGGGTACTCCCGGAGGAGTGCATCGATCGCCGCGAAGAGGTGATCTCGCACATCGCTCCTCGTGAGATCCAGCACGTGCTGCGACCGCCACGTCGGACCGTCGCGGTCGCTCAGAAGCCAGTCCGGGTGGGCGCGGGCCAGGTCGGAGTCGAGACTGACCATCTCGGGCTCCATCCAGAGGCCGAACTCCATCCCCGCTTCCCTCACACGGTCGATGAGCGGAGTGAGCCCGTCGGGCCACGCCCGCTCGTCGACCACCCAGTCACCCAGGGCGCGGGTGTCGTCGGAGCGCCCGCGGAACCACCCGTCGTCGAGCACGAAACGCTCCACACCGACCTCGCTGGCCGATCTCGCCAGATCGCTGAGGCGGGACAGATCGTGGTCGAAGTAGACGGCCTCCCACGTGTTCAGGGTGAGCGGTCGGGGCCGGGTCGCGGGCGCCGTCTCGCGCACCCAGGCGTGCGAGCGTACGGCCACGGCATCCAGGCCCTCGTCCGACCAGAACGCGAACACGGCCGGTGCGGCGTACCGCTCCGTGGGCGCGAGCCGCAGTTCGCCCAGACGCTCGCCGGCTCCGAGCACGGTGGCGCCCAGATCGGAACGCTCGAACCACAGCCGCGTGTCACCGCTGAAGGCCAGGTGCACCGCCCACACCTCGCCGTGAGTGAACCCGAATCCGGGGGTGCCGGCGATCATCAGGTAGGGGTCGTCATGACCGCCCCGGCCGTGGCGGGTCTCGCGCAGCCACACCCCCTGGGGCGGGCGGTGCCGCTGCGGCATCCGTTCGCCCGACCAGCGACCCGAGAAGTCGAGCACCTCCCGCGCCCGGTCGGGGAGCGGAAGCACCACCCCCGCGTCGGAGAGCAGGATGTCGTCGTCACCCACGTTCTCGACGTCGGAGCACACCCTCAGGATGCCGGAGGAGGTCAGCTCCCATCGGGTCCGGATGAGGGCCGCACCCCACTCCACCGACGTGTCGATGCGGTGACGCCCCACCGCGTGCGCCTCCCGCAGGGAGGGACTCGGGCCAGAACCGCGCACGACGATCGGCGGGCGGCCGGTCCATCCTTCCGTCACCCGCGGGAACACCGACAGATCGAACGGTCGGTCGATGGAGCTCGGCGCGACGGCAGGCACGCGGGCGTCGGCGAACGCGGCGAGGTCGGCGTCGTCCAGCGGGCCGAGGTCGGTGCCCCAGTGGAGGATGCGGGGCACCCGCGTGCCGCGGACATCGAGGACGACACTGACGCCCGCGGCACGGAGGTGGTGGATCATCTGACGATTATTCCGCGACCGGAAGACTGGCATCAGGATGCCGTGCACCCGCGCACCCGGCGGATCTTCAACATCGACGTCTACCTCGACGCATCGCGTATCGGAGAGGGCGCCCTCCGGGTTGCTCCCGGCTCGCACCTCGCCCCCGTGGACGTGTGCCAGTTGCAGGAGGAGTACGGCTGGGATGCGCCCGGGGTCGTGCAGGTGGAACTCGACCCCGGTCCGTGGGATGCCGAGTGGGTCGACCGTCGACTCCGCCTTCTCCCGGTGGCGCTGCGCGAGCACGCCCGGCGCAATCCCGGTGCGGAACCCTTCGCGTGGAACGTGCCGTCCACCCTCGCGCCCCGCGTGACGGAGGACGACGACACGGAGCTGAGGATCGCGCACGGCGTGCATTCTCCGGGCTCCTACTGCAGCGCCGGCAGCGTGCCGTTCTCGGAGGGGACCGCCGTCACGGAATGAAACGGCCCCGGCGGCGTTGAGTACACTCGGAAGCACGAAGTGCTCCGGGGTCGGTGAGAATCCGAACCGGCGGTGACAGTCCGCGAGCCCCCGCCTCGGCGGCGGGTTGACCTGGTGGAACTCCAGGACCGACGGTGATGCGAGGTCATTCTGCGAAGAATGCGTCGCTAGTCCGGATGGGAGGAAGCACAGGCGGTGTCGCGTACGCGCGAGCCCGCCCGGCGTCGCCCGTTCCCCGGAATGCTCACCCGGAACGACGAAGGACACGCCATGGCCACCGACCGCGAGATCGCTGCGATGCGTCGCGCCCTCGCCGTGGCCGCTCATGGGCCGCGCGGGGTCAACCCACAGGTGGGGGCTGTGCTGCTCTCGCCGAACGGCGAGGTGCTGGCCGAGGGATGGCACCGGGGTGCCGGAACCGCGCACGCCGAGGTCGACGCGCTGTCGCGGGTGCCCGCCGATCAGGCCCGCGGAGCGACCGCGGTGGTCACGCTCGAACCGTGCAACCACACCGGCCGCACCGGACCCTGCGCGCAGGCCCTCATCGATGCGGGCGTGGCTCGCGTGGTCTTCGCCGTCGACGACCCGGGCCCCGTCTCGTCGGGCGGCGCGGGGCGCCTCCGGGGCGCCGGCGTCGACGTCGAGTCGGGCGTCCTGCGCGCCGAGGGCACCGCTCTGCTGGACAGTTGGCTGACCCTGCGCCGCCTCGGGCGGCCGCACGTCACGGTCAAGTGGGCGCAGTCGCTCGACGGGCGCGCCGCCGCCGACGACGGCAGCAGCCAATGGATCACCGGCCCCGACGCCCGCGCCGACGTGCACCTGCGCCGCAGCCGTGCCGACGCCATCATCGTCGGCACGGGAACACTGCTGGCGGACGACCCCGCCCTCACCGCCCGGAGGCCCGACGGGTCGCTGTACGACGATCAGCCGCGCCCCGTGGTGGTCGGCGTGCGCGCCGTTTCGCAGGACGCCGCCGTGCGGCGCCATCCGCGACCCTTCATGCAGGACGAGGGCGACGACCTCGCCGACCTCCTCCAGCGTCTGGGTGACCTCGGTGCGCACCGCGTGTTCGTCGAAGGCGGGCCCACCCTGGCCAGCTCCTTCCTTCGAGCGGGCCTCGTCGACGAGGTGCTCGTCTACGTCGCCCCGACCCTGCTCGGCGGTGGCCGCGTCGCGATCGGCGACGTCGGCGTGAGGGCGATCGACCACCAGCGGCGGCTGCAGCTGGCATCCGTCGAGCGGGTCGGTGACGACCTGCGGATCGTGGCCCACCCGGTCACCCCCTCCCCCACCCTCTCACCATCCCCGACGTCTCAGGAGAGCAGCTGATGTTCACCGGAATCATCGAAGAACGCGGCACGATCACGGCGATCGAGCCGGCCGGCGACGGCGTGCGGCTGACCGTGCGCGCCCCCGTGGCGGTGTCGGATGCCCAGCGCGGCGACTCGATCTCGATCAGCGGCGTGTGCCTCACCGTCACCGATCTGAGCGACGACGCATTCACCGCCGATGTCATGAAGCAGACCCTCGACATGTCGAGCCTCGGCACGTTCGTCGTGGGTACCGAAGTCAACGTCGAACGCGCCCTCACCGCACACACCCGGCTGGGCGGCCACATCGTGCAGGGACACGTCGATGGCACCGGCGGGGTGCAGGAAGTGCGGCCCGGCGCGCAGTGGCGGGTGATCCGGGTCTCGCTCCCGGCGGATCTGGCGCCCCTCGTGGTCGACAAGGGATCGATCGCCCTCCAGGGCGTCTCCCTCACCGTCTCCGCTGTCTCTCCAGCCGAGGCCGCTGAGCACTGGTTCGAAGTCTCCCTCATTCCGGAGACGCTCGAGAAGACGACGCTCGGCGCGCTCGCTGCCGGCGACCCCGTCAATCTCGAGACCGACATCCTGGCGCGCCACGTGCAGCGCCTCCTCGACTTCCGACCCGACCCCACCCGAGAAGGAGGCTCCGCATGAGCCTTTCCACGATCCCCGACGCCCTCGACGCGCTGCGCGCCGGACGGCCCGTGATCGTCGCCGACGATGAGAACCGCGAGAACGAGGGCGACATCATCCTGTCCGCTCAGCTCGCGACGCCCGAATGGCTGGCGTGGACCATCCGCTGGTCCAGCGGCTTCCTCTGCGCGCCGATGCCGGCCGACTGGGCCGACCGTCTGGACCTGCCGCCGATGGTGGCCGTCAACGAAGACAGCAGGGGAACCGCGTACACGGTCAGTGTCGACGCCGCCGACCGGGTCTCCACCGGGATCAGCGCCGCAGACCGCGCGCACACATTGAACGTGCTCGCCGACCCCGACTCCATCCCGACCTCGGTGATCCGGCCGGGGCACATCCTTCCGCTGCGCGCCGTCGACGGGGGCGTGCGCGAGCGCGCCGGTCACACCGAGGCTGCGGTCGAGCTCATGGTGCTCGCCGGCCTGCAGCCGGTGGGCGCCATCGGTGAAGTGGTGGCCGAAGACGGCAGCATGATGCGCCTGCCGGGACTGCTGGAGCTGGGAGAACGCGAGAACGTGCCGGTCATCACGATCGAGCAACTGATCGCCCACCTCGACGGCGGCTCGCAGGTCGACGGCGGCTCGCAGGCATCGACCACACACGACCACGCCCCCCGCCGCAGGGTGAGTCTGCGCGCCGAGGCGCAGGTTCCCACCTCGCACGGATCGTTCCGCTTCCTCGCCTACAAAGACCGGATCACCGGCACCGACCACATCGCGGTCGTCTCCGGCGATCTCACCGAAGAGGCCTCGCTCGTGCGTGTGCACTCGGAGTGCCTGACCGGCGAGGCGTTCGGTTCGCTCAAGTGCGAGTGCGGACCACAGCTGGATGCCGCCCTCGACGCGATCGAGCAGGATGGCGGCGTCGTGATCTACATGCGCGGACACGAAGGGCGCGGCATCGGTCTCATCAACAAGCTGCGTGCCTACAGCCTGCAGGAACGGGGACTCGACACCGTCGATGCCAACCTGGCCCTGGGCCTTCCCGCCGATGCGCGCGACTATGCGGCGGCCGCCGGCATCCTTGCCGACCTCGGGATCGACAAGGTGCGCCTGCTGACCAACAACACCGACAAGGTGAACCAGCTGCGCGGCCTCGGCCTCGACATCGTCGAGCAGGTGCCCCTGTTGGTGGGGGTCGGGCCCAACAATCACCAGTACCTGGCGACGAAGGCCGAGCGGATGGGCCACCTCATCGACGGTGCGGTGCTCGACGACGCGCTGGCCTGGGCCCAGGTTTCGGGGACGGCGGAGTCGGGCACGCGGCCTGCGGGAACTCCGGGGTCGTCGACGGCTGCCACGACAGCAGGAGGAGAGAACGCATGAGCGGACATGGAGCACCCGACCTCGAGAGCGTCGACGCCACCGGCCTGCGTGTCGTGGTGGTCGCCGGCACCTGGCACGACGCGATCACCGATGGACTGATCGCGGGCGCGGAGCGGGTGCTGGAAGCGTCCGGCGCGTCGTGGCGACTGGTGCGCGTGCCCGGCTCGTTCGAGCTGCCCGTCGCGAGCAAAGCGGCACTGGATGCCGGAGCCGACGCCGTGGTGGCTCTGGGCGTGATCATCCGCGGCGGCACTCCGCACTTCGAGTTCGTCTCGGCCGCCGCCACCGATGGACTCACCCGCGTGGCCCTCGACACCGGCAAGCCGGTCGGCTTCGGCGTCTTGACCCTCGACGACGAGCAACAGGGTCTCGATCGCGCGGGCCTGCCCGGATCGAAAGAGGACAAGGGAGCAGAAGCCGCTGACGCTGCGCTGCGCACAGCCCTCCTCCTCCGCGAACTCCGCAGCTGAAGCCCCGTCTCCGGCGCAGCCGGATTGCCGGGGTCGTCGAGGTCGTCGAGGTCGTCTGCGAACCTACCTTCAGGTAGGCTGAGGGTATGGAAACGCTCCGCGGTATCGTCGTCCTCGTCCACCTCATCGGCTTCGCGACGCTGTTCGGCGCCTGGCTGGTCGCCGCGGTGGGCGGTCGCACGATCACCCGACTCCAGCACTGGGGCCTCGCCATCGCCGGTGTCGCCGGCCTTGCCCTGGCCGCCCCCTGGGGCATCACCTGGGAGCTGAACTACACCAAGATCGCGGTCAAGCTCGTCGTGCTCCTCGTGATCGGAGCGCTGCTGGGAATCGGCGCCGCCCGCCAGCGCAAGAGCGGCAGCGTGCCGGCCCCGCTGTTCTGGGGCATCGGGACCCTGACCCTTCTCAACGCCGCGCTCGCCGTGCTCTGGCGCTGACCCTGCCGGCCCGGCTCAGCGCGCGAACAGCTGCACCTGCGCGCTTCCCGGAGGTGCGTCCCATCCCTGGGCGAACAAGGTCTCACCCCGCCAGCGAACGACCCCACCCCACGCGAGCGTCCCGCCGCGGGCAAGCTCGACCTGGGTGAACGGGTCGTCCAGCCGGTAGAGGGCCTGCCCCGCCTTCCACTCCCCCGCCGTCTCGTAGAAGAAGTCGAGGACGAGTCGGTCGTCGATGACGATGGCGGTGGCCACCTCGTGGAGCTTGTCACCGAAGCCCGTGAGATCGAGGTACGCGCACGGGGAGAAGTCCCACTCGAGGAGGTCGTCGGAGCGGCCGACATGCATGACGCCGTTACATCCCTCCGACACGAACATGAGGTACTGACCCCCGATGCGCACGGCGTTGCCGTCGAGGTCTCGCGGGATCACCGCGCCCTTGGCCCACAGTCGCGTCAGCTCGCGGTCGACCACCGGTCCGCGCTTGACCCACGTCCGCAGATCTCGTGACTCGGCCACCGAGATGTCGCACCCCACGTCACCCACGAGATGGTCCGGCGAGGGATACCGCTCACGGTCCTCGTCGGTCACGGTGAAGACGCCGTTGTAGAACAGCAGAAATCGGTCACCGGCGCGATAGATCTTCGGATCTTCGACGCCGAGATCCTCGCCCTCGACGGTGGGCCAGACGATCGGATTGGCCGGATCGTCCTTCCACGAGCCGTCGGCGCCGAGAACCGCATGGCCGATGCGTGAAGCGAGCGACTCTTTGGCCGGCGAGGCACGGTAGAACAGATGGAGCCGGTCGCCCTCGGGAAGCAACGTCGAGTTGATGAGCGACTGCACGCTCCATCCGATGTTCCACGGGTCGCTCCACGGCTGCCCGTCGAAGCGATACTCGGGGCGTTCCCGGAAGGGACCCACCTGCCAGGGACGGGGTGCATCGAACTGCGCGAGGAACGTGTGCTCCGACAGGGCGTCGGTCTGCGGGTTCGCCTGCGCCCGGGCGCGCTCCAGTGCCACACGTTGCGAGGCGGCACTCAGCGCCGGTCGCGTCACAGCGCTCACGACTGCCTCCGCACGAGCTCGGCCAGGCCGATGCGACTGTCGGCCATGCCGTAGAACACGTAGTCACGGTCGTCGATCCGCTCGATCGCGGTGGGGAAGACCACGTTGGCGACGATGCCTTCACGCTCGCCCGCCGTCTCCGGCGTCATCAGGGGGCTCACCGTGCGCGCCAGGATGCGGGTCGGATCGCCGGCATCCAAGATCATCGCGCCCACGGCATAGTGCACGTCGGGCTGCGGCGTGAACACGCTCCCCTCGATCGTGCCCGAGACGCCGTGGTAGACCAGCAACCATCCCTCGGGGATGCGCACGGGCGCCGGACCCGCGCCGATCTTCAGTCGCTCCCAATCCTGCTCGGGGGCCGCCAGCAGCCGATGACCCTGCGGCCGAGTGAGGGCTGCGGGGTCGCGCCGAGCATCGTCGAGCGAGACGTAGGAGATCCAGATGCTCGGCCTCGCATCCGTGACCGACGCGGGCAGCCGCACGTCGTGGTCGGGTCGCACGAAGCTCAAGTCCCACATGGGGCGATGCAGCAACGCGATCGACGGCCTGCCATCGGGCCCCGGCACCGGTTCAGGGAAGAAGACCACGTCCTTGTTCGGGAAGAGGTTCAGGTCGAGGTCGAGATCATCCGCGTAGGAGAACTGCAGGGGCCCGAGTCGGCGCCAGGAGCGTGCATCGTCGGAGACCGCCAGCGCGGTGCGGGGGCCGGTCGGGCCGAAGGCGACGTAGGTCATGACGAAGAGCCCGAGGTCGTCGATGCGGGTGATCCGCGGGTCTTCGGTGCCTCCGTGCGCGCCACCGGACTCCCAGGTGCGCTCGGGTTCGAGGGCGATCCCGTCGCGGCGAACTCCCGATGGGTGACCACCCTCGCGAACGACCTCTGCCCGCCCGACGCGGGAGAAGTTCCCCTCTGCCACCAGCCGGGGAAACAGCCACACGGCTCCCTCCGCATCCGTGGCGACGGCCGGATTGAGAACGCCTTCCCGTTCCTCGCTCCGTTGCGGATCCGGCGACATCAGCACCCCGATGCGTCGGATCTCGTAGGGGACGGTGGGTGCCGCGGTGACGGCTGTGGTGGTCATGGAAGCCTGCTTTCGATATGGGGGGCGGAGGAGGGGATCAGCCCTTGACGGAGCCGACGACGCCACCGACCAGGTAACGCTGGAGGAACACGTAGGCAGCCAGCAGCGGCGCGGCGACGATCATCGTCGCCGCCGCCAGCAGCGGCCAGTCGTTGGTGTAGGTGCCCTTGAAGGCATAGAGACCCAGGGATATCGGACTCTTCGCGGGATCCGGGAGCAGGATCGTGGCCAGGATGATGTCGTTCCACACGCCGATCGCCTGCAGGATGAACACGGTGGCCAGGGCCGGTCGCGCCATGGGGATCACGAAGGTGAGGAGGTAGCGCCAGTAGCCGCAGCCATCGACCGCCGCCGCCTCGTCGAGTTCTGTCGGGATCGACTTCACATACCCGGCGAGGAGGATCGGACCGATGCCGACACCCGCGGCCATGATCGCGATGTACCCGATCTGGGTGTTGTACAGCCCCATCCGCAGAAGGAGCTGGAACTGTGTGATGAGCGCGTTGGGAAGGAACAGCAGCACCACGAACAAGAAGTTCCACAGCCGCGGATGGCGGACATACGAGCGCGCGACCGGGAAGGCCAGCACGAGCGAGACGGCCGTGCCGATCGCCGCCGCGGTGAGCGTGTACAGCACGCTGTTGGCCAGGTAGGCCCCGAAGTTTCCTTGCACCCAGGCCTGCGGGAAGTTGGCCCACTGTGGATCGGTGACGACAGCCCCAGGGTCGGCGAAGAAGGCGCCGCTCGACTTCAGCGACGTGTTCAGCAGGAACGCCAGGGGGAACAGATAGCAGATCGCGACGAGCACGAGCATCGCGTAGGACGCGATCCTCCCGATCGTCAGGGGACGGCGCCGGCGCTCCCGGGCCTTGGTGCGGGTCTCGAGCGCGGTCACAGTCGCGCCTCCCTTCTGCGCAGGTACCACATCACCAGGAGCGAGGCGATGCCCACGATGAAGAACTGGATGACCGAGATGGTGGCGGCGTAGCCCTGCGATTGGCCCATTCCGCTGGTGGTGGAGCCACCGAAGGCCTGAGCGAAGATCGCGAGGGAAAGCAGCTGAGTGGCCGGATTGTTCGGGCCGGTGAGCACGTAGGCGAGTTGGTAGCTCTGGAGCGAGCCCACGATCGCCAGGAGCACGTTGGCCGTCACCGACGGGGCCAACAGCGGGATGGTGATGAGCCGCAGGCGCTTCCACCCGTCGGCACCGTCAATGGCGGCCGCCTCGTACAGTTCCCCCGGGATCGACTGGAGTCCGGCCAGATAGATGACGACCGCAACCCCGAGTCCTGCCCAGATCTGGACGAAGATCACGAGTCCCAGCGCGAGGGCGGGATCTCCGAAGAAGGCCGAGTCGGCGCCGAACCACGACCAGATCGACGCGGCGGGTCCGGCGCTCGGGTTGAAGAACAGCGACCAGATGAGTCCGATGACCGTCACGCCCAGGATCGTGGGCAGGAACACCAGAGCACGGGTGAACGTGCGCCCACGGAGCTTCGCGTTCAGCAGCACGGCGATTCCCAGAGCGAGCACGTTGATGACGACGGTGGACGCCACGGCATACACCAGCGTGTTCTGGAGGGCGTTGAGGTTGTAGCCGATCTTGGCCGCGGAGAAGAACCGGACGTAGTTGTCGAGGCCGACGAAGTTCACCGGGATGCCGGGAAGACCGCGGATGTCGGTGACGGAGATCGCGAACACGGCCGCCGCCGGCAGGAGCGCGAAGACGGCGAGGATGGCAGCGCCGACCGTCATGCTCACGCGCATGGTGCCGCGGCGCCCGAAGGGGAAGGTACTCATGGCAATCCTGTTCGAGTAGCCGCGGGTGGCGACACACGGCGGTCGCCACCCGCAGGGTGGGTCAGCGGGCTAGAACGCCGCCGACCACGCGGTCTGCGCCTCGTCGGCCGCTTGCTGCACCGTCATCGTGCCCAGTGGCGCGATCGCCGGATAGTTGAACGGGAACACCGCTGCAGGTCCGGCATCCTGGTTCGACACCCAGATCGTGTCCCAGGCGGGCGAGAACGTCGCCGTGTAGTCGGCGATGCCGTCGAGGAACTCACTGGCTTCGATGTCGGGCTGGGCCGGGGCGAAGCCGGTCGTGGCGACGAAGTCGGCGTACACCTCGGGGGTCGAGAAGAACTCGAGGTATGCCAGGGCGGCGGCCTTGTTGGGTGCGTTGGAGGCGGCAGCAAGGCGCAGTTCGACCTTGCCCGCGAGGGTCGCGTTGTCGGCGGCGTCATCGCTTGCCGGCAGCGGGAAGTAGCCGTACCCGAAGGCGTCGCCCACGGCGGCGTCGATCGTGGTCTGGTTCCAGGTGCCGTCGACGGTCATCGCGAAGTCGCCGTTTGCGAACCCGGACGGAATGGCGTCGTAGCCCACGCCCGCGAAGTTCTTCTGCGCCATGTCGTAGAGGCTCTTCACCCGCTCGAGCACCTGCAGCTGGGTGCCGTCGGTGAGCGAGAGCGAGTTGTCCCAGAGCCCCGTCGCCAGGGCGTCCTTGTCGGCAGCCGTCGGGTACAGCCCCTGCACCGCGGCGAGCATGGCGAGCCCCGCGGGCCAGCTGTCCTTGCCGCCGATGCCGAGCGGAGTGATGCCGGCATCCTGCAGCGTCGCTGCCGCAGCTTCGAACTCGCTCCAGGTGGTGGGGATCTCCAGGCCGGCGTCTTCGAAGATCGACTTGTTGTAGTACACGCCGGAGTAGTAGCTGAGGCCGGTGGGAACGGTGTACTGCTTGCCGTTGTAAGCGGTGGTCTCCAGCACGGTCGGCGTGAAGTTCTTCATGAAGTCCTCGTCGGTGAGGTCGACGAACAGCCCCGCGTCGGCGGCGACGTTGTCGTCGCTGGCAGACACACCGGTGGCGAACTCGGGCACGTCCCGGGGCTGCGCCAGCGTGACGTCGACGTTCCCCGCGGTCAGCCGAGACGACCGGGTCGAGTTGAAGTTCTCGTTGGGGACGGCGCTGAACTCGACCTTCACGTCGGGGTACTTCTTCATGAAGGCGTCGTTGACCTGGGCGAACGCGGTGTCCGACCCGGACGAGCTGGACACCAAGATCTGCAGCGTGCCGGAGATGTCGCCGTCGGCGGGGGCGACGTCGTCCGAGGTGCATCCGGTGACGGCGGCGAGCGCGAGGACGGCGATGCCCGCCGTGGCGACCCCGCGCGTGATGTATGTGCGCATTTCACTCCTTTGTGCGAACCGAAACGTTTCAGTTGTTTCGGTGATCGCTACTCTAGACTCACGACGATGAAGAACACAAGCCCGACGCCACGCAGCGGCCGCGCACCGGCCGCCTCCCGCGCGACCATCGTGGATGTTGCCCGTGAGGCCGGCGTGGCGCTGAGTTCAGCATCGGCGGCACTCAACGATCGCCCCGGTGTGTCCGATGACACCCGCAAGCGAGTCAAAGCGGTCGCGGCACAACTGGCCTACGTCCCATCGATGCGAGGCAAGTCGTTGTCGAGCCAGCGCGCGTTCGCCGTGGGGCTCGTCGTCGAGCGAGACCCCGAGGTGCTCGAATCCGACCCGTTCTTCGGCGCGTTCATCGGCGGCATCGAGGAGTCGCTGTCGGCCGAGGGATACGTCCTGGCCCTGTTGGTGACCGAGGACGAGCAGGCGACACTGCGCCGACTGGTCGAACTGGTGCAGGGCCGGCGCGTGGACGGGGTCTTCGTCAACGAACTCAAGGTGGATGATCCGCGCATCGCGCTACTGCGGGATCTCGGCGTGCCGGCGGTAGCGATCAACCCAGCCGATTCCGACTTCGCCTTCCCGTCCGTGCATCAAGACGGGACGCGCGCCATTCGGGAGATCGTCCGCACACTCGTGAAGCTCGGACACACGCGCATCGCGCACGTGAGCGGACCGGTCTCCTACGCCCACTCGGCCGACCGGCTCCGCGCCTGGCGCACGGCGATGGAGGCCGAGGGCCTCGCCATCGACCTCGTCGAGGACGGCAGCTTCACCTACGAGGGCGGGCGCCGCGCCGCCGACATCCTGCTCACCCGCACCGACCGGCCTACCGCGGTGTTCTGCGCGAACGACCAGTCCGCCATCGGCTTCATGAACCGCGCCATCGAGTTCGAGATCCCGGTGCCCGACGCGCTGTCGATCGTGGGGTACGACGGCAACCGCATCGGCGAGTTCGTCAAGCCGCAACTGGCCACCGTGCAGACCTCACCGCGTCAGCTCGGCCGCGAAGCGGCCCGGATGCTCCTCGACGCGGTGACCGGCGGCGAACCCGCCGATGTCGTGCTGGCCGAAGCCCGCTTCGTGCTGCGCGGATCGGCCGGGCGCCTTCGCAGCAGCGAGACCTGACCCGCACGTCCCCCGCGTTCGCCTGTCACCGCCGCGGGCAGGCGACGGTGACAGGCGAATGGTGAGTGATCGTCAGCCTGTGCGGACCACCGTGCGGGAACGCTGCCAGAGCGCACCACCCGCCAGCACCGCGAGCAGTCCCAGCACAGCGAGCAGGGGGCTGGCCACCGCGCCGGTGGGCGCCAATGAGCCCGCCGCCACCACGGTGACCGTCGTGACGATCGGCGTGCGGCCGGTCTGCGAGACGATGAGGCGGTGCTCACCGAGCTCGAAGTCGTCGGGGATGCCGACGGTGAATTCCGTGGTGCCGTTCCGATCCGCACGGGGGATGCCCGTGACCGTCAACACGTCGCTGTGCAGCTCCGCCTCGATGATGCTCCCCACCGCCAGGGCACTGACCTCCACCCGAAGGTGACCACCCTGCTCGACCAGACCGGCTCCGACGTCGACTCGGGCCCACGCGTCATCGGGCTCGTTCGGAACCGAAGTCGGGGTCCCGGTCGGGGTGGGGGCCGCGGTCGAGGTCGCGGACGGAGTCGGAGTCGGGGTCCCGGTCGGGGTGGGGGTCGGGGTCGGGCTCCCGCTCGGAGTCGGGGACGGCGTGACCTCGGCAGCCGTCCCGGAGAGCAGACGCCCCGTGCCCGCGTCGCGCACGATCAGGCGATCGCCGCCATCGGCCAGACGCATCGTGACCGAGGTGCGCACCGGGTAGAGGATCAGGGCGTCCAGCCCGATTCCGTCCTCATCGGCGGTCTGCACCCGCACCGACAGATCACCCGCGGGCAGCGACACACGTCCGACGCGGCGGATGGTGACCTCGCCCTCCGTCCCGCTGCCGTCGATCGCACCGACCTCCTCGGTTCCGAGCGTCAGAGTGGCGGGCTCAGCGTCACCCCCGGCTGCGCGCACGCTGGCATAGACCGCATAGTCCGTCGAGTGATCGATCTGCGTCGACCAGTCGCCGACAGACGCCGGCGCCAGCAGCGCATATGCACCGCCCGACAGGTCCGAGGCGCCGTAGCGCAGCTCCGGCGTGCCGATCCGCAGCAGTCCGACCTCCGTGACGTTCGCGTAGCCCTCCGCGGGAATCGGCTTGGTGGAGTCCACCGAGAACCGCACGACGAGCGCAACAGCTCCCTCGGGCACCGTGACGATCGGCGACGTGCGCACCGCCCCCGAACCGGAGTACCAGGTACGGGGGTGGTAGACGAAGCCGGAGTCGTCGGAGATCCGCTGTTCCCTCCCCTGGGCATCCACCGCGAACACCTCGGCATCCAGATCGGTGTCGAACTGGACGATGGCACTGAACCGAAGAGCGATGCTGTCGCCGACGGCAGCTTCGCCCTCGCCGCCGACGCCCAGGCGCGTCTCGAGGAACCCCCCATCGAAGAGCCGGACATTGTTGTGTCCCGACCCGGTCACGAAGATCGCCTGACGACCTTCCCACGCCCCGTACACAGGCTGAGCCGGGTCGACCTGCTGCGCTTCGGCGTAGATGGCCCCCTCGTCCACGCCCGCATCCTCGGACTGAGTGATGGCGGCACGCGCCGGATCGTTGAGCGACCCGTCGGGAAGATCGAGCGGCACGTCGTCACCGCCGACCGACCGGGCCATGTCCTCGGCTTCCACCACCTGCGCGGCGATGCGCGCCCCGGGCTCGGCGGTCATCATCGCCAGGGCCGCCGGCACGCGCTGCACCCGCAGGACCCCGCGCAGCGCCTCCACCACCGACTCCGCGCCGCCGTTGCGATTCACCCCGTCGTGGTCGACGGCGTCGAAGGCCACCCCGGTCTCTTCTCTGAACATCGCGGTCTGTGCGGGGTTGTTGCCGCGCCACCAGGACGCAGCCAGACCCGCAGCATCGGCGTAGACACGCTCGCCGGTGACCTCGTAGAGCGCCAGGAAGTTGTCCACGTAGCTGGCCGTGCCGTAATTCAGCTGCGGATAGGTGGCCTTGTTGGGCGATACCCCGTAGGCCCTGCCTGACAGCAGCAGGTCGGACAGGAAGCTGTCCGCACTCAATCGCGCCCGGGCGAGAAGGGCGTCATCACCGGTGACGACGCTGGCACGCGCCAGAGCCTCCACCTGAACGCTCCCCCATTCGTTCCAGCCGCCGTCCGCGTTCTGGATGGCCCCGAGCGGATAGTCCGTGAAGGAACCGCGCTGGTGGGCGACGATGCCGGCGGCCAGCTCGGCGACGATTTCTTCGAGCTCGGCGCGGTCATGGCCAGGCGCCTGGTCGAACTCTCGGCTGGCGGCATTGATCGCGATCGACGACATCCAGACGTCGCCGGCCAGCAGCCTTCCCTCGCCGCTGGCGGGGGCATCGGCCAGAAGCTCGCCCGCTCGGGTGCGAGTGAGGTCGAGCCGCGCGTCGATGTCGTCGGCGAGCTCGTCGCCGGCGGCACGGAGGTGCGGTGCTGCGGTCGCGAACGCCTCCCAGGCGCGTACCGCCCAGTAGCCGAACGAGGTCTGTGACGACTGGCTGTCTTTTTTGAACAGCGTGCCCTCGGCATCCCGGGCGACGAAGTTGTCGAAGTCACCGTTGTCGGCCTGCATCCACATCGCGAACCGGAGCCCCTTCACCATCTGCCGGTAGCTGTGAGCGTCGCGGTAGGTCGCGTAGTGCTCGGCGTAGGCGATGACCGCGCGAGCAACGTCGTCGAGAGCAGCGACCCCCTCCTGCGGGTCACCGACCCAGACATAGCCGGACGCGGGATCGCCCGCGGTGCGCGGTTCGGAGTAGAGGTGGGTGATCATCATCGGGATGCCGTCGATCTCAACGTCTTCACTGAGGAAATCGAGGTGGCCCAGATTGGCGAACACCATCGACGCATCGCGCAGCACGAAGCGCGCGAAGAAGTCGACGTCCGCACCGGTGATCTCGCCGTCTCCGTCGTAGTCCAGCGCCGGCGGCGCAGTGCCGGCCGACACCGCAGCGGTGAACCAGGACAGGTCGTCGCGGTCGATGCGGCCGTCACCGTTGAGATCGTCGCCCCGCAGGGAGCGCGTTCCGGCGAGATCGAGGCTCCGCACCCGCACGGGGGCATCAGACGTGTTGTCGATCTCCACCGTGACATCCGCCGCGTCGTCGGGCACCGCCGTCACCGGCGTGGTCTCGACGTCCTGCCAGTGCGCCGCCTTCCCCACCTCGGCACTGGCCAGCGTGGTGGCGCCCGCGCGCACTCGGACGGCGGCGGCACCGTCAGCGAAGACCTCGCCGGAGAGGGCGACCTCATCTCCCGCCCACGGAGAGGTCTCGCCCTCGGAGACGGGGATCGACCGCGAGACGCGCGTACCGGGGGCGAGCTCGGCCTCCCGTGCGACCGTGGCCCCGGAGTGGCCCCACGTCTCCCCCTCGAGTCCGCCCGAGAAGTCGGCGTTCGGAAGCACGTAGTCGATGCGTTGTCCGTCTCGCTCGCCCCACAGCGCGACGTCGGTGAACTCGATCGTTCCGGGAGTGTCGTTGTGGAGCTCGACGTAGAGCGTCTGGGCGCCCTCGTGCATCCGGGCGTCCGCGCCGACGGCAGCGGTCTCGACGGTGACGGCCGAACCACGGTCGAGTCCCGTCAGGTCGGAATACTCGGCGATGATGCCGCGGTCGTCGGTGACACGGATCAGCACGGTCGCGTCCGCGGTGACGTCGTCGTGGACGATGACCTCGACCGACCCGTGGACGATATCGCCGGGCTGGGGCGCGTCGACCTGGTTCGTGGAGGTGATGCCCTGCCAGACCGCTCCCCCCTGGCTCAGGGTGAGCCGACTGCGCACCGCGACGCCGCCGTCGATGCTCCACTCCGGCTCGCCGACGGTCACCGGAGCGAGGTCGACGTCGTACTCGATCGTGCGTACGTCCGCCGACGCGGGCGCTGGCGCCGCAACAAGGACGCCGACCGCCAGCGACAGAGCGGCCACACCGCCCGCCGTCCTCGTCACGGCTGAGGGTCTCGGGCGCCGCCCGGGCATGCGTGAAACCATCGTCACTCCTTCGTGATCACTCGTCGCCGACGAGCTCGTGGGATCTTCCGTCGAACCAACCGAAATTACCGAAGCGTTTCGGTTCGATCACGATAGTGGAGGAGAACCGAGAGGCGCAACCACCACACTCCGCAGCGATCGCGCCCGTGCCACGCTCGTGCGCCCGACGCCGCGGTCGAGGGACCGTGCGAGTCAGTCCAGGAAGAGAGCGCGGAGCCGCTTCGTGGTGAACACCAGACCGACGGCGATCATGACGACGTAGTACAGCACGTGCCAGAGCATGCCGACGTGCAGGATGCCGGTGGTCAGCCCGCGGATGAGCTCGACCCCGTGCCACAGCGGAAGGGCCATCACGATCTGCTGCACCCACCCGGGATAGACCGAGATCGGGTAGAACGTCGCCGAGAAGAGGAACATCGGCAGCAGCACGAAGTTGATCCAGTCCATGTGCTGGAAGGTCTTCATGTAGCTGGTCACGGCCATGCCGAGACTGGCGAATCCGAACGCGATGAGCAACACCGCCGGGAGGGCGAGCACCGCGGTCCAGGCGAGGTTCAGCCCGAGGATCTGCATGATGATCATGAACCCGGTGGCATACAGCAGCCCGCGCAGCAGTGCGTAGAGGATCTCACCCAGCGCGACGTCGAGCGGCCCCAGCGAGGTCGAGAGCATGCCTTCGTAGAGCTTGCCGTAGTTGAGCTTGAAGAACACGTTCCAGGTGGAGTCGTAGATCGCACCGTTCATGGCCGACACAGCCAGCAGCGCCGGAGCGATGAACGCCGCGTACTCGACCTCGACGCCCTGCGAGGTCTGCACCGTGCCGATGAGGGCGCCCAGACCGATGCCCATGGATGCCAGGTAGAACACCGGCTCGAAGAACCCCGACAGCACGACCGCCCAGCTCGATGAGCGCGCGGCGATGAGGCCGCGCTGGACCACAGCACCCGGATTGCCCGCCCAGAGGGCCCTCACCCCGCCGCGGCGGACGGAGACGTCGGTGACGGAAGCGACGGCGGTCATTTCGCGAGCCTCTCGGTGAACAGGCGGCGTCCCAGCAGGTACCCGAAGACGCACAGCACCAGGAGATACACCACGTGGACGAGGATCATGGCCGACGGGACCGCCGCGTGGTAGGTGGCCACGCGGCCGAGCTCGGCGCCGTGCCACAACGGCGAGATCCACCCGATCCACTGCAGCCAGACCGGCAGCGAGTCGAGCGGATAGAACGTGCCCGAGAACAGGAACATCGGCATGAAGATGAACCGCTGCACCAGCGCGAACTGACCCTTGTCGTCGTAGATCGAGGCGGCGTATGCCATCAGCGGAATGCCGAAGGCCAGCCCGGCGACGATGCCCACGGGGATGGCGAGCCATCCCGTCTCGGGGAAAGGCACCGTGTCGAAGCCGAAGACCCCGCCCAGGGCGCCCAACAACCAGATGAACAGGTAGTAGGCCGCCACCGCGACCGTCATGCGCGCGGCCGCGCCGGCGATCACCCCGTTGGCGATCTGGGGGCTCGACAGCGGCGAGGCGTTGAAGCCGTAGAAGTAACGCCGCCATTTGAACCCCGCCATGACGGGGTAGGTCATCTCCTCCGATGCCACCGAGATGGCCGCGGTCACCAGAAGCGCGGGCGCCACGAACACCAGGTAGTCGACGGCGACACCGCGATCGATGATGGGAGCGTCTATCAGCGCGGCGAGCCCCGCGGCGAGCCCGAGAAGGTACAGGATCGGCTGGCCGAGCGCCCCCACGATGATGGTCCAGCCGTACGCACGCATGGCGCGCACCATGTGCTCGGTGACGTACCAGCTTCCCCGTCGGCGGGGCCGACGCCCCCACGACATCGCTTCGGCCCGCAGCTCGTCGAGAGTGGGTGCCGCAGTCGTGGTGCTCATTCGATCAGCGACCTTCCCGTGAGACGGAGGAACACGTCTTCGAGGCTCGACCTGCGCACCAGGCTGGTGATCGGGTGCAGATCGGCCGCCGTCACGCGCTCGAGGGCCGCCTCGCCGTCGTGCGCGTAGATGAGGACGCGGTCGGGCAGGACTTCGACGCGGTCACCGATGCCCTGAAGCTGCGCCGCGACCTGCTCGTTGCGGTCGGATCCGAACCGCACCTCCAGCACCTCGCGGCTCGAGTGCTCCCGGATGAGTGAGGCAGGTGTGCCCTCGGCCATGATGCGACCCTTGTCGACGACGATCAGTCGGTCGCACAGCTGCTCCGCCTCGTCCATGTAGTGCGTCGTCAGGACCAGTGTGGTCCCTCGCTCCTTCAGGCGGAACAGACGGTCCCACAACACGTGGCGCGCCTGCGGATCCAGCCCCGTCGTCGGCTCGTCGAGCAAGAGGATGCGCGGATCGTTGATGAGTCCGCGGGCGATCGTGAGCCGGCGCTTCATCCCTCCGGAGAGTTGATCGACCTTGCTCTTGGCCTTGTCTTCGAGCTGCGCGAAGGCGAGGAGCTCATCGGCCTTCTGATGACACACGGCACGGGGAAGCCCGAAGTAGCGCCCGTAGATGTACAGGTTCTCGCGGGCGTTGAGTTCGCCATCGAGGTTGTCTTGTTGGGGGACGACCCCCAGACGCGACCGGATCTCGGGGCCGTAGCGGTCGGGATCGAGCCCGAGGATCTCGAGATCGCCGGAGGTGCGCGTGGAGACGGCACCCACCATCTTCATCGTGGTCGATTTGCCGGCACCGTTGGGGCCCAGCAGACCGAACGACTCCCCCGGAGCCACTTCGAAGCTCAACTCGTCGACCGCCACGAAGTCTGGCTTGCCCTTGACCTTGTACGTCTTGCGGAGGTTGCGGGCGGAGATCACGGCATCAGGCACCGGACTACCCTAACGCCGTGCTCCGACACCCGCGTCACGGGCGATCGCCCCAGCCCTCGGGGTGAGCAAGCAGGCGGTGCACCAGAAATACGGGAGAAGATAGAGACGGCAGCGTCGCCGGATGTTCCACCTCTCCACCCGAGGAGTCCCCCATGTCCACGCCCCGTCGCGGCCGTCGCCGCGCCTCCCACGACGACGGGCCGCGCGCCAGCCTGCGCCAGCTCCTCCCCTTCCTGCTCGAGCACCGCGGGGTTCTCGCCGTCGTCGCCGCGTTGAGCATCGTGGGTGCGGCCTTCACGTTGGCCCAGCCGGTGATCGTCGGGCAGGTGATCGAGCGCGTTCAGGCGCAGGAGCCGCTCGGACTGCTGATCTGGATCATCGTGGGGCTGGTCGTCGCCGCCTCTCTGGTCACCGGCTACCAGCACTACCTCCTCCAGCGCACCGGAACGGCCGTCGTCTATTCGAGTCGGCGCAAGCTCATCGCGCGCATCCTGCGCCTTCCCATCAGCGAGTTCGACGCGCGCCGCACCGGCGATCTGGTCTCGCGCGTGGGCACCGACACCACCCTCCTCTACGCCGTGCTGACCCAGGGCCTCGCCGATGCCGTCGGCAACGCGCTCATCTTCGTGGGCGCGATCGTGGCGATGGCCGTGATCGACCCGGTGCTGCTGCTGGCGATCGCCGCCGTACTGGCGGTGGCGGTGGCCGGTGTCGTGGTGCTCAGTGGTCGCATCCGCACGGCGACGCGGCTGCAGCAGGAGAAAGTGGGAGAGCTGGCCTCGGGCGTGGAGCGTGCTGTCGGCGCGATCCGCACCGTACGCGCATCCGGTGCCACCGACCGTGAATCGGACGTCGTCACCTCCAAAGCCGCCGAGGTGTACGACGTCGGCGTGCGCATCGCCAAGGTGTCGGCCCTCGTCGTCCCGATCGCAGGGATCGCCCTTCAGGCGTCGCTGCTGGTCGTGCTGGGATTCGGCGGGTTCCGGGTCGCCTCGGGGGCGATCGGGATCGCCCAGCTCGTGGCGTTCGTGATGTTCCTGTTCCTGCTGATCGGCCCACTGGGGTCGTTCCTGGGAGCGATCACCTCGGTGAACCAGGCGCTGGGAGCCCTCGGACGCATCCAGGAGGTGCTCGACCTCCCCACCGAGAGCGAGGCCGACGACCGCGTCGCCGCCTCGGTGCAGGCCGAACGCGTGAGCGACGAGGCCGCGCCGGCGATCGAGTTCCGCGACGTCCACTTCGCCTACCCCGCCGGCGCCGTCGCCACCCGGGCCGGGGCCGAGACCGAAGCGATCCGCACGCTCGCCGATGCGCACGTGGACGCCCAGGCCCTCGACACCCCGGCGACGACGGACGGCGAGGTGCTCCGTGGCGTGTCGTTCTCGGTGCCACGCGGGGCCCGCGTGGCACTGGTGGGACCGTCCGGCGCCGGCAAGTCGACGACGCTCGCCCTCATCGAACGCTTCTACGACCCGACCGAAGGCGCCCTGCTCCTCGACGGCGTCGATGTGCGCACGATCGATCGCGCACGCCTGCGTGCTCAGTTGGGGTACGTCGAGCAGGATGCCCCCACCCTGGCCGGGACGCTGGCCGACAACCTGCGCCTCGCGGCGCCGGACGCGACCGATGAAGACTGCCTGCGCGTGCTGGAAGCCGTGAACCTCGGATCGGTGCTGGAGCGCAACCCCCTCGGACTCCAGGCGCCGGTGGGTGAGTCGGGAGTGATGCTCTCCGGCGGCGAGCGTCAGCGACTGGCGATCGCGCGCGCCCTCCTGGCGGCAGCGCCCATCCTGCTCCTGGACGAGTCCACCTCGTCGCTGGACGGTCTGAACGAACAGCGCATGCGCGAGGCGATCGATGCCGTGGCCACCGGGCGCACACTCATCGTGATCGCCCACCGTCTGTCCACCGTCGTCGACAGCGACCTGATCATCGTGCTCGACAAGGGCGAAGTCGTCGGCCAGGGACGCCACGCCGAGCTGATCGAGACCGTGCCCCTCTATCGCGATCTGGCCGCTCGTCAGCTGCTGGTCTGAGCTCCGGGCGAGCACACCGATCTCCCGAGTGCGGACGCGAAGAACGGGGGCCCGTCCACAGGACGGACCCCCGTTCTTCAGTTCAGACCGCGATCACGTGCCGCGCGATCACTTGCCGTCCAGGGCGTCCTTCGCGTCCTTGGCGGCGTCCTTCACGTCGGATGCGGCATCCTTCGCGTGCGCCTTGACCTGATCGGCCTTGCCTTCGGCGACGAGCTTGTCGTTGTCGGTCGCCTTGCCGATGGCCTCCTTGGCCTTACCCGTGAGGTTCTCGGCGGTGTTCTTGATGTCGTCTGCAAAGCCCATGATGAGCTCCTCTCTGTTATCGGTTTCGGTTGTTCCCCGCCCGTGCGGCGGGGACGTCTCGGGTTGTCAGTCCACCCTGCGGTCATGCGCGAGAGCGGTGCGCAGGCCGGTGGTCAGATGGACGACGAGGGGAAGGGGCGTGCCCAGTTGCGTGTCGAGACCGGCCACCGCACGCTGAACGCGGTCGAGGGCGGCGGCGAGGTCTGCGCGAGGACGCAGTTGCACGCTCACACGCACGAGCCGCGCCTTCCGACGACGCAGGAACGTGGTGGCGCGCACCCCGACGATGTCGGGCGCCGTGTCCAAGGCCGCGCGCAGCAGGCTCTCGATCACCCCGTCATCGATGCGGATGCCGTCAACGTCCATGGCCGCGCGGGATCGGCGAGCGCGGCGGGTGACGATCCAGACCACCGAGGCGACGAGGATCAGCGCCGCGGCGACGCCGATGACCACCGGCCACACGGCGGCGGGAACCTGCCACGAGGTCACCGTCTGTTCGAGCGGCGCCAGCAGCGGCATCGGCCGACCGGTGGCCGCGGGCCAGGCGGCAAGCAGCGCCACCGCGGAGCCGACGAGGGCGAGCAGCAACAGGATCGCGCGGTTGAGGGTGCGCAGGACCATCCCCCAGAAGCCGAACGCGAGGGCGGCGAAGGCCAGCACTGCGCCGGCGAGCGCGCCCCAGACCGTCGGGGTCACTGGACACGCTCCTCGACCGGCTCCTCGTCACCGGGGATGTGGACGTCGACGACCGTCACGTTGATCTCGGCGACCTCCATACCGGCCAGCTGGGTGATGGCGTCGGCCACGGCGGCGCGGACGTCGGCGGCCACCCGCTGGAGCTGCTCGGGGTACTCGGCGACGATCGTGACCGATCAGCGCACGGTGTGGCTGCTGCGAGAGGTGAGCGGGCAGAGTCATGAGGAGATCTCGCGCGAACTGGGGATCTCCGCCACGGCCGTGCGCGGGCGCCTCTCGCGGACGCGGGCGACCGTCGTGGAGAGAATGCAGGAGTGGAGGTGACCGAGATGACCTCGCAGACCATCGGCGATTCGGGCTACACGCTCGAAGAACTCGCCGACTATCACGAGAGAGGCCGGACGCCGGCCGACGCCGCTATCGACGGCGACCCGCAGGGGACTCGTCCGCGATGCGGGCGACTCCGTGGCGGGTGTGCTGGTGGAGAGCGTCGAGGTGTCGGTGCTGCCCGAATCCGCGGGTGAGAGCATCGACGTCGCCCTCTCGATCAGCGTGCTGTACGGGATGGCGATGCGCGCGCTCGCCGACCGGGTGCGCGACGCTGTCGCATCCGCGTTGCAGCAGAGCACACCCTGGAGCGTCGGCCGCATCGACGTCACCATCGACTCGCTGCGCACCCGCGACGACGCAGACCATACCGGGGCAGCGCGGAAGGACGGGCGATGAGTGCGACGAATGCGGAGTGGGCCGCCGTCATCGACGATGCCGTACGCACCGTGCCGGGTGTGGAGGAGATGTACTTCGCCGCCCCGCTTCCCGCACGCCTGTGGCGGGTGGCCACAGCCCAGGACGGCGCCTACGCGACCGTCTCGGGGCAGGCGGGCGACCGCGACGTCGTCGTGAGCATCGGTCTGGCACGCGAGCGCGCCGACGACGTGGCCCGACGCGTCGCCGAGCGCGTGCGCGACGTGCTCGGGGAGCCCGAAGCGCGGGTCACGATGAGGGTGAGTCGTATCTCGATGGGCTGAGGCCCGCCGCGGGGTCAGGACTGCGTGACGGAGTCCGCTGCGCGCCGCAACCGGTAGCGCAGGGCGGACAGCTCGGCCTGCAGCGCCGCCGGCACACGGCCGCCGAACGTGGCGAAGAACTCCTCGGTGAGGTCGGCCTCCTGCATCCACAACTGCGGGTCGACCTCGAACAGCTCCTCGAGGTCGCGAGCGGGAACATCGATGCCGTCGAGGTCGAGGTCATCGATCCGCGGGAGTCTGCCGATCGGGCTGTCGACGGCGCCCACCGACCCGTCGAGGCGGCGGACGATCCACTCGATCACCCGTGAGTTGTCACCGAAACCCGGCCACAGGAACCTGCCGTCGGAACCCTTGCGGAACCAGTTGACCTGGAAGATGCGCGGTGCGCGGTCGAACCGCAGCGACTGCCCGACGGTGAGCCAGTGACCGAAGTAGTCGGCCATGTTGTAACCGCAGAACGGGAGCATGGCGAACGGGTCGCGTCGCAGCTCCCCCACGGTTCCCTCGGCGGCGGCGGTGCGTTCGGAAGAGATGTTGGCGCCGAGGAAGACCCCGTGGGCCCAGTCGGTGGCCTCCAACACGAGAGGCACGTTCGTCGCGCGCCGACCCCCGAAGAGGATCGCGTCGATCGGCACGCCCTCGGCGGCATCCCAGTCGGGAGCGATCTGCGGGCACTGGCCGGCACTGACGGTGAAGCGCGAGTTGGGGTGGGCAGCGGGCCGCCCGGACGCGGGCGTCCAGGGCTTCCCTTCCCAGTCGATGAGATCGGAGGGAACCTCGTCGGTGAGCCCCTCCCACCACACGTCGCCGTCGGGGCGCAGTGCGACGTTGGTGAAGATCGTGTTGCCCCACAGCGTCTCCACGGCGGTGACGTTGGTCGACTGACCCGTTCCCGGCGCGACCCCGAAGAAGCCCGCCTCGGGGTTGATGGCCCAGAGCCTGCCGTCCTCCCCCGGACGCAGCCACGCGATGTCGTCGCCGAGGGTCTCCACCCGCCATCCCGGGATCGTGGGGCGGAGCATTGCGAGGTTCGTCTTGCCGCACGCCGACGGGAACGCCGCAGCGAGGTGGTAGGCCCGACCCTCGGGACTGATCACCCGGATGAGGAGCATGTGCTCGGCCAACCACCCCTCGTCGCGGCCGATCACCGAGGCGATCCGCAGGGCGAAGCACTTCTTGGCGAGGATGGCGTTTCCGCCGTATCCGGAGCCGAACGACCAGACCTCCAACGTCTCAGGGAAGTGGACGATGTACTTCTCGTCGTTGCACGGCCAGGCCACGTCGCTCTCGCCGGGAGCCAGCGGTACGCCCACCGAGTGCACGGTCTTGACCCACGGCCGCCCGTGGGCGATCTGGTCGAGCACGGCGGTGCCGACCCGCGTCATGATGCCGATGGAGGTGACGGCGTAGGCCGAGTCGGTCACCTGTACCCCGATGTGCGAGAGCGGACCGCCGACAGCTCCCATGGAGAAGGGCACGACGTACATCGTGCGTCCGCGCATCGATCCCTCGAACAGGGGGGTGATCGTCGCGCGGATCTCGTCCGGAGCCACCCAGTTGTTGGTGGGACCGGCATCCTCTTCCCGCTCGGAGGCGATGAAGGTGCGCCCCTCGGTGCGGGCGACGTCGCTCGGGTGCGAGCGGGCGAGGTAGGAGCCCGGACGCCACTCGGGGTTCAGCTTGATGAGCTTGCCCTCGTCGACCTGCTGGCGCAGGAGCGCTTCGTTCTCGGCGCGCGACCCGTCGACCCAGTGGATGCGGGCGGGCTGCGTCAGCGCCGCGATCTGGTCGACCCACGCGTGCAGAGCGGCCAGACCGTCGCCGGTGATCGCCGGGGCCTCGCCATAGCCGGCCGTCGCTGCCGCCGGACGCGCGGCGCCGGCTGTCGTGACGGGGCGGGTGAAGATGTCCGCGAGGGCCATGTCGATCTCCTTCGTTGGGTCGGATCTGCCGTGCCTCTACTGTGCGCCGCTCATCGCACAATTTTCTCGCCACATCCATGGCAAGAATCGACATTCTTTCGTTATGCTCAAGGAATGTCACCCACACCGCTGGAGCTCTCCACTCTCGGCCACCGCGTTCGCCACCAACGCGTCGCACACGGGTACACCCTCGACGAGCTCGGCGCCATCGTCGGCGTCGCCGGCAGTCAGCTCAGCCTCATCGAGAACGGGAAGCGCGAGCCGAAGCTGTCGCTGCTCCAGGCGATCGCCTCCGCCACCGGCACCACCGTCACCGACCTGCTCTCGACCGAGCCTCCCAACCGTCGCGCCGCCCTCGAACTCGAACTGGATCGCGCACTGTCGAGCCCGGTGTTCCGGCGCCTGGGGCTGCCGGCGCTGCGGGTCACCCGCACGACCACCGACGAGACCATCGAGACAGTGCTGGCCCTGCACCGCGAACTCGACCGGCGTGAGCGCGAGGCGATCGCCACACCCGAAGAGGCCCGCCGGGCCAACACGGAGCTGCGGCTGCGCATGCGCGCGCGGGGCAACTACCTGCCCGACATCGAGAAGCTCGCCGAGAAGCAGCTGAAGTCGGCCGGACACACCAGCGGCGCCCTCACCCACCGCACGGTGAGCATCATGGCCGAGCAGCTGGGCTTCGAGCTCATCTACGCCGGCGACCTGCCCCACTCCGCGCGATCGGTGACCGACCTGGAGAACGGGCGCATCTACCTGCCCCCGGCCTCGATTCCCGGCGGACACGGGTTGCGGTCTATGGCCCTGCAGGCGATGGCGCACCGGCTGCTCGGGCACACCCCGCCGACCGACTACGCCGACTTCCTCCAGCAGCGACTCGAGATCAACTACTACGCGGCGTGCTGCCTCATGCCCGAGACCGCATCGGTGGGCTTCCTCTCGCAGGCCAAGAAGGAACGCAATCTCGCGGTCGAAGACTTCCGCGACGCGTTCGGCGTCACCCACGAAGCGGCCGGCATGAGGCTCACCAACCTGCTCACGGAGCACTTCGGCATCCGTCTGCACTTCCTCCGCGTCGATGGATCGGGCGCCATCAGCCGCGTGTACGAGAACGACGAGCTGCCGCTGCCGATGGATGTCACCGGATCGGTCGAGGGGCAGATCGTGTGCCGCCGGTTCGCCGCCCGGTCGGCCTTCGGCGAGCAGAACCGCACCACCGAGCAGTATCAATACACCGACACACCCGCCGGCACGTTCTGGTGCTCGAGTCAGACCGGCACCACCTCCGACGGCGAGTTCTCCATCACGGTGGGCGTCCCCTTCGACGACGCACGCTGGTTCCGCGGGCGGCAGACCCAGAAGCGTGCCGTCTCCACCTGCCCCGACGAGAGTTGCTGTCGCCTGCCCGACGCCGATCTCACACGGCGCTGGGAGGGCAAGGCCTGGCCGAGCGCGCGGGTGCACATGCAGATGTTCAGTCCCCTTCCCCGCGGCGCATTCCCCGGCGTCGACGACGGCGAGGTGTACGCCTTCCTCGACCGGCACGCCCAGGGGTGAGCCCGCGTTGCTCGACGATCATCCGGGAGTTGAGCGGGGGCGGGGAGCGGGTGTACTGTTTCGCGAGGTGAGGTTCGCCTAACCTAAGCGATCGCCGCGGCGACGCGGGGTCTGCAACGGGGCAGCGGCACCGGCCCCACTGAACAGACCCGAAACGAACCCGTGCCCGCTACATTCCTCGCCACCTTCCTCATCGGCCTGCGTGAAGGCCTCGAAGCCGCGCTCGTCGTCGGCATCCTGGTGGCCTACCTCACCCGGGTCGGCCGGCGCGACGTGCTCCCCCGCCTGTGGACGGGTATCGGACTCGCGGTGGCGCTGGCCCTCGCCATCGGCGCGGTGCTGACGTTCGGCGCCTACGCCCTCACCTTCGAGGCCCAGGAGCTGATCGGCGGCCTGCTGTCGCTGCTCGCCGTCGCGATGGTCACCTGGATGATCTTCTGGATGCAGCGCACCGCGCGCACCCTGAAATCGACCCTGGAAGGAGGGATCGACCGCGCCCTGACCACGGGAGGACTGTGGGGCATCGTCCTCATCGGCTTCGTCTCCGTGGCACGCGAGGGAATCGAGACCACGCTCCTGCTCTGGTCGATGGTGCAGTCCTTCGGCGCGACCCCTGCGGCACTGCTGGGAGCACTCGTCGGGTTGGCGGCTGCCGTCGCACTCGGCTGGATGCTCGCGCGCGGCATGGTTCGCCTCAACCTCCGCCGCTTCTTCACCTGGACCGGAGCGTTCCTGGTGATCGTGGCAGCCGGGGTGCTGGCATACGCCATCCACGACCTGCAGGAAGCCGGCGCCCTGCCCGGACCCTTCACCGCGTCGGCCGTGATCGATCCCGCCACCGGCGGCGCCGCCGTCGGGTGGGGTGCGTTCCCCACCGGCTGGGCGTTCGATCTGAGCACCGTGATCGCCCCGGGCGGACCGCTGGCCGTCATCCTCCAAGCGACGGTCGGCTTCATGCCGCAGATGACCTGGCTGCAGGTGGTCGCCTGGGCTGTCTACGTCGTCGTCGTCGGCGCATTCTTCGTGCGCGGCGTGCGCGGCGGCGCGACCCGCCGAACCCCCTCACCCTCCCCCGTCCCGTCGTCGACCGACTCGGCACACTCGCCCACCGCACCCCAAGGAGCATCATGACCCGCACCCGCACCCGCTCACTGGGCGCGCTCGCCGCCGTCGGCGTGACCGCCCTGGCCCTGGCCGGCTGTGTCGCCAAGGCCGATGTCGCCGCCGGCGACGGCCTCACCGTCACGTCGACCGACACTGCGTGCGAGGTGTCGGCATCCACCGCCACCAGCGGCACGCTGGCCTTCACCGTCGCCAACGACAGCTCCCAGATCACCGAGTTCTACCTGCTCGCCGGCGACGGCCTGCGCATCGTCGGCGAAGTCGAGAACATCGCACCAGGCGCCTCGCGCACGCTCACCGTCGTCGCTCAACCGGGCGACTACTTCACCCTGTGCAAGCCGGGAATGGTCGGCGAGGGGGTGGGCCGCACCGCGTTCACGGTGACCGGCGACCAGGTCGCCGCCACCGGTGATGATGCGGAGCAGAAGCAGCAGGCCGTGGATCTGTACGCCGCGTTCGTGAAGGACCAGGTCGAGAACCTCGTCCCTGCCGTCGACGAGTTCGTCGCCGCGTACGAGTCGGGAGACGACGAGACCGCGCGCATGCTCTTCCCCCAGGTGCGCGCGTTCTACGAGCGCATCGAGCCGGTCGCCGAGTCGCTCGGCGACCTCGACCCGCGCATCGACTACCGCGAAGTGGATGCCGTGGCCGAAGGCCTCGACTGGACCGGCTTCCACCGCATCGAGAAGGACCTGTGGGTGCCCGAGAAAGACGCGCTCAACGCCGACGGCGAGACCCCAGCGTGGCAGGACTGGGCGCCGTCGACCGACGCCGAGCGCGCCGCCTTCGGCGACCAGCTGATCGCCGACATCGCCGAGCTCAACGACTACGTGCACTCCACCGACTTCCAAACCGCCCTCGATGCGCAGGGCGTGGCGGGGATCTCGAACGGGGCCATCGGCCTGCTCGACGAAGTGGCGACCGGAAAGATCACCGGCGAGGAGGACTGGTGGTCGGGCACCGACCTGTGGGACTTCGCCGCCAACGTCGAGGGATCGAAAATGGCGTTCTCGCTCGTCGAGGACTTCGCGGCGGCGCAGGGTGAGGACGGCGCTGCACTGACCGAGCAGATCGAACAGGGCTACGCCGACCTCGAGAAGGCACTGGCTGCGCACGGATCGCTCGGCGACGGCTTCGTGGGTTACCGCGAACTGACGGGCGCCGACAAGCGCGAGCTCACCGACCTGCTCAACGCACTCGCCGAGCCGCTGTCGAAGCTGACCTCGACCGTCCTCGCCTGACGCTGCGCATGACCACACCTCCCGATCTCCCGGCATCCGACGCCCACACGCCGGGGATGAGCCGGCGGGCGCTGTTCGGGCTCGCGGCCGGAGTGGGGGCGGCGGGACTGAGCGTCGGCGCCGCAGCCGGGGCGGCGGCGGGCGTCGCCGTCGGCCGGTCGCGGGAGCGGGAGGGCGGCGGAGCCGCGTACGACTTCTTCGGCGAGCATCAGGCCGGCATCACCACACCCGTCCAGGACCACCTTCACTTCGCGGCGTTCGACATGATGGCGCGCACCACCCGCGACGACCTGATCAGCCTGCTGCAGGACTGGACGTATGCCGCCTCACGGATGACGCAGGGCCTCGACGTCAGCGCCACCGGCGCCGTGGGCGGCTCGCCCGAGGCGCCGCCGGACGACACCGGTGAGGCGTTGGGGCTCCCGGCATCCGGACTCACGATCACGTTCGGGTTCGGGCCGACGCTCTTCGTGACCGCTGACGGCGAAGACCGCTACGGCCTCGCTGCGCTCCGGCCGACGGCGCTCGAGAAGCTGCCGCCGTTCCTCGGCGACGATCTCGATCCGGGCGCCTCGGGCGGCGACCTGTGCATCCAGGCGTGCGCTGACGATCCCCAGGTGGCGGTGCACGCTGTCCGCAACCTCAGCCGCATCGCGTTCGGGCGGGCGCGACTGCGCTGGTCGCAGCTGGGGTTCGGGAAGACGTCGAAGACCACCGCAGCCCAGGCGACACCGCGAAACCTCTTCGGATTCAAGGACGGTACGGCCAACATCCTCGCCGACGACTCTGCCGCGCTCACCGATCACGTCTGGGTCGGGCGTGGCGACGAGCCCGCGTGGCTGACGGGCGGTTCCTACCTCGTCGCCCGCAAGATCGCCATGATCATCGAAACCTGGGACCGCGTGCGGCTGGCCGAGCAGGAACGCATCATCGGCCGCGACAAGGCAGAGGGTGCGCCGCTGTCGGGAGGACGCGAGCAGACCGAACCCGACTTCGCTGCAGCCGATGGCGGGGGCGCCGCCCGCATCGACCCGCAGTCGCATGTGCGGCTGGCTCATCCGCAGTTCAACGGTGGCACGCGCATCCTGCGCCGCGGCTACAACTTCGTCGACGGCAACACCGATCTGGGTCGACTGGATGCCGGTCTGTTCTTCCTCTCGTACCAGCGCTCCCCCGAGCAGTTCATCTCGTTGCAGCGGGCGCTGTCGACCGACCTGATGAACGAGTACGTCCGTCACGTCGGCTCGGGGATCTGGGCGATCCCGCGCGGCGCGACGCCCGGGTTGTCGATCGGCGCCGAGCTGTTCACCTGACCTCCCCCGGCCCCCCCGGTCGTTGAGCGAGCGAAGCGAGACGAAACGCAGCCCCGCCCCACAGCCCCGCCCCGTTCGCTCAGCCGGTGATGAACCTCCCGAATCGCGCGAGTGCACGCGTGACCGCCGCGGCGTCGGCTTCGCCGAACAGCTCCGGCACGGGGTCGAGGTGGTGCTTGCCCACGGCGACCGAATGCGACCAGACGCCCACGATCTCGCCGTCGGCGACGAGCACCGGCTTGACGATGCCGTTCATGCTCGGTCCGATCCGCCGAGTGAACTCCGGCGCGCACGGTGCGGTGCGGTCGAGGTAGGACAGGTAATACTCCTCGAAGGGAGGGAGGGCGAGCACCTCACCGCCAGCGCGGGGCGAGCTGGCGGGCGCCGCGTCGGCGGAGACGTATAGGCCCTCCTCGACCTCGATCACGCGGTCGCCGGCGCCCTCCCGCGCCCGCTGACACAGACCCTTGGGAAGCCCCGCCCACCACCCGAAGTCGCCGGTGCCCGCCGGTCCGTGCCCCCGGATGTAGCGGACGAACATCTCGGCCAGAGGGTCGGCGGGTCGCGGGGCATCCGGAATCCAATCGTCGGGTGCCACGACGTACTGCTCTCGTGTCGGACCACCCTCCCGGGGAACGACCGGACCGAGCACGACCACTTCGCGCAGTGCCAGTGCGGAGAAGATGTGGTTGCCACGCATGCGGGTGGGGTCGATCCCGATGCCGTCCAGCATCGCGGCGAACTCACCTCGGGTGATGCGGTTGCCGCCGGCGAGCACGGAGCGCGCGGTCGTCTCGGCGCGCGCGAGCATGTCGGCATCGATGCCGAGGCTGCGGTGGATGCCGGCATACTGCTTCGTCTGGCGCTCGGCGGTCACCGACAGCATCCAGGAGAGATCGGATGACGGCAGGATGTGCAGGGTGCCCCGTTGCGTCCACGAACGCACGAGGCCGCCGGGGTGCGCGAACGCAGCGTCGACATCGTGCAGTGTGGGGTCTCCGACGGCGCGGGATGCCAGAGCCCACCGCCCTCCCCAGAACTCCTGGGCCTGCGTGGCCGTCATGTGGGCGGCGGCGGCGGTGACCGTGGCCGCCGGGGCGGTGAGCCGGTGCGAGCGCAGCCGCTCCGTTCGCAACGCGTCGATGTCCATGACGACATCCTGCCGGGCGCCTCCCCCACGCGGCGACCCGCGCGGCGCCCCGCGCTAGACTCGACGCGTCCGGCGTTCCCGCGCCGGTGCTCGAAAAATGGGCACGCAGCCGCCCGGCGACGACGCCGGAGCAGCGAGACACATACGGCCTCACCTCCGTCTCGTTCTCGCAGGAGCACCATGCCCACCGTTTCCGCGCACGTCGCGCACACCCTCGCCCGCCACATCGACCACGTCTTCGGGGTGATGGGCAACGGCAACGCCCACTTCCTCGATGCACTCGAACGCTCCACCGACGTCTCCTTCACTGCCGTGCGGCACGAAGCGGGAGGTGTCGTCGCCGCCGACGCCTACCACCGCGCCGGAGGGGGGCTCGCCGCGGCCACCGCCACGTACGGCGCGGGCTTCACCAACACGTTGACCGCGCTCGCCGAAGCCGTGCAGGCGCACGTTCCGCTGCTGCTGGTGGTCGGCGACGAACCCACGTCGGGGCCGCGTCCGTGGGATGTGGATCAGATCGCGCTCGCCTCGGCCGTGGGCGCCCGCACCTACACGGTCGGGCGCGCGGATGCGGCCGCCACCACGGCCATCGCCGTCGAACACGCCCTGTCGTACCGGGTGCCGACGGTACTCGCCATCCCGTACGACGTGGCCCGGCTCGACGCCGGCCCGGTGCCCGATGCCCCCACCCCGACCGTGCCCGAGCCCCTGCAGCCCACAGCGTTCGCGCAGGCGGCGATCGATGAGCTCGCTGCTGCGCTCGCACACGCGCGCCGTCCGCTGCTGCTGGCAGGTCGCGGCGCGTGGGTCGCGGGTGCCGGAGAATCCCTCGGCCGGCTGGCCGATGCGACCGGGGCGCTGACCGCGACCACGGCGCTCGGTCGCGGCATCTTTCCACGCCCCGAGTACGACCTCGGCGTCACGGGCGGGTTCGGCGCGGAGGGGGCGATGGAGCTCATCCGCAGCGCCGACGTGGCGGTGGTGTTCGGTGCCGGACTCAACCAGTTCACGATGCGCTTCGGCGACCTCTTCGCCCCGGGGACACGAGTGGTGCAAGTGGACGTCGCCCCCGCCGCCACGCATCCGCACGTCGGTGGGTTCATCCGCGGCGACGCAGCGGTCGTGGCCTCGGCGCTCGTCGACGCGCTCGCGGGGGCACAGCCCTCGGGGTGGCGCGAGTCCGTCGATCTCTCGGCGGCGCGGAGGCGAGAAGACGGCGACCCCGCGGCCCCCGACGGACGCCTCGATCCGAGAGCGGTCGCGGTGCGCATCGGGCAGACGCTCGAACGGCATCCGTCGACCCGCGACCGGGTCGTCGTCTCCGACGGCGGTCACTTCATCGGCTGGGCGAACATGTACTGGCCGGTATCCTCACCCGACCGGATGATGATGATCGGCACCGCGTACCAGTCGATCGGCCTCGGCTTCCCGTCGGTCCCCGGGGCCGCCCTGGCCCAGCCGGACGCCACGGTGGTGCTGACCACCGGCGACGGCGGAGGTCTGATGGCACTGGCCGACCTGGAGTCGGCCGTGCGCGTGGCCGGCGGTCGCGGACTCGCCGTGGTCTGGAACGACGCGGCGTATGGGGCGGAGATCAATCTGTATGGGCTGCAGGGTCTGGCCCGCGAGCCGATGCTGATTCCGGAGGTCGATTTCGCGGGACTGGCGCGCTCCGTGGGTGCCGAGGGTGTGGTCGTGCGCTCGCTGGACGACCTCGAGGTGTTGTCGGAATGGGCGGCGCGGCCGGCATCCGAGCGGCCTTTTCTTTTGCTGGACTGTCGGATCTCCGGCGAGGTGATCGCGCCCTACCAGCAGGAGATCATCCGGGTGAACACCCCGGGTCGGTGAGCGAGCGGCGTGTGCCCAGGGGAGAAGAGGTGGGTTCGGCACCCACGGTCGTTGAGCGAGCAAAGCGAGCCGAAACGCCGCTTCCTCGCCAGGCGGGGCGCCCGGTCGTTGAGCGAGCGCAGCGAGACGAAACGCCGCACCTTCCCCCGCAGCACCGCCCGGTCGTTGAGCGAGCGCAGCGAGACGAAACGCCGCTTCCTCCCCAGGCGGGGCGCCCGCGGGATTATCCACAGGAACCACCCCTGACCGGCCCTTTCCGCCCGTCAATGTCGGACCCCGGGCGGACAATAGACGGTATGACGCACCCCGCAGCACCCACCCCGGCCGAGGGCCCCGCCGACGTGGAGTCGCTGCTGGACGCCCTCGCGTCCACCCGCCGGCGGCGTGCGGCGTTGGATGCCGAGGAGACCGCGCTGCTGGCCGCGGCCGTCGACCTCACCCAGACCCAAGACGCGGCCCCGGGCCCGTCGGACGTGCGGGACATTCCGCTCCGGTCCCTCGCGGCGCAGATCGGGGTGATGTGGCGGGCCTCGGATCGGACCGTGCAGCGGCAGTTGTCCGACGCGTTCGTCCTCGTCGGATCCTTCCCCGCCACCCACACCGCGCTGGAAGCGGGCGAGATCTCCCGTGGGCACGTGTCAGTGATCGTCGGTGCCGGGCTCCCCATCACCGACGATGAGGCGCGGGCTCTGTACGAAGCCGCCGTTCTCGACGTGGCCCGCCGGGAGACCCCCGGCAGGCTCAAGCCCGCCGCCCGGATGCTCGCCAACCGTCTGCACCCGGTGCCGTTGGAGACCCGGCATGCCGCGGCGGTGGCGGTGCGGAACGTGTGGGTGCGGGACCTCGACGACGGGATGGCAGAACTGATCGCCACCCTCCCCGCCCCCCTCGCCCACGGCATCCGCGACCGCCTCGACCAATACGCACGCCGCGAGATAGCGGCCCGCACCGCTGCGGGAGCCCCGCCCGAGTCAGACAGGCCCGACGGCACCGACACCGACACGCTCGACCTCGCCGGCACCGGCACCGGCACCGGCTCCGGCTCCGGTAGCGGTGGCGGTGGCGGCGGCGGTGGCGGCGGCATTGGCACCGGCATTTGCAGCAGTGGTAGTAGCGGTGGTGGCGCCATCACGGGCATCCCGCCCAGGCTCGATACCCGGACGGTCGGACAGATCCGCACGGACGTGTTCACCGACCTGCTGCTCACCGGCCACGCGACCCCGGAGGTGTCGAACGGGTCGGTGCCGGAGGGGGAGGCGATCGTTGCGACCGTGCAGGTGACCGTCCCGGTGATGACGGCGCTCGGGCACGACACCACCCCGGCGGAACTGACCGGTCACGCCCCGATCGACACCGCCACCGCCCTCCGCCTCGCCGGAACCGCGACCGGCTGGGACCGGGTACTCACCCACCCCGTCACCGGCACCGTTCTCGCGGTGGACAGGTACCGGCCCACCGACCACCTCAAACGGGTGCTGCGGGTACGGGACGAGCACTGCCGATTCCCCGGATGCCGGATACCCACCCAAAGATGCGACATCGACCACACCATCGCACGAGAACACGACGGACCGACAGAGCTCGGAAACCTCGCCCACCTATGCAGGCGACACCACACCCTCAAACACCACTCCGCCTGGAGAGTGAAACAAACCCCCGACGGGGTGCTGCACTGGACCAGCCCCACCGGGAAGAGCTACCCCGATCAGCCAGCCCGGACCCTCACCTTCACCACCGAACAGGGACCACCGGAACCGGAACCGGAACCGGCACCGTTCTGACACGGCGTTTCGACTCGCTCCGCTCGCTCAACGACCGGAGGCGCCTACCGGTCGCCCGCGAGGAGCTCAACGACCGGGTCCCACCGGTCGCCCCGCGAGGAGCGCAGCGACGAGACGACACGAAACGCAGCGCAGCGCAGCGCAGCGACGAGACGACATGCAGAACACCGAGTCGCGGGACCGACCCCGACGGACAGAGGGCTTCGACCTGCTCCACTCAGTTCGCAGGCAGCAGCACGCCTCCGAAGAACACCGCAAGGTCGGCGGGCGCGGAAAGCGGCAGCACCGCTGCAACATACTGATCGGGACGCACGACGACCACAACGCCCGCGCGGTCGATGTCGCGCTCAGCGAAGACGTCGCGGTCGTTCCACGCGCTCGCGCCCGCGGCATACACCTTCTCCCAGTCCATCAGTCCGTGCGGACCGGTGTGAGGCCGGAACACCTCGGGAACGGCAGCCATCTCGATCTCGTCGAACGGCTGCGGATACACCACCTTCACATCCAACAGTGCGTCGACGTCGTCACCGGGACGGCGGTAGCGCCGAAGCGGCGAGTCGTCGGATGCCGACAGCCACCGCCCCCACACGTCCAGCACCGGCGACGCGCCGGACGCATCCCGGTCGGCGAACGCATAGATCCGCCACCGTCCGTCTGCCTTCGCGTGGTGCCCCAGATGCACGACGTTGCCGTCGGCCACGCGCGTGACCGGCACGCTCTTGAACCGCTTGCCGAGCGGGAAACCCCCGGCAAGGGCCTGATGCTCGGCGGAGCCGACGATCGCCGAGGGCCCGTACTGCGTCATGAACCCCGACGGGAACTCCGCCGTCGCGAGGTAGTAGGTGGCGAGATCCTCGGGGTCGGTGATGTCTTCCGGCTTGCGCGCCATCAGCGACGACCACTCCCTGTCGAAGTCGATCAGCTGCTGGGCGACCGGCCTGCGCTCCGCTGCATACGTCGACAACAGCGACGCGGGGCTGCGTCCGGTGAGCACCGACCCGAGCTTCCATCCGAGGTTGAAGCCGTCCTGCATCGACACGTTCATGCCCTGCCCCGCCTTGGCACTGTGGGTATGGCAGGCATCACCGGTGAGGAACACGCGCGGCGCCCGGCTCCCGGCGCCCTCCGCGTCGCCCGGCCCCGCCAGGACGTCATCGAACCCGTCGGTCACGCGGTGGCCGACCTCGTACACACTGTGCCACGCCACCTGCTTCACATCGAGCGTGTACGGGTGGAGGATCTGGTTCGCCCGACGGATGATCTCCTCGATCGGCGTCTGACGCACGCGATGGTCATCGTCCTCGGCCACGGCACCGAGGTCGATGTACATGCGACTGAGGTAGCCGCCCTCCCGCGGAATGTGCAGGATGTTTCCCGCCTCGGCGTTGATCGCGCACTTGATTCGCCAATCGGGGAAGTCGGTGTCGACCAGCACATCCATCACCCCCCACGCGTGCTGGGAGATGTCGCCCACGTGTCTGCGTCCGATCGCCTCACGCACGCCGCTGCGTGCCCCGTCGCACCCGGCGACGTACTTCGCCCAGACGGTGCGATCCCGACCCGCGCGCTCACCCGTCGTGTAGCGCAGCCGCACCTCGACCGGATACTCGCCCTCCTCGTGCACGGTGAGCCCGAGGAACTCGACCCCGTAATCGGGGGTGATCCGGCCCGGTCCGTACGCGGCTGCTTCGGCGAAGTAGTCCAGCACCCGCGCCTGGTTGACGATCAAGTGAGGGAACTCACTGATCTGGTATCCATAGTCCTCGGTGCGGGAGCGCCGCACGATCCGGCTCGGGTCCTCGGGGTCCGGGCCCCAGAAGTTCATCCAGCCGATGTTGTAGGCCTCGGCGGTGATCCGCTCCGCGAAACCGAAAGCCTGGAACGTCTCCACGCTGCGCGGCTGAATGCCGTCGGCCTGCCCGAGAACGAGACGCCCGTCACGCCGCTCGATGATGCGGGTGACGACCGATGGGTACTGCGACATCTGCGCGGCCAGCAGCATGCCCGCAGGGCCAGAGCCCACGATGAGCACATCGATCTCGTCGGGCAGGTCGGCCGGGCGCGCCGTGCCGATGCCTGCCGCGGGTTGGACGCGTGGGTCGCCGGAGACGTACCCGTGGTGGTGGAACTGCATCGTCCTCGATCTCCTCCGTCTGCTCCATTGTCGAACGGATGCCGGGAGTTCACACCCGGCATCCGTTCGTCAGGGGGATCCGTCGCCGCGTCAGACCCGCGACAGGCCGCGCACGGGGCTGACCGACTGCTCGGCCTCGTGGTCGGGGCCCAGCGGAATGCCGCTGCGGTCGCGTAGCAGCAGGGTGGCGATGAGTCCGAGGAGCACCATGCCGGTCAGGTACCAGGTGACCCCGGTGGTGGCGCCCGTGGCCTGCACGATGGCCTGCGCGATCATCGGCGCGAACGCACCGCCGAGGATCGCTCCGATGGCGTACGAGATCGACACACCCGAGAAGCGGATCGAGGCGGGGAAGAGCTCTGTGTAGAGCGCCGCCTGCGGCCCATACGTGAGCCCGAGGCCGATCGCCAGCGCGCACAGGGCCACGGTGAGCAGCGCGATCTCGCCCGTGTCGACGAGCGGGAAGAGCAGGAAGATCGCCGGAAGCAGCACGATCCAGCCGACGATGTAGGTCGTCCGGCGGCCGATGCGGTCGGAGATGGCGCCGGCGAACCACGTGGACGCCAGCCACACCGCCGAGGCGATCGCCGCCGCCCAGAGCACCGGACCACGCTCGAGGGCCACCGGTCCGTCAGGATTGGTGGCGTAGCCCTGGATGTATCCGCCGGTGGTCATGTATCCCACGGCGTTGTTGCCGGCGAAGACGAGCGCGGCGACGAACACGAGCACCGCGTGACGGCGGAACAGCTGCACGATGGGCATGCGCGTGTGCTCGCGGCGCTCGGCGATCTCGGTGAAGACGGGGCTCTCCTCGACCCGTCGGCGGATGTAGTAGCCGACGAGGATCAGCACGACCGACAGCAGGAACGGCACGCGCCATCCCCACTCCAGGAAGGCATCGCCCGGGGCGATCACGGTCATGATCGCCATCACTGCCGACGCGAGGAGCATTCCCAGCGGCACACCGATCTGGGGCGAAGCCCCGAACAGCCCTCGCTTGTTCTTGGGTGCGTGCTCGACGGCCATCAGCACCGCGCCACCCCACTCGCCGCCGGCGGAGATCCCCTGCAGCACCCGCAGGAACACCAGCAGGATGGGGGCGGCGATGCCGATCGCGGCATATGTCGGGAGGAGCCCCACGAGGGTGGTCGCGACACCCATGAGGATCAGCGTGAGCATCAGCACGAGTCGGCGTCCGTAGCGGTCGCCGAGGTGACCGGCGAGGAAGGCACCGAGAGGACGGAACAGGAAGCTGATGCCGACACTGGCGAAGGCGAGGATCTGTGCGAAGCCGGAGCCGGCCGGCTCGAAGAACAGCGCCGCGAAGACGAGCCCGGCTGCCTGAGCGTAAATGAAGAAGTCGTACCACTCGACGGTGGTTCCGACCACCGTCGCGAAGACGACGCGGCGCCGGTCAGCGCTCGTGGCTATGGTGCCCGTGGGCGTGAAGCCCTGGTGCGAGGTGGACGATGCTGCACTCATGGGTTGACTCCTGTGTCGCGTCGACGGCTTTGTCGGGGATGCGGTTGCCCGCTGACTCAGGATCATATACGATTTCGAATACGACGCAAGAGCGAGGGAGCTCATGACCATCGACGCCACCACCGACCCCCGGTTCTCGGGCCTTCCGGGCCGGCCGGGCAAGATCATCGCGGTGCACCTGAGCTACGACTCACGCGCACGCCAGCGCGGTCGGCGCCCCGCCACCCCGTCGTACTTCTTCAAGCCGAGCAGTTCCGTGGCGTCGTCCCCGTCGGTCGTCGCGCGTCCCCCCGGCACCGAACTGCTGGCTTTCGAGGGCGAGATCGCCCTGGTCATCGGCACCGCGGCCCGACACGTGCCCCTGGACCGAGCCTGGGAGCACGTCGGCTGGGTCACCGCCGCCAACGACCTGGGCCTCTACGACCTGCGGGCCAGCGACAAGGGCTCCAACGTGCGCTCGAAGGGCGGCGACGGCTACACGCCCCTCGGGCCGTCGCTCCTCGACGCACGCAGCGTCGACCCCACCAGCCTGCGCCTGCGTACCTGGGTCAACGGCGAGATCCGACAGGACGACACCACGGCGGGCCTGATCTTCCCGCTCGCCCAGTTCGTGGCCGACCTCTCCCAGCACGTCACGCTCGAACCGGGCGACGTGATCCTCACCGGCACGCCTGCGGGCTCATCGGTCATCGTCCCGGGCGACGTCGTCGAGGTCGAGGTCGACTCCCCCGCCACCGGCCTCAGCACGGGCCGGCTCGTCACATCGGTGGTCGAGGGCGACGGTCCCGCTTTCGACGCATCGATCGGATCACTCCCGGCTGTCGACGACCTGCAGCGAGCCGAGGCGTGGGGCCACGACCCGGCCGAAACGGTCACCGCGCCGGCGCAGCGAGACACGGTCGTTGAGCGAGCGCAGCCAGCAACGGTCGTTGAGCGAGCGCAGCGAGACACGGTCGTTGAGCGAGCGCAGCGAGACGAAACGCACTCCGCTTCCCGCGCAACCCTCTCCGCAGAAGTGCGTAAGAAGCTCGAGCGCGTGCCTGTGGCGGCCCTGTCACAGCAGCTGCGAAAGCGTGGCCTGGACAACGTCACGATCGACGGGGTACGCCCCCTGCATCCGCACACGAAACTCGTGGGCACCGCTCGCACGCTGCGCTTCGTTCCCCTCCGCGAAGACCTCTTCGCGTCGCACGGCGGAGGGCACAACGCCCAGAAGCGGGTCTTCGACGCCGTCGAGGCAGGCGAGGTGATCGTCATCGAGGCACGCGGCGAGGTGGGCTCCGGCACCCTCGGCGACATCCTGGCCATCCGCGCGCACGCCCGCGGCGCGGCCGGCATCGTCACCGACGGCGGAGTGCGCGACCTGGATGCCGTCACCGCCGTCGGCATCCCCGTCTACACGGCCGGAGGCCATCCCGCGGTGCTCGGCCGAAAGCACGTGCCGTGGGACCACGACGTCACGATCGCGTGCGGCGGCACCTCGGTGCAGCCGGGCGACATCCTCGTCGGCGATGCCGACGGGGTGATCGTGCTCCCACCGTCGATGGCCGAAGACGTGGCCGACGCAGCCCTGGCGCAGGAAGAAGAGGACGCCTGGGTCGCCGACCGCGTCGCCGAAGGGCATCCCGTCGACGGACTCTTCCCGATGAACGCCGAGTGGCGCGCGCGCTTCGAGGCCCGGGAGCCAGCCGTCGCCGAGCACCGCGAGGAGAAGCCGTGAGCACCGACACGCTCAGCAAGTCGCAGCAGGCGTACCGCTGGATCAAAGACCGCATCGCACGGCAGGAGTTCACCCCCGGCTATCGCCTCGTGCTCGGGACGATCGCTGGTGAACTGGACATGAGCGTGGTCCCCGTGCGCGAGGCGGTGCGTCAGCTCGAAGCCGAGGGCCTGGTCACCTTCGAGCGAAACGTCGGCGCACGGGTGTCGATGGTCGACGACTCCCAGTACCGGTTCAGCATGCAGGCTCTCTCGATCCTCGAGGGCACCGCCACCGCCTTGTCCGCTCGCCGACTGACCGCCGACGACATCCGCGCGGCGCGTCGCATCAACGAGCTGATGATCGAGACGCTCGCCAACTTCGATCCCCGAGCCTTCACCAGTCTCAACCAGGAGTTCCACAGCACCCTGTTCAGCCGGTGCCCCAACCCGCGCATGCTCGAGCTGGTCAACGCCGAGTGGGCTCGACTCGGACACCTCCGCGACTCGACGTTCAGCTTCGTGCCCGGCCGCGCCCAAGAGTCGGTGCACGAGCACGAGAACATCGTCCGCCTCATCGAGCAGGGGGCGCCCCTGGGCGAGATCGAGAAGGCGGCCCGCCGACACCGTTCGGCCACCCTCGATGCCTACATGATCCACGAGCACCCCGACGAGTCCCTCGGTCTCCCGGCGTTCTGACGCCCGCTCAGACACCCGAACCGCCCTGACCCTTTTTCCCCGCCCTGACAAAGGAGCCCTCATGAGCACTCCCGCCCTCGACACCCGGCACGTGCCCGCCGACCTTCCGGGCCACATCCAGCACTACATCGACGGCGCGTTCGTGGACTCGATCGACGGCGACACCTTCGAGGTGCTCGAGCCGGTCTCGAACGAGACGTATGTGCGCGCCGCTGCCGGAAAGAAGGCCGACATCGACCGGGCCGTCGCGGCCGCCCGCCGCGCGTTCACCGAGGGACCCTGGCCACGCCTGCTGCCGCGCGAGCGGGCGCGGGTGCTGCACCGCATCGCCGACATCGTGGAGTCGCGCGACGCGCGCCTGGCCGAGCTCGAGTCGTTCGACTCGGGCCTTCCCATCACCCAGGCTCTCGGCCAAGCCCGCCGGGCCGCCGAGAACTTCCGCTTCTTCGCCGACCTGATCGTGGCGCAGGCCGACGACACCTTCAAAGTGCCGGGGCGTCAGATCAACTACGTCAACCGCAAACCGATCGGCGTCGCGGGCCTCATCACCCCCTGGAACACGCCGTTCATGCTCGAGTCGTGGAAGCTCGGCCCGGCCCTGGCCACCGGCAACACGGTCGTCCTGAAGCCCGCCGAGTTCACGCCGCTGTCGGCGTCGCTGTGGGCCGGCATCTTCGAAGAGGCGGGCCTGCCGCAGGGAGTCTTCAACCTCGTCAACGGACTGGGCGAGGATGCCGGTGACGCCCTCGTCAAGCATCCCGACGTGCCGCTGATCTCCTTCACCGGCGAGAGCTCGACCGGGCAGCTGATCTTCGCCAACGCGGCCCCGCAGCTGAAGGGCCTGTCGATGGAGCTCGGCGGCAAGTCACCGGCCATCGTCTTCGCCGACGCCGACCTCGACGCGGCGATCGACGCCACGATCTTCGGCGTGTTCTCCCTCAACGGCGAGCGCTGCACCGCCGGCAGTCGCATCCTCGTGCAGCGCGAGATCTACGACGAGTTCGTCGAACGCTACGCGGCGCAGGCGGCACGGGTGAAGGTCGGCTACCCGCACGACCCGGCGACGGAGGTCGGAGCGCTCGTGCACCCGGAGCACTTCGCGAAGGTCATGAGCTATGTCGAGATCGGCAAGGGCGAAGGACGCCTGGTCGCCGGCGGCGGGCAGCCGGAGGGGTTCGAGTTCGGCAACTTCGTGGCCCCGACGGTGTTCGCCGACGTCGCACCGGACGCGCGCATCTTCCAGGAGGAGATCTTCGGACCGGTGGTGGCGATCACCCCGTTCGACACCGACGAGGAGGCGCTCGCCCTCGCCAACGACACGAAGTACGGCCTCGCCGCCTACGTGTGGACCAACGACCTGAAGCGGGCGCACACCTTCGCCGGCGCCGTGGAGGCCGGGATGGTGTGGCTGAACTCGAACAACGTGCGCGACCTCCGCACCCCGTTCGGCGGAGTCAAGGCATCCGGTCTCGGTCACGAGGGCGGCTACCGCTCCATCGACTTCTACACCGACCAGCAGGCGGTGCACATCACCCTCGGCAAGGTGCACAACCCCACCTTCGGCAAGAACTGACGCACACCCGGACCAGAGCAAGGACGCTGACATGACCCACCGCGACGAGATGACGCTGACCTCTTCGGGCTTCTACGTGAGCCAGGAGGCGCCGATCCGCTCCGACAACCCGATCCCGACTCCCTCCTCCCCCGCTCCCGACATCCTGCGGTGCGCCTACATGGAGCTCGTCGTCACCGACCTCGCGGCATCTCGCGTGTTTTACGTCGACGTGCTCGGCCTGTACGTGACCGAAGAGGACGACGAGGCGATCTACCTGCGCTCGACCGAGGAGTTCATCCACCACAACCTCGTGCTGCGTCAGGGCGACGTCGCTGCTGTCGCCGCGTTCTCGTACCGGGTGCGCTCGGCCGACGACCTCGACAAGGCGGTCGCCTTCTACACCGAGCTCGGATGCCGGGTCGAGCGCCGTCCGGACGGGTTCGTGAAGGGCATCGGCGATGCGGTGCGGGTGACCGATCCGCTCGGGTTCCCGTACGAGTTCTTCTTCCAGACCGAGCACGTCGAGCGCCTCTCGTGGCGCTACGACCTGCACACTCCGGGTGAGCTCGTGCGCCTGGACCACTTCAACCAGGTGACCCCCGACGTGCCTCGCGCGGTGAACTTCATGCAGTCGCTCGGGTTCCGGGTGACCGAAGACATCCAGGACGAGGAGGGCACCGTCTATGCGGCGTGGATGCGCCGCAAGCCCACCGTGCACGACACCGCCATGACCGGCGGCGACGGCCCGCGCATGCACCACGTCGCGTTCGCGACGCACGAGAAGCACAACATCCTCGCGATCTGCGACAAGCTGGGGGCACTCCGGCGATCGGATGCCATCGAGCGCGGCCCGGGTCGCCACGGCGTCTCCAACGCGTTCTACCTGTACCTGCGCGACCCCGACGGGCACCGCGTGGAGATCTACACGCAGGACTACTACACGGGCGACCCCGACAACCCGGTCGTCACCTGGGACGTGCACGACAACCAGCGCCGCGACTGGTGGGGAAACCCGGTGGTGCCCAGCTGGTACACGGAGGCCTCCCTCGTCCTCGACCTCGACGGCAACCCGCAACCGGTCATCGCGCGCACCGACTCGTCGGAGATGGCGGTCACGATCGGCGCCGACGGGTTCTCGTACACCCGCCCGGGCGAGGACTCGATGCCCGAGTACAAGCAGGGCGAGTACAAGCTGGGCCACCAGCTGTAGCTCTTTGTCCGCGCACGCCCCCGAAGGAGTTCCATGCTCTCCCCTGAACAGCTCGACGCGATCGCCGCCGAACTGGCAGAAGCCGATCGCACGCACAGCGTGATCCCGCGCATCACCGCCCGCTATCCCGAGGCGACGATCGAGGACTCCTACGCGATCCAGGGAATCTGGCGCGACCGGATGATCGCTGCCGGCCGCACGCTCGTGGGACGCAAGATCGGACTGACCTCGCGCGCGATGCAGCAGGCCACCGGCATCACCGAGCCCGACTACGGCGTCATGTTCGACGACACCGTCTACCGCAGCGGCGACGGCATCCCGGTCGATCACTTCTCGAACGTGCGCGTGGAGGTCGAGCTCGCCTTCGTGCTGTCGCGTCCGCTGGAGGGCCCGGATGCCACGGCAGAGGACGCCCTGGCGGCCACCGACTACGTCGTGCCCGCGCTCGAGGTTCTCAACTCCCACATCGAGCTGGCGGGACGCACGATCGTCGACACGATCAGTGACAACGCCGCTTACGGCGCCATGGTGCTCGGCGACATGCGGAAGCGGCCCGACGAGATCGACCTCCGGTGGATACCCGGCGTGCTCGCCCGCAACGGAGAGATCGAAGAGACCGGTGTGGCGGCCGGCGTGCTCGGGCACCCCGCCACCGGGGTCGCGTGGTTGGCGAACAAACTCCATCAGCACGGTGCCAGACTCGAGGCGGGTGAGATCATCCTCGCCGGATCGTTCACGCGCCCCGTCTGGATGGCTCGGGGCGACGCGGTGCTCTGCGACTACGGACCGATGGGAACCATTTCATGTCACTTCGTCTGAGTCCCACCTTCCGCGACCGCCTCGCCGACGCCGGGCGCCCGCTGGCCGGGATCTGGGCGTGTGCGGGGTCGGCTCTGGTGACCGAGATCGTCGCCGGCTCGGGGATCGACTGGATCCTCATCGACATGGAACACTCCCCCAACGGGCTCGCGTCGACCCTCGCGCAACTGCAGGCGGCCGCGGCCTACCCGGCCACGCCGGTGGTGCGGGTGCCGATCGGTGACGTCGTCACGATCAAGCAGGTGCTCGACCTCGGGGCCCAGAACATCCTCGTGCCCATGGTGTCGACGCCGGACGAGGCACGCGCGGCGGTGTCGGCCGTCCGCTATCCGCCCCGCGGCACGCGCGGCGTCGGTTCGGCGCTGGCGCGTTCGGCACGATGGAACCGCGTGGAGGGCTACCTCGCCGACGCGGATCGGCATACGTCGCTGTTCGTGCAGGTCGAGACGGCGGAGGCCGTCTCGCACGCCGCCGAGATCGCCGCGGTCGACGGCGTCGACGGCGTCTTCGTCGGCCCGTCCGACCTCGCCGCCTCGATGGGGCTGCTGGGTCAGCAGACACACCCCGAGGTCGTCGCCGCGGTGCGGAGCGTGTTCGACGCAGTGCGCGGCACGGGTACGCCGGTGGGGGTCAACGCCTTCGACCCCGACGTGGCCCGCGCCTACGTCGAGGCCGGCGCCGACTTCGTGCTGGTCGGCGCCGATGTCGCCCTCCTCGCGCGCGAGTCGGAGCGCCTGGCCGGCCAGTGGGCGGACGCTTCGGACGGTACCGCTCGTTCCTCGTACTGATCGGAAACAAACCTCTGGCAGGCTGTGCGGATGAAGAGAGACGTCACCAGCCGCATCGTCCTCACCGTCACCGAGACGGCCGACCTGGTCTTCGCCATCGCGGTCGCCGGGGCCTACGGACCGACCGACGAGACGCTGCGTGCGAGCGTCGACGGCATCCCGGCGGAGGTGAACGAGCTCGCTGATGCGCACGGGGGCCGGCTGCACCGCGTGCGGGCCGCTCCGGGTGAGCTGATCGTCGAGTACACGGCATCGGTGTCGGGCCGCATCGCACCTCTCACCGCCGACGACACGGAGCTCATCGTCTACACGCGCCCCAGTCGCTACGCCGAGTCGGATGCGCTGGCGCCCACCGCCGGTGCCGAGTTCGGCGGCATCGCGTCCGACGCCGACCTCCTGACCGCCGTCTCGTCGTGGGTGGGCACGCACCTCGCCTATGTGTCGGGGTCGTCGCTTCCCACCGACGGCGCCTCGCGCACTCTGCTGTCGCGCCAGGGCGTCTGCCGCGACTTCGCCCACCTGTGCGTGGCACTGCTGCGGGCCCGCGGCATTCCCGCACGACTCGTGGCCGTGTACGCGCCCGGGCTCGACCCCATGGACTTCCATGCGGTCGCCGAGGCCTGGGTCGAGGGCGGCTGGCGGGTCGTGGATGCCACGACGCTCGCCCCGCGGTCGACCCTCGTGCGGATCGCCACCGGACGCGATGCCGCCGACACCGCATTCCTCACGGTGGTCAGCGGTCGCGCCGACCTCAAGGAGGTGACCGTCACGGCGGTGGCCGACCGGCTCCCCTCCGACGACCTCGACGAACTGGTGTCGATCGGCTGACGACCGGCGCCTCGGGCGCGTGATCCGGTCGGGGCGACTCAGTCCGGGCCGGATCGCCCCTGGCGTGGGGCAACGTGCGGGGCCTGGTGCGGGGCCTGCGGCAGCCGCACGACCACCCGCAGGCCGCCCTCGGCGCGTGGCGTCAACTGCACCTGACCGCCGTGCGCCCGCACGATCGCGACGACGATGGCAAGGCCCAGCCCGACGCCGTCGTGATCGAGGCGTGGCACTTCGAGTACCGGCCCGAGGCGGCGACGCAGGGGTGCCCCCGTATGTACCTCGACCCGACGCAGGACCCGCGGATGGCGGGCGAGTAACGAGTCAACGTGTTGACACCTGCTGAGTCAACTGGTTGACTCATGCCATGGCATCCCGCGTCACGGTCACTCTGCACGAGCTGGTCGCCGAGCTCGACCTCTACGCCGACGGCGTGCTGCACCAGCGCTACGGCGTCTCCTTCAAGCTCTTCGAGTTCCTGGCCACCCTCTCCGAGGTCGGGCCCGTCGACGTGACCGGGCTGGCCCGCTGCCTCCGGGTGAGCAAGGCCGCCGTCAGCAAACGCGTGCCGGGTCTGGTCGCCGGCGGCTGGATTCGCACCGAGAGCGGTGGCGGCCGGCGCATCGTCCTCTCCCTGACGGATGCCGGATCCGACCTCGTCGAGCGGGCGGGAGGCGAGCTGGAGGAAGAGTTCGCGGCGATGCTCACCGACCCGCGCCTCGACCCCGAGGTCTCCCCCGACGCCCTCGACGCCACCCGACTGAATCTCCACCTCGCGACGCTCACCGCCATCGTCATCGAGAAAGGCCGCCCCTCATGAGCCACCGCATCCTCGTCATCGTCGGCACCCCGCTGCCCGACACCCTGACCCACGCCCTCGCCCACGCCTACGCCGACGGAGCCCGCGACGGTGGGGCCGACGTGCGCGTCATCGATCTCGCCACCGACCCCATCCCCGGCCACCCGCGCACCCGTGACGACCTGCGCGCTCCCCGCTCGGACGCCGACCGCCCGCTCGATCCCGATGTGGCGCGCTACCTCGACGACGTGCAGTGGGCCCAGCACCTGGTGATCATCCACCCCCAGTGGTGGGGCACCGTCCCCGCCGCCCTCAAGGCATTCATCGACCGCGTCTTCCTCTCCGGCGCCGCATTCCGCTACCGCGAGCGGTCGTCCATCCCGGTGCAGCTGCTCACCGGGCGCACCGCACGGGTGGTGATGACCATGGACTCCCCGCGCCTGTGGAACCGACTGGTCTATCGCGGCGCCGCCGAGGCTTCGCTCACCCGCGCCACCCTGGGGTACTGCGGCGTGAAGACGGTCGGCATCACGAGGTTCACCCCGGTGCGCTTCAGCGATGACGATGCGCGGGAATCGTGGCTGCGGAAGGTCGCAGCCCTCGGACGGAAGGACGCCGCAGCGCAGGGCCGGAAGGACGCCGCAGCGCAGGGCCGGAACCCCTTGGCGCCGCATCGCACGCGTGCCAGTCTGAGTGCATGAGGTCCTGGATCGTCCGCTTCGCATCGCTGTACGTCTTCAACGTCGTCGTGCTGTTGGTCATCGGCCTGCTCACCCCGGCCCGCGTCGGTCTGGCGGTGATCTGGGCGGCGGTGGTGATGACCTTGGCGGAGCTGTTCGTGCGCCCCCTGCTGCAGAAGGTGTTCACCGGCGCGGCCGCGAAGTCCGCCTCGCAGCGCACGCGCATCGGCGAGGCGTTGGTGCAGGGACTCATCGTCCTGGCCGTGGCGGCGGTCGTCTGGGCGATCACGCTGCTGCTGTCGAGTGCGGGCACCGGCGGCAGCTGGTTCTGGGCGTGGGTGCTCCCGCCGGTCATCATCACGATCGGGTGGTTCGTTTATGCCCGCATCGACTCCCGCCTGCAGGCCCGGGCGGGAGCCCTGTACGACCGCGCCCTCTCTCGGTCGAGCTCCACCACCGCCGTCGCGTCCGGTACGGCAGGGGGCGACGCGGAGGGGCGGGCAGAACTCCAGGACGGTCTCACCCCGGAGCAGCGCCGCCTGCTTGATGAACTCGGTACATGAAGTTGCTGTAACAATGCGACGCCGGGGCGACCCGGCCGCCTGCGGGCGGGAGATGATGGATGTCAGCGGGCGCCGCCGCACAGCACGCGGGCGGCGCCGGCATCCCGGCCCATCACCCACGGAGGCTCCGCGTGTCTCGTCCTGCCCTGTTCTCTCGCTCCGCTGTGCGCACCATCGTGGCCGCCTCCGTCGCGGCATCCGTCCTGTTCGCCGCCGGATGCGCGTCGACCGATGCACCGACGCCCAGCGGATCGCCCGCCGCTGACGAAGGCTACGTCACTCCGGGAAAGCTCACCATCGCCACCGGCGAGACGGCGTACGAGCCGTACGTCATCGATGACGACCCGTCCACCGGAGACGGATTCGAGGCGGCCGTCGCCTACGCCGTCGCCGACCAGCTCGGATTCGCGCACGACGACGTGGTGTGGGTGCGCACGAGCTTCGAGGCGGCCATCGCGCCGGGCCCGAAGAACTTCGACTTCAACATCCAGCAGTACACGATCACCGACGAGCGCAAGCAGGCGGTCGATTTCTCCTCGCCGTACTACTCGGCCAGCCAGGCCGTCGTCGCCCTCCAGGGCAGCGACGCCGACGGAGCGACCTCGATCGCCGACCTCAAGGGCCTCGTGCTCGGCGCGATGACCGGCTCGACGAGCGCCGCCACGATCGCGGAGGCCATCGACCCCGACGTCGACCCGCAGCTGTACGCGTCGAACGAAGACGCCGTGGCCGCCCTCGGCGCCGGTCAGATCGACGCCCTCGTGCTCGACACGCCCACCGCGTACGTGGCGGCGAACTTCTACATCGAGGACTCGCTCATCGTCGGCGAGCTGCCCGCCGCGGGCATCCCCGACCAGTGGGGTCTGCTGCTGGCCAAGGACTCGCCGCTCACCGAGAAGGTGACGGCAGCGGTCGACGCGCTCGACGCGGACGGCACGCTGGCGGGGCTGGAGAAGGAGTGGCTGGCCGTCTTCACCGACGGTGTGCCGCTCCTGAAGTGAGGGCGCGCTAGCGTCGTTCCGTGAGCACACACCAGCCGAGTCCGCTCGAGCTCGATCGGCGGGCCTACCGGCGAGGGCGTCAGCAGCGCTCCATCCTCGTCGCCATCGCCTCGACGCTCGCCTTCGCGGTGCTGGTCTGGGCGACCGTCATCAACACCCCGGGCTGGGCCGCGGTGCAGGAGTTCTTCTTCGACCCCGAGGTGGCCCTACGAGCACTCCCCAAGGTGTGGGACGGATTCCTCATCAACCTGCAGGTGCTGGCCCTCTCGGTGCCGGCCGTGGCCGTCGTGGCCCTCGTGATCGCCGTGCTGCGCACCCTTCGCGGCCCGGTCTTCTTCCCGGTGCGCGTGCTCGCCGCCGGCTACACCGACCTCTTCCGCGGCCTGCCCTTCATCATCGTGCTCTATCTCGTGGGGTTCGGCCTGCCCACCATCACGAACACCCGGCTCCCACTGGTGATGCTGGGCGTGCTCGCGGTGACGCTGACCTATTCGGCCTACGTGGCCGAAGTGATCCGTGCGGGAATCGAGGCCGTCCACCCCTCGCAGCGCCTCGCCGCACGGGCGCTGGGGCTCGGCTACGTACAGACGCTGCGCCGCGTCGTGCTTCCCCAGGCGTTCCGCAAGATCACCCCGCCGCTGATGAACGACTTCATCTCGATGCAGAAGGACGTGGGCCTCATCTCCATCCTGGGGGTGACCGATGCCATCGCCGCCTCGCGATCGGTGGCCTCTCTCACCTACAACTTCACGCCGTACGTCGTGGCCGGCATCCTGTTCATCCTGTTGGCGATTCCCACGATCCGCCTCACGGACTGGTACACCGCGCGACTGCGCGAACGCGAGCAGGCGGGAGCCATCCTGTGACCGGCATCCGCGATTCGTCCGGCTCGGGTGCGGCCTCGACAGCCCTGCTGCAGGCGACGGGGCTGTGGAAGTCGTTCGGCGACCGCGAGGTGCTGCGCGGGGTCGACATCTCGCTGCAGCAGCACGAGGTCGTGGCCCTCATCGGCGCCAGCGGCTCGGGCAAGTCCACGCTGTTGCGGTGCCTGGGGCTTCTGGAACCCCTCGACGACGGACAGATCTTTCTCGGCGACGAAGACATCTCCGATCCACGCGTGGATGCCAACCGCGTGCGCACACGCTTCGGCGCGGTGTTCCAGAGCTTCAATCTCTTCCCCCACCTGTCCGTCCTCGACAACGTGACCCTCGCGTCGCGAGTGGTGCACAAGATGTCCCGGCAGGAGGCGGAAGACCGCGCCCGTGCGCTGCTGGAGCGCATCGGACTCGCCGACAAGGCCGCCGATCACCCCGACCGGCTCTCCGGTGGACAGCAGCAGCGCGCGGCGATCGTGCGTGCGATCGTCACCGACCCCGAGGTGCTGCTCCTCGATGAGATCACCTCCGCTCTCGACCCTGAGCTCGTCGGCGAGGTGCTCGAGCTCGTGCGCGACCTCGCCGGCGACGGCGCGACCATCCTCATGGCCACGCACGAGATGGCTTTCGCCCGTGACGTGGCCGATCGCGTGGTGTTCTTGGATGCCGGCACGATCGTGGAGCAGGGCGCCCCGGCCCAACTGTTCACCGCCGCGACACAGCCACGCACCCGCGAGTTCCTGAGCCGCTTCACCGCGCCCGGTCGTTGAGCGAGCGCAGCCCCCGGTCGCCTCGCGAGCGCAGCGAGACGAAACGCCGCACCCCCCCGGTCGTTGAGCGAGCGCAGCGAGACGAAACGCCGCACCCTCGGGTCAGCCGGCGAGACGCTCCGCGGTCTCGACGACGTTGGCCACCAGCATCGCGCGGGTCATCGGACCCACGCCACCGGGGTTGGGTGAGAGCCAGCCCGCCACCTCGGCGACGGCGGGGTCGACATCGCCGGCGAGCTTGGCGCGGCCCGACTCGGTCGTGCCCACGCGCGTGACCCCGACGTCGAGCACCGCCGCACCAGGCTTGATCCACTCCGCCTGCACCAGGTGCGGCTGCCCGACGGCCGCCACCACGATGTCGGCGCGCGCCACCTCGGCGGCGAGGTCGGGGGTGCGTGAGTGGGTGAGGGTGACGGTGGCATCCGTGCCCTTGCGGGTCAGCAGCAGCCCGAGAGGACGGCCGACGGTGATACCGCGGCCGATGACGGTCACGTGCTTTCCGGCGATGCCGACGCCGTGACGCTCGAGCAGCTCGATGATGCCGGCCGGCGTGCACGGCAGCGGCGCGGCCACCGCGGTGCGCGGGTCGACGCCCAGCACGAGACGTCCGAGGTTGGTCGGGTGGAGCCCGTCGGCATCCTTGTCGGGATCGATGAGCTCGAGGATCGCGTTCTCGTCGATGCCCGCGGGAAGGGGCAGCTGCACGATGAACCCGGTGACAGCGGGGTCGGCGTTGAGGTCGCGCACGGCTGCGGCGATCTCGTCCTGGGTGGCTGTGGCGGGCAGCTCGACCGAGATCGACGCGACCCCGACCTCCGCGCAGTCGCGGTGCTTTCCCGTGACGTACGACCGGGATGCCGGATCGTCACCCACCAGCAGCGTTCCGAGCCCGGGCACCACGCCCCGCTCGGCCAGCGCCGCCACCCGCGCGGCGAGTTCGGACTTGATCGCGGCGGCCGTGGCGACGCCGTCGAGTTTCTGTGCGGTCATGCGCTGCTCCTGTCGGTGCGGGCAGGGGTTACTGCTGCAAGCCGGGGTAGAGGGGGAACGCCGCCGTCAGGGCGGCCACGCGGGCACGCAGCGCCTCCACGTCGGCACCGGGCTGCAGAGCGAGGGCGATCACGTCGGCGACCTCGGTGAACTCGGCGTCGCCGAAACCGCGGGTCGCGAGGGCCGGGGTACCGATCCGCAGGCCGGAGGTCACCATCGGCGGCCGCGGGTCGTTGGGCACCGCGTTGCGGTTGACGGTGATGTGGATCTCGTGCAGCAGGTCTTCGGCCTGCTTGCCGTCGATGGCCGCCTCACGCAGGTCGACGAGCACGAGGTGCACGTCGGTGCCGCCCGAGCGCACCGAGATGCCGGCATCCTTCACGTCCTGCTGCGACAGCCGCTCGGCGAGGATGGCCGCGCCGCGCACGACACGCTCCTGACGCTCACGGAACTCGGGGGTCGCGGCGAGCTTGAACGCCGTGGCCTTCGCCGCGATGACATGCATGAGCGGTCCGCCCTGCTGACCCGGGAAGACGGCGGTGTTGATCTTCTTCGCGATGTCGGCGTCATTGGTGAGGATGAAGCCCGAGCGCGGGCCGCCGATCGTCTTGTGCACCGTCGACGACACGACGTGCGCGTGCGGCACCGGCGAGGGGTGGAGGCCGGCAGCGACCAGGCCCGCGAAGTGGGCCATGTCGACCCAGAGGAGCGCGCCGACCTCGTCGGCGATCGCCCGGAAGGCGGCGAAGTCGAGCTGACGCGGATACGCCGACCATCCCGCGATGATGACCTTCGGCCGGTGCTCGACCGCCAGGCGACGCACCTCGTCCATGTCGATGATGCTCGTCTCGGGATCGACCCCGTAGGCGACGATGTTGTACAGACGGCCCGAGAAGTTGATCTTCATGCCGTGGGTGAGATGTCCGCCCTGGTCGAGCGAGAGACCCAGCAGCGTGTCGCCGGGACGTGCGATGGCGTGGAGCACGGCGGCGTTGGCCGAGGCGCCGGAGTGGGGCTGGACGTTGGCGAACTCGGCGCCGAACAGATCCTTCGCCCGCTGGATGGCGAGCTCTTCGGCGACGTCGACCTCTTCGCACCCGCCGTAGTAGCGCCGGCCGGGGTATCCCTCGGCGTACTTGTTGGTGAGCACGGAGCCCTGCGACTGCAGCACCGAGACCGGGACGAAGTTCTCGGACGCGATCATCTCGAGGTAGCCGCGCTGGCGGTCGAGCTCACGCTCGAGCACCTGGGCGATCTCGGGATCGACCTCGGAGAGGGGGGCGTTGAAGTATGCATCGGTCATGACGATCTCCTGACGACGGCTTTCGGGATGGAATCTCGCATCGGCCCAGGCGTGCGGTCGAATGCCGTGTCGGTCGCTCCCCGGTGGTGTCCCACCTCAACGCCAGTCGCGACTTTCCGAGCATAGCCGATTCGCGCTGGTAGGCTGGCGATCCACGAGTTTGTTAGGCATCCTTACAAGCCCGCCGACCTCTTCGCCCGCGTCCGTCGAGAAAGCTGGAACCCGGTGCACACCACCGCCATCGTCCCCCTTCCCGTGTCGGTCGCCGCCACCGACGCTCCACCGTTCCGGCTCGGCGCCCGCGTCGTGGTCTCGGGCGATCCCACCGCGACCCGCGATCTGAGCGCGACCCTCGCCGTCCTCGGCATCGACGGGGCCGCGGCCCGCACCGCGGCAGACACAGACGGAGACGCAGAGCGTCACGCCGGCATCCACCTGTCGATCACCCCGGGAGGCGAACCGGAGTCGTACGTGCTGGCGAGCTCCGAGGCCGGGATCACGGTCACCGGCGCCGACCCGGCGGGTCTGTTCTACGGCGTGCAGACGGCCGCTCAGCTGCTCGAACGAGGACGCCGTGACGGCGTCGTTCCCGCCGTCACGATCCGTGACCGCCCGCGCTTCGCCTACCGGGGCGTCATGCTCGACGTCGCCCGTCACTTCCACCCCGTCGACACGGTGCTGGCATTCATCGACCGCGCGGCATCCCTGAAGTTCAACCACCTGCACCTGCACCTCACCGACGACCAGGGTTGGCGGGTGCAGTCGGCCGCCCGCCCGTTGCTGACCGAACAGGCATCGAGCACCTCTGCCTTCGGCGACCCGGGCGGCTTCTACACCCACGACGACTTCCGGCGCATCGTCGACCACGCCGCCGCACGTCACATGACGGTCGTGCCGGAGATCGACCTCCCCGGCCACACGCACGCGGTCTCGCTGGCCTACCCCGAGCTGAGTGAGCCGCCCGTCATCTCGGCGAGCGTCCTCGAGACCATCGACCAGTTCGGCGGCGGGGTGCCGGCAGGCGGGGCGCCCTACACGGGAATCGCGGTGGGGTTCTCGTCGCTGCGGATCCACGAGGAGGCGACCTACGCGTTCCTCGACGACGTCCTGCGTGAGCTCGCCGAGTTGACCCCCGGACCCTACCTGCACATCGGCGGCGACGAGGCGCTCGGCACACCCGCCGCCGACTACGCCGCGTTCCTCTCCCGCGTGACGGCGATGGTCGCAGCCCTCGGCAAGACACCGATCGCCTGGCACGAGGCCGGCGCCGCCCCCGGCCTGCACCCCTCGACCGTCGGCCAGTACTGGGGGTTCGTGACCCCGACCGACGGCATGGACGACAAGACCCGGACGTTCGTCCGCAACGGCGCGCGAGTGATCCTCTCCCCCGCCGATGCCGTCTACCTCGACATGAAGTTCGATGCCGCATCTGCGCTGGGGCTCACGTGGGCGCGCGGGGTGACCTCCCTCGAACGGTCGTACGAGTGGGACCCCGCCGCGGTCGTCGAGGGCATATCGGATGCCGACATCCTCGGCGTGGAGGCGCCGCTGTGGACCGAGACGGTCCGGGATCTCGATGCCATCGATGCCCTCGCCTTCCCCCGCATCGCGGCGGCCGCCGAAGCGGCCTGGTCGCCGCCGCTGGGCAGCAGCCCGGATCGCACCTGGGAGTCGTTCCGCGCACGGGTCGGTGGACTCGGGACGTTCTGGCGTGCCCACGGCATCGCATTCACGCCCCTCCCCGGCGTCGACTGGTCGTAGCGACCCGCCGGAGAGGAAGAATGATGGGGAAAAGGAGGACACCGTGACCACCGTCCTGCATTCGGCGCGCCTGATCGACGAGGGCCGATCGACCGACGACGCCTGGGTGGCCTTCGACGACGGCGTCGTGTCGGCCAGCGGTACCGGCGACGGCTGGCAGGATCGGCAGGCGAGCGAGGTGATCGACGTGGCCGGTGGCCTGCTCACCCCCGGCTTCATCGACATTCACGGTCACGGCGGTGCCGGCGGTTCTTTCGACGACGGTCCGCAGGCCATCGCCGCTGCCCGCGCGGTGCACCTGCGTCACGGTACGACCAGGGCCGTACTGTCGCTGGTCACCGCGTCGATCGATGCGCTCGTCGAGCGCGTGGCGATCATCGCCGATCTGGCAGCGGCCGACGACACCATCCTGGGCAGTCACCTCGAAGGTCCGTTCCTGGATGCCGCCCACAAGGGCGCGCACAGCGAGCACCTCCTCGTCCCCGCCGACGCAGCAAGCATCGACCGCCTGATCGACGCCGGTCGCGGCACCGTGCGTCAGGTGACACTGGCGCCGGAGCTGCCCGGGGGCATCGCCGCCGTCCAGCGCTTCGTCTCGGCCGGTGTGCGCGTCGCGGTGGGACACACCGGCGCCACCGCGGCACAGGCCCGAGCGGCCTTCGACGCCGGAGCCACCCTCCTCACCCATGCCTTCAACGCCATGCCCGGCATCCACCACCGCGCCCCCGGGCCGGTGGTCGCGGCGATGCACGACTCCCGCGTGACCCTGGAACTGATCGCCGACGGCGTGCACGTGCATCCCGATGTCGTCGCCCTGGCCTTCGCGGGAGCGCCCGGGCGCGTCGCCCTCATCACGGATGCCATGGCCGCCGCCGGCGCCGAGGACGGCGCGTACGTGCTCGGCGGACTCGCCGTCACGGTGACCGGCGGGGTCGCCAGACTCGACTCCGACGGAGCAATCGCGGGGTCCACGCTCACCCAGGACGCCGCGCTGCGGATGGCGGTCTCGTGTGGCGTCGACCTGCCCACCGCGGTGGCCGCTCTCACGAGCGTTCCGGCCCGCGCGCTCGGCATCCAGGGACGCCGCGGAACCCTGCGCGCCGGCGCGGCAGCCGACGCGGTGCTGCTGGACTCGACGCTCGGCGTGACCGGCGTCTGGTGCGGCGGCGAGCGCGTCTGACAGGCTGTCGCAGCGAGGTCCGATCACAACGACGACGGAGGCGGCAACCCGGCTGGCCGTAGAAGAAGCGGCCCGAAAATGAGGGCGGGGCGGATGCGTCCCCCAACGCTTTCCGCCCCGCCAGCCCCGTGCCGGAGTGTTCTCATCTCCCCCCCAGGCGATGTTCACTTTCCGGCGAGTGGTCTCGGATCTTCGATCCCCCCGAATCGATCCCCCAGACCGATCCCCAGACCACTCGTGTCTGCCGCCATCGCTGTCGGGGCAGGGCCCCTCGAGCGTCGGGAAGACGGCTTCGGACTATGAGATGCAGCCACTCACGATCTATTACGCGAATCCACGGTTTTTTTTGACGCAGTTTTTCGCAGCCCTCCGACAGACCTCCAGATCAGGCATTTTCGGGAGAATCGGCGGATCCGCGTCATAACATGACAAGCGACGCGTCTCATGAACGAGAACATGACACACCACGACGAATCCCAGCCCGAACCCACCGACCTCGCAGACAGCGAGCTCGTTCTCCGAACGCGCTCGGGAGACAGCGAGGCCTTCGGCGAACTCTGGCGGCGCCACTACCGGTCCGGCATCACGGTCGCCCAGTCGATCACGTCGAGTCTCGATCCCGACGACCTGGTGCAGGAGGCCTACACCAGCATCTATCGGTCGATCCAGCGCGGCGGGGGGCCGACGGGTTCGTTCCGCGCCTACCTGTTCACGAGCATCCGCAACACGGCGGCGGGCTGGGGCCGGTCCCGTCGCGAGACCGCGATCGACGAGCTCGACGCCGTGGAAGACCCGCAGGCGCGCACGCACGAGACCGACGAGGCGCTCGACCGCGGCCTCACCCACCAGGCGTTCCGCGGTCTGCCCACGCGGTGGCAGGAAGTGCTCTGGTACACGGAGATCGAGCAGATGAAGCCCGCCGACATCGCGCCGCTTCTCGGGATGAAGGCCACGGCCGTCGCGCAGCTCGCCTTCCGCGCTCGCGAGGGCTTGCGAGAGGCGTGGATCCAGGCCCACCTGCGTGCCGTCGATGACGACTCGCCCTGCGGGTGGACCATTCACCGGCTCGGCGCACACGCGCGCGGCAACCTGTCCAAGCGCGATCTCACCCGACTCGAGTCGCACCTGGCCGAGTGCGCACGATGCACGATCGTCGCCTCGGAGGCCAAAGAGGTCTCGCACCGCCTGGCCATGATCCTCCTTCCCCTGGCCCTCGGTGCCACCGGAGCCACGGCCTACCTCGCCACCCTCCAGGGCGGCGGCACGCCTCTGGTGGCGATGGCAGCCGCAGGGTCCACCTCGATGCCGGGCGCCGTGGTCGCCGGTTCGCCCGCGACACCGAGCGCCCCGATCACACCCTCACCCGTCGAGCCGGTCGGTGCGGCCGGAGCCTCCGGCGGCGCAGCTTCGGGCGGGTCAGCCGCCGCTAGCGCGGCTGCGGGCGCTACGGCAGGCGGGGGCGTCCTCGTGGGCGCGGGCGGCATTGCCGCCCTCGCCTCGCTCGTCGTCGCGGGGGTCGCCGTCGGCGCAGCGGTGGTCGTGCCGCAACTCGTTTCGGCGTCGCCTCCCGTGGCGGGCGCCCCCGGTACGGGAGATCCCGTCGATCCCGTCGAGCCGCCGGTCGCCGAGATCGACGATCCGATCGCGCTGCCCGCGCCGGGTCCGTCGCCGTCGGCCGTAGCGACGCCCGACGCCGAGCCCCCGACGACGCCCGCACCGACACCCACGTTCGGACCCACGCCCGCACCCCAGCCGACGCCTCAACCGACGCCGGATCCTGAGCCGACGCCGGACCCTGAGCCGACGCCCACTCCGACACCGACGCCCACTCCGACACCGACGCCCACTCCGACACCGACGCCCACTCCGACACCCACGCCCACTCCGACACCGACACCCACGCCCACTCCGACACCGACACCCACGCCCACTCCGACACCCACGCCGACACCGACGCCGACACCGGCGCCGACGCCGACGCCGACGCCGACGGTTCCCGCGTACCTCACGGAACAGCCCGACCTCGTCAGCGCCACGCTCGATGTCGACGACACGTCCGCCATGCCGTACGTGTACACGGCGGTCGTCGAGGGCGCTCCGGACGCGGTCATCGAGGTGACCATCGACGGCGCACCGCTGAAGACCGTGACCCTCGGGCCGGACGGCCGCGGCATCCTCGGCCTGCGGTCGAACGCCTACCCCACGACCGGACTGCTGGGCTGGAACCCGACGGTCGGACTCGCCTACGCCTGGGAAGACCAACGCGGTCCGGTGCTGAGCGCGACCCTGCGAGAGCTCTACGACCAGGCAGAACCCCTGTCGGCGGCGGCAGAGGCTCCCGACGAAGCACCGTAGCGGCCGAGCACGGCGCACGGCGGGCGATCTACAATCGAGTGATGTCCGATCTGCCCGTCGTGCGCCCCGAAATCCCGGCCGAACCGCTTCCGGCCGGTACCCGGGCACCGATTCACGTCACCGACCTTCTCGCCCTCGTGTGCGAGCTGTTCGCGCTCGCCACCCTCGCGATCTGGGGTTTCGCGGCGTGGCCGGTGCCGTGGAACATCGTCGCGGGAATCGGGGCTCCCGTCGTGGCGCTCGTGCTCTGGGCCCTGTTCGTCTCACCCCGGGCGGTGCTGTCGGTTCACCCGTTCGTCCGGGCCCTCGTCGAACTCTTCGTCTACGCGGCCGCCACGATCGCCTGGTGGAGCATGGGTCACGCGTGGATCGGCATCGTCTTCGGCGTGATCGCCGTCAGCATCGGCCTGATCACCGGTCGGCGCCGGCTCGCATGAGCTCGGCCGGCGTCGTCGACCTGCTCCGTGAGCGGCTCGGCGACCGCGTCGACACCTCCGAATCGGCACGTCGCCGTGCAACCGCCGACAAGTCCGGTCATTCCGCCACGGGGCTCCCCCTCGCCGTCGTCCACGCCGAGACCGTCGACGACGTGCAGGCCGTGATGCGCATCGCTCACCACACGCGCACCCCCGTCGTCACGCGGGGGGCGGGCACCGGCCTGGCCGGTGGCGCCAACACGGGCGAGGGCGAGATCTCGCTGTCCCTCCGGCGAATGGACCGCATCCTGTCGATCGACCCCGCCGACCTGGTCGCCGTCGTCGAGCCCGGCATCATCAACGCAGACCTCAACGCCGCCCTCGCCGCGCACGGTCTGTGGTGGGCCCCCGATCCCGCCAGTCGCAACATCTCCACGGTCGGAGGGAACATCGCCACCGGCGCGGGAGGCCTGCTCTGCGCGAAGTACGGCGTCGTGCGCGACGCCGTACTGGGCGTGGATCTCGTGCTCGCCGACGGCCGCCTTCTGCGGCTCGGGCACCGGACGGTCAAAGGCGTCACGGGCCTCGACCTCACGGCGCTCGTGATCGGCTCGGAGGGCATCCTCGGCGTCGTCGTCGGCGCCACCCTCAGGCTTCGGCCGGTGATCCCCGGCGAGCCGCGCACCCTCACCGCGGTGTTCCCCACGGTGAGGGATGCCGCGACCGCCTCCTCAGCCGTCACCGCATCCGGCATTCAGCCGGCGATCATGGAGCTGATGGACCCGCTGTCGCTCGACGCGGTGCACCGGTTGCTCTCGCTTGCCCCACCCACCGCCGGCGCAGCCCAGCTCACCGTCCAGACCGACGGGGTCGCCGCCGCGGATGAAGCGCGGGCCATCGCCGAGATCCTCACGACGCACGGCGGCGCCGTGGCCCTGGCCGCCGACCAGACCGAGAGCGATCGGCTGTGGACGATCCGCCGCTCGATGCATGCGGCGATGGAGCTGCTGGCCGCCGAGATGGCGGGGATGACGCTGATCGAGGACGTGTCGGTGCCCCGCAGCAGGCTGCCGGAGATGTTCGATGAGATCGCCCGCATCGAGACCGCCTACGGCATCCGCATTCCCACGGTCTGTCATGCCGGCGACGGCAACCTCCACCCGAACTTCGTCTTCCCCGGCACGGAGGTGCCCGATCAGGTGTGGCAGGCCGCCGACGAGCTCTTCCGCGCCGCGCTGCGGCTGGGCGGCACCCTCACCGGCGAACACGGCATCGGCGTGCTCAAGCGCCGCTGGCTCGCCGACGAGCTGGGCGAGGACCAGTGGCAGCTGCAGCGCGAGATCGCCCGCGTGTTCGACCCCCACGGCATCCTCAACCCCGGCAAGGTCTTCTCGCCGCTGCAGGATGGCCGAGGTCAGTCCGCGGGCGGGTAGACGGCGACGGGCGGGCGCGGGTCCACCCGCATCCCGAGCACGATCGCGAGGATGCCGAGCCCCACCGGCACGACGAAGGACACCAGTCCGGCGAGCTGCCCCCACAGGATGAGCGTCACCTGATCCTGCGACCGCGTGGCGATCGCGATGACCTGGATGATCACCGACACCGCCACGAGCACCACCAGACCCCACGCCGGCGCGCGGTTCCAGGGGCGAGGCACGACGCCGCCCCGCCAGACCGCCACCACGGCGAGAGTCGCCGCGGCCAGCTGCACCAGCAGGTCTGCGTATCCGAACCCCATGCTGAACGTGGTCTCGAGCCAGAGGTCCTGCGGAACGAGGACGCCGATGATCGCACGGGCCACGGGCCACAGGCCCACCACGATGAGGGCGATCATGCCGTAGCGCTGAGAACCGGCGACGGCGCCGACACCGCGCCACCCGAACGCGAACAGGAGCATCGCGGCCGCGAACGCCAGCGTGCTCAGCCAGAAGCCCAGCTGCGCGACCGCCGGCTCGTACACGCTATGGAGTGCGGTGGGGATCACGGCGCTGACGACGAGGAGAGCGCCGCCCCACACCCACGCGCGCGTGACCGACTGCGACGTCCCGTTCGTCATACGTCCGAGCCTATCGGCGGCGCGATCTCGGGGCGGTGCGACTCAGAGACCCTGCCAGTCGGGCTTGTTGTCGTAGGCGTACCGGTAGTAGTCGGCGTTGCGCAGCAGAGACGCGGCGGCCTCGTCGACGACCACCGTGGCGTGCTCGTGGAGTTGGATCGCCGAACCCGGCAGCGACGCGGTCAGCGGTCCCTCGACGGCCGCGGCCACCGCCTGCGCCTTGCCCTCACCGAAGGCGAGAAGGAACAGGTGACGGGCACGCAGGATGGTGCCGAGCCCCTGCGTGATGCAGTGCATCGGCACGTCGTCGATCGAGTCGAAGAACCGGGCGTTGTCACGGCGGGTCTGCTCGATGAGCGTCTTGACCCGCGTCCGCGACGCAAACGACGACCCGGGCTCGTTGAAGCCGATGTGCCCGGAGGTGCCGATACCGAGGATCTGTACGTCCACCCCGCCGGCGGCCTCGATGGCCGCCTCGTAGTCGTCACCGGCGTGCTGGATCGTCTCCAGGGCGCCGTTGGGCGTGTGGATGCGCTCCGGCGACAGGCCCAGTGGCTCGACGACCTCGCGGGTGATGACCGATCGGTAGCTCTCGGGATGGGCGGGGTCGATCCCCACGTACTCGTCCAGGGCGAACCCTCGCACCTGCGAGACATCCACCCCCTGCAGCCGAGAGCGCAGTGCCTCGTACACCGGCAGCGGAGTCGAGCCGGTCGCCAGGCCCAGCACCGCATCGGGGCGTGCGGCGACCAGCCGGGCGATCTCATCTGCGACGAGGGCGCCGGCGTCGGCTGCCGAGGGGACGATGACGACTTCAGCCATGGGCGAGAGCCTCCTGTTCGTGTGCGGTGGCGCCCAGCAGCGCCGCTCCCAGCGCCGCCGCCGGCGAGCCGGGCGGGAGCACCTCGACGCGGTCGACCAGACGCAGGGATCTGAGGAAGGTGGATGCCGCGGCGCTCGATTCGAGCTCCGCCACCACCGGTGCCAGCATACGGTCGCCCAGCGCCGTGATCCCTCCCCCGAGCACGACCGAGCCGACATCGCTGGTGAGGACGAGCACGCGGATCGCCGCCGCGATGCCGGAGGCCACCCCGTCGCGTATCTCGGCGGCGCGCGGGTCACCGGCATCCGCAGCGTCGAACACGTCGCGCACGGGAAACGCCCCCGGCAAGCCCCAGCGGTCGGCCACCGCGCCGCCTCCGGCGAACGCCTCGATGCAGCCGCGCTGGCCGCAGCGGCACCGGGGGCCGTTCGGGTCGACCGAGAGGTGACCGACCTCGCCGGCGGCACCGCGCGCCCCGCGCCAGAGCGTTCCGTCGACGACGAACCCCGCCGCCACCCCGGTGCCGAGGTTGAGGTAGGCCATCGCCCTCGGGCGGTGGGCGGCGGGGTGGAGCGCGTAGGCACCCAGTGCAGCAGCCTTGACGTCGTTCTCGGCGTGGACGGGGATGCCGAAGACCGGCCCGATGGCCGCCTCGAGATCGAGCTCGTCGATCCCGAGGTTGACGGCATGGGTGACCGTCGACGTGCCCTGGGCGACCTGTCCCGGCATCCCGATGCCCACCGACCTCGCCTGCGACGGATCGATCCCGACCTGCGCCGACAGCTCCCGCGCCAACTCGATCACCGTTGCGGCGACCGCCGCGGCGCCCCACCCGGTGGGTCGGCGCAGGCGTTGCAGCACCGTGCCGTTCGGCGCGACGATCACCCCGTCGGTCTTGGTTCCACCGACGTCGAATCCGAGACGCATGTCAGCCCTTCACCGCCCCGGAGACCAGTCCACTGGTCATGCGCCCCTGCACGATCAGGAAGAAGATGACCACGGGGATGGCCATGAGGGTGCTGCCCGCCATGACGACGGCCCAATCGGTGGCCTTCGTGGCCTGCACGAAGCTGCGCAGCCAGATCGGCAGGGTCTGCGACTCGGGGCGCGTCATGATCACGAGCGCGAAGACGAACTCGTTCCACGCCTGGATGAACGCGAAGATGCCGGTGGAGACGAGGCCCGGTGCCAGCAGCGGGAAGGTCACCCGCCAGAACGCCTGCGTGCGGCTGCAGCCGTCGATCATCGCCGCCTCCTCGAGGTCGGCGGGCACACCGTTGACGAAGCCGCGCAGAGTCCAGATCGTGAACGGCAGCACCATCGCGATGTACACGGCCGAAAGCCCCACGATGGTGTTCAGCAACTGCCACCCGTCGAGCACCCGGAAGGTCGAGATGATCATGGCCTCGGCCGGGATCATCTGGATGACGAGGATCGCGATGATGAAGCTCTTGCGCGACCGGAAGCGATAGCGGGCGACGGCGATCGAGGCGAGGAAGGCGAACAGCAGGGCGGTGACGACGGTGAGGACCGTGACCGCCAACGACACCCAGAGAGCGGGAAGGAACCCACCGTCGGTCCACGCGGCCTGGAAGCTGCGCAGGGTGAACTCGTCGGGCCAGAAGTGCGGGGTGTCGCTCTTGACGGCCGATCCGGGGAGGAAGGCGGTGTTGACCATCCAGTAGACGGGGAACACCGAGCAGACGAAGACGACGACGGCGGCGGCGTTGAGGACCACGCGGCTGGTGCGGCGGCGGGTGCGGGCGTTCACAGCTCGTCCTCCGTCTTGAGCATGGTGCGGATGTAGTAGGCCGAGATGGCGAGCAGGATGAGGACGAGGATCACCGCGATGGCGCCGCCCGATCCCAGGTCACCCGTGGCCATCGAGACGCTGTAGATGTAGACGCCGATCGTGTTGGTGTCGGCGCGCACGCCGCCGACGGTCTGCAGGGCGTAGATCTGCGCGAAGACGCGCAGGTCCCAGATGATCTGCAGGATGAGCAGCACGATGAGGATGGAGCGGACGTAGGGCACCACGATCAGACGGAACCTCTGCCATCCGGTGGCACCGTCGAGCGAAGCCGCTTCCATGACCTCGTCGGGCACCTGGGTGAGCCCGGCGTACGTCGAGAAGGCGACGAAGGGAATGGCGCCCCACGTGATGATGATGGCGGCGACCGAGAAGAAGCTCAGCGGATCGCTCAGCCAGCTGTGACCCACCCAGTCCTGCCCGGTCACCTGGGTGAGCACGTAGTTGACGAGGCCGTAGTCGGTGTCGAAGATCCAGCCCCACACGATCGTGGCCGTGAGGGCGGGCATCGCCCAGGCCAGCAGCAGACCCACCGAGACGACCGTCCGCATCACCGACCCGAGGGCGCGCATGAGCATCGCGATGCCGATGCCGAGCACCATCGTGGCGGCCACGCTCACCACGCACAGGCCGATGCTGCGCGCCAGGACGGTCCAGAACTCGGCGTCGGCGAGCACCCGGACGTAATTGTCGATACCGATGAAGGTGGGCGGTGCGCCGAAGATCTGCTCGCGCCCGTACTCCTGGAACGACATGATCACCAGCTGAGCCAGCGGCCAGCCGATGAACACGACCAGCATGATCAGCGACGGCAGCAGCAGGGCCAGCGGCATCCCCTGGAACCGGCGCCGGGGGCGCGCGGTGGGCGCCGCGGCCGGCGGCGGGGGCGCCGATTCGGCGGCGAGCATCGTGGGGACCGTCACGGCCGTCTCCTTCTGTGTCGCGGGGGTGTTCACGTGCGTGGCGGTCCTCCCCGGGCCGGGCGCGAACCCGACCCGGGAAGAAACAGTCGAACGGGTCAGCCGTTGAGGATGGACTCGATCTGGCTGTCGAGATCGGCGGCGAGCGCGGCGACGTCGCCACCGTTCGCGATCTTGACGAAGAAGTCCTGCAGCAGGCCCTTGGCCTCGACGTCTGCCCACTTGGGCGAGGCGGGGGTGAGCTTCGCGTTCGCGGCCGCGTCGGCGATCACCTTCGCGAGCTCGGGCGTGGCTGCGGCCACCTTGCTGCCCAGCGACTTCTTGGCGGGCACCAGACCGTTCTCAGCCAGGATCGACTGGTACTCATCGCTGAGCATGATCTCCAGCGCGCTCTTGGCCAGCTGGGGGTTGGCCGACTTCGCGGCGATGCCGATGTTCGATCCGCCGGCGAACACCTGCGCGGCGCCGCCGTCCTTGCCGGGCAGGGCGAAGTAGCCGAGTGCGTCGGTGAGAGCGGTCTCCTTCTGGTCTTCGTCAGCGACGATCGACCAGTACGCCCAGCTCGGCACCGACAGGGTCGCGGCCTTCTCGGTGCGGAAGGGCACCCATGCCTCGGTCTCGTCACCGTCCTTCGCGGCCAGCGAGGCCTTCGTCATGAGCTCCTGCACCTGGGTGAGTCCGGCGACGGAGGCGTCCGAGGACAACTGTGCGTCCCAGGTGCCGTCGTCGTTCTTCACGGCGACCTCCCCGCCGTTCTCCCAGATGAACGGGAGGGCGTTGTACCAGTCCTTGCCCGGGAAGTAGACGCCCGAGACACCCGGGAGCTTCTCGGCGAGCGTGACGCCGTTCGAGACGTACTCGTCGAGGGTGGTCGGCGCCGACACACCGGCCTGCTCGTACTGCGCCGTGTTGTAGAACACGACGCGCGCGCCGGAGTAGTACGGCGCCGCGAACAGCTTGCCGTCCCACGACCCCGCCTCGACGAATCCGTCCAGCAGGTCAGAGCCGCCCAAGGCGTCCTGGATGTCACTGAGGTCGAGCAGCGCGCCGGCGGAGGTGAAGGCGGCGGCTTGGGTGTTGCCCATCTCGACGATGTCGGGGCTGTCGTTGGAGGACAGGCTCGTGGTGAGCTTGTCGACCAGACCCGTCCACTGCTGCTCCTCGATCACGATCGAGCTGCCGGGGTTCTTCTCGGCGAACGTCTCGGTGAGGTAGTCCCGCGCATCCTGAGGCGTGTCGGTGCCGACGAGCCAGACCCGCAGCTCCGCAGGCTCCGGCGTGCCCGCATCGGTGGGCGTCGTCGCACCGCCGGTCGAGCATCCCGCGAGGATGACGGCCGAAGCGCCGAGGAGCGCCAGGGCTCCGAGCTTCTTGTTCATGTTGTCTTCCTTCTTGTTTCTCTTGGTGTGTCGGACGGGATCGGGTGATCCGGTCCGGAGGAGGGGTCGGTGACCCATCCGGGGGGTGGTGCAGGGCGTCAAGACACCCCGAGTCGTCCCGACAGGACCATGACGGCGGCTCCGCGGAGGACGATGTCCTCGCCTTGCGCCGTCATCCGCACGTGCACCCCGTCGTGGAACTCGGCGAGGGTGCGCGTGCGCAGGGTCTCGACGGTCGCCTCGGCGAGGGGGCCGTCGAGAAGGTGAGGGGGCCCGGAAAGCACGATCTCCGAGAGGTCCAGAGCGCCGACGATGGGAGCCAGGGCGATGCCGAGCCGCTCCCCCGCGTCGCGGAGCGTCGCGTCGCGGTCGGCTCCCGGCGCCTCCGAGCGGGCGTGCAGCGACGGCGCCGCGAGCCACGCTTCGAGGCAGCCGATCTTTCCGCACGCGCACGCCGGGCCGCCGTCGGTGCCCACGGTGACGTGACCGATCTCACCGGCGGCGAAGCGACTGCCCCGCATGGGCTGGCCTCCCGCCAGGAGCCCGGAGCCGACACCACGACCGACGCGGACGAGCATCACGTCGTCGTGCGCGCCGCCGAACGTGTACTCCGCCAGGACCGCGGCGTTGGCGTCGTTGGCGACGAGGACGGGAAGCGCGAGAGCCTCGGTGAGGATGCCCTGCAGATCCACCCCCGTCCATCCGAAGTTCGGCGCGGTCAGCACGATCCCGTGATCATCGACCACACCGGGGCTTCCGACACCCACCCCGAGCACCGGCGCGTGCGCGTCGGCCACGAGGGCCCGTGCGAGCGCCGTGACGGTGTCGACGATGAGGTCGTGGGCGCCGGGAACGGCCACCTCGTGGCGGGCGACGATGTCGCCGTCGAGCGTGAGGACCGCCCCGAGGAACCGGTCGGATCCCGAGAGGTCGAGCCCGATGATGCGGTGACCGTCACGGTCGAGGTCGACCAGGATCGCGGGCTTTCCCGGCCCGGATGCCTCCCGGGTTCCCTGCTCGACCACCAGACGGTCGGCGATGAGCTCGGAGACGAGGTCGGAGATCGTCACGCGGGTGAGGCCCGTCTCCCGCGAGAGGTCGGCACGGCTCATCGCACCCTGGTGGAACAGCGTCTGCATGACCAACGAGCGGTTGTGTGCGCGCGCGTGTTCGGGCAGCACCTTGGTGGCCGGCCGAAGCGACCGGCCGGCGCCGAAGGCGCGGCCACCCGCGTTGCTCGCTTCGGCGGCACGGGACGATCCAGCGGCGCGCGGACTCGCTTCGGTGTGTGGCATGTTTGTTAGTAGACCTTACGAACTCGCTCTGAGCAAGACCTGGCTTCAATTCGGAAGGATCATTTACAAAACCGTTACACACGGCCGGGCAGCCGCCGTCGCGTACCATGGAGTCCAGATGCGCAACCCGCGCTCGACGATCCCCTGACGGAGGTGCCGCGCGTGACCGATCCGACGACGCCCGCTTCCACCCCCACCCCGCTGCAGTGGGCGCCCACGGCGCCGTCCGCACCGCGCAAGCGCTGGGGACTGCGCCTGGGTATCCCCGCCGCGGTCCTGGCCGTGGGGGTCGTCGCCGCCTCGATCGTCCTCATCGCACCCGGCACCGCCGTGGCCGGCGTGCAGGTCGGGCTCCTCACGACCGGAGCGGCCACCGACGCCATTTCACAGCGGCTCGCCACCACGAAGATCACCCTCGGTGACGGCGGTCCCGCCCTCACCGGCGCAGACCTCGGCGCATCGGTCGACGCCACCGTACTCGCCGGCCGCGCCTACGAGGAGCACCCGCTGTGGAACGTCACACAGTGGTTCGGCGACTCGGCGGAGGCGGAGATCTCCCTGGATGCGACCACCGCCACGGCAGCCCTGCAGCGTGCGCTGCCCGACCTGTTCACCGCACCGGTCGACGCCACGATCACCTTCGACGGATCCACGTACGAGGTCACCCCCGCCACGGTGGGCGAAGGACTCGACCTCGACGTCGTGCAGACGGCGCTCCAGTCCGCGTTCTCGGAGGGGCGCGACGACGTGGTCGTCGAGCCGGTCATCATGCCGATCCAGGCCGCCGCGACCACCGAGGCTGCCGAAGCGGCCGCGGAACGACTCAACGGGATGCTGGAGGAGATCGGCTTCTACGTCGGCGACGAGCGCACCGTTCCCGTCTCGCCGAAGACGGCGGCATCGTGGCTGACCATCGGGGACGACTTCTCGATCACCGCAGACGCCGCCCGCGTCCAACAGGCCGTCGACGCGTTCGCGGACGAGATCGATCAGACAGTGGCCGACGGCACCGTCGTCACCAATGCCGCCGGCGACGTGCTGCGCACGATCGAGGAGGGCAGGGACGGCCGGGTGCTGGGAGACGTGAGCGGCGTCGCCGCTGCCTTCGCCGCCCAACTGGCCGCGGGCGACGCGGTGTACCGGCTGCCCGTCGAGGTGACGCCGCAGAACACCACCGAGCTCGCCCGCCTGCTCGAAGTCGACCTCAGCGAGCAGCGTCTCTACCTCAAGGAGAACGGCAAGGTCGTCGACACCTGGCTGATCTCCAGCGGCCGCCCCGGGGCCGTCACCTACACCGGCAACTACTCGATCGGCTGGAAGACCGCCTCGCAGGACATGAAGGGCACGGCCCGCGACTCCGGCAAGGCGTACACCCAGAAGGACGTGCCGTGGGTGATGTACTTCAACGGCAACCAGGCCTTCCACGGCGCGTACTGGCACAACAACTTCGGCAACGTCATGAGCGCCGGCTGTGTGAACATGCCGCCCGCGAAGGCGAAGAAGATCTACGACTGGTCGCCCGAGGGCACCGACGTGTGGATTCACCCCTGACGTCGATAATGTGGCACTGTGCCGCGTTTCGATCTGGGCCTTTCTGAGCTCGAGTCCTACCTTCCCGACCTCCGCGAACCGCTCGACTTCGACGCGTTCTGGACGACCACACTCGCTGAATCCCGCGCGCAAGCCGTCGCCCCCGTCCTCACGCCGGAGTCGACGCCGTTCACCACGCTCGACGTCTTCGACGTCACGTTCTCGGGCTTCGGCGGCGATCCGGTCAAGGCCTGGCTCAGCGTTCCCCGCAACATCGACGGGCCCCTGCCCGCAGTCGTGGAGTACATCGGCTACAACGGCGGGCGCGGCCTCCCCGTCGAACGCTTGGCGTGGGCCTCGGCCGGCTACGCACACCTGCTCATGGACACCCGGGGCCAGGGCTCCGGCTGGGGATCGGGCGGCGCGACGCCCGATCCGCACCCGACCGGGCCGGCCGTGCCGGGTTTCATGACCCGCGGCATCGAGAGCCCGGAGACGTACTACTACCGGCGCGTGTTCACCGACGCCGCCCTGGCGGTCGATGCCGTGCGAGCGATGCCGAACATCGATCCGGCGCGCGTCGCGGTCGCCGGTGGCAGTCAAGGCGGCGGCATCGCACTGGCTGCCGCGGGGCTGTCCGACGGACTCGTCGCGGCGATGCCCGACGTGCCCTTCCTCTGCCACTTCGAGCGGGCCGTCGGGTTCACCGGCGGCGACCCCTACCAGGAGATCGTGCGCTACCTCTCCGTCTACCGCGGCGCAGACGAGCGCGTCTTCAACACCCTCTCCTACTTCGACGGCGCAAGCCACGCCAAGCGCGCGGACGCAGCCGCGCTGTTCTCCGTCGCCCTCATGGACGACGTGTGCCCGCCCTCGACGGTCTTCGCCGCCTACAACCACTACGCCGCCGCCGACAAGGCGATCGAGGTCTACACCCACAACCAGCACGAGGGCGGTCAATCGTTCCAGTGGCTCGCGCAGAGCGCCTTCCTCGCGGCACGCGTGTGAGCGTCGACGAACTCCTCGCGATGGATGCTGGACAGACCGGCATCAAGGTCCGCCTCCACTCCGGCGGGCGCACCACCACCACCACCTTCCCCGGCATCCGCACCAACGCGCCCCTCACACCGCAGCTCGCGGCAGCGGCGCGCGAGGTGCTCCACGGCCGAGACGTCCCGCCCCTGGTGCTCGCGGCGGGCGTATCGGGCCTCACCGATGCCGAGGCCGCTGCCGACGCCGACGCTCTCGCACGCCTGTTGACCGACACCCCGGTGCATCGCGTGCTCCTTGCCCACGACTCCACGACCTCGTACCTCGGGGCTCTCGGCGAGTCCCGGGGAGCGGTGGTCGCGGCCGGCACGGGCGTGGTCACCCTCGCCGTGGGGGCCGAACGCGTCGCGCGCGTGGACGGCTGGGGTCACACCATGGGCGATGCCGGCAGCGGCTTCTGGATCGGACGGGAGGTGCTGTCGGCCGTCATGCGCGCCTACGACGGACGCGGCCCCGAAACCTCGCTCGTCGACGAAGTGACCGCGGTGTGGCCGTCGCTTCCCGACGCCTATATCCAGCTCCAAACCGACCCCGACTGGGTGCGGCGGGTGGCGTCGTTCGCGCGCGCCGCCACCGCACACCACGAGGCCGGCGACGCGGTCGCCACCAGCATCCTCGACCGCGCGGCGCGCGAACTCGCCCTCAGCGTCACCGCGGGACTGCGCACCGTCGGAGCCGCTGACGACGCCGATGCACACGTCTGCATGCTCGGCGGCGTGTTCGGATCACCGCGGGTGCGCGCGGAGTTCACGCGCGCATTGGCCGGTGCCGGTGTGGCGGCCTCCCTCGTCGACCCCCTCGGTGACGGGCTGGACGGCGTCGAAGGCCTGGCGGGACTGCCGGTCGGTCATCCGCTGGCCGCGCGCATCGCGACGAGCGGATGACCGGACGAGGTCACATCCCGTCGATGATGCCGTTCAGCGTCTTCGAGGGGCGCATGGCCTCCTCCACCTTGGCCGTATCGGGGTGGTAGTAGCCGCCGATGTCGACCGGGTGCCCCTGCACCGCCAGCAGCTCAGCCACGATGGCCTGCTCCTGGGAGGCGAGGGCCTCGGCGATCGGAGCGAAGGCGGCGGCCAGGTCGGCATCCGCGCTCTGCTGAGCGAGCTCTTGCGCCCAGTACAGCGCGAGGTAGAAATGGCTGCCGCGGTTGTCGATCGTGCCGAGCGCACGCCCCGGCGACTTGTCGTTCTCGAGGAACGTTCCGGTGGCCGCGTCGAGGGTGTCGGCGAGCACCTTCGCCTTGGCGTTGCCGGTGTAGTCGGACAGGTGCTCGAAGGATGCTGCCAGCGCGAAGAACTCCCCCAGCGAGTCCCAGCGCAGGTAGTCCTCCTCCACCAGCTGCTGCACGTGCTTGGGAGCCGAGCCGCCGGCGCCCGTCTCGAACAGCCCGCCGCCGGCCAGCAGCGGCACGATCGAGAGCATCTTGGCGCTGGTGCCGACCTCGAGGATCGGGAACAAGTCGGTGAGGTAGTCGCGCAGCACATTGCCGGTCACCGAGATGGTGTCGAGGCCGTGGCGCATGCGCGCGAGCGTGTACCGCGTGGCCTCGGCCGGCGCCAGGATCGAGATCTGCACGTCGTGGGTGTCCATGGTCGCCAGCGCCTGGTACACCTTGGCGATGATCTGCGCGTCGTGGGCACGGTTGACGTCGAGCCAGAACACGGCGGGCGCGCCGGTGGCGCGGGCACGGCCGACGGCGAGCTTCACCCAGTCGACGACGGGGAGGTACTTGGTCTGCGTCGCGCGCCAGATGTCACCGGCCTCGACATCGTGCTCGATGACCACCTCGCCCGAGCCGTCGACGATCTGCACCACGCCGGGAGCGGAGATCTCGAACGTCTTGTCGTGGCTGCCATATTCCTCGGCTGCCTGGGCCATGAGGCCCACGTTCGGAACGGTGCCGATCGTCGCCGGGTCGAGTGGACCGTTGGCGATCACGTCGTCGATCACCGCCTGGTACACGCCGGCGTACGACGAGTCGGGGATGACGGCGATCGTGTCGGCCTCGCCGCCGTCGGCGCCCCACAGCTTGCCGCCGTTTCGCACCAGCGCGGGCATCGAGGCATCGACGATCACGTCGGACGGGACGTGCAGGTTGGTGATGCCCTTGTCGCTGTTGACGTAGGACAGGCGCGGGCCGTCGGCCATCGCCGACTCGAACGCCGCGATGATCTCCGCTCCCCCCTCGACCTCCGCGAGCCCCGACAGGATCGAGCCCAGACCGTTGTTGGGGGTGAGCCCCGCGGCGGCGATGCGGTCGCCGTAGCGCGCGAACACGTCGCGGAAGAAGGCCTTAACGACATGACCGAAGATGATCGGGTCGCTGACCTTCATCATCGTGGCCTTCAGGTGCACCGAGTAGAGAACGTCCTCGGCCTCGGCTTCGCGCAGCGTCTCGGCCAGGAAGGCGTCGAGGGCGCCGGCCGACAAGAAAGTCGCGTCGATGATCTCGCGCGGAAGAACCTTGAGGCTCTCCTTGAGTACGGTCTCGGTGCCGTCGGCGGCGACATGACGGATCGTGAGGACGTCGTCGTGAGCGGCGACCCACGACTTCTCGTTGCTCTTGAAATCGTCGTGCCCCATGGTCGCCACACGCGTCTTCGACCCGGCCGCGAACGGCTTGTTGCGGTGCGGGTGCTTGCGGGCGTAGTTCTTGACCGACAACGGTGCGCGACGGTCGCTGTTGCCCTCGCGCAGCACGGGGTTGACCGCGGAGCCCTTGATGCGGTCGTAGCGGGCGCGGACATCCTTGTCCTCTACCGTGGCCGGCTCGTCGGGGTAGTCGGGGATGTCGTAACCCTGCTCCTGCAGCTCGGCGATGGCGGCCTTGAGCTGCGGAATGGATGCCGAGATGTTCGGGAGCTTGATGATGTTCGCCTCGGGGAGCGTGGCGAGGCCACCGAGCTCGGCGAGAGCATCGCCGACCTGCTGCTCGGGCGACAGCCGCTGCGGGAAGGCAGCCAGCACGCGGCCGGAGAGCGAGATGTCGCGCGTCTCGATGTCCACTCCCGCCTGCCCGGCGAAGGCCCGGACGATGGGGAGGAAGGAGGCCGTGGCCAGCGCCGGCGCCTCATCGGTGTGGGTGTAGATGATGGTGGACTCAGGCACGTCTGATCTCTCCTGGTGGGCGTCGCGGGACGGCATCCACCCTATCGCACCGAGGTCAACTATCTTGACGTCGAGATAGTTTCTCCCGCCCCGAGGTGCACCGGATTTCGACGGTCGCTTCGGGGGTGCAGGCGGGGTCGGTGCCGGGTAACCTGGGGCCATGACCGAGCTTCGACTGGTGGAACTGTCGGCCGCGACGATCGTCGCGGTCAACGCGATGTCCCTCAAGCCCGGTCAGGAGCAGTTCCTTGCCCCGACCAGCTACGCCGTGGCGGCAGCCGTCGTCAATCCGGCGACTTCGTGGCAGCGTGTCGTGCTCGACGACAACGAGGTGGTCGGCTTCGTCAGTGCGAACTTCGACCCGGAAGCCCCTCAGGAGCACTTCCGCTCTGTGCTGTGGCGCATCAATGTCGATGCCGACGATCAGGGCCGGGGGGTCGGACGCTTCGCGGTCGAGAAACTGCTCGAAGAGGCGCGCGAGCGCGGTATGGACCATGTCGACGTGATTTACGAAGCGGGTGAGGAGGGTCCCGAAGCCTTCTTCCGACGCGTGGGGTTCACCCCCGTTGACGAGACGGAGTTCGGCGAAGTCGTCGCCGAGATCCGGCTCTGAGCCGGGCCACCCCACCACCGGAGAGCATGACCGGCGGCGGGGTCCTCGATTCTCCCTCCCCCATCGAGGCCTCGTCGCCCTCCGGCCGGCATCGGTCCACATGCGATCCGGTCGCTGCCGCCCTCCGGCTGGACGCCGATCTGCGACTGCACCTGCACCTGGTCCCGAATGCACAGCGCTCCACCGGCTCCGAACCGACGTTGCTCCGCTGGACGCTCGCGCTGACCCCGTTGACCGGCGACGCTTGGTGGAATCGATCGGAGACAGCCTTCTTCGCCGACGCGAATTGCGAGGATGCTAGCGCGGTAGCGCTCCCACGGCCAGGGGTGCGCAGAGCGAACACGCCACGTACGCCAAACGACGGGCAGACTCCTCCAGTTGTGAGGAATCTGCCCGTCGTGTGACCAGCGCGTCGGAACGGACCAGCCCGGATCAGACCAAGGATTCGCGCCAGGCCGCGTGCAGCTGGGCGAACTTGCCCGTGCCCGCGATCAGGGTGTCGGGCGTGTCGTCTTCGATGATGCGGCCGTGCTCCATCACCAGCACCCGGTCGGCGATGGCGACCGTCGACAGCCGGTGGGCGATGATGATCGCCGTCCGGTCGGCCAGCAGCGTCTGCAACGCATCCTGGATCTGACGCTCCGACGGGATGTCGAGCGAGGCCGTCGCCTCGTCGAGGATCAACACCGCGGGGTTGGCGAGGAAGGCGCGCGCAAAGGAGATCAGCTGGCGCTGTCCCGCCGAGACGCGACCGCCACGCTTGTTCACGTCGGTGTCGTACCCATCCGGCAGGCGCTCGATGAAGGCGTGCGCACCCACCGCACGAGCGGCGGCCTGGATCTCCTCGAACGTCGCATCGGGCTTGCCGAGAGCGATGTTGTCGGCCACCGTGCCGCTGAACAGGTAGGCCTCCTGAGTGACCATCACGATCGCTCGACGGAGATCCTTCGGGTGCAGCGACCGCAGGTCGATGCCGTCGAGGGTCACCTCTCCGCGGGATGGGTCGTAGAAGCGCGAGACCAGCTTGGCCAGTGTCGACTTTCCGGCGCCCGTCGTTCCCACCAGGGCGATCGTCTGCCCGGCGGGGATGTCGAGCGAGAAGTGCGGAAGGATCGTGCGGTCGTCGGAGTACCCGAACGTCACGTCGCGGAACTCCACGTGTCCGCGCGCCGTCCACAGGTCCACGGCGTCCACCGGATCGGGAACGGTCGGCTCCTCCTCCAGCACGCCGGAGACCTTCTCGAGGGCCGCGGTCGCCGACTGGTACGAGTTCAGGAAGAACGCGATCTCCTGCAGCGGCGAGAAGAAGTTGCGGACGTACAGGACCGCGGCCAGCAGCGTACCGACCGCGATCGCGCCGTCGGCGACCCGCAGACCGCCCCAGAGCACCACCAGGGCGACCGACACTGAGGCAACAGCCATCATTCCCGGCTCGAAGATGCCGAACAGGCGGATCGAGCGCAGGTTGACGTCGCGGTACTGGCTCGACAGCTCGCCGAACTCCTCGTCGTTGCGCTCCTCCTTGCGGAAAGCCTTCACCGCGCGGATGCCGGTCATCGACTCGACGAACTTCACGATCACCTTCGCGCTGACCACCCGCGACTCGCGGTACACGCGCTGCGAGTTGAGGTAGAACCACCGCATGATGAACCACAGCGGAACGCCCATCGCCAGCAGGATCACTCCCGACTGCCAGTCCAGGAGCAGCAATGCCACGAGCGTGAACCCGCCGTAGAGCACCCCCGAGACGAGCTCGTTGAGGCCGCCGTCGAGGAGTTCGCGGATCGAGTCGAGGTCGCTCGTCTGCCGCGAGATGATGCGGCCCGAAGTGTACGACTCGTGGAATTCGAGACTGAGTCGCTGGGTGTGCAGGAAGATGCGCTTGCGCAGATCGAGCATGATCGCCTGGGTGAGCCGGGCGGCCACGACCGCATACCAGCCGATGAGCGCGGCACCGCCGATGCCCGCGGCGAGGTAGACGCCCACGACCATGAACGTCGGCATCCAGTCGCCCTCGGAGAGCACCTTCGGAAGCGCGGTGTTGATCCCGTAGGCGATCAGCGCCGGGCCCGCCACGCGCAGCGCGGTGGAAATCACCAGCACGGTGGCGGCCAGGATCAGCTGGCGCCGAAGCGGGCTCACGAGGGAGCCGAGCAGACGCAGCGAACGCTGCCGGATGGCGCGCGACTCGTCGCGGGTGTAGTCGGAGCGGTCTTCGCCGCTGGTTCCGGTGACCGTGGTGCTCACAGGTTCACCTCCCTTTCTCGCATGCGGGCTTGTTCGTCTTCGAGGCTCGAGATCACGTGCCGGTAATGCTCGCTCGTGCGCAGCAGCTCACTGTGGGTTCCGACGGCGGTCACGCGCCCCTCCTCGAGCAGCGCTACGCGATCGGCGAGGGTCACCGTCGAGGGACGGTGGGCGACGATCAGCGCCGTGGTGGAGTGGAGCACCTCGCGCAGGGCGTCTTCGACCAACGCCTCGGTGTCCACGTCCAGCGCCGACAGCGGATCGTCGAGCACCAGCACGGCCGGGCGCGCGGCAACGGCGCGAGCCAGCGCCAGTCGCTGTCGCTGTCCGCCCGACAGCGACAGGCCTTCCTCGCCGATGACCGTGTCGGGTCCGTCGGGAAGGTCGTCGACGAAGCCCGCCTGCGCCACCTGCAGCGCCTCGCGCATCACGGCCTCGGCCTCGGGCGAGCCGGAGACGAGGTCTTCCCGGCCCAGCAGCACGTTGTCGCGCACGGTCTGCGAGAACAGCGTCGCATCTTCGAAGGCCATCCCCACGTGGGTGCGCAGCTCTCGCAGGGTGAGGTCGCGCACGTCGACCCCGTCGAGGGTGACACGTCCGGCCGTCACGTCGTACAGGCGCCCCGGGAGGGTCGTGAGCGTGGTCTTGCCGGACCCGGTGAGTCCCACGAGCGCCATCGTCTCCCCCGGCTGCAGCTCGAGGTCGATGCCGTCGAGCAGATCGCGCTCGGCGGATGCCGCATCCTGGTACCGGAAGTGCACGTCCTCGAAGCGGAGCGCACCGCGCGGCTCGGGGATCGACACCGGAGCCTCGGGGTCGACGATCGTGTTCTGCTCGTCGAACACCTCGAAGATGCGGTCGGTGGCCGTGCGCGCATCGAGGAGGAACGAGAAGAGGAAGCCGATCGATTCCATCGGCCAGCGCAGCACCGTCGCCATCGCGAAGAACGCGATGAGCTCGGCGATCGTGAGCTGCCCGAGCTGGTTGAGCACGATGCCCACCCCGAGGCACAGCGCGAAGGCGATGTCGGGCAGGAGCACGAGCCAGAACCAGATCCAGCCGACCGCGCGCGCCTTGCTCAGCTCGGTCTCGCGCAGCGACTCGGCCTGCCGGGTGAACTTCAGGAGCGCATGCTTTCCGCGGCCGAAGGCCTTCAGCACCCGGATGCCGTGCACCGATTCCTCCACCGAGGTGGCGAGGTCACCGGCCTGGTCCTGGCTGCGGCGGGTGAGGGTGCCGTAGGTCTTCTCGAACCGGTATCCCGCGTACCACAGCGGCGCGCACACGATGAGGAAGGTCGTGCCCAGCGCCCAGTGCCAGCGGAACAGGAGCGCCGCACCCACGGCGATCGTGATGGCGTTGACCAGCAACAGCACGAGGCCGAACGCCAGCCAGCGCCGCACCATGCTGATGTCCTGCATCATGCGGCTGAGCAGCTGACCCGACTGCCAGCGGTCGTGGAAGGCGACCGGCAGGCGCTGGAGTCGCTCGAAGAACCCGGTGCGCAGGTCGTACTCGACCTTCGTCGACGGCGCGATCACGAAAAAGCGCCGCGCCCACACCATCAGGGCCTCCAGTAGGCCCAACACGAGGATGATGCCGGCGCCCCAGGCGAGCTGGGTGAAGTCGCCCGAGGCGATGGGGCCCTCGACGACGCCCTCGAGCACGAGCGGGATCGACAGGGCGAGCAGGCTCGCCAGCAGCGCACTGAGCGCGCCGAGACCGAGCCGCGGGAGCACGGGTTTGGCGAAGGGAAGGAGGCGGGCGAGCGCCCGGGCGGTCGAGGGTCTCTCGGTGGAAGAGGTCATGATCCTTGTGGGGTGGTGGAGCGGATGCCGCGGAGACGGCGGGGAGGCGAAGAGGAGGGCGCGCAGAACACCGGCCAGGCGGTGCCTACCGGGCGAGAACGCGAACGGGCAGTGGTGACTTCCCGCGAAGGCGACGGAGGGTTATCCGCGCGTGCGTCCTGCAGCGCCGAGGAAGGCGGACGGCTTCGTGATGACGATGGCCTGGGACATGACTCCTCCTCGGATCGGTGACAGGGACGCGCCGGGTCGCGAACGACGCGGCAGCCCTCCAGACTATGCCTGAGAATCCGCTGAGTGCAAGTCCGAATCGACGAAACGTCGGATGCCGGTCAGCTCGCCTCCCGCGCGAGCAGGCTGCGCTTGACCTCGATGCCCCACGCGAAGCCTCCTAGACTCCCGTCGCCGCGCAGCACTCGGTGACAGGGCACGAAGAGCGCGGGGGCATTGCGGGCGCAGATCGACGCCGCCGCCCGCACGGCGGCAGGGCGACCCAGTGCCGCCGCGAACGCCGTGTAGCTCAGCGGTCGGCCGGGGACGATCCCGCGGAGAGCGTGCCAGCCTGCGAGCTGCAGCGCCGTTCCGGCCTGCGCGACCGGAACGGCGTCGATCGCTCGGACGTCACCGTCGTAGTACGCCCGAGCGGCGGCCGCGGCATCCACCTCGCCCTCGCGAACGGCGCTCGGCCGCACCGACAGCCTGGCCAGGATCTGCTCGGGATCGGCGGTCCACCCCGACGAGAGCACCTGCTGGCGGGAGTCGACGAGCATCGTGAACGGCCCATCGGGAGTGTCGATGGTCTGGATGAGAGCGGTCATGGTCGTTCCTCGCTTATGCGGACATCGGAAAGTGGAGCGCGGCGTGCTCGCGGGGGCCTCGGCGGCCTGGGCGGCACGGCTCGCCAGAGGTGTGCCGTGAGGTAGCTGCGCCACGGCGCGACGCGCGCGGCCCACTGCTGCAGACCGCGCGGGTCGGACGGGACCCCGACGGCGGCCGCGCCGGTGCGCACCGCCACGTCTCCGGGGAGGGTGATGTCGGGGTCACCGGTCACGCGCATGCGCACGTAGTCGGCCGTCCATGGCCCGATGCCGGGCAGGGCCAGCAGCGAGGCGCGCTGGGTGGGGCCGTCATCGCCGCTGGTGAGCACGAGCGAGCCGTCGGCCAGCGCGGCGGCCGCCGCGGTGATCGCCCGGATCCGCGCACCGGGAGCCCGCAGCACCTCGTGCCCGCGTTCGGCGATCGCCGCCATCGTCGGAAAGAGTCGGTCGGTGCCCTCGTGGGCCGCCACCCGCTCCCCCAGCGCGTCGGTCAGCGCCGACAGTGCAGTGCGCGCAGCGGCCACGCTGATCTGCTGCCCGACCATGGCACGGATGAGCATCTCGTGCGGGTCGGCGGCGCCGGGCACGCGGATGCCGGGCACGCGATCGATCAGTGGGGCCAGCTCCGGGTGGGCGCGCAGGGCACCGTCGACCGCGGTGGGATCGGAGTCGAGATCGAACAGGCGACGCGCGCGGGCCACCAGCGCCCCCAGGTCGCGAAGGTGAGCCAGGCGGGCGCGCAGGCGCACACGCCCGTCCGGGTCGGCCCGCAGCTCGAACCAGGCGGCGCCCGCTCCCAGCCTGAGGGTGCGTGCGAACGACGTGGACGTGCCGACCTCGGCACCGGCGACCGCCCGCACCGACATCCAGTCGAAGAGGCCGGCCGTGTCGATCGGCGCGCGGTGAGCCAGCACCAGATCGATCGCGCCGGGAGCGCTCGATCGCGCGGCATCGGCGCGCCGCCGCGCACGCAGCTCGGTGGGCGTCATCCCGAACACCGCACGCACCGTGTCGTTGAACTGGCGGATGCTCGCGAACCCGGCAGAGAAAGCCACATCGGCCGCAGGCAGGTCGGTGCCCACCAGAAGCAGCCGAGCGGTGTGGGCGCGCTGCGCCCGAGCGAGGGCCAGGGGGCCCGCTCCCAATTCGTCGGTGAGCAACCGGGTGAGATGGCGGGACGAGTAGCCCAGCCGGGCGGCGAGCCCGGAGACACCCTCACGCTCCACGACGCCGTCGGCGATCAGCCGCATCGCACGCGCCGCCGCATCGCCCCGGAGGTCCCATTCCGGCGATCCCGGGGCGGCCTCGGGAAGGCACCGCTTGCAGGCGCGGTAGCCCGCCTCGTGAGCGGCTGCCGAGGTGGGGTAGAACGTGACGTTGGACGGCTTGGGCGTGCGGGCGGGGCACGACGGCCGGCAGTAGATGCCCGTCGATCGCACGGCCGTGACGAACTGCCCGTCGAACCGCGCGTCGCGGGCGTCGATCGCGCGATAGCGCTCGTCGAACGTCGCATGCGACATCGTGATGGTCGGGCCGGGCATGCCCCTACTCTGTCACGCCCATCCGACCCCCACTGGCGGAAATCGGACATGGCTGTGCGCATGCCACCCGCGGTCTCGGAGCGCTGGGTTCACCGCACGAGACTCAGTGGAAGAAGTGGCGCTCCCCGGTGAAGAACATCGTGACGTTCGCTTCCCGGGCCGCGTCGATGACCTCCTGGTCTCGCACGGAACCGCCGGGCTGGATGATCGTCTTGATGCCGGCGTCGATGAGCACCTGCGGGCCGTCGGCGAACGGGAAGAACGCGTCGGATGCCGCGACCGATCCGGCCGCCCGGGCACCGGCCCGCTCGACGGCGAGCCGGCAGGAGTCCACACGGTTGACCTGCCCCATGCCGATCCCGACCGTCGCCGAGCCCTGCGCCAGCACGATCGCGTTCGACTTGACCGCGCGGCACGCCTTCCAGGCGAAGATCATGCCCTCCAGTTCCTCGGGAGCCGGGGCCTCGCCCGATACGAGCTGCCAGTCCTTGGCCACCGACTCGATCTCGTCGGGGAACCGGTCGGCATCCTGCAGCAGCAGACCGCCCGAGACCAGGCGGACATCCATCTCCTCCTGCTTCCAGTCGGCGGGCAGCCGCAGCACGCGCAGGTTCTTCTTCAGCGCGAACACCTCGAGGGCTTCCGGCTCGAAGTCGGGCGCGACGATGACCTCGGTGAAGATGTCGCGGAGGTTCTCGGCCATCTTCAAGGTCACGGTGCGGTTGGCGGCGATCACGCCACCGAAAGCCGACACGGGGTCGCACTCGTGCGCACGCAGATGCGCCGACGCGATCGGATCGAGCGCGTTGGGCGCGGTGATCGCGATGCCGCAGGGGTTGGCGTGCTTGATGATCGCGACGGCCGGCTTGACGAGGTCGAACGCGGCGCGGAGGGCGGCATCCGCGTCGACGTAGTTGTTGTACGACATCTCCTTGCCCTGCAGCTGCGTGGCCTGGGCGATGCCGTGGCCGCCCGCACGCGTGTAGATGGCTGCACGCTGGTGCGCGTTCTCGCCGTAGCGAAGGGTCGCCAGACGCTCGGCGGTGATCGTGAGGTGCTGGGGCAGCTCATCGGTGGCGAGGGTCTCGTCGGCGAACCACGTGGCCACGGCCCGGTCGTACTCGCACGTGTGCGCGAACGCACGTGCGGCGAGGTCACGACGCTGAGCGAGCGTGGTGCCTCCGCCGGCGACGGCCTCGATGATGGCCGGGTACGACTCGGGCGAGACGACGATGGCGACGTTGGCGAAGTTCTTCGCAGACGCGCGCACCATCGCGGGGCCGCCGATGTCGATCTGCTCCACGACGGCGTCGCCGGTCGCGCCCGAGGCGACCGTCTCCACGAACGGGTAGAGGTTGACGACCACCAGCTCGAACGGACGGATGCCGAGGTCGGCCAGCTGGTTCTCGTGGTCCTCCAGCCGCAGGTCGGCCAGCAGTCCCGCGTGCACGTGCGGGTGCAGGGTCTTGACGCGTCCTCCCAGGGACTCGGGGAAACCGGTGATCTCGGCCACGTCGGTCACGGCGATCCCGGCATCGCGCAGAAGGGCGGCCGATCCCCCGGTGGACAGGATCTCGACGCCCGCCTCGGCCAGCGCCTGGGCGAGGGGCAGGAGCCCCGTCTTGTCGCTCACCGAGATCAGGGCGCGGCGCACGGGCACCAGATCGCGGTCGCGGTAGAGAGCAGGGTCGATGGTGGGACCGGCCATGGGGGCTCCTGTTGTCAGTGGGCTGAAGTCAGTGGGCTGAAGTCAGTGGGCGTAGCGGGTGAGGTCGAGGTCTCCGGTGGCGATGCGTCGCACGACGTCGATGAGGAGGCGTCGCTCCACCGGCTTGATGCGTTCGTGCAAGGAGTGCTCAGTGTCGCCGTCGATCACCGCCACGCGCTCCTGGGCGAGGATGGGACCGGTATCGACGCCGTTGTCGACGACGATGACGCTGGCCCCCGTCTGGGACGCCCCGGCGGCGAGCGCATCGCGCACACCGTGCGCGCCCGGGAACTCGGGCAGGTAGGCCGGGTGGGTGTTGATGATCCGCGGAGCCCAGGCCTCGACGAGCGCAGCGGGAAGCAGGCGCATGAGTCCGCTCAGCACGATGAGGTCGGGGTTCCACACCGTCAGCTGGGCGTGCAGCTCCGCCCCCCAACTCTCGCGGGTGTCGTGCTCGCTGTAGGGGACCATGATCGTGGGGATGCCGAACGCCTCGGCGTGGGCGAAACCGTCGGCCTGCCGGTCGGCGCCGACGACGATCACGCGGGCAGGGAAATCAGGGTCGCCGGTCGCCTCCAGCAGGGCACGAAGGTTCGAGCCCGCGCCCGAGATCAGGACGGCGAGGGTCAGCACCCGCCTAGTCTACCGGCGGGGCTGCGGCCTCCCCCGTCGCAGACGGGCTGGCCGAGGCCACCTGCGCCCCACCCTCGGCCGCGCGGCGGGCGGGGGCCAGCAGCACGGCAGCGGCGCCGACAGCGACCTCGACGGCGACGACGGCGGCGAGCATGCCGGCATCCGGTCCGACGTGCTGGAGGCGGGCAGGACCGAGCGCTCCGGAGGAGAGGTATGCCAGGAGCGCGGCTGCCCCCGCGGCGCCGGCAACGACGAGGGCGAGGATCACGAGTCGGGAGCGCAGGGTCTCGTCGTCGCCCACCTCCTCCTGCAGGCGCACCCGGGCGATCCAGCCGGCGAGCGCTCCGACGCCGACGATGAGCAGCGCCGACAGCAGCACCCACGCCGACGGCTGCTCCGGCACGACCCCCAGCACCGGGATGCCCGGCACGACGCCCAGCTGGGTGCCGCTGGGGCTGACGGCGGTGCCCTCACCGAGGGCGAACCCCGGGCCGGCGGCGTAAGCGGTTCCCCAGGCGACCAGGGTCGGCAAGTAGGCGAGCTGGCCGAGCGAGACGACGATCACCCCGACGAGGTCGACGTGCGACGCTTCGAACAGCGACACCACTTGACCGAAACCCGTCATCAGCGCGATCGCGAACACCGCCGCACCCACCCCGACCAGGCCCACAGCCACCGCCGCGATGCCCCGCGCCGCCGCCTCCACGACTCCCGACCCGTCGATGTCGAGGCGGTAGCGGAGACGATCGAGCGGACCGTCGTCGCCGTCGCGCCAGGCACGCACGAGAGCGCCGGCGAGCGCGGGAAGGGCGAACAGGGCGGACGGGAGCAGCACCGCGGGCCAGAAATCCACCCGCGCGGGGTCGAGGCGCGCGGTGCTCCACACCAATGCGGACAGCACCGCCACGGTGAGCGCGCCGGTCAGGACGCCGGTGACCCATCCTCCGGCTCGCGCCGCCCGCGCCCCCGAGCGCGCCGCGAACACGGCGGTGAACAGGGCGAAGGCGAGGGGGGCGAGCGAGAAGACGAAGCCGGTCGCCTCGGCGGGGATGCCGACGACGGCCGCATAGTCCGGCCCGATCTGCACGTGCACCGGCGCGAGGTTGCCCACCTGCCAGACGGTCACCGCCGCGGGCCACAGCACCTCCCACGGGGCGTCGCCGCCCAAGCCCACCACCCACAAGAGGGTGAGCGGGGCGAGCGCGGCGGCGATGCCGACGCCGACGACCATGGCGGCGTCGAACGCGGCGAGGAGGGCGATCAGGAGGCGATTCATGCGGCTTCGACCCTACCCACCGATTCCCCCGCCACCCCGGGGGCGCGCGGGGTGGCGGGCGCACGATACGGTCGTCGCAGGAGGTCGCATGAGCAACACCACGTCGGTCGCACCGAGCACCGAACCCACCCCCCGAGGAGCGCTGGACCGCTACTTCGAGATCACCCGCCGCGGGTCCACCCTCGGCACCGAGATCCGAGGGGGTCTGGTCACCTTCGTGACCATGGCCTACATCGTGATCCTGAACCCGATCATCCTCAGCGGAAAGCCCGATGTGGCCGGCCGGGTTCTCGAGTTCCCCCAGGTCGGTGCCGCCACGGCGCTGACCGCCGGGGTGATGACGATCCTGTTCGGACTCATCACGCGGTTGCCGTTCGCGTTCGCGGCAGGTCTCGGCATCAACGCGTTCGTGGCTTTCAGCGTGGTCGGCGAGGTCACCTGGGCGGAGGCGATGGCGCTCGTCGTCATCAACGGCCTGATCATCGTCCTGCTCGCGGCGACCGGACTGCGCAAGATGATCTTCGACGCGGTTCCCGTGCAGCTGAAGCTCGCGATCACGGTCGCGATCGGCTTGTTCATCGCCTTCATCGGGTTCGTCAACTCCGGGTTCGTCACCGCCACCCTCTCGGCGTCCCCACCGGTGGGCCTCGGCGTCGGCGGGTCGGTCGCGACGATCCCGACGCTGTTGTTCGTCCTCACCCTGCTCATCACCGGCGTTCTCGTGGCCCGCAAGGTCAAGGGCGGGATGCTGATCGGTCTGGTCACCGGCACCGTGCTCGCCGTGATCGCCGAGGCGATCTGGCACCTGGGACCGGCCACGGAGAAGCCAGGCGGCTGGGGTCTGACGATTCCCGCGCTGACGGGCGCTCCGGTGAGCTTGCCCGACCTGAGACTCATCGGCGCGGTCGATTTCGCGTTCGACTTCTCCCGGGTGGGCCTCGTGACCCTCGTCATGCTCGTGTTCACCCTCGTGTTCTCGAACTTCTTCGACGCCATGGGAACGATGACGGGCCTGGCGAAGGAGGCGGGCCTGGCCGACGAGAAGGGGGATTTCCCGCGCATCAAGTCGGCCCTGGTGGTCGAGGGCGTGGGAGCCGTCGTGGGCGGTTCGACATCGTCATCGTCGGCCACGGTGTTCATCGAGTCGGGCTCGGGGATCGGCGAGGGCGCACGCACGGGTCTGGCCAACGTCGTGACCGGGTTGCTGTTCCTGCTCGCGATGTTCTTCACCCCGCTCACCTCGATCGTCCCGACCGAGGTCGCTGCCGCGGCCCTCGTGATCGTGGGCGCGATGATGCTGGCCCAGATCGCGCACATCGAACTCACCGACTTCCGCGTGCTGCTGCCGGTGTTCCTCACCGCCACGGTGATGCCGCTGACCTACTCGATCGCCAACGGCATCGGTGCGGGCTTCATCAGCTGGGTGATCGTCCATGCGCTGTCGGGCCGGGCGAAGACCATCAGCCCGCTGCTGTGGGTCGTGGCCGGCGGTTTCGTGATCTTCTTCGCACGCGGCCCCATCGAAGCGCTCCTGGGCGCCTGACGCATCACGCAACGCGAAACCGCCCGTATGCCACGCTGTAGAGCCCACAGCGTGCATCCGGGCGGTTTCGCGTTGTCGGCTAGAGCGCTTCGATGATCTCCCGCATGAGGGCGGCGGTCTCGGACGGGGTCTTGCCGACCTTCACACCCGCCGCTTCGAGCGCTTCCTTCTTGGCCTGTGCGGTGCCTGCGGAGCCCGACACGATGGCGCCGGCGTGGCCCATCGTCTTGCCCTCGGGAGCGGTGAACCCGGCGACGTAGCCGACGACCGGCTTGGTCACGTGCGCCTTGATGTACTCGGCGGCACGCTCCTCGGCGTCACCGCCGATCTCGCCGATCATGACGATCGCCTGGGTCTCGGGATCGGCCTCGAACGCTTCGAGCGCGTCGATGTGCGTGGTGCCGATGACGGGGTCGCCGCCGATGCCGATCGCGGTCGAGAACCCGAGATCGCGCAGCTCGAACATCATCTGGTAGGTCAGCGTGCCCGACTTGGAGACGAGTCCGATCGGCCCCTTGCCGGTGATGTTGGCCGGCGTGATACCCACCAGGGCCTCACCCGGGGTGATGATGCCGGGGCAGTTCGGGCCGATGATGCGGGTCTTGTTGCCGCGGCTCTTGGCGTACGCCCACGCCTCGGCGGTGTCGCCGACGGGAACACCCTCGGTGATCACGACCAGCAGCGGGATGTCGGTGTCGATGGCCTCGACCATCGCGTCCTTGGTGAACGCCGGCGGAACGAACGCGATCGACACGTCGGCACCGGTCTTCTCGATCGCCTCGGCGACCGAGCCGAAGACGGGGAGCTCGACGGGGTTGCCGTCCCTGTCGGTGTGCGAGACCGTGGTGCCCGCCTTGCGCGCGTTGACGCCTCCGACCACGTTGGTGCCCGCCTTGAGCATCAGCGCGGTGTGCTTGGTTCCTTCGCCGCCCGTGATGCCCTGGACGATGACCTTGGAGTCCTTGTTCAGATAGATCGACATAGTCCTCTTCCTTCTGTCTCGTCGCGGCTCAGGCGTTCGCCAGCTCGGCGGCCTTGTCGGCGCCCTCGTCCATGCCCGCGGCCAGCGTCACCAGCGGATTGCCTGCGGCGGCGAGGATGGCCCGGCCCTCCTCGACCTGGTTTCCATCGAGGCGGACCACGAGCGGCTTGGTGGCGGTGTCGCCGAGGATCTCGAGCGCCTTCACGATGCCCTCCGCCACGGCCACGCAGCTGGTGATGCCGCCGAAGACGTTCACGAACACGCTCTTGACCTGCTCGTCGCCGAGGATGACGTCGAGACCGGCGGCCATGACGGTGGCCGAGGCGCCACCGCCGATGTCGAGGAAGTTGGCGGGCTTGACTCCGCCGTGCTTCTCGCCCGCGTAGGCGACCACGTCGAGGGTCGACATGACCAGCCCCGCACCGTTGCCGATGATGCCCACCTGGCCGTCGAGCTTGACGTAGTTCAGGCCCGAGGCCTTCGCCTTGGCCTCGAGGGGGTCGGCGGCATCCTTGTCTTCAAGCTCTTCGTGCTCGGGGTGGCGCACCTCGCTGGCGTTGTCGTCGAGGCTCACCTTGCCGTCGAGGGCGATGATGTTGCCCGACGCGTCCTGGATGAGCGGGTTGACCTCGACGAGGGTCGCACCCTCGCCGGTGTACACGTTGTAGAGCTTGACGAAGACGTCGGCCACTTTCGGGGCCAGCTCGTCGTCGAAGCCGCCGGCCTTGGCGATCTCGAGCGCCTTGGCGGCGTCGATGCCGGTGAGCGGATCGACTTCCACGCGCGCGAGCGCCTCGGGCTTCTCCACCGCGAGCTGCTCGATTTCCATGCCGCCCTCGACCGAGCACAGGCTCAGATAGGAGCGGTTGGCGCGGTCGAGCAGCACCGAGAAGTAGAACTCCTTCTCGATCTGGGCACCGGCTGCGACCATGACCCGCTTGACGATGTGGCCCTTGATGTCGAGGCCGAGGATGGCCTCCGCCGCCGCGTACGCCTCATCGGGGGTCTTGGCGACCTTCACGCCGCCCGCCTTGCCGCGGCCACCGGTCTTGACCTGGGCCTTGACGACGACGACGCCGCCGAGCTTTTCGGCCGCTGCCTTCGCCTCCTCGGGGGTGTCGGCGATGATGCCGGCGAGCACCGGCACCTCGTACTTCTCGAATAGGTCTCGTGCCTGGTACTCGTAGAGATCCACGTGCAATCCTTCGCTGGCGACTGTGGGGTTTCGATGCCGAAGAAATCTCGATGTCGAGAGATCGACCAGTCCCCCAGCCTAGTACGTGCACCTGAGTGCCTCGGTCCGCGCGGGCGCGCGCAGTAGGCTGACAGCCACCATGAGCGACCCCAACGCCACCCCCGCCCGCCACGCCGTCGTCGCGGCCGCACTCGACCTGTTCGCCACCCAGGGCTTCGAGGCGACGTCGGTGGAGCAGATCGCGCAGGCGGCGGGTGTGTCGCGATCCACCTTCTTCCGTCAGTTCGGCGGCAAGGATGACGTGGTCTTCACCGACCACGACGGACTCCTGGCAACGCTGCGGGAGTACCTGTCCACCTCGCAGGAGAACCGCCACGAGAATCCCTGGGCAGCGGTGTGCGAGGCCTCGGTGCAGGTGTTCCGCCACTTCGCCGCCGATCCCGAGCTCGCCCGCCGCCGCTACACGGTGGTGCGTCAGGTGCCGGCTCTGCGTGAGCGGGAGATCGTCACCGTCTTCCAGTACGAACGGGTGTTCGACGACTATCTGCGCTCGGCTCTGCCGAACATCGACCCGGTCGAGTCGGTCGCGTTCTCCGCCGCGGTCACCGCCGTGCACAATCACGTGCTGCGGCGGCTGCTGCGCGGCAGCACCCCGGTCGATCCGTCGGTACTCGCCCGCGCGTACGACGACCTGATGCACCGCTTCGGCGTGCATCCCGATGGCGAGGCACCCGCGGTCGACGATCTCGTCATCGCCGCGTTCCCCCGACGCATGCCGGCCGCTGAGGTCGTTCGCCGCCTGCGCTCCGAGCTCACCTGACACTGCGTTTCAGCCTATGTGGCACTGAATCTCGCCGCGAGATATCCTGGCGGGATGAACGCATCCTTCCCGGGCGAGTCGGTGGCCTCCTACGACGTGACCGGGCGACTGGGCACCGACTACTACGCGGTCTTCGCCGACGTGAGCGGCGACGACCGCGCGGTGTGGCAACGCGCGCAGGGGTTCGTCGACGAGCTCGGAACGCGCATGCACGACGCGTGGGACGCCGCTGACTACTCCCTCGACATCGCGCGGCGCCTCGGTGAGCTCGACCTGCTCAACGACGGCATCGAGCACCCCCACCTGACCCGCTTCTCCCCCCTCGCGGCGGGGCTCGTGAACATGGAGGTCTCGCGCGGCGACGGGTCGCTGGGCACGGTCATCGCCGTCCAGGGCGGACTCGCGCTGCGCACCCTGGCGCTGTTCGGAAGCCCCGAGCAGCAGGACCGGTGGCTCCTCCCGATCGCGCGCGCGGAAGTGCCCGCCGCGTTCGCGCTCACCGAGCCCGACCACGGCTCGGACTCCGTGTCGCTCGAGACCACCGCGCGTCGCAGCGGTGCGGAATGGATCATCCGCGGCGCCAAGAAATGGATCGGCAACGGGGCGGCCGGCGGCGTCGCATTCGTCTGGGCGCGCATCGACGACGAGGGCGCCGACCACCACGGCGCCGTGCGGTGCTTTCTGATCGAGCAGGACAGCCCCGGATACACCGGCACGGTGATCACCGGCAAGGCGTCGCTCCGCGGCATCCATCAGGCCCACATCACCCTCGACGACGTCCGAGTCGGCAACGACGCGCTGCTGCCGGGAGCGCGCACCTTCCGCGATGCCTCCACGGTGCTGTACTCCACGAGGTCGGGCGTCGCGTGGTCGGCCCTCGGACATGCGACCGCCTGCTATGAGGCCGCCCTGCAGTACGCCCAGCAGCGAGTGCAGTTCGGAAAGCCCCTGGCGAGGTTCCAGATGGTGCAGGAGCGACTGGCACAGATGCTGGAGGAACTCACCGGCATGCAGCTGTACTGCCGGCATCTCGCCGACCTCGAGGCGGCCGGCGGGCTCCGCCCGACCCAGGCCTCACTGGCGAAGTACCACAACACGCGCGCGGCCCGCCGGATCGCCGCCGTGGCCCGCGATCTGCTGGGGGGCAACGGCATCCTGCTCGAGAACGGCGTCGCCCAGCACATGGCCGACATCGAGGCGATCCACACCTACGAGGGAACTGAGAGCATCCAGGCCCTGCTGATCGGCCGAGACATCACCGGGATGTCGGCCTTCGTGTGAGACACACGCATCGGCCGTGAGCGCAGAGCCCACGGCCGATGCGATCGGATGTCAGCGGCGGATCAGCGAACCCGCGCCGCTCTCGCTGGACTTGCCCTCGACGTCGGCGCCGCGACGGATGACGAGGTCACCCGAGTCGCGCTCGCTCACGTTGCCGTCGATCTCGGCACGCGACTCGACCGTCAGGTTCCCGGAGCCCGTCTCGATCGCGTTGCCGTCGACGCCGCCGTAGATGCGCAGTCCGCCGGAGCTGCGCTCGGTGACGTTGCCGTCGATCTCACCGGCGCGTTCGATCACGACACCGCCCGCGTCGTATTCGCTCACGTTTCCGTCGACGTCCCCGGAGACACGGACACCGCCGTCGCCCTTCTCGGTGAGGTTTCCGTCGACTTCACCGCGGATCACGACACCTCCGCTGCCCGACTCCGACACGCTCCCGTCGACCTCGCCGCGGGTGCCGACGTAGACGCCGCCCGAACCGCTCTGACGCACGGAGCCGGTGACGGTGCCGTGGACGGTGACCGTGCCGTTCTTCACGATCAGGTCGCCGCGGACGACCTGGCCCGCAGCGACGGTGTAGTTGCCGCTGCGCACCATGTCGGCCGCCATCGCGGTGGTGGGCAGGGCGACCACCATCAGGGCGGATGCGGCTCCGATGGCCAGAATGCGTGACGTCTTCATGTCTCAGTCCTCTCGTCGTGGGCGGAGGAGGTCGGTGCGCCCCGCTCCGTGTATGACCATTTGAGCGGTGAGGGATGAGGCCGGGATGAAGCGGCCATGAGAAGGCTCTTAGCCGCCCCCCCCTCGTCCGCGTCTGATGCGCAGGGCAGGATGGACGCGTGTACGAGATCCCCGCACCCATGCTCGTAAAGTCGGTCCCCCGTGTGCCCGTGCCCACCCCCGCGACGGGCGAACTGTCCTACGAGCCGAAGTGGGACGGCTTCCTTCACTGAACCCGGGAAGGCCCGGTTGGACGTCAAGTGTGCGGCTCCGGGCGGAAGATCTCTTCCCAGGTGGTACCGAAGTCACGTGTCGTGACCACGCCACGTTGGTCGACGAGGGCGATCTCGTCGCCGGGCGTGACGGTGAGGGCCTGGGCGACACCTTCGTACTGGCCTCCGGTGGCCCACTCGCCGCTGGGGAGCTGGTAGACGAGTGTGTTGTCGAAGCTGGTGCCGACCAGTAGCCCCAGGCTGTTCGTCGCGATCAGAACCATCCGCGGCGCAGTCTCGTCGAGCTCGAACCTCGCACCCGCGTCACGGCTGACATAGAGCCCTTCGGGAGTGGTCGCGTAGACGGTGTCGGAATCGTCGGGGTCGGCGAGCATGTCGCGTGCGTCGACGCCGACTCCGTCGTTCCAGGTGCGCCCGCCGTCGTCGGAGCGGTAGACGATGCCGAAGTTGTTCGCGTAGATGCGATTCGGATCGGATTCGCTGATGGCGAGGTCGTGGAAGTCGGCCTCACCGGTGAATGCGACGTTCGTCCAGGTGCGGGCGTTGTCGTCGGAGCGGATGAGGCCGAGATTCTGGCCGGCGAAGTGGTCGGGGCTGTTCGGCCCGGGGTGTCCGGAGGCATAGAGCTGACCGTCGACGGCGGTGAACCCCATGGCGTCGAAGTCGTTGCCGGCGACCGGTCCGCTGAGCTCCGCCGAGCGGGTGAGGGCGTCGAGTTGGTAGATGCCGCCGTGGCTGGCGATGAGCAGACCGCCCGTCTCGGGGTCGGAGGCGAGCCCGTGGATGTGCTCGAGGGCCACCTTGGTGTCGTGGTCGGGGTCCTCGGCTCGGATCAGAGCGCAGCCGGTGAAGAGGGGCGCAGTCAGGGCAAGGGCGGCGAAGGCGGCCAGGCGCCGTCGGGGAATGGCGGGGGTGAAAGGCATGGGAGATCTCCGGGATGGTTTGGGCAGGGCGGAGCCGGTGACCCACCCGGACGGGGTGGCCACCGGCGTGGCGGGTGCTCACAGCTGGGCGAGCAGCTCCTGCATCTCGGTGATCTCGGCGGTCTGGTCCTCGACGATCTTCTGCGCGAGGGCGACGGCGTCGGGGTTCTGGCCGTTGTCGATCTGGGCCTGAGCCATGTCGATCGCGCCCTGGTGGTGCATGATCATCTGCTCCAGGAACAGGCTCGATGCGGTTTCGCCGTCGGCTTCCTCGAGGGCGGCCATCTCCTCTTCGGACATCATGCCGCCGCCGTGGTCCATCCCACCCATGTCGGTGTCCTGGCCCCAGTCTTCGAGCCACTGGTTCATGGTCTCGATCTCCGGGCCCTGAGCGGCCTTGATGCGCTCGGCAAGCGCGACGACGTCCGGGTGAACCCCGTCCTTGGCCAGCAGAGTGTCGGACATCTCTATGGCCTGCTGGTGGTGCATGACCATCTCCATCGCGAACGTCACGTCCGCGTCGTTGAACACCGCGCCACTGGCCTCAGCGGAGGCGCTGGGCGAGCTGCTGGTGCCGTTGCCGTGGTCCATGCCTTCCATATCGGAGCCACCGGTGTCGCTGCAACCGGTCAGGACGAGCGCGGTCGCGAGGATGCCGGCGTGGAATGCAATCGTGCGGATCTTCATGAGGGTCTGTCTCCTAAGTCGTTGTTGAGGGGCGTGCCGAAGCACGGGATCTGCGACAGCAGATGACCCTCAGGTGCGACTGATGGAGAGGACGTTCAGATCGGGAGGAACCGGCGGCGCCTCCGTGAGCGTCGCCGTGGCATGTGGCGGCGCCTGAGCGCGCGCAATGGTGACGACCCGGCCGGGGCGAATGGCGAGGACGATGCTGACGGCGAGCAGGGCGAGCACGCACGCCATGAACGCCATCGCGTCCATGCCGCCCCCGCAGTCGCCCTCAGCGCAGGGATCCGCCGCGGAATGATCACCGGCTGTAGCCGCGTCCGGGCTCGCGACGTCAACCATCGCGGGCTCACCGCCATGGTGCGTGCTCTCGCTGATCACCACGGGAGCGTGGTGGGTGCTGCCGCTGCTGAGCACGTGCATGCCGACTAGGCCAATCAGCACCCCGATGACGGCCGCGGCGGTGAGTAGGAAGGTGCGCGCCAGTGTGGCGCTCGGACGCATCGCCTGGCGCAGCGTCATCACGCTCATCAGCGCACCTCCCTTCCCGCTCACAATCTACGAAACCCGCCTGTCAGGCACCACGCAAGACCGCTGCAGCGGTGATCTCGGGGCGCATGTCCAGCCGGCGCAACAGCTGCGCGTTCAGCGCGACGACGATCGTCGACAGCGACATCAGGATCGCCCCGACCGACATCGGGAGCACGAACCCGAACGGGGCGAGCACCCCGGCGGCGAGCGGGACGGCGATCAGGTTGTAACCGGCAGCCCACCACAGGTTCTGCTTCATCTTCCGGTAGCTTGCCCGCGACAGCTCCATCACCGACAGCACCGATCGCGGGTCGTCGCTGGCGAGGATGACACCGGCGGAGGCGATCGCGACGTCGGTGCCCGCACCGATCGCTATACCCACGTCGGCCTGGGCGAGGGCGGGAGCGTCGTTGACGCCGTCGCCGACCATCACGACCTTGCGGCCCTCCTCCTGCAGCTGCTTGACCTTGGAAGCCTTGTCCTCGGGACGCACGCCGGCGAAGAACCGGTCGATGCCAAGCTCCTCGGCCACGGAGGCGGCTACCGCTTCCGCATCGCCGGTGATCATCACGACCTGGACGCCGCGGACGTGGAGCGCCTCGATCGCCTCCCGGGACTCGCTGCGGATCTCATCGGCCAAGCGAAGCGCCCCGGCGACCTGACCGTCGATCAGGATGTGCAGGATGATCGCCCCCTCGCGGCGCCACTCGTCCGCGACGGGCAACTCGGCGGATCCCTCCTGCTCGAGCAGGTAGGGGCCGCCGACCTGTACCAGGTGCCCGTCGACGGTGGCGCGCACGCCGACCGCCGGTGAGGACTCGAACCCGGAGGATCCCAGCACCGCCAGTCGCTTCTCGCTCGCGCCGTTCACGATCGCGCGTGCCAGGGGGTGCTCAGAGTCCGCCTCGGCCGCCGCAGCGAGGGCGAGCAGCCGATCGGCGTCGATCCCGCCGGCGGGGTGCACCGCGGTGACCGCCGGAGCGCCCTTCGTCAGGGTGCCGGTCTTGTCGAACAGGACCGTGTCGATGGTGCGCATACTCTCCAGCGCCAACCGGTCCTTGATGAGCACTCCGCCGCGCGCGGCCCGCTCGGTGGCGATGGACACCACCAGCGGGATCGCCAGGCCCAGAGCGTGGGGGCAGGCGATCACGAGGACGGTGATGGTGCGGACCACGGCCTGATCTGGGAGGCCCAGCAGCGTCCATACCAGCGCGGTGATGACGCCTGCGATCAGGGCGAACCAGAACAGCAGCGCCGCGGCGCGGTCAGCGATTCGCTGCGCGCGGGACGAGGAGTTCTGCGCTTCGGCAACCAGCCGCTGGATGCCGGCGAGGGTGGTGTTCTCTCCGATCGCGGTGATCTCCACGCGCAGGCCCGAATCGGTCGCGACGGTGCCGGCGACGACCTGGTCGCCCTCGGAGCGGCGGACCGGGCGGGATTCGCCGGTGATCATGGCCTCGTCCAGGCTCGCGGAGCCCTGCACGACCCGCCCGTCTGCGGGCACGCGGCCGCCCGGGCGGACCACCACGACGTCCCCGACACGCAGGTCGGCGGGGGCGACGGTGACGGTGGTGTCGCCCTCGATGCGCTCGGCCTCGTCCGGCAGCAGCGCGGCGAGGGAGTCCAGCGCGGACGTCGTCTGGGCAAGGGAGCGCATCTCGATCCAGTGCCCCAGCAGCATGATGACGATCAGCAGCGCGAGCTCCCACCAGAAGTCGAGCTCATGGTGCAGGACGCCCAGGCTCGCGCCCCACGAAGCCAGGAACGCGACCGTGATGGCCAGACCGATCAGCAGCATCATCCCGGGCTTGCGGGTGCGCAGCTCGCTGACCGCGCCGGTGAGGAAGGGGGCACCGCCCCACACGTACATCACCGTGCCGAGCACGGGTGAGATCCAGCTCACCCATGCGGCGTCGGGCAGCGCGTACCCGAGCAGCATGGCGAACATGCTCGAGAACGCCACCACCGGCACGGCGAGGGCGAGCATGATCCAGAACAGGCGGCGGAACTGCCCCACGTGATCACCGTGACCGGCATGCCCGCCATGGCCGACGTGCCCGCCATGACCAGCGTGCGCGGCTTGACCGGGATGCGCGCCGTGATTGTGCTCCGCTTGATCGTGACCGCTGTGGTCCTGGCTGCCGTGCGCTGCCGGTTCGGTCGCGACGGCTTCGCGCATACCCTCGGCGGTTGCCTCGGGATCCGTGTGCTCCGGGGTGCTGTCGTGTCCGGCGCGGTTGTGGCCGGTGTGCCCGTGCATGGTGTGATCGTGCTGGCTCATCGGAGCCTCCTCTGCGAGTTGCCGCCGCTGGACGGCCGGGAGGGCAGGAGTGGGTGGATGCTCGGCCGTGTCAGGCGTCGCTGACGGTGTAGCCGGCCTCAGCGACGGCGACGCGCAGCGCATCGGCGTCGACGGGAGCGGAGCTTCGGACCGTGACGGTCGAGGTGCCGCCCGCGGTGAGCGCGACCGACACGTCGTCCACGCCGGGAACCGCGGACAGCTCTTCGGTGACGCTGGCAATGCAGTGCGCGCACGTCATCCCCTCCACCAGCAGCGTGGCCGACAGTCCCGCTTCCACGGGCAGCTGTTGCGTCGTTGAGGCGCTCGGGGCGGCGCAGCAGGCGCATCCGACGCCGGCGTCCTTGAGACCCAGCTCGACTCGTTCGATCGTCATGATGGTGTCCTTCCGGTGACGTGGTTCACGAGCGCACCAGGCGCGCGATGGCGGCGTTCGCTTCGCGGATCTTCTCCTCCGCGACCGGCCCGCCCTGCGCGGTCGCCTCGGCCACGCAGTGGCTGAGGTGGTCGCCGAGCAGCGACAGTGCCACCGCTTCGAGGGCCTTCGTCGCTGCGGAGACCTGCGTGAGGATGTCGATGCAGTAGTCGTCGTTCTCGACCATCCGCGCGATCCCCGCGACCTGTCCCTCCGCGCGGCGCAGCCTCTTCAGCAGCGCTTCCTTGTTGTCCGCGTACCCGTGCACGCGCCAATGATACATACCCCCACCGAGTATGCAACCCGGTGGGGGAATCTGTGCCGAGGCCCTACCGTGCCGAGGGTCGGGGAAGCGCCCCGATCGAGGAGAAGGAGGACGATATGACTGTTGCAGAGCAGATGCTGACCACTCACCCCCGGGCGGGCGCCGGCGCCGACACCGCGGCCTTGGTGCGCTGTATCGAGGCGTGCGTGGAGTGCGCCCAGGCGTGCACCGCGTGCGCAGATGCCTGCCTGAGCGAAGAGATGGTGGCTGACCTGACCGCGTGCATCCGCAAGAACCTCGACTGCGCCGACGTCTGCGCGACGACCGCCGCGGTCCTGTCGCGCCAGACCGGCTCGAACACCGACGTCCTGCGCGCCCAGCTCGAGGCATGCCGCGCGGCCTGTGCGTCGTGCGCGGCCGAGTGCGAGACGCACGCCCAGATGCACGAGCACTGCCGGGTGTGCGCCGAGGCCTGCCGCCGCTGCGAGCAGGCGTGCGCGGAGCTGTTGGGGGCACTGTGAGCCAGGCCGGGCACCACTCCGAGCACGAGGGCATGCCGCACTCGAAGCAGGGCGGGATGCAGCACGGGGGGATGGCGAGCTACGGCAAGCTCGCCATCTCCCTCGCACTCAGCTTCATCGTGATGTACCTGCTCACCTTCGCGATGATCAACGTCTTCGCCGACTTCCTGCCCAACATCAGCAACCTCTACATGGCGCTGATGATGGTGTTCCCGATGGGGATCATCATGATCGCCGTGATGTGGAAGATGTTCCCCAACAAGCCACTCAACATCGGACTGCTCGTCGGCTTCGCCGCGCTGTTCGTGGTGGCGTTCCTCATGGGCCGAGCAGAGGCATTCGTCGGGGATGACCAGTTCCTGCGGTCGATGATCCCGCACCACTCCCGCGCGATCCTCGTCTGCGAGCAGTCCAACATCACCGACTCCGAGATCGTCACGCTGTGTGAGCAGATCGTTCAGTCCCAGCAGGAGGAGATCGACCAGATGAAGGACATCCTCGAGCGGCTCAACGATTAGGGGTGGTGTTAAGCACCTCCGTGAGGCGAAAATCGACCGGCTTCTCGAGCTGCTCGTACGTGCATGTCGTCGGGTCTCGGTCCGGACGCCACCGCCGGAACCTGGCCGTGTGTCGGAACCGGTCTCCCTGCATGTGGTCGTACGCCACTTCGACGACCAGTTCGGGGCGAAGCGGGACGAAGGAGAGGTCTTTGCCCTGGCTCCACCGGCTTTGAGTGCCCGGCATCCGGTCTTCCGTCGCAGTTCCAGCAGCGCCGGGCTGCACCCACGGATGGTCGTCCGTGCCGGCCTCCAGGTGCTTCAGTTCCTCGATCAGCGCCGCCCGCCGCGCTGTCGTGAACGAAGCGGAGACGCCAACATGCTGGAGTCGCCCGCCGTCGTACAGTCCGAGCAGGAGTGACCCGAGGAGCGGCTTGCTCGGTGTCGAGCTCTTGTGAAGCCTGTAACCGGCGACCACGCAGTCGGCTGTGCGCTCGTGCTTCACCTTGAACATCACTCGCTTATCCGGCTGGTACACGGCATCGAGGGGCTTGGCGACGACACCATCCAATCCAGCGCCCTCGAACCGGGTGAACCAGTCCTGCGCGCGGGAGAGCTCGGACGTCTTCGGGGTCAGGTGGATGGGAGCGTCGGCATCGACGAGCGCATCCTCGAGCCGCTGACGGCGCTCTCCAAAAGGAAGCGCCATGAGGTCGTCGTCCTCCTCGGCGAGGAGGTCGAACGCGATGAAGGATGCCGGCGATTGCGCAGCGAGAAGCTTGACGCGGCTGGCTGCAGGGTGAATGCGTTGCTGCAGCAGATCGAAGTCCAACCGCTCACCGCGGATGATGACGATCTCTCCGTCCAGCACGCACCGTTCGGGCGTCGTGTTCTTCAGTGCCTCGACCAGCTCGGGGAAATAGCGGGTCATGGGCTTCTCGTTGCGGCTGCCAAGGATGATCTCGTCGCCGTCGCGGAAGACTATGGTCCTGAATCCATCCCATTTGGGCTCGACGTGCCCCAGATCGGGGATCGACGAGACGGCTTTAGCGAGCATCGGCGCTACGGGCGGCATCACTGGCAGGTCCATGGGAACATCCTGGCCGCATCTGCAGCTTTCGTCGCGATACTCAGCTGCCCGGAACCGCTTCGCTGGCGCGCTGCTTGGCAAGAGCCTCGTCTCGGCGTCGACGGATGTGCACCAAGCTCTCCTCGAGGGCGGCTACCTCGCCGAGCCAGACGTGCCGTCTGGCTTCCTCGAGACGTCCCTCGGCGTTGACCGCCATCTCTTCAAGGCGCGGGCTCTGTCGCGGGTCCACGTCCAGGAAGCGGCATTTCGCGCACGCGCTTTCGTGCACGCACGGCGTCGCGTACGGCCGGTGACAGTCGCCGAGCGCGACCTTGCGCAGCAGGAAGTGCTGCTCGAAGTCGCCCCACTGCGCCTCCGTCGCCTGTCGGAACTCGCCCTCGGGTCGCGCGCCCCGACGCCGTTCGATGAAGGCCTGGTGCGCTTGAACGACTTCTTCCGGGAAGACTGCGGTGTATCCGCGGGTCGTTTCGAGGTTGAGGTGCCCGAGGAGTGAGGCGACGATGTGCATCGGGAGCCCGCTGCCGACGAGGTCGGTGCTGAACAGGCGGCGGAAGTCGTGCGGAGTGAAGTGCACAGGCACGCCAGCGTCTGAGGTGCCCGCGCGAGTCGCGATTTGGTGCAGGATCTTGCGGATGTATGCCATCGACAGCACCTCCTGCCTGGCACCGACGAGGCGGGCGAACAGATGGGGCAGGGGGTCGCTGAAGACCTTCTCGGTGGGGTCGTACCGCACGGACAGCGGAATGGTGCTGCCCTCGCCTCTTGCGCGTCGCTGGACGGCGAGGAGGACCTTCACCAGATCCGGGCTCATCGGGATGAGGCGTTCCGCGTCGGTCTTGGAAGGGACGATGTGCAGCAACGGAATGATGGTGTTCGTTGTCGGCGCAACGTAGTGGCGCAGCGAGAGCTGGGTCGTCTCCACCAGCTCTTCGATGCGCACGCCTGTCTCGCTCAGAGTCTCGGTCACGGCCCAGCCCCAGAAGCCGTCCGCTTCGATCCGGCTGACATTCGCACGGCCGCCCTCGAGAGTTGGCGGGACGGCGCCGGGGCTGACTTTGAGGACGTTGGCCCAGACCATCGCTCGGGGGACGGCAGAGGGGGTGCGCGGCGCCGGGTCGTGGCGTTCGTATGTCACGCCATCGACCTCGTAGCGGTCGCCATGCGACGCCGCGTGGGTCGCTTCCAGGAGCCTGCGCCCATGGTCGCGCGCCTCCGCGGCGGCGGCACGGAACGAGGGCAGCAGCGGGGTCAGCATCCGCGTTCGGGCGTGCATCTTCGCGCGATTCTGACGTTTGGCTTTCGAGAACGACTTGGATGCGCTCTTGGGGATCGGACATGGCGCCACCCACACCGCCCAACGCTCGGGTTCTTCGTACGACCACTCCGAGATGTCCCGGTAGAGGGCACGAACACCGAAGATCGTCGAATGCATCTCCTGGCGGGGCTGCCCATCGAGGGTGACGGCGAGACTTTCACGCCACGCGAGGGCGACTTCCTTGCTCAGGTTCAGGTCGGCCTGGTCGGGATTGATTTCGAGAACCCCGACCCAAAAGAGCCGCACCAGCCGGTAGGCGAGGCTCGACAATGAGCCGTAGTCCATCCCGTCCTTGATCTCGGTGAAGTAGTCCACGAGCAGGTCCCGCACCGGCGACGCTGGAATGCCATAGCGATCAACCAGTGTGGCGACACTGTGCTGGCGGGAGCGAGTGGACGCCCCCCATGCGGCGCGAAGGGTCGGCTGCTCACCTGCGAGGGGACCCAGGGCGACAAGCACTTCCCAGGCCAGATGTTCGTGGTGGCTGCGTCGGGAGGTGCGGACGATGTCGGCGTATGCAAGCAGATCGTCGCCGCGAAGCTGCTCGAGCCGCTTGCCCGTCCGGATCAGCAGCCGCACGAGGCACATCTCCGTGTTCCTACGGGACCACTCGTTCGCCGCCTGGTACGCGGGCAGCGCCCGGATCCGCTGCAGGGCTTCGGGCTCGTTCACGACAAGGAAGAGAGCCCCCGTCTTGATGAACTGCTTCGTCGCGAGCAGCCACGAGTAGGACGGGCGAATCACCCCGGCGAGCAGCAGCGCCGTCATCGCCGCGGTCAGCACCTCACCGCGTACTCCCACCTGCGGGGCGAGCGTGTCTTTCCACGTCCTCGGGGCGGAGTCCAGGCCGCTGAGGATCCAGCGCTCCTCCCAGGTGTCGCCGGGGAATCCCGACAGCCATTTCAGCATCGCTCGCGCGCCGCGGCGACGCGCTCTGCCGATCTTCGTCGCCATCGACAACCAGTCGCCGACAACACCGTCGACTGCCTCGAGGGTTTCCTCGATGCCGAGACTCTGCATTCCGGCGCCGGTCGCCCCTTCGCTCCACGCAGGAGCAGAACGTCCCGCGTCGTACGCAGGTCGAGGCATGATCCGCCCCACACTGTTCGTCAGCGGGTCCGGCGGCAGCGGAGCGCACTGGAGCTCGGCGGCGCGGCGGCGCGTCTGCATGGCTACGGTCCGCGAAGCGCGTCGACCGAGAAGGTCGTCGGTATCGGGATCGTTCCTCATCTCAGCCCCAGCAACTCACGCACAGCAGCCTCGTCATAGTCCGGCTCGATCGTCGCCTTGGGCACTTTCGGCCTCGCGTAGTGCTCAGCGACTTTCGCGATGATGTCTTCCATCCGAGGTTGGGTGTAGATGGTCGTCGTGTTGATGTTGGCGTGGCGAAGGATGCTCTGCACGTCCACCAACGTGAATGCGGGGTCTGCGAGAAACCGCTCGGCCGCGGTGTGGCGCAGGTCATGCAGCGTCCAGTTGGACCCGAGAGCGCGCTGTGCACGTTGGAACATCGCGCGCGCTGCGTGGTAGGTGAGCGGTTTTCGCGGCGACCCCTGCAGCGTCCACCACACCCGGTCCCCCGGATCACTCGGCTGCGATTCGCGCATGTAGAGAGCCAGCCACACGAATGCGTCCGCGCTGGCCGGGATGACCTCCCGAGCTCGACTGCCCTTGCTCGTCACCGTGATGGTGGACCGGCCGAAGTCATAGTCCGAGCCATGACAGAGCTCGAGCAGTTCGGTAGCTCGCGCGCCGCTGGACAGCCACAGCGAAAGCAGGGCTCGATCCCGGTTGGAGGTAAGGGCATCGAAGATTCGATCGACCGCGTCGTCAGGAATAGCTCGCCAGGCAGGCCTCGGCTCCTTCTGGCGATACACCGCCCGCCGGCGAGGCGAGAAGTCGTACATCGGGTTGTGATGAGCATTCGCTCGGCCGCGACGCCCCTGGTGACTCGCGGGCACTGGGTTCACAAGCGGACCGAGATCGGCGTCGATCGCGAACTCGTAGAACGCCGACAGCACCGTGAGCTGGTGGTTGATCGTCCGCGGAGCGAACGTGACGTTTGGGCTGCTCTTATGGGTGACCGTGTTGATCGTCTGCGGCGCCAGGTCACGCCTCAGCGCCGTCGCGGTCGGCTGTGCCCGCATGTGCTCCACCAGTGCCCGCACGTCGACCCTCTCGGCAAGATGCCAGTCGACGAACCTGTCATGTAGGAAACGGAACCAGCGAAGCAGATCGTACGCGTAGCTCCGCAGCGTGGTGGGCTGGCAGTTGGACGCCGCCAAGTCGCGCAGGAACAGGCTCGCCGCGCGGTGTTCGTTGTCCGGGAACACCACCCGAAAGGGCAAGCCGACGTCCGACTCGACAACCCGACCCAGCCTGCTCGTCACAAGGGCAGAGTCCCGCAGGAACCGCGCCAACTCCAGCACGACTTGGTCGCCACGACCGTCAAAGAGTTCAGTCAACGTACCGCGCCCTGATCGCCTGGGACGGCGCGGAGCTCGAGATCGGATCGCGCGGCGCCAAGCCGCTCACCCGCTACTTCCCCGAACTGGTCGACGCGTGCGCGCGGGCACTGCCCGGACCGTGCCTGCTCGACGGCGAGATCGTCGTGGCCGTCGGCGACCCGGGAGCTCAGCGCCTCGACTGGTCGGCGCTGTCGCAGCGCATCCATCCGGCGGCCTCACGCGTCGCGCTCCTGAGCACGCAGACACCCGCGATGTTCATCGCGTTCGATCTGCTCGCCTTCGGCGATCGGGATCTCACGGACGAACCTTTCCGTGTGCGTCGCGCCGAGCTGGAGCAGCTGCTGGAAGGAGTGGATCACCCTGTGCACCTCACGCGCACCAGCCGCGACGACGGCGTCGCGCGGCGCTGGCTCGCGGAGTTCGAGGGGCAGGACTGGACGGTGTCGTGGCCAAGCCGCTCGATGCACCCTACGCGCCGGGGAAGCGGGCGATGTTCAAGATCAAGCACGCGCGCACCGCCGACGTGGTCGCCCTGGGCTATCGGGTGCACAAGAGCGGTCGAGGCGTGGGCTCTCTTCTCGTGGGCCTCTACGGGCCCGACGGTGAGCTGCGAGGCGTCGGCGGCGTGGCGGCGTGGAGCGACGCCCGACGGCTCGAACTGGTCGATGAACTCGCACCGCTCGTAGAGCGCGACGACGACGGAGAGGTCAAGGTCGGCGAGACCGAACGTTCGCGGTTCAGCGGTTCGAAGGATGTGTCCTTCGTGCGCCTCCGTCCCGAGCGCGTGCTCGAAGTGCGCTACGACCAGCTGGAGGGCGACCGCTTCCGACACACCGTGCAGTTCGAGCGCTGGCGCCCCGATCGCGACGCCCGATGGTGCACCTACGAACAGCTGGAGACCGTCGCCGCCTACGACCTGGCCGACGTCCTGGACTGACTCGTCCCCGCCGACGACGGACACAGATCGGGCCCGCGTCGGCGCCGGACTCCAGCGGCCGGACACGCGGGCCCGAGACCTGTGAAACCGTCGGGGGGTACGGTCTCTGGTCTCCGACCCTACGCGCGGCCTCCGGCGCGCGGGCGCCGTTCGGCCGTGTTTATTGCGCGCGTCGTTTCCGCGTGGTCCACCGGCATCCGCGGCCACGCTACGGACCTTTCTCACGGTGCGCCGCCTTCGCGAGGATGCCAGGATCGAAGCATGTCCGATGAGCCCCGCGCCTTCGACACCGACCCCACGCACACCGAAGAGCTGAAGCTCGAGCCGGTGGGCTTCATCGCGCGTACCGACGCGGTGATGCGCTTGGGTTCGCTGATGCTGGGAGCCGGCGCATCGTCGGCGCGGGTGAGCGAGAGCATGGCGCGCGCCGCGCGGGCGGTGGGTATCGATCACCTGCATTCCCGGGTCGGGATGAAGGACATCGTCTCCACCGCCAGCCGCGGCCAGATGTTCCGCACCCGGGTGGCAGAGATCCGCCACCCCGCCGTCGACGCCGACAGGCTCACCGAACTCAAGCGGCTCACGAACGGGCTCACCCCGGGAATGAGCGCGGTCGAGCTGCAACAACAGCTCGACGCGGTCGAACGGATGCCGCGCCGCTACGCCGACGCGGTGCGCGTGCTCGCTGCGGCCCTCGCGTGTGCGGCGTTCGCGCTGCTCAACAACGGCGGCTGGCAGGAGCTCGTGGCGGTGGGCATCGCCGCCGGGGCCGGACAATGGGTGCGCATGCTCATCCACCGGCTGCGCACGAACGAGTTCCTCACCGTGTTCGCCTCCGCGGCCACCGCGCTGCTGCTGTATCTGCTCGTCGCCGAGGTGTTCTCGCTGCTGGGTTGGCCGGGAGCGCAGCACGACGCCGCGCTGACCAGCGCGGTGCTCTACCTCGTTCCCGGCTTCCCCCTGGTCACCGGTGCGCTCGACCTCGCCCGCCTCGACCTCAACTCGGGCATCGCTCGGGTCACCTACGCGATGCTCATCCTGCTGGCCACGGGCACCGCGGTCTGGGGTATCGCGACGGTCTTCGACGCGACCGTCACCCAGACCGCCTCCCCGGCGTTCGACGAGCCGCTGCTGTCGGTGATGCGCCTGGTCGCGGGGTTCGTCGGCGTTCTGGGCTTCGCGGTGCTCTTCTCCACGCCGTGGGCGATCGCCGTGACCGCAGCGACCCTCGGGGCGGTCGCCAACGTGGGGCGACTCGCGCTCGTGGACACCGGAACCATGCCCGCCGTCGCCGCGGCCGCCGCGGCCCTCGCCGTGGGCATCGGCGCTTTCCTGGTCGGCGACCGCCTGCGAGCGGCGCGGGTCACCCTCACGGTGCCGGCGGTGCTCATCATGGTGCCCGGCGCCGCCGCCTACCGGTCCATCGCCGGGGTCATCGACGGCGACACTCTCGCGGCCATCCAGAACGGGATGCAGGCGGTCTTCGTCGTCGTCGCCCTGGCGATCGGCCTGACGGTCTCGCGCGTGCTGACCGAGCGCGAGTGGCAGCGCCCCGCCCGCTGACCCCCGTCGCCGTTCACCGAGTGTCCACGACACGCCGTCGACCCGGGCGCGCGTGCCGCGTGTCGTGGACACTCGGCGGTGAAGGAACGGAGACGTTCGTCTAGCGTCGAGGCATGAGCTTCTTCCGTAGCCTGTTCGGCGCCGCCCCCGCCTCGGTGCAGTTCGACACCGATGCCGCTCCGCTCCGCGTCACCGGAGGCGGCAAACCGTGGAGCCTCTGGGCCGATGGGCTCGGGACCCTCGCCACCCGGGCGCTCCAGGTGATGATCGTCGTCGCCATCGCCGCGGCCGTGATCATCGGCATCCAACAGATCACCGTGGTGACCATTCCCCTGGTGATCGCCCTCATCCTCGCCTCGGCGTTCGCGCCGGTCATGACATGGCTCCGCGCCCGCGGAGTGCCCTCCCTCGTCGCGACGCTGCTGGCCCTGCTCGCGATCGTCGTCGTTCTGGGAGGGGTGGGATGGCTGATCGTCTCGGCCGTGCGCGATCAGTGGGACGAGCTGTACTCCCAGGCCGAGGAAGGCTTCCAGAACTTGCTGTCGTGGGCGGGCACACTCCCGTTCGAGATCGACAAGCAGCAGATCGACGAGTGGGTCGCCACCCTCACCGACTTCGTCACCAGCGCGCAGTTCGGCTCGGGCGCCATCGCCGGCGTGGGTGCGGTCGCCAACTTCATCACGGGCCTGGTGCTGATGGTGGTCATGCTGTTCTTCTTCCTCAAGGACGGCCCGCAGATGTGGGCGTTCCTGCTGCGCCCGTTCCGCGGCGAGAACTACGACCGCGCCGTGCGCGTGGGCGACAAAACGGTCTCCACGCTCGGTTCGTACGTGCGCGGCACGGCGACCGTCGCGGCCGTGGATGCCATCGGCATCTACATCGGTCTGCTCATCCTTCAGGTGCCGCTGGCCTTCCCCCTCGCGGTGCTCGTCTTCCTGCTGGCCTTCATCCCGATCGTCGGGGCGACCCTCGCCGGCATCCTCGCGGCACTGGTCGCCCTGGTCACGCACGGCTGGTTCATCGCCCTGATGGTGGTCGGCGTGGTCGTGCTCGTCAACCAGCTCGAGGGCAACCTGCTGCAGCCGTTCCTCATGGGACGCACCATGAAGCTCCACGCCTTCGTGGTGCTCGTCGCGTTGACGGTGGGCACGGTGCTCAGCGGCATCGTGGGAGCCGTGCTGGCGGTACCGATCACGGCGGTCGCGTGGGGCATCATCCAGGTCTGGGACGGACCGAACACCCCCGCACGCTGGGCACGCCCGAAGCGTCGCGATCGCGAGGTCGCCGCGCCCGCCGGGTGAGGACCCCGGTCCGTCCCCCCGGTCGGCCCACCGGGTCAGTCGGTGGACTTGGCCCGGCTCGGCTGCACGCGCGGCGGCTCGCCCGGCATCTTGGGGAACTCCGGTGGAAACGGCAACTCGCCGAGACCGTCCGACAGATCGCGTTCCCACCACTTCAGGAGGGTGTCGATGCGCCCCGGCGACGATGCCAGTTCACGCCAGGGGTCACCGATCTCGGCGAGCCGGGCCGGAACGGTCCGCACCGTGAACGCCCGCGGATCGACGCCGGCCTCGAGCTCCTCCCACGTGATGGGCGTGGCGACCGTCGCGTCCGGGAGTGCCCGGGGGCTGTAGGCGCCGGCCATCGTCCGGTCGCGGTTGGCCTGGTTGAAGTCGATGAAGATGCGCTCTCCGCGCTCCTCCTTCCACCAGTTGGTCGTCACGGCCTCGGGAAGGCGGCGTTCGAGCTCGCGGCCGGCGGCGATCACCGCGTGGCGCACGTCGAGGAACTCGTGGGTGGGCTCGATCGGGCAGAAGACGTGGATCCCGCGGTTGCCGCTGGTCTTCAGCCAGGCCTCCAGCCCCGCCTCGCGCAGCACCTCGCGCAGGGCGGGTGCCACGGCGGCCGCGTCGGCGAAGTCGGTGCCCGGTTGAGGGTCGAGATCGATGCGCAGCTCCACGGGATTGTCGGTGTCGGCCGCCAGCGATGCCCACGGGTGGAACACGACGGTGTTCATCTGCACCGCCCACACGATGGCGGCGGCCTCGTCGAGAACGACCTGGGGGTGGCGGCGCCCGCTGTTGTAGGTGCACATCACCTCATGCACGTAGTCGGGTGCCCCCTTGGGAGGGTTCTTGGAGAAGAAACGCTCACCGTCGACGGACGCGGGGAACCGTTCCAGGGAGACGGGCCGGTGTCCGTTGGCCCGGAGGAACGGTTCCGCGACGGCGATCGCATACTCGGCGAGCTCGTGCTTGGTGATTCCGACCTCGGGCCAGATCACCCGGTTGGGGCTCGAGAGCGACACGTCACGGTCGCCGACGGGGAGGGTGATGCGTTCCGAGGCCATGTCTCGACCCTAGGTGTGCGCGGCGACGACCGGTAGGGCGGGCGCCGCGTTGCGTGGGGGTCGCCGCCTGTTCGTCAGGCGAGGGCGAGCAGGGGTGCGAGGTCGTCGCGGCGGATCTCGATCCAGGGCCCGGCGGGGTCGATGACGATCGCCGTGATGCCCTCGTCGGCGGCCAGCGCCTTGCCCAGCTGCGCGCCGGTCAGCGGAAGCGGACGGTCGCCGCGTCCGAGTGCGATCACCTCCAACGGATGCGAGAACACCTCCAGTCGACGCTGGCCGTCGGCCGATCGAGCCTCGGCCAGGCCGATCCGGCCGCTCTCGTCGGTGTTGCCGGCCACCCACAGGCGCACCTGCGTGAGCGCATCGACGACGGCGGCGGCCGTCGCATCGGTGCGCTCGGTGACCAGCAGCGACTTGACGGTGAAGGCCGGGTCGCTCTCTTCGAGCGCCTTCTCGATGAGCTCGGAGGGCAGGATGATGCGCGCTCCGGGGGTGGCGTGATCGATGAACAGTCCCGCATACGGCCCCGCCACCACGTTCTGGAAGACGACCGACGAGGGCTGACCCACGGCAGAGGTGGCGGAGTCGCCGTCGGCCCGGACACTGTCCTGCAGCGCGGCCCCGCCCGTGAAGGCGAGGAGGAAGCGCTTGTCCTGGATCGACGTCGCCGCGAGGCTCAGCGGCTGACCTTCAGCCAGGAGGGCCTTGGCGTCGCCTTGCACGCGCACGTACAGGTGTCCCTGCAGCGCCTGCCGCATGACGTTCATCACGTCGGTGTTCTCGGGCGCCGCGGGAAGCGCCGACAGTGCCTGCTTGAGCAGCGCGTTGTCGGGGAGCCCGGGAACCGTCTGCGACCGCACGGGCGGCTCGGCTGGCGGGCGTGCGGCGGCCGGGGGCTGCGGGGGCTTGCCGAACGTGGAAATCGAGATGCCCACCTCGGGCACCGCCTCGTGCGGGACGTCGGGCACCGCCTCGTGCGGGACGTCGGCAGGGCCACCGGCATCCGGGGTGGGAACCTGCGCGTCGTCGGAGGAGCCTCGCCGCGAGAACAGTGCCATCGTGCCAGCCTATCCGCGCCCGCGACGGGCTCCTGGCGACGGGGCGCGCTACAGCTTGACGATGGGCGCGATCTTGATGAGGAGCTTCTTTGCACCGGCCGTGTCGAAGCGCACGTGCGCGACACGCTTGGCCCCTTCTCCGGTGATCATGTCGACGCGACCCTCACCGAAGTCGTCGTGACGGATGCGATCGCCGGGGGAAAGCTCGAGGTCGCCGTTGTCGCGCACCTTGGCCGGGATGCGATTGGCGAACTTCTCGAGGGAACCGGCGGGGCGCTCGCGCGGGGGCAGCGGCACGAGGTCGTCGCCATAGCGCTTGCCACCGAAGCCACCCCGACCGTCGCCGGGTCGACGCGCGTTCACGGCCCGCGACTGCGAGCCGCCGCGCGAGTTGACGTCGCCGGGCGACTGGCGCCAGTCGATCAGCTCGTGCGGAATCTCCTGGAGGAATCGGCTGGGCATCGCCACCGACACCTCTCCGAACTGCGCCCGCGTCATCGCGAGCGAGAGGTGCAGCTTCTTACGGGCCCGGGTGAGGGCGACGTAGAACAGTCGCCGCTCTTCCTGCGGCCCCCCGGGCTCGCCCGCCGAGATGCGGTGCGGGATGAGGTCTTCTTCGACGCCGGTGACGAACACCGCGTCGTATTCGAGACCCTTGGCGGTGTGCATGGTCATCAGCGACACGGTGCCCGAGGCGTCGTCGAGGTCGTCGGCATCGGAGACGAGCGCGACCTCGGTGAGGAAGTCGAGGACGGTGCCGTCGGGGTTGTTGCGCGCGAACTCGCGGGTGACCGCGATCAGCTCGTCGAGGTTCTCGACCCGAGCCTCGTCTTGCGGGTCTTTCGACATGCGCAACGCGTCGAAGTAGCCCGACTTGTTCAGTAGCACGGTCAGACCCTCGGTGACCGAGGTGGAGGGGGCGATCTCGCCCGAGCTCGGGAGCATGATCTCGGATGCCTCGGCGAGCACGGCGTCGAGCTGTGCGATCGCCTTCTGGATCTTGGGGCCGACGCCGAGCGCCGAGGCATTGGCGAGCGCGTCTCGGAAGGTGATGCCCTCCTCGGCGGCGTAGCGGGCGATGGAGGTCTCGGTGACGTCGCCGATGCCGCGCCGCGGACGGTTGAGGATGCGCCGCACCGCCAGCTCGTCGGCCGGATTGGAGACGGCCACCAGGTAGGCCAGCGCGTCTTTGATCTCGGCGCGGTCGTAGAACTTGGTGCCGCCCATGATCTTGTAGGGGATCGCCGCCCGGATGAGGATCTCCTCGAGCGCACGCGACTGCGAGTTGGTGCGATAGAAGACGGCCACCTGACCGTACGGGAGCCCGGCACGGCGGAGCGCCTCGATCTCGTCGGCGACGAACTGGGCCTCGTCGTGCTGCGAGTAGCCGGTGAAGCCGATGATCGGATCGCCCGCGCCCACGTCGGTCCACAGCTTCTTGTCTTTGCGATCGAAGTTGTGGCTGATGACCGCATTGGCCGCCGACAGGATGTTCTGCGTCGACCGGTAGTTCTGCTCGAGCAGCACCACCCGCGCACCCGGGAAGTCGCGCTCGAACTCCGAGATGTTGCGGATGTCGGCACCGCGGAACGCATAGATCGACTGGTCGGAGTCACCGACGACCGTCAGGGAAGCCCCCTCGAGCTCGGGGGCGTCGATCGCGTCGAAGATCATCATGCCGCCGCTGGAGAACGCGTCGCGCGCTGCCCCCGATACCGGGCGGGTGAGCTCGTGGATGAGCGAGTACTGCGCGTGGTTGGTGTCTTGGTACTCGTCGACGAGGATGTGGCGGAACCTGCGACGGTAGACATCGGCGACGTGCGGGAAGGCCCGGAAGAGGTAGACCGTCTGGGCGATGAGGTCGTCGAAGTCGAAGGCGTTGGCCCGCTGCAGTGCGCGCTGGTAGTCGGCGAAGATCTCGGCGAACAGACGCTCGGCCGGATCGCTGAGGTTGGCCTGACGGGCGAACGACTCGGCATCCGCGAGCTCGTTCTTGAGCTTGGAGATGCGCCCCTGCACCGACGCCGGTGTCAACCCGAAGGCATCGGCCTCATGCTCCTTGACGAGACGCTTGATGAGGGCACGGGAGTCGCCCGAGTCGTAGATGGTGAAGCTCTTGGTGAACCCGAACTGATCAGCTTCGCGGCGGAGGATGCGCACGCACGCGGAGTGGAATGTGGAGATCCACATGCCCTGGGCGGCCTCACCCACCAGCTGCTGGACGCGCTCGCGCATCTCACCCGCCGCCTTGTTGGTGAACGTGATCGCGAGGATCTGGCTGGGCCATGCCTCACGATTTCGCAGCAGCGAAGCGATGCGGTGGGTGAGCACCCGAGTCTTTCCCGAGCCCGCACCGGCGACGATCAGCAGCGCCGGTCCGCGATAGGTCACCGCCTCGAGCTGGGGCGGATTGAGGCCCTCGAGCAGATCGTGATCGGGGCGCGTGCCGCGATCGTGGACGGAGGGCGCGGCGGCACCGACGATAAGGGGTGTGATCGGGTCGCTCATGACCCGTCAAGTCTAGGCTCGGGCCCCGACACTGCGCGCGGGCGAAGGAGCACGGCGGCGCGACCCTCGCGTGGATGCCGCACGACCCGCGAGCGTCGCCGGCGCCGCGAAGGCCACGGCCAGCGCGAACGCGCCCAGCGGCGCGGCTGCGGCGACCGGAGCACCGGCGCACAGCGCGGCCACGAGAGCGAGGGTGGGCACCAGGACCAGCTCCGCCCTCAGTAGCGCCAGGATCTGTCCACGACCGGCGACGGCCTTCGGCGTGATCCAGAACACGGCCCGGCGCCCCGCGAGCACGCGGAGCACGGCCGACAGCACGACGAACATCGTCGAGGCGTACAGCGCGCCGGCCACGACGACGAACACCGCTCCCTCGCACACCGACCGCGGCGCGGCCCCGCGCGACACCGTGCGGCGGGCCGCCTCCGGCAGGAGCGGCGCGACCGCCGCGAGCGCCGACACCGCTCCGGCCCACAGGGGCGGGAGGGTGCCCGACGAGGCCAGTACGGCACCGGCGACGAGGGTCACCGCGCCGGCGAGCGCCGTGAGCGGCACGAGGGCCGCCTCGAAGACGAGATCCACGGCCTCGCGAGCGGGGAGTCCTCGCAGACGCCCTGCCGCCAGGTGATGGCGCAGGAACTCCACCGCGCCTTCGGCGGTCTTACGCATCTGGGTGCGGAAAGAGCGGTAGTCGATCGGGTAGTCCTCCGCGAAGGCGACGTCGACGTTGACCAGCCGCCATCCGCGTCGGCGCAGCGCCACCGTGAGGGCGAGGTCTTCGGCCACGACCTCGGGAACGCCTCCGACGTCGTCGAGGGCAGCTGCGCGCACCAGAGCTCCGCGGCCGAGGAGCGTCACGACGCCGATCCCCTCGCGACCGCCGCGGGTGACGGTCAGATGGGTGCGAAGGAGCGGGCCGAAGTAGTGGGCGAACCAGGTGCGCCCCGCACGCGCGACCGGCTGGCCCTGCACCACCGCGACGGTGGGGTCGGCGAGCGCCGGTGAGGTGCGCGCCACGAAGTCGGGCGGCAGCACCACATCGCTGTCGCACAGCACGTAGGCGTCGAAACGCCCGCGCAGTCGAGACAGCCCGTGATTGAGGTTGCCCGCCTTGAAGCCGCGCCGGTCGCGGCGTCGGATCACGCTCCAGCCGTGCGATGCGGCGGCCGCATCGAGCTGTGCGCGCGTGGCGGGGTCGCGGGAGTCGTCGAGGACGACGACCTCCACCTCGATGTCCTGTGCAGACGAGGCGACCATCGCGGGGAGGTCGAGGTCGTCGGCCACGCAGTAGAGCAGTCCGACCCTCAGCGCCGGTGGCGGTGCCGGTGCCGGCACCGGCGGGTGCGCGTCGCGAGCCCGTCCGCGACGCGCACGCAGCCACAGCGCCGCGGCGCGCAGACCCGTCACCCACAGGACGGGCGCGGCCACGCTGAAGGCGACGGCTGCGGGCGTCCCCACGCCCGCAGCCCACGTGACCACCGCAGCGACCAGCCCGATCCACACGGGGAGGAACATCACGGAGGAGAAGGCGAGAGGTCGACGCTTAATCACATACTGAGCATATATATACCTGGAATGTGTTTGCATCGGGGGAACCCCTGAGCGTCCCCTGATCCCGATGCTCAGAGCAGGCGACGCTCCGACGCCCAGACGGTCAGCTCGTGCCGCGACGACAGCTGCAGTTTGCGCAGCACGGATGACACATGGGTTTCCACCGTCTTGATCGAAATGAACAGCTCGGTGGCGACTTCCTTGTACGCGTAGCCGCGGGCGATCAGTCGCATCACCTCTTGCTCGCGCGCCGACAGCCGGTCCAGTTCGTCGTCGACCGTCGCCGTCTCGCCCGCCACCGCACCGAACGCGTCGAGCACGAACCCCGCCAACCGGGGCGAGAAGACGGCATCCCCCTCGGCCACGGCGCGGACGGCGGCACTCACCTCCGTCCCCGACGACCCCTTGGTGATGTATCCGCGCGCTCCGGCCCGGATCACGCGCACGACATCCTCGGCCGCATCCGACACACTGAGGGCCAAGAACCGGGATGCCGTCGGCGCCGACTCGCGGATGACCGATTCGCCGCCGGAGGCTTCCGCGATCCCCATCGACCCCGGCAGATGCACGTCGAGCAACACCACATCGGGAAGCGTCCGGCCGATCACCTCGACGGCAGAATCGACATCGGCGGCCTCGCCGACCACCTCCACCGACGTGTCGAGATCGGCGCGCAGCCCGGAGCGGAAGATCGAATGGTCATCGACGATCACCACGCGCACCCGCTCAGCCATGCCTGCCCCCCGGCGAGATCAGTCTCAGCTGCACCTCGGTGCCTCCGCCCGCGCCGGGACGGATCATCGCCGCCCCACCGATGCGGCGCATCCGACCGATGATCGACTCGCGCACCCCCCACCGGTCGGCGGGCACGGCATCCGGATCGAATCCCGGTCCGCGATCACGCACGAACACCTCCACCGAGGATGCCGTGCCCTCGATGTACACCGAGATCTCTCCGCCGGCGTGCCGGGCCGCGTTGAGCATCGCCTCCCGCGCGGCCGCCGCCACCTCGCCGCTGGCGCGCTCGGTCGACGCCCCCGCAGAGACCACGTCGATCCGCACCGGGTAGTCGAGCTCGAGACCGCCGGCGTAGTCACGGAGGTCGGTCGGCAGATCGCTGTCCGCCGGGGCATCGCCGTCGTACAGCCACGCGCGCAGCTCGCGCTCCTGGGCACGGGCCAGGCGCGCCACCTCGCTCGAGGCGCCGGAACGGTTCTGGATGAGGGCGAGGGTCTGCAGCACCGAGTCGTGCAGGTGAGCAGCCATCTCGGCGCGCTGCTCCTCGCGGATGCGCGCCACGCGCTCCCCCGACAGTTCGCGCCAGCGCGGCAGCACCGTCGAGGCGAGCACCGCTCCGATCGCCACCAGCGGCAGCGCTGTGCGCACGAGCTGTACCGTGCCTCCTCCGGATGCCAGCTGCGACAACTCCATCGCCAGGAGCAGCGTCAGCAGCGCCGCCACCACCAGCCGCACGATCAGCGCGTGCCGCACCCCGCGCGCGGGGTCAGAGCGGTCGACCAGCGCCGCCCAGATTCCTGCGGATGCGGCAAGGACCACGGTCACCACGAGGAGGACCATCGCCCACCAGGACGCCATCCCGTTCGCGTATCCCCACACCGTCCACGCCCACGGGTCACGGTAGATCGGCAGGAAGCTGGCGGCGAGCGCCGCAGCCACCGTGGTGAGGATCCAGGCCACGGGCGCGCGTCGCGTGGCGACCGAGTCGCCGGCCCGCCACGGCACCAGCGCCCAGAACCACGCGTAGAGGAGCAGGCCGATGCCGCCCAGCGGGGCCAGCACGACGAACAGGGCTCGCACGACCGTCGGCGACGCAGCGAGGTGGCCGGCCAGTCCCTCCGACACCCCGGTCACCAGACACTCGCGCGGCCGCTCGAGCGGCGGGCGGACCCCCGCGGCGGAGGCCGGAGTCGAAGGCTTCCGGAACCGGCGCCTCGCCGAGACCGGCTTCGGGCGCACGGGCCGCGGCGGGGCGGCCGGGCGCACCGCGGGCGCTGCGGGCGAAGCGGACGAGGACATGTCGCCATCCAACCATCCGGCACCGTCCCGACGCAGCGACGGAACACACAATCAGGGGTCGCTCAGGGGTTCACCCCATGACGCGGGCGCACCCCCGGTCGACAGGATGGAGGCATGAGCTCCCCGCCCCTCACCGACCCCGGTCCGCCGCCGCTGTCGCCGGCCCGCCCCGTCTCACGTTCCGATCGGTTCTTCTCGTGGACCGCCGGGCTCGGGATCGTGCGAGGGGACGGATGGATCGGCGGGGTCGCAGCGGGTCTGTCCGCGCGACTGGGCATCGATCCGTTGATCGTTCGCGGCATCCTCGTCGTGATCGCGCTCTTCGGGTTCCCGGCGCTCGTGCTCTACGCGATCGCGTGGGCACTGCTTCCCGACCTCGATGGACGCATCGTTGCGCAGGAGGCGCTGCGCGGACGCTTCACGCCGGCCCTCGTGGGCGTCGGCGTCTTCGCGCTGGCGGGACTGCTGCCCGCGCCGCTCGCGCTGTTCGTCGGCCTGCCGACCTTCTCCGTCTGGAACGGCGCCGGCGCCCTCCTGAGCCTTGCCGCGACCCTGATCGTGCTCGGCGTCGCCGCGGTGGCCGGCCTCCTCGTCTTCCTCATCGTGAGGTCGGCGCGGAGCGCTCCGGTATCCGCACCGCACCTCGCTCCGGCGGCCGCGCCGGCACCGGCCGACGCGGTCACGGCAGAATCGCACGGGTCCGAACGCCTCGACGGCGCGTCCGCCTTCGAGGCCGGCGACGAGAGCACACCTGCGGATCCCGAGACCGAGATGGCCGCCTGGCGCGCGCAGCATGCCGCGTGGCGGGAGCAGGATCAGCTCTGGCGACAGCAGCAGCAGGATGCCGCGCGCGCCGCCCGCGAGCAGGCGCGCCGTGAGCGGCAGGCCGCGGCCACCGCGTTCGCGACCGAGGCCGCCGAGCGCCGCCGCCACCGTCGCGCCGTCAATCCGCGCGCACCGTTCGCCTATGTCGCCGCCGCCGTGGGGGCCGCCGTCGTGCTGGGCACCGTCATCGCACTGCAGCAGGGTCTCCCGCTGGCCCCCGCTACCGGACTGTTCGTCGCTGCGGCCGTGCTCGGGGCGGCGATGGTGCTCGCCGGCATCCTGCGACGGCGCAGCGGCTTCCTCGCCTTCGCAACCGCCCTCACCCTGGTGGGCGGAGTCGGGGCGATGGCTCTGCCCGCTGCGACCGCCCTGCACGTGGGCAGCTACGGCATCTCCAACGACGGCACGCAGCCGGAATACTCCGCCGAAGAGCCGTTCCTGCAGCCGTGGGGTGGGCTCACGATCACCCTCGACGACACCGGCCGTACCGGCGAGATCCATGTCGTGCAGCGCAACGGCACCGCCTTCATCGCGGTGGCGCCCGGTGTCGAGGTGACCGTCGTGGCCACGACCCGATGGTCGGGGGTGTACGTCACCCGCAGCAGCGAGGAGTCCGAGTTCGATACGCTCGCCGACGCTCCCGGGGCCGTCGTCGACACGCTCCCCGACGGGCGGACGAGGTACACCGCCACCTTCACCAACGGCGACGGTCCCGCCACCACCCGCGAGCGGGTGGTCATCGAGCAGGACTCCGGCTACATCGATGTGTACCTGCAAGATCCACCGGAACCCACCGACGCCGACCTCAGCGAGACCGACGGAGTCCAGCCATGAGCACCGACGACCTCTTCCCACCGGCATCCGACGTTGCCACCGACGAGCGCACCACGGCGGTGACCCAGCCCGCCGAGGAGTCCCGCCCCGAGGTCACCGCCCCCACAGCGCCGCACGCTCCGCGTACGCGCTGGGCGGCGATCGTGTGGGGTCTGGTGTTCACGGCACTCGCAGCGGCGGGCATCGTGCTCACCGCGAACGCCGAGAACTTCGACGGGCTGCTGTCGTGGATCGCGGGCATGGACGCGGCGACCGCGATCGGTTACGGAGTGCTGACCGTCGGCATCCTCGTGCTCGTCGTCGGTGTCGTCGGACTCCTCCGACGCGCCCAGAAGGGACTCACCGCCCGCCGCGCGGCAGAATGATGCCGTGCGCACCCTGCTGAACATCATCTGGATCGTCTTCGCCGGCTTCTGGCTGTTCGTCGGCTACGTGCTGGCCGGTGTGCTGCTGTGCATCCCGATCATCACGATCCCGTGGGCGATCGCCTCGTTCCGCACGGCCGGCTACGTGATCTGGCCCTTCGGGCGCACGATCGTGAGCAAACCCACCGCGGGTGTCGGATCGTTCCTCGGAAACGTGATCTGGGTGATCCTCGCCGGCTGGTGGCTTGCCCTCGGTCACCTGCTGAGCGGCGTTGCGCTCTGCATCACGATCATCGGCATCCCGATGGCGATCGCCGACTTCAAGATGATCCCGATCTCACTGATGCCGCTGGGCAAAGACATCGTCTCCACCCGCAGCGGAGCCTTCGACCGCCGCTGACCCTGCGGCCAGCGGCGGTCGTCCGGCGGGCGGTCAGCCGGCGATCTGACTGCAGGCAGCGTCGGCTTCGGCGCTCGTGCACACCGCCAGCGACGCGGGGTCGACGAGGTCGTCCGGAACCTGGAAACTCCACGCGTAGGTGTAGGACTTGTCGGCCGTCATCGGCACCTCCACGCGACGCGGCGACACGGCCTCGCCCGCGAAATCGGCGTCGCCGCTCGAGCGGAGAACCGGGGCGACATCGGTGTCGGTCTGGCCGTCTTCGGAGACCCACTGAGCGAGGGTGACGGTGACCCACGACGAGCCCTTCTCCGGCTCCCCGAGGGTGGCGGCGGCAGCCTCGTCGGGCGCGACGGCGCTCCACACCTGCAGGTCCACACCGTTCGATCCGACGCGCTCTCCCGTGGCGGCCGGAGCCTCGACCGACGACGTCGCGAGGGTCGGGGCGGCGGTGGTGGGCTCCGCGGCGGGAGTGGATGCGCAGCCGGCGAGCAGGAGGCCCGATGCGGCGGCCAGGGACAGGACGGCGATGCTGCGAGAGCGCATGACGAACACCTCTTCAGTTAGGGAGTGGAACGCCTTTCACGCTACTCCGACGCCCCTGAGCGCTCACTCAGGATCGGGTCGCGCGGGTCTGCTACACACCTCCCACCGGCTCCGCGTCACAGTCCGACGCAAAGCGGAATCACAGGTCACAAACCTGGCAGGTCGGGAGGGTGCGGGTTAGCGTGGGGGCAGTCCCTCGGACGCCGGATGATCGGCCGACGGGGACGCATCGCGGCGATCCGGGCGGTCCCGGGCACCGGTTCATACCCGGCTGCGTTGCGGGTTCGACTCCCGCCGTCGCGTCCACCTCCACCCGGCTCGCGGCGCCGCCGCGACCTCCGTCACCACCCGAAGGTGTTGAACCACTCCCGACGGCGGCGCACCTCGGCATCCGACTCCGCGGCATCGGAGGTGTCGTGGTCCGCGAGCGTGCCGTTCGGCGTCAGCGGCACGAACCGTAAGCAGGCCCGACAGAGTGCGCGGCCGTGGGGATAGCCGTCAGCGAGCGTTCCGGCCCGCTCACCGCGCTCCCCCGACCCGGGACACCGCTCGGGGTCGGAATCGAGGTCGCTCCACATCAGGGCGCGATGCCGGTGGAGTCCCGGGTGAGCCAGCGGCCTCGTGCAGCGTCGCCCGCGCAGGCGGTCGCGGCAGAATCGCACCACGGCCGCGTCGCCGGGCGTGCCGCCGGGTGTGCCGCCGGGTGTGCTCATGCAAGGAGGCTACCCAGCCGGGCCCGAGGGCCACCGTCAGGCCACGGCGCATAACTCAGGCAGAACGGTCCGGTCCGCCCGGCCGGGGCCCGGCGGCGACGGTATCTGCCTGAGTTATGCGCCCGTCGAGACGGAACAGATCAGGCGCGGCGGGCGCCCTCGCCCAGCGACTCCAGCTTCGCCCAGGCGATGTCGGGGTGCACGCGGCCCCCGAGGCCGCAGTCGGTCGAGGCGATCACGCGGTCTTCGCCCACGATGCCGGTGAAGCGGCGGATGCGCTGGGCGACCAGCTCGGGATGCTCCACGACGTTCGTGGCGTGGCTGACCACGCCGGGCACGAGCACCAGGTCATCGGGCACCGCAGCGTCTGCCCACTCGGCGAACTCGTGCTCATGCCGCACGTTGCCCGCCTCGAACGAGATCGACCCGACCTGTGCGCTGAGGATCACCGGCAGGATGTCGCGCAGTTCGACATCGGTGGTGTGCGGTCCATGCCAGGAGCCCCAGCACAGGTGCAGCCGCACCTGCTCCCGCGGTAGTCCGGCGATGGCGTGGTTGATGGCATCCACCCGGATCTGGGTGAAGGCGCGGTAGTCGGCGATCGAGGGCTCGGGGTTGATCTGGTCGAAGTTCTCGGCCAGCGACGGGTCATCGAGCTGCACGATCAGCCCGGCGTCGACGATGGCGCGATACTCCTCGCGCAGCGCGTCGGCCCAGGCCCAGATGTGCTCCTCCTCGGTGGCATAGAAGTCGTTGCGCACGCGCGCAGCCGATCCCGGCGCGATCGAGGTGAGGAATCCCTGCTCGCCGTCGCGCAGCGCGGCGCGGAGGTTTCGGATGTCGGCGGCGACCGCCGCGTGACCGCGATAGGCGATCGGGCCGGTGGTCGTCGGGAACGCCGTGGCGGTGCGACCGGTCTCGACCACCTCGGCATACACGTCGGGGAACAGTTGCCGATCGCGCCGATCGAGGAACGAGGTGAGGCGCACCGCTCCCGGCTCGGACCGCACGGGCGGCTCGGTGAACGCGTTGACCTCGGTGAGCGAGAGTCCCGTGACGCGCTGGAACGAGTACGACCACCAGGCGCCGTAGTCGACCGGGCTCGACATCGCCTTGCCGAACTCACCGTCGCCCACCAGGGTGATGCCCGCATCACGCTGGCGCTCCACGACATCGGCGACCGCCTGCGCCGTCAGCGCATCGAACTCGGGCGTGGATTCGAGCGTGAAGCCGTCGTCGGCGAGGGTTCTCGCTCCGTTGGCCTCGATCAGGGCGCGCGTTCGGGGAAGGCTTCCCGAGGTGGTGGTGGCGACGGACATGGAAGACGACCTCCGAGGACGGGCCGCACAGGCGGCGTGTCTGCTCTTGCGCCGCGATCGTCGGGGCGCTCAAGGCGGAGGCTTCCGGTTTCCGAGCTGCGGCCAGCCTATCGACGGCCCGAACATGACTCCGGTCGTATGACGGTGGATGACATCGGGTCAGCGCGCGAGCCGCGACCGCACGGAGCGGGCCGCCGCCACGACGGCCGCCACGGTCACCCCACGCCGCTCGAGCACCGCCGCGCCGGGACCGGATTCGCCGAACTCCTCCACCGACACGACTGCGCCGTCCAGCCCCACCCAGCGGAACCAGCCGGCGCCGCGGCCTGCCTCGACGGCGACGCGGGCACGGAGCGCGGGCGGCAGGACCGAGTCGCGGACCTCCGCGGGTTGCGCGTCGAACCAGCGCTCGCACGGCATCGAGACCACCCGCACGCCGAGGCCGTCCGCTCCGAGTTCCCGGGCCGCCTCGACGGCGAGCGCGACCTCGCTCCCGGTCGCGACGAGGGCCACCTCGTCGCCCGATCCGACGGAATAGGCGACGTACGCGCCGCGTCCCACGTCCTCCGGGTCGGCGGACGTGCCTCCGGGGGCGACCGCCAACGCCTGCCGCGACAGGACGAGCGCCGCCGGCCCTTCCGGGTGTGCCAGCAGCTTCTGCCAGACGCCGACGACCTCGTGCGCGTCGGCGGGTCGGATGACATCGAGCCCGGGGACGGTGCGCAGCGACGCGATCTGCTCCACCGGCTGGTGGGTGGGACCGTCTTCCCCGACGGCGACGGAGTCGTGGGTGAAGACATACACGGTCGGCAGTTGCATGAGCGCGGCGAGCCGGATGCTCGGTCGCATGTAGTCACTGAAGGCGAGGTAGGTCGAACCGAACGGCCGCCACAGGCCGTGGATCGCGACGCCGGAGAGGATCGCCGCCATGGCGTGTTCCCGGATGCCGAAGCGGAGGAAGTCGCCGCCGGGCTCGGTGGCGCTGACGGCGACGCCGGCAACGGTGACCGAGGTCGAATCCGACAGGTCCGCCGACCCTCCCCACAGGATGCCGAGCGGCGCGAGCGCCTGCAGCACGTCGCCGTTGGTGGTGCGGGTGGCCACCGACGATCCGCGGGCGGCGCTGGTGGATGCCGCCTCCTCCAGTGCGGCCGCGACCCGCTCGGGGTCGCCGCCGGCGACCAGAGCGTCTCGGCGCTGCGCCTGAGCGGGGTGCGCCGTCCGCCACGCCTGTTCGCGACGGTCCCACCGGGCGTGCTGCTCGGCGCCGCGGTCCCTCGCCGTGCGAGTGTGGGCGAGCACCTCGGCGGGCGCGAGGTCTTCGAGCTCGGCGTCGGGAGGGAAGCGGAGCAGCTCCTTCACGGCGGCGAGGTCGTCTGCGCCGATCCCGCCCGAGTGCGCCGCCGGCGTGCCCGTGCGACTGGGCGAGGGGAACCCGATGCGCGTGCGTGCCGCGACCAGTGTGGGCACGCCGGTGCGCTCGGCCGCCTCACGCAGCACCCGTTCGACGTCGTCGAGGTGGAGCGGGTCGTCGATCTCCAGCACGCGCCAGCCGTAGGCGCGGTATCGGGCGCGCACGTCCTCCCGGAAAGCCACCTCGGTGGGACCGTCGATGGTGATGCCGTTGTCATCCCACAGCACCACCAGGTTGTCGAGCCCGAGGGTGCCAGCGAGCGAGCTGGCTTCGGCCGAAACCCCTTCCTGCAGGCATCCGTCGCCGGCGATCGCCCACACCGTCGCGTCGAACAGTCCGGTGCCTGCGCCGTGGAGGGCCTCGTCGCGCCGGGCAGCGAGGCTGAGGCCCACCGCGCTGGCGACCCCCTGCCCGAGGGGGCCGGTCGACATCTCCACTCCGGGGGTGTGACCACGTTCGGGGTGACCGGGCGTCGGCGAGTCGAGTCCGCGGCTGCGTGCCAGGTCGGACACGTCGAGGCCGTACCCGGTGAGCATGAGCTGCACGTACAGGAGGAGCGAGGCGTGACCGGCCGACAACACGACCCGGTCGCGGCCCGTCCAGTCGGGGTCGGCGGGGTCGTGGCGGAGCACCCGCGAGTACAGCACGTGGGCCAGCGGTGCCAGCGCCATCGCCGTACCCGCGTGTCCGTGACCCTTGGCCTGGACGACGTGGGCGGGGAGGGCGATGGCGCACTCCACCGCGCGGATCTCCGCCTCGTCTTCGGAACGCACTATCGTGACTGCATCGTTGCGCATGCCCCCACTTTGGGATACACATATTCAAAAGTCAACCCGCGCGGGGAGGGAGTGGCCGTGTCTACCGGGCCGGGAATCGTTCTGGAACTCATCCGCACGGGTCAGGCGACCACGCGCAAGGCGCTCATCGATCGCCTCGGATGGTCGCGCGTGACCCTGGCCCGCCGCCTCGACGACCTGCAGACGGCGGGACTGATCATCACGACCGGCGCACTGGACTCCTCCGGAGGACGTCCCCCGCAGGAACTCGCCGTCGCCAAGGATGCCGGTGTCCTCCTGGCGCTGGACATCGGCGGCTCCCATACACGCATCGCCGTGACCGATCTCGTCTCGGAGGTGCTGTACGAAGATGAGGCCGACATCGGAAACGACGACGGACCGGAGGACATCTTCGAGTGGGCCCGGCAGGTGTACGACTTCCTCTTGGCCCGCCTCGGACGCACCCGCGCAGATGTCGTCGGGATCGGGATCGGGGTACCCGGGCCGGTGGATCCTCGCACGGGTGAGCTCGGCGCCGGCCAGCCCGACCCCCGCTGGGACGGTGTGCGCGTGGCCGAGGTGTTCCGCGATTTCTCGGGCCTCGTGGCCGTGGGCCGCGACGTCCACGTGCTCGCGACCGCCGAGGCTCGCCTGGGATGGCCCGGGTATTCCGACCTGATCGTGCTGAAAGTCGGCATGGGTGTCAGCTGCGCGTTTGTCACGGAGGGACGCCTCGTTCGCGGCATGCGCGGCGGAGCGGGGCAGCTGAGCGCACCGCGCTCGGCCGGCGAACGTGGTGCGCTCAGGCCGCTGGAGGAGCTGGCCAGCGGACGGACGATCCGCGACCAGCTCGCACGAGAGGGCATCTCGGCACGGACGAGTGCGGACATCGTCGCACTCGCTCAGGCGGGAGATCCGCGCGCGGTGGATGCGCTGATCGACGCCGGCACGATCATCGGCGCCGCCCTGGCCGACACGGTGGGCTTGTTCAATCCGGAGGCCGTGGTGATCGGCGGCAACCTGCAGGATGCCGGAGACCGCTTTCTCGGAGCGATCCGCAGTGAGCTGCTCGGCTCCGCCCATCCCTACGGCCGGCGCGGTCTCGTCGTCGAACGTGGTCGGCTCGGACGCCGGGCCGGGGTGCGCGGGGCGGCGCTGCTGGCCCAGGACCACGTCTTCGACATCGCGCGCATCGACAATTTCCTCCGCTGACGCATCCGGGCGGCGTGACACGCTCGCCGGATCTTTAGATCAGCACTGTACAAAAGCGGACGGCGTCGCTATCGTGGGCGCAGACCCCCCGCGACGACTCCTGGAGGACGGATGAGCTTCGCCGATTGGCTTCCCGAAGAAGCCATCCGCACGCACGCGCACGCGACGGACTGGCGCGCTGCGATCACGCTGGCAGGGCAGTGCCTGGTCGCCACCGGAGCCACCACCCCCGACTACACCCAGGAGATGATCGACACCGTCGAGCGCCTCGGTCCCTACATCGTCATCGCGCCCGGCATCGCTCTGGCCCACTCTCGCCCGTCCCCCGCGGTGCTGCGCACCGGCATCAGCTGGGTCACCCTCGCCGACCCCGTCTCCTTCGGGCACGAGGAGAACGACCCCGTACGCCTGGTGCTGGGCCTGGCCGCCACCGACCACGACGGGCACATCGGCATGATGTCGCAGCTCGCGACGACGATCTCGGACGAGGCACTGCTCGCCGACCTCCTGGCGGCCGATTCGCCCGCCGACCTCCGCCAGCGGATGCATGCCCACCATGCTCCGGACACGACCACGGAGTTGCTCAACTCCACGGAAGGGGAACACGTATGAAGATCGTCACGGTCTGCGGAATGGGTATCGGAACCTCCGTGCTCCTGAAGATGAATGCCGAGAAGGCACTGCGCTCGCTCGGTGTCGATGCCGACGTGGAGGCCGCCGACATCGGCACCGCACGGGGGGCCGCGCGCACCGCCAACCTCGTGCTCACCTCGGCCGATCTCGTCGAAGAACTCGGCGAAGTTCCGGCCACGGTGGTCGTGATCAACAACTTCACGAGCGTCGACGAGGTGACCCAGAAGATCAGCGCCGCACTCGAGTGAGCCCGGACTGACCTCAACGAACTCCCGACCGGGATCACTCCCGAGCCGGCCGACGGCCGCGACACCGTGGTCGCCGCATCCGAGGCGCTTCGTCGCGCCCGCGATCCCCCTCACCCCAGGAGGCGCTCCGCCTCCGACGCAGAAAGGAATCCCACAATGGAGTGGCTCGTCGCCATCCTCGACTTCATCGGGAAGCAGATCCTCAACGTTCCCGCCTACCTCATCGGCATCATCACCGCGATCGGTCTGATCGCCCTCAAGCGCAACACCGGACAGGTCATCGGCGGTGGCCTGAAGGCCGCGATGGGCTTCCTCATCCTGGGCGCGGGTGCCGGCGTGGTGGTCGGCTCCCTCACCCCGCTGGGCGACCTCATCCTGAAGGTCACCGGCGCTCAGGGCGTCATCCCCACCAACGAGGTCATCACCGCCCTCGCGGCAGAGCAGTACGGCACGCAGGGTGCCTACGTCCTGGTGCTCGGATTCATCGTGATGCTGGTGCTCGCGCGCTTCACGCCGCTGCGCTACATCTTCCTCACCGGTCACCACATGGTGTTCATGTCGATCATGCTGACCGTCGTCATCTCCACCGGACTCGGGGCGGAGCTCGGGTGGCTCGTCGTGCCGCTGGGCGCGGTGCTGCTGGGTGTCATCATGGTCGTCATGCCGGCCTTCGCGCAGCCGTGGATGCGCAAGATCACCGGCGACGACTCGATCGCCATCGGCCACTTCGGCACGCTCGGCTACATCGCCGCCGGTGCCGCAGGACAGGTCACCGGACGCCGCAGCCGGTCCAGCGAGGAGATCAACTTCCCGCAGGGTCTGCGATTCCTTCGCGACTCGATGGTGGCCACCGCGCTCTCGATGGTGCTGATCTACTGGGTCTTCGCCATCTGGGGCCTCATCGCCCTGCCGCAGGAAGAGGCGTTCGCCATCTTCGGTTCGGCCGACGTCGGCGCCTACATCATGGCTGCCTTCGCGCAGGCGCTGCAGTTCGGCGTGGGTGTGGCCGTCATCCTCTTCGGTGTGCGCACCGTGCTCGGCGAGCTGGTGCCCGCCTTCCAGGGCATCGCCGAGAAGGTCGTCCCCGGTGCCAAGCCGGCGCTGGACATCCCGATCGTGTTCCCCTACGGCGCCAACGCCGTGCTGATCGGCTTCATCTCCTCGTTCGCCGGGGGCCTGCTCACCCTCGCCGTGATCGCCGCGTGGCTGAACCCCGTGTTCGGCCTGGCGCTGATCCTGCCCGGCATGGTGCCGCACTTCTTCACCGGTGGCGGCGCGGGCGTGTTCGGCAATGCAACGGGTGGCCGTATCGGTGCCGTCGTCGGCGGGTTCGTCAACGGCATCCTGATCACGATCCTCCCCGCCCTGCTGTTGCTCGTCTTCGGTGAGCTCGGGTTCGCGAACTCCACGTTCGGCGACGCCGACTTCGGGTGGTTCGGCTCGCTCGTCGGCGCCGGGTTCATCGGTGGACCGATCGTCGGAGCCATCCTCAGCATCGTCATCGCCGCAGCGCTCGTCGTCGGTGCGTCGGTCTTCCAGCGCCGCGTCGTCGACACCGGGTGGGTGCCCGGCAAGGCACGCGATGAGCGGTTCGCGGCGGAAGCCGCAGCCGCGAAGGCCGCAGCCGCCAAGTAAGCGACCGCCTCCCCCCGCAGACCGCCCTTCCCTCCGACATGTTCCGGAGGGAAGGGCGGTCTGTCCTTCACTCCGGGGAGTGCATCGCTTCGGTGTCGAGACTGTGCCAGGTGTCGAACGTCACCGCCTCCGCGCCTGCGGCATCTCCCGTCTCCAGCGCGTGGATGAGCCGTTCGTGACGCGCGACCGACGACCGGCCGTCGCGGCTGAACCGCTGCAGCTCTGCGCGGCGCACCAGTGCGCCGAACTGCTCCAGCACCGTCTCGACGGCGCGGTTACCGAGTGCGTCGATCGGAACGCGATGCAGGTCGTCATCGGCCGCGAGCGCCGCTCGGGTGTCGCCGGCGGCGACCGCGTCCGCGAATCGGCGGTTCGCGTCGCGCATGAGGTCGAGCTCGTCGCCGGTGAGACGTCCCGCCGTCTCGCGCACCGCCAGGCTGTGCATCGCAGTGATGACGTCGCGCGCGTCACGCACGGCGCGCGCGTCGACCTCGCTGACGGTCGTGGAGCGGCCGGGGATCGCGATGACCAAGCCGCTCGCGGACAGTCGCAGCAGCGCCTCGCGCACCGGTGTGCGGCTCACTCCGAGCCACGCGGCCAGGTCTCCGTCGCGCAACTGCTCTCCGGGAAGGAAGGTGCCGTCCACGATCGCGTCCCGCAGCCGCCGATAGACGTCGTCGCGAAGGAGGGAGCGCTCGACGGCGGCGTCGGTCTGCGGAATCGGCATGCATCATCCTGGCCATCCCGTTCCGCCGGGCGCAAATCCCCCGTCGATCCGGCGTCGCACGGTATAGGCGAAGACGCCGTCGTAGCCGTAGATCTCTCCCAGCACGGGAACGCTCACCCGAAGGTCGACGTGCTGCTCGGTCGCCCGCGCACGTTCCCGGAGCACGAACGTGGCGAGGCGGGGAAGCGGCACCCGCACGCCCGCGACGTGGAGGGCGAGGCGACGGCTGCGCATCCGCAGGCCGCCGTCGACGACGCGCACCTCGAACTCCACCTCCACCTGCCCGCGATCTCCGACCCGGTCGATGATGCGACCGTGCCGAGCGTGCATCCGGTCGACCATCACCCGCTCGGCGCGGGGATAGCGGAACAGGCGGGTCGCGCGGCGGATGCCGTCCGCTTCGGTGTTTCGCACCGCGAACTCGACGCCGACGCCGAACTCCGCACAGGCGATCCCGCGCGCGCCGAGGATCCAGAACAGGGGTCTCAGCGCGCGTCTGCGCAGGCCCGCCTCGCGGAAGACACCTCTCCCCACACCCTCCTCGTCCGGGGCCACGCCGCCGAAGTACTCCTGAAGCGGCGCGTCGAGCTCGCCGAAGCTGTCTCCGAGCACCGCCTCGAAAAGGGAGGCCATCAGCGTTCCCGGAATTTTCTGAACATGTTCAGAACTGTAGTACCGTCGGAGCATGAACACCCTGCAGCGCCCCATTGCCGTCGTCGCCGGCGCCGGCGGATTCATCGGTCGCGCGATCGTCGAGGCGCTCTCGACCGAGGGCTACGAGCTGCGTCTCGTCGGGCGCGAGGGGCCGATCACGTGGGACGATCCCGCCGGTCTCCGCGATGCCGTCGACGGCGCGGCGGTCGTGGTCAACCTGGCGGGGAAGTCGGTCAACTGCCGCTACAGCGACCGTAACCGTGACGAGATCCTCCGCTCGCGCGTGCACACCACCCGTGCATTGGCTCAGGCGATCGCCGCTGCCGACGCTCCCCCGCCGGTCTGGCTGAACGCCTCGACGGCGACGATCTACGCGCACTCGACCGACCGCGCGAACACCGAAGCGGATGGGCGCATCGGATCGGGTTTCTCCGTCGACGTGGCCACCTCGTGGGAGCGAGAGTTCTTCACCCCCGACCTGCCTGCCACCCGGCGTGTGGCGCTGCGGATGGCGATCGTGCTCGGCGACGGCCCGGCCACCCGCATGCTCTTCGCTCTCGCGCGGGCGGGACTCGGCGGTCCGCAGTTCGACGGCTGGTGCCCCCCTCACCGCCGGTACCGCGGCATCGGCGAGCGACCCACCGGATCCGACCGCGCGCCGTGGTACCGCACGCAGGGGCGGCAGAAGTTCAGCTGGGTGCACATCGACGACGTCGTGGCCGCCGTCCGTTTCCTGCGTGACACCCCGTCGATCTCGGGCGTCGTGAACATCGCCTCGCCGGCCCCGAGCGACAACCGCACGCTCATGCGCACCCTCCGCCGTCTCACGGGCACCCGGATCGGCCTCCCCACGATGCGGTGGATGCTCGAGCTCGGCATGTGGGTGCTGCGCACCGAACCGGAGCTGATCCTCAAGAGCCGGTGGGTGCTCCCCGGACGGCTCCTCGACGCCGGGTTCGCGTTCGCGCACACCGACCTCGAGGCAGCTCTCGCCGAGATCTCCGCTGCTACGCGTCTTCGTCGAGCGACCCCAGCAGGGCCGTCAGCTTCCGCGACAGCACCTCGATGACCTCTGCCGCGTTGTCATCGTCGAACAGCGGAATCTCCGGATCGAGCAGGGTGGCGACGTAGTCGGCCTCAGAGACACCGACGGGAAGGTGAAGCCGCCATTGGTCACCCGGTGGTGGAGCAGGAAGACCCAACGCGCGCATATAGCCGCTCAGTACATCCTGGATCTCGGCGCGATCGTCGTCGTTCGGTTCCCGCACGCGCCATGGCCCGTCGCCGCAGCGTTCCCTCACCATCGAGTCCTCACGAGGCACACGCTGAACGTGCCGAGGACCGGCGACGTACGCGACGAGAACGTCCTGCATCGAGGGGTCCAATGCGACGACTTCTCCGCGCCCCTCGATCGGAGCATCGGACATCCGCATCCACCGCGATGCGTCTACGGGAATGTGCACAGGGTCTCCCTCGTGTCGATGACGGGAGGCTAGCAGTGGCGCAACCGACCCGCCGCTCCACCCTCTCAACTTGCCCCGCACACCCCCGATGACCGACCCTTGATAGTCGGAGTGCCCGCCGGAGCGCGGCGGCACCGCGAGAGGGATTCATGACTGAGACCGAGAGCCAGATCTTCGAGCCGGATGGCCGCGCCATCCCCTACGTCGACGAGGGCTCCGGGCCTGCACTGGTGCTGGTGCCCGGTCGCGCGGGCGACCCCGTGCACCTCGGCACCCTCGCCGGCGTGCTCATCGAGGAGGACTTCCGTGTCGTCCGGGTCGGCACCCGTCCCGACGCGGACGCGTCCGGGCCGGATGCCGTCGGCATCCTCGCGCGTGATGTCGTCGACGTGATGGACCACCTCGACATCGCCGACGCGTGGGTCGGCGGACCGGCGTTCGGCGGCACGGTCGCCCGCCGCGTCGCGCGCGAGCACACCGACCGCGTCAACGGTGTGCTGCTGCTGGGTGTCGAGCCGGATGCCGACGAGCCGCTCGCGCCGGGCGTGCCGGTGCTCGTGATCCAGGGATCCGACGACGAGGTCACCCCGCCGTCGGGCGGCGAGAAGCTGCAGGCCGCCGAGCCGGGCCTGGTCACCGTGTCGACGATCGACGGCGCCGGGCACCTGTTCGCTGCCACCCACGCAGGCGAGACGGCCTGGGTGATCGAGGACTATCTCGACTGGGACTGACTGGCCCCGGCGTCACCCTCCGCGTCACCGCGACCGAGGAAGATCACGCCGCGATAGCCGGCATCCGACCAGCGCACGAGGCGATCGAGGTCGGCCAGTCGCACGGGGAGCTCGTGGGTGTCGACCCACGTCTCTCCCGATTCGCGGTTGATCCACGGGTCTTCGATCACGACGAACTCGCGTCCGTCCGACGCGTGCGCGAGCACCCAGTGCGGACCGTGCTCCGCGTGCATCGGGGCCTCGTCGATGAGCAACAGTGCCAGCTCGCCGCCGGCGACGCGCCGCGCGATCTCGTCGACACCGACGCGCGTGCGCGTGACGGTGAGGCCGAGCTCCTCCGCCCGTCGTAGCGACTCCGCCTGCAGCTCGGCGCGGAAGGAGAGGTCGAAGCCGCTGTAGCCCTCCACGAGCACCGGACCGTCATGGTCGAGGCTGACCTCCACCGCATCGGTGCCGAGGTGCTCGGCGGTGGTGACGGCGAGCCCCACCGGCTCGCACGCCGGGAAGTTGCTCGCCAGCCGCCAGAACCCGAGCTCCAGATCGCGGTCGTGCGAGTCGGCGGTGAACCCGTCGACTCCCCGGAGCCCGGCCGCCATCAGTGCGGCGACGGCGCCGCACGTGAACAGGGTCGTCTGCGCGTAATAGCCCGGCTCGCGATGCGCGAGGTGCTCGAGCCAGAGGATCCCGCCGGCCGTCGCCCCCGTCCCCACCGCACCGAGTGGACGGCGAAGGGCCTCGAAGCCTGCGGCGATGGCAAAAGAGGGCAGTGGATCGGGCGAGGCCCACTTGAGGGCGACGTCGCCTCGCGCGACGGCGGCAGCGCGCAGCGCGCGCACGAGGTCCGCCCCGGCTGCGTCGTCGGAGGCCCACGGTGCGCTGACGGTCGTCGCCGCCGTGGCGGGGCGTCCGGAGGTCAGGGCGACCGCCGACACCTCGCCGGCCCGAGAGAGCACGCTCAGCCGCGGACGGTATCCCGCCCGCGGCGTCCGCCACAGCTCGGCGCGAACTGAGCCGACCACGTCGGCCAGGCCCTCGTCGAGCGCGGCGCACACGGCATCCATCCCCTCGTGGACGACGATCTCCGCCACCCCGACGGGCTCGTCGGGGTCGTCGGGCAGCGGGCCAGCGGAGACATCACCCATCGGCGGGCTCTCCTTCCTGCCGGCGCGTGCCGGCATTCTCGTGCAGCGCAGCGGCGACGAGGGTTTGGGTGAACGGATGCTGCGGACGCTCGAGCACGTCGGCACACGCCCCGTGCTCGACGACGCGCCCCTCCCACATGACGGTGACGGTGTCGGCGAGAGTGCGGACCACCGCGAGGTCGTGGGAGATGAACAGGATCGTGATGCCGCGCTCGCGGCGCAGGGTGCGGAACAGGTCGAGGATCTGTGCCTGCACCGAGACGTCGAGCGCCGACACCGACTCGTCACAGATGAGCAGGCGCGGATCGGGGGCCAGCGCCCGGGCGATCGCCACGCGCTGCCGCTGCCCGCCCGACAGGTCGGCAGGGCGACGCTGGGCGAACTCCCTCGGCAGTCCGACCGTGTCGAGCAGGTCGTCGACCGTCTGGGTGCTGCGGGAGCCGGCTCGACCGGCGGCGCGCAGCGCCTCCCGCAGAATCGCGCCGATCGTCATCATGGGGTTCAGCGACGAGTACGGATCCTGGAACACGATCTGCATCTGTGCGGGCGACCGCGATGGCCTGCCCGGCGCCAGGGCCGTGCCCTCGAAGGCGACGACGCCGGCATCCTCGCGTTCGAGCCCGGCGATGCAGCGGGCGAGGGTGGATTTTCCCGACCCGGATTCACCCACGATGCCGGCGATCGAGCCGGACGCGACATCGAGGTCGACATCGTCGAGCACCGTCCGCTCGCCGAAGCGCTTGCCGAGTCCGCGCACCGACACGAGCGTCTCCGTCGCCGGAACGCTCGCCGCTGCCCCCGCCGGAAGGGGCGCCAGTGCGGGATCGGCGGCCACGAGGGCGCGTGTGTACGGATGCTCGGGCGCACGCAGCACGTCGGCGGTGCGGCCCCGCTCGACCACGTCGCCGTGTCGCATCACCAGCACCTGATCGGCTCGGCCGCGCACCACCCCGAGGTCGTGGGAGATGAGGATGACGGGAAGCCCTCGCGTGCGCTGGAGCGTTCCGAGGGCATCGAGCACCTCGGCTTGATTCGACGCGTCCAGAGCGGTGGTGGGCTCGTCGGCGACGAGGAGCATCGGATCGCTCGCGACGGCTGCGGCGATCGCGACGCGTTGGCGCATGCCACCCGACAGCTGGTGCGGATAGGCCCGCGCCACCCGCTCGGGCAGGTTCACCTCCGCCAGCGACCGGAGCACCGCCGCGGTGCGCTCCGCGCGGGCAAGCCGCCTGCCCTGGGCCGCCTCGATCGTCCACGCGATCTGATCGCCGCAGCGGTGCACGGGCGACAGGCTCGTGAACGGGTCCTGCAGCAGGAGAGCGACCACCCTCCCGCGCACGCCCGCCCAGCGGTCGCCGCGAGCGGACAGATCGATCGTGCGGTCGCCGACGGTGAGCGTGCCGCGGGCCCGGAACCCCCGTGGAAGCAAGCCCACCAGGCTCTTGGCCGACAGGGTCTTTCCCGAACCCGACTCGCCGATCAGCGCCAGCATCCCGCCTGCGACGACCTCGGCGTCGAAAGGCGCGACCACCTGCCCGTTCGGACCGCTGACGGCGAGGCCCTGGATCTGCACGCCGTTCATACGGCTGCCCCCGTTCGTGAGAGTCGCTCTCCCAGCCAGTCACCGAACACGTTGACGGCGCACGCGACGAGGATCACGAGCAGCGCCGGCACCACCACCGCGAGCGGGTTGTCGAACATGATCGCTCGATTGTCGGTGAGCTGGCGTCCCCAATCGGCGGTGCCCGGAGCCACCCCGACACCGAGGAACGACAGCGACGAGAACGCCACGAGGGCGAACGCCGTGTTGAGCATGACGTTGGTGATGACCAGCGTCGAGACGTTCGGGAGGATGTGACGGAACATCACGCGCCACCGCGAGAGCGAGAGCATCTGCGCCGCCTCGATGTAGGGGCGCGCACTCTGCTCGAGCACCCCGGCGCGGACGATCCGGATGTCGGAGGGCGAGAACAGCACGATCAGCAGTGCCACCGTCACCCAGTAGCCGCCGCCGAGAACGCCCGAGACCACGATGGCCGCCAGCAGCACCGGCAGCGCCAGCAGCAGGTCGGTCCACCGGCCGATCGCGAAGTCGAGCCAGCCGCGCTCGTAGCCGGCGAGGGTGCCGAGCACGATGCCGAAGAGCATGGATCCCACGGCCACGCACACCGGGCCGACGACCGAGGACGCCGTGCCGGCGATCGTCATGGCCAGCACGTCGCGGCCGAGTTCGTCGGTGCCCAGAGGGTGTCCGTCGGTGCCGGCCGGCAGGAGACTCGCGAGGATGTCCTGCCGCATCGCGTCGGGAAAGAGGAGCCCCCCGAGGAGTGTCATCGCGACCACGAGTGCGAGGAACACGGTGATGACCACGATGGTCCAGGGCGCCCGGCGCCGCGTGGGGGCCGTCATCAACTCGATCGCGGCGGTCATGCCGAACCTCCCGTGGCGCGGGCGGTGCGCAGCCGCGGATCGAGGACGAGGTAGGCGAGATCGGCCAGCAGCGCGATGACGGCGATCACGATCGCCACCATGAGGGTGAGCGACTGCACCACGGCGATGTCCTTGAACAGCACGGAGTCCTGCAGCAGGAGACCGATGCCCGGCAAGGCATACGTCGTCTCGGCGAGCACGGTGCCGCCCACGAGGAAGGTGAGCACCAGGCTCGCACCCGTCACGATCGGGATGGCGGCGTTTCGGAGGGCCACCCGGCGCACCGTGGGCTCGGAGAGTCCGCGGGCACGGGCGGAGGTGACGTAGTCGGATGCCAGCTCCCGCAGCATCGCGGTGCGCGTGAGCTTGAGCACGATGGCTCCGAGGCCGAGCGCGAGGGTCACCGCGGGCAGCACGAGGTGTCGCAGCGTGTCCAATCCCCCGTCGCCGGCGCCGTACACCGGGAAGACGGGAAGGTAGTAGGCGAAGGCGTAGAGCAGCAGCAGGCCGACGGCGAAGGTGGGTGCGCTGAGGCCGACGATCGCGAACACGGTCGCGATCCGGTCGACGACGCCGCCCGGCGCCACGGCGCTGCGCACACCCAGCGGAACGGCCACCGCCAATGCGCACGCGAAGGCGAGTCCGCACAGCAACAGGGTCAGTCCCAGCCGCGATCCGATCGCGTCGGCGACCGAGGTCTGCAGCCGGATCGAGGTGCCCAGGTCGCCGGTGAGGAATCCCCCCAGCCAGCGCAGGTACTGCACCGGCAGCGGATCGTCGAGGTGGTACTGCTCCCGAACGGCGGCGACCGCTTCCGGGGTCACCGGGCGGTTGCCGAGCAGGTTCTTCACGATGTCGCCGGGGGCGAGATACATGAGCGAGAAGATCACGATCGACAGCGCCAGGAGCACGCCGACCGTGCCGAGCACGCGCACCGCGAGCAGGCGCCCCAGAGGGCGTGCCCTCGCTGCGCGCGCTCGGAAGACGGATGCCGAGGTCACCGTGCGCGCCGCCGGATCACTGGCCCGCCCGATACAGCTGGGTCGGCCACGAGGAGATGAACGCGAACGAGCTGTAGTCGCGGATCCCGAGATCCTTCGCGAACGCGGTGGCCGACTGACCCCACCACAGCGGCACGTTCACGACGTCCCGGGCCTGCAGCGTCTCGGCCTCGATGAGGAGATCGATGCGTTCGGCCGGGTCGGAGGTGGCGCCGGCGCGAGTGAGGAGGTCGACGACGGCGGGGTTGTCGTAGCCGGCGGGGTTTCCCGCACCCAGCAGGTAGCTGGGCACCTCGGCGGGATCTCCGAGCGTGGAGAAGTACCACATGAAGTTGATGCCGTGGTCGCTGGAGGCGTCCAGGCTCGCCAGCCACTCCTCGATCGGCACCTCGCGCACGTTCAGCGTGATGCCGATGTCGGCGAGGTTCTGCGCCAGCGCCTGAGCGGCCGAGCCGATCTGCGGACCGGTGTTGGGGGTCAGCACCTCGGCCTCGAACCCGTTCGGCTGCCCGGATGCCGCCAGCGCCGCCTTGGCCGCCGCGATGTCGAAGTCCCACTGCGGGATGCCGGCGAGCTTCTCGCGGGCCTGGTCGGCGTCGTAGGCCTTGCCGAGCGACTCGGGGGTCATGATGGCGGTCGCTGCCTCGCCGTGACCGCGCAGCAGCGACGACACGTACGCGTCACGGTCGACCGCGTGGGCCACCGCTTCGCGCACCTTGGGGTCGTCGAACGGCGCCACACCGGTGTTGAAGTACAGCCCCACGTAGGAGAGGTCGTTGATGTAGTCCACGCGCATCGACTCGAGCTTCTCCCACTGCGCCGACTGCGCGAGCGGCACGTTGAAGGCCACATCGATGTCGCCCGACTGCGCCGCCAGCAGGCGGGTCGACTCGTCGGGAACGAAGGTGACGGTGATCTCCTTCACCTTCGGCAACTCTCCCCACCACGTGTCGACGCGTTCGAAGGTCACGTGGGAGTCGGGGGTGAACTCGGTCACCTGGTAGGGCCCGGTGCCCAGCAGCAGTGAGCTGGAGGTTCCGACCTTGCCCTCGTGCTTCTCCCAGAACGCCTGGGACGTGATGAAGGCCGCGCCGCCGGTGCTCATGTTCGACGCGAATGCGGGGTCGGGGTCGGTGAGGGTGATCGTCACTTCCGAGTCACCCGTCTTCTCGATCGTGTCGACGTTGGTGAGGTAGTACGACAGGCCCGGCGAGGCCGTCTCGTCGCGGGCCTCTTCGAGGCTGAAGACGACGTCGTCGGCGGTGACCGGAGTGCCGTCCTGGAAGCGGGCGTCGTCGCGCAGCTCGTAGACGTAGGTCACGTCGTCGGGCTGTTCCCACGACTCGGCCAGGCCCGGCTGCACCCGCCCCTGCGCGTCGATCGAGACGAGTCCCTCCTGGGCGATCGAGGCGATGTAGTAGTTGAGGATGCCGGCCTCCTGACCGACGTAGAGGCTCGAGAGCGAGCCGGGGAGGGCGACGGTGATGCTGTCGATCTCCGCGCCGGTGTCGGCACCGGTGGTGGCGGTCGGTGCAGGCGATGTCGTGGCGCACGCCGTCAGCAGCAGTGCACTGGCTGCTGCGACGGCGCCGGCCTGCGCGAGGCGGGTGGCGGTCAGGTTCATTTCGGGTGACTCCTCTGCGAGGGTGGTGCGGGACGGGTGCTGCGGACGGGACACGAATCGGGCACGATGGCCGGCGCTGCGACGACGCGCATCGACGACGGCATCCACTCCGGCCGACGACGGCCGGTGGGCGGTGAGCTGACGCAGTGCCTCGGCGACGGCCGGGATGGCGGTGGCCTCCACGAGTGTGGTGGCCGTGGTGCGTCGGGTGAGGGCGGGCGTGAGCCCCAGCATGCGGATGCCGGTGGGCAGCGACAGCCCGGCCAATGCGCTCTCGGGAACGAACGCGGTGCCCAGGCCATGGGCGACGAGCGAGATCGCGCCCGCGGGCAGCGTCACCGCGATGTCGTCCTCTCGAGCGGGCCGGCCGACCGCCTCCGCAACGGCGTCGCTGCACGTGCCGGCCCCGACGATCCACGCGCCACCGGCCAGAGCGGAGGGGGCGACCCGTGCGCCCGGCGCCTCGGCGTCGTCCGAGGTGATCGCGACGATCTCCTCGGCGAACAGGAACGTGGAGCGCAAGCCCGCTGACCGTGCCGCCGTGCTACGACGCGCCCGCTCGCCCACGCTGCAGGTGACAGCGATGTCGGCGCGGCCATCGCGCACCATGGCGAGCGCATCGGCGGCATCCGCAGCCTCGGTCACGCCGAGTTCGACACCGTTCAGGGCCACCGCGAGGCGGGCGAGGGCCGGGGCGACGACGGGCGCGATGAGGTCGGCGGGGGTGGCCAGGCGCACCGCGTCCGCGCGGCGACCGAGCACTCGGGCGAGCTCGGTCGCCGCGGCGGTGAGGCTCGCGTCGATGCGCGGGGCGTGGGCGGCCAGGAGTGCGCCGACCGGGGTCAGGCGCGCCGACCGGGCGGTGCGGGCGACCACCGCTGTCCCCAGCCGTGCCTCCAGCCGCTGCACGTGCTGGGTGATCGTCGGCTGCGTGTAGCCGAGCGACCGTGCGGCGGCGCTGATCGACCCGGTCTGGTCGATGGCGACGAGGATGCGCAGCGAGTGCACGTCGAGCGCACGTGTGAGGGCATCGACGTCGACCACACCGGAGTCATCCATAGGGGCATGCTATTGATAGTCGTATTTCGATGGTGTAACAGAATGTCTCGATCTGTCGCCGAACGTCACACACTGTCGGGATCGCGGTCTTTGCTCGCCACTGCGGGCGACTGCGCGGCACACTCGAACAGGAGGAAAAGTGGACGAACCATACGGCGCCTGGGTCGCCCGGCGTGACGATGCGGTGTGGGGCGAGCTCGGTATCGCCACCCTCGCCTCCACCAACTGGCTCGATGCCACGCCACGCCCCGTCGAGGGTGCACCGGGCCTCTGGCACGCGGAGTCGGATGTCGCCGTGGGCCTCATCGACGGCGTGGAGGTGCGTCTGGGGCCCGGTGAACAGGAGCAGCACGAAGGGCTGACCTTCCGCGGATTCGCGCGCGACGGAGCGACCGCCGTGCGTGTGCTCGATCCCGGGGCGCCCGCTCGCCGCGGGGTCTCCCGCATCGAGCGCTTCGCGTACGATGCTCGGACCGTCGCGGTCGGACGCATCCGCCACACCCCGGGTGCGCAGGTCTCCACGGTGTCCGTGGACGGCCACCACGCCGTCACCGACTACGCGGCCGAGGTCGACCTGGAGTGGGAGGGCGCGAGCATCCACCTCGCCGTGGAGGGGCAGCCCGACGGAACCCTCTTCGCCGCCTTCTCGGATGCCACCAGCGGCGCCGACAGCTACCGCTTCCGCTTCCTGCGCCTGCCCGCCCCGGCTGCCGACGGCACGGTGGCCGTCGACCTGAACCGTGCCTACCTGCCGCCGTGTGCCTTCTCCGACCACTACGTGTGCGTGTTCCCTCCCCCGCAGAACCGGCTGAGCGTGCCGGTGCGGGTCGGCGAGGCGCGGGTCGTCTGACCACAGGCCGGGCCGCAGGGGCGCACGATTCCCCGCGGATCTCCAGCCGCCGGTCATACCCTGGCGGGAGATCCGATCGAGGAGGGACGATGCGCCGAGTCGCCGTCACCGTCAGCGCGGTGCTGCTGGCCGTATCGCTTGCCGCCTGCGCCCCCGACGATTCCGCCCCCCAGGGAGATCCCATGCCCGGACCGACGTCGTCCTCGCGCCCGCCGTTCCAGACCACCACACCCGGCGCCGTCGGCCCCACCGGCACCCCGGCCGACGTTCCCGCGGCCCGCTGGGACGCGATCGTCCGTGACCTCGCCGAGCGCGGCGTCGCGGGCACCCCCACCCTGGTGTCCGCGGAGAACGTCGTCTTCGCCGACGGGTCGCTCGGATGCCCGAGCCCCGGCCAGTCGTACACCCAAGCCCAGGTAGACGGGATGCGCGTCGTCGTCGCCGCAGGCGGCGCGACCTACGACTACCGCCTCGGCACCGACGACCAGCTCGTCCTCTGCACGCGCTGACCCCCCAACCCGCCCCTCCCCACCGAACCCACGTCTCCCCCACCTCGTGCGGGCATGGGTTCGGTGCAGAAGGGTGGGTTCGCGGGAGCGCGCCGGGCGCGCCAGGCGCACCGAGCGTGCCGGGCGCGCCGGAGGGGCGATGCGCATGCGCACCGCCCCTCCGGGTGGGTGGTCTTACTTGACCTTGACCAACAGGGCCTCTCCCGAGCCCGAGCGGTTGTCGTGGACGACGACCATCGAGCCGAGCGGCTTCTGTGTCTTGTACGCGTCCCGGTCGACCGCCACGGAGACGTTCGCCTTGCCGCGCTTGGGAACCGTCACGAACTGGCCGTTCGAGATGGCCGGCGCGGACGGGTCGTAGGTCGCCGTTCCGGAGAAGGCGTCCTGCGCGCTGGAGGTGATGCTGAACGACTGCACGGTGTAGTCGAACGCACCCGCCACGTCCACATCGCTGGCCCAGACCGGCAGCAGGATCGTGCTGCTGTCGGTGGGAGCCTGCGCCAGGAACCCGGTGGCGATGAGGCCGCCGGTCGCGATGTTCTGCGCGAACACCTCGGTGACACCGTTGATGTCACCGGCGCGCACCGCGCCCGAGTCGTACGAGAAGACGATCCAGTCCGGCTCGCCGTCGCGGTCGACGTCCAACAGCACATCGAACTCGTTGTTCGCCGCGTTCGACCACCGCTTGTGCGTGTTGACGGCGAACACCAGCAGGTGATCGTCGCCCTGCGCGAACGACTGCACCCCCGCGGCCCGCAGGTCATAGCCGGTGTCGGCCAGCTCCTTCGAGGCGTCCTTCTTGTCGCTCAGTCCCCACGTGTAGACGTCGGCACCGGCATCCAGCGCACCGAGGGTGTTGCGGAGCTTGATGGTCTTCGTGGCGTCCTTCAGCTTGTCCTTGTGTGAGAACAGGGCCGACGAGCTTGCACTCACCTTGCTGTTCGAGCGGGGCACCAACAGATACGGCACGCGCAGCTGCTGGTCGGCGGAGGTCAGCACCACGTCACCGGAGATCTCGTGGAACGCGAACTGGTCGTCGCTGAGCACCGAGGTGGGAACGTCCTTGGCCGCGGCCGCGACTCCCACCACGAGCTTGGCGCTTCCGCCGCCGCGCACCGTGATCTTCTTGTGGCTGAGCTTGACCGTCGCCTTCTTCGACTGCTCCGACGGCGTCGCCTTCACCGAGAAGGTGACCGACTTCTTGCCGTGGTTGGTCACGGTGACGGTCTTGACGCCGCCGAACCCGAGCGCCGACTCCTGGAAGCCGAAGCTCAACGCCGACTCGCGCGCCCAGCCGCTCTCGGTGCGGAACGCGTCGCCGGTGGCGGTCACCGTCGTCGCCACGGCCTGCGCCGTGTCGACCAGGCCCACGCCGCCGATGCTGATGCTCTGTCCGGCGACCTTGTCCGGGTCGGCGGTGGAGACGATCGCCGCCGACACCTCCGGCGCCGACCACGTCGGGTGGGACTGCACCGTCAGTGCGGCGACACCGGCCACGTGCGGGGCGGCCATCGAGGTGCCCGACAGGATCGCGGAGCCGTTGCCCGAGCCGACCGCAGCCGACGAGATCGACACGCCGGGAGCGGCGACGTCGGGGCTGATGGCGCTGTCACCCGAGCGCGGGCCCGACGACGTGAACGACGCGTAGGCGCTGAAGCCGGGGTTGGCGATGGTGGCGGCTTCCACGGATGCCGTGGCACCGTCGGTCAGCGCGGAGCCGTCCGACGAACGCACACCGAGGAACGGAATGGTGACGAGGAACTCGTCTCCGGTGTCGGGGTTGGAGGCGATCAGGCCCTCGTAAGGAGGCAGGTCGTCGCTGGTGTTCACCATGACCACCGCGGCTGCTCCGGCCTGCTGACCGAAGATCGGCTTGGCAGCGCGCGCACACGTTCCGCGGTCGACGACGGCCAGCTGGTTTCCGCCGCTGACGATGCCGGCCTTCGTGAACGCCTCCATCGAGCAGCCGAGCGCCTCGTTTTCGCCCGTCGCCGGGTCGTCGGTCACCCGCACGACCTCCAGGTCGCCGATGCCCTCCAGCGACGCGCCGTTGGCGTTGATCGCCTCGATGGACTCGCCGCCGACGGTGATCGTCGCCCCCGGGAAGCTCTCGGCGCTGTCGACCGCCGAGACGGCGATGACGCCGTCACCGGTGCCGGGCGAGCCGGTGAGGTAGGGGTTGTGTCCGGCGTTGCCGGCGGAGGCCACGACCACCACGCCCGCGCCCACCGCATTGCTGGCGGCCACGGCATCCGGGTCGTCGCCGCGTCCGAACGACGAGCCGAGCGACATGTTGATGACGTCCATGCCGTTGGCGACCGCCCAGTCGATGGCGGGGACGACGACGTCGGTGGAGCCGCCGCAGCCGAACACGCGCACGGCGTACAGGTCGGCCTCAGGCGCCACGCCGGGGCCCACGCGGAACGTGTTCGACGGCGTGGTGGTGTCGTACGGTCCGGTGTAACCCGATCCGTCGGCGAGCACGCCCGAGCCGCCCGCGGTGCCGGCCACATGGGTTCCGTGTCCCTGGCAGTCCAGCGGGTTGGGGTCGGGGTGGGGCACCGGCTGGTAGGTGTCGCTGTTCGGGTCGGCGTTGTAGTCGTCGCCCACGAGGTCGACACCGCCCTTGACGCGCGGGGCGTCGGGGCCGAACAGCGCCGGGTCGGCGGCGGCGTCGGACGTTGCGGCGGCCGCCTCGAACGCGGCGACCGTACCGGGACCGCCGAAGGTGGCGTGGGTGTAGTCGATTCCGGTGTCGAGGATCGCGACCTTCACGTTCTCACCGGTGTAGCCGGTGTTCTCCCACACCTGGGGCACGCCGAGGTACGGAACCGACACCGAGTTGTCGAGTTCGTAGGTGCGCACGGGGTGGATCGCCACGACGCCGGGAAGGTCGGCCACCGCGTCGAGTTCCTTGGCGGGCACCGATGCCTGGATGCCGTTGTACGCCGACTGCATCTGCGCCTGGATCTTGCCGCCCTTGCTCGTGATCGAGCCGCGGATCGAGTCCTGTGCCTTCTTGAGCTTGCCCTTCACGTTGGAGCGCTCGCTCTTGGTCAGGTCGCGCCCCTTCTCGGCTTGGACGACGGCGACGGGGTCTCCGGTCATCTCGATGATGACGGTGACCCGGCCGTCGGAGCCGATGGATGACGCCGAGATCGAGCTGTCTACGGAGCCGTGCGACCCCGACTCGGCGAACCGCGACGACGGATCGTCGTCGGTGGCGGCGAAGGCCGCAGAAGAAGGCAACAGGAGCGCGATCGCGCCGACTGCCGCCAGTGTGCGTCGTTGCAAGGTGATTCCGCCTTTCGTGCAGGGGCGTGCATTTTGCATACCTGAGCCACGGCATGGTGAGCAGTGACTGAAAGGAGGCTATGCATCTGCCCCACGCAGGCGGAACTCGTATGAGAACAATCTCATCCGATCGTTCGCGTCAGGCGATGCGCGTTCCCGGTGGCAACGCGCGGGCAGGCGTGCGGGTACGGGCATAGGCCCACCCCAGCAGTCCCGCCGCCAGCGCGAGCTGCACGCCGAGACCCACGAACCAGCTCGGCACGGTCTGGTCGAGCACCTCTCGAGGTGTGGGCCACGACGGCTCCGTCGAGGGGTCGCACTCGTCGTACACCCGCTCGAGGTCGGGCGGGATCTGCACCTGGCGCACGCTGAGTTTGAGATAGCCGAACATGTCGTTCGGGTTGCCGTAGCTGTCGTACTGGATCGGGGTGGCGTCGGCGAGGATGACGAAGGGGTTGGCCGCCAGCATCCACCACACCTGGTCGTACCGGCCGATGCGCGACGTGTAGGTGTCCCACTCGCCGCACAGCATCCTCTCCGGCTGATCCCAGCAGGTATCGACGCCTTCTTCACACAGGGGTCCGTCGTTGCCCTGCTGCGCGTACCGCACCTTCTCGACGACCTCGGAGGTGATGGCGGTGCCCACGAGGCCGAACCCGATGACCGTGCCGATCGCCAGGGCAGCCACCACCAGATACGTGGCGGCCACCGAGAAGAGCGGTCGCCCGAGGATGCCGCTGAAGGCCACGCCGATGGCCGCGATGACCCCCGTCTCGACCACCAGCACGGCAAGCGACACGGCGACCGTGGCAGGCTCCACACTGCCGGCGAGCGTGGCGATGAGCAGGAACGGCGCGGCGACGACCGCGAAGGCGAGGCCGGTGATCCACGCCGCCACGAACTTGCCGAACAGGATCTCGCCCGTGGTCGCGAGCGTCACCTGCACCGGGGCAAGCGTCGCGGCGTCGCGGTCGCCGTTGATGCTGTTGCCGCTGAGGGTCGGAGAGACGAGGATCACGAGCAGGAGCGTGATGTAGACGACGGTGGAGTAGACGCCCGCGCCGACCTGCTCCAATCCGCCGAAGGACAGGAACGCCAGCAGGGTCACGCCCACCAGGAGCAGGGCGAAGATGCCGAGCAGCACGTACCACGACACCGCGCGCACGCGCTGGATCAGTTCGAGCCGCGCGATGGTCCACAGTCGCGAGAGGTTCATCGCGCGCCTCCTTCGAGGTCGAGGAAGGTGTGTTCGAGCAGGCCCGTGGCGGCGGAGAACTCGGCGACGGGAAGTCCCGCCTGGATCAGTGCGGCCAGTCCCGCGGCGGCGTCGGCGTCGGTCGCGAACGAGACCAGCAGGTCGCGTCGGTCGATGGGGATCAGGGCGGCGTCGAGGCCCAGCGTCTGGGCGACCGTGACGACCCCGGATGCCGGCTCACGGTCGGCCAGACGGACCCGCCACGTGCGCTGGCGGGTGGCCGCCTCGGCGACCCGCTCGCTGCTGACCGTCTCGCCCTTGACGAGGAAGACCGCGTCGTCGACCACCTCTTCGAGCTCGGAGAGGATGTGGCTGGAGATGAGGATCGTGCGACCCTCGGCCGCGAGGCGGCGAAGCAGCACCCGCAGGTCGATGCGCGCCTGCGGGTCGAGTCCGGATGCCGGTTCGTCCAGCAGCAGCACCGCGGGGTCGTGGACGAGGGCCCGCGCCAGACCCAACCGCTGCTTCTGGCCCCGTGAGAGCACGCGGGCGGGAGCATCGGCGAGATCTGCCAGCCCCACCTCCGTGAGCAGCTCCGCCGCCCGGGCCTTCGCCTGCTCGACGGTCTGGTCGTAGAGCCGGCCGGTCGTCACGATGGTCTCTCGCGCGGTCAGCGACGACCAGGCGCCGAGGGCATCCGGCATCCATCCCAGCACCGCGCGGGCAGCGGCCGGGTCGGCGACCGGATCGATCCCGCCGATGCGGATCTCACCGGCATCCGGAGCCAGGAGCGAGCTCAGCATGAGCAGGAGCGTGGTCTTTCCCGACCCGTTGGGGCCGACCAGTCCGGTCACCGCCCCGGCGCGGGCATGGAGGGTGACGTCGCGGACGGCGGCCACGCTCCCGAACGAGCGGCGCACGCCGCGGGCGACAATGCCATCGGTGGTCATGAGGCCACGCTATCGGGCTTGCGCCGCGGCGCCCCGCACCGTCGCGACTCCCAGATCGGGGTGATCGACGAAGATTCCGTCGACGCCGGTGCCGGCGATGTGCCGCCATTCGCCCGCGTAGTCACCGAAGGCGGCATCGTCCTCACCTCGGCGGAAGCGCGGATCGAGGAAGACGTTCTCGGGTCGGCACGTCCACGTGAACACCGCCAAGCCGCGGGCATGGGCGTCGTCCACGATCCGCGCGCCGCCGGTGAGGAGGGTCAGTTTGTCGACGCTGATCCCCTCGAGGGTGGGCGCGAGCGCATCGAGCGCCTCGGGCATCGCGAGCGATCGATAGGTCGGGGCGGCATCGCCCTGCTGCGCAACGAGGTCGTAGGGCCGGCCGTCGTCTTCGTACAGCAGCACGAAGGCGGCGGGGATGCCGACCGCTCGCAGCCGGCCGAGGATCGTCGGCTCGAACGACTCGACGATGAGCGGGCGCCCCGCGCCCGGCCAGCCGGCGGATGCGAGCTCGGCCGCCAGGAGAGACGCGACGTCGAATCCGACCGACTCGAAGTACGTCGCATGCTTGATCTCCAGCACGACCGCGACCTGCCTCGACGACGAGGTCGAGGCCGCCGCGACCAGGTCCAGCAGCTCGCGCAACCGCAGCGGAGGCTCCTGATCGTCGAACGCGGCACTCCGAGGCCGCAGCTGCGGCAGCCGCTCCCGGCAGCGCAGTGTCGACAGTTCGTCCCACGTGAAGTCCTCGGTGAACCAGCCGTGAAGAGGAACGCCGTCGACGATCTTCGTGGTGAAGCGGTCCGCGAACTCGGGGCGATCGGCCACATCGGTCGTCGATCCGATCTCGTTCTCGTGGCGGACGACGGCGACGCGATCGCGAGTGAACACCACGTCGGGCTCGACGGCATCCACCCCCTGTGCGAGAGCGAGCTCGTACGACGACCGCGTGTGTTCGGGCCGGTAGCCGGGAGCGCCGCGGTGACCGATCACAAGGGGCGTAGGGAGACGGATGGCGTGCGGCGCGGAGGGCGACATGAATCCAGGCTAGCCACGAGCACGCGCGGGTCCCCGCGCGGTTCTTGGCGCACTCACAGCGATGCCCCGACCGCCCGGAATCGCCGTCCGATACGCTGGAATCCACAGCACCGCGCTGCGGACCTACTTTGGAGTGAGAGAGACCATGGCCTCCGGCAACTTCGCATTCAACAACCCGGCGTTCCAGGAGGAGCGCCCCGGGCTCACGCCCCCGGCCGCACAGCAGCAGGCCGGCACCCAGACCCAGTTCGCCTCGGCGACCCACATGGCCACCGATGCCGCCGTCAACGCACAGCTGGAGGGCGCTTTCGCCGCTCCCCCGGCCGATGCCGTCAACACCGGCCGCATGACGGTCGAAGACACCGTCGCCAAGACGCTCGGCCTGTTCGCCGTCCTGCTGGTGACCGCCGTCGTCGGCTGGGTGTGGACCCTGGGCGGCGCGTTCTCGCCGACCGACATCGTCAGCGAGAGCCAGGTCACGATCCTGCCGTGGATCGTCGGCATGCTCGGCGGTTTCGTCCTGGCCATGGTGGTGTCGTTCACCTCGCGCAAGAAGGTGCGCCCGGCGCTGATCTTCGCCTACGCGGCCTTCGAGGGACTGTTCGTCGGCGGAATCTCCGCCTACTTCGAGCTCCTGTGGCCGGGAATCGTCATCCAGGCAGCCATCGCGACGTTCGCCGTCGTCGGCGTGGTCCTGGCCCTGTTCGCCAGCGGCAAGGTGCGCGCCTCGGCACGCGCCAACAAGATCTTCATGGTCGCCATCCTCGGCTACCTGGTCTTCGGCCTCGTCAACCTCGTGCTCATGTGGACCGGCGTCACGCAGGGCACCTTCGGTCTGTACAGCCAGCCGCTGACCATCATGGGCATCGACATCCCGATCGGCCTCATCATCGGCGTGTTCGTGGTGCTTCTCGCGTCGTACTCGCTGGTGCAGGACTTCGACCTCATCCAGCGCGGCGTCCGCAACGGCGCCCCGCGCGAACTCGGCTGGCTCGGTGGCTTCGGCATCATGGTGACCGTCGTCTGGCTGTACGTCGAGATCCTCCGCATCATCGCGATCGTCCGCGGCAGCAACTGACACCGCGCACTGACGCACGAGGGCTGTCCGGGATTCCGGGCGGCCCTCGTCGTACGACCCGTCTCAGAACGTGTGTCCCGGCGCAGCCGCCGCTCGTCCGTGCGGTATCTGCTCGCGTGGTCTGCGGCGGCGACCCGTCACCGAACCCAGAGGTTCGCTACATCACTCCCACTCGATGGTCCCCGGGGGCTTGGACGTGACGTCGAGCACGACGCGGTTGACCTCGCGTACTTCGTTGGTGATGCGGTTGCTGATCTTCGACAGAACGTCGTAGGGAAGCCGGGTCCAGTCGGCGGTCATCGCGTCTTCGCTCGAGACCGGACGCAGCACGATCGGGTGGCCGTAGGTGCGGCCGTCGCCCTGCACGCCCACGGATCGCACGTCGGCCAGCAGCACGACGGGGCACTGCCAGATCTCGCCGTCGAGGCCCGCCTTGGTCAGCTCTTCGCGGGCGATGGCGTCGGCATCGCGCAGAATCTCGAGGCGGTCAGCGGTGACCTCACCCACGATCCGGATGCCGAGGCCGGGGCCCGGAAAGGGCTGGCGTCCGACGATCGCCTCGGGAAGGCCCAGCTCCCGTCCGATCGCACGCACCTCGTCTTTGAACAGGGTGCGCAGCGGTTCGACGAGCTCGAACTGCAGGTCTTCGGGCAGCCCACCGACGTTGTGGTGGCTCTTGATGTTGGCCGTCCCGGTGCCGCCGCCCGATTCGACGACGTCGGGGTAGAGCGTGCCCTGCACGAGGTAGCGGATGGGATCGCCCTCGGCGGCGGCTTCGGCGATGAGGTCTGCCTGCACCTTCTCGAACGCGCGGATGAACTCGCGACCGATGATCTTGCGCTTCTGCTCAGGATCGCTGACGCCGGCCAGGGCGCTGAGGAACGTCTCACGGGCGTCGACGGTGATGAGGCGCACGCCGGTGGAGGCGACGTAGTCGTTCTCGACCTGCTCGCGCTCGCCCTTGCGCAGGAGCCCGTGGTCGATGAACACGGCCACAAGCTGGTCGCCGACCGCCTCGTGCACGAGCGCCGTCGACACCGCGGAGTCCACGCCGCCCGACAAGGCCGACAGCACGCGTCCGGTTCCCACCTGCGCGCGGATCTTCTCGACCTGCTCGGCGATCACGTTGCCGCTGTTCCAGTCCGACGGGAGGCCGGCGGCCTTGTGGAGGAAGTTGACGATCACTTCTTGGCCGTGGTCGGAATGCTTGACCTCGGGATGCCATTGCACACCGTAGAAGCACTTCTCGTCACTGCCGAACGCGGCCACCGGCGTCGCAGCGGTCGAGGCGAGCACCTCGAAACCTTCCGGCGCCTGAGACACCTGGTCACCGTGACTCATCCACACGTTCTGCTCGGCGGGCTGCCCGCCCAGCAGCACTCCCCCGTCGTTGGCGACGACCGCGTCGGTTGCGCCGTACTCCCGCAGCCCGGTGTTGGCCACCACTCCGCCCAGCTGCTGGGCCATCACCTGGAAGCCGTAGCAGATGCCGAGGGTGGGGATCCCGAGCTCGAGCACCCCCGGGTCGAGCGACGGGGCGCCCTCCTCGTAGACCGAGGACGGTCCTCCGGAGAGGATGATGCCGACGGGCTGCTTGGCGGCGATGTCGGCGGCGGTTGCGGTGTGCGGCACGATCTCGCTGTAGACGCCGGCCTCGCGCACGCGACGGGCGATCAACTGGGCATACTGTGCGCCGAAGTCGACGACGAGGACAGGCCGCTGCGCGGTTTCGGTCTGGGTGGTCACCGGGTGCCTTCCGGGGCGGGAACGGATGAGACGGATTCTTCGGCTTCGCGTCGGGCGAGGTACGACCGGACCTCGCGCGCCACGCGGGCCTCCATGATGAACGACAGGAACGGGACGATGCCGCCGAGGGCCAGCAGCACGAACCGCAGGAACGGCCAGCGCATGAGGCTCCAGATGCGGAAGCACGCGAACAGGTACACGACGTAGAACCAGCCGTGGGCGATGAGGATGAACAGCGAGATGTTGAAGCCGTCGCCGGCCGATGTCATCTCGCAACCGTTGCCGCCCGGGATGAACAGCGAGAACCACTCGCACCCAGGGCCGGCGATGACGGGCGCGAACCACAGGAGGCCGCCGCTGCCGCCGGCGAAGAGCTCGACGTGCAGCGGGGTGTACTTGAGCACCATCTCGGCAACCAGCAGCAGCAGGCCGACACCGGTGATGATCGATGCGATCTGGTAGAACTTCAGCGCCCCGCGGATCGCCGGAAACGTGGCGAGTTTGGGCTGTGCGGGCATGCAGCCAGTCTAGTCGCCGGGCGGAACGGCCCCGGCCGTCTCCACGGCCCCTGTTGGCTCCACCTGCAAGAATCGCCCCGAGCCCGACATAGACACGTCAAAGGCATGCCACCGCGGCGAGGGCCGGCGAAGGATGGATGATGAGCGATGACCACGGGTGGTTCGCCGGTGAGGTCGCGTGCCATCTGACCGCCGTCTATCGCTACTTCGTTCGTCGTGCGCCCCAACAAGACGCCGACGACCTGACGGCCGAGGTCTTCGCCATCGCGTGGCGGCGCCGGGACGACGTCACCCGTGGTGGTGAACTCCCCTGGCTCTACACGACGGCGAGGTATGTGTTGTCGAATCATCGGAGGCGCGCGGCGATCATGCCCCTGCATCCGGTGCCCGAACTGTCCACGCCCGATCACGCTGACCGCGCCGCCCGCAGGGATGAGTTGACTCGCGTCCTCCTGCGTTTGAAGCCGCGGGACCGCGACATCCTCCTCCTGCATGCGTGGGAGGGTCTGGACGGCGAACAGCTCGCGGCGGTACTGGGCATCACTCGCACCGGCGCACAGGCGGCGCTTTCCCGCGCGCGTGCGAAATTCCGCGCCGCGTGGCGCGCCGAGGATGCCATGACAGAGCGTCTGCAAGATCCTCCCGCTGTGTGACACACACCTATCGAGGGTCCTCGCGGGAGGGCCGACCTCTCGGAGGAATCGCCATGACAGAACAACCCGAGCAACGCGAGGACGGGGCCGACCTCGACGCCGTGCGATCGGTCGACCCGGCATCGACGCACGAGCCGTCGGCTGCGCTACGCGAGCGGATCGCGGCGATCCCGTCCACGTCGGATACCGCCCCGATCGTGACGGTGCGCCGCCGCTCGCGATGGATTGCACCGGCGGCAGCGAGCGTGGCACTCGCTGTCGCTGTCGGCGGCGGATACCTGCTCGGCGCGCACCCCGGCAACGCACCGGTGAGCCCAGGCGCCTCGGGTGTTGTCTCGTCGGTCGCCCCGGGACCGACGGTCGCGGTCGCAACGGGTACGAGCGCCGACCCGGCGGCCCCCGTCAGCCTCGGTGGAAGCGCCGGGGGCGGGGCACGAGAGGCCGTGACCGACGAGAGCCAGTCGTTGACGATGAGCGCTGGGATCAGTGCTGCGTCCGGCACCGTCTCCCCCTGGCACTACTCCAATGGGCGGCGCTTCACTCTTCCCACCTTCGACTCGGTCGGCTCCACCGCGAAGGTCTACGCGCTCGACGGACGCGCCCAGTATTCTGCCGCCGACGCCGAGCGGATCGCATCCGCATTGGGCATTGACGGCACAGCGCACCAGAAGCGCGCGTCAGACGGATGGATCGTGGGCAACGAGAAGTCCGGCAGGGCGCCCACCCTGTGGTTGTGGCCGTCGGGGGGCGGCGACGTCGACTATCAAGGGGGAATCGGGGATCCCTACACAGCGTGCTGGGAGCAGGTCGCGCCGCGGTTCGGAGATGCGAAGGGCCTGGACCTGACGCGGGAGCAGAGACGTGAGCGCTCTGCGCAGGTCGATGCCTGCGTCGAGAACACGCCGATGCCGACGAAGCGACAGGCACGCGAGGCGATGAGCCTGTTCCTGGCGGCAACCCGGGTGGACGAGTCGGCTACGCAGGTGACAGTGACCTCCGACAAGGAGTGGCGCACCATGTCGGTGTCCGCTGCTCGCGTCGTCGACGGGAACGAAACGGTCGTGACGTCGTGGGTGACCGTGTCGGCGAAGGGGATACTGTACGCGCACGGGCCGACTGCCCCTGTTGAGTCGCTGGGCGAGTACCCGATCGTCAGCCCCGCGGAAGCAGCGGACCGGCTCAACGACCCGGTCTATGCCCCGGCGTACGCCGCCAAAGCAGCGTCCGAGGTCGACTACAGGCAGCACGATGATCCTGCGACCGAGCCTCCCGCGCTCCCCGCCGCGGGCGCCAAAGTGCCATGGGGAATCACCGAGTTCGAGATCTCGTCGGCGCGTCTCGGGCTCGCTCTCATGACAAGCATCCGCGACGAGCGTTTCCTCGCTCCGGCGTACGAGTTCACCGACACCGAAGGCAACGTGTGGAGTGTGCTGGCGCTCGCCGAGAGCGAGATCGACCCGGTCGGCGGTGGAGACGGCCGCGGCTGGTGGGGCTGGGGCTACTAGACCGGTCGCCCCCCGGCCGCCGCCGCCTCGCGCTCTGCCGCGGCATCCTCGATGGCCTCGACCTCTTTCTCCCAGGCGTCTCGGGCCAGCCGGTACCACATGTAGAACGCGAAGCCGGCGAAGACGGCCCACTCCACGGCGTAGAAGATGTTGAGCCAGTTCACGCTCGACAGCTCGGTGGGTGCGGGGGAATCGATCGCCTCCAGACCCGCCGGAGGCGTGATCGGGGCGATCGCAGCGAAATCGGCGACGAGGTACGGCCGGTACACGTCGAGGTCGTCCACGGGAGTCCACCACCCGAGAAGCGCGGCCGGCGACATGCTCGTCATCTCCGTGACCGGCGCTCCGGGGGCGGGCAGTCGCGGGCCTTCGTCCGAGATAAGCCGCCCCGTCAGCGCCGTCGGAGCGGCGTCGATCATCGACAATGCGCTCGAGATGGCCTCGGCAGCGTCGTCGGCTTCTTCTCGGGTGGCCGTCCAGCCGATCGCCACGGCGATCGCCGTCGGCGACTCCGTTCCGTCGAGGAAGAACCGTCCCGTGACCCAGAACCCTTCGACCCCGTCGTTGAACCTCGAGGAGACGACGAGGAAGTCCTGCTCGCTCCAGGTCCCCGTCAACTCCACACGCTGACCCACCAGGGGCTCCGGGAGGTACGCCCCCGGCTCGACGACGTCGGACAGCGGGCGCACCTGCTCGGTCGCCCCGGGCGGCGGCGGGTCGGTGTCGATGGCGCGCGAGAGCTGCCACTGACCCAGCCACGCGAACACCCCCGCCACGGCGAGGGCGAACACGAGCATCCCGATCCACCACGGGCGCAGCATCACTTCCCGCAGCGTCGGCGGGAAGACGTCGGGGACGACGGGATCGCGCGGCGTCGTGTGGGTGCTCATCAGTGCGCGGAGTAGGGCGCCACGACGACCTCGACGCGCTGGAACTCCTTGAGGTCCGAGTAACCGGTGGTGGCCATCGATTTGCGGAGGGCTCCGATGAGGTTCGCCGTGCCGTCGGCGACGGGAGCCGGGCCGTAGAGGATCTCTTCGAGCGGCGCGACCTGACCGACCTCGACCCGCCGGCCGCGGGGCAGCTTCGGGTGGTGGGCCTCCGGCCCCCAGTGGAAGCCGCGGCCGGGCGCGTCGATCGCTCGCGCGAGCGCGACGCCGAGCATCACCGCATCCGCACCCATCGCCAGCGCCTTGACGATGTCTCCCGAGGTGCCGACTCCGCCGTCGGCGATGACGTGCACGTAGCGACCGCCCGACTCGTCGAGGTAGTCGCGCCTGGCGCCGGCCACATCGGCGACGGCGGTGGCCAGCGGCGCATGGACGCCGAGGGTGGCACGTGTGGTGGATGCCGCACCGCCGCCGAAGCCGACGAGCACGCCGGCCGCGCCGGTGCGCATCAGATGCAGCGCCGCCGTGTAGGTCGAGGCGCCGCCGACGATCACGGGCACGTCGAGGTCGTAGATGAACTTCTTGAGGTTGAGAGGGGCGGCGTCGCTGGAGACGTGTTCGGCCGACACGGTGGTGCCGCGGATGACGAAGAGATCGACACCGGCCGCGACGACGGTCTCGTACAGCTCCTGCGTCCGCTGCGGGGTCAGTGCCCCGGCGACGGTGACACCGCCCTCGCGGATCTCGGCGAGACGGTCGCGCACGAGCTCCGGCTTGATCGGCGCGGCGTAGATCTCCTGCATGCGGCGGGTGGCGATCTCGGCGGGCAGCGAGGCGATCTCGGCCAGCAGCGGCTCGGGGTCGTCGTAGCGCGTCCACAGCCCTTCGAGGTCGAGCACGCCGAGGCCGCCGAGACGGCCGAGCATGATCGCCGTCTGCGGGCTCATGACCGAGTCCATCGGCGCTCCCAGCACCGGGATCTCGAAGCCGAACGCATCGATCGACCAGGAGGTCGAGACGTCTTCGGGGTTGCGCGTGCGACGAGACGGCACCACGGCGATGTCGTCGAACGCGTAGGCGCGGCGAGCGCGCTTGGCGCGGCCGATCTCGATCTCCATGCTCACGGCTCCAGCCTACCCGGCGGCACCCGCCTGCCTCCCGAGGTACACCCACCCCGGCGGTCACCGAGCCCGCGACACACGCTTCTCGTCCCACACGGGCGCGTCGGCCTCGTACACCGTGCCGTCGGAGCCGAACACGACGAAGCGATCGAACGACCGGGCGAACCAGCGATCGTGGGTCACGGCCAGCACCGTGCCTTCGAAGCCGGTCAACGCGTGCTCGAGGGCCTCGGCCGAGACGAGGTCGAGGTTGTCGGTGGGTTCGTCCAGCAGCAGGAGCGTCGCCCCCGACAGTTCGAGCAACAGGATCTGGAAGCGTGCCTGCTGCCCGCCCGACAGGCTCTCGAACGGCTGCTCGGCCTGCCGGACCAACCCGTAGCGGTCGAGCGCGGAGCTGGCGGCATCCCGAGGCATTCCCGCGCGGGTGTCGTCGCCGCGGTGGAGGATGTCCAGCAGCGAGCGGCCGGCGTACTCCGGGTGACGGTGCGTCTGCGCGAACCATCCGGGTGTCACCCTCGCCCCCAGCACCGCCCTGCCGGTGTGGGGCACCGGCTCCAGCGCAGCCCCCACCTCGGTGACGTGCCCGAGCGTGGCGTCGGGAACGGTGCCGCCGGTGGCGAGGAGCCGCAGGAAGTGCGATTTGCCCGAACCGTTGGAGCCGAGCACGGCCACCCGATCGCCGAACCACACTTCCAGGTCGAACGGCTTCATGAGCCCCGTGAGTTCGAGTCGCTCTGCCACGACGGCGCGCTTGCCGGTGCGGGCGCCGCGCAGGCGCAGCCGCAGGTTCTGTTCGGCCGGGCGCTCCTCGGGCGGCCCCGCCTCTTCGAATCGGCGCAGCCGGGTCTGTGCGGCGCGGTACCGGGAGGCGAACTCGTCGCTGGCGGCGGCCTTGGCGCGCATCTCGGCGACGAGTCTCTTGATCTTCGCGTGCTCCTCGTCCCAGCGCCGGCGGAGCTCCTCGAGGCGGGCCATGCGATGATCGCGGGCTTCGTGATAGGTGGCGAAGCTGCCGCCGTGCACCCATGCGGTGCTGCCGGTGGCGGTGACCTCGAGGGTCACGATCCGGTCGACCGCGCGGGCGAGCAGTTCTCGGTCGTGTGAGACCAGGAGCACCGTCTTGGGTGTTGCGCGCAGCTGCTCTTCCAGCCACCGTTTGCCGGGAACGTCGAGGTAGTTGTCGGGCTCGTCGAGCAGCAGCACCTCGTCGGGGCCGCGTAGGAGAGCTTCGAGCGCGAGCCGCTTCTGCTCGCCGCCCGACAGTGTCGACAGGTCACGGAACCGCGCCCGGGCGTACGGGACACCGAGGGCGGCGACGGTGCAGTTGTCCCACACCGTCTCGTGCTCGTATCCGCCCGCCTCGGCGTAGTCGGCCAGCGCCTGGGCGTACGCCAGTTGGGTGTCGGTATCGTCGCGCTCGATGATGGCGTTCTCGGCGGCATCCAGCGCGCGGGCGGCATCGGCGATGCGCGACGGCGCGACGGTCACGAGCAGGTCGTGCACCGTCTGCCCTTCGACGCCGTGTCCGATGAACTGGTCCATCACCCCGAGGCCGCCGACGGCCACGACCGCACCGGCGTGCGGGGTGAGCTCCCCTCGAAGGATGCGCAGGAGCGTCGACTTGCCCGCTCCATTGGGACCGATGAGCGCCGTGGTCGACCCGGCTCCCACGCGGAAGGTGACGGCATCCAGCAGTGGATGGCCGTCCGGAAGGACGTAGGAGACGCCGGAGACGTCGATGTGACCCATGGGCTGATCCTGTCTGCCCTGGGCTTCTTTCCGCGGTGGTCGAACGCGCAGAGCCGACCAGTCTAGCCCGAGGACTACTTCTTGTAGTTCGGCGCCTCGACGACGATCTGCACGTCGTGCGGGTGCGACTCCTTCAGCCCTGCGGAGGTGATGCGCACGAACTTTCCGCGTGCCTTCAGCTCCTCGACCGTGCGCGCACCCACGTAGAACATCGACTGCCGAAGGCCACCCACCAGTTGATAGGCCACGGCAGAGACCGGCCCGCGATACGCGACCTGTCCTTCGATGCCTTCCGGGATGAGCTTGTCGTCGTTGGGCACGTCGGCCTGGAAGTAACGGTCCTTCGAGTACGACGTCTTCTTGCCCCGCGTCTGCAGCGCCCCCAGCGACCCCATGCCGCGGTAGAGCTTGAACTGCTTGCCGCCCTGGAACACGATCTCGCCGGGCGACTCGTCCGTTCCGGCCAGGAGAGACCCGAGCATCACGGTGTCGGCGCCCGCGACCAGGGCCTTGGCGATGTCACCCGAATACTGCAGTCCACCGTCGGCGATCACGGGGATGCCGGCTTCGCGCGTGGCCTGGAAGGCCTCCCAGATCGCCGTCACCTGCGGCACGCCGACACCGGCGACGACGCGCGTCGTGCAGATCGAGCCCGGTCCGACGCCGACCTTGACGGCATCGGCTCCGGCATCCACGAGAGCCTGCGCTCCCTCGCGCGTGGCGACATTCCCGCCGATCACGTCGATGTGGTCGAACGAGGCGTCGGCCTTGATGCGACGGATCATGTCGATCACGCCGGCCGACTGTCCGTTGGCGGTGTCGACCACCAGCACATCCACACCCGCGTCGCGCAGCGCCTCGGCGCGCTCCCACGCGTCACCGAAGAACCCGATCGCGGCGCCCACGCGCAGACGACCCTGTTCGTCCTTGGTCGCGAGAGGGTACTTCTCGCTCTTGTCGAAGTCCTTGATCGTGATGAGACCGGCGAGCTTGCCGTTGTCGTCGATGAGAGGAAGTTTCTCTACACGGTGCTGCGCGAAGAGCGCGATGACCTCATTGGCACCGATTCCGACCCGTCCGGTGACCAGCCCTTCGCTGGTCATCACGTCGCGCACCTTGGTGGTCTGACGTTCGAAGCCCGAGACGAAGCGCATGTCGCGGTTGGTGATGATGCCGAGCAGCCGACCCTCGTCGTCGACCACCGGAAGACCCGAGATGCGGTACTGCGCGCAGAGCGCGTCGACCTCTTCGATCGTCGCGTCGGCGGTGGTGGTGATGGGGTCGGTGATCATGCCCGACTCGCTGCGCTTGACCCGGTCGACCATCGAGGCCTGCTCCTGGATCGACGCGTTGCGATGCAGGATGCCGATGCCGCCTTCGCGAGCGATCGCGATCGCCATCCGCGCCTCGGTGACGGTGTCCATCGCCGCAGACAGCAGGGGCGTGGCCACCGTGATGCGGCGCGTCACGCGCGACGACGTGTCGGCCTCTGAGGGGATGACATCGGTGTGCCCCGGAAGCAGAAGCACGTCGTCATACGTCAATCCGACGAAACCGAACGGGTCGTTGTGATCCATGGATTCTCCTGCGTTCTCGGGGCCCTCCGATTCTAAGGCGCGCAGCGCCCTATTCATTCCTCGGGCCGATCGCACAACCCCCTTTCCCGGGGATGGGAAATTCCTGTGAGGTAGGCGAAACAAGAACGACACATTACGCTCGTACCGTCGTTCATCAATGTCGAGACGACAGTGCCGCCCGAGGCGCGTCGGACTGGAGGATCTGTGAGTCCCACGACCGTGAGAGCGAGTCACCCCCTGCGGTGGGTCGTCTTCCTACTGGGCGCCATGCTGGCAGCCGCGATGATCCTGCTCAGCACCCCGGGCGCAGCTCACGCGGCGGGAACTGCGCCTGACACGCCCGGCGGCGATCAGGAGAAGACGAGCTTCTACTTTGCGGGCGTGATCAAGAACTCGAACGAGCCCGTGCCCGGTGTCTCGATGGCCATCGAGGGCAACGGGTTCGAGGCGAGCACGGTCACCGATGCCGAGGGACGCTGGCGGCTCTACGTGCCCGAGAAGGAGACCTATACGCTCACCGTCGATGAGTCGACCCTCCCCGACGGTGTGATCGTCGACCCGGAGCAGCTGCCCGAGGGCACGCAGCCGATCAGCGGCACGACGGCCTCCTTCGAGGTGGAGTTCGGGCTCACCGGATCCAAGATCCTCAATCTGTTCCTCGGCGAGGGCGAGCGCATCACCACCTCGTTCGCCGATCAGCTGTTCGAACGTGTGGTGAACGGGCTCAACTTCGGCCTGCTCCTCGCGCTGGCCGCCGTCGGCGTGTCCCTCATCTTCGGTACCACCGGGCTCACCAACTTCGCCCACGGCGAGATGCTCACCTTCGGGGCGATCGTCGCCCTCGCCCTCGGCACCGGCGCGAGCGCCCTGCCGATGTACCTCGTCATCCCCATCGTCGTGATCGCGGGTGTGGCGCTCGGCTGGGTGATGGATGCGGGCCTGTGGAAGCCGTTGCGTCGCAAGGGTCTCGGACTCGTGCAGCTGATGATCGTCAGCATCGGACTGTCGCTGGCCTCGCGCTACGTCTTCAACCTGATCATCGGCGGCGCGACGTACCAGCTCCCGGGGGCCGGATCCCCCAAGATCCCGCTGTTCGGACCGATCGCCCTGTCGGTCATTGACATGTGGTCGATGGGCATCAGCATCGTGGTGCTGATCGCCGTGGCGTTCTGGCTGCTGCGCACCCGCATCGGAAAGGCCACCCGCGCCATCTCCGACAACCCGGGCCTCGCCGCCGCCTCGGGGATCAACGTCGACCGCGTGACCCGCATCGTGTGGATGCTCGCGACAGCCCTCGCCAGCATCGCCGGTGTGCTGTGGGCCTACTTCCGCCCGGGCGTCAAATGGGACATGGGCATGCACGTGCTGCTGCTCATCTTCGCCGCCGTCACCCTCGGCGGGCTCGGCACGGCGTTCGGCGCCCTGATCGGTGCGATCATCGTGGGTCTGCTCGTGGAGATCTCGACTCTGTGGCTTCCGCCCGACCTCAAGTACGTCGGAGCCCTGGCGATCCTGATCGTCATTCTTCTCGTGAGACCCCAAGGCATCCTGGGGCGCAAGGAAAGGCTCGGATAACCATGGACTTCGGGCAGATTCTCAACCTCAGCCTGGGCTACCTGCTCAGCCCCGCAACGATCGCCTACGCCTTGGCGGCGGTCGGACTCGCGGTTCACTTCGGCTATGCCGGACTCCTCAACTTCGGTGTCGCCGGCTTCATGGCGATCGGCGCTTACGGCTACGCCATCTCGATCCTGAGCTTCGGGTTCCCGTGGTGGGGCGGTGTGCTGGTGGGCATGGTCGGAGCGGCCATCTTCGCCGTCATCCTCGGCATCCCCACCCTGCGCCTGCGCGCGGACTATCTCGCCATCGTGACGATCGCGGCGGCAGAGATCGTGCGCCTCCTGTTCACGACCCAGGTCTTCGACGAGTACACCAACTCCGCCGACGGTCTCGGGGGCTACCAGCGCGCCGACGGTCGAGGCTTCCTCGACATCAACCCGTTCCCGCCGGGCACCTACGGGTTCGGTCCGTGGACGTACACGGCCGACCAGCTGTGGGTGCGCGTATTCGGACTGGCACTGCTGGCGATCGCCGTCTACCTCGTGTGGGCGCTCATGCGCAGCCCCTGGGGCCGGGTGCTCAAGGGCATCCGTGAAGACGAGGATGCCGTGCGGTCGCTCGGCAAGAACGTCTTCGCGTACAAGATGCAGGCGCTCGTGATCGGTGGCGTGTTCGGTGCCCTCGGCGGCATCGTGCTCTCGTTGCCCTCCGCGGTGGTGCCGTCGGTGTACCAGACGTCGCTCACCTTCTTCATCTGGACGATCCTGCTTCTGGGCGGGGCCGCGACGGTGTTCGGCCCGGTCGTGGGCGCGGTGATCTTCTGGGTGTTGATCGCATTCCTCGACGCGGTGCTTCCGGCGCTGGCCTCACAGGGCATCCTGCCGATCTCCTCGATCCAGGCGGCCAACCTCAAGTACGTTCTCGTCGGCATCGCCCTGATGCTGATCGTGATCTTCCGCCCGCAGGGCATCTTCGGAAACAAGAGGGAGCTGACCTTTGTCAAGTAACAGCACTCCTGACAGCGCCGCCGGCACCGGGCCCGCGGGCACCGGGCCTGCGGACGCCGTGCAGGCGGACGCCGTTCCCGTCACCACCGGCAGCATCCGCCGCCCGAAGACCGAGGGGCTCGCGGCCGGTGACTCGGCGCCGGGAGTCGCGAAGGTCGACCCGATCCTCGTCATCGACGGCGTCACGCGACGTTTCGGCGGCCTGACGGCCGTCGACGTCGATCATCTCGAGATCCCTCGTGGCGCGATCACCGCCCTCATCGGGCCCAACGGAGCGGGCAAGACCACGCTCTTCAACCTGTTGTGCGGCTTCGACAAACCCAACTCCGGCACATGGTCGTTCGATGGCACGCAGCTGTCCGGCATCCCGTCGTTCAAGGTGGCGCGGATGGGGCAGGTGCGCACGTTCCAGCTCACGAAGGCGCTGTCACTTCTGACGGTGCTGGAGAACATGAAGCTCGGCGCGACGGGCCAGAAGGGTGAGGGCCTGCTCCGCAGCATCTTCCCCTTCATCTGGCGGGCGCAGGACAATGAGATCGAGAAGAAGGCGCAGGATCTGCTCGTGCGCTTCAAGCTCGATGCCAAGCAGGAAGACTATGCGGCGTCGCTGTCGGGCGGGCAGCGGAAGCTCCTCGAGATGGCGCGTGCGCTGATGAGCGATCCGACTCTGGTGATGCTCGACGAGCCGATGGCCGGGGTCAACCCAGCCCTCACCGAGTCGCTGCTGGACCACATCCTCGATCTCAAGGATCTGGGGATGACGGTGCTCTTCGTGGAACACGACATGCACATGGTGCGACACATCGCCGACTGGGTCGTCGTGATGGCCGAGGGCCGCGTGGTCGCGGAGGGGCCGCCGGACACGGTGATGCAGGACAAGGCCGTGATCGACGCCTACCTCGGAAGCCACCAGGACGTCGATCTGGGTGTGGTGACGGGCCGCGTCGAGGGTGATCTCGACACCTCCGCGATCGATCTGCTCGAGGAGATCAAGGACGAGGAACAGGCGTCGATCGCCGAAGCCGAGGAGGAGAACAAGTGAGCGATGTTCCTGTGACTGCGAGTTCGGCCTCGGGTGGCGGTGCGGCGGTGAAGTCGGATGACATCGTCGTCAATGTCTCCGACCTCTACGCGGGCTACCTCCCGGGCATCAACATCATCAACGGGGCGAACCTCATCGCACGCAAGGGCGAGTTGGTGGGGATCATCGGGCCCAACGGCGCCGGCAAGTCGACGCTGTTGAAGTCGATCTTCGGCATGGTGAAGGTGCGCGAGGGCGAGATCACGGTCAATGGCGAGAGCATCGTGGGGTTGAAGTCGGACAAGTTGGTGCAGCGCGGCGTCGGCTTCGTGCCGCAGACGAACAACGTCTTCCCGTCGTTGACGATCGAGGAGAACCTGCAGATGGGGCTCTTCCAGCGTCCGAGGGTGTACGCGGAGCGGCTCGAGTTCGTCACGGGCATCTTCGCCGAGCTCGGGAAGCGGCTCAAGCAACGCGCCGGCTCCCTGTCGGGCGGTGAGCGCCAGATGGTCGCGATGAGCCGCGCGCTGATGATGGACCCGGCGGTGCTGCTCCTCGACGAGCCGAGCGCAGGACTTTCGCCGGTGAGGCAGGATGATGCCTTCATCCGCGTCTCCGACATCAACAAGGCCGGCGTGACCACGATCATGGTCGAACAGAACGCGCGGCGCTGTCTGCAGATCTGCGATCGCGGCTACGTGCTCGACCAGGGTCGTGACGCCTACGAGGGCACCGGTCGTGAGCTGCTCAACGACCCGAAGGTGATCGGCCTCTACCTCGGCACCCTCGGCAGCGACTGACCCGCGACCGTCCGCCTTCGCCGTGCGGCGTTTCGACTCGTCGCTGCTGCGCTGCCGTTCGTCTCGTCGCTGCGCTCCGCTGCGTTTCGTCTCGTCGCTGCGTTTCGTCTCGTCGCTGCGTTTCGTCTCGTCGCTGCGCTCGTCTGCGTTTCGTCTCGTCGCTGCGCTCCTCGCGGGGCGACCGATGGAGATGCGCACCCCTGGTCGTTGAGCGAGCGGAGCGAGTCGAAACGCCGTGTCAGAACGGCGCCGGTGGCCCCGGCTCCGGTTCGGGGTCGGTCCCGGTGGTGAAGGTGAGAGTCCTCGCCGGGAGATCGGGGTAGCGCCGTCCGGTGGGGCTGGTCCAGTGCAACACCCCGTCGTCGGTTTGTCTGACTCTCCAGGCGGAGTGGTGTTTGAGGGTGTGGTGTCGCCTGCACAGGTGGGCGAGGTTCCCTACTTCCGTGGGTCCGTCGTGTTGTGCCGCGATCGTGTGGTCGATGTCGCACCTGCGGGTGGGCATCCGGCATCCGGGGAACCGGCAGTGCTCGTCCCGTACCCGCAGTACCCGTTTGAGGTGGTCGGTGGGCCGGTACCGGTCCACCGCGAGAACGGTGCCGGTGACGGGGTGGGTGAGTACCCGGTCCCACCCCGACGCGGTCCCCGCCAGGCGGAGGGCAGTGGCGGTGTCGATGGGTGCGTGACCGGTCAGTTCCGCCGGGGTGGTGTCGTGCCCGAGGGCCGTCATCACCGGGACGGTGACCTGCACGTGCGCGACGATCGCCTCCGCCTCGGGGATCGACGCGCTGGACACCTCAGGGGTCGCGTGGCCGGTGAGGAGCAGGTCGGTGAACACGTCCGTGCGGATCTGTCCGACCGTCCGGGTGTCGGGCGTGGGCGGGATCCCCGTGAAGGCGTCGCCACCGCCACCACTGTTGCCAGTGCCAGTGCCAGTGCCACCGCCGCTGCTGCCCCCGGTGAGGTCGAGCGTGCCGGCCCCGGTGCCGTCGGGCCTGTCTGACTCGGTGGGGGCTCCCGCAGTGGCGCGGACCGCGATTTCGCGGCGTGCGTATTGGTCGAGGCGGTCGCGGAT